>OGDY01000050.1_pt1 | contig 129582 bp, 106 predicted proteins | sample 1570341 | NCBI WGS metagenome assembly OGDY01 (sample SAMEA2581972, study PRJEB24529) | metagenome | biome: Human gut stool | place: China | collected 2011 | reverse complement strand
GCCAGAATGAAAAATTCGCGGCGCATCTTGGCGCATTCTCATTTGGAAATAGTATTACTTGCTCGAAAGCGTGTCCAGCTTCACCCAGCCGCGGCGGGTGACATCCTTCGCATAGGAGTAGTACTCCACCTGCGCCCAGCTGCCCTCAATCTGGCAGATAATCGCGGTGTCGCCCTCGTAAATCCACGACCAGCCGTACTTGCGGTATGTCGTCGACGGCCCGAAGTAGACCGCGCCGGAGGTAATCACCGTCCGCGTGTCGTTCAAATTCGTTTCCGTCGGGATGCTGTCGCTGCTCACATCCACGCGGTTGGCGGGCGTGTAGGCGCGCATCCAGCCATCCGACGTTTTGAACTCAATCTGATACCACCAAATGTCGTTCTCGCTGTCCCACGCCTTGCTGATGACGTTGACGATATCGCCCGCGTTGTAGAACGAGCCGGGCTCGTCGAAGCGGTTGCTGGGACCGGAGCGGGTCGCCGCCCGCTTCTTCAGCGCTGCCGCAACACCCTTGGACGGGAATGCAGGCTCTGCCGTGGGAGTCGGGGTTTCCGTCGCGCCAGTCGGCACAGGGGTAATCAGCTCCACCGTCGAGGTCGGCGTGGTAGACGGGCGCGGGGTCACATAGGCGATGTAAGGCTTCGGGGTCGCGGTGGTGTAAGCGCGCGGAGTCGCTGTGGCGTGCACATCCGCCGCAAGGGCAATGTCCGAAATCGCCACGCCCGCGTTCCCTCTGCCCGCGTAAACCGTCTCGATGGTCAGGTCAATCTGCGTCACGCCGGTGTACTCCTCCGGCAGCAGCAGGCGCTGGTAGCCGTTTGACCAGTCGGCGCTGCTTGTCGTGGGCAGGAAAGCATCCGACAGCGTGTAGCGGTAGGTCACGCTCTGCCGCCCGTGGGAATACCAGATTGTCACGGCGACGGTCGCGGGGCGGTCATAGCTGTTGTAGTAGTTCTGGTTGTAGCAGTAGCCGCTGCGAATCCAGATTTCGCCGACGCTGGCGCCGCTGAGCGCGAGGGACAAGTCCGGCGCGGCGGCGCTGGTACGAACCCACGCGGTGGCAGTATTGCCGTCGAGCAGATCAGCGGTCACATCGGTTTCGCCGCTGTGCTCGGTGGCGGAGAGAATCGCGCTGGTCGCGACAAGCCCGCTGCTCGTCGCGGGAACGTCCGCCAGCACGGGAATGCAGATCGCTGCCGTCAGCGCGGCACAGAGCAGAATCTTCAAGGTGCGCTTCATGTTCATCATCCTTTCCGGATAGGGGGCGTTATCCTCCTGTCACTCATATAACGAACGACAGTGGGTAATTCTTCATCTGTTGCAAAATTTCCTCCAATTTTTTTGTTTTTGATGAAAAAAAGCATCAAAATCATCCATGCCCCCCTTTTCAAAAAGCAAAAAACGTTGTACAATATGGAATGAAAGGTACTGCGTTCAGACAGTGCGTTTCTTTATCCTGATTTGTAAGCACTTACACAACGAAGGAGGACTTCTTCATGGAACTTCGGACGGCATCCTCTCCGCGCGACGTAAAGACGTACGACACGCAGCGGCTCCGCGAGGAATTTCTGATTGACGACCTGTTCCGCGCGGATGATATCAAGCTGGTGTACAGCCACATCGACCGCATCATCACGGGCAGTGCCGTGCCGGTGAAGGGTACGCTGGCGCTGACGGCGGGCGAGGAGTTGCGCGCGCAGTATTTTCTGGAGCGGCGCGAGCTGGGCGTCATCAACATCGGCGGCGAAGGCACGGTGACGGTGGATGGCACGGTGTACACGCTGCGCCACCGCGACGGGCTGTACGTCGGGCGCGGCAGCAAGGACATTGTGTTTGCATCCAAGGACGCGGCGAATCCGGCGAAGTTCTACCTCAATTCTTGCCCGGCGCACACGGCTTACCCGACGGTGTACATCCGCCCGGAGGACTGCGTGCGGCAGGAACTGGGCAGCCTGGAAACGGCGAATCACCGCACGATTTGCAAGTACATTCTGCCGGGGCAGGTGCAGTCCTGCCAGCTGGTGATGGGCATGACAAAGCTGGAACCCGGCTCTGTGTGGAACACGATGCCCTGCCATACCCACGACCGCCGCATGGAGGTCTACCTCTATTTCGACATGCCGGAGGACGCGTTCGTGATGCACTTCATGGGGGAAGGGCAGGAGACGCGCCACATCATCATGCGCAACGAACAGGCGGTCATCAGCCCGTCGTGGAGCATCCACAGCGGCTGCGGCACGCAGGCATACACCTTCATCTGGGGCATGTGCGGCGAAAACCAGGACTTCGACGACATGGACGGCATCGCCATGAAGGACTTGAAGTGAGGGAGACCCAAGGGTCTTCGACCCTCTGGACTCCCTTTTCGCGATTGAGTTGAGCGCACTTTCAGGCAGTTTCCGCGTGTTTATCCGCGATAATTGAAAGGAGATTTCCCATGAGCAATATGTTCTCTCTGGAGGGCAAAATCGCCCTCGTCACCGGTGCATCCTACGGTATCGGCTTCGCCATCGCCTGCGCCATGAGCGACGCCGGCGCGACCATCGTCTTCAATGACATTAAGCAGGAATTGGTGGATAAGGGCATTGCTGCCTATGCCGAAAAGGGCATCAAGGCGCACGGCTATGTCTGCGACGTGACCGATGAAGCCGCCGTCAACGCACTCGTCGCCAAGATTGAGGAAGAAGTCGGCGTGATTGACATCCTTGTCAACAACGCGGGCATCATCAAGCGCATCCCGATGTGCGAAATGACCGCCGAACAGTTCCGTCAGGTGATTGATGTTGACCTGAACGCGCCGTTCATCGTCTCCAAGGCGGTCATTCCGTCGATGATCAAGAAGGGTCACGGCAAGATTATCAACATCTGCTCCATGATGAGCGAACTTGGCCGCGAGACGGTGTCCGCTTACGCCGCGGCGAAGGGCGGCCTGAAGATGCTGACCCGCAACATCTGCTCCGAGTACGGCAAGTACAACATCCAGTGCAACGGCATCGGCCCGGGCTACATCGCCACGCCTCAAACTGCGCCCCTGCGCGAGATTCAGCCGGACGGCTCCCGTCACCCGTTTGACAAGTTCATCATTGCTAAGACGCCTGCCGAGCGCTGGGGCGACGCGGCGGATTTGGGCGGCCCGGCGGTGTTCCTTGCGTCGGATGCGTCCAACTTCGTCAATGGCCACATCCTCTATGTGGATGGCGGCATTCTGGCGTACATTGGCAAGCAGCCCTAACGGATGCGCAGGCATAGGGGAGAAAATGCCGCCCGCAAGGGGGCGTTTTGCGGAAGAAATGCGCGCAAAAACCGCTTTTTCTGCAAAAGCCCCTTGCGTTCCAGCGAAAAATGTGATAGACTGTAAAGCGTTGATTTCTCCCCAAGGAGGTTTGAAGCATGAGTGCATTTGGTGTGGTTCTGACGGTCATCATCACGATTTCCGCTCTGTTCATGATTTTTACGGTTCTGATGCAGAGCAGCAACGTGAAGGGTCTGGGCGCAATCGCCGGCACGTTCGACAGCTATTTTGACAAGCACAAGGCCAAGAGCGCGGAAGCGAAGCTGGCGCTGGGCACCAAGATTGCTGCGGCGATTTTCGTGGCCTGCTCCCTGCTGATGCTGCTGGTCAAGTAATCAGCGGTTTCGCATGACAAAATAGGGCTGACAGGAGACTGTTTAGCCCTTTTTGTCGTTGATGGAAATGTACGTTCTTCGCGAACAATGCGATTCTGTTGCAGGGGTTTCGCTCCTGCGGGAGCGACAAGGGGGCTTTGCGATCGCCCCCTTGACTCCTTCGCACGCCCTTCGGAAGTTACAATTTGGTTATGTTGGTTGTTTTTGTTTAGTGGACGAATAGTACACGAACTATAGCAACTTTCGCTATAAACCAATATACATGGGTGCGCACCGAAGGTTTCCAAAGGGCGAGCGGAAAGCCCTTTGGTTGCGCCCGCAGGCGCAATTCCCCCTGCGACAATCAAAATCAGCATAAAATCATCAGCATACGAAAAAAGAGCAGGAGTCGCCTCTACCTGCTCTTTTCCTATTTACTTAACCAGCTCGCAGAACTTGTCAATATTCCCCTTGACAACCTCCAGACTGGAGCGCCAGAAGTCGGGATTCCGTACATCAATCCCCACGCTGGCAGCGACGTCGGCAATCGTGCCCGAACCGCAGGAGCGCAGCAGACGGCAGTAATCCGGCACAAACGCCGCGCCCTTTTGCAGATACTGCGCGAACACGCCCTTGGCGAACAGCTCGCCGAACGCATAGGGGAAGTTGTAGAAGTTGTAGCCGGACGAATAATAATGGCTCTTGCACGCCCACATGTACGGGTGGCGAATCTCCGGGTCAAGCCCGTCGCCGTAGGACGCTTCCTGCGCGCGCAGCATGGCATCCTTCAGCTCGTCGACGCTCATGGCATGGTCGGCGCGCGTGTCGATGACTTCCGTCTCGAACAGGTAGCGGCTGTAAATGTCCACAATCGTCTGGTTCGTTTCCATCAGGTTGCCTTCCAGCAGGGACAGCTGCTCATCGGGGCTTGCGTCCTTGAGCACCATGTGCGCCAGCAGCTGCTCGTTGAAGATGGACGCGGTTTCCGCCAGCGGCATGGGCGTGTCAATCAGCGAGTACGGCAGCCCTGCCAAGCAGCGGTTGTGCCACGCGTGACCCAGCTCATGCGCGATGGTCGACACATCGGAGAAGCTGCCGGTGAAGTTCGTCATCACCAGCGAACGGTCGGCAAAATGCACGGGGGAGCAGAAAGCGCCGCCGGTTTTGCCCTCGCGCGGGTAGATGTCAATCCAGCGCTGCTCAAAGGCGTTGTCGATGAACTTGCCCATTTCCGGCGTGAACTGTCCCATCAGGCGGACGAGCATCTCGCGCGCTTCCTCCACCGTGTAGGTGTGCACGTTCTGCCCGACCGGCGCAAACAAATCGTAGAACGGCAGGCCATTTTGATGCCCCAGCAGCTTCGCCTTCGCCTTCATGTAGCGGCGGAAGTGCGGCAGATATTCGCGGATGGCGGTCAGCATAGCGTCCAGCGTCGCGCGGTCCATGCGGGAGTCGCTCAGCGTCATGTCCAGCACGGAAGGATACCCCTTCGCCTTGCTCAGCGTGCGCGCCTCCATTTTGACGGCGTTCAGGCAGTAAGACATGGGCAGCTCCATCTTCTTGTAGGAAGCAATTTCTGCCTCGTAGGCATCCTTGCGGACGGAGGCATCCGCGTCGTACGCAAGCCCACGCACGGCGGACAGCGGAATCTCCTGCCCGCGGTAATTCGCCGTGTGGGTGGAATCCAGCTTGTCGCGCAGCTGGCTGAACGCGCTGCCGCCGGACAGGCTCATCTCCAGAATCCACGGCTCAACCGCTTCGGGGATGGTGTGGTGCGCGTTCTCGGCGGATTCACGCAGGTGGAACGCGACCTTCTGCAATTTGGGCGACGCGGCAATCAGGTCTTCGAGGTTTGCAAGGCTGCCGATATAGCGCGTGATGGCGCTGCTGACGATGCGGCTGTCGTTGAAAATCACGTCCAGCACGTTCAGGTACTTTGTCGCGTCGGCATTGTTCGCGTCCACCGCCTGCGTCAGGCTGCAGAACGACGAGAGCCGATCAGACAGCGCGCCAAGAACCTCCTGCTGGTCGGTGAGCTTCTCCAGCTTCGTCTGCGGATCGTCGCCGCCGTCCAGAATCGCCTGTTCGACCTTGATTTCCTCCGGAAAACGCTTCAAATCAGCCAGAAACGCCGGGTCATCAAAGCCCTTGTAGAGATAGGACAAATCCCAATTCGGGTTCATGGGGGTTACGCCTCCTTAAATGGTATAGTCATTAACAAGATGATACCCCAAAGCGCGAACATTGTCAATGCCCGCTTGCCATACGCGGTGATTTTTCAGGTGCTCCGGGTCATGCGCGTCCACACCGAGAATGACGTCATTGTGCCATTTTCGGGCGTATTCCCAGAATGGCGCGGACGGATACCCCCGCGTGCGTCCCTCCATCTGGCTGTTCAGCCCCAGCAGATTGTACTCGATGGGCATGTGCTGTTCCTTTGCGCACTGGCAGAGCATGTCCGCCGCTTCCTCGCACGCGTGATTGAACTGGTCGTCCGTGCGGTGGCGCATGAACAAATCCGGGTGAGCGATGTAGCAGAACAGCCCGGTGCGCATGGCGGCGACTGCGGATTGGGCATAGCGCAGCACGCCCTCGTCCGTCTGGCACTCAAAGCCGATATACGGATTGTCCTCCTCGCTGTCGGCGTAATGCTGACCGAGGATGTAGTAGCCGATGCCCTGCTCGCGCATCCGCAGCAGATGGTCGTGATAGCGCGGGAAGTACTCGCTCTCCAAGCCAAGGCGGATTTCAAGCTGCCCGGCGTAACGCTGCTGGAGCGCGTGGACGGAATGAATGTAATCCGTCAGCTGGTCAAGCGGCATCCGAATCCCGCTGACGAAGCCGTTTGCGAACGGGAAGGGCGCGTGGTCAGCGAAGCCAAGCACATCAAACCCGGCGTCCAGCGCGGCTTCGACATAGGCTTCATCCGTGCCGACGGCGTGCTGGCAGCGGGATGTGTGCGTGTGAAAATTATGCTTCATAATTGCTCCTTGCAAAAAGATGCACCGACGCATGTGGACGGTGCATCTTTTGCCTGATTACATTTTTTGCAGATAACGCTGGGTTTTCAGCGCTTCGAGGCACTTCTCCTTGCTGCGCTCAATGTGGCGGTGCATCAGCTTCTGGAAATGCTCCAAATCGCGCTGCTCGATATAGTCCACCAGCTTGTAATGCTCCTCGTGCGCCTGCAGCAGGCGGTTCTCCTGCGAAATCGCCATGGATGAGAAGCGCGTGATGTACTGGTCCTGCCCCTCAATGACGCGCAGAATCCGGTTCTGCCCGCAGATTTCGGTCATCTGGCGGTGGAAGGCGCGCGCCATGGGGGAAAGCGTCTCGAAATCGCGGCTTGCCATCACGTTGTCCATCTCGTGCAGCCGGTCGCGCAGGGCGGCGATATCATCCGCCGTCGCTTTTTGGATAATCGCGGGCAGCGTCAGCATTTCCAGCGCGTTGCGGATGGTGTAGATTTCCTCCACGTCGGCAATCGTGAACGCGCGGACGATTACGCCGCGCCGCTGTACATACTCTACCAGCCCGTCACGCTCCAGCTTCCGCAGGGCTTCACGCAGCGGCGTGCGGCTGATGTGCAGGCGGTCGGCGTATTCTGTCTCGACGATGCGCTCGCCAGCGGGAATTTCCCCGGTGATAATGGCGTGCTTGAGCACTTCGTAGGCGATTTCACGAATCGGGCGGCTTTCCATCATGGGCTGGAAGGGTATAGCTGCCATAGCGAACAACTCCTTGTGGGTGGCTTAGAATCCGCCGCGTTTGTGTCCTTTCTGGTCAACACGTCCGCGGACGCAAAGTGCATTTTGTTTGCACTTTGTATACAAGAATAATACAAAAAGCAGCACTTGTCAAGGGAAAAATCCATTTTTCCCGCAATTTTTGGCGGATTTTTTGCTGATTTTCGGCTGTACTTTTCTAATTTGAAATACGCGCGCGATTGCAGGTGGATGAGCTCGGTTCTGCAACGATACCCCAAAAGTATGGGCGTGTGCACCCGAAGGGGTCGAGGGGGCGATCGCAGACATTCGTCTGTTTTCGTTGCCCCCTCGTCCCGTCCGCAGACGCGAAACCCGCTGCAACAAGAAAAATCAAGCCACATCGAAAGCGAAAATCACGAAAAAAGCGCAAAGAAAGCCGCCTGCCTCCGCGCCTTTGCGAAAACAGACGGCTTCAAAAGTCAAATCAGGCGAATGCAATTATTCCAGAATCTCACGCCGCAGCGCATTGACATAATCCAGCTGCTCCCACGGCATGTCCGCCTTGCCGAAATGACCGTAGTTGCAGTTTGCGCGGTAAATCGGGCGGCGCAGGTTCAGCCGCTGAATGATGGCGTTCGGGCGCAGGTCGAACAGCTTGTCCACCGCTGCCGCCAGCTGGTCGTCCGAAACAACGCCCGTGCCCATTGTGTCGATGAACAGGCTCACCGGGCGCGCGACGCCAATGGCATACGCCAGCTGAATTTCACAGCGCTTCGCCAACCCCGCCGCGACGATGTTCTTCGCAATGTGGCGCGCCGCATACGCCGCCGAGCGGTCAACCTTCGTCGGGTCTTTGCCGGAGAACGCGCCGCCGCCGTGCGGGGCATAGCCGCCGTAGGTATCAACGATAATCTTGCGCCCGGTCAGACCGGAGTCGCCCGCAGGCCCGCCGATGACAAAGCGCCCTGTCGGGTTGATGAGATAGCGGGTGTCCGCCGTCAGCATTTCCGCCGGAATCACCGGGCGGATGACGTGCTCCATCATCGCCGCGTAAATGTCCGCGTGGGGGATTTCGGGGTTGTGCTGGGTGGAGATGACGATGGTATCCACCGCCACGGGCTGACCGTCTTCGTAGGCAATGGTCACCTGCGCCTTGCCGTCGGGCCGCAGCCACGGCAGCGTGCCGTTCTTGCGCACTTCAGTCAGGCGGCGGGTCAGGCGGTGCGCGAAGGCAATCGCAGTCGGCATGTATTCCGGCGTTTCGTCACACGCGAAGCCGAACATCATGCCCTGATCGCCCGCGCCGATTTCGTTGGCATCCTGCGTGCGGGTTTCCAGTGCGTCATCAACGCCCATGGCGATATCGGGGCTTTGCGCGTGGATGCTCGTCAGCACGGCGCAGGTGTTGCCGTCAAAGCAGAGGGAGGAATCATTGTAGCCGATGTCCAGCACAACGTCGCGCACGATGGCGGGAATATCCACCTTCGCCGTCGTGGTGATTTCGCCCATCACCATCACCATGCCGGTGGTGGCGCAGGTTTCGCAGGCGACGCGGCTCATGGGGTCTTGGGCGAGCAGCGCGTCCAGCACCGCGTCAGACACCTGATCGCACAGCTTGTCCGGATGACCTTCCGTGACCGATTCCGAGGTAAAGAGTTTCCGCATTTTTGTAGCTCCTTTCAGCTAAGCCAATAGGGGGATGGTTGAGAGCTGCAAAAAACCCGGCGTCCTTGCACACAAGGCAGCCGGGAATCAATCAGAAGCGATTGTCCTTATCTGTCAGTGCTGCTCTGGATAGAGCCTGTGTGCGCACTGTGGGAATTGGCACCACGCACTTGCGTGCCGGTTGCCGTGGCTTCATTGGGCCCGTCCCTCTGCCACTCGTGATAAGGGGGTATTACTTTTGCATCCGATATGCTACCACAATTCTGCCCGTCCGTCAAGGGCTTTTGCATCTTTTCTGTATTTTTTTCGGGAAAAATCACGATAAGAACGAACGTTCTCTTGCATTTGCGGAAAAAATCCGCTATACTACATAAGCCGTTGCAATGACGACCGGGTCCTGTGCGATCTGTCGGTGTGAACCTTGTCAGGGCCGAGAGGCAGCAGCAATAAGCGCTGGGCGGATGTGCTGCGGGGTTGCTCAGTCTGAGCGGCGGTATCTTCTACTTGAATATCAATGAACAGGCCGCATGGGAAAGTGACTTCTCATTGCAGCCTGTTTTTTTATCGGCGCGGGATTGTGAAATGGTGGATGGCGAACAAAGCAAAAAACGCAGCAGACCTATTGTTTCTGTGCGGCATGTGTGCTATACTGACCATCGCGCAGAAGCGCAAGTAATTTGGGAGGTATAACTAATTATGCGGAAGTTCCTGTCCCTGTTTCTGGCTCTTGCAATGAGCATCGCCTGCTGCACGCTGGCAGCGGCGGAGGATACGGCAGAAGCAATGCAGTATACCGAAGAAAACATCACCATCGACGCGGGCGATCACCAGATTCCCGCAACGCTGACCGTGCCTGTTGGCGCGGAAGGGGAAAAGTTCCCGGCTGTTGTTATGCTGCATGGCAATGGCTCTACCCGCCACGAAGCGGGCAATGCCTATGATTATGCCGCGCTGGCCATGGCGAAGGCAGGCATCGCGACGATTCGTTTCGACTACATCGGCAATGGCGACAGCACCAGCGATTACATCGACTTCACCTATGACAAGGGTGTGGAAGACGCGATGAAGTGCTACGAATACCTCAAGACGCTGGGCACCATCGACATGGATCATGTGGGTGTGATGGGCTGGAGCCAGGGCGGCCGTCTGGCGCTGCTGACGGCTGCGCGCAACGAGGTGTTCACCTCCGTGCTGACGTGGGCAGGCGCTTACGATCAGAAGGGCAATGAGGAAGAACAGTACGCAATTGCCAAGGAAAACGGCTATTACGAAGTGACCTATGACTGGCGTGAACCGCTGAAGCAGTCTCCTGCCTACTATGAATGCGCGATGAGCATTGATTATCCGGCGGAAGTTGCTAAAATCAAGGTGCCGCTTCTGGCAATTAACGGCAAGGCGGATACGACCGTGGTGCCGGAAACCGCGCAGAAGATTGTGGATGCGGCGGTGAATTCCCCGGATGCGGAAGTGCTGCTGCTGGACGGCGCGGATCACACCTTCTGCGTTTTCAGCGGTGACGACACGGTGCTGAAGACCTTGGTGCAGGATACCATCGACTGGTTCAAGAAGACGCTGTAAGCGCAAAAAGTCAGCAAGGGCTGCGAAGGAGTGGAGAACATTCCTTCGCAGCTTTTTTGCGTGTGTTTTGTACAAATTGTGTATTCCGGCTGTACAAAAACGGAAAGCAAGGTATAATAATAGGAAAAGCAAGGAGGTCATGCAGAGATGGAACTGAACGTGATTCGACAGGCAGACCCGCAGGTGGCGGACGCGATTGAGGCGGAACTGAACCGTCAGCGCTCGCATATTGAACTGATTGCGTCGGAGAACTTCGTATCCCCGGCGGTGATGGCGGCGATGGGCTCGTGCCTGACGAACAAGTACGCGGAAGGGTATCCCGCGCACCGCTACTACGGCGGCTGCGAATGCGTGGATGTGGTGGAAAACCTCGCCCGTGACCGCGCTAAGCAGCTTTTCGGCTGCGAGTACGTCAACGTGCAGCCGCATTCCGGCGCGCAGGCGAATACGGCGGTGTACTTCGCCATGCTCCAGCCGGGCGATACCGTCATGGGCATGAGCCTGTCCAACGGCGGCCATCTCACGCACGGCAGCCCGGTCAACCTGTCCGGCAAGTACTTCCATTTTGTGCCTTACGGCGTGGATGCGCAGGGCTATATTGATTATGACGCCATGCGCGCGCTGGCGCTGGAGTGCAAGCCGAAGATGATTGTCTCCGGCGCATCGGCGTACCCGCGCACGATTGATTTCGAGAAGATTCGCGCCATCTGCGATGAGGTGGGCGCGCTGATGATGGTGGATATCGCCCACATTGCAGGGCTTGTTGCGGCGGGGCAGCATCCGTCGCCCGTGCCGTATGCTGATTTCGTCACGACGACGACGCACAAGACGCTCCGCGGCCCGCGCGGGGGCATGATTATGTGCCGCGAGCAGTATGGCAAGGCGATTGACAAGGCGATTTTCCCCGGCACGCAGGGTGGCCCGCTGATGCACGTCATTGCGGGCAAGGCGGTCTGCTTCGGCGAGGCGCTGAAGCCGGAATTCAAGGATTATCAGGCGCAGATTATCAAGAACGCGAAGGCGCTGGAAGCCGCGTTCCGGGCGGAAGGCATCAAGATGGTGTCGGACGGCACGGACAACCATCTGCTGCTGCTTGATTTTTCCGACACGGAGATGACGGGCAAGCTGCTGGAGACGCTGCTGGAAGAAGCAAACATCACGGTGAACAAGAACACCGTGCCGAACGAGAAGCGCTCGCCGTTTGTGACCAGCGGCGTTCGCGTGGGCACGCCGGCAGTGACGAGCCGCGGCTTCAAGGAAGCGGACATGGCGAAGGTTGCAAAGTGGATTGCGCGCGTCGTTCGGGAAGGGGAAAATGCTGTTCCGTCGGTGAAGGCGGAGGTGGAAGCCTTTATGAAGAATTTCCCGCTGTATGAGTGACAGCAGGGGAACATTTTGCGTTGTGTGAATTGGCTTCTCTCATGTAAATTGATGATTTTTGTTGCAGGGGGGATGCGCCTGCGGGCGCACCAAAGGGCTTTCCGATCGCCCTTTGGAAACCTTCGGCGCCGCTGCTTTTGGGTTTATTTGTGGTTGGTTTATGCCGTGGGTTGGTGAACGAATAGCACACTAACTAAAAAAAGCTGCAATAACAATCAATAAACTTAAATGGGGACGCGAAGCAGTCCAGAGGGCGATCGCAAAGCCCTCTGGTCGCCTCCGCAGAGGCGAAATCCTGCATCAACACGCGGGCACACTATGCAGTTGCGCTCAACCCAATCGCGAGAAGGGTGTCGAGAGGGTCGAAGACCCTTCGCGGGTGCAGGGCAGAGCCCTGCCGGAGTCCAGAGGCAGAGCCTCTGGCACCTCCCTTGTACACGAAAAATTCATACTTTCCTTGCAAATCCACCAAATTTGAGCCTGAATTTCGGCTAAATTCCGGTGGATTTTTTTTTGAATGTGTGCTATACTATATGAACGAGGGGTCTGTGCGTTGCAAAACAGACCGCAATCAAACGCCGCCATTCCGGAATGATGATGCTGGGGAAGTCGGAATTGTGGAATGAAGAAAAGGAAGTCGCCGGTGGAGGGCTTGCAATGCCCGTCCTGCGGTGATGGAATCGGCAGCGTTTGGCAAACGAGGGGGAAATGCTGCGAAAGCGGACACGGGCAGGGCAGTCCTGCGCGGGCAGTTTTCGGCTGCAAAGGCGCAACGGATAAAATGCGTTTTTTCCCGGCATGGAAATAATGCTGATGGGGTTCGGCGAAACGCAGGCTTGCCGTGTCCAGCAGCAGTTTTCCGCAAAAATGGCTTTTTTACTTCCGTGATGGAAGTATGTGAAAGAGAAGGAACGAAAACGTTTGAAAGAGAGTGATGGTATGACCCCGAGAACGAAAGCAGCGCAGCCGGCAAGCCGCCTGCGGATTGTCAGCCTTGGCGGTGTGGATGAAATCGGCAAGAACATGACAGTTTTTGAATATGAGGATGACATTGTGGTGGTTGACTGCGGCAGCATTTTCCCCAAAGAGGATATGCTGGGCGTCGATCTGGTCATTCCGGATGTGTCCTATCTGGTGGAGAAGAAACGCAACGTGCGCGGATACCTCTTCACCCACGGGCACGAGGACCACATCGGCGCGACGCCGTACATCCTGCGCCAAGTGCCCGCGCCGCTCTACGGAACGAAATTGACGCTGGCGCTGGTGGACTTGAAGCTCAAGGAGCACCGCATTCAGGGCATCCCGATGCAGGTGGTGCAGCCACGCGACGAGGTGCGGCTGGGCAAGAACTTCACGGCGAAGTTCATCCACGTCAGCCACTCCATCGCGGGGGCGTGCGCCATTGCGCTCACCTGCCCGGCGGGTACGGTCGTCGTCACCGGCGACTTCAAAATTGACTACACGCCCGTCGATGGGCATATCACCGACCTTGCGTCCTTCGCCGAACTGGGCGAGCGCGGCGTGCTGGCGATGCTGTGTGAATCCACCAACGTCGAGCGCCCCGGTCACACCATCTCCGAAAAGAAGATCGGCGTGACGTTCGAGAACATGTTCCGCGACGCGCAGGGGCGTGTGATTGTCGCCATGTTCGCGTCGAACATCCACCGTATGCAGATGGTCATTGACAACGCCCTGCGCTACGGCCGCCGCGTCTGCTTCATCGGGCGCAGCATGGTCAACGTCAGCCGCGTGGCGATGCAGATTGGCGAACTGCGGATTCCGCCGGAAGCCATTATTGAGGCGGACGCGCTCGACCAGTACCCGGACAACGAGATTCTGGTGATGACGACGGGCAGTCAGGGCGAGCCGATGGCAGGCTTGACGCGCATGGCGTACAGCGAGCATCGCAAGCTGCAAATCCGGCAGAGCGATACGGTGATTATCTCCGCCACGCCCATTCCCGGCAACGAGAAGAGCATCAGCCGCGTCATCGACCAGCTGTACCGCTGCGGCGCGAACGTCATCTATAAGGCACTGGCGGAGGTGCACGTCTCCGGTCACGCCTGTCAGGAAGAACTCAAACTCATGCACGCGCTGGTGAAGCCGAAGTACTTCATCCCCGTTCACGGCGAATACCGTATGCTGTGGCAGCACGCGGTGCTGGCGGAGTCGATGGGCATGAACTCCACCGACATCGTGCTTCCCGAAACGGGGCAGGTTATCGAGATGAATCAGGAAGGGCTGTATCTGGCGGAACAGATTCCGACCGGCGCGGTGCTGGTGGACGGTCTGGGCATCGGCGACGTGGGCAACGTCGTCCTGCGCGACCGCAAGCACCTCAGTCAGGACGGCTTGATTATCGTCGTCATGGCGATTAACCGCGACGACCAGCGCCTTGTCTCCGGCCCGGATATTATCAGCCGCGGCTTCATCTACGTCCGCGAGAATGAGGATATTATCGAGAACACGCGCGATGTCGTCCGGCAGATTCTGTCGCAGTCGTCGCTGGCGGGCGAGGACTGGCCGGCGCTCAAGAACCGCATCAAGGATGAACTGCACCGCTTCATCTTCGAGAAAATCAAGCGCAACCCGATGATTCTGCCCATTATCCTTGACGTTTGACATGGGGGCGCACATCTGATACAATAGGGAGGAACGCTGCAATATGCGTTTCTCCCTTTTTCGTGGGAAATTGGGATGAATCAAGCGGACAGAAACGTTTCTATTTACGGATAGCGTATCGAAAGGATGGACATGCTGTTATGGAACATGCTACGGCACACCGCTTGGCGCAGGAAATCCGCCAGAGCGAGGAGTATCAGACGTATCACGCACTGAAAGAGGAGGTTATGGCGGACGAAACGACCGCCGCACTCCTGAAGGAATACAAGAAGCTGCAGCTGCGCCTGCAAATGGCGGCTGTCTCCGGCACGCAGCCGGATAACGACGACATGCAGCGCTTTCAGGGCATTTCGGCGCTGCTGTTCGGCAAGCTGGAGGTCAGCCAGTACCTGCTGGCGGAAATGCGCCTGCAGCAGGAAGTGGCGGGCATTCTGCGCATCATCACCGACGCGGCGGACATTGACATGGGGATGGGACAATAATGCGGAATTAGGAATGCGGAATCATATGATTTCCGAATTCCGAATTTTCCAAGGGGGGCAGGCTTGTTGAGCAAGAAGCATGACAGCTACGAGAGCATCCGCGACGAGCGGCGATATGGCCCGTACTGGTACAGCGCGCTGTGGCGCATCATCCGCCCAATCCTGATTGGCTTGGGCGCGGTGCTGGTGGTGGCGGGCATCCTGTTCAGCGTGTGGAACAAGGTGTACGGCGAGTTCATTGCGCCGCCGGATGAAAACAGCACGGCGCAGGTGCCCTTCACCATCGAGAGCGGACAGAGCCTGACCCGCGTGGCGAACCGGCTGGAGGAAGCCGGGCTGATTCGCAATCGCACGGTGTTCAAGTACTACTGCGACTTCGCGGGCTGGGGGCAGAAAATCCAGTCCGGCAGCTACACGCTCAGCCCGTCGATGACCATGCGGCAGATTGCCGACCAGCTCACGCGCGGCGACGGCAACCCGATTGTGCGCAATATCACGCTCATTCCCGGCTGGACGATTGAGCAGTTCGCCGAGCAGCTGGTCAAAGACGGCGTGCTGACGGACAGCGCGGAGTTCTTGGCCCTGTGCAAGAGCGGCACGAGCTTCAGCGAATTTTACTCCGTGCAGGATGTGCTGAACAGCCGGAACGTCAGCCAGCGCCGCTATGTGCTGGAGGGGTATCTCGCGCCCGACACCTACGAAATCTACATCGGCGCGACGGCAAGCGAAATCATCCGCAAGCTGATTACGCAGACCGAGCGGGTGTTCTCCGTCGCCTGTGAGGATCGCGCGGAAGAGATGGGCTACACGATGGACGAGATTCTGACGCTGGCAAGCATGATTGAGAAGGAAGCGTCCAAGGCGGATTTCACGAAGGTGTCCGCCGTATTCCACAACCGCCTGAAAGCGGGCATGAAGCTGCAGAGCGACGTGACGATTCACTACATCACGGGCGTAAGGAAAATGTCGCTGACGGGCAGTGATTTGGCGCTTGACAGCCTCTACAACACCTATCAGGTGACGGGGCTGCCGCTGGGCCCGATTTGCGCGCCGAGCGCGGACGCCATCAACGCGGCGCTCTACCCGGACGAGACGTTCGTGGCGGAAAACTACCTGTATTTCTGCGCGACGAGTCCCGAAAGCACGGAGCTGCACTTCTCCCGCACCTTGCAGGAGCATGAACAGGCGGTCGCCATCTACGCGCCGCTGTGGCAGCAGTACGACAAGGAAAGAGGCATTGAGTAAATGACCAACCGGATGCCGGAGCTGCTGTGCCCGGCGGGGAATCTTGAATCGCTGGAGGCGGCACTGCATTTCGGCGCGGACGCGGTCTATGGCGGTATGCGGCAGTTCGGCCTGCGCGCCTTCGCGGGCAATTTCGACGAGGAGGCGCTGACGCAGGCGGTCGAAAAGATGCACGGCGCGGGCAAGAAGTTCTACCTGACGATGAACATCTTTCCGTTTGATGACCAGCTGGATGATTTCATCGCGGCGGCGAAAGCAGCACGGGACATCGGCGTCGATGCGGCGATTGTCAGCGATTTGGGCGCGATTGCCGCCCTGCGCCGTGAAGTGCCGGAGCTGCCCCTGCACGTCAGCACACAGGCGAGCACCGTCAACGCGGAAGCTGTGCGCGTCTACCGCGATATGGGCTGTGAGCGCGTGATTCTGGCGCGGGAAACGTCCATCGCGCGGGCGAAGGAAATCATCCGCCGCGTGCCGGAGATGGAAATCGAGACGTTTGTGCATGGCGCATCGTGCATGGCGTACAGCGGACGGTGCCTGCTCAGCGCGGCCATGGCAGGGCGGAGCGGCAATCAGGGCGAGTGCGCCCAGCCGTGCCGCTGGCATTACAGCGTGGTGGAGGAGAAGCGCCCCGGCGAGTACATGCCCGTATGCGAGGACGAAAATGGCACATACATATTTTCCGCGCATGATTTGAACCTGATGCCGCTTTTGCCGGAACTGGTGGACGCGGGCATCAAGAGCCTCAAAATCGAGGGGCGGATGAAAACGGCGTATTACGTCGCGACGGTGACGGCGGCATACCGTCGGGCGCTGGATCTGCTGGCGGATGGCGGCGATTTCGCGGCGGCGCTTCCGAGCTTGATGGCGGAATTATCCTGCGCAAGCCACCGTGACAGCGACACCGGCTTTGCGCTGGGCAAGCCAGCAAATCCCGGCGGCGCGGACGGCTTCCATCAGGAGCGGGAATATCTGGCGCATGTGGTGGAGGGCAGCCGCGATGGGCGCGGCACACGCTTTCTGCTCAAAAATCGCTTCAAGGCGGGCGAGACAATCGAACTGCTGACGCCGTCGGGCGTGCACGCATTTGAGGCGACGCCGTTCCTGCGCGAAAAGACGGGCGAAATCGTCGATACGCTGGGCATTGGCGGCGAAATCATCCGCATGGACGTCCCCTTCGCGACCGAAACAGGTGAATTCCTCCGCGGCGAAACGCGGAATCACCGAAAGTAAGCGCTTTTCCCGAAACCCGCAAGCAAGACAACAAAAGCGGGACAAAAGCCAAGCTGGGAAAAGCAGTCAAGCTGGGCAACAACAGCCGCTCTTTCCCACAATAAACATGGGTGGCGGGGGGAGTCCAGAGGGGGCTGAAGTCCAGACTTGCACGCTCTTCAGCCCCCTCTGGGCGTTCTTTGGTTACTTTCTGGCGCGCCAGAAAGTAACAACATCGCCTCCGCAGAGGCGACTGGAGCAGCAAGAAAAAACTGCCTGCATATCACAGCAATATCGGCTGTCATCCGATAAATCCCCCTTTCACGACAGCTGTGAAGCGCGAAAAAATCCCCGGAATCTTTCCGGCAAGGTTGCACAAAACCCAAAAGTGTGCTACAATCAGATTGATATTCCTTTCACATGAAGGAATTGGGCGGAAATGCCCCAAGATAACAAATGCACTGGAGGAGAATGAGGATGGCAGGGCATGTGTCTGACGCGGTAATCCGTCGGCTGCCGGGATATTATCGGCATCTGCGGGAACTGGAAAGCGCAGGTGTGGAGCAGATTTCGTCGCAGGAGCTGGGCGAGCGGATGCACCTCACGCCGTCGCAGATTCGGCAGGACATCAACTGCTTCGGCGGCTTCGGACGTCAGGGGTACGGGTATAAGGTGTCGGATCTGAAAATGCACATTGGCGAAATTCTGGGACTTGACCGTGAGCACACGGAGATTATCGTGGGCGCGGGCAATATCGGCTGCGCGATTGCGAAATATCCGACGTTCCAGCGCGAGGGCTTCCGGCCGCTGGCGATGTTTGACAACGACCCGGAGAAAATCGGCGTGCCGGTGGGCGATATTCCCGTGTACAGCATGGAGGAAATGCCGAACTTCCTGAAGGAGAACATGCCGGATATTGCGGTGCTGGCACTGCCCCGACGCGTCGCGCAGGAAGCGCTGGACAAGCTCTACGCCTGCGGCATCCGCGCGGTGTGGAACTTTGCGCCGACCGATCTGACCCATCCGGACGACATGCTGGTGGTCAATGTTCACCTGACGGACAGCTTGCAGACGCTGACTTACCACATGGCACACCGGAACGAGGAAAACAGCAAGTAATACTATTTCCAGATTCACCTGCGCCATCTGCTTGCGCCTTTTCCGTTCTGGCGTCCGGTCGTTCCATTTAGCGTAGCGCTGCTACGCTGCATTCCACTCCCGTTAGCCAGAGCGAAAAATTCGCAGCGCATCTTGGCGCATTCTCATTTGGAAATAGTATAAATCACACCCAGCCCTCCGCAGCAGCCGCTGTGCAAGGGCTGGAATCCATTTTGGAGGAATGACATGAGCAACATTTCGGGCGGAACGCAGCGCCCGCGCCGCAGCCAGCAGACGCGCCTGACGGAAAAATTGGCGCCGGAGACGAAGCCGCGCCAGCCCGCCATGCGCCAGCCGAAGGGACGCTCACAGCGGCTGATAGAAGAGGAAGCGCGCCGGAGCGCCCCGCCCAAAACACGCGGCACACCCACGGGCAAGCGTCCATCCGCGCCGAAGCGGAAAACGACACGCAAACCGCGCAAGGGGCGCAAAAAGCGCAGCAGCACCTTCCTATGGCTGCTTGTTATGCTGATTTCGCTGACGTGCACGGCGGGGCTGCTGCTGCTTGCCGCGCCGCAGATGCTGGGCATGGAGCTGGCCGGGTTGCCGACACTGGCGTTCGTCAACGGCAGCATCATCCGGTATGACGCAGAGCGAATTGCGAATTTCAATGAGGCGGTCGCGCTGGTCAACACCGACCGCATTTTCCCCGGCGTGACGATTGACGGCATCAACGTTGGCGGAATGACCCGCGCGGACGCCGAAAGCGCCTTGGGGCAGGGCGGCGTGGACAATTCCAGCGTGAACCTGCATGTGGTGGCGGATGCGTACACCTACGACATCACGGGTTACGACGTGCCGCTCTACCGCAACGTGAGCGAGATGGCGGCGGTTGCCTATGCCGCTGGGCGCGGGAACACAACCGCCCTGCGCGGTTCGGGGCGGACGCCGCTGAGCGAGCGCGTCGCGACGATTCGCGCGATGCAGCAAAGCCCCGTGACGCTTCAGACGCAAATCACCTACGACCGCGATGCCGTGCGAAAAATCGCGGAGAATATCGCGGCGGATGTGACCTGCACGCCCGTCAACGCGACGGTGGAGTCCTTTGACCCGGCGACGAAGCAGTTCACCTTCAACAGCGACATCAGCGGCGCGTATCTGGATGCCAACAGCGTCTATCAGACGCTCACGGGCGTGCTGGACATGGGCAATTACACCGCGTCCCTGCGTTTGCAGTCGGACACGGTGCTGGCGGACGTGACAAAATCACAGATTGTGGGCAAGTTCGGGCGCATTTCCACCTACACGACGAAAACCACCAGCAATTCCAACCGCAACACGAACATCGACCTGTCCTGCCAAGCCATCAACGGCTATAAGGTTGCGCCGGGGGATACGTTCTCCTTCAATCAGGCGACGGGGCAGCGCACGGCGGCGAAGGGCTACAAGGAAGCAACAGCGATTTCCGGCGGGCAGAGCGTGCCGGAGGTGGGCGGCGGCGTATGCCAGACCAGCTCGACGCTCTTCAACGCTGTCGCGCGCGCGAATCTGGAAATCGTCTACCGCAGCCCGCACGCGTGGCCGAGTTCCTACGTTCAGAAGGGGATGGACGCGACGGTCAACTGGCCGAACCTGGACTTCAAGTTCAAGAACGATACCGAGTGGCCGATTTACATCGTCGCGAATTATTCCAAGCAGAAGTGCACCGTCGAAATTTACGGGATGCTCCTGCCCGACGGTGTGTCGATTGACCTGGAAAGCACTGTCACGCGCACGATTGACCCGCCGAGCGACACCAAGTACGTCCAGAACACGAAACTCGCCGCCGGTACGCAGGAGACGACCATCAAAAAGCGCACTGGCTACGTCGTCGAAACCTACCAAATCTGGTATCAGAACGGCAAGGAAGTCGACCGCAAGCTGCTCTGTACGTCAACGTATAAGGCGTATCAGGAGACGGTGGAGTACAATTAAGGTAACACCGCACAAATGAGGTGGTCGGCTGGCGAATGGATTTTTCGTCAGATGCAAATGCAAATTTCGAAGATTTACTGGAGGTAAATCGAGGAATTTGCATGCCGCAGATGGCGGAAAAGACATCGTCAGACGCGCCGCCGAATTGTGCGGTGGTGCCTTAAAAAACCGCCCGGTTATCTGCCAAACGCAGATGCACCGGGCGGTTCTTTTTGCTTTTCGCGGAATCGCGAACAAACCATCGAATTCCGAATTACCTTCAGTCTGCCGATGTGCTGACGGACTTGTTCCGCACGAACAGAATCAGCGACTGCTCGTCACTGTCGTAGATGGTCGTTGCACGGAGCGCCGTGCGCAGGAACATGTCGGAGATGTACACTTCGCCGTTGTCCAGCCGGACGGCGCCGGATTCCATCGCAATTGCGCTGCCGTCCACCATCACGGATAAACCGCTGTCCGTCTCGCGGATGACGACCGTGTAGCCTGCCGCGGACAGCACCCACACGCCGCTTTCGCTGACATCCAGCTGCCAGTCGTCGATGCAAGCCGCCAGCTCGCGCAGGGACATGACCGGGCTGCCCACTGTATTTACCCACAGGCTCGGACGGCGCGTGTAGCCCACGCCATCCTGCGTGACGGTCATCGTCAGCGCCTGTCCATTGCCGCCGCTGCCGAGGAAGATGCTGCCATTCGGGAGCAGCGTCAAGCCATCCGGCGTATACACGGGCGCTTCGGTCGTCACTACGTCCACGGGGAAAGCGTCCGTCACATCGGGCAGGGGCAAATCCTCCGCCGTGGGCGCGGCGCTCGGCGCGGGCGTTTCCGGCGCGGGGGTCGGGGTCGCCGTCGGCGGCACGGTCGGCGGGGAGTAGGGCACAACGTTCGGGTCTTCAAACAGGCGCGTCTGCGTCGCCTGACCCGCAATGCCGTCCACGGACAGCCCATTCGCCTTCTGGAAGCGGCGGACGGCGGCGGTCGTCTTGCTGCCGTACGCGCCGTCAGCCTCGCCCTCTGCCAGATAGCCCAGCTCAATCAGCTTTTTCTGCACCTTCAGCACGCCTGAGCCGCGGTCTTGCCACTGCACGGTCCTGTAGCCCATGTTGGGCGTAATCGTGGGTTCGGGGATGGGCGAGGCCGTCGGCGTGGCGGTGGGCACGTCGGTCGCGGCGGGCGCGTTGGGAATCGGGGATGCCGTCACGTTCGGCGGCAGGGGCGTCGGGGTCGGGACATCCTGCGGCAGCGGCCCCTCCTGAACGGAGAAGGCGACGGTCAGCGCGACATACGCCAGAAGCGTTTTCAAAAAGTCCATGAGGAATGTTCCTCCTTGCATTCTAAATCAGCTTCTATTATACGACAAAATTCTGGTTTGCGCAACCTGATAGCGCGTTTTTTCCGTTTGCAGATTGTAAAAATTACGGATTCGCGCTATAATGGCGGCAGGAAAAACTCATCAGCAGGAGGAATCAGCCATGAAAGAACCGATTTTGGTGATGATGGCGGCGGGCATGGGCAGCCGCTACGGGGGACTGAAGCAGCTGGATCCGGTCGGCCCGGACGGCGAGGTCATCCTCGATTACAGCCTGTACGATGCGTACCAGGCGGGCTTCCGCCGCGTCGTGTTCCTGATTAAGCACGAGATTGAAGATGCCTTCAAGGCGATGGTCGGTTCGCGCGTGCCGGCGGGGATGGAAGCAAACTACGCCTTCCAGCAATTGGATAAGCTGCCGGAGGGCTTTTCCGTCCCGGAAGGGCGCGTGAAGCCGTGGGGCACGGGGCACGCGGTGCTGTGCTGCCGCGAATTCCTCGATGCGCCGTTCCTCGTCATCAACGCGGACGATTACTACGGCGCGGGCGCGTTCAAGCTGGCGTATGAGTACCTGCGGACGCTGCGGGGCAAGCGCGGCGAGTACTTCATGGTCGGCTACGCGCTGAAGAATACGCTGACGGAGAACGGCTATGTGTCGCGCGGCGTGTGCACGGTCAACGAGTTTGGCTTCCTGAAGGAGGTGCGCGAGCGCACGCACATTATCGCCAGCTGCGACGGCCCGCTGTTCACGGAGGATGGCGAAATGTACCGCCGCCTGCCGGACGATACGACCGTCAGCATGAACTGCTGGGGCTTTACGCCGGATTTTCTGGATGCGCTGGCGGAGGGCTTCGTGCCCTTCCTGAACGAGGCGATGGAGAACAACCCGATGAAGGCGGAGTATTACCTGCCGACCGCCGTCAGCCGCCAGCTTGACCGTCACCGGGCGACGGCGCGCGTGCTGACCTGCCCCGACCGCTGGTACGGCGTGACGTACCACGAGGACAGGGCAGTCGTCGCCAAGGCGATGCTGCGCAAGGCAGAGGAAGGCGAGTATCCGCGGCCGCTGTGGGGGAAGAAATAATTCGGAATGAGTGTGCTGGTGCGGAAATAATTTGCGCGGAGTGCTTGCATTTGCGGCGGGCGTGGTGTATAATCACAGCAGAGCAATGAACGGTTCTGACGCGGGAATTGCCCCCGGAAAGCGAGTGCGCGGCGGTGGAAGGCGCATGGGGAGCGGGCGCGTCATCCCGACCGGGAGCTGCGGCTAATCCCCGCCGGTTCGTCTCCGAGAGCGGACGCAAGAGAGAGGACAGGGGGGAACATCCGCCTTTGCCCTAAGCCGGGTGGTACCGCGAAGCAATGCAATCCGCAATGCCTTCGTCCCTGCAAAATCAGCAGAGGCGGAGGCTTTTTCTCATACTATTTCCAGATTCGCCTGTGCTATCTGCTTGCGCCTTTTCCCCGCTGTCGTCCGCTCATTCCACTTAGCGTAGCGCTGCTACGCTGCGTTTCATTCGCGTTAGCCAGCGAGAAAAATTCGCGGCGCATCTTAGCGCATTCTCATCAGGAAATAGTATCGCCTCGAATCATCAATCATCAATAATGGAGGGAAAAAATCATGGCCAAGGAAAAGAAACAGGAATTTGTCACCCACATCACCCCCCGCGACGAGGATTTCTCCCAGTGGTACACCGACGTTATCCTCAAGACGGAATTGTGCGACTACGCGCCCGTGCGCGGCTGCATGATCGTGCGCCCCTACGGCTACGCGATTTGGGAGCGCATTCAGGCGGAAATGGACAAGCGCTTCAAGGAAACGGGTCATCAAAATGTGTATTTCCCGATGCTGATTCCGGAATCGCTGCTGCTGAAGGAGGCGGAGCATGTGGAAGGCTTCGCGCCGGAAGTGGCGTGGGTGACGCAGGGCGGCACGGAAAAATTGCAGGAGCGTCTGGCAGTGCGCCCGACCTCCGAAACCATCTTCTGCACGATGTACGCCAAGTGGGTGCAGACGTGGCGTGACCTGCCGATGAAGTACAACCAGTGGTGCTCCGTCATGCGCTGGGAGAAGGCGACCCGCCCGTTCCTGCGCACGAGCGAATTCCTCTGGCAGGAGGGTCACACCATCCACGCGACCGCCGAGGAAGCGCAGGAAGAAACGATGCAGATGCTGCACGTCTATCAGGAAGTGGCGGAAAACGTGATGGCGCTGCCGGTGTATGTCGGGCAGAAGTCGGAGAAGGAAAAGTTCGCTGGTGCGCGCGCGACGTACTCCATGGAAGCTATGATGCAGGACGGCAAGGCGCTGCAGGCAGGCACGAGCCACAACTTCGGCACGAATTTCGCCGAGGCGTACGGCATTCAGTTCCAGAACAAGGAAGGCAAGCTGACTTACGCCGAGGAAACGAGCTGGGGCGTATCGACCCGCCTGATTGGCGCGATTATCATGACCCACGGCGACGAGCGCGGCCTGCGCTTGCCCCCGCGCGTTGCTCCGATTCAGGCGGTCATCCTGCCGATTGCGGCGCACAAGCCGGGCGTGATGGAGGCGTGCGAGAAGCTGTTTGAGGAATTGAAGGCGGCGGATATTCGCGTCAAGCTCGACGACCGCGACACGGTCTCCGCAGGCTACAAGTTCAACGACTGGGAGATGAAGGGCGTGCCGGTGCGACTGGAAGTCGGCCCGCGCGACCTCGAAAACGGCGTCGTGACCGTGTTCCGCCGCGACCTGTGCGAAAAGGTGACGCTGCCGCTGGAAAATCTGGCGGACGAACTGAAGGCACTGCTGGACGACATTCAGAAGACGCTCTTTGACCAGGCGAAGAAGTTCCGCGACGAAAAGACCCACGTCGTCCACAACATGGAGGAGCTGGGCGCGGCAGTCGAAAATGGCTTCGCGAAGGCCATGTGGTGCGGCGAACGCGCGTGCGAGGACGAAATCAAGGAGAAATTCAACGCCTCCTCCCGCAATATGCCCTTTGATCAGGAGAAAGAATGGTTCGGCGATACCTGCGTCTGCTGCGGCAAAAAGGCGAAGAAGGTCATGTATTTCGCGAAAGCGTACTAATTTTCCCAGCAAATTGCCTGAAATTTTCCCGAAAGGCGCGAATTAACCATTTACAAACGGGAAAAAATCTGATACAATAATGGATGGGTCTGCGAACCGTTTGCGCGGACGACCGAAGACTCCGACGGCGCACTGCGTGAACAGGCGATTGCCCACGGGCATTGCCCGAAATAAAAATTTGGAGGATGAAATTCCATGACCAAGAGCGAAATCATTGCCACCTACGCCCAGCATGAAGGCGACACCGGTTCTCCCGAAGTGCAGATTGCCCTGCTGACTGACCGCATCAACCACCTGAACGAGCACCTGAAGACCAACCGCAACGACCACCACTCCAACCGTGGTCTGCTGCTGATGGTCGGCCGTCGCCGTGGTCTGCTGGAGTACCTGAAGAAGACCGACATCGAGCGTTATCGTGCGCTGATCGCTAAGCTGAACCTGCGTAAGTAATTATCGCAGAACTCGGCGGCTTTGCGCGCAAGAGCCGCCGTCTGGAGACACGCGGCAGGGGAGAATCCCCCTGTGCATTCCTCCTCACGGCGGCTTTTTGCGGCAAAGCGGCGCAGAACATGGGCAGGGTCTGGAGATGTTATCCCTTGAAAATCCCGAATCGCCTGATTCAGGGGGTTTTCATATGATAGCATCTCCGGGCGGTTCAGGAAGGCGGATGGCTGCCTTTCTACGACTGAGTATAAGGAGATTCTCAATGGAAAGCAAAAAGTACAGCATGGATCTGGCGGGCCGCGAGCTGACGCTGGAATTCGGCAAATACTGCGAACAGGCGGCTGGCTCCGTCTGGGTGCATCTGGGCGATACCGTCGTGATGGTGAACGCGACGATGGCGCCGACCCCCCGTCCCGGCGTGGACTTCTTCCCGCTGGCTGTGGACGTGGAGGAAAAGCAGTACTCCGTGGGCAAGATTCCCGGCGGCTTCATCAAGCGTGAAGGCCGTCCGACCGAAAAGGCGACCCTGACCTGCCGCCTGATCGACCGCCCGCTGCGCCCCCTGTTCAACAAGGGAATGCGCAACGATGTGCAGGTCGTTGTGACCGTGCTGAGCGTTGAGCAGGATGTGCCGCCGGAAATCCCCGCGATGATCGGTTCGTCCATCGCGCTGGCGGTCAGCGAAATTCCGTGGAACGGCCCGACGGGCGCGGTGGTTGTCGGCCGCGTGGACGGGCAGTACGTCATCAACCCTGATGAAGAGCAGCGCGCAAAGAGCGATATGCACGTTTACCTCGCCGGCACGAAGGACGCCATCATGATGGTGGAAGCGGGCGCGAACGAGGTCAGCGAAACGGCGATGCTCGATGCCATCATGTTCGGCCACGAGTATATCAAGAAGCTCGTCGAGTTCCAGGACAAGATTGTGGCGGAAATCGGCAAGGAAAAGGTCGAAGTGCCGCTGAACGTGACTGGCGACGACGTGAAGCAGGCCGTGCGCGAATTCGCCTACGACAAGTGCGTGTGGGTGTTCGACACCTTCAACCGTCAGGAGCGTCAGGCGCGTGAAGCGCAGGTGAAGCAGGAAACCATCGAAGCGCTGGCGGAGCAGTTCCCGGAGCGCGAAGCCGAAATCGCCGATGCGCTGTACTACCTGAACAAGGAAGTCATGCGCAAGAAGATTATCGAGCAGGGCATTCGTCCCGACGGCCGCGGCGTGACGGAAATCCGCCCGATTTGGTGCGAAGTGGGCGTGCTGCCGCGCGTGCATGGCTCTGCCGTGTTCACCCGTGGTCAGACGCAGGCGCTGACCGTGACCACGCTGGGCTCTACCAGCGAGGGTCAGGTGCTGGATGGCCTGTCCAGCGAGGACTTCAAGCGCTACATCCACCACTACAATATGCCGCCGTACGCCACGGGCGAAGCGGGGCGCCTCAAGAGCCCCGGCCGCCGCGAAATCGGCCACGGCGCACTGGCGGAGCGCGCACTGCTGCCCGTCATCCCCTCTGAGGAAGAGTTCCCCTACGCAATGCGCCTGGTGAGCGAAATCCTGTCCTCCAACGGCTCGTCCTCCATGGCGTCCGTGTGCGGTTCCACCCTGTCCCTGATGGACGCGGGCGTGCCGATTCACGCGCCGGTCGCGGGCGTCGCGATGGGCTTGATTAAGGACGTGGAGTCCGGCAAGGTGGCTGTCCTGACCGACATTCAGGGCCTGGAAGACTTCCTGGGCGACATGGACTTCAAGGTCGCTGGTTCCATGAACGGCATCACCGCCATCCAGATGGACATCAAGATTGCGGGCATTGACCGCACGATTCTCGAAACCGCGCTGGCGCAGGCGCTCAAGGGCCGACTGTTCATCCTCGAAAAGATGCTCAGCTGCATCGGCGAGCCGCGCAAGGAACTGAGCAAGTACGCGCCCAAGATTGTCCGCTTCACCATCAATCCGGAGAAGATTCGCGAGGTTATCGGACCCGGCGGCAAGATGATCAACAAGATTATTGCCGAAACCGGCGTGAAGATTGACATCGAGGACGACGGCCGCGTGTTCATCTCCACCCCCGACGCGGAAGCTGCCGACAAGGCGCGCCGCATCATCGAGGGCATCGCGAAGGACATCGAGGTTGGCGAGGTGTACACGGGCAAGGTCGTGCGCATCATGAACTTCGGCGCGTTTGTCGAGCTGCTGCCCGGCAAGGACGGCATGATTCACATCTCCAAGCTGGCGAACCACCGCGTGGAGAAGGTCGAGGACGTTGTGAAGATTGGCGACACGCTGGAAGTGAAGGTCGCGGAAATCGACGCGCAGGGTCGTGTGAACCTCGTGCGCAACGACATCACCTACGACAACACCGCCGCGGCTGCCCCGCGTCGTGCGGAAGGCTTCCGTGCGCGTCCTCCGCGCCGGGATGGTCGGAACTAATCGCGTTTCCGACAACCTTTCAGTGGTTGATTGCTGATTTGGTTGAATTTTCTGCATAAAAGGTCGCTTTTGTTGCAGGGAGACGCGCCTGCGGGCGCGCAAGGGGGCTTTCCGATCGCCCCCTTGACCCCTTCGGATGCACACTCTCTTACTTGAACTTTATCGAAAGTTAAATTTAGAGGGATGCCCCTTTATGCGGAATCAGAATGAAATAATATGAAGAAATTCGCAAAAGTCCCTGCGATTGCACCGGGCTTTTGCGAATTTTCTGCTTTTTCGGGGGAATCGTACGAAACGATGCAATTGTGCATCAGAAAGGAATCAAATGGATAGCATACTGAAAAACGTAGCGGGAGCTGATGAATGTATGCGTGATGAATGGGTGCTGCCGAATGGCCTGCGTGTGCTGGGGGAACGCCTGCCGCATCTGCGGTCGGTGTCTATCGGCGCGTGGATGCATGTGGGTTCGATGATGGAAACGCCGGAAGAAAACGGCCTCTCCCACTTCATTGAGCACATGATTTTCAAGGGAACGACGAAGCGCACCGTCCGGCAGATTGCCGAGGAAATGGACGCGGTCGGCGGGCAGCTGAACGCCTTCACGGGCAAGGACTGCACCTGCTGCTACGCCAAGGTCATCGACGAGGACATCGAACTCGCCATCGACATCATCGCCGACATGGTGATGAACGCGACGATGGACGAGAAGGAGCTGGACAAGGAACGTGGCGTTGTGCTGGAAGAAATCTCGATGGACGAGGATTCGCCCGAAGATTTGGTGCATGACCTGCTGGCGAAGGCGCAGTTCGGTACGCAGTCGCTGGGGCAGCCGATTCTGGGGCCGGCGGAACAGGTCGCGGCGTACACCCGCGCCAACTTGATGGACTACAAGAACAAGCACTACCTGCCGAGAGAAACGGTGGTGGCGCTGGCGGGCAACTATGAGCCCGCGCAGGTGCAGGCGCTGATGGAAAAATACTTCGGCACTTGGCAGGGCGGCGAAAGCGCACTCGTTGTGCCGAAACAGCAGGTTTTGACCGGACGGCGCGTTGTGAAGGAAAAGGACACGGAACAGCTGCACATCTGCCTTGGCTATCCGGGATTCGCGTACGGCACGGACGACGTGTATGCCGTCGCGGTGATGAACAACGTGCTGGGCGGCGCGATGTCCTCCCGTCTGTTCCAGCGCATCCGCGAAGAACTGGGCATGGCGTACTCCATCTACACCTACCCGAACTCGTATCAGGGCATCGGCACATACGGCATTTACGCCGGCATCAGCCCGAAGAACGGCGATAAGGTGCTGGAGGAAATCGACAGCGAACTCAAGCGTTTCCTGAAGGACGGCATGACGGACAAGGAGTTCCGCGACAGCAAAACGCAGCTTCGGTCGGGCTATTTGATGGGGCTGGAAAGCTCCGGCAGCCGGATGCAGGCGATGGGGCGCTCGACGCTGCTTAACGGCCATCCGACTGACCACCAAAAGACGATTGCCGCCATCGAAGCCGTGACGCCGGAAATGGTGATGGACGTGGCGCGCAAGGTGCTGACCGCCGAGCCGTGCCTGGCGGTGGCGGGCAAGGGCGCGGAAAAGTACGCGGAGTAAAGAAACATGAACGAACGGATTATCGCGCTGGACATCGGCGACGCGCGCATCGGCGTGGCGGTTTCGGACGCATCGCGCCTGATTGCCACGCCCATCGACACCATCTACCGCGTCGGCTACGGGCCGGACGTGCGCAAGGTGGTGGAAATCTGCCAGCGCTACGACACGACGCAGGTGCTCTCCGGCTGGCCGCTGAATATGGACGGCACGGCGGGCTTCCAGTCCGAAAAGGTCAAAGCGTTTTGCGAACAGCTGGAAAAAGCGGGGCTTTCGGTCGTCTATCAGGATGAACGCCTGACGACCGTGACCGCGACGAACGCCCTCATCGAGGGCAACATGCACCGGGCGGAGCGCAAGCACAATGTGGACAAGGTAGCGGCGGCGGTGATTTTGCAGCAGTATCTGGACACCTGCCGCAACCAGCAGCAACAGGAGGCAGCGAAAATGGAAGAACAGGACAACATCATTGAACTGATTGACGACGAGACGGGCGCGCCGATTCGCTTCCAGCATCTGGCGACGATTGAGCACGATGGCGAACTGTACATTGCGCTCTCCGAGGCGGATGCGCCGGAGGACGGGCAGTGCGAGGTGTTCATCATGCAGGTGGCGCAGGAAGAAGACGGCACGGAAAGCTACATTCAGGTGGAGGACGAAGCCGTGCAGCAGGCGGTGTTCGACAAATTTCTCCAGCTGGTGAACGAGGGCAGCGGCGATGACGAATAACGACGAACGCAGCGAACTGGAAGAAATGGGCGAACCGCTGATTGAACTGACTGCCCCTGACGGCACGGTGATGCGCTTCCGCTTCGGCGCGGTGATTCCGCTGGACGACATCGAATATGCCGTGCTGCTGGAGATGGAGGACAACCCCGACGGCGAGGAGCAGGTGCTGGTGACGCGCATCGAGCCGACGGACGACGGCGGCATGACGTTCGTGGTCGAGGAGAATCCGCAGAAGGTGGAGCAGGTGTTTAACAGCTACGTCAACCTGCGCACGCAGGAGGGCTTGACGGGGCTGTAACACTGCGCGAAAGGAGGGCATCCGCCCATGAAAAAAGGAAAAAAGCGACTGCTTCTGGGATGGATTTGCCTGCTTCTTTCGTTGTGTATGGTGACGGTCGCATCCGCCGAAACGGACGGCACGCCGATTCAGCCCTGCCATCAGGTGACGATGACCGAGCAGAAATCCACCGCGCAAAACGGCGCGTCCATCAGCGTGCGGCACATCACAACCGCGCTGGGCACGGTGGATGCCGAGCTGAACGCGCTGGCGGATGACTACGCGGCGGAACTGTCGCCCCTGCTCCAAAAGCCGGGCAGGGAGCGCACGCAGAACAGCGCGCTCACCGTGCACATCCTGCACAGCCGGACGGGAATGAGCTGGATGAGTTTCATGGTGCAGGCGCGGCAGGAGTACCATCGGCAGATTCAGCAGGTGCGGTTCACCACGCGCACCTACGATATGCTGACCGGGCAGCGAATCACGCTTGCCGACATTTTCCCGGCGGATTCGCCCGCGTGGACGCTGATTTCGCAGACTGTGCGGGACACAGCAAATGCCTATTATCCGGACGAAACGCCCGATGCGGCGGCGGTCGAGGCGCTCTGCGAAAATCTCGCTCAGGCGGATTTCATGCTCTATGGCATGTCGCTGGTCATTCCGCTGCCGTCGGTCTATGAAGATCATCCGCAGCTGATGCAGGCGACGCTGTACTATCCGCAGATTCGCGCGTACATGACCGAAGAAGCGCAGCGGCAGACGGATAACGCGAGCCTGTACCGCTTCTGTGCGCTGACGTATGACGACGGCCCGAACCAGTGGATTACGCCGCATGTGCTGGATGCGCTGATGAAAACCGGCGCGCGCGCGACGTTCTTCCTTGTCGGCAGCCGCGTCAGCGACTTCGCCTATCTGGCGCGGCAGGAGCATGACGAGGGGCACGCGATTGCGACGCACTTCTACGAGCACCTGTACGCGAATCAGGAGCAGGGCGGCAAGTTCCGCGCCATGTACGACAAGGTCAACCGCGCGCATATCGCCGCCATCGGCATTGCCCCGGCGTATGCCCGCGCGCCCGGTGGACAGTGGCAGCGCATGGGCAGTTACGGCGTCGGATGGCCGCTGATTCAGTGGACGGCGGAGGCGCAGGACTGGAGCGGCGGCGATCAGGGCCCCGATGCCTACCGAACCGCCAACACCATAGCCGCCAGCACCAAGGATGGCGGCATCATCCTCATGCACGACATGAAAATCAACTCCGCCAAGGCGACGGAGATGTTCATCCCGAAGCTGGAGGAGCGCGGCTTCATGCTGCTGACGGTGGACGAGCTGTTCGCCAAGGACGGCGTGACGCTGGAAGCGAATCAGGCGTACTGGCGCTGCCTTGACGGGGTCACGACGCAGTATTAACCGTACGATTCCGCAAAACCGCTGCCGCAAAATGCAGAGAACAGCGAAAAGACGGGAAAATGCGTGTGTACCTGTGCCGCTGTCTCTTTTTGCGCAAACAAGTGCGAATTTTGTATTTTCCACACGAAAAACAGCGCAAGGGAAGTGCCGACAAGCCGGACAGCCGCCGCTGCTCTTTCCCGCAAGAAATGGAAGAGGCGGGGGGGAGTCCAGAGGGGGCTGAAGTCCAGAATTGCACCCTCTTCAGCCCCCTCTGGGCGCTCTTTGGTTACTTTCTGGCGCGCCAGAAAGTAACAACTTCGCGTCCGCAGACGCGACGGGAGCAGCAAAAAAACAAGTTTGTTTTCAGCATCACCTGCGGCACAAAAGCCGCAACATTCGCGCGCATTGGAAAGGAGCATTCCGATGATGAAGAAGTACATTGCCTGCCTGCTTGCAGCTATCCTTCTGCTGACGATGCTGCCCGCATCCGCATCGGCGGAGGGCGGAATGCAGGCGTGCCACCGCGTGACGGCGAAGTATACCGATTCCAAGCAGAGCAACAAGAGCGGCATCCGGCTGTGGTCGGTCAAAACCGCATTGACGAGCGTCGATGACGAAATCAATGGGCTGGCGCAGGCGTACGCGGACAAAATCGCCCCGACGCTCCAAGCAGGGAAAGCGAACGGCGATAAAAACAGCCGGCTGGATGTCGAAATCCGCCATAGCAAAACGGGGCTGACGTGGATGAGCTTCCTTGTGCAGGCGCGCACGACCTACCACCGCGACCTGATTGCGCAGGAGTTCACCAGCCGCACGTTCGACATGACGACCGGCGAAAGAATCCTGCTGACGGATATTTTCCCCGAAGGCAGCGAGGGCTGGACGATGCTGCGCGAGAAACTCGAAGCCCAAATCAACTACTATTTCCCGGATGAAACGCCTGATCCGGATGCCGTTGCGCAGGTGCTGTCGGACGAGGGGCTGCGGAATCTCGACTTCACGCTGCACGGCATGTCGCTGGTCATTCACCTCTCGGCGGACGCGTTCTATCCGGAGCATCACACGCTGATTGAGACGACGCTGTTCTACCCCGACATCCGAGAGTACATGACCGAAAAGGCGCAAATCGAGACGGACAATCTTTCCTATTATAAGACCGTCGCGCTGACGTTTGACGACGGCCCGACGCGCACCAACTCCACCAAAGTCCTCAACAGCCTGATGGAGGTCGGCGCGCCCGCGACTTTCTTCATGATTGGCAAAAACATGAAGCCCTACGCCGATTTGGTGCAGCGCGCGCACGACGAGGGTCACGCCGTCGCCAGCCACAACTGGACGCACGGCGACGCGCGGAAAATCAGCGCCGCTGCCCTCCGCGCTATGCCGGAGAAGGTCAACAAGGCGTTGATTTCCATCATCGGCATCCCGACGCGCTATGACCGCGTGCCCTATGGCGTGTATCCGGCGATGATCAAGGCGAAAGTCGGCTGGTCGTACATCCAGTGGTCGGTGGATACCTACGACTGGCGCGGGCGCAGTACGTCGCTGATTATGAGCAAGACGAAGAAGCAGTTCACCGACGGCGATATTGTGCTGATGCACGACATCAAGGACAACACGCCAAAGACCGCGAAAGTGATGGCGGAATGGCTCTACGAGCAGGGGTACATTCTGCTGACGGTGGATGAGCTGTTCGCCAAGGACGGCGTGACGCTGGAGCCGGACACAGTGTATTTCCGCTGCGACGACGGCGTGACGACGATTAAGAAGTAACGGAGGGTGCAAGGGATGAAGCGAATCGCTGCACTGCTGACGGTGCTGTGCCTTCTGCTGGCGCAGGCGCTGGCAGAAACGACCATCGACCCGAAGGAAGCGCGAAACATTTCCCTGACGGAAGCGGGGACGAACGAAACGCCCGACGGCATCAGCCCGACGACCGGGCGGACGCTGAGCAAGCTCTATGTACCGGAGGGGTACGCGGGGCTGGCGGCGACAGGGCGCTATCTGCCCATGCTGGTGCAAATCGGCAATGACGGCGGCGGCGTGGGCAACCGCGCGCCGTGGGGCGTGGCGTGTGCGGATATCCTCTACGAAACGCCGCTGACAAGGAGCCACGAAACGCGCATCACCGCCGTTTTTTCCGATATGATCCCGGATTCGGTCGGTTTCGTGCGCTCGGCACGCATCGGGCATGTGTGGCTGAGCGAGGAGTGGGGCGGCGGCTTCCTGTTCTACGGTCAGCAGGAGGTGGAAGGGAGCGACGTGAAGGCGGAAATCAAGCGGCTTGGCGCGGATCTGAAGAGCGTTACCTTCAGCGGCATTGCAGGCGGCACGAACTTCAAGCGCTACTTTACCAGCCGCGCGGGCGCGAAATCCCCTTATGATGTGGATGCAAACGTCGCCGCGATGAGCCGCCTCGTGCCGGAAGACCACGTCGCGCCGAACCACGCCTTCCGCTTCACCGACGATGCGCCCGATGGCGACAGCGCCACCCGCGTCTACATCAAATGGGGGGACAGCGCGAAGCTCTACAACTCGCGCCTTGTCTACCGCAAGGAGTGGAACGGCTACCTGCGCTACATGGGCACGAGCAAGACGAACTGGTACGCCGACCGCGATTCGGACGACAGCGCCATTGCCTTCCAGAACGTGATTGTGCAGTTCACGCGCGTGGACTACAACCACAACAACAAGAATGAGCCGATTATGTACGTCATCGGCGAAAACGGCGAAACGGCGGAGGGCAATGCGGATTTCTTCCTGGGCGGCAAGCATATTTCCGGCTATTGGAAGCGCGACGGCATGACCTCCCGCACGGTCTACTACGATGCAAGCGGCGAGGAAATCGCCCTCCTGCGCGGACGCACGCTGATTGTCATTTTCCCCGATGACGCGGCGTCGAAACGCTCGGTGTCTTACGAATGAGCAAATGCATATCCCGCAGGGCGGGAGAATTTGTGCCGCGCCAAAACAATTGGAAACGACATGAAAAGCTGTCATTTCTTTCTCCGGGCATTGCGTCCCGGAGTTTTTTGTTGCCGAAAAAAATAGGAAAATGATAGCCAAATATGGAAAAAACACTTGACAATCCTTGCCGAAAATCGCTATAATTAAACAGGTAAATTCATACGATTTCTGAATCAACATGAGCCATCTGCCTGCACGTTTTTCCCTTTGACGTCCGCGCACTCCACTTCGCGGCAGCCAGATGAAAAAATCCGCAGCGTATTTTGGCTTGTTTTCATTCGGAAATCGTATCAGGTTGAGGGAGTGGAATTGGGAAATGGAAAGCGGTGCAAACACAAAGGAAGTACTGACCCCGAAAAACGTCTATCGCTTTTTGACGGATAATCTGCCGGGGCTGTATCCGCATGGGGTGATTCCGGTGGCGGAACGCAAGGGCTTGACGCTGGTGAAGTTCTGGGCGCAAGTGCTCGACGGAATCATTCCGCCGGAATGGCACGCGTCGCTCTTTGGAGGCACGCAGCGCTCGCGACGGCTGAGCGACATGATGAACCGCACGGGCGTGCAGCCGCTTCCGCCCAAATTGCAGCAGGAGATGAATGCGCTGCTGTCCGGGGAGACGCTGATTCGCCTGAGCCAGCAGGTGCAGGATTTCCTGCGCAGCGCGCACTACGATGCCGATGCCCTCACGCGCGCCCTGCCCGACTTCGTGCGCATGATGATGGAAAACGAGGAGTGCATGAAGCCGGAGCACGAGCAGGTGTTTGAGAACCTGCGGCAATCGCGGGAGACGCTGCCGCGCACGTTTGTGGACATGCTGACGCTCTCGTGGCTGGTGCTGCTGGCGTTCTACGGGGAAGAGATGTGCTGCCGGGAATTGATGGATTTCTGCCAGGCGCAGGAGCACTCGGCGCAGGCGCTGTATCTGCTTTCGTCGCACGTCACGTTCGGGCGGCGCGTGCCGCTGTCGATGACGGGGCGCAACTGCGAATTGTGCCGTCAGGGGCTATCAAAGGATGAATACGTCATGGATGCGGCTTCGTGCCTGCCGCAATTGACGGACGCGATTCGGCAGGGCGGCAAAATCGCCGTGACGGGCATGGGCGGCATCGGCAAAACGGAAATGACCCGTCAGGCGCTGGCGCTGCTGGCGAAGGAAGAGCTGTTTAGCCGCATGGCGTGGGTGCAGTACGAAAACAGCCTTGCATCCAGCCTGCGCATGGCGTTTGACGGCGCTTGGACGGCGTGGCGGAGGAGAACGTGCTCTCAACGGTGCGCGAGAAGCTGGAAGCGCCCTATCAGGGGCGGACGCTGCTGCTGATTGACAGTGTCGATATGCCGCCGGAAGCGGACGAGGGGCTGCGCGAGATTGAGCATTGGGGCTGCGATGTGCTGGTGACGACGCGTTTCCCGCTGGGCGCGGGCTTCCGGAATATCGCCGTGCCGCTGCTGTCGGAGGAATCCAGCCGGGCGCTGTTTGTCCAGCACGACCCGTACTTGAAAGGCATGGGCAGCGCGGAAACGGAGGCGCTGCATCAGGTGCTTTCGCGCGTGGCGGGGCATCCGCTGGCGATTATCCTGCTGGCGCATCTGGCGAAGATGAAGCGCTGGACGATGGCGCAGCTGCTGGAAGAGCTTGACCGCATCAGCCCGGAGGGACTGCGGCTGGCGGGCGGCAAATTCAGCGCGATTGCGCAGAGAATCGCCCAGATGGTGTCCACCGACGCGCTGACCGACCGCGAAAGGCAGGTGCTGGCGGTTTTCGCCACGTTTCCGGCGTGGACAATCCCGGTGCGGGACGCGCTGACCCTCCTGCGCGACTTCGGCACGGAGGATGAGCTGCTCTCCGCGCTCGAAACGGCGGCGGATTACGGCCTGCTTGCGTCGAACTGGCGCGGATACGCCATGCACCCCGTGCTGGCGGAGAGCTTCCGGCCGCTGCTGCCGCCGATGGAGAAGGTGCCGCGGCTGGCGGAGGTGTTCGAGGAGTGCAAGGGCTGCTGGCACGCGGCGGATGTTCGGATGATGTCGGTGATGCCGCTGGCACTGTGCACCATTTCGGAATTTGCCGATGCGCCCGTGGAAATGATGAGCGGCGTGATTGTGGCGATTTTTTACGTCCGGCATGACAGCTGCGAAAAAATTCCTGCCGTGCGGCTGAAACAGTGGCGGCTGAAGAAAAAAGATGAATGCGAAAAGACGCAGCGCGGGCGCTTCCTGAGTGGATGCTTGGGCTTGGCGCTGGATGAGATTATTGGCGGCGATCTGGAGCAAGACTGCACGGAAATGGTGGAGAACCTTGCAGCAAGCCGCGAGGGGGACGTGAAGCTTCTGCTGATGCTCGGCGGCTCTGCTGGGTCGGAGATGGGGCAGAAAAACTTCAGCAAATTGATTGCCAGAATTGGCGAGCTGATTCCGCCGAATCACCCCGATGCAGCGAGGATGCGCATGGAAAAAACCGTGCTTGCGATAATGAATATGGACAGCTTTTCGCCCGAAGAGCTGGAGGCTGCCATTTCCTACGGTGCGAAAGCACTGGATGACCCAAAGCACGTGGGGGGAGCGGCGACAGCGCTTTCATTTCTGCTTTATCAAATGGGAGTGATAGGCATACCCGAAGAAAGAATCAAAGCACTGGCAGAACTGGTGGAAGAAAAAACGAAGGATGTGGACGACCTGCCGAATTCCTTCTATATGGGGATGGAGAACGTTTTTCATAATTTGCGGGAATACGACAAGGCGCTTTCCTATTCTCAGCGTGCGCTTGATGCGATTGAATTGACCCAAAAGGACACAGGGATGTATTTTACGATGCTGCACAATCATTTGCAGCTGAGGAAAGAAATGGGACATCTGATGGAAGTGCAGGATGTCATCATTGAAGCACTTGCCAAAGTGAAAAAACTTTTTGGCGAGAACAATGTGCTGTGCTGCAGCTATAAAGCAGCGTACATCTCCGTTTTGATGGAGCGGCGAGAAAACGAAAAAGCGGATGAAGAAATACAGAAGCTGATACCGATTCTGCGTGAGCTGGAAGGGGAAATCGGCGCAAAAGACATTGAAATGATGCGCATTCGCACGCTTGCGCAGATGGGACGCGAGGAAGAAGCGCTCGAACTGGGCGAACAGATACGTGCGTTCATCCACCAAGTCGGCGGCGAAGATGGGATGATGATGAAATACCTCGAAAGAGGCATCAATAACGTAAAAACAGGGGTTTATCGCCCCAAAACGTAATATTCGCAAGACAACGGTTGCAAGTTCGGCTGCAATGAATGTAACCTGCTTGACAATCCCCATTGTCGCCGTATAATGGAAAGTGGAATCCTGCATTCGGATGAACATTTTCCATTATACGGCATTTTTTTGCTGCCAGACGCAAAAGAAAGGAAATGTACATGACGCTTAAGGAATTTTACGCCGCAGTCGGCGGCGATTACGACGCAACCATCCGCCGCATTCCCAAGGAGTCGATGGTGCTGCGCTTTGTGAAGAAGTATGCCGACGACAAAACCTACGCCCAGCTGACCGAAGCGGTGGGCAAGCAGGACTGGGAAACGGCGTTCCGCGCGTCGCACACGCTCAAGGGCGTGGCGCAGAACCTCGGCTTTGACGGGCTGTACCGCGCCGCGTTCGCGCTGACGGAAGAGATGCGCGGGGGCGCGCCGCTGAAGAACGCCGCCCTCTACGACGCCGTGGCGAAGCAGCAGCAGATTGTGCTGGACGCCGTGCGGCAGCTGGCATAAGGACAAGCATATGCGTGAACAGAAATGGAATCTTGGGCGGCTTATCGGGAGGAGCAGTGCGCTGCTTCTCCTGTTTGCGCTGCTCTTCCTGCCGTCGGCGCGGGCGGAGGAAGGGGAGAATCTGCCGAAAATAATCATCGGCAGCGACGAATATCAGCCGTACAGCTACTACAACGTGGATGGCGCGCCGCAGGGCGTGGACGTTGAAATGGCGCGCGAGGCCTTCCGGCGCATGGGCTACGAGCCTGTCTTCCGCCATGTGGCGTGGGAGGATAAGGACGAAGCGCTGGCAGACGGCACGGTGGACTGCCTGTGGAGCGGGTTCATGATGAACGGCTGCGAGGACAAGTACACATGGGCGCGACTCAACCTGTTCAGCCGTCTGGTGGCGGTGGTGCGCGCGGACAGCGCCTATGCGGATTTGGCTGATTTGGCGGGCTGCCGCGCGGCGGTTCAGGCGACGAGCTGGGCGGAATATCTGCTGATTCGGCAGGATCAGCCGGGCATCCCGAAGGTCAAAACGGTGTACAGCTTCTCGTCGATGGATGAGGTGTTCGCCGTCATGCGCAAGGGCTATGCGGACGTGATTGTCGGGCATGAGTGCGTGCTGAACATCTTCCTTGCGGAGAATGAAGGGCACTACCGGAAGCTGGAAACCCTGCTGGGCACGGCGGAACTCGGCGTCGCGTTCCAGAAGGGGACGCACGAGAAACTGGCGCGGCAGCTGGAGCAGACGCTGGCTGAAATGGCGGCGGACGGCACGATGGCGGAGATTTTAACGGCATACGGCATCAACGGCAGCGTCCGCATGGGAGGAATCGAAAGCAAATGAAACAGGAAACCTCTCATAAGCGGCGAGGCTTCATCAGCATGCTCTGGATGCCGCTGACACTGTATCTGGTAATGCTTGTCACATCCTTTGTTGTGCTGACGTGGCATGATACACGCAATGTCTGGCAGGCAATGGATGCAACGCTTGACTTTGCGTTGGCGCGGCTCGAACAGTATTTCAACGCCATGTCGAACGAACGCGCCAAGAGCGAAATCCGCCTGCTGGACAAAACGGCGGAGCTCAACTCCCGCATCGCGGAAGCAGGGGTGATAACGAACGAACAGCTTGACCAGTACGCCTATGCGCAGCGGCTGACGGGCATCGTCATCCTTGATGCGGACATGAATGCCGTCGTCCAAACGACGATTGACGGCGACACAGCGGCAGCGCTGCATTCAATGCTGCAAAAGCCGACGGTGCGGGAGATTGTGGATTACCCCGTAAAGGCATACATGACGCGGACGCAGGTGGGCGACCGCCTGGTGGATTTTGCCGCCGTCGCGCGCGAGGACGCGCAGGGGCTTGTTGTGGCGTACGCCGAGCGCGAGGAAGAGGACGAGAGCGACATGAAGCTGGAGACACTCTTCAGCGGCTTCACGTTTGCAATGGACGGCACGGTCACCGTGTCGGACGGCAAAACCATCATTGCTTCCAACAGCGCCGAAATCGTCGGGCGCAACGTAAAAAAAATTGAGGAAGGCAGCATCCCCCATGCGCAGTGGGACGAATCGGGGCGGCTGCACATTGTTGACGGTATGACGGCGTGGTCGGGCAAGCGCACGGCGTTTGAAAACTACTCGGTTTACGCCATGTTCCCGGATCATGCCGTCTACAATTCCCGCAACACCATTATCCTCTACGGCACGCTGATTTACATGGCAATCTGGCTTTGCTTCGCGTGGCTGCGCGCCCAGCAGTCCCGCCGCGCGCTGGAGAAAAACAGCGAGCAGGCGCGGATTATCAGCGCCATCAGCGAAATCTACTGCTTCACGTTCCTTGTCAACGTCCAGCGCGGCACGGTGCGCATCATCAAGCACCCGGAGGAGCAGCTGATGAAGAGGGAACGCGCGTGGAGCATGAACGAAGTGGTGCGGATGCAGGCGGAACACAACGTTGCGCCGGATTTCCGCGAGGCGTTCATCAGCTACTGCGACCTGACGACCTTGGCGCAGCGCTTGAAGGAGAACCCGAACCTGACGCTGGAGTTCCGCGACCCGAAGGAAAAGGTGTACCTGATGACGGCGCTGCCGCAGAACTACGACCGCCGCGGCAGGCTCGAATCGGTGCTGATGGTGACGCAGGACGTGACGGCGGAGAAGGAACGCGAACGCGACTATCAGCTGCAATTGAAAAAGACGGCGGAGGACGCCGAGCGCGCCAACATCGTCAAAACGGACTTCCTGCGCCGCATGAGCCACGATATCCGTACACCGATTAACGGCATCCGCGGCATGGTGGAAATCAGCCGCCGATACGCGGGCGACGAAGCGAAGCAGGAAGAGTGCCGCGAGAAAATTATGACCGCGTCGGGCTTCCTGCTGGATTTGGTCAACGATGTGCTGAACATGAACAAGCTCGAATCCGGCGCGGTGACGCTGGAAGAGAAGCCGTTCAACCTGCGCCAGATGGTCAACGAAATTGTGACGATGGTGGAGGGGCAGGCGTGGCACGAAAACGTGCAGGTGTCCTGCAAGACGCTGGCGTGGAATCACGAAAACCTGATTGGCTCGCCGATGCACCTGCATCAGGTGCTGCAAAACGTTGTTGGCAATGCGGTCAAGTACAACCGCCACGGCGGCAGCGTGACCATCTCCTGCGAGGAGAAAGGCTTTGACGGCACGATGGCGACGTTCCTTTTCACCTGTGCCGACACGGGACGCGGCATGAGTGCGGCGTTCCAGCAGCACGCGTTTGAGGCGTTCGCGCAGGAGGAATCCGGTGCGCGCACGGCCTACAAGGGCACGGGGCTGGGGCTGCCGATTGCCAAGGAACTTGTCGAGCAGATGGGCGGCAAAATCCACTTTGAGAGCGAACTGGGCGTCGGCACAACGTTCTACATCACCCTGCCGTTCCGCGTAGATCCGAATCCGCCGAAAGCGGAATCCGCCAAGCCGGAGCAGGCGGCGTCCATCAAGGGCGCGCACATACTGCTGGTGGAGGATAACGAGCTGAACATGGAAATCAGCCAGTACATACTGGAGGGTGCGGGCGCGATTGTCGCTCAGGCGTGGAACGGGAAGGAGGCGGTTCGCCGCTTTTCCGAAAGCGAACCGGGTACGTTTGACTGCATCCTGATGGACGTGATGATGCCGCTGATGGACGGACTGGAAGCAACGCGGACGATTCGCGCGATGCAGCGCCCGGATGCGGCGACCATCCCGATTGTGGCAATGACCGCGAATACCTTCTCCGAGGACGAACAGCGCAGCCGGGCAGCGGGCATGAACCTGTTCCTGAACAAGCCGATTGACGCGCAGAAGATGCTCAGCACCGTTGCACAGTGCCTAAAAATACGGCAACAAGACAACTGAATATCGGCAGCGGCATACTTGTGAAAACCTTGACAAGTACAGAAACGCGGTGTACAATAGAGCCATGATCGGCGCGATTCTGAAAGGAATTCCGAAAATACAGGACGCGCGAAAGGAAGGGTTTGTTTTATGAAGAAGCTGCTTGCGCTGGGTTCTGCGCTTGTGCTGGCTGTCTCGGCGATGCCGGCAGTGCTGGCGGAAGATACGGATGCGTTCACCTCTGCGTCTGTGTCGAGCTACTATGGGGATTTCGCCCTGACCGGCGATGAGCTGATGAACGCCATCAACTCCTTCTCCGGCACCTATCTCATCTGCACCACCAATCCCGACGGCACGCCGAACGCGGGCGTGTTCATCTTCGCGTGCGTGAAGAACGAGGACAAGTACTACATCCAGATGGGTCTGGCGGAGAACCAGACGAAGCAGAACCTGCTCCGCACGGGCGAAGCGCTGGCGGTCTACGCCGCGAACCCCTCCACCGAGGAAGGCGCAAAGCCCTACATCACCGCCGGCGCGCGCATGAAGCTCAAGCAGGTGACGGACGAGGAGCTGCTCAAGGTGCTCAACACCAAGAACAGCGAAACGGCGCTTTTCTTTGAAATCACTGACCTGCTGCCGCTGGGCTGATTCATGGCTGCATTCGCATCCGCTTCCGCGCTGGGAGCGGGTGCTTTTTTGTCCCCTGAAATTCAAAACACTCAAAATCCATAGGAATTTGCATATTCCTCTTGACAAGCATGGGAATCGGGAGTAAAATCCTATTGCGGAAGTAGGTTATAACTCACCGCACAAGAATGATTTATCAATCAGCCAGAGAAAGGGCTTTTGCAATATGAAACACGCTGAATTGCTGTCCGTCCGCGACCTGCACGTTCAGGTGGGCGAAAAGGAAATCCTCCACGGGGTCAACCTTTCCGTCGGCACGGATGAAACCCATGTCCTCCTTGGCCCGAACGGCACGGGCAAATCCACCCTCGGCTATGCCATCACCGGCAACCCTGCCTATCAGGTGACGCGGGGGAGCATCACGTTTGACGGCGAGGATATTACGTCTATGCCCGTCAATGAGCGCGCGAAAAAGGGCGTTTTCCTGTCCTTCCAGAACCCGCTGGAAGTGCCGGGCGTGACGCTGAGCGCCTTTATCCGCACGGCGCTGGAGCAGAAGAGCGGCAGCCGCATCCGCCTGTGGGACTTCAAGAAGAAGCTGAAGGAAACGATGGCGCTTTTGTCGATGGATGAAAGCTACGCCGAGCGCGATTTGAACGTCGGCTTCTCCGGCGGCGAAAAGAAGAAGGCGGAAATCCTGCAAATGCTGATGCTCGAACCCAAACTCGCCATTTTGGACGAAACCGACTCCGGTCTGGACGTGGACGCGGTGCGCACGGTGTCCGAGGGCGTCCGCCTGTTCCGCGAAAAGACGCACGGTTCGCTGCTGATTATCACCCACAGCACGCGCATTCTGGAGGCGCTGCGTGTTGACCGCACGCATGTGATGGAAAACGGCGTCATTGTGCGCGAAGGCGACGCGGCGCTGGTGGAAGAAATCAACGAAAAAGGCTTCAAGGGCTGATGGGGGAGCGGCATGACAGTGAAGAGCCAAGTTGCGGACATTGACCGCAGCATTTATGATATTCGCGACGCGGAGCATGACGCGTACCGCATGGAAGCCGGCTTGACCCCCGCCATCGTCGAGAAGCTGTCCAAGGAGAAGAACGACCCGGCGTGGATGGAGCAGTTCCGGCTGGAATCGCTGCAAATCTACAATAATATGCGCGTGCCGGACTGGGGGCCGTCGCTGGACGGGCTGGATATCGACCACATCGCGACGTATGTCCGCCCGAACACGAAGATGCAGAACAACTGGGAGAACGTGCCGCAGGACATCAAGGACACGTTTGAGCGGCTGGGCATTCCGCAGGCGGAGCGCAAGTCGCTGGCGGGCGTGGGCGCGCAGTACGACTCGGAGCTGGTGTACCACAACGTGCGCGCGGAAGTGGCGGCGCAGGGCGTGGTGTACACCGACATGGAGAGCGCGCTGCACGGCGAATATGCCGAGATGGTGCGCAAGTACTTCATGAAGCTCGTCACCCCGCGTGACCACAAGTTTGCGGCGCTGCACGGCGCGGTTTGGTCGGGCGGCTCGTTTGTGTACGTTCCCAAGGGCGTGCAGGTGTCCATTCCGCTGCAATCGTATTTCCGCCTGAACGCCAAGGGCGCGGGGCAGTTTGAGCATACGCTGATTATTGTGGACGAGGGCGCAAGCCTGCACTTCATCGAAGGCTGCTCTGCCCCGAAGTACAACGTGGCGAACCTCCATGCCGGCTGCGTGGAGCTGTACGTCAAAAAGGGCGCGAAGCTGCGCTATTCGACGATCGAAAACTGGTCGAAGAACATGTACAACCTCAACACCAAGCGCGCGCTGGTGGAGGAGGATGGCACGATTGAGTGGATTTCCGGCTCGTTCGGGTCGCATGTGGGCTGCCTGTATCCGATGAGCATCTTGAAGGGCGACCGCGCCCGCATGGAGTTCACGGGCGTGACGTTCGCAGGCACGGGGCAGAATCTCGACACGGGCGCGAAGGTCGTGCACGTTGGCAAAAATACCAGTTCGTACATGAACACGCGCTCCATCAGCAAGAGCGGCGGCATCAGCACGTTCCGCTCCAGCGTGGTGGTGGAGAAGAGCGCCAAGCAGGCCAAGAGCGCGGTATCCTGTCAATCGCTGATGCTCGACAGCGAGAGCCGCTCGGACACGATTCCGGCGATGGACATCCGCACGCGCGACGCCGCCATCGGGCATGAGGCAAAAATCGGCAGCATCAGCAACGACGCGGTGTTCTACCTGATGAGCCGCGGCATGAGCGAAGAGGACGCGCGCGCGCTGATTGTCAGCGGCTTTGCGGACAACGTGTCCAAGGAATTGCCGGTGGAATACGCGGTGGAGATGAACAACCTCATCCGCCTTGAAATGAAGGGCAGCATCGGCTGAGCGGAAAGGAGCATCCATCAATGGAGAAAATGACCATCAATCAGCTGCCCAGCCGGACGTGGAATCGTCTGGGCGTGAATGAAGCAACGATTGACTGGGACGAAAGCGCGACGGTCGTGCTGCCGGAAGAATCCGCAGAAAAGGCGGATATGCTGATTGCATCGGACGCGGCGTATGCCTGCAAGCGCGTGACCGTTCAGGCGGAAAAGGGCGCGAAAAAGTCGCTCTTCCAGACCCTTCGCACGGCGGGCAAGCTGCATGTGCAGACGGAGCTGACCGCCGAGGACGGCGCGGAAATTGAGCTGATTCAGCTGGTCGTTCCGGGCGAAAACGCGCTGGTGTATGATGAAGTCATCGGGCACTGCCACGGCAGCGGGCGGATTGTGCTGCGGCAAGTGACGCTGGGTCATGGCGATGTGTACGCGCAGACGGGCATCGGGCTGGACGGCGAGAACGCGTCGTTTGCGGCGAATATCGGCTATCTGGCGCGGAAAAATCAGACGCTGGACATGAACCTTGTCGTCAACCACTGGGGGAAAAAGACAAAGTGCGAAATCAATGCGTCCGGCGCGCTGAATGACGCGGCGAAGAAGATTTTCCGCGGCACGATTGACTTCAAGCGCGGGTCGTCCGGGTCGGTCGGCAGCGAACAGGAAACGGTGCTGATGCTGGGCGAGGACGCGGTGAACAAGACCGTGCCGGTCATCCTCTGCGCGGAGGAGAATGTCGAGGGCACGCACGGCGCGACCATCGGCGAGATGGACGACGACACGCGCTTCTACTTCGGCAGCCGCGGCATCGACCGCGAAACGGCAGAAAAACTGCTTTCGCGCGCGGCGATTGCCCGCGTGGCGCAGCAGGTGAAAAGCGAAACGGCGCGCGCGGCGATACTGAACGAACTGGATGGGGAAATGGATGAAAACGACGGATTACAGGCGTGATTTTCCGCTGCTGATGCAGGAAACAGCGGCGTATCTGGACAACGCGGCGACGGCGCAGCGCCCGCAGTGCGTGCTGGACGCGGAAAAAACGTTCTATGAGACGCAGAACGCCAATCCCCTGCGCGGGCTGTATCCGCTGAGCATCGCGGCGACGGAGGCGGTGGAGGAAGCGCGCGTGGCGGTTCGTGATTTTCTGCACGCCAAGAGCAGTCAGGAGATTATCTTCACGCGCAACACGACCGAGGCGCTGAACCTCGTGGCGTACAGCTATGGGCTGTCTCACGTCCACGCGGGCGACGAGGTGGTGGTGTCCATCCTGGAGCATCACAGCAACCTGCTGCCGTGGCAGATGGTGTGCCGGCAAACGGGCGCAACGCTCAAATTCATCGACTGCGAAATGGATGGACGGCTCGACCTGAACAAAGTGGCGGAAGTCATCACGGAGAAAACGAAAATCGTTGCCGTGACGCACGTTTCCAACGTCATCGGGCGCGTCAACCCGATTCGCGAAATCGCGGATATGGCGCACCGCGTCGGCGCGGTCATCGTGGTGGACGGCGCGCAGTCTACGCCGCATATCCCCGTGGATGTGCAGGCGCTGGACGCGGATTTCCTTGCGTTTTCGGGGCATAAGGTGTTCGGCCCGATGGGCATTGGCGCGCTGTACGGCAAACGCAGGCTGCTGGAAAAGATGCCGCCCTTCCTCTCCGGCGGGGAGATGATCGAGTCCGTGACGCGCACCGGGGCGACGTATGCCGAGCTGCCCTACAAGTTCGAAGCGGGCACGGGCAATGCCGCCGGCGCGGTCGGGCTGCACGCGGCGATTCGCTATATGCAGTCCGTCGGTTTTGACGCCATGCACGAGCGCGAAACGGCGCTGGTTGCCCGCATGATGGCGGGGATGGCGGATATGCCGTTCATCCATGTGCTGGGGTCGGCAATTCCTGAGGAACACAGCGGCATTGTCACGTTCGCGGTCGATGGCGTGCATCCGCATGACGTGAGCGAAATCCTCGCGGCGGACGGCGTGTGCATCCGCGCGGGGCATCACTGCGCACAGCCGCTGCTTAAGCACCTCGGCTATTCCTCGACGGTTCGGGCAAGCTGCGCGTTCTACAACACGCCGGACGAGGTGAATCGGCTGCTGGACAGCCTGAAAACAATCAGGGAGCGGATGGGCTATGGAAAACAGGAGCTTTTATAACGAAATTCTGACGGAACACAACATCCATCCGGAGTTCAAGCACGATCTGCCGGACGCGAACATCGAGCTGGAAGGCGTCAACCCCAGCTGCGGCGACGACATCACGCTGAAGCTGAAGGTGGATGGCGACGTGATTACCGACGGCGCGTTCGTCGGCGACGGCTGCGCGATTTCGCAGGCTTCGGCGGACATTATGCTGGGCATGATTGTCGGGCGGAAGAAGGAAGAAGCGCTGCGCTTGGGTGAAATCTTCCGCAAGATGATTCAGGGCGAAGCGACGGCGGAGGAAATCGACGAGCTGGAGGAAGCCGGGGCGCTGAAGGATATTTCGCACATGCCCGCGCGCGTGAAGTGCGCCGTGCTGGGCTGGCGGACGCTGAAGGAAGCCATCGGGGGAGAAGAGGAATAAGAAAACCGGACGGGGCGCAAAACCTCGTCCGATTTTTTGGATTAGAATCCCATTAGAAATGCGGCAAACGGCAGGAAAAGCGGGCGCGCACGCCGAAATCCTCCATAAGAAAGGGGGATGCGCATGAAAGAAATCATGCTGGACTTCGGCGCGATTCTGTCTGACCTGTTTCATGCGCTGCGGTCGGGCGCGAAGAAAGTACTGATTGCGCTGGCGGTGCTGACGGCGCTGCTGACCGCGCTCGTTCTGTATCTCATGACGCCGCACACGGAGATTCGGTCTTTGACGGGCTTTCGGTGCTACTTTGTGCCGCGCTGCGAGGTGAATTACCAGTCCTACCACCGGGACAACGACCTGTACAATATGGGCATTTACAAGCTGAACGGGCAGGACGCGGCGCGGTTTGTGTACTGGGCGCAGGAAAACGGCTGGTCGAAGATGCCGCTGTCGGACGAAGCGCTGACGAGCGGGATGCTCGACGAGGAGACTTGCCCGGAAGCAGCGGAAATCAAGCAGGTGACGCAGGGGCTCTGGAAGCAGCCGAACGGCATGGCGCTGTTCGTCTTTGATTCGCAGACAGCAACGCTGTATATTCGGAAGATGCCGAGATAAGGCAATTGCAAACAGAAAACGACCGGGCAGGGAAAAAATCCTCCGTCCGGTCGGCTTTTGCAGGATGTTTGAAAGCAAAAGAAAAGGTCAAGGCTTTTCAACCTTGACCATCCGTGGAGCATAGGAGATTCGAACTCCTGACCTCGACAATGCGAATGTCGCGCGCTACCAACTGTGCTAATGCCCCAAGCGCTTATTCTCTTTGTGTCAGGCGGTGAAGCGCTGAGCACAGAAAGTATTATAGCATAGTTCTCGGAAAAATGCAAGGGGTTTTTTGAATTTTTTTCGGGAAAATTGCAAACTTTTTTTCAGGCGGCATTTGGGGCAGATTTCAGAATGCACGTTCGCTTATTTTGCGCGAAAAACTGCTTTTCTGCCCAGCGACTCTTGTGCATGTGCGCCGATTATGGTATAATGCCCATGATGAAGCAAACGGAGGAGAGAACGGATGGATGCAGAAATGCTGCGGAATGTGCTGACGATGCTGGGCACGGTGCTGGGCGCGATTTTGGTGCTGATGCTGGTGGCGAAAATCACGAGCATGGTGCATGTGGAGGCGGACGACGCGCGCGCGCCGATTGACAGCATGGAAGCGAGCGTCGTCGGCAAGCGCACGCTGGTGACGCAGGAGGACGGCGCACCGAAAACCATCTACTATATGACCTTCCAGAAGGTGAACGGAATGCGGATGGAGCTGGAAGTGCCGGGCGAGGACTACGGCTTGGCGGCGGAAGGCGATCAGGGCGTGCTGGTCGCGCGCGGGGAAGAATTTATCGTCTTTAAGCGAATGATTTGAAATTATTGGAGCTTCCCAAACAAGTGGCGGCGCCGAAGGGGTGGAGGGGGCGAGCGGAAAGCCCCCTCCTCGCGTCCGCAGACGCGAAATCCTCTGCAATAATCGCATACTGTAAGGAGTAAAACAGAAATTATGGCATATCAAGCACTCTACCGCCAGTGGCGCCCCAAAGACTTTTCCAGCATGGTGGCACAGGAGGCGGTCATCTCCACGCTGCGCAATCAGGTGATGAGCGGGCGCGTCGCCCATGCGTACCTCTTCTGCGGCAGCCGCGGCACGGGCAAGACGTCCACCGCGAAAATCCTCGCGCGCGCCATCAACTGCGAGCATCCCGTGGGCGGCGACCCATGCGGGCAGTGTGAATCCTGCCGCCGCCTGCTGGCGGACGAGTCGATGGACGTGATGGAAATCGACGCGGCGAGCAACAATGGCGTCGAGGAAATCCGCAATCTGCGCGAGACGGTCAAATATCCGCCGCAGCAGGGGAAATACAAGGTCTACATCATCGACGAAGTACACATGCTGTCCACTTCCGCGTTCAATGCTTTGCTGAAAACGCTGGAGGAACCGCCGGCGTACGTCGTTTTCATCCTCGCGACGACCGAGCCGCAGAAGCTGCCCGCGACGATCCTCAGCCGCTGCCAGCGCTTCGACTTCGGGCGGATTCCGGCGCACCAAATCGCGGGGCGGCTGCGTCAGGCGGCGGAGGGCGCGAAGGCGGAAGCGTCGGAGAACGCGCTGATGCTTATCGCCCGCGCCGCGGAGGGCGGAATGCGCGACGCGCTGTCGATACTGGACATGTGCCTGGGCTATTCCAATCAGGTGACGGAAGACCTCGTGCGCAATGTGCTGGGCACGAGCGACCGCAGCTTCCTGTTCCGCTTCGCCGATGCGCTGGAAAAAGAGGACGCGTCCGCCGTCATGCGGATGATTGACGAATTGATGCGCGCCGGGCGCGAACCGATGGTGTTCGCCAAGGACGTCAGCCAGCACCTGCGCGCGCTGCTGATTGCCAAGTGCAGCCCAGACGACCTGAGCGCCCTGCTTGACCTGACGCAGGAGGACGCGCAGGAGTACGCGCAGCAGGCGGAAAAATTCACCACGACGCGGCTGATGAACATGCTGGAATTGTTCATGCGCGTGGAGACGGATTTGCGCTGGGCGTCGTCGCCGCGAATCGTACTGGAAAACGCCGCGCTGAAAAGCTGCCTGCGGACGAGCGAGGCGGATACGGCGGCGCTCAACGACCGCATCAGCGAACTGGAAAAGCAGCTGACCGCCTTGCAGGAGAAGCTGCAAAGCGGCGCGTTTACCCCCGCGCAGCCCGCGAAAAAGGCGGCAAAGCCTGCATCCGAGCCGAAGCAGGAAGCGCCCAAGCCCGCCGCGCCTGCCGTGATGACCCCGACCGGCAAGACCGACGCGGACGCGTGGAAGGAAGCCATGAACATCCTGAAGCGCTCCGACCCCGGCACGTTCGCGATGCTGACGATGGGCAAATACGCCGGGTGCGACGGCGACACCTACCGCTGGCAGGCGCCGATGGGGCAGGAGCTGTACGTCGGGCTGATGAATCAGGAGAAGAAGCGCACGGCGATTGCGTCGGCGCTGACGCAGGCATCGGGGATGCAATGCCGCTTTGAGGCGATCGGCGCGGTGAAGGAGAAAAAAACCGACCAGAGCGACGAATCCTTCCTCGCAGCGCTGGAAACGACCTTCGGCAAGGCGAACACGATGGTGCAGGAGGACGTGAAGGGGTGAGCAGCGCGGACATTCGCGGGATGTTTGCCGGACTGCCGGGTGCGCACGGCATCATCGAAGCGGCGCTGAACGGGCAGGGGCGCGTGATGACGGATGATTCGGCGCGTCCGAGCAGCGCGGCAGTGCTGGCGGGCGATTTCCTCTTTTTCGGCGGCGAACCGTCGGAAGAATTGGTGCGGCGCGCACTGAACGCGGAGAATCGCGCGTGGATTGTGCAGGGGAGCAGTGCGTTTCTCGCGCTGGTGCAGGCGCAGCGGTCGGGAACGTGGTCGGAGCGCATCGCCTTTGACCCGTGCCGTCAGCCGGAGGATGCGCACCTGACTGCGCTGCTGGCGAATCTGCCGCAGGGCGTGACGCTTGTGCCGATTGGCGCGGCGGAAATGGCGTTCTGCCGCAAGACCCCGTGGGCGGCGGACTTCGTGGGCATGTTTACGGAGGATGAATATGCGCGCAGCGGGCTGGGGGTGCTGGTCTGCGCGGACGGGGCGTTTGTGTCCGGCGCATCCAGCTACGCGGCGTATCCCGGCGGCATCGAGGTGGAGGTGGACACAGCACCGGCGCACCGCGGACACGGCTACGCGACGCTGGCAGCGGCGAAGCTCATCCTGACGGCGCATCAGCAGGGAAAAATTGCGACGTGGGACGCGGCGAATGAAACATCAGCACACATTGCGCAGAAACTCGGCTACCGCGTAACCTGCGCCTATCAAGTCTTCACAACGGCGTAACCATTGGCGCACCCGTCAGGATGATTCGCATTCCGCGTTTCCTGCCGGGTGCATTTTTTGACGAAATTTCAACGGTTCGGACGATTTTCACAAAAATTCTGCCGGATTCCTCAGAAAAACCACAAAATTTTTCCGGGCAGCAGGAAATAGGAGGGACATGTAGAATTAGAAAAGTCGGGCTAAATTGTAACCTCAACTTTTCCCGCCCCGAAAGGGGCATGACATGGAGGGAGTTTTGAACATGAGTGAGCAGAACCTGAAGCAGGTGCTGGCGAAAAAGCAGAGCATCCTGCAGGGAGACGCGGAACGAATCGCAAAGCAGCGCGCGGCTGGCAAGCTGACCGCCCGTGAACGGGTGGCGAAGCTGCTGGACGCCGGCTCTTTCGTGGAGACGGACGCGCTGGTATCCCGCAATGGGGATTACGCCGGGGTCGTGACCGGCAGCGGCACGGTGCAGGATCGCCCTGTGTACGTGTTCGCGCAGGATTTCACGGTGCATGGCGGCGCGATGGGGCAGATGCAGGCGCAGAAGATTGTCAAGGTGCTGGATCTGGCACAGAAGACGGGCGCGCCCGTGATTGCCCTGTGCGACAGCGCTGGTGTGCGCATTGACGAGGGCGTGGCGGCGATGAACGCCTACGCTTCCGTTTTCACCCGTCTGGCAAAGCTCAGCGGCGTGGTGCCGGTCATCGCGCTGGTGCTGGGCCCGGTGGTCGGCGGCGCGGCAATGATCGCCCAGCTGGCTGACATCACCATTGAAGCCGAAAACGTTGGTCAGCTGATGGTCTATGGCCCGCAGGTCATGAGCGCCATTTCCGGCAAGACGGTGGATGCCAAGGCGGTCGGCGGCGCGAAGGCGATGGCTGCGCAGGGCGGCGTCGCGCTGACGGCGAAGGACGAGGACGAAGCCATCTCTCTGGCGGTGCAGGTGCTGGACTATCTGCCCGGCTGCAACGCGGAGGATGCCGCGATTGTGGATACCGACGACATGAACCGCATTCTGCCCGTGCTGGACGCGGCGGACGCGGAAAGCCAGCTGGCTGCCATGGCGGACGGCGCGGCGTATGTGGAGCTTTTCAAGGACTACGGCAAGGAAATCCGCGTTGCGCTGACCCGCGTGGGCGGCCGTCCGGTCGGTCTGGTGGTTGGCAACGGCAAGGAGAACGACGGCGTGCTGACGGCGCAGTCCGCAAGCAAGGCCGCGCGCTTCATCCGCCTGTGCGACTGCTACAGCCTGCCGGTCGTGTCCCTCATCAACAGCAAGGGCGTTGCCGTCCCGACGGTTGACGAGCAGGCGGCGACCATCAAGGCGACCACCCAGCTGCTTTACGCCTACGCGGAAGCGACGACGGCGAAGGTGTCCATCGTCACCGGCAATGCCATCGGTCAGGCGTATGTCGCCATGGGCGGCAAGAGCAACGCTGATGTCACCTACGCGTGGCCGGGCGCGGTGATTTCCGCCCTGACCCCCGAAGCGGCGGTGCAGGTGCTCTACACCGACGACCTGAAGGCGGACAAGAAGCCGGCGCTCCAGTCCCGTGCGGAATTGGAAGCGAAGTTCGCTGCGGATGTGGCGGACGGCGTGGCGGCTGCCGCGGCTGGCATGGTCGATGACGTGATTGATCCCGCCGAAACGCGCAAGTATGTCATTGCGGCGCTGGAGATGCTCTCCTCCAAGCGCGAATCCAATCCCCCGAAGAAGCACGGCAACCTGCCGCTGTGATTGAGGAAAGGATCGTGTAAAAAATGGGCTTTTTGAATAATCTGGGCTTCGGCTTGATCGTCACACTAATCGGCATGCTGACCGTTTTCTTCGGTCTGGTGCTGCTGATTGGTCTGATCAAGCTGATGGAAAATGCCACCGCGAACCTCGGCAAGGGCGGCAAGAAGGCAAAGAAGCAGGCGGAAGCGCCCGCTCCCGCGCCGGTTGCCGCGCCCGTGGTGGAAGAAGTGCCCGTGGCGGATGACAGCGAGCTGATTGCGGTCATTTCCGCCGCTGTGGCGATGATGATGGAGGATGGCAGCGCCTTCACGGTGCGCCGCGTCCGCCGCGTGCAGAATGCGCCCGCCTGGCAGAAGGCTGGCCGCGAAGAACAGGTGTACAGCCGCTTCTAATATACTATTTCCTGCATTCACCTGTGCCATCTGCTTGCGCCTTTTCCTTTCTGGCGTCCGTTCATTCCACTTAGCGTAGCGCTGCTACGCTGCGTTTCATTCACGTTAGCCAGAAAGAAAAATTCGCGGCGCATCCTGGCACATGCTCATTTGGAAATAGTATCGGCTTGAACATGACAACAAATTGAACGATTTTGACAGGAGGAAATCCCATCATGCGTACCTTCAATATTACGGTCAACGGTCAGACTTATGTGGTGGATGTGGAAGAAGTCGGCGGCGTGCAGACCGCTGCGCCCGTGCGCGCTGCTGCCCCTGTGGCGGCTGCTCCCGTGGCGGCGGCTCCGGCTGCTGCGCCCAAGGCGGCTGCGGCGGCTCCCGTGGCGGGCGGCGAACCCGTTAAGGCGCCCATGCCCGGCAACATCCTGGACGTGAAGGTCAAGGTTGGCGACACGGTCAAGGCGGGCACGGTGCTGTGCGTGCTGGAAGCCATGAAGATGGAAAACGAAATTCCCGCCCCCAAGGACGGCAAAGTGGCGCAGGTCGTTGTGACCAAGGGCGCGACGGTCGGCGCGGGCGACACGCTGGTCGTGCTGGCGTAATCCGACGTATTTACCGATCCCGAAGGAAAGTGAGCTGATATAATGGGAATCAATGTGGGCGAAACCCTCATGGGGCTCGTCACGACCTCGGGTATCTACCAGTATCTGACGAACCCGCTGGCGCTGATCATGGTCGCCATCGCTTGCGTACTGCTGTATCTCGCCATTGTCAAGCAATTTGAGCCGCTGCTGCTGCTGCCGATTGCCTTCGGTATGCTGCTGACCAACCTGCTGGGCAGCGACATCTTCCACGAAGAACTCTTCGCCGGCGGTCATGCCAACTGGGCGCTGTTCGGCGGCGCAGTCTTGATAGACGGCAAGGATTTTGTTGATTACGTGGGCTACATGGTCAATGCCGCCGGTCAGATTCTGACCAGCAACAATGTCGTGCTGGGTCACTTCGTCAACGCTGTCACTATCGACGACCCGACGAAGCTGGTGCCTTTTGCTGACATCCTGGCGCAGTTCGCCGCCAACGGCAACGCTGCTTCCATCATTCTGGAGGATGCCTTCCTGAAGAACGGCGCGGTCTACACCGCCACCGGTGCGATGCTGGCGACGGCGGGCAAGACGATTTCCGCGGGTCTGCTGGACTACCTGTACCTCGGCGTGAAGCTGGGCATCTATCCGTGCCTTATCTTCATGGGCGTTGGCGCGGGCACGGACTTCGGGCCGCTGATCTCCAACCCCAAGACGCTGCTGCTGGGCGCGGCGGCGCAGCTGGGCATCTTCATGACGTTCATCTTCGCGTATGCCGTGTTCGGCTTCTCCGCTGCGGAAGCGGGCGCCATCGGCATCATCGGCGGCGCGGACGGCCCGACGGCCATTTGGCTGACCGGCAAGCTCGCCCCGCACCTCCTTGGCCCGATCGCAGTCGCTGCATACTCCTACATGGCGCTGGTGCCTGTCATTCAGCCGCCGATTATGCGCGCCCTGACCACCGAGAAGGAACGCAAAATCGTCATGGAGCAGCTCAAGCCTGCCACCAAGACGCAGAAGATTATCTTCCCCATCGTCGTCACCATTCTGGTTGCGCTGCTGCTGCCGTCCGCTGCTCCGCTGGTCGGCTGCCTGATGCTGGGCAACCTCGCGAAGGAATGCGGCGTGACCGAACGTCTGAACAAGACGATGCAGAACGAGCTGATGAATATCGTCACGATTTTCCTCGGCGTCACGGTCGGCGCAACGGCGACTGCCTCTACCTTCCTGACGGTGCGCACGCTTGAAATCATCGCGATGGGCATCGTCGCGTTCGGCATGGGCACGGCGGGCGGCGTGCTGCTGGCGAAGCTGATGAACAAGCTCTCTGGCGGCAAGATCAACCCGCTGATTGGCTCTGCCGGCGTGTCCGCTGTCCCGATGGCGGCGCGTGTGTCCCAGAAGGAAGGTCAGAAGGCGAATCCCGCGAACTTCCTGCTGATGCACGCCATGGGCCCGAACGTTGCTGGCGTTATCGGCTCTGCCATCGCGGCTGGTGTGCTGCTCAGTATGTTCGGCTGATAATTGGCTGAATAAATCAGCAGTCAGATGGAAACGTATCCAACGTATCCGGTCAGGGGCAGGGGAGTGCTTCTCCGCCTCTGGCCGAACTGAAGGAGGAAATTCGTCCTATGGCAAAGGTTCAAATTACGGATACCATCCTGCGCGACGGCCACCAGTCTCAGGCCGCGACCCGGATGCGTACCGATGAGATGCTGCCTGCCTGCGAAATGCTGGACAAGGTTGGCTACTACTCTCTGGAGTGCTGGGGCGGCGCGACCTACGACGCGTGCCTGCGCTTCCTGAACGAAGACCCGTGGGAGCGGCTGCGCAAGCTGCGCAAGGCGCTGCCCAACACCAAGCTGCAGATGCTGCTGCGCGGTCAGAACCTGCTGGGCTACCGTCCCTACGCGGACGACGTGGTGGATTTCTTTGTCAAGAAGGCCGTCGAGAACGGCATTGACATCATCCGCTGCTTCGACGCGCTGAACGACCTGCGCAACATGCAGACCGCCGTCAAGGCGACGAAGAAGTACGGCGGCACGGCGGAAATCGCCATGTCGTACACCGAATCCCCCGTGCACAACGAGGATTACTTCGTCAAGCTCGCTGTGGACATCCAGAAGATGGGCGCGGACGTCATCTGCATCAAGGACATGGCGAACCTGCTGCTGCCCTACAAGGCGTACAGCCTCGTCAAGCGCCTGAAGAAGGAAACCGACCTGCCCATCGTCCTGCACACGCACAACACCACCGGCACGGGCGACATGGTGCTGCTCAAGGCCATCGAAGCGGGCGTGGACGTGGTGGATACCTGCCTGTCCCCGCTGGGCTCCGGCACGTCTCAGCCGGCGACCGAATCCCTCGTTGCGACCCTGAAGGGCACGGAATACGACACGGGCTTCGACCTCGACCTGCTGGCGCAGCTGGCGGCGCACTTCCGCACGGTGGCGGATCGCCTGACCAAGGACGGCTGGCGTGACCCGGCGCGCGTGCTGGGCGTGGACGTCAAGACCCTGCAGTATCAGGTGCCGGGCGGCATGCTGTCCAATCTGATTGGCCAGCTGAAGCAGGCGAACCAGATGGACAAGTACTATGACGTGCTGGCGGAAGTGCCGCGCGTGCGCAAGGACTTCGGCTATCCGCCGCTGGTCACGCCGACTTCCCAGATCGTGGGCACGCAGGCCGTGATGAACGTGCTGGGCGGCGAGCGCTACAAGATGGTGCCGAAGGAATCCAAGGACTTGCTGGCGGGTCACTACGGCCGTCTGCCGGGCAAGGTGAACGAGGACGTGCGCAAGAAGTGCATCGGCGACACGAAGGTCATCACCCATCGCTACGCCGACGACATTCCGCCGGAACTCGACAAGCTGCGTGAGGAAATGCGCGAATGGTATCAGTGCGAGGAAGACGTGCTGTCCTACGCCATGTTCCCGAAGGTTGCGCCGAAGTTCTTCGAGTATCGCGCTGCCCAGCAGCTGAAGGTGGATTCCACCATGCTGAACAAGGCTGACAAGACGATGCCTGTCTAATAGGTAATACTATTTCCAGATTCGCCTGCGCCATCTGCTTGCGCCTTTTTCCTTCCGCCGTCCGCTCATTCTACTTAGCGTAGCGCTGCTACGCTGCGTTCCATTCGCGTTAGGCAGAAGAAAAAATTCGCGGCGCATCTTGGCGCATTCTTATCTGGAAATAGTATAATGGTCAGGGGCGAATCCGCATGGGTTTACCCCTGACCTTGTTGTGATTTTAGACAAAAAGCATCAAGTGTCAAGCTGTTCGCAGAAAATTTGCCAAAGTACATCTTGATTTTACCGCGCAAGTGGTGTATGATATAGATGCGGAGAATCGGGATTTTTCCTGAATCCGCAGTGTATTGTCCCACCAATTTAAAGAAAGAGGTAGGTTCTACATGGCAGAGCTGAATCTGAGCAAGTATGGCATTACCGGCACGACCGAGGTTGTGCACAATCCTTCTTACGATCTGCTGTTCGAAGAAGAAACCAAGTCCACCAACGAGGGCTATGAAAAGGGTCAGGTGTCCGAACTGGGCGCTGTGAACGTCATGACCGGCATTTATACCGGCCGCAGCCCCAAGGACAAGTATATCGTCATGGACGAGAACTCCAAGGACACCGTGTGGTGGACGAGCGAGGGCTACAAGAACGACAACCATCCGATGACCGAGTCCACTTGGGCGTCCGTGAAGGATCTGGCGATTAAGGAGCTGTCTAATAAGAAGCTGTACGTCGTCGATGCCTTCTGCGGCGCGAACAAGGACACCCGCATGGCCGTCCGCTTCATCGTGGAAGTGGCGTGGCAGGCGCATTTCGTCAAGAACATGTTCATCCAGCCCTCTGAAGAAGAGCTGAAGAACTTCACCCCGGACTTCGTGGTTTACAACGCGTCCAAGGCGAAGGTCGAGAACTACAAGGAACTCGGTCTGAATTCTGAAACCTGCGTGGCGTTCAACATCACCAGCCGTGAGCAGGTCATCCTGAACACGTGGTACGGCGGCGAGATGAAGAAGGGTATGTTCTCCATGATGAACTACTACCTGCCGCTGAAGGGCATCGCGTCCATGCACTGCTCTGCCAACACCGATAAGGAAGGCAAGAACACTGCCATCTTCTTCGGTCTGTCCGGCACCGGCAAGACCACCCTGTCCACCGACCCCAAGCGTCTGCTGATCGGCGACGACGAGCACGGCTGGGACGACAACGGCGTGTTCAACTTTGAAGGCGGCTGCTACGCCAAGGTTATCAACCTCGACAAGGACTCCGAGCCGGACATCTACAACGCCATCACCCGTGATGCGCTGCTGGAGAACGTCACCCTCGACAAGGACGGCAAGATTGACTTCGCCGACAAGTCCGTGACCGAGAACACCCGCGTGTCCTACCCGATCAACCACATCAAGAACATCGTGCGCCCGGTGTCCGCCGCGCCTGCCGCGAAGAACGTCATCTTCCTGTCTGCTGATGCGTTCGGCGTGCTGCCGCCCGTGTCCATCCTGACGCCCGAACAGACCCAGTACTACTTCCTGTCCGGCTTCACCGCGAAGCTCGCTGGCACGGAACGCGGCATCACCGAGCCGACCCCCACCTTCTCTGCTTGCTTCGGTCAGGCGTTCCTCGAACTGCACCCGACCAAGTACGGCGAAGAGCTGGTCAAGAAGATGAAGGCGAACGGCGCGAAGGCGTACCTTGTCAACACCGGCTGGAACGGCACTGGCAAGCGCATCACCATCAAGGATACCCGCGGCATCATCGACGCGATTCTGTCCGGCGACATCCTGAAGGCGCCCACCAAGAAGATTCCGTACTTCGACTTTGAGGTTCCGACCGAACTGCCGGGCGTGGACTCCAAGATTCTCGACCCCCGCGACACCTACGCCGACGCTTCCGAATGGGAGAACAAGGCGAAGGATCTGGCGTCCCGCTTCGAGAAGAACTTCGTCAAGTACACCGGCAACGACGCTGGCAAGGCACTGGTTGAAGCTGGCCCCCACGCGTAATTTGACGGTTGCGTAAATATTGAGCGGCTTGTTCTGAAAAGAGCAGGTCGCTCTTTTTATGTGGAATGAAAAGGGGGACTTGCCGAAAAGACAAGTCCCTTTCTGTGTACTCATTCGCAATCCAAATAATTCCCATACGCTACCAAATGCGGATCATCCGACTTGGGAATATGCCGGAAGAATCGCCATTGCTCATGCTCCGGCGATTCAGCTGCCCAAATCTCAATGCGCAGACCGTTTTCGGTGCAGATGGTCAGGTCGTTCATTTCGGAACACTCGATGCTGACGACCTTCGCGGGCAGGAGAGGCGCAAGCTCGGCGACGTCGTAGTCGAACCAGCTGTTGTCCCTGCCAAGCGGCTTGTCGTCGCGGATGCAGTAAATGTCGCTGCGGCTCAGCACGGCTTCACCGTCGTGCAGGACGCGGAAGGTGCATTGCGTGTGCAGCGAATATTCCGCGCCGTCCACATCGAAAATCCACCAGACCAAATCCGCCGCGCGCCCGATGGCGGTCAGCGAATGCCCAAGCAGCGTGTCAAGAGAATAGTGCGTGAACATGGTGTTCCTCCATTATTTCAAGTGAACGCAGTCTGTAAAGGCGCTCAGACGCACATCATCCTGCGGTCCGAAGCGCCAGTCCTCGCACACGGGCGGTGCGTCGGCGAAAATTTCGATGCGCAGGTGATTTTCGGCGGAGAGAATCAGGTCATTCGTGTTGGAACACTTGACGCTGACAATTTTCACGGGCAGCAGGGAAGTCAGGCGGACAACGTCGTGGTCGAAGCGGCGGTTGGCATCCGTCAGCGGCTCATCAAAGTCGGTTCGGGTGTAAAGCATCCGCTGGGTCAGGATGGTTTCGCCCTCGTGCGTCACACGGAAGCCGCAGTACGTTTGCAGAATGTACGGCGAAGTCCTCCCAATGAACGTCCAGCGGACGATAAAATCCGGCGTGCGGGCGACGTCGGTCAGTTGCTGACCAAGCAGTAAATCAGGACAATAGGCACTGAACACGTCATTCCTCCATTAGGTCAAACGAGGGCAGAGGCGCAAGCTAATTCGCCGCGCTCCTGCCCCCAAAATGGTTATTCGTCGTATTCCACCATACCCTGCGATTCCAAAAACATCTGCTGGGCATCGAGGTAGTCGTCCACCAGCGCGGCGAGCTTGACCGCCTGTTCAGGGTCGAGCGCGTTCTTTGCCGCCAGCGTCTCGACAATGTACTCAATCGCTTCGTCGTCCTCGTAGTACGCGTCGCCCGCGTAGCCGTCGTCGTCCAAAACGCCCGCTTCGTGCATGTACGCCATGTCCGCATCAATCATCTGCGGCACGAGCGCGGGAATGTCCTCCGCCAACTCCGGGTGATCCGCCTTGCGGATGCAGCGGGTGATGAACTCGACTGCCGCATCCTTGTCGTAACCGTGCATCATGGAAAATGAACCTCCTGTTTATACGATTTTTAGCTAAGAATGAGCAAAGATGCGCCGCACATTTTTCGTTCTGGCTAACGGGAATGAAATGCAGCGTAGTGGCACTACGCTAAATGGAATGACCGGACGCCAGAGCGGAAAAGGTGCAAGCAGATTGCTCAGGCGAAGCTAAAAATCGTATTACGCCATTATAACCGCCTTGAACTGCGCCAGCGTGTCCTTGAAAACGCCCAGCGCGCGGCGGATGGGTTCGGGGCTGCTCATGTCGATGCCCGCCAGCTTCAAAGCGTCAATCGGCGGCACGGCGCAGCCCGCGGACAGGAACTTGCGGTAGTCGCGGACGGCGCTTTCGCCCTCGGACAGAATCTTGTCGCTGAGCGAAACCGCCGCGCACAAGCCCGTCGCGTACACATAGACGTAGTAGGAGCGATAGAAGTGCGGGATGCGCATCCACTCGTTGGCAATGTTCTCATCCACCGTGCAGACCGCGCCGTAATACTTCTGGTTTAATTCGTAGTACGCCTTGGACAGGCTTTCGCGAGTCAGCGGCTGCCCCTGCTCCGCCATCGTGTGGGCAATCAGCTCAAACTCCGCGAACATCGTCTGACGGAACACGGTCGTGCGGAACTGCTCCAGGAAGTGGTTCAGCAGGTACGCCAGTGCCTTCTTGTCGTCCGCGAACGTCTTGAGCAGGTGGCGCATCATCGTCGCCTCGTTGCAGGTGGACGCAACTTCCGCTACGAACAGGCTGTAATCGCTCTTGGGCGCGGGCTGGTTGGTGTTGGAGTAGAAGGAGTGCATGGAGTGCCCCAGCTCGTGCGCGATGGTGAACGTGTCCGACAAATTGTCGTTGTGGTTCAGCAGCACATAGGGGTGCACGTCGCGCAGGTTGCCGGAGGAGAACGCGCCGGAGGACTTGCCCTTGGAGGGGTACACGTCAATCCAGCCGCCGACGCGGGCTTCGCGCAGCTTGGCCAGATAGTCCTCGCCCATGGGCTTCAGGCCTTCCAGCACAAGGTCAAACGCCTTGTCGTAGCTCAGCTCCATGTGGAAATCCTTGACCATCGGCGTGTAGAGGTCGTACATGTGCAATTCATCCAGCCCCATCAGCGCTTTGCGCAGCGCCAGATACTCATTCAGCACCGGAATCGCCGCGTGCACTTCGCTGATGAGGTTGTCGTAGACGCTCGTGGGGATTTCCAGCGGTTCCATGCGGGCATCGCGGGCGGTGGCGTAATGGCGGGCGCGCGCCTGGAACACGTCGTTCTGCACGCTGCCGTTGTACGTTGCGGCGATGGTGCTGCCGAAATTGCCGTAGGTGTTCATGATGCCGTCGAACGCCGATTTGCGGACTTCGCGGTCTTCCGAACGGATAAACTGGGAATATGTGCCTTCGGTCAGCTCGGCAGTCGTGCCGTCGGGCATCTGCACGGGCGGGAAGGACATATCCACGTCGGTCAGCATCCCGAAGATGTGGTTCGGGGCTTGGGCAACCTGCCCCATCATGGCGAGCAGCTTCTCCTGCTCGGCAGGCAGCGTGTGCGGCTTCTGGCGAATCAGGTTGCGCAGGAACGCGTCATAATCCGCCATTGCCGGATCAGCGGCGATTTCCGCCAGCAGCGCATCATCCAGCGAGAGCAGCTCCGGCTCAAAGAAGGACATCGCGGTGGACAGCTGTACGCCCATCTGGGACGCGCGCGCGCGAAGTCCCTGCGCAACCGGGTCGCCGTTGTCCGTTTCGCCGCGCAGGAACGCGTAGGAGAAAACGGGCTCAGCCTGCTGATTCAAGTCGAAATACTCGCGAATGGCCTGACGGGGATTCTCGGCGACTTTGCCCTCCAACGCGGCGAACTTCTTGCCGGACGCAAGCACATCCGCCAAAGCGGCCTCCCACGCGGCATCATCAGGGTAAATGTGCGACAAGTCCCATTTGTACTGCGCGGGGATTTCCTCACGCTTGCGGAGCTTTGCAGCCATTGTAAGACCTCTTTCTGCCGGGAAAAAACCGGCGTTTCCATTCCATTTCTTAGAGTGTGTTTCTAAATTCGCCCGGCAGCATTTTCGGCATCTTTTCATGCACTTCTGCGTCTTCAAACCTCGATTTACCTTAAGTAAAACCTTCGGTTTTCATCCTTGAATTGCAAGAAAATCTGCTCGAAACTGCACCGGTCTCATTTTAGAAACACACTCTATTGTACACGCATTAGCGGAAAAAAGCAAGGCGCATCAGCGGTGCTTTTTCTCGTACGTCAGCGGGCGGCAGGCGCTGGCGCGATCCGACCCGTTGGGGAAGAACGAAATCGCGCCGTCCAGCAGGGTGATTGCGCCCGTTGAGCCGCGCACAACCTGCTTTTCCAGCAGCAGGCGCAGCAGCTTTTCCGTCAGCATCGGCCCGCCGCCGCGCGTCAGGCAGTCCTTCCAGAGGGTGAAGTGGCAGCCGTCCGCCGCGCGGGAGCAGAAAAACGCCTGCGGGCTTTCCAGCACGCCGCCCTTCCGGCAGACCGGGCAGACGCAGCCGTCAATTTTCGTGCCGCGCGTGACCATCGACTGCGTGCGCTTCTTTCGCCGCCCATCATCCGGGAACACCACGGCGGCGCGGTTATTCCGGGCGAAATTCACCAGAAACGTGGAGAATTTGCGGATGCTGTCCATGAACCTGTCCGCGTCCTGTCTGCCGTCGGTGATTTGGTCGAGCGCGAGTTCCCAGCGCCCGGTCATTTCGGGGGAGGACAGCTCCTGCGGCACAATTTGAATCAGCTGCACGCCCTTGTCGGTCGCCAGAATCGTCTTGCCCTTGCGGATGGCGTACCCGACCTGAATCAGCCGCTCGATGATGGCGGCGCGGGTCGCGGGCGTGCCGATGCCGCTGCCCTTCATCTGCCGCGCGATTTCCTCGTCGGTGGATTCGCGCCCGGCGGTTTCCATCGCGGAGAGCAGGGACGCGTCGTTGTGCTGCGCCGGGGGCTTGGTCTGGTCGCTCTTGACCTCGGCGGCGCGGACGGTGCGCGTGTCGCCGGGGGATAGCGGCGGCAGGGCGGTTTCCTCCTCGGCATCGGCGGATTTTTTCTTCGCGCGCCCGGCTTTCGGCGGATTTGCCAGCGGCGGCACATCCCGCCAGCCGTTTTGCAGCACGACGCGCCCGTTCGTGCGGAATTGGTGCTCGCCGACCCCGGTGATGACCTTCGTCGCGTCGTACTCGCACGCGGGATAGAACGCCGTCAGCATCCGCCGGACGACCATATCGTACAGCTGCCGCTCATCTTCGGGCAAGCTGTCCAGATTGATTCGCTTCGGCGTGGGCAGAATCGCGTGGTGGTCGGTGACCTTCGTTTCGTCAATCGTGCGCTTGCTGACGGGCAGCTTTCCATCCGGCAGCGCGCCCGGCACAAGCGCCTGATAGCTTTCCGGCAGCACCTTCATCGTCTGCACGACGCGCGGAATCATGTCCGGCGGCAGATAGCGGCTGTCCGTGCGCGGGTAGGTGAGGGCTTTGTGCGTTTCGTAGAGGGACTGGGCGAGCTTGAGCGTCTTGTCGGCGGTGAAGCCGAGCAGACGGTTCGCGTCGCGCTGGAGGCTGGTCAGGTCGTAGAGCTGGGGCGGCAGGTCGCGGCGGCGGGTGGTTTCGGCGCTTATCACTGTGGCGGATTGATTCTTGATTTGCGCGGCGAGGGCTTTCGCGTCGTCGATTTTGGGGATGTGCGTGTCTGGCTCCAAGCCCTCGCGGAAGTACATGCCGCGGTAGTCGCCGAAATCCGCCGTGACGGTCGCGTATTCTTCCGGCTTGAAGTCCTCAATTTCCTTCCGCCGCTTGACCAGAATCGCAAGCGTCGGGGTCTGCACGCGCCCAACGGACAGCAGCGCGTCATAGCGCAGGGTAAAAGCGCGGCTGGCGTTCATGCCCACAAGCCAATCCGCCTGCGAACGGCACTGCGCGCTGCGGTACAAGCCGTCGTAGTCGCTGCCGCTGCGGATGGCGCGGAAGCCCTCCTGAATCGCCTCATCCGTCATGGAGGAAATCCACAGGCGGTCGAAAGGCTTCTTGCAGGCCGCTTTTTCGTAGATGTAGCGGAAAATCAGCTCCCCCTCGCGCCCCGCGTCGGTTGCGCAGATGAGCCGGTCGGTTTCCGGCGCGTTGATGAGATTGCGGACGACGGCAAACTGATCGCGGCTGCTGGCAATGATTTTCAAGGGGATTTCGGCGGGCAGAATCGGCAGCGTATCAAACGACCAGCGCTTGTACTTTTCATCGAGCTCGTCCGGCTCAACCAGCGTCACCAGATGCCCGACCGCCCACGTCACGACCCAGTCGCCGCCCGTCAGGCAGCCGCGCCCGCTGCTCTGGCAGCCAAGCACGCGGGCAATATCGCGCCCCACGCTCGGTTTTTCCGCAATGACTACTGTACGCCCCATAGGTGAGAATCCTCCTGATGATGTATATCCGTTCCCTTTTTATGCAGAAATCCGCATGAACAAATTCCATTATACCATATTTGACGGCTTGAAGCAAGCATGGTATAATAGGAGGGAAACCTGTCGGAAGATGGTACGGAGGTCGGCTTGCATGGCGATGTTTTCCTTTGACGAGCAGGCGGCGCTGTTTGACGTAACGCCGCTGCCCAACCAGTTCATCCTCAATTATCTGCCCGAAGCGTCGGGGGACGCGGTGCGCGTGTATCTCTTCGGCTTGGTGGCGTGCTATCATCACGAGGCCATCAGCGATTTGCAGCAAATGGCGCGGGAGCTGAACATGACGGAGGATGATATTCGCGCGGCGTACCGCTACTGGGAGCGCAAGGGGCTGGTGCAGCGCGTGGCGGATAATCCGCCGCAGTACCGCTATCAGAACATCTATCAGGTGATGATGACGGGCGCACAGGCGCAGATTGACCCCGCATACGAGCAATTCGCGGAAGCCATCTACGGCGTGTTCGACAACGACCGCCGGCTGCATGGCAAGGACGTCAGCCAATGCTACGAGTGGGTGGAACAGATGCGCCTGCCGCCGGACGTGGTGATTGCCATGATGCGCCACATGGTGCAGAAGCACGGCAAGAACGTGAGCATGAAGAAAGCCGAGCAGATGGCGATGCGGCTGGCGGACGAAAAGGTGCAGACGGTGGAGGAGGCGCAGGAGATTTTCCGGCGCGACCAGACTGTTTGGAGCGGCAGCAAGAAGGTGCTGGAGAAGCTGGGCCTGCGCCGCTACCCGACCGAGCCGGAACAGACGATGTACAGCAAGTGGCTGGTGGACTGGCAGTTCACGCCGGATGCAATCCTGCGCGCGGTGGATGAAACTATCAAGAGCAGCAACCCGTCGTTTGCGTATCTGGACGGGATTTTGAAGCGGCTGCACGAGCAGGGAAATGTGCGCACGGAGCAGGACGTGTCGGGCGATATTGAGGGCAGCCGGAAGGAAAACGAGCCTATCAAGCAATTTCTGCGCGCGCTGGGCAATTACAGCATTACCATCAACGACACGACGAAAGCGACGTACAAGAGCTTCCAGACCATGTACCCTGACCCGGTGATTCTGCTGGCGGCGCAGCAGTGCGCCAAATGGGGCATGACGACGCTGCAGGACGTGATGCAGACGCTGATGGCGTGGCAGAACCGCAGCCTGCGCACGCTGCCGGAAATTGACGCGTACATGCGGCAGATTGACGAGCAGAATGAGTTCCTGATTGTGCTGTATCAGGCGATGCAGCTGGACGAAAAGACGAAGCCGAACGCCGCCGACCGTGCCCTTGTGAAGCAGTGGACGGAGGAATGGCGGTTCGCGCAGATGTTTGTGCTGGGCTGCGCGCCGTGGGCGGCAGGGAAGAAATCACCGATGGCATACCTCAACAAGATGTTGAAAGTTTTCCGGGAAAAAGGCATCACGACGATGGAGGCGGCAAAGGCGGAGCGCGAACGCTTCGAGCAGCAGCCGAGCCAATCCACCGCACCCGCCGCGCGCGCGCCGAAGGTCGTCGGGGAGCAGCAGTACACCCAGCGCACCTACACGCCGACGCAGGATGCTATGGACGCCATGATGCAGGAGTGGGAGGAAAGCCATGCGTAAGGAAATCATGCAGGCGCTGCAGCAGGAGTACGAGCAGCAGCGCCTCAAAAATTCGCAGGAGGAGCTTCGGCGGCGGCAGGAGGTTATCACCCGCTGCCCGGAGATTGGGCAGTACCTCGCCGAGCGGCAGAACCTGATTTTCGGCGGCGTGCGCGGCATCTTGAACGGCAAAGCGGCGGCGGATGACCTGCCCGCCCGCATGGACGTGATGAACAAGCGCATCGCCGATTTGCTCCGCCAAAGCGGCTTCCCGGCGGATTATCTTGACCCCGTCTACCGCTGCAAGCAGTGCCGCGACACGGGCTACGTCGGCGAGCCGATTCGCGAAATGTGCCCGTGCCTGCGCAGTGCGTTCTATGCGCGGCTGTACCGCGAGGTCGGCTTGGGCGAAAAGGCGGAGCAGTCGTTCGCCGCGTTTGACCCGAATGTGTTCTCCGACCAGCCGCTGCCGGGCAAAAAGTACAGCCAGCGGCAATTGATGGACATGCTGCGCCACCAGTGCGAACAGTACGCCGAAAAGTACCCCAACGCCGCGACGATGGATCTGCTGCTGATGGGGCAGAGCGGTCTGGGCAAAACGTACCTGATGCACGCCATCGCGAAGCGATTGCTGGAGCGCGGCTTCAACGTGATGATGATCAGCGCCTACCGCTTCCTGGACGTCGCCCGCCGCGCATACTTCTCCGGCAAACAGGAGGAAATGGACACGCTGATGGATACCGACGTGCTGATGATTGACGACATGGGCGTTGAACCGCTGATGGAGAACATCACCATCGTGCAGTGGTTCAACCTCATCAACGAGCGGCAGCTGCGCGGCAAAGGCACGGTCATCAGCACCAATTTGAACGTGGAGGAGCTGCGCCGCCGCTACACCGAGCGCATCACATCCCGCCTGCTGGATGGAAAGCAGTGTATGCTGCTGCAATTCTTGGGCGACGACGTAAGGAGGAACAAGGCGTGATTCAGCTTTATATCAGCAAGAAGAATTTCGATGCGCAGAAGGCGGAGCGCTTCTTCAAGGAGCGCCGTGTGCAGGTGCAGGTGATGGATTTGAAGAAGCACAAGCTGGGCGAGCGCGAATTGCAGACGATGGCGAAGGACGTGGGGATGCAGGGGCTTCTTGACCGCGAGGACAAGCGCGCGAAGGAGCATCCCGCGTGCTACTGCAACATTGACAGCGTGATTATGACCGCGATTCAGGAAAACCCGTGGCTGCTGAAATCCCCCATCGTCCGCAGCGGACAAAAATGCACCATCGGCTACCAGCCCGACATTTGGGAAAGCTGGCTGAAGGCGGACAAATAACGGCTCAGGCGAAGCCCTAAAAAAGCTGCACGCGGGCAGAGTAAGGAAGAGAACTCAACTCAATCGCGCGAAGGGGTCAAGGGGGGATCCCCCTTGCGGAGTCCAGAGGCAGAGCCTCTGGTGGGGCTTGGGGCAACGCCCCAACTGTTACGCCGTTAAATCTACTCCAAGAGAAAAGGGTAGTATGGCAACTTGGTCGCAGGCAGCGAAGCGTCCCTGCGCAGTAACTTTGCGCGTCCGCAGACGCGCCCCCAAGCTGCTTTTTCCACCAAGATAAAAAACCGCCTGCCCACGCCAATCACCGCATGAGCAGGCTTTCCTTCATTCCAAATAGAGTGCGGATGCCGCCGCGACGCCCGCGTCGTGCGTAATCGTCAGCAGCAGATGTCCCGGATAGCGCAATGCCGCTTCGCCGGATAGCGCCGCCGTCGGCTGCCCATGCGCCGTGTGCGAAATGGCAATCTCCGTCAGCGGAAAGGCAATGCCGCAGCCGAGCGCCTTGACGATGGCTTCCTTCGCCGCGTACAGCCCCGCCAGCGTGTCCGCCGCCGACGCGCCGCGGCTGCGCAGGTACGCGATTTCCTCTTTCGTCAGGATGCGCTGGAGGAAATGCGTGTTGTCAAGCTGCTGTGCCATCCGCGCAATGCCGCAGATATCCAGCCCGATGCCGCGCAGCTCAGACATAGCCCATGACCCCGCGCACGGATACGTCGCCGGACAGCACGCGCTGCAATACGCCGCTTTCGTCGCGCACCAGCAGCGCGCCCGTCTCGTCAATATCCTCCGCCGTGCCGATGAAGTCAATCTCCGTGCCGATGACGTGCACCCGGCTGCCCAGCGTGCAGCAGTGGCGTCGGTACGCTTCCTGTATGCCGGGGAAGCCGTGCTCCTCCAGCAGCGTCATGTTGTCCTCCAGCGCCTTCAGGTAGTGCACGACAATCTCCCGGCGCACGGGTGGATTGGCGAATTCCTCCAAGGCGGCAGCGCGGTCAGACAGCTCCGGCGGATATGCCCCGCGCAGCACGTTCAGCCCCGTGCCGACGACAACGTACTCAATCTGGTCGAGGTCAGCGCTGATTTCCAGCAAAATGCCGCACAGCTTTTTGCCGGAGAACACGAGGTCGTTGGGCCACTTAATCTGCGCGTCAATGCCCGTCACTTCGCGGACGGCGTGCGCCATTGCCATCGCGGTCGCGAGGGTAATCAGCGGCGCGTTTTTCGGCGGGAGCTTCGGCCGCAGGAGGACGCTCATCAGGATCGCCTGCCCCGCGGGGGCTGACCATGTGCGCCCCAGCCGCCCTTTGCCCGCCGTCTGGCATTCGCACAGGCAAAGGCTCCCGCTCGGCGCGCCCTGTACCGCCATCTGCTTCACCAGCGTGTTGGAGGATGTGATGGTGTGCTCGTAGTGGTTGATGGCACGTCCAAGCGTCTTGGTCGTCAGCTGATTCACCCAGAAAATGGGGTCGAGGCTGTCGCCGGGGATGAGGCGGTAGCCGCGGCGGCCGGCAGCTTCAATCTGCCAGCCCTCTTCGCGCAGCTGGGCAATGCGCTTCCACACGGCGGCGCGGCTGATGCCCAGTTCCTGACTGATTTTTTCGCCGGAGACATAATCGCCGCCGGAGAGGATTGCAAGAATGTCATTCATCGGTTTCATCTCCTGAAAAGAGGTGCTTTTGTTGGAATATATGGTTTTGCCGGAGCAGGACGGGATGCGCCTGCGCGATGTGCTGCGCCGCGTGATGGGCGTGAGCTACACGGCAATGAAGTCCGCCAAGTGGAACGGCGGCATTATGGTGGATGGCGTCGTGACCCCGGTGGATGCGTTTGTGCGCGCCGGGCAGGTGGTGGCAATCCGCTTCCGGGAGAACGCCCCGGCGTACGCGGTCAAGCCGTATGACCTGCCGCTGACCATTGCGCATGAGGATGACTGGCTGTTCGTGATTGACAAGCCCGCCCCGCTGGCGAGCCAGTCCAGCGCCCTGCACCCGGACGACACGCTTGAAAATGCGCTGTACGCTCATTTGCGCTGTCCGGCGGATTTCGTCTACCGTCCGGTGAATCGGCTGGACAAGGGCACAAGCGGGCTGATGATTGTCGCCAAGGACGCGCATATTCAGCACCGTTTGCAGGCGCTTCTGCATACGCAGGAGTTCATCCGAACGTATCAGGCGGTGGTGGATGGCTGCCCGGATGACGACTGCGGCGTGATTGACGCGCCCATCGGCAAGGAGGACGCCGCCAGCATCCGCCGTATCGTGACCGCATCCGGCAAGCCGTCGGTGACGCACTATCGGGTGCTAAAGCGCGGGAAAACGCGCACGCTGGTGGAGTTGACGCTTGAAACTGGGCGCACGCACCAAATCCGCGTGCATATGGCGTCCATCGGCTGCCCGGTCGTTGGGGATTTCCTCTACGGCACGGAAATTCCGCAATTGCCGGGGCGGTTTGCGCTGCACGCCAGCGCCTTGACGCTCCATCACCCGATGACGGGGGATTGGCTGTCGCTTACCTCGCCTTTGCCGGAATCGCTTGCGACACTGCTTGACTGATGGCGGATTGCAGGAAGTCCAAACCCCGCTGCCGCTGGATGGCAAGCTGCGCGTCCACCACGGAAAAATCCGGATGTGTGGGGTCGGCGACTTGCAGCGTGCGCAGCAGCTGGTCAACGCGGCTGTTGCGGCTTTCGGGGTCGTCCTCGCGGTAGCGGCGGAGAATTGTGCAGGGCGTGTGCAGCAGGAGGGAAAACGCGGCGGCGTGGAAGCTGTCCGTCAGCACCATGCTCGCGCCCGCAATCAGCCGAAGCCACTGCGCGGGGTTCACGCCCTTTGCCAGCGGATACGCGGACTGGAGTGCCGATTCCGTCCGCGGAATGACGCGCACGCCCAGACCTGTTTTCTGCCGAATCTGCTCCACCTGCGTCCAGTACGCGGGATTGTCCGCCAGGAAGAAGCACAGAATATCATTGCCCATCGGGATGTCGCCGCCGATGAGCTCCAGCCACTTTTCGCGCGGCAGGAGCATCACGGGGTCGGGCATGACGGCAGGCTTTTTGCCGATGAGGGATTGCAGGAGCGCCGCGCCCTCTTCCTCCCGGACGGAGATGGCGGCGAACCCCCGTATCAATGCGGTGATTTTGCGCCCTTTCGCGCTGTCCGTCATCGTCGATACGCCCAGCGACGGCGCGTAGGCGACTTTCGGCTTCTTCGTGAAATTCAGGAAATACGCCGGATTGAGCCACGTCGGCGACCAAATCTGGTCTGACCCGCAAATCAGGGCGTCGTATGACAGCGCCTGATGCGCCAGCGCACTCTGGTCGCGGCAGATGGGCGACAAAATCATCTGCGTCTGCCGGAACTCATCAAAGCCCTCGTTCAGCCCGCGCGCCGCGCTGCGCTTCTTCATGCCGTCCAAAATCAGGCGGGGCGAATTGCCGCTGCACAGCAGATTCTTCATCTTTTCCGTCTGCGAGGGAACATAGTCGATATGCTCCGCGTCGTACCCCAAGGAACGGACGGCGTTTTGCAGCGCCCACGCTTGAAGAATCGACCCGTAATTGTCGTTGTGCAGGAAGGTCATGATGCCGATTCGTGCCATGCGCTCACCTCTATCGCGAAAGTTCGCTATCATTATAGCATACTTCTTCGCTGGAAGCAAACAAAACCGCGAAATCCGCTGGACAAGCGGCGCGAATCGGCGTACAATGGGGTGGGGGATTTACGACTGCACGCTTTCCAGCCACTTCTCCAGCGTGACCTCGTCGTCAAAGCCCATGCCCGCGCGCACGTCCTCCTGCACATCGTCCGGCAAGTCGCTCAGCGGCACGCCGAGTTCGCGCACCAGCGCCAGCGCGTCGCCGTAACGGTTGCGGAAGATGCACAGCTGCCCGCTTTCGTCCGGCATCAGCACAACATGCTCCGGGCAGTAGAGGGCAAGCGCGCGTTCCATGCTCACCTGCGCGGGCGAAAACGACGTGATGACCCACTGGTCGTACTTCGCGGCGAGTTCGTCCTTCGTCATGCCGGCAAGTTCGGCCGGCAGACGCTGGCGGCGCGTCATTTCGTGCCCACAGGGGGAAAAGGTGACGCGCTGGAGCAGCTCGCACTCGGCGCTCAGGCGGGCGGAGGCGTCGGAGGCGGTCAGTGCGCCGTCCTCGGCGTCGGGCGCGGCGGCGCGGCTGGGCCTCAAGCCGAAGCAGAGCAGCAGGGCGAGCGCCGTCAGCATCAGCACCCCGCGCAGCAGGGCGGCACGGTCGACGGTTGCGCGAATGACGGAATCCTTGCGTTTTTTGTCCATGTTCATCGCTCCTTTCTGTCTAACGTGTGTTTCTAAAATGAGACCGGTGCAGTTTCAAGCAGATTTTCTTGCAATTCAAGGATGAAAACCGAAGGTTTACTGGCGGTAAATCGAGGTTTGAAGACGCGGAAGTGCAAGAAAAGATGCTGAAAATGCTGCCGGGCGAATTTAGAAACACACGATAGCATGGCAGCACGGCGCGAAATCCATTCATCCCATAAAGGAGATTTTTTTGATGATTCAGGCGGTTTTGTTTGATTTGGACGGTACGCTGACGAACACGATTGACGACATTGCCACGGCGATGAACCGTGCCTTGCGCCTGCACGGTCTGCCCGGCTGGGAGACGAAGGAATACTGCTACCTCGTCGGCAACGGCGCGAAGATTCTGGCGCAGCGGGCGGTTCGCGACCGGCAGAACTTGGCGGACGCGGTGCAGGCGGAGTATCAGGCGTACTACGAGAAGCATACGCAGGTGAAAACGCAGCCCTACGACGGCATTCCGGAGCTGCTGCACGCCTTGGCGGAGCGCGGCTTGAAGCTGGCGGTGCTCTCCAATAAGCCCGACGCGGATACGAAGAACGTCATCAGCCACTTCTTCCCGGATGTACCGTTCAGCGTTGTGCGCGGGCAGGTGGAGGGCGTGCCGGTGAAGCCGGACAAGGCGGGCGCGCTGCTGGTGGCGGAGCAGCTCGGCATTGCCCCGGCGGATTTCCTCTATCTGGGCGACACGAAGGTGGATATGACCTGTGCATGCAGCGCGGGCATGAACCCAGTGGGCGTGCTGTGGGGCTTCCGCACGGCGCAGGAGCTGCTGGACAATGGCGCGAAGGTGCTGATCGCCCACCCGATGGAATTGCTGGAGAAGTTCAACTTGTAACAAATGCGTAATAGTTCTTTACAATTGCGTGATTTTCTGATACAATAGCCACAGTACCTGTGGGAATCTCTGATTCATTCGGCAGCCATCTGGCGAATGTCTTTTCCGCCATCTGACTACCTCATTTCATCAGAGCTTCCCGGATTATTTGGAGGGGAATGCTATGAAAAAGAGCATCGTGCGTGTGCTGGCGCTGGTGCTGATGCTGACGCTGGTCATCACAAGCAGCGCGGCAGCCTTGAAGCTGCAGAAGAACGACAAGAGCGACAGTGTGCGCCGCTTGCAGCAGGCCTTGACGCAATTGGGCTACTACTCCGGCACGGTGGATGGCAGCTTCGGCAGCGGCACGAAGGCGGCGGTGACCGCGTTCCAGCAGGCGAACAGCCTGACGGTGGACGGTATCGCCGGTTCCGCGACGATTGCTCTGCTGGAAAAGCAGACGGGTATTGACATTGACGGCAATTCGTCGTCCTCCTCTTCGACCGCGACGGGGCTGTTCAAGGGCGATTACAGCAAATTGCAGTACACGTCCAGCGGCTCGCGCGTGCGGGTGCTTCAGCAGGCACTGAAGGACTTGGGCTTCACCATCTCCAAGGTGGACGGCGTGTTCGGACAGTCCACGTTCGAGGCGGTCATGGCGTTCCAGAAGGCGACCGGGCTGACGGTGGACGGCAAGGCGGGCAGGAACACGCTCGTCAAGCTGGAAAGCTACTTCGACAGCAATGGCAACGTCACCCAGCCGATGATTACGCCCAAGCCCACCGCGGATTTGGACAACATCGCCTACGGCATCCCGACCCGCACGCTCCGCGAGGGCATGGGTGGGCAGGATGTGCTGTACACGCAGGACCGTCTGGCGGCGCTGGGCTACCTGACCGGCATCTCCGACGGGCAGTACGGCGCGGCGACGAAGGCGGCGGTTCTTGCCTTCCAGAAGAAAAACGGCTTGTCCGCTGACGGCGTGCTGGGCACAAACACCCGCAAGCGCCTGTTCTCCGAAGGCGCGATTGGCGCGAAGGAAACGTCGCAGCCCGACGGTGTGGGCGAACGCAAGCTGACGCTGGGCATGAAGGGCGACGACGTGAAGAGCGTGCAGAAGAAGCTGATTGCGCTGGGCTACTTGACGGGCAAGGCGGACGGCGTGTACGGCACGGCGACGGAAAGCGCGATTCGCCGCTTCCAGACGCGCAACGGGCTTACGTCCGACGGCATCTGCGGCGAGGACACGGTCAAGGCGCTGTACAGCAGCACCGCGATTGACGCGGGCAGCTCCGTCACGCCCTCTCCCAAGCCGGTGGATGAAAGCGCACCCACGCGCATTCTGCGCCCCGGTATGTCCGGCGACGACGTGAAGAGCGTGCAGAGCCGACTGGACAAGTTCGGCTACTACTCCGGCGCGCTGGATGGCATTTATGGCGCGGCGACGGTGGCGGCGGTTCAGGCGTTCCAAGCGCGCAACGGCTTGACGGCGGACGGCAAAGTCGGCGCGAACACGGTCAAAATCCTCTATTCGAGCAATGCGATTGCGGCTGATCCGTCGGCTGCCACGCCCACGCCGACCCCCACGCAGTCCTTCGGCATCGTGCCCACGCGCACCCTCCGCGAAGGTTCGTCCGGCGACGACGTGAAGAGCGTGCAGAGCCGCTTGAAGGCGCTGGGCTACTACACGGGCACGGTGGATGGCAACTACGGCACGGGCACGATGGCGGCGGTTGCGTCGTTCCAGCTGCGCAACAATTTGAGCGCGGATGGCGTGGCGGGCAAGCGCACCTACAAGAAGCTGTATTCTTCGGATGCGCTCCCTGCCATCAGCACGCCGACGTCCACCCCGACCACGGGCGTGACGCGTCCGACCCGCCTGCTCTATTCCGGCTGCACGGGCGACGACGTGAAGAGCGTTCAGCAGCGCTTGAAGGATTTGGGCTACCTGACGGACAAGGTGGACGGCAAGTACGGCGCGAACACCGTCGCTGCCATGTGCGCGTTCCAGCTGCGCAACGGCTTGACCGGCTCCGGCAACGGCGATACGGCGACGTACACCATCCTCTACTCCGTCAACGCGATTACGGCGGAGGGCAAGCAGGTCGATTCCACCACGCCGACGGTGTACACCAACCTGAAAGTCGGCGCGACGGGCGACGCGGTGCTGCGCCTCCAGCAGGCGCTGAGCAACCTGCGCTATACCGTGACCATCAACGGCACTTATGACGAGACGACCCGCGCGGCGGTGCTGGCGTTCCAGAAGCGCAACGGGCTTGCCCCGGACGGCATCGCGGGCGTGAACACGCAGACGAAGCTGTACACGGGCGACTGCGTGACCGGCGACACTGCGCTGCCGGACGAAAATAAAAACGGCGGCACGGGCAACAGCGGCGCGTCCTTCGGCAATGGCCCGGCAAAGAGCCAGATTAAGCTGCAGATGTGGTACACGGAAATCAAGCCGACCATCAAGAGCGGGCAGACGGTGCTGGTCTATGAGCCGAGCAGCGGTTCCTCCTTCCGCCTGCGCTTCTATTCCTTGGGTCGTCACGCGGACTCTGAGCCGCTGACGGCGCAGGATACCGCGATTATGAAGGCGGCGTGGGGCGGCAAGTTCTCGTGGGACGAGAAGCCGGTGTATGTCCTGCTGCCCAGCGGCACATGGGTGCTGGCCTCCATGCACTGTATGCCCCACCTGTCCGGCAGCATCAAGGATAACGACTTCGACGGGCATTTGTGCGTCCATTTCCCGCGCACGATGGAGGAAACCATTCGGAATGGGGACACGAAGAACGGCGTGCGCCATCAGAAGGATATCCGCAAGGCGTGGAAGGCGCTGACGGGCGAGGATATCACTTGGTAAGCGGATTATCCGCAAAATAGGGCATCCTGCGGTCAGATGGCGAAACAAGCTGTCTGACCGCGTTTTTTGGGGCGTGCAAAAATCCCCCGAAAGGCTTGCCAATCGGGCGGGAATATGGTAGAATGTACATGTCAAAATCGGCAAGTATCACTCGTTTTCGGATGGGCAGAAAGGAGAAGCGCGGTGGCTGCAACGCTGTCTGTGGTCGTTCCGGTATATGGGACGAAGCGGGATTTGCCCGCGTGTCTGGAGTCGCTGCGCACGCAGTCGCTGCGGGACGCGGAGTTCCTGCTGGTGGATGATGCCTCGCCGGATGGTGCGGGTGCGGTGCTGGCGGAGTATGCCCGGCGCGACAGCCGCTTTCGGGTGCTGACGCATTCGCAGAACCGCGGACTTTTCGCGGCGCGGATGACCGGCGCGGACGCGGCGACGGGCAAGTACCTCGCTTTTCTGGACAGCGACGATTTTGTGTCGGTGGATTTTTACCGTGCCGCCGTCGCGCTGGCGGAAGAGAACGACTTTGACCTCGTGATGGGCGACACGGTCTGGCAGCGCGAAAACGGCGACCGCTTCGTGCGCCCGGTTCATGCGGACTGTGTGCTGGAGGACGAGCTGCGCGGCGATGCGGTGCGGGATGCGTTCTTCCAGCAGGCGATGACGTGTTACAGCTTCCATACCATTTGGAACAAGGTGATTCGGCGCGATTTGTGGCTGCGGTGCGCGCCCTACTACGCGCCGCTGGCGAAAAAGCACATTGTGATGACGGAGGACATTGCGTTTTCCGTCGTGCTGTATTTCTTTGCGCAGGGTTTTGGGCGGCACCGCGGCGACGGCGTGTTCTACTGTGAACATTCGTCCTCCTCGACGGGGGCGGCGGGAAATCCGGCAAAATTCCGCAAAAATTACGCCGATATTGCGCAGGTGTTTGCCTTTGCAGATGAATTTCTGCATCAGCAGGGGGCGGATCAAGCGCGTCAGCAGCTGCAAAAGGCGCGAAAGTGGTATGCGCGGATGTGGGCGGAGCAGGCGCGGAAGGCGGCGAATCAGCCGGAAATCAGCCGCTTGACGGCGGCGCTCTGCCCGGATTTTTCGCTGGATGAGGACGCGAATCTGCCGGAAATCTTCTGGTTTGACCAGCCGATGACCCCGTGGCGGGACGGGACGGAGCGCATCAAGCGCGCGATTCTGGGGCTGGACGGCATCGACTGCCCGGTGATTTCGCTGGATGTGTTCGATACGCTGATTCTGCGCCCCTTCCGCACGCCGACTGACCTCTTCCACACGCTGGAAGGCAAATGGCAGCGGGCGGCGCGGCGGAACATGACCTCCTTCGCACAGGCGCGGACGGAGGCGGAAAGCTGCGCGCGCGCGTGGCTGCCCGAAACGCAAGCTGACGTGACGATGTGGAACATTTACAGCGCCATGATGCAGAATCTGGGCGTGTCGGACGACTGCGTGGGGCAAATGACCTACAACGAGCGAGAGGCGGAGGTGCATTTCTGCCGCCCGCGCAAAACCGGCGTGCAGCTGTTCAATCTGGCGAAAGCGGCGGGAAAGCGCGTCGTACTCACGTCGGACATGTACCTTGACGCGGACACGATTCGGCGGATGCTGGAAAAATGCGGCGTTCGCGGCTGGGACGGCTTCTTCCTCTCGAATGAGCAGAACGCGCTGAAATGGAACGGCGCGCTCTATCGGAAGATGACGGCGCAACTGGGCGTGAAGCCGGATCATGTGCTGCACATCGGCGACAATGCGAAAATCGACGTGGAAGCCGCGAAAAAAGCGGGGTTGCGGGCGATGTTGCTGCCGCGCCCGGCGGATGTTTTCATGGATGCGGACTGCACGCAGATGGCGAATCTGGGACACGGGTGTCTGGCGGGCTTCACGACGGCGGACGCCATGCAGCCGCTGGCGCTCAGGTGCGCGCAGGGAATGGCGGCAAACCGCTTCTTCGACGATGGCTATGCCCCCGCGACGGCGGATTCCGCGTTTGCGGCGTATCCGTCCCGGCTGGGGTACTACGCCGTCGGCACACACCTGCTGGCGCTGGCGAAGTGGCTGCTGTGCCGCTGTCGGGCGGATGGCGTAAAGCGGCTGGTGTTCCTCGCGCGGGATGGCGCGCTGCTGCGGCAGGCAGTCGAGCTGCTGCGCACGGACGCGGATGCTGTCGAAACAGACTACATTCCCGCGTCGCGACGGTGCTTGCTGCCCGCGCTGATGGCGAATCCGACCGACTGGGCGGCGCTGCCGGTGCGCTGGACGGTCTACACGCCTGAAAAAACGCTGAAGCTGCTGTCCTTCTGCACACTTGACGCGCCGGAAAGCGAACTGCGCCATCAGGCGGAGGCGGCGGGTTTCCCGTGGCAATCGCCGTTTCAGGAGAAAACGCGCTGGGAATCGTTTCTGCGCTTCTTCCGCGACAAGCTCTACGACGGCTGCCGTCATCAGGCGGCATACAGCGCGGCGCGGGCGTATTATGAGGAAAAGCTGCCGGAAGGCTCAGCGTGCTTTGATATGGGGTACAGCGGGCGCTTGCAGGCGGCGCTCTGCCAGCTGACGCAGCGCGCGGTTCCGGTCTACTACGTCCATGCGGACGGGCGAAACAGCGAGCGCTTGTCCGCTGCCTACGATTTTCCCGTACACTGCTTCTATCCGATGCCGCCCGCCATGTCCGGCGCGTTCCGCGAGTTCCTGCTGTCCTCCGACGAAGCGCCCTGCGTGGGCTTCGAGCGGCAGAATGCGCGTATCGTCCCGGTGTACGCGCAGGAGGGGCGCAATGAAGCCGCGCACTTCCTGTCAACCTGCGTCCAGCATCACGCGCTGCAGTTCGTGCGTGACTTCCACGATACCTTCGCCGGAACGGGCGTGATGCAGTCGCTGGACAATCCCGGCGTGCAGCTGGCGATGTCGCTGCCCTTCGAGGGGGCGCTGCGGCAGCTGCCCGAAGCGGACGCGGAGCTGCTGCGGAACATCCCGTTCGAGGATGTGGTGTTCGCGGGGGAGAACGCGCTGGATTTGCGGACGCTGGTGCGCGATCAGTCGGCGGAAGCGGCGGTTGCGGCGCACGAGATGGGCGCGGCGGACGCGCCGAGCCGCATGATTGGCTTCATCCCGGAGCAGACCGGGCTGGTGAAGCGGACGATTGGCTTCCTGCTGTTCGACCGCGAAACGTTTCGGAAGAAGCTGCGCAAGAGGATGAAACGAATGAGCAATGAGCAATGCTCTTCGTTCCCCCAATAAACACGCGGGTAAAGTATGCAGTTGTCACCAACTGAATCGCGAAAAAGGGTCAAGGGGCAATTGCCCCTTGTGGAGTCCAGAGGCAAAGCCTCTGGTAGGGTCTGGGGCAACGCCCCAGCGTCTCCCCACGTCACAAGGAAGGAGGAAGCGGATGGCGGTTGGATTGTTTTGGAATGATCGGGTGTCGTTTGAGAAGCATGAGTGGGCAAAACGCTTCTTTTTTCTGGGAAATAATACGGGAAATCTCGTGTTTATCCGGGCGCTGAAGGACATCTTTCACCCCGTGATGATTCCGCTGTGGGATGTTACGTCGGACACGTTCCGCGACCGGGCGGACATCACCCACTACATCACGACCGAGCTGATCTGGCTGACCCCGAATCAGACGTACCCGCACGTTTGGACGATGCTGAAGCGAATCGGCGATAAACCGCTGGTTCCAATCAGCGTGGGCGTGCAGAGCATGGCGCGCAATGTGGACATCACGCTCCACCCGGACACGGTCAAGCTCCTGCGGACGATGGCGGAGCGCGCTGTGCTGGGCGTTCGCGGCGAGTACACCGCGGCAGTGCTGGAGAAGAACGGCATCGTCAACTTCCGCATTATCGGCTGCCCCAGCCTGTATCAGGGAATGAACGAGAAGTTTCGCGTGGAGAAGAAACCGTTCGCCCCGAAAATGCGCGCGTGCTGCAACTTCCGCACTTTCTACGGCACGCTGTCCGACCCGGAACGGCAGTTTTTGACCTTCTGCGCGAACCGCGACCTCGGCTTTGTGGAGCAGAACGCATTCCCGCTGACGCTGGAAAACTGCTGCGGCGACGAGTACCAGTTCCGCTATTTGCAGGACTGGCTGAAGCGGCAAATGCACGTTTTCTTCCACATTGAGGATTGGCTGGCGTGGGTCAGGCAGTACGACTTTTCCCTCGGCAGCCGCTTCCACGGGAACGTGATTGCCATCACGAGCGGCATTCCGGCGCTGACGATGGTGGTGGACAGCCGCATGGACGAAATGACCCGCCTGTTCCGCCTGCCGACGCTGCCGATGGAGAATTTCCGGCTGGAAAAGCCGCTGGAATACTACTACGACTTGGCGGACTACACCGATTTCAACAAGGCGTACCCGGAAAGAATGCGCGTTTTCCGCGATTTTCTTCAGCGGAACGGGCTGGCGGAGGCGGCGGGCGGATGATACACGCGGTTGGCACGGCGCTGGGCGAAATCATCCGAAACCTGCGGCGAACCGTGCGCCTGACGCTCTACGAGAACCGCTCGCGGCGGGCGGGGATGCTGCTGGGGCGCTGGTGGGACTTGCTCAGCCCGCTGCTGCAAATCCTCATTTACTGGTTCGTCTTTTCCGTCGGGCTGGGAACGCAGGAAAAAAACGGCTTCCCGTATCACCTGTGGCTGATGTGCGGCATGATGCCGTGGCTGGCGCTCAACTCCGCCATTCTCGGCGCGTCCGCGTCCATCCAGCAGGCCGCGTCCATCATCCGCAACGTGCGCATTCCGCTCTCCATCATCCCGATGAAGGCGGTTGTGCGCGCGTACTACGAGCATTTGTGGACGATGGCGATTCTGCTGATTGCGCTGCTCCTTGGCGGCGTGCCGGTGACGTGGCACTATCTGGAACTGGCGTATTATCTCGCGGCTTCGTGGGTGCTGCTGATCGGCGCGGCGCTGCTGACGAGCAGCCTGACGGCGGTCTTTCGCGATTTCGGCGAGCTGCTTCAGCCGCTGATGCGCCTGCTGTTCTACGTTTCCAGCGTCGTGTGGGCCATTGACGGGCTGTCGCCGGGCTTGCAGCGCGTGATGCGGCTGAACCCGCTGGTTTACATCATCGAGGGCTACCGCAAGTGCCTGCTGTATGGCGAAGGCTTCTGGTCATCGCCGGGGCAGGGGGCGTACTTCTGGCTGGCGGCGCTGGCGCTGCTGGCGGCGGGCTGCACGCTGCATATGCGGCTGCGAAACCGCTTCATCGACCAGCTGTAATCAGCGCCATTTAAGAGGAAGAAATCGCGCAGAAAGGGGGCGATGCGCTTGGCGGATGTAATCGTCCGCTGCAGGGAACTGACGAAGGTCTACGACCTGTACGGCGAGGAAAAAGACCGCCTGAAGGCGCTGCTGGGTCTTCGGGCGAACGTGAAGAAATTTCCGGCGCTCCGCGGCGTGACGCAGGACTTCCACCGCGGGGAAATCGTCGGGCTGGCGGGGCTGAACGGCTCCGGCAAATCGACGCTGGCGCGTATCATCGCGGGCATCACCCAGCCGGATTTGGGGCTCTGCGAGGTCAGCGGCACGGTCAGTATGCTGGCGGCGAACATCGGCATGAATGATCAGCTGACCGGGCGCGAAAACATTGCCTATAAGTGTATGCTGATGGGCATGGAGAAGCGCGAAATCGCCCAAATTCAGCAGCAGATTATTGATTTTGCGGATGTTGGCGTGTACATCGACCAGCCCCTGCGGACGTATTCCAGCGGAATGCGCTCCCGGCTGGGATTCGCCATTTCCGCCCATATGAACCCCGAAATCCTGATTGTGGATGAGGCACTGAGCGTGGGCGACGCGAGCTTCGCGGAGAAGTGCATGGCGCGGATGCGGCATTTCCGGGCGGATGGCAAGACGATTTTCTTCGTCACCCACGCGCCGTGGCAGATGCTGAACTTCTGCGACCGGGTGATGTGGCTGCATCAGGGGCGCGTTGTGGGCTATGACACGGCGGAACGCATGATTCCGGCGTACGTCGCCTTCACGCGCGAGTGGACGCAGCTGGATCATCTTCAGCGTACGCAGCTGTCGCCGGATTACGAGACGTATCGGGCGCAGGTGGAAAATCAGCAGCGCGCCGTGTGGCAGCAGCGCGCAAGGGAAACGGCGCAAAAATCGCCGTAAGCAGGAGAAACTTTCCTGCGATTCAACTTTTTAGGCTCATCCCGGCGAATAAGAGGAAAGTTGCCCAGATTGCTGGAAACAGAATCGGCAGCTCATTCGTCGTATTTGCTGGAAGGCATATACCATTTCCCCCAACAGATAAAAGGAGTGACGCAGACCATGAAACGACTGGTTTCTGTATTCCTGGTGCTCTGCATGATGCTCTCCTGCGTGGCATTCGGCGAGACGCTGGACGGCGCACAGGGCGAAATCATGAACGAAGTGTCGGATGTGGCGTCGGACGAGGTGCAGACGCCCGACGAACCGACGCAGGCTCCTGTGAACGAGGACGACATCGTTCTGCCGGATATGGATGACGACATCAGCATCCTGCCGTCGGACGACGTGAACGGCCCCGATCCCTACCGCGAGCTGGTGCTGCTCCAGCCGACGGACCTCATCGGCACGACGCTGTCCGAAACGAGCGTGCGCATCGGCTGGGGTTCTGTCGCCTTTGCGACGCAGTACGACGTGTACCGCAAGTTCGGCGGCGAAACCAGCTACACGCTGCTCGGCTCTGTGCCGAACAATCGCCTGTACTATGAGGATACGAACGTGACCCCCGGTCAGGCGGTGTACTACCGCGTGCGCGCGGTGAACGTGTCCTACGACGGCGAGCAGGCGAAGTATGTGTACAGCCCTGATTCGCAGACGCTGTCCTACATGACGCTTGCCAAGCCGAAGCTGCAAGACCCGCGCGGCTTGGGCGCGGACACCATCCGCCTGAACTGGTCGAGCGTCTCCGGCGCGCAGACCTACGAAGTGCAGATGTCCACCAATGCGACGAGCGGCTTCACCACCGTGCGCACTGACCTGACCGGCACGCTGTGCAACGCCACCGGTCTGAAGAAGGCGACGGGCTACTACTTCCGCGTGCGCGCGGTGCGCGTGTTCTCCTCCGGCGAAAAGTTCTACTCTGAATACTCCAACGTCGGCTGCGGCACGCCCATGGATCGCCCGGAACTGACCGTGGTGCAGAGCGGCAACAACGCCCTGCTGTCCTGGCCGGCATCCTCCGGCGCGACGGGGTACATCATCTACCGCAAGACGGGCGCGAGCGGCAGCTACACCCTGCTGGCAAAGACCGGCGCGGTGACTTCCTTCGTGGACGCGAGCATCAACCTGGGTGAAGTGTACTACTACTTCATCTACTCCATGCGCCCCGTGGGCAGCTACAACTGCTTCTCCCTCTCCAGCGAGCGCGTGTACTTCACGGCGCTTGGCTCTGTGAACCTGTGCGCGGTGCGCAACACCGGCAAGCAGGAGCAGACCATTGACTGGGATACCACCGTGCTGGGCGCGAACAAGTACTATGTGTACAGTTCCACCACCATGGACGGCCTGTACACCAAGATTGGCGAAACCGAAGGCACAACCTATGTCGCTAAGAACCTCGTCGCCGGCACGACCTACTACTACAAGGTTCGCCCGGTGCGCGTGTTCTCCAACGGCACCATTTGCTACGGCCCGTGGTCGAACGTCATGTCCCAGCCTGAATCCGGCTCGTTGACGCTGGAGGGCTTAAGCGCGGTGAACCTCTCCGCGGGGCAGGATATTTCCGGCGGCTATGTGGGCGATGTGTTCTCGTGGAGCGCGATCGTCTCCGGCGGCAGCGGCTCGTACACCTTCAAGTACAGCCTCGTCAGCCTGAGCGGCGGCAGCCCCATCGTCCTGAAGGACTTCTCCGACGGCTACACCTCGCTGCCCGCCGGTAAGACCAGCATGACGACCACCTTCACCCTCACCCTGACGGAAAACTACATCAACCTGATTAACTCCCAGAAGTACGCCATGCAGATGGAAGTTCGCGACTCCCTCGGCGCGACGACGGCGATGTATGCTGCCCCCGCGACGCTGAACGAGATGAACTTCATTGCCCCCGCGCCGGTGAGCAAGGTCGTCAACAAGACCATCCGCGTGGGCGAAAACTTCACGCTTGACCACGGCATCTACACCGAGGCGGGCGACGTGGCGAACATCGAAATCGCCAACACCAACAGCGCGATTTCCCTGCGCGACAACGTGATTACCGGCGTCAACAACGGCTACGCGACGCTGCTGATTACCTCCAAGCGCTATCCCGACATCCTGATCGTCTACAACATCACCGTCGGCTACGCGCCGCTGACGATTGCCAGCGTGCAGCCCAGCGCCTCGAAGCTGAACAACTACGAGACGCTTGCGTGGGATATCACCTTCGCGGGCGGCCGGCCGAACTACAACGTGAACTTCAAGGTCTACCGCGGCACGACGGTGGTTGTCAACAGCAACCGCACGGAAACCGCAACGGGCCGCATCTCCGTCAACTATCAGCCGACGGTGGCGGGCACCTACCTGCTGGAAGTCACCATTACCTCCGCTGACGGGCAGTCCATCACCCAGCGCTCCAGCGCGACGGTGGTGTCGAACTACACGCCTGTGACGGTTGTGCCCAGCACGACGGCGAGCGTGACAAACCGCAACCTGACGTGGACGACCGCCTACAAGGGCACGAGCAGCGTCATCCGCCGCGACTACACCCTGTTCCGCGACGGCTCTGTGGTGGCGACGGAAGTCGGTCTGAATAACCTGACGTTCAACTACACGCCCACCGTTGCGGGTTCCTACATCCTGCGCGTCATCGTGTATGAAGCCAACGGCAACAAGATTGAGGTCACTGCGCCGACCATCACGGTTACGCAGGGAGGTTCCGGCACGTCCGGTACGGGCACGGTGACGGGCGTCCGCGTGGCGCTGCGCCGCGGGGCAAGCACCAAGTACGGCATCATCCTCCGTGTGGACAAGGGCGAAACTGTCACCATTCTGGAGCGGTCCGGCAGCTGGTACTACGTCAGCTACAAGGGCACGACGGGCTGGATGATGGCGCAGTACGTCAAGGCAAACTAAACCAAAAGGTAACATAAAAGAGGGGCGCTCCGGGGTGGAGCGTCCCTTTTTGGGTGCAAAAAAGCGCAATGACGAATGCCACTGCGCCGGGGGGGATTATTTGCCGAGTTCCTCGAAAGCAGCTTTGTACTCCTTCAAAATCCTCGCTGCAACAATGTCGATTTTCTCGTCGTCCGTCAAGCCGGGGGCGTTCTCCGGGTAAGTGTCCAATTCGCGTATGATTTCGTCAATCGCATCATCCAGCGGCTGCACACGCCCAGCCTTAACGTCCGCCGCTCCCTGCGCCAAATGCGCGTACATGCGGCGCTTTGCTTCCAGTTCCTCCACAGTCAATTCTTCCGAATCCATGTCCTGCTCACCCCCTGATTGATTCTATGATAGCACAATTTTCCTGCCGCGTCAACGGGAAAACACCCGCATCCCGCACGTCAAAATCCACCGAAAGCATACCATTTTTCCGCTGTAATTCTCTCTTTCTTCCAGATTCGCACACCGCCCCCACGCGACGAACGGCACCTGAAATGGTATAAACGCACGAAATTAGGACGAATATGACAGCTTGTGCGAGAATTTCGACAGTTTGTGCGAGATTGCTTGCGCCGCCCGAAAAAGTTGCTATAATAAAGCAGGAAAAAAGCACAGTGGGTGGTCTGTGCAAACGCATAAGGATGGAATGACCATGAAACACGGTAATTTGGTTTCCCAAATGACATTGGAGGAAAAGTGCGCCCTGCTTGCCGGCAAAGATGTCTGGCACACGCGCGAGATTCCGCGGCTGAATATTCCCGCCATCACGCTCTCCGACGGGCCGAGCGGCTTGCGCAAGCAGGCGGGCGAAGGCGACCATCTGGGCCTCAACGCATCGACGAAGGCGACGTGCATTCCCTCCGCCGCGACGCTGGCGTGCAGCTGGGACGCCACGGTGTCCGAGGCGATGGGCGCGGTTGTCGGGCGCGACGCTGCCAATCAGGGGGTGGATGTGCTGCTTGCGCCGGGGCTGAACACGAAGCGCTCCAGCCTGTGCGGCCGCAGCTTCGAGTATTACTCCGAAGATCCATACCTCTCCGGCAAGCTGGCGGCGGGTTTCATCCGCGGCGCGCAGAAGCAGGGCGTATCCGCCTGCGCAAAGCACTACGCGGCGAACGCGCAGGAGCTGCTGCGGATGCACTCCGACAGCGTGATGGACGAGCGGACACTGCGGGAAATGTACCTGACGAACTTCGAGATTGCCATCAAAGAGGGCAAGCCGGGCTTCGTGATGACGGCATACAACCGCGTCAACGGCGTGTATGCCAACGAAAGCCGCCATCTGCTGGGCGATATTCTGCGCGGCGAGTGGGGCTTTGACGGCGCGGTCGTGACCGACTGGGGCGGCAGCAACAGCATTGTCGAGGGCGCGCGCGAGGGCATGAATCTGGAGATGCCCGCGGCGGGCGACGACAGCCCCTGCCAGCTGGTGAAGGCGGTCAAGGACGGCACAATCGACGAGAAAATCATCGATGAACGCGTGGATCAGCTGCTGGATTTCGTGCTGGCAGAGCACAAGTCCGGCGAATCGTCGTTTGATGCCGCAAAACAGCATCAGGCGGCGGAAGCAGCGGCGGAAAAGTGCCTTGTGCTGCTGAAGAACGACGAGCACCTGCTGCCGCTGAAGAAGGACGCGCGCGTGGCGGTTATCGGCGAGTTTGCGGCGCGCTCCCGCTATCAGGGCGCGGGCAGCAGCATGGTCAACGCTGCGCAGGTGGATGACACGCTGCCCCTGCTGGATGAATTTTTCCCGGCGCGGGTCGGTTTCGCGCAGGGCTTTGAGCGCCTCGACATTGCGAACGACGCGCTGGCGGATGAGGCGGTGCAGCTGGCCAAAACGGCGGATTGCGCGGTGGTGTACCTTGGTCTGCCGGAGTGCTTTGAGACCGAAGGTCTTGACCGCACGCACATGCGCCTGCCGGAGAACCAAATCGCCCTGATGAAAAAGCTGCGCGCCGTGTGCAAGAAGATGGTGGTGGTGCTCTCCTGCGGCAGCGCGGTTGAAACCGACTGGGCGCAGGACTGCGACGCGCTGCTTTACGCGGGTCTGGGCGGCGAAGCAGTGGCGCGCTCTGTGCTGCGGGCGCTGGTGGGCGAGATTACCCCCGGCGGCAAGCTGGCGGAAACGTGGTATCGTCACTATGCGGACGCACCGGTCAGCCACTACTACCCCGGCACGGAGGCCACAAGCGAATACCGCGAAGGGCTGTACGTCGGCTATCGCTACACCGAGACGGCGGACGTCGCCCCGGCGTTCGATTTCGGGCATGGGCTGTCCTACACAACCTTCCGCTACGACAACGTGCAGGCGGATAATGCGGGCGTGTCCTTTGACGTGACGAACACGGGCGACTGCGCGGGCGACGAGGTGGCGCAGCTGTACATCCACAAGCCGAACGCGGAGGTTTTCCGCCCGGCGAAGGAATTGAAGGGCTTTCAGCGCGTGCACCTGGAGAAGGGCGAGACGAAGCGCGTCACGATTCCGTTTGACGGCTATACGTTCCGCTACTTCAACGTCCGCACGAACCGCTTCGAGGTGGAGGGCGGCGAATATGAGCTGCTGATTGGCGCATCCTGCCGCGACATCCGCCTGACGGCAAAGCACACCGAGCAGGGGACGAACGCGCCCAATCCGTATGCTCAGCTGGCGGTGCAGAGCTACCGCACGGCGCGCGTGACGGACGTGAGCGACGCGGAGTTTGCGGCGCTGCTGGGCCACGCGATTCCGCCGCATCTCTGGGACAAGACGCAGCCGCTGACACTCAATGACACGGTGACGCAGCTCCGCTACGCCAAGAACCCGCTGGCACGGCTGATCTACCGGATGCTCACGCGCATGAAGAACAAGGCGACTGCCGCCGGCAAGCCGGATTTGAACCTGCTGTTCATCTACAACATCCCGTTCCGCGGCATGGCGAAGATGATGAACGGCATGGTGTCGATGGCAATGGCGGAGGATATGCTGCTGATGGTCAATGGACATTTCTTCCGCGGGTGCGGACGGCTGATTCACCACTTCTGTCACCGTCCGAAGCTGAACCTCAACCCGGATAAAAAGAAGAAGTAATTGCGAAAAAGCAATTATATATTAGGAAGCAACTCACAACAAGGAAAGGAAGCATGTCCCCCATGAAACAATCCTTCTGGCAGTCCCCCCTGACGCGCTCCAGCGTCCCGAAGGACAAGGTGACAACCCCCGAAACCCTGCTCGGCTACCTGATTGGCCCGTTCGGCGCGCTGCTGTCCTCCGGCATCTTCACCAGTTACCTTCAGGTTTATCTCGGCAAGGCGCTGGAATTGAGTAGCGCCTACCTGTCCATCCTCCAGCTGGTTTCCACCTTCCTGATTGTGGCGGCGAACCTCATCGTCGGTCAGCTGATTGAACGCACGCGCACCATGGCGGGCAAGGCGCGCCCGTGGCTGCTGCTCTCCGCGCTGACGCTTTCCGTTGCCAGCGTGCTGATGTTCATTATGCCCTTTGAAGGCACGGCGCGCTATGTGTGGATTGCCATTGCCTACAACCTCTACTACGCCGTTGCGTACCCGATTTACAACACCGCGAACGCGACGATGGTGCCCGTGTCCACCCGTGACAGCGAGAAGCGCAGCGTCTTGGCGTCAATGAGCAACTTCGCTGGCTTGGGCGTGATGGGCGCAGGCTCGATGGTGTTCCCGGTGCTGATGACGATGTTCCTCTCCACCACGAATGAGGCGGGCGAAACGGTTTACACCGGCTTCGGCACGCAGTGGTTCGTCATCATGCTGGCGGTCGCCATCTTCACGGCGCTGACCGTCCTCCTCCAGTTCAAGTTCACCCGTGAGCGCGTGACCGAAGAGCTGATGGAAAGCAACGCGAAGGAAGAAAAGAAGCAGAGCGTCTCCATGGGGCAGCAGCTGAAGGCGGTCACCAGCGAAAAGTGGTGGTGGGTCATCATCGTGTTCTACCTGCTGTTCCAGTGGGCGGGCGCGGTGAAAAACGGCTCGATGGCGTACTTCTGCTCTGATGTGCTCGGCGCGGACTGGTACATGTCCATCCTGTCCATCCTTGGCGCGGTGCCGATGGCGATTGCGGCGGCGTTCGTGGTGCCGCTGGCGAACAAGTTCTCCAAGCAGAAGCTGACGCTGGCGGGTCTGGCGCTGGGCGTTGTCGGCGGCGTGATTGCGGGGCTGGGCGGCAATAACCTCGTGCTGGTCGGCATCGGCATCGCGCTCAAGTGCCTCGGTTCGTCTCCGGCGTGCTACCTGATTCTGGCGATGCTGGCGGACGTTATCGACCATGTGGAGTACAAGCACGGCATCCGCACCGACGGCCTGACGATGAGCATCTACTCCTCCCTGATGGTCGCGGCGACCCCCATCGGCGGCGCGATTATTCAGGCGCTCAACGGCATGCTGGATGCGGGCACGGCGGCGTCGGTCAACTACATCTGGATTGAAACGATTGCTTACGCGGTTTGCGCGGTGCTGATGATTTTCTTCGGCGTGGAGCGCAATCTGAAGGCGGAGCAGCAGGAAATTGCCAATCGCGTGTCGAAATAAGACAGTAGATTGGTGAAAAGGGCAGCGCCTGCAAGGGACGGCGGCATCCTCACCGATGCACGACCTTGCAAGCGCTGCTTTTTCTATATAGAAAGGATGAAACCAATGAAACTCTTGTCGATTGCCATTCCCTGCTATAATTCGCAGGATTATATGCGCCATGCCATCGAAACGCTGCTTGCCGGCGGCGAGGACGTGGAAATCCTCGTCGTCAACGACGGCTCAAAGGACAAAACCGCGGATATCGCGGCGGAATATCAGCAGAAGTACCCGACCATCGTTCGCGCCATCAACAAGGAGAACGGCGGCCATGGCGACGCGGTGATGACTGGCCTTAAAAACGCGACGGGGCTGTACTTCAAGGTCGTCGATTCGGACGACTGGGTGGACGAAGAGTGCCTGAAGCGCGTGCTGGCGCAGTTGCGCGCGTTCACGGAGCAAAAGGAAGAAATTGACATGCTGATTTGCAACTACGTCTACGACAAAGTGGGCGTGAAGCATAAGCACGTCATGCAGTACCGCCACGCCGTGCCGCAAAACCGCGTGTTCGGCTGGAATGAAACGCGCTTCAAAATCGGCGAATATCTGCTGATGCACTCGGTCATCTACCGCACGGCGCTGCTGAACAAGTGCGGGCTGAACCTGCCGAAGCACACGTTCTATGTGGATGAACTCTACGTTTATCAGCCGCTGCCGATGGTAAAGAAAATGTATTATATGGATGAAGACCTGTACCACTACTTCATCGGGCGCGAAGACCAGTCCGTGCAGGAGAACGTGATGATCCGCCGCATTGATCAGGCGCTGCTGGTCAACCGGATGCTGGTGACGGAGGTGGATTTGAGCAAGGTGACGAACAAGCGCAAGCAGGCGTACATGCGGCGCTATCTGGAAATTGTGACGACGGTTTCGTCGATTCTGCTGCTCAAGAGCGGTACGGCGGAGAACAAGCAGAAGAAGGACGAGCTGTGGAAGTTCATTCGCGAAGAAAACCCGTATGTTTACAAGAAGCTGCGCCACGGGCTGATGGGGCATGTGCTGCACCTGCCCGGAAAAGGCGGACGGCGGATTGCGCTGGCGGGGTATAAGGTGACGCGGAAAATTTATGGGTTTAACTGATTGTTAATGAGCAATGGCGGGGGAACGACCTCATCCGCCGCTGCGTGCAGACTGCAATCCACCAACGCCAAAATCAGGAAAGAAAGCAAAGCCGGGGTATCGGCGAATTGCGAATTACCTGAAAGTATCATCCACAAGGAGAATGAGAATATGAAGTATGATTATCTCGTCGTCGGCGCGGGGCTGTTCGGCGCGGCGTTCGCGCAGATGGCGAAGGAAAAAGGCAAGCGCGTGCTTGTAATCGACAAGCGGAGCCACATCGCGGGCAACATCTACACCGAGGACGTCGGCGGCATTGCCGTCCACCGCTACGGCGCGCACATCTTCCACACCGACGACGAGGAGGTTTGGCAGTACGCCAACCGCTTCGCCACGTTTAACCGCTTCACAAACGCGCCGCTGGCAAAATACCAAGATCGCTTGTACCACATGCCTTTCAACATGAACACGTTTTATGCCATGTGGGGCGTGACGAAGCCGAATGAGGCGCGCGAAATCATTGAGCGGCAGCGCAAGGAAATCACGGGCGAACCGCAGAATCTGGAAGAACAGGCAATTTCGCTCGTCGGACGCGACATCTACGAAGCCCTCGTGCGCGGATACAGCGAGAAGCAGTGGGGGCGCCCCTGCCGCGAGCTGCCCGCCTTCATCATCCGCCGTCTGCCCGTGCGCTTCACCTATGACAACAACTACTTCAACGACCGCTACCAGGGCATCCCGGACGTGGGCTACACGGCGATGGTGGCGAAGATGCTGGATGGCATCGAAGTGCGCCTGAATGTCGATTTCCTCCAGCATCGGGCGGAACTGACGGAAATTGCGGACAAAATTGTCTACACCGGACCGATCGACCAGTATTACGACCAGTGCTTCGGCGCGCTGAATTACCGTTCCCTGCGGTTCGAGACGCAGGATTTGCCGGTGCAGGACTATCAGGGCAACGCCGTCATCAACGACACGAACGCCGACGTGCCCTACACGCGCGTGATTGAGCACAAGCACTTCGCCTATGGTCAGGCGGATGTGCTGAATCTGCCGCACACGGTGGTGACATACGAATATCCGGCGGACTGGAAGCAGGGCGACGAGCCGTACTATCCGGTGAACGACGCGAAGAACGGCGCACTGTACGAGCAGTATCGGCAGAAGGCGGCGGGGGAGCGGAACGTCATTTTCGGCGGCAGGCTGGGGCAGTACCGCTATCTGGACATGGACGACACGCTGCGCGCCGCCATCGATTGCGCCCGGAAGGAACTGGAATAAGGGGGAGTAACGGTGCGGCTTGCCATCGTGGAGGACGACGACAAGGTGCGGCAGCAGCTGCAAACCTATGTGCTGCAATATTTTCAGGGACGCGAGAACGACGTGGATATCCGCCTGTTTGCCGATGGCGACGAGATTCTGGAGGACTACGCGGCGGATTACGACCTGATTTTCCTCGACATCCAAATGAAGCGCCTGGACGGCTTGGCGACGGCGGAACGCATCCGCGAGCGTGACGAGGATGTGTATCTGGTGTTCATCACGAATTTGGCAAATTACGCCATCCGCGGATACGCCGTCCACGCGCTGGACTTCATCCTCAAACCGGTGAATTTCCTCATGCTGCGGCAGGTGCTGATGAGTGTGGAGCGCCTGCTTGACCAGAAGCCGAAACGCTACATCACCCTGCCGACGGACACGGGGCTGACCCGCCTTGATGTGAGCCAAATAACCTACGTCGAAACGGACGGCCACGCCGTGAGCATCTACACGGAAAAGGGGGTGTATCGCCTGCGGCAGAGTATGCGCGGGATGGAGGAACTGCTTGGCAAATACGGATTTTTCCGCTGCAACAGCTGCTATTTGGTGAATCTGCGGCATGTGGAGCGCGTGGAGAACGACGGCGCCATCGTCGGCGGGCAGGCGCTGACCATCTCACGCCCGCGCCATAAGGCGTTTATGGAGGCGTTGACGAAATATCTGGGAGGGGCGAAAGTCTAAATGGCAGCGTTCCTCGAAGTCGGATTCTTCCCGCGCGTCCATACGGCGATTGCCGAATGGCTGGCGTGTATGCTCTTCATCCTGCCGCAGAAAAAGCGCTTCGGCGAAAGTAGCTGGCAGCAAATTGGCTGCTGCATTGGCTTTCTGGCGCTCCTGCTGGGGCTGAACTTGCTGAATCAGGAGCAGAGCGGGCTGACATGGATGCTGCTGATGGCGGCGTGCATGGGCACCATGCTGGCAATGATTGTCTGCTGCTGCAAGCTGAAGCTGATGAAAGCAGGCTACATTTGGGCGCACGCCTTCATCACGGCGGAGTTCGCCGCGTCGCTGGAGTGGCAGATTAACTATTATCTGCTGATGGCGGATTCGGTGGATTCGCGGGGCACTTGGCTTGTGATGGCGGGGACGTACATCATCGTGTTTTCCGCGATTTACCTGCTGAACCAGAAGCACCATATCCTGCGCAGTGGCACAAGCGTCACGCGGCAGGAGCTTATCAGCGGCAGCGCGATTGCACTTGCGTCATTCTGCCTGAGTAATTTCAACTTTGCGTTTACGAACAACGTGTTTACCGAAACACTGGGGACAGGCATCATCTATTCCCGCACACTGGTGGATTTCGGCGGCGTCATCATGCTGTTCGCGTATGACATGGCGCGGTCGGAGCTGTACCTCAGCCACGAGCTGGAGGCGACGGAGAACCTGCTGAATCGACAGTATGAGCAGTACCGGCAGTTCGATGCGAACAACAAGGCGATGCACCAGATTTACCACGACCTGAAGCACCAAATCGACTTCATCCGCAACGAAAAAAGCGCCAGCAAGCGCGAATCGTATCTGGCAGAGATGGAAAAAGTGGTCACGCTGCGCGACGCGGAGATGAACACGGGCAACGCGATTCTGGACACGGTTTTAACGAGCAAGAGCCTGCGCTGCGCCGAGGAAGGCATCGTGATGACGTGCTTTGCCGACGCGCACGACATGGGCTTCATCGACATGATGGATATTTGCTCCATTTTCGGCAACGCGATTGATAACGCCATCGAGTGCGTGGAGAAAATTGCCGACCAGAACATGCGGCTCATCAAGCTGACCGTGCGCACGCAGAACCGATTTTTGCTGATTCGCGTGGAGAACTGCACGGATAAGGCGATTGACCTGAACGGCGGTCAGCCCGTGACGACGAAAGAAAACAAGGAGAGCCACGGCTACGGCATCAAGAGCATCCGCAAAGCCGCGGAGAAATACGGCGGCTGCATGACGCTGGAACAGCAGGACGGCTGGTTTATCATGACGGTGCTGATTCCGCTGGCGGAGGAGAATAAGTGAATCAAAAAACCCGGCTGGTCAAGCGGCGCAATTCCGCTTCCAGCCGGGCATTTTTATGCACTTAGTCGAGGTCAACCCGCTCATACTCGCGCGAACCGAAGCCAAGCTCCGCCGCGCATTCGATGGTGTAGATGCCGTGGCGGCTCTCGATGCGCTCCAGCATGTGTTTCTGCCCCGGGTCGTCCGTCGCGGCGTACACCATGTCCACGCAGGCTTGGTCGATGGCAATCGGGTCGAGCGACGCCATGATGCCAATGTCCGCCATGCAGGGGTTTTCCGCCACTGCGCAGCAGTCGCAGTCCACAGACAGGTTCTTCATCACGTTGATGTAAACAGCCTTGCCAGCGAAGCGCTTGGCGACGGAAGAGGCCGCGTCCGCCATTGACGCAAGGAAGCTGTCATGATCCGCGCCGAAGCCGACTTTCGCGTCGCCCGCGCCGTGGATGTACGCCTTGCCGTAGGAGGATGCCACGCCGATGGACAGCTGCTTGAGCGCGCCGCCGAAGCCGCCCATCGGGTGCCCCTTGAAGTGGCTCAGCACGAGCAGGGAGTCATAGCGCGTCAGGTGCTTGCCGACGTAGTTCTTCTGGATGACCTTGCCATTGGGAATGAGCAGCTGCAAATCAGGCCCTTCCTCGTCCATGATGTCCACGGTGAAGGCATCCGACCAGCCATGGTCGCGCATGGTCTGCCAGTGGGCGGCGGTGGTGTTGCGGCTGCCCGGATACGCCGTGTTGCACTCGACGACCGTGCCGTGCACATGCTCGATCATCGGCCGCCAAAATTCAGGGGGCAGGAAGTTCTGGTTGCCCTTTTCGCCGGAATGCAGCTTCACGGCGACGTTCCCCGACAGTTCCAGACCACAGGCTTCGTAGAGCTTCAGCACGTTTTCGGGAGTAATATTGCGCGTAAAATAAACCTTCGATGCCATAAAAACATTCCTCCTATTACCTATTTATGTGGATGTTACGCTTCGTAAGCGCGCTTGCTGAGTTCGTCGGAGACGTACCCGGCAAGAATATCCACGATGCGGGCGTTCTTGCCGCCGCCCGCGACGATGATATCCGCAAATTCCACATAATTGGCAATATACTGGCTGAACATGGGGCGAACCGTCGCGCGGTACTGGCTGGAGATGCTGTCGATGCTGCGCCCGCGTTCCAGAATGTCGCGCTCGATGCGGCGTAGCAGGCAAATATCCGCGTCCACCTTCATGTACAGCTTCAGGAACATCAGCTTCATCAGCCGCGGGTCAAAGAAGCAGTGGATGCCCTCCAGAATCACCACATCGTGCGGGTAAATCAGCTCATCGGTGTCCGCGCGGCGGTGCTGCGTGTAGTCATACGCCTTGCGGGTGATGGGCTGACCGCTGATGAGCGTGTTCATGTCGTGCAGCAGCAAATCGTGGTCAAAAATGCCGGGTTCGTCGTAATTGAGCTTTGCGCGCTCGGTAAAGGACAAATCCGGATGGTCGCGGTAGTAGCAATCCTGCTGGATGACCAGACAGCGGTCGCCAAGCCGGTTCGCCAGCGCGTCCGCCAAGGTGGATTTTCCGCTGCCGCTTGCGCCGCAGATGCCAATCAGAATCATCGTTCTGCCTTCCCATGTATTTCCCTCCAAAAGAGTACACCGAAAACGCCGCGCTGTCAAGGGGAACAGCAAAAAAAGCCGGAAAGTTTCGGCAATTCGGCGGAATGTGGCGAATTCTGACAGTGACAAAGCCGCACGCATCATGCTATCATAGCGGAGCGAAAGGAAGTGAACCGCGGTGAGCAAGCAGATGCCGCGCACGAAAGAGACAAAGGGGAGGCGGCTCAGCCGGGTGATGCTGACGGTGCTGTCCGCCGCCATTATCGCGGCAAGCGTCTTCATCCCGGCGGCGCGGGCGGAAAATCCCCCGATGACCGTTGTGTATGCGCTCGACAGCGCGAATTTGACCTTCCGCGACTCGGACGCGGCGAACATCAACCAAATCAACTACGCCTTCGCCCTCATTCGGGACGGCGAGGCGGTCGGCAGCCATTGGGCGGCGATTGACCGCGTTCGCGCGTATCTGCGCAAGCACCCGCACATCCGCGGGGTGATGGCGGTCGGCGGCTGGGGCGCGGAGGGCTTCTCTGACGCCTGCGCGACGGCGGATGGACGCGCGCGGCTGGCGGACAGCATCCTCCGCCTGATGGACGAAAACGGCTTCCGCGGCGTGGATATTGACTGGGAGTACCCCGGCACGTCGGCGGGGGGCATCAAGAGCCGCGCGGAGGATGTAGAAAACTGGTACGCGCTGCTGACCCTCCTGCGCGACGGGCTTGACAAGCGAACCGCCGAGACCGGGCAGAAACACACGCTGTCCGTCGCTGTCGGAGCGGGGGATAGCCTGCTGAAGCCGATTGACCCGGCACGGCTGAACGCGCTTGCGGATCAAGTGGTGGTGATGGCGTACGACCTGTGCGGCTTTGAACGCGAGACGGGGCATCACGCGGCGCTGTATCCGGATGACAATACCCGGCAGTCCGGCGCGCGGGCGGTGCGCACGCTGACGCAGGGCGGCTTGTCGGCGGATAAAATCCTGCTGGGGATTCCGGCGTATGGGCGGATGTGGCGGCAGGTGAGCGGGAGCGCGGTGACGCAAACGGCGGGCATCAGCGGCACGAAGGTGCTGAATTTTCCAGATTTGCTGGCGCTGGAATCGCAAGGGTACACGCGGTATTATGACGGCGCGGCGAAGGCGGCGTACTGGGTCAGCGGCGAGAATTTCGTCAGCGGCGAGGATGAACAGTCGATTCGCGACAAGGCGCAATGGGCGGTGCAGCAGGGCTTGCAGGGCGCTGCGGTGTGGTCGTACGGGCAGGATGATTCGGGCAAGCTGCTGGCGTGGGTGAAGGATGCTTTGGCACAGTGATGTGACACTTGCGTAGCGGCTTTTCCTTGCCGCAGAGGGTTTCGCGTCTGCGGACGCGACGAGGGGGCACGAAAACAGGCGAAGTCTGCGATCGCCCCCTCGACCCCTTCGGTGCACACTCCCATAGTTGATTTGTATCGAAAGTTTTTTATTTGACTGCTCTTTTACCCTCAAATGATGCAGAGGCGACGGGAGCAGCAGACAAAATCAAGATTGCAATAAGCAAAAAGCGGCGAGTTCCTCCGAAAATCAGGAGAGAACCCGCCGCTTTCCTAGAGTGTGTTTCTAAAATGAGACCGGTGCAGTTTCGAGCAGATTTTCTTGCAATTCAAGGATGAAAACCGAAGGTTTACTGGCGGTAAATCGAGGTTTGAAGACGCGGAAGTGCAAGAAAAGATGCCGAAAATGCTGCCGGGCGAATTTAGAAACACACTCCAATTTACTGCGGCAGCGTAATGCTGTACACCTCTGTTCCGCTGGTTACGATGGCGTATCCGCCGGACGTGATGCCAATCAGCGAGCTGACGCTGCGCCCGTCCGGGAGCGACGCGGCGTACGCCACAAACCGCTGACTCTCCAGCGTGCTTGTGAACAGGTAGGTGGGGGAGAAGGCGTAGATGCGGCGGCTGTCAATCGCCGCTCCGACGCAGGTGGTCGGCAGGGTGATGTGGTTGTCAACGCTGCCCGCCAGCACGCGAAGCTCCGTAATCACCATTTCGCTGCTGGTTTGGTTCGTGGGGGCGAACAGCATCTGCGGCGTGCCGCGCGCGGACAGGCTGTGGTTCATCAGCCGCCAGCCGTAAATCAGCTGACTGCCGCTGGTGTCCTGCACGCCGCGGTAGTCGTACGTCGTCAGCTGCTGCGTGTCAAAAACATACAGCTTGCTGCCCGTGTAAAACACCTTATAGACGAGGTGGTCGCCCAAATTGACGTTGCCCGTGTTCATTTTGTTCACTTGGAAGGTGTGCAGGTACGTCGCCAGCGCGGGGCTGTACACATCCGCGCTCAGCGTCCAGCAGTACTCTTCGCCCGTGCCGAAGAAGCCGCAGTCCAGCAGCATCTTGCCCTCGAACACGCCTTTTTCGCTGTCCAGCAGCTGACCGTTCAAATCCACCATCATCACTTCGGGGTTGATTTCGTCCCCCAAAACAATCACCGCGCGGGTGTTGCCAATCCGCGCAAACTGAATTTCGCTGGTCATCGGCTCGTTGTATGTCGGGCGGCCGTTTTCGTTGACGATGAACAGCTGCGTGCCCGACCACGCAATCAGGTACTTGTCCGACACGCTGAACGACGCGCCCGACCCGACCGGATACGACCAGAGCACCGTGCCCGTTGCGCCGACGCAGTGGATGGATTCGCCGTCGTAGTACACCACGCCGTCGCGGAAAACGGTCACATCCTGATGCGCAAAGCAGGGGAACGAATATACGCCGATGGAGCGGCTGCGCGTGAAGTAGCGCACGAGGTTGACGGCGAGGACAATCAGCACGACGACCAGCACGACGATGGTGCAGTTGCGGAGCATCCGCAGGCGCTGCTTGCGCTTCTGGTCGGGGTCCGGAATGGCGGTGGATGGATTTCTGCCTTGCATGAGTTATCTCCTTCAGCCGATGCGGCTGCCAAATTCGCAGAGGGAAAACCGATTCTATTATAGCAGGATTTTCCCCGCGTTGCAACCGTTTGCATAAAAAACGCCCGCCAATCATACGATGGCAAGATTCACCTGCGCCCTGCGCGCCCATTCCGCTTCGCGCGGCGTGCTATGCCGCGGTTCAGCCCCGTTAGCCGAAATGAAAATAGAATAAAAACGGCTGGTTTTTCGCCAGATTTGGAGAAGATATACCGTGAACATCTTGACAAAATAGATACTTCTATTATAATAAGCATATAGGGATTTCCGAATTTCATCAGGAAGGAGAACAGGCACAATGGCGCACGAAAATAACAAAATCTGCCGCGTTTTCAAGGCACTGTCTGAACCGAAGCGCTACCGTATTGTGACGATGCTGGCGAATGGCAAAATGTCCGCGAGTGAAATTCTCAAGCACTTCAACGTCACGCAGCCGACGCTGTCGCATGATATGCGCTTGCTGATTGATGCGGAGCTGGTCAACAATCAGCGCATCGGCAAGTCCGTCATGTACGAGCTGAACCCAGAGATGCTGCAAAACATGATTGATGTTTTGACGGCTATCCAGCATCCCGAAACGGCTGATTCCGCGGACGAGGCGGAATGAAAACCAGCCCCAACGACCCTCCAGCGCCACGAAAGTGCGGGAAGGCCGTTTTTTTAATTCATTCAAAATAAAAAAACGCGCCGCCGGAGCGACGCGCTTTTTGTTGGCTCATCACGGAAAGTTGGGGGAAGAGCAGCTTGGGGGCGCGTCTGCGGACGCGCAAAGTTACTGGCAGGGACGCTTCGCTGCCTGCACCTTTGTTGGCGACTTCCTTGGGATTGGTCGGACGCGGAACAGTTGGGGCGTTGCCCCAAACCCCACAAGGGACGCTGTCCCTTGACCCTGCAAGGGGCAATTGCCCCTTGACCCCTCCGCGCGATTGAGTTGGTCGCGCTTTCATGCTCCTTCCGCGTGCAGCTTTTGGTGCTTCGCCTAAGCCCTTGTTTGCGCCCCAAACTTTCCGTGAAGAAGCTAAAAAACGCGCCGCCGGAGCGACGCGCTTTTTGTTAGGGCTTGATGATGTTCTCGTAAGTGCCCGCGGGCATGGTGTTCAGCGCGGATTGGCTGCCGGCGGTGCTCATGCAGCCGTTATCCAGCAGTGCCTGATACATCGGCGCGAACGCCATGATATCCTCCACCTTGAGCTGCTTCAGCTCGTGCATCCACTGCAGGCGGCGGAACGGGTTATCACCGTTGACGACATCGGTAATCACCGACAGCGCGCCGGTCAGCTCGCCCGAAGAGAGCGCGTAGTAGCTGTAAGAGGAGAGAATGTAGCCATCCAGCGTCTCCTGATCCAGCGACATTTGCAGCTGCTGGAGCAGCATCGGCACATAGTTGTAAACCGTAAAGGTCTGCGCCACGTTCGGGTCGCGGTAGCTGATGATGTACATGCCGTCTTCATCCGCGCCGTGGAATACGCCGTACGCGCCGTACTGGTCGCGCAGGAGCGGATAAAGCAGACCATCGCTGACGAGGCTGCACATGGCGTCCATCGCGCCGGAGTAGCCGCCCTCAACGCCCATCTGCTCAAAGGTTGCGTACACCAGGTTGAAGTTCACCGTGCTGTTGATGACGATGCCCTCGGCGCTTGCCGGAACGGGCAGGTCATACGTCTGCGGCACGACTTCCGCCATCGGCAGGGACGCGAGGAAGCTGTCTGCCGCCGCGCGGTTGTTCTCGATGGAGGCGGCGTTGCCCGCAAAGCCGATTACCGCGTTCGCGCCGTTGTGCAGCAGCGCCTGAATGCTCTTCATCTTGGCGGCGAACGCCTCCGGGTCGCTCTCCAGCAGCGCCTGTGCGTCGGACAGGAAGTGGTAGTAATCAACGCCCGTAGCGTAGGTGTAGAGGTTGAAGCCCGCGTCCGACTGGGACACGGCGCGGTACAGCTGCGTCATGTAGATTTCCTGCTCATAGGACTGCTTCATCGTCTGGCGGAACAGCGCGATATTGGAGGCAATCAGCGCCGTGTCGGTGAACTCGCTCTCGAAAAGCAGCTCGTTGAGCAGCGCGTAGCTGGCAGACATATCGGCGTCCGTCGCCTTCCAGCTGGCGCGGATGTAGGGGCGGAAGCCCTGCGCGTCGTCCGTGTTCAGCACGGCCAGCTTCACCACGCCGTCGTAGAGGTAGCGGCTCTGAAGCGCGTAAACATCCGCCGAGGAATGCTCCGTGGTGCCCAGCGAGCCAATCAGGTTGAGGTACAGGTTCAGCCAGTGGATGTCCTCCTGCGGAATCGCGGCGGCGTCCAGCAGGAGGTACGTCTGCCCGATGCCGTCCACGTCCGCCGTCACGTCAATGCGGCGGATGCCGCTTGCGTCGGTCACGTCGGTGTAGTCGTAGGTGCGGATTTCTTCGGGCAGGTTATCCACCGTGACCGCCTGAAGCTGCGCCACGAGTTCGGACGCATCCTCCATGCTGCCGCTGGCCAGCGCAGCGGTGTCCGCCACAAGCTGGTCGATTTCCTCGGCGGACATGGCGGCCTTGGTTTCCGCCAGCTTCGCCGCCAAATCGGCTTCAATTGCTTCCTGCTGCCCCGGCGCGGGAACGGTCGTCACGGTGATGACGCGCTGATTGTCCTCCGTCAGGTACTTCTTGGCAACTTCGGCGTACTTGCCTTCCGTCTGGTACTTCTCGAAGTTGTCCATGTTCGCGATTGTCTTTTCGTAGGCGTGCACATCGCCGGTGGTCGCCCAGCAGTAGGCGATGTTCTGCGCCATGTTCACGCCGAGGTCGCTTTCTTCGGACATCAGCGCGGTTTCCATCGTCAGGGAAGAAGCGATTGCGTCCAGTATGTCCTGCGAAACGCCGTTTTCGGCAAATTCCAGCACGGAGGCGTAGATGCACTCGCGCAGCGTCTGCACGTCGCCCTCGTTCATGCCGGTGGCGACAAACACGACCGCGGGTTCAGGGCCGTCCGTCTCCAGATAGACGCTGATGTCAGCGTTGGGCAGCACATCCACCAGATTGCTCACCAGCGCGGAAGAGGAATCGCTCAGCAGCATCGTGAGCAGATCCAGCACGTTCTGCTCTTCCTCAGTCGCGTTTTCGCAGATGAAGGTGATGTAGGTGACGGCGGCGTTCTCCGTCTCCGTGCCCTCGTAGATAGGGTACTGGCAGACTTTCTCCACGGGGGAGGTTACAGGGGTGTAATCGGGCGTGGAGAAATCAAACGCCTTCGCCTCGTAGGGGGAGAACGCCTCGTCCAGCAGCGCAAGGAAGGCGGCGGGGTCGTCAATCGCGCCGTAGACGGTCGTCAGGGAGTTAGACGGATGATAGTAGGCGGTGTGGTAATCCTTGACTTCCTGCCACGTCATGGACGGGATTTCGGTCGGCTCGCCGCCCTGATTGTAGCCCATGTGGCTGCCGGGGAAAGCCGCCTTCATCGCGTTGTAGGACGCGGAGGTCTCCAGCGAGGCAGCGCCCTGCATTTCGGAATACACCGTGCCACTGATGGTCAGGGGGCTGTCCGCGCTTTCCAGCGAATAGCGCCACGCCTCGGAGCGGAACAGGGACTCATCCTCATAAATCATGGGGTTGAAGCAGCTGTCAAGGTAAAAATCCGCATACTTGAGCAGCTGCGCTTCCGACAGGGACGCAACGGGGTAAGTCGTCATGACCTGATACGTCGCGGCGTTCATGTAGGTGTTGTAGGTCTGGTAAATGAGGTTGAAGAACAGGCTTGCCGACGGGTACTTCTTCGAGCCGTCCAGTGTGGAGTGCTCAAAGACGTGCGGGATGCCCTTGTCGTCGCTAAGCGGGGTGACGAACGAAATGTCGAACGCGCGGTTCGTGTCCTCGTTGATGAGGAAGAACACCGTCGCGCCGGTCTTTTGATGGCGCAGGACGGTCGTCTTTGCGTTCAGCAGTGCGAACTCGCCGTTCTCCACCACTTCAAAGCCGTGGATGACAGCACCGACCGCCATCTCGGTGGACGGCGCATCCGCCGATTCCGCCAGAAGCGCGGGCGTAAGGCTCAGCAGCATCGCCATGCAGACCATCAACGACAGCAGCGAGCGCAGGAGACGCTTACTCATGTGTTTTTCCCTCCTTTTTCTGCCCACCAAAACAGGAGCAGTATCATTTTCATGATACCACTCCGGGAGAGAATTGGCAAGTCAATTTTTGCCGTATGCGTGGAAATGCACGGAAAAAACATCCGAAAACAGCCTGAATCAGCAGAAATCACTCGTAGTCGAAAATCGCCTTCTGCTGGATGCGCGCGCCGAACGTCTCTTTCCAGCGGTGATGCGGTTCGCTTGCGTCGTAGGCGGGCAGCATGTCGGGCGTCATGGTCAGCTCAATCAGCAAATCATAGCGGTTCGGGCGGTTGATGACGTTGCGGCGGATGGTCAGCGCGGTCGCTACGCCGTCCGCCACCGCCTGCGCGAAAATCGCCTCCGCCTCTTTCGCCAGCGCGTCCCTGTCGCCCGCGTCGGGCGTCCACTTGACCAAAATGCAATGCTGCATGGGGATTCCTCCTTGCGAAAAACTTCCTATTTATGTGGACGGATACTGATGAGGTCGGTTCTGCTCCAATGCCCCAAAAGTAGGGGAGTGCGCACCCGAAGGGGTCAAGAGGGCGATCGGAAAGCCCCCTTTTCGCGTCCGCAGACGCGAAATCCTTGCGACGAATTGCAATCCGCCGCAAAAAACCAGATTACGAAGCGGCTTCCTCCGCAGCCTCCGCCGGCGGCTCATTGAGCATATCGCGAATGAAGTAGTCAAAGAACGCCTGAACATTTTCTTCGTTGCCATTGGCGCGGAAAATGCACGCGTAGTACGAATCTGCCGTCGGATACAGGAATGTGTCCAGATACGGCAAATCCGCACACGGGATGCCGTATAGGTGCTTTTCGCCCGTGTCGCTGTCCGTGCGCCAGCCGCGGCTCAGGCTGATGCCGCGCGATTCCAGCTCGCTCACCAGCTCCGGCATGGTTTCCTCCAGCGCCACAAATACCCCTTGCTGGGCATACGTCTGAAAGAGATCCTTCGGCAGCAGATAAATGTCGCACTCGCGCGCCGTCATGCGGGTCATCAGCACCGATGAACCCCAGGTCTCGTCACTCATGATGAACTGCGTGTTCATTTCCTCCATGTCGGGCAGGAGCAGCTGGCGAACGTCCTCCATGTAGGCGTCCAGCGCCGTCTGATTGCCCGCGCCGTACACGCCGACAATGACCTTCTTTTCTTCCGGCGGACGGTAGCGCGTCGTCGTGAAGAGGATGCTCCAGAAAAAGATGACCAATACCATCATCAGGACATACTTCCACCATGAATACGTCAGGTGGTTTTGCAGGCGCTCGTGCGTCACGGGTGTTTTCACGGGTCGTGTTCCTTCTTTCGGGGGATTTAGGGGGATGATAGCACACGGATGTGAAGCCTATATGAAGTATTAGCGGTAAACCGCCGTCCAGCCGTCGCCGTCGGGCGCGTAGAACATGCTGGTCACGTCGGGATTTTCGTACACGGGCAGGAAGTCCAGCAGCGATTTCCCACGCGGATGGGCGGCGATTTCCGCCCGCGTCATCCAGCGGTTTTCGCCCTCGGCGGAGGAAGTCAGCGTGCCTGTGTACGCCGATGCTTCGTAGCACAGCACCAGCGCGCGGGTCTGCCCGCCGTGCTTCATCCACTCCTTGATGCCGACGAGCCGCGGCGAAACGACGGTCAGCCCGGTTTCCTCCTGCATTTCGCGGACGACGGCATCCGCGCACGTTTCGCCGATTTCGACGTGCCCGCCGGGAAAGCAGAGCACCGGCCACGATGGGTCGGTGCGGTCTTGCACGAGCATACGGTTCGCATTGTCGCGCAGGAGGCAGACGTTCATGAGTTCAATGGGGGCGGGGGTGTGCATAAGTACCTCCTTAACACGCTACTGCCGCTGAATCACAAAGCACTCCGGCGCGCCAGCCCCGGCGTTCAAAAACCGGTGGTGCAGCACGTTGTACTCCTGCGGGCGCAGCGCCGACAGGTACGCCATCAGCGCGGCGCGTTCCTCGTCGCCCGCGGCGTGCCCCGGATAGGCGCAAATGGTGCAGACGCCGCCCTTCATCAGCAGCGACAAAGCCGCCGAAATCGCCGCGCGCGTCGTCTCCCAGTGCGTCGTGATGCGCTTGTCGCCGCCCGGCAGCCAGCCAAGATTGAATGTCGCGGTGCGAATCGGCACAGTCACCCGCTCCGATAGATGCTCGTGCCCCTCGGCGTAGAGCGTGCAGCGGGACAGCATCCCCGCATCCGCCAGACGCTCGCGCGTGCGTTCCACCGCGTCGGGCTGAATGTCGAAGCCGATGACGCGCCCCGTTTCGCCCACCAGTTCGCAGAGCATCAGCGTGTCATGCCCGTTGCCCAGCGTCGCGTCCACCACCGTGTCACCCGGCTGAACCACTTGCCGCAGCACATCGGCGGCAATCCAGCGGGCGCTGCGAAGCTCGTAGCTCATGCTCACAGCTCCTTCAATTTGCGTACTTCCACGTCCGTCAGGCGACGCCACTGGCCGCGCGGCAGGTCGTGCAGCTTAATCGTCGCAAAGCCGACGCGCTTGAGGGCGACGACCTCGTGCCCAATCGCACTGAACATGCGGCGAACCTGCCGATTGCGCCCCTCGTGAATCGTCACCAGCAGCACGGACGCGAACGTCTCGTAGCGCACCAGGTGCACGTCCGCCGGGGAAGTCATGCGGTCGTCGTCGAGCCGGACACCCGCGCGCAGACGGCGGATTTCCTCGTCCGTCACGCGGTTGGACACCTTCACCAGGTACTCCTTGCTCACCTCGCGGCTGGGGTGGAGGAGGTTGTTCATCAGGTCGCCGTCGTTGGTCAGCAGCAGCAGACCCTCGCTGTCGTAGTCCAGCCGCCCGACAGGGTACAGGCGCACCGGGTAATCGCGGAACTTGTCCATCACCGTCGGGCGGCCTTCGGGGTCGGCGACGGTTGTCACCTCGCCCATCGGCTTGTTGTACGCCAGATAGTGCTTTTCTTCCTGAATTTTGCAAACCTTGCCATCCACCGTCACCACGTCGGCGGATTCATCCACCTGCACGCCCATTTCGGTGATCACCTTCCCGTTTACCGCCACATGCCCATCGGCAATCAGCTTTTCGGAGTTGCGGCGCGACGCCACGCCGGAGAGGGCAAGAAACTTCTGGAGACGCATCATAATGTGTAATTCACCTTTCTGTTTATCATGTTAAGTCCAATGGACGACAATGCCGTCCGGCCGCCGGCGCAGAAGCGCTTTTTTCGGATTCACCAGCACCGCGCGGTTCACCAGCGCCATCATGTCCGCATCGGACGGGGAGTCGCCATAGGCGGAGGAACACTTCATGTCCAGCACGAAGCCGTTTTCCTTCAAATACTGCTCGATTCGGCGAACCTTCTCTTCACCCTTGCAGTTTTCGCCGACTTGCCCCGTGTAGCGCCCGTCGCCGCCGACCTCGCAGCGCGTGGACAGCACCGCGTCAAGTGGCATGAACTCCGGCAGGGCGCGCATGTACACGTCCGGCGACGCGCTGACGACGACCAGCTTCATCCCCTGCGAGCGCAGACTCCACAGCTCCGTCAGCCCATCCTGATAAAAGCGCGGCAGGTATTCATCGCGGAAGAACGCGCGGGCGACATCGAGCATTTCGTCCGCCGAACGCCCCTTCAAAAACGACAGCGTGGCGGATTTCGCCCGCGACGCCCGCGACGGCCGCAGCTTCCAGTACAGGAACGCCCCCGCCGCCTTGACCAGCTGCCGGCGCGGCGAAATCCGCTTGCGGATGCAGTACAGCAGGAAGGGGAGGATGGAATCGCCGTGGGCAAGGGTATCGTCAAAATCAAAAAACGCAATGCCTTGTGTCATAGCGGGCAGTCCTCGTGCAGCACAAGGTGGGTGTACGCGCGCTGACCGGATTTCATCTCCGCCATCAGCTGCCCGTCGCCCAGCAATTTGTACTTGTAGGTCGTCAGACCGTCCAGCCCCATTGGGCCGCGCGCGTGCAGCTTGCCCGTCGCAATGCCGACTTCCGCGCCGAAGCCGTACACAAAGCCGTCCGCAAAGCGCGTTGACACATTGCGGTACACGCCGGCGGAATCCACGCGGGTCAGGAACGCCTTCGCCGCCGCGTCATCGCGGGTGACAATGCAGTCCGTGTGGTGGCTGCCGTAGCGGTTGATGTGGGCAATCGCGGCTTCCAGCGAATCCACGACGCGGATGGACAGCACATAATCCAGATACTCCGTGCGCCAGTCCTCTTCCGTCGCGGCTTCGACGGGGATAATCGCGCGGGTCGCCTCGTCGCCCAGCAGCCGGACGTGCTTTTCCTGCATCGCGGGCAGGAGCTTGGGCAGAAAATCAGCGGCGATATCGCGGTGGACGAGCAGCGTCTCGCAGGCGTTGCAGACTGCCACATTCTGCGCTTTGCTGTCCACGGCAATCGAAACCGCCATCTCCACATCGGCGGATTTATCCACATAAACGTGGCAGATGCCGTCGGAGTGCCCCAACACGGGAATGCGGCTGTTGTCCATGATGTAGCGGACGAACTCCTTGCTGCCGCGGGGGATGATGAGGTCGATGAGCGCGTCCTCCTTCAGCATGGCGGCGACGTCCTCGCGGGAATGCAGCAGCTGCGCGAAATCCGCCGGAAGCCCGACATCCGCCGCCGCCTCCCGGAGCGCATCACACAAGGCGGCGTTCGTCCGCTCCGCCTCGCGCCCGCCCTTGAGCAGCACGGCATTGCCGCTCTTGAGCGCCAGCGACGCAATCTGCACCAGCGCATCCGGGCGGCTCTCGAAAATCACGCCGATGACCCCAATCGGGCAGGTTACGCGGTACATTTTCAGCCCCGGCGTGATTTCGTGCGTCATCGTCGTTGCGCCGATGGGGTCGGGCAAAGCAGCCAGCGCGCGAAGTCCGTCCGTCACGGCGCGCAGCTTCTCTTCGCGGAATTTCAGGCGGCCAAGCAGGGGCGCTGCCAGCCCGTCCGCCTCCGCCTGATGAATATCCGCCGCGTTCGCCGCAAAAATATCCGCCTGATGATTTTCCAGCGTCTCCGCCATCCGCAGAATCGCCGCGTTTCGCGTTTCCAGCGACGAAGCCGCCAGCGTCCAAGCCGCCTCCCGGCTGTTTGCCGCCATCTCGTGAAGATCGTTCATCCTGTCCTTCCTCCTGTACCACAGAAAATCTTCCTTTTTATTATAGCATGGAAGTTTGGGACTTGCAATAAAAAAACGAATATGCTATAATAGTTCCTGCTGAAACAGGCAGACGCGCAAGGGAGGCGAGGAACGTGCCGCATCAGAAGGGAATTAAGTCCGTGGCACAGAATCGCAAGGCGTGGCACGATTATTTCGTCGAGGAGAAATATGAGTGCGGGCTGGCGCTGTTCGGCACGGAGGTCAAAAGCATCCGGCAGGGACGCGTGAACCTGAAGGAGTCGTGGGCGCAGATTCGCGGCGGCGAAATCTGGATCGAGGGGATGCACATCAGCCCATACGATCAGGGCAACATCTTCAACCGTGACCCCATGCGCCCGAAAAAGCTGCTGATGCACAAGAGCGAAATCCGCAAGCTGGACGGGCTTGTTTCCCGGCAGGGCTACACGCTTGTGCCGCTGGAAATCTACCTGAAGGACGGGCGGATGAAGCTGCAATTGGGTCTTTGCCGCGGCAAAGCGGAACACGACAAGCGCGACACCATCGCCAAGCGCGACGCCGACCGCGACATCCGCCGCGCACTCAGGGAACACAACAAGTAACCTCGGCACAACCTTTGCACATACGATACAAAACCGGGCAACCTAACTCCCTACTGCAACTGTCCCCAAAAAGCAGCATGGGAGTGTCCGCGCCGAAGGGGTCAAGGGGGCGATCGGAAAGCCCCCGTCGCTCCCGCAGGAGCGAAACCTCCTGCAACAAGAGAAATCAAGCAACATGGGAGTGACCGCGCCGAAGGTTTCCAAAGGGCGATCGCAAACTTCGTTTGTTTTTATGCCCTTTGGTCGCGTCCGCAGACGCGAAACCCTCTGCGACAAGCAAAATCAAGCAGCAAATTACCCAAAAAGCAGGGCGGCGCTGCCCCAAAGAAGCGCCATCTCATTCATGGGGATGATCCGGTTTCGACGGGGGTTGTCGAGGGCGGGATAAGCGAGCCGTGGCCCCTGACCACGATAAAACGGGGAACTTAAATGTAACTGACAATAATCAGTACGCTTTCGCTGCCTAATTAGGCGCGACGCTGGCCCGGTCTGCCCGCTTGACCGGTTCCCAGCGCCATTCAAGCGGGGAACGAGCGCATGTAAGCTTTGCCATGCGTCCGTAACATGAAGCTACCAATCGCTGAAGCCTGACTGCGGGCGTCATCGTGCGGGAATTTCAAATCACAGTCTGCGCTCGGAGAAGGTCCTGCAAGCGAGCCTTCGGACAGGGGTTCGACTCCCCTCATCTCCACTTTTTCACCGCGATTTCGGGTAGGAAGTCGCGGCATTTTTTGTTTTTTGGGGAAAACAGGACGCAAATATACTACCAATTTCAGCTGTTTTGTGCTACAATGGAAGCGAAAACGGCAGAGGGGGAACGGAAAATGAAAAAGCTGCTTGCTGTGTGCCTGACGGCGCTCGTTTGCTGGGTTTGCGCGGGGTACGCGGAAGAAACGCGGGTCGGCGATACGGTCATGTTCGGGCAATATGAACAGGATGGCAATCTGGACAACGGCAGTGAGCCCATTGCGTGGCAGGTGCTGGATGTGCAGGGCGGCAAAGCGCTGCTGATGAGCCGCTATGCGCTGGACTGCCTGCCGTTCCATGACGAGAAAACCGATGCCGTGTGGAATCAAAGCGCGCTGAATGCGTGGCTTCAGGCGGATTTTCGCGCGGCGTTCACGGATGATGAGTGGGCGGCGATTGCCCCGGTGACGCTGGCGGATACGGCGGCGGATGGGAATCCGGAATGGCAGAATACGGATGCTGAACCGGCGGAAACGCACGTTTTCCTGCTCAGCTACGCGCAGGTGATGCAATATCTTCCGGAGCAGGAGCAGCGGAAAGTCAGCGGCACGGAATATGCCCGGTCACGGGGGGCGAAGTTTCTGGGCTTTACCACTATCGGCATCGGCGAAACGGACTGGTGGCTGCGCTCGCCGGGCAAGGAAAGCTACGACGCGTGCTTTCTGGATGTCCGCGGTGCGGTCGGAACGAAGTGCGTGACGGAGAAACTGGGGGTTCGCCCGGCGCTGTGGATGAACTTGTCCGCCGACCGCAATGCGTTCCCGTATGAACAGCAGGTTCAGGCAAAGCAGTTTGCGGAGCAGGGGGATTATGCCGAAGCCACCGCCCTGCTGGACACGCTGGGCGACTATGCGGGCAGCGCGGCGCTGGCGAAGGAGTACCGCTATCAGCAGGCGCAGGCGGAAGCGGCAAGCGGAAATTACGATGCCGCGATTGCCCTCTACACGGAACTTGCGGGTTATGCGGACAGCGACGCGCTTTGCCGCGCAAGCCGCTATGAAAAGGCAGCAGCGGCGCAGGAAGCGGGGGATTACGCGGGCGCAATGGCGTTGTTTGCTGACGCGGGACAGTACGCCGACAGCATGGCGCGCCTGCGCGAATGCTGCAAGCAACAGGGCATATCCATCTATTACTTCTCGGAAGATGCCGTAAATGCTGGGGTTGACACGGGCTATGCCAAGCAGGATACCATCAGCGGTGACGACAAGCACTTTGGCTGGCGGCTGGGAAGATTCTTCCTGACGGGCTTTACCCGCGTGACGGCGGACGAAAATCAGCAGCCTGTTTTCATCAAGACGCTGGGCGATTCTGTTACCCTGTGGTTTGATTTGGAGCAGGATATCGACGCGCTGAATGGCAACGCGCAGCTTTCTCTCGCGGCGGATGCGAACGGCTATGACCAGCAGTTCGGCATTCCCAAAACGAACTTCGGGCGCGGCACGCTGATTGTCCGCCACACGGATTATCAGAATGCTAAAAATGAACCGGCGGTTTACACGGATTATCTGCTGGCGAAAGGCACAACGGGCGCGAATACACGCATTGTCCTGCACGAAGAGGGCGACTACGAGGTGGCGCTGGATTACGAGGTGCAGGACGGTGAGTTGACGCACATCACCAGCAAATTTGGCAATTACCGGATTTTCCTGCGCTTCTCCATCCGCAACGGCAACTGCATGGTCTACCCGTTTGACCTGCTGACGGGCGCGGAGCTGCAGAACACATCGGTCGCGGAGGCTGGATTCTCGCTGGATTTGGCGCGCTCGCGGTATCTGGACATCAACGTTCGGCGCGCGGTGCTGGTGGAAACGGCGAACGGCGTCATCGAGGATGAGCGCTTCAACCGCCCCGCGAAGGACGGCGACCGCTACACGCAGGAGGGCATATACACCATTTCGGTCAGCAACCGATATACGGGCGAATCCACAACAAAAACGATTTTCGTCGGCTCGCAGGAGCTGCTGGAGACGTATGTGCGCAACGGCTTCTCGCTGGAGCGCCTGAAATGAGGGGAATGCGGATGAAAAAGCTATGTTCGCTGCTGCTGGCGCTGGTGCTGCTGGCGGGCTGTGCGCTGGGTGAAAGCGCACCGGAATTCCGCCGGATGGGGGATGCGGCGCTGCTGCCGTATCTGGAAAACAGCCTGTACGAACAGCTGGTGTCCGATTTGGACAGCAGCGACTATTTTGTGGAAAACGTACAGGCAGTGTACATCTCTCAGGAGTATCTGGACGAGCTGGCGTTCAACTCGCAGGAGAACGTCTACTTCGGCTATACGCTTTCCGAATTAAACGCGCAGTTTCAGGGTGAGAGGTACATCTTCACCCTTGGTGAAAACAACGAGACGGTCGCCGTGCCGTGGACGGACTACGATGATGCCTACGACCGCGTGATTCGCAACGTGGCAATCGGCACGGGCGTGATTTTGGTGTGCGTGACGGTCTCTGTTGTGTCGGCAGGCGTGGGCGCGCCGGCGGTCAGCATGATTTTCGCGATGGCAGCCAAAGAAGGCGCTGTCGGTGGTCTGCTTGGCGCGGCGAGTTCGGGCGTGCCGGCGTTCGTCGCGACGGCTGTCCGCACGGGCGACATGCAGCAGGCGGCGCGCGAGGCAGCCTTGACGGGCAGCGAGGGCTTCAAGTGGGGCGCCATCGGCGGCAGTATTTCGGGCGGCGTGACGGAGGCGGTCGGGCTGAAGGGCGCGACGCTGAATGGCTTGTCCATGAACGAAGCGGCGCAGATTCAGCGCGAATCGGGCTATCCGCTGGACGTCATCAAGGGCTTCCGGACGATGGAGCAGTACGAGGTCTGCCAGAAAGCGGGGCTTGTACCGAAGATGGTGAATGGCAAGATGGCGCTCATCCGCCAAATCGACCTCGATTTCGTGGACGAAAAGGGGCAGACGAACTTGACGCGGATGCAGCAGGGATTGGCGGCACTTGACCCGGCGACGGGAAAAGCATATGAACTGCATCATATTGGACAGAAACAGAATTCGACGCTGGCGATTCTGACAAAAGCGGAGCATATGCAGAATGGCAATAATAAAATATGGCACATCCTCGGGAAAGACTCGGAAGTTAACCATGGGCTTTTTACTGAACAGCGTGAAGCCTTCTGGAAGGACATGGCGGAACTGCTGCAAGGAGGATTCTAATGAAGACAATCGTTGACCTGCTTCGTGCGCAGCCGGCGTTTATTTCGGCAAAAGCCCCGACGACGCAGGAGGTCACGCAGGCGGAGCAATCGCTGGGGGTGACGTTCGCGGCGGATTACCGCGATTATGTGGCGGCGCTGGGCGTGGCAAGCTATGAAGGGCATGAGCTGACGGGCGTGTGCCCCTTTCCGCGGCTGAGCGTCGTTTCGGTGACGCAGCAGGAGCGCGCGGCGAATCCTGCAATTCCATCGGCATGGTATGTGCTGGAGCAGACAAACATCGACGACCTTGTGATTTGGCAGGACGCATCGGGGGCGGTGTATCAGGCGATTCCGGGGCGTGCGCCGGAGAAAATCAGCACAACGATGGCGGCGTATATCGCGCAAAAAGATGAATAGGAAAAACGCGCGCAGTACGAAATGCCGAAAAAGTGATTGCAAAAGCGGCGTACATGCGGTATAATGGGTGCAAATCCACAAAAGAAGGGTGTGCTTTGCATGAAATGTCCACGCTGCCGCAGCCGTGACGTGCGGGTGGAGCTGGTTCGCGAACGCCGGGCTACGCGCCACAGCTTGGCGTGGTGGCTGCTGATTGGCTGGTGGATATGGCCGTTCAAGCTGCTGTTTCTGCCGGTGATTTGGTCGCAGGAGGCGGAGCGGAAGGGAAAGCGTCCGCCGCCCCGGCGCGACGAGATGGTGACAAGGAGCGTCGCGGTCTGCCAGCACTGCGGACATCACTGGCGGGTCTGGTGAAAAGGGGAGCACTTCCTGTTTTGAATAGCAAAAAACGCAGGGCATCGCCGTTTTGACGATGCCCTGTTTGTGTTTACTTCATCAGGTTCATGCCGATCTGACGGCCGGATGCCAGCGCGTAGCCGACGCCGGAGCCGGAAGAGTAGGCGTAGGCGTACATCTCGCGGTTCGAGGTCTCGCCGCCAGCGTACAGGCCGTTAATGACCGAGCCGTCCTCGCGCAGGACTTGGAAGTCCAGATTCGTCTTTACGCCCGCAATCGTGCCGCCCGTGCAGACGTAGATGCGCACCGCGTAGTACGGCGCCGCGTCGATGGCGGTCAGGTTGGAGGCGGCCTTGCCGAATTCGGCGTCGTTGCCCGTCGCGCAGGCGGTGTTGTACGTTTCAACGCTCTTGACCAGCGTGTCCGCGTCCACGCCCATCAGCGCGGCAAGTTCTTCGATGGTGTCCGCCTTGACGACTTCGGTGCCGTCCACCGCCGCGTCCAGCAGCGCAGCGCCCGCGAACTTGCTGTCGCCCAGCGCCCACGCGATGCCGTCTTCCGTGCGGCTCAGCGCGACGGTCGCCTGATAAGGCATGTAGCCCTCGTTGAAGAAGCGCTGCGCCTTGCTGTTGACAACCATGCGCCCCCACAGATTCACGGACATGCAGAAGCCCGCGATGCTGCCGTTGCGGCTGGTCGAGCCAAGGGTGATGACATAGGGGTCGTTGTAGAACACGCCGCCGACGTCAAGCGCCATCTGCATCCCGTCGCCAGTGTCGCCCGCGCCCGCGGTGGTCAGGTCAATCCAGTCGGCAAACTGGGGCAGGTACTCGCGCATCATGGGTTCGCTCGCCGCGAAGCCGCCGGTCGCCAGCACAACGCCGCGGGAGGCGTACACGTCGTAGGAGCCGCTTGCGTCCTGCACGGTCGCGCCGATGACGTCGCCCGCGTCGTTGGTCAGCAGCTTCGTGCCGGTCGTGCTCAGGCGAAGGTCAGCGTCGTGATTTTTCAGCCAGTCCACCATGTGGTCAATCAGCATGTAGCCGCCTTCGGGGTCAGCCGCGCCGGTTTCGCTGTCGATGACGTAATCCGGCACCTGATAGCGCCCGTTGGGGAAGAAGGGGTAGGTCACCCAGTGCGCAACGCCCTCGTCCTCCAGCCAGTTGACCGTTTCGCCAACCTGCGTGAAGTAGCTGCTCACGCGCTCGTAGGTCGGATAGCCGGGGTCTTTGCCCAGCACGCCGATGTCCGAATCGGAGGATGCTTTCCACTCCTCCAGCCAGACTTCGCTGTTCGGCTCCAAGCCGATGCTCTGCGTGTAGTAGGTGTTTTCCGCCGCGACGACCGCGCCGGATACGGACGTAGAGCCGCCGAAGCGCGACAGCTTCTCGACCACCATCACGTCCTTCGCGCCGTTGTCCATTGCGGACATGGCAGCCGCCAGACCCGTGCCGCCGCCGCCGATGACCAGCACCTCAACGTGCGCCGTGCGGTCGCCGACGTCCGCGGTGTTCTTTTCGACCGGCGTGCGCAGGGTATCCGGGTCAGCGCCCGCCTGCTTCACGCAGTCCTCGACCGCCGCCAGAATCGCCTTGCTGGTGATGGTCGCGCCCGTTACCGTGTCCACCGCCAGCGTCTGATGCGCCACGATGTCCGCCGGAATCTGCTCCAGCGCGCCGGACGCAATCGCGGGCGTTTCGGCCTGCTCCGTCACCTTCACATCGGTGATGGCGCTGTCCGAGAAGGTCACTTCAACCGTCACCGCGCCGTTCATGCCGTTGGCGGAGGCGGTGTACGTTCCCGCGTTGAAGGTCGCCGCGAATGCCGCCGGAATCAGGCACAGCAGCATCGTCAGCGCCACAAACAGGGAAATCAAACGCTTTTTCATAGGGAAAAATCCCTCCTTTCATGCCTGTATCATATCGCTTTGTGAAAGGAATGTCAAACAAGCGTTTTCTTTCTCGTCATAAGCGGAACTTATGGATGCCGCTCCGCCATGTCCGCCTGACGAAGCTGCTCGACGAATTGCAGGTGCAGCGGCGTCGTCTGGCGCATGACCGCCTCGGTGTGGTGGAGAATCGGCGTGTCGCTGACGATGGGAATCAGGCGGATGCCGACGGGATAGCTGCCCTGCGGCATGAACGAAATGCCCTGATTCAGGTTGATCATCAGCAGCTGATCCTCGATGGTGTCCGCAAAGCGCAGCGCGTCCTTTGTCCACCCAAGCCCCATCAGCCAGCGGGCGATTTGGCTGCTCGCCCTGCGATTCGCGCCCGCCTGCAGGAGGATGACGGGAAAATGCGTCAGCTCCGGCAGGGTGACGGAATTTTTCCCCGCCAGCGGGTGCGATGACGCGACGGCGGCGCAGATGGGGCGCTCCATCACCGTGACGTGCTTCATCTGCTGCAAGGGAATTTCGCCCGGAATCGCCAGCGCAATGTCGCAGTCGCCCGCCTCCAGCGCCGCGCCTATTCGCGCCATCGACAGCTGCCGCACGCGCAGTTCAACCTCCGGATGATGCGCCCGAAACGCCGGAATCGCCCGCAGAAGCAGCTGCTGCTCCATCGGCCCGGTGTAGGCAATCGTCAGCGTCCGCGGCTGATGGCGCTGCGTGTCCGCAAACGTCTCTATCGCCTGATAGCACTGAACCAGCTGCTCCGCCATCGGCACAAGCGCCTGCCCTGCCTCCGTCAGCGACGTGCCGGACTTGCTCCGCTTCAGCAGCGGCATCCCCAATTCCGCCTCCAGCGCCGCCATCTGCTGGCTCATCGCGGTCTGGGTGATGAAGCTCTTCTGCGCGCCGAGGGTGATGCTGCCCGTCTGCGCGACGGCGAGGAAATACGCGAACCGCTCCAATTTCAAGGGAGTCCCCCTCCTTCCTGCGGGATGAAACGACTTCTTTCCTTATACTATTTCCAAATGAGAATGCACCAAGATGCGAAGTGAATTTGGAAATAGTATTATTTTATCACGCATTTTCGCGCCGCGCAAGGGGAATTGTGATTCGATTGACAAGCGGCACAGGCGGTGGTACAATGAGGGAGACAGGGGCAATCGCCCCAAACGATGCAGAGAGGGAGAAAACGATGCGAAAATACGAAGTGGACGTGCCGGAAAACGTCGAAATGGCGGACATTCAGGCAATCCAGACGCGCGTCAAAAAGCATAACCTCCTGACGGTGGCACTGCTGATTCCGCTGTTTGCCGGCTATGTGCTGCGGGAATCCAGCGAAACGCTGGGCGACATTGTCTTTGTCCTTTCGCTTGCGCTGATGGTGCTGGGCTTCATTTCCGGCAGGGGCGACGAGAAGCGGCTGCCCGCGTACTGGGCGAAGTACCAGCAAATCCACCGGATGGACAACCTCCTGCGCGCGAACCTCGTCGGCGTGTGGCTCTGCGCCGAAGCGCGCGTGGCGGTTTACCGCGAGGGCAGCGGCTACTGCGTGCAGCTGGGCGTTCTCGACGAAAAGACGGGCGCGTGGGAAAACGACGAGCAGGACGAGGTTTTCCCGACGCTGGCGGATGTGCGCGAATATGCGGCGCAGGAGGGGTACGAGCCGATGAACGTAGACTTCGAGCAGATGACGGACGAGGAGTTTCAGCAATTTCTGGATGCGCATCGAATCTGATACTATTTCCAGATTCATCTGCGCCATCTGCTTGCGCCTTTTCCCTTCTGGCGTCCGCTCATTCCACTTAGCGTAGCGCTGCTACGCTGCGTTTCATTCACGTTAGCCAGAATGAAAAATTCGCGGCGCATCTTGGCGCATTCTTATCTGGAAATAGTATGACAAAGCGCGTGCCCCGCAAAAGCACATAAAAATCCCCCTCCGATGCCATTCATCCGAGGGGGATTCCTTTGCGCACAATTACCACCCGCGCCCGAAGCAGCTGCGCCGTGCCGCGCCCTGCTCGCCGGAAACGTACCGTGCGTTAAACGCCGCGTTTACTTCCCGCAGTTCCATCTCGCCGTCAATATACGCTTGGTACATCTCGATGATGCCCTCCGCGCAGCCGTCGCAGGACGCGGAAATGTTGCCAATCGCGTCATCGACAATCTGCTGGCGTTCCTCGCGGGTCGTGTCCTTAATCAGAATGCTGGTCATCGGGAAAAATCGCTCCTTTCAGGCGGTCGCTTTCACGCCGTCAATGTCCGGCGGCAGCTTCTGCATCTGCTCACGGTAGACGCGGCGCAGGCAAATCATCTCCGCCGCCGCCGTAATCGCCCACGAAACGATGTAGAGCAGGTACAAGCTCTCAATGGTGTGGAAGTACGCGAACACCGTGTACACCCAGATAATGCGGAACACGCACGAACCCATAATCACGATAACCGTGGGCACAAAGCTCTTGCCCAGCCCGCGGTTCGCGGCAATGGTGCAGTCCATGAAGGCGGAGAAGGCGTAGGAGCAGCCCATGATGCGCAGGCGGATCATCCCTGCTTGCGCCACTTCCTCGACGTTTGTGAAAATGCCGAGGAACTGCCGCCCGAAGATGACCAGCAGCGCACTCATGACAAGGGCAATGCCGAAGGAGAACACCATCGAGATGAAGTAGCTGTGGATGATGCGCTTGCGCTTGCCCGCGCCGTAATTCTGGCTCATGAAGGACGAGCAGGCGGTGTAAATGGCAGCCATCACGTCGTAAACCAGCGCGTCGGCGTTCGCGGCGGCGGCGTTGCCTTCCACCATCACCTCGTCAAAGGAGTTCACGCCCGCCTGAATGAACAGGTTCGCTATTGCGAAAATCGCGTTCTGCAAACCGGCGGGAATGCTCAGCGACAGCACCTGCCTTGCCTTGTGCGGCTCAATCCGCAGCATCGACCGTTCCAGCCGCACCACGCTCCCTGAACGACGCAGGGACAAAATCACCAGCGCCGCCGAAATATACTGGGAGATGATGCTTGCCAGCGCCACGCCCGCCGCCGCCAAATGGCAGACGATGACGAAGAACAGGTTCAGCAGGATGTTGATGACGCCCGCCATCGAGAGGAAGTAGAGCGGTTTTTTCGTGTCGCCGGCGGCGGAAAGCACCGCGTTGCCAAAGTTGAACACCGCCATAGCGGGCATACCGAGGCAGTAGATGCGCAGGTAGCTGACCGCGCCCGCCATCAGCACCGGCTTCGTGCCGAGCATGGAGAGCATTGCGGGCGTGAAAAGGAAACCCAGCGCCATGATGATGACGCCGACAATCAGCGAGAGAATCAGCGAGGTATGCACCGCCTCGTGCACGTCCTGGTCATGCCGCGCGCCGATATACCGGGCGACGACGACGTTGACCCCGCTGCCCATGCCAATCAGGAAGCCGGTGAACAGCGAGACAAGAATCGAGGTAGACCCGACTGACCCCAGCGCTTCCGGCCCTGCAAACTGCCCAACCACCGCCACGTCGGACATGTTGAACAGCACTTGCAGCACGTTCGTTGCCATCAGCGGCAGGGAAAACAGGATGATCTGCCGGGCGAGCGGCCCATGCGTCAGGTCGTGCGATTTGGATGCCATGATTTTGCTCCTTTGCGAAATCTTCCGCCGCTGATTATACACCGGAAAAACGAAACTGGCAAGAGGAAAAACGAAGGTTGACAGAGAATATTCTTTATAAGGAAAGAACTGCACCAAGAAAGAAGGCAAAAATCCGCTATGCACGATTACCGCGCCATCTTCCTCGACATCGACGGCACGCTCACCCAGCCGGGGCATTCCGCGCCGCCCGTATCCGCCGTCGCTGCCATCGAATCCGCCCGCCGCGCTGGACGCCGCGTTTTCCTCTGCACCGGCCGCTGCGAAGCGATGCTCAAGCCGCTTCTCCATTGCGCTGATTTTGACGGCTACGTTGCGTCCTCCGGCGGATTGGTGGTCGTCGGCAGCCGCGACGTCTTTGACTGCCCCATGACCCCGCAGGAGCAGGCGCATGTGCTGACGGCGCTGTCGGATAACGGCGTGTTCCGCACCGTGCAGACCCGCATGGGCGCGTACTGCGACGAGGGCTTCCGTGATTTTCTCCGCGCCCGTGACGTGCAAAACGGCAGCAGCGAGCTGCTCCGCTGGCGCGAGGCCATCGAGCAGCGATTGCAGATGCAGCCCATGCGCGATTACGGCGGCGAACCCGTCTATTCCGTCGTGTGCATGTCCCCGACGCGGGCGCAGCTGGAGCGCGCCATGGCGGAATGCAGCGAGTTCGACTTCGTACTGATGGACGACCGCCAGCACGACCTTGTGAACGCGGAAACCGCCAACCGCCGCTATGACAAGGGCAGCGGCGTCAAGCAGGTGTGCGCGGCAATCGGCGTTGACCCGGCGGACAGCATTTGCTTCGGCGACAGCCTGAATGACCTGCCGATGTTTGCCGCGGCGGGCTTTTCCGTCTGCATGGGCAATGGCGGGGATGCGGCAAAGCAATCCGCGGACGCGGTCTGCAATTCGGTGGAGGCGGGCGGGCTGGCGAAGGCGTTCGCGGATTTCGGCTTGCTGGCATAAGCGGCGCATCCCCCGCATACCCTCAACCGAATCAACCGAGCGGGGAGGGAGACGAATGCGCAAACGCTCCTGCGGCGAGCAGCAATGGGTCATCTGCACGGGTCAGCGCGCGCTGATGATTGCGGGCATCGTGCTGGTGGCGGCGGGGCTGATTGTGCTGCTGCTGTGCATCCCGGCGTGGGCGTGGGCGGCGCTGCTTGGCGTGGCGCTGGCAATCGCCGGGCTGGTGCTGATTTGTGTGGGGAGGAGGTGACAGAAATGCGGGTGCGGATGGTGTGCGTGAAGGTGCCGAAGCCCCTGCGCGGGGTTGTGCGGTTTCTGGTGAAGAAACGGCGGAAATCTGCGTGATACTATTTCCTGATTTACCTGCGCCATCTGCTTGCGCCTTTTTGATTCTGGCGTCCACTCATTCCACTTAGCGTAGCGCTGCTACGCTGCGTTTCATTCGTGTTAGCCAGAATACAAAAATTCGCGGCGCATCTTGGCGCATTTTCATCAGGAAATAGTATAAGTGATTGACAGATAAGCAAAAGCGTGCTATGATAGCATTGGTATCCGATAATTGCATAGGAACGGAATCAGAGGTGCGCACGCATCGTGTACCGCGGCGGAGGATGGCTTCCGCAGAGGCCGCGGGAAGGGGTGGTGCGCCGAAAGGCAGGGCAAACGAAGCCGCAGACCCTGTGCTTGGGCGCGGGCCGGACAGGTTCGTGACTGTCATCGGGGCAAGAAAATCCCCGGCGGAGCGCTGATTCACTGAGACACCGCCTGTTCCTTATGGGCAGGGCATCATGCGGGCGACTGCATGGAAAATCGGGTCTTTGGCGCACCGCGAGCAGGATGGCTTGTGGTGGCTTTTTTTGAATCCGAATGGACAGGATACCGCAAAAAAATCAGCAGAAACACATGGATGGAGGATACAGCCAATGGAGAAGTATCGTGTAGGCATTGTTGGCGCAACGGGCATGGTCGGTCAGCGCTTTATTTCGCTGCTGAAGGATCATCCGTGGTTTGAGGTGAACTGCGTGGCGGCGTCGGCGCGCAGTGCCGGAAAGACGTACCGCGAGGCGGTCGGGGAGCGCTGGGCGTTCTCGTGGGAGATTCCGGAAAAGGTGGCGGGCATGACCGTCGTCGATGCGGCGGATATTGACGAAGTAAGCAAGCATGTGGACTTCGTTTTCTGCGCCGTGGACATGAAGAAGGACGAAATCCGCGCGCTGGAGGAAGCCTACGCGAAGCACGAAATCCCGGTCGTGAGCAACAACAGCGCCTGCCGCGGCATCGAGGACGTGCCGATGGTCGTGCCGGAAATCAACGCCGATCACCTTGCCGTCATTGAAGCGCAGAAAAAGCGCCTTGGCACGAAGAGCGGCTTCATCGCCGTCAAGCCGAACTGCTCCATCCAGAGCTATGTGCCCGCCCTGACCCCCCTGCTTGATTTTGAGCCGGAGAAGGTCAGCGTGTGCACCTATCAGGCGATTTCCGGCGCGGGCAAGACGTTCAAGACGTGGCCCGAAATGGTGGATAACGTGATTCCCTACATCGGCGGCGAGGACGAGAAGAGCGAAAACGAGCCGCTGAAGCTGTGGGGGCATGTGGAGGATGGCAAGATTGTCAACGCGACGCTGCCCGTCATCTCCGCGCAGTGCCTGCGTGTCGCCTGCTCCGACGGCCATATGGCGGCGGTGTCCGTCAGCTTCAAGAAGAGGCCGACCATCGAGCAGATTAAGGAACGCTGGGCGAACTACGAGACGGAAGCGCAGCGCCTGGAGCTGCCGAGCGCGCCCAAGCCTTTCCTGCAGTATTTTGAAGACCCCTCCCGCCCGCAGACTCGCCTTGACCGCGATTTCCAGAACGGCTTCGGCGTGTCCATCGGCCGTCTGCGCGAGGATAAGCTGTTCGACTACCGCTTTGTCTGCCTGAGCCACAACACGGTGCGCGGCGCGGCGGGCGGCGGCATCCTGACGGCGGAGCTGCTCTGCCGCAAGGGGTACATTCCGCACCGGGTGTAATGCAAAAATCGTATAAATATCTGGAAGGAAGTTATCACAATGAAACCTTTGTTCACAGGCACTGGTACGGCGCTGATTACGCCTTTCAAGAACGGCGAAATCGACTGGGACGCGCTGGACAACCTCGTAGAGAGCCAGATTGCGGGCGGCGTGAGCGCGCTGATTGCCGCGGGCACGACGGGCGAACCATCGACGATGACGTGGGATGAGCACATTGAGGTCATTCGCTTCGTCGCCGAGCGCGCGAAAGACCGCGCCTGCGTCATTGCTGGCACGGGCAGCAACTGCACGCGCGAGGTCATCCACGCGGCGAACGTCGTCAAGGACTTCGGTGTGGCGGCGCAGCTGGTCGTCACCCCCTACTACAACAAGTCCACGCAGGAGGGACTGGTGGCGCACTACACGGAGATTGCCGAAAAGACCACCCTGCCGATTGTCGTCTATAACGTTCCCTCCCGCACGGGCGTGAACATCCAGCCCGCGACGCTGCAGAAGATTTGCCGTCTGCCGCAGGTCGTCGCCGTGAAGGAAGCGAACCCCGATGTGGTGCAGGCGATGGAGAAAATCAACCTCGTCGGCGACGACGCAACCTTCTACTGCGGCAACGACGACCTGACGATTCCACTGATGGTGCTGGGCTTCCAGGGCGTCATTTCCGTGCTGAGCAACGTCATGCCCGCCGAAACGAGCAAGATGACGTCCCTCGCGCTCTCCGGCAACTGGGCGGAAGCGTCCAAGATGCAGCGTGACCTGCTGCAGATGGTGAAGGCGCTGTTCTGCGAAACCAGCCCGATTCCCTGCAAGGCAGCCATGAGCATGATGGGCATGTGCCGCAACGAACTGCGTCTGCCGCTGATTCCCATGCAGGAAGCCAACCAGCAGAAGCTCGCCGACATTATGCGCGGCTGGAAACTGATTTAACCGCTTCCATTATAATAGCAGCTGCGAAAAAGACCAAGAAACATGGGTGTGCACTGCGAAGGTTTCCAAAGGGCGATCGCAAAGCCCTCTGGTCGCTCCCGCAGGAGCGAAATCCCTGCGACAAAAAGCGCAATTTTCTTAGGAAACACAAGGAGCAAAGAACAACGATGACCATCCTCATCAGCGGCGCGTGCGGCTTCATGGGCCGCGAGGTCGCCGCGCAAGCAAAATCCTCCGGCATTGACGTGGTGTGCGGTGTGGACATTGCCGCCGGGGTCGCCCCGTATCAGCCGGATTTCCCCCTCTATGCGAACTATGCCGACGCCCCCAAGACGGATGTGGTGATTGACTTCTCCAACTGGAAGCCCGGCGCGAACGTGCTGGATTACGCCATGAAGTACCGCGTCCCGGTCGTCATTGCCTCGACGGGTCTGACCGACGAGCAGCTTCACCAAATCGCTGAAGCGTCGAAGGTCGTGCCGATTTTCCGCTCCGGCAACATGAGCCTTGGCATTGCCCTGCTGCGTGCCCTTGCTAAGAAGGCGGCAGGCGTCCTTGGCGATGCTTTTGACGTGGAAATTGTCGAAGCGCACCATAACCGCAAGCTCGACGCGCCCTCCGGCACGGCGCTGATGCTCCTGGACGCGGTCAAATCCGCCTATCCGGATGAGCGCGAAGCCGTTTTCGGCCGCCACGGACGCGACTGCAAGCGCCAGCATCAGGAAATCGGGATGCACTCCCTGCGCGGCGGCACGGTCACGGGCGAGCATGAAGTCTGCTTCTTCGGCACGGGCGAGAGAATCCGCATCAGCCATAGCGCGGAGAACCGCGGCGTGTTTGCTGCGGGCGCTTTGCGTGCGGCGGCGTTCCTGATGAATCAGCAGCCCGGCATGTACAGCATGGACGACGTGGTGGGACAACTGTAACCATTTTGTGGGATGACGGAGAATTTCCGCCGTCCCATTTTCGGTATTCTCGCAAAAAGATATGAAAACAGTTGTTACTTTTCGCTGAAAAGGACAAACTGAGTTCATAAAGCCATGGTAGAATCAACATTGATGGGAGGGATACCAACGCATGAATGAAGTCAAAACCCCGAAAAAACCGCTGATTGTCTATTACGCAATCGCGATTCTGGTCGTGCTGCTGATTAACACGCTGCTCGTGCCGATGGTGAGTCAGGCGCGCGTGAAGTATGTCGATTACGGCACGTTCATCCAGATGACCGAAGAGGACAAGATTTCTGAAGTTCAAGTGCAGGATAATCAGATTATCTTCGTCACCAAGGAGGACGAAGCCAATAAGAACGCTGTTTATTACCGCACGGGCAAGATGGATGACCCGGAGCTGACCAGCCGCCTGTCCGAACACGGCGTGAGGTTCGACAAGGAAATTGTGGAGGAAACGTCGCCGCTGCTGTCGTTCCTGCTTTCCTTCGTCTTCCCGATTGTGCTCTTTATCGCGCTGGGGCAGCTGCTCACACGCCAGATGATGAAGCGCATGGGCGGCGGCAAGGACGCGATGTCCTTCGGCATGGGCAATTCCAATGCCAAGGTATATGTGAAGGACAGCGCGGGCAGCATTAAGTTCGACGATGTGGCGGGCGAGGACGAAGCGAAGGAGAACCTGAGTGAAATCGTCAACTACCTGCATGATCCGTCGAAGTACCGCGATATCGGTGCGTCGATGCCCAAGGGCATTCTGCTCGTCGGCCCGCCCGGCACGGGCAAAACCATGCTCGCCAAGGCAGTCGCGGGCGAAGCGAACGTGCCGTTCTTCTCTATTTCCGGCTCGGAATTTGTGGAGATGTTCGTCGGCATGGGCGCCAGCAAGGTGCGCGACCTGTTCAAGCAGGCGAAGGAGAAAGCACCCTGCATCGTGTTTATTGACGAAATCGACGCCATCGGCAAGAAGCGCGACGGCGGCAAGTTCGGCGGCGGCAACGACGAGCGCGAACAGACGCTCAACCAGCTGCTGACCGAGATGGACGGCTTCGAGGGCAGCAACGGCGTTATCATCCTCGCCGCAACGAACCGCCCCGAATCCCTTGACCCCGCGCTGACCCGCCCCGGCCGTTTCGACCGCCGCGTGCCCGTGGAGCTGCCGGATTTGCAGGGTCGTGAAGCCATCCTCCGCGTCCATGCGAAGAAGATTAAGACCGAGCCGAACATCAACTATGCGCAGATTGCGCGCATGGCGTCCGGCGCATCCGGCGCGGAACTGGCGAACATCGTCAATGAAGCCGCCCTGCGCGCTGTCCGCAACCACCGCACCGCCGCGTCTCAGGCGGACATGGAGGAATCCATCGAGGTCGTTATCGCCGGCTATCAGAAGAAAAACGCGATTCTCACCGACAAGGAAAAGAGCATCGTGTCCTACCACGAAATCGGTCACGCGCTCGTCGCGGCGCTGCAGAGCCACTCCGCGCCCGTGCAGAAAATCACCATCGTGCCGCGCACGTCCGGCGCGCTCGGCTACACGATGCAGGTCGATGAGGGCAACCACTACCTGATGACCAAGGACGAAATCATCAACAAGATTGCGACGCTGACGGCGGGTCGTGTTGCAGAAGAGATTGTGTTCGGTTCGATTACGACCGGCGCGTCCAACGACATTGAGCAGGCCACGAAGCTCGCCCGCGCGATGATTACCCGCTACGGCATGAGCGACGAGTTCGGCATGGTGGCAATGGAGACGGTCGAAAACGCCTATCTGGGCGGCGACACGTCCCTGTCCTGCTCGGCGGAAACGCAGGCGCGCATTGATGCGCTGGTCGTCTCCATCGTCAAGGAGCAGTACCAGAAGGCGACGCAGATTCTGACTGACAACCGCGCGAAACTCGACGAGCTGGCGAAGTACCTGTACGAAAAGGAAACCATCACCGGCGAAGAGTTCATGAACATCCTGAACAAGAAGGAAGCCTGATTGCGCCTGTAATCCAAACCAACAAGTAAATAACCAATCGGAGAATAGGGAGAAAATCACCATGAAGAAATTCCTGACCAGCAAGATTGGCAACATCCTGCTGTGCATCGCTGAAATCATCGTCGGCGTGCTGCTGCTCGTCAACCCCGACGCCGTCACCTCCGCCTTCGTCATCGGCGCGGGCGCTGTCATGATTCTTACGGGCATCGTCTTCTGCACGCTGTATTTTGTCGGCGAAGCAGAAAAAATGGTCATCAAGCAGCTGCTCTTCAAGGGCTTGCTGCTCATCATCCTCGGCGTTCTGTGCGTGACGCAGTACGGTGTACTGCTGGCGGCGCTGCCGTTCGTAACGTGGGTGTACGCCATCGCCATGCTGATTCTGGCGGCGTATAAGGTGCAGTGCACGGTGGACATCCTCCGCCTGAGCGGCATCCGCTGGTACTTCCCGGCGATTTCCGCGGCGCTGGCGGTTGTGCTGGCGCTGTTCATCCTGCTCAACCCGAACACCGCGATGAACATCGTCTGGGGTTTCATGGGCGTGTCCATCATCCTCGAAGCCGGGCTGGAAATCGCGACGATTATCCTGCTGAAGTAAAGGCTGCTATCGGCGTCCGCTGGAAATTCCGGCGGGCGCTTTTGGCGTACTGGGAGAAGAAAAATGAGAGAGAAAATCAAGCAGAAAGCCCTGCTGATTCTGTCCTGCGTCCTGATGCTGGAAGCCGTCGGCATCCGCCATGTCCCCAATTTCCAGCGTGTCGGGCTGATTCTGTACGCCGCCGGGATGCTGGCGATGTACGCGATGACGCTGCGCCGCAAAATCAAGGGGCTGGCAGTGAACGAGAACGACTTTATGCCGTTCCTGTTCGGCGCGGGGCTTCTGGCGATAGAGGTTCGCCGCTATGCTTTCGGCGAAGAGGGCAAGCTGTGGCTGTGGATTATCATCATTTCGCTGCTGCTGGCGTTGCCGATGCTGCTTGCGGAGCGCCGCGTTCCGTCCGGAAAGGCGGGGAACAACAAATACTGGATGCGCGCCATCACGATTGTGTTCCTGATTGTCCTCAGCTGCTTCAACTGGGTCTACGCGACCAACGTTGCTTTTGACACGAGCGAAGGTACGGCGACGACGGGCGTCATCACGCGGAAGCGGGTGGAAAAGGGGACGAAGCACCGGATGAGCTATTATCTGGAAGTGTCGAAGCCTTTGACGAACGAAACAAACACGTTTTCCGTCAGCAAGAGCGATTATAACCGATATGATGAACAGAGGGTTGTCACCGTGACGGAGCATCCCGGCTTCTGGGGCGCGCCGTACTACGAGGTCGAACTGCCGAAGCCGCAAAAGGAGAATTAACATGCCCCAAAACAACAAATCCACCGCCAAGAGCCCATTCACCCCGAAACCCATGGTTTATGCCGCGTGGGGACTTCTGGCGGCGGCGCTGGTGGCGCACTTCGTCCCGGCGTTGGAAGCCGTCGCGTTGGTGCTGTACGCGGTCGGGCTGATTGCGCTCTGCCTCCTTGCCCTGACCGCCCCGAAGAAGGGGACAATCGCCGTCCCGCGCGTGTTCCTGCCGATGCTGGCGGCGGCGTTTCTGATTGTCGGTTGCCAAATCGGGATGCGTCCGGACGAATCGCCGCTGGTGTGGCGGAGCATCCTGCTTGCGCTGATTCTGCTGATTCCGCTGATGATTTCGGAGAAACAAGCCGCTGCCGACATTGACCGGGGCAGATTTGCCGCGCGGGTGTTCGTCGTCGTCGGAACAGTGTGGATAAGCTGCGCGTTCTGGCTGATTGCGACGAACTCGGTGTTTGACGCGGACGTCGGCATGTCGCACATCAGCACCGTCACGCAGACGCGCGCGACAAGCCGCTATTGCTACATGGACGTGGTTTGGGACGGCAGAACGCTGGATTTTCCGGTCAGCAAGGAGGATTTCAGCGAAATAGCCGCGGGGGACAAGGTGCTGGTGACGGAGTACGACGGCTTCTGGGGCGCGCCGTATTATACATGGGACTATCCGCAGGAGGAGGCGGACTAACGTGACGAAATCCGCCAAAATCAAGACGCGAAAGCCCATCAGCACCGTCACGCTGCTGGCGTGGGGGCTGCTCGCGCTGGCGACTGCGTTCGACCACATTCCATCGTTCCGCGCCGCCGCGCTGATTCTCTACGCGGTCGATTGGCTCGCGCTCGCCATTGCGGCAACGCTGACGAAGCGCAAGCAGACGCTGATTATCCGACCGGGGATGATTCTGCCGCTGTTTATCTCCACGCTGCTGCTCTTCCAACGCAAAATCCGCATGACCATGCAGCCTGCGGCGACGATTTGGCTTGTCACGGCGTGCTTCATGCTGCTGACGTTGCCGATGCTGCTTGCGGCGGAGAAGCAAGTGCCGGACGAGCGCGCGGACGATGAAAAATACTGGGGGCGCGCGGTGATTCTGGCGCTGGTGGTGCTGCTTTCCGCTCATAGCTGGGCGTGTTTGAGCAACGCTGCGTTTGACCAAAGCGCAGGCAGTGCGCAAACGGCGTATATCACCGAAAAATGGCGGGAAAAGCATAAATTTAGCTGGGATTATCATCTTCGGGTCGCGGCGTCGGGGGAGACGGAATCGCTGACCTTCCAGATTGGGGCGGGGAGCTACAACCGCGTGTCCGAGGGGGACGCCGGCACCGTGACGGAGCATCCCGGTTTCTGGGGCGCGCCGTATTACACATGGAAAATCCCTCAATCCCCCTGAAAAAACAGCAAGAATCCCGAAAAAGCCTTGCACTTTTGGGCAAAATGGCGTACAATAACCTTGCCTGTGATTCGCATCGGGCAGAGTAGCTGAATCCGCGTTAAGTGTTCATGAACGGGGAGTTGTCATGAGACGAAGCCGCACGGCGGCGCGGTGGGTTCGGCGCATCCCGCTGTCTTGGTGCTGCCTCCTGCGAGTTGCGCGCAAAAATTCGCTTAGGAGGCGCTTTTTGTGATGTCACAATCCGTTTTCCATGCCCACTACTGGCGGGACTGCGCCCGGCTGACCACCCAGAAGCTCTGCGTGATGGGCGTGCTGATGGCGCTGCAAATCATCCTCAGCCGCATCACTGCCATCAATCTCGGCAACTGGCTGCGCATCAGCTTCGGCTTTCTGCCCAACGCCATTGCCGGATACCTGCTCGGCCCCATCGGCGGCACGCTCGTCGCGTGGGGGAGCGACGCCCTCGGCACCATCCTCACCGGGCAGGCGATTAACCCCGGTCTGTCCGTCACGGCGGCGCTTGGCGGCTTCTTCTACGGGCTGATGCTGCATAAACGTCCGGTTACAATCTGGCGGACGATGGCGTGCCTGCTCGTCGTGTCGCTGGTGTGCCACTTCCTGCTGAACACCTACTTTCTGGCGATGGCGGGCTTCACCGCGGTGTCCGACGGCGCGGATTATCCCGCGTTTGTCCGTGAGCTTGTCCGCCCGATTTACGGCGAAGGCGCAACGATGCCCGCGTGGATCAGCGTCTGCAACCGTTTCATCAAGCAGGTCGTCGTCTACCCGGTCAATGTCGCGATGCTGCTGATGATGCTGCGCGGCGTGCAGCGGATGCCGAACGCAGTGACGCACTTGTGAAGGAGAATCCCCCTGAATGACACCTGAAGAAAACAAACAGTTAATCCTCGCCGAGCTTGACCGTCTCTATCCCCAGCCCAAACCCGAACTGCATTTCACCAACCCCTACGAGACGCTGGTGGCGGTCATGCTGTCCGCGCAGTGCACCGACAAGCAGGTCAACAAGGTCACGCCCGCTGTGTTCGCGCGTTTCCCCGACGTGAAGAGCATGGCGGAGGCGGATGTTGCCGAGCTGTACCCGCTGGTGAAAAGCTGCGGCTTCAAGAGCAAGGCAAGCAACATCATCGCCGCGTGCCGGATGATTCTGGCGGAGGACGGCGGCGAAGTCCCGCACACCATGGAAGCGCTGACCCGTCTGCCGGGCGTCGGGCGCAAAACGGCGAACGTCGTTATGTCCACGGCGTTCCATATTCCGGCAATTGCGGTGGATACGCATGTTTTTCGCGTCAGCAACCGCCTTGGGCTGGTGGATGCGCCCGACGTGCTGAAGACGGAGATGCAGCTGCGCGCGCTGATTCCGCAGGACAGGTGGAGCGACGCGCACCACTGGCTGATTTTCCACGGTCGAAGGGTGTGCAAGGCCCAGCACCCCCTGTGCGGCGAATGCACGCTGCGCCCGTGGTGCAAGAAGTACAACAGCGAAACCGAATAACCCTTCGCCCGACTGCGCCCCACCGCCAGCCGGGCATTTTTCATGCCCCAAAGCGCACACATAATGGTTCTTCACGGAAAGTTGGGGGGGAGCAAACAAGGGCTTAGGCGAAGCACCAAAAAGCTGCACGCGGAAGGAG
>OGDY01000047.1_pt1 | contig 132154 bp, 122 predicted proteins | sample 1570341 | NCBI WGS metagenome assembly OGDY01 (sample SAMEA2581972, study PRJEB24529) | metagenome | biome: Human gut stool | place: China | collected 2011 | reverse complement strand
TGTGCTGTACCATATCTTTGCATATCTAGGAAAACTTGCGTATCAAGGCTCATTCGTTGGTAGTAAATAAGTAGTAAATTGATGAGTTTGTTTCCTTGAAAATGCTGATAGATACTGTATTTTAGCGGATAATCAGATTTTTATTGTGTTTTTTATCTAAAAAGGTAAACTCAAATATGTTTTTTTATACATAAATATAAAGTGGAATGAAAAGAAAACACATGGCATAATGAAACCATACAAAACAGATGAAAAGGAGAAGCAGGCGATGAAGATAAGAGTATTGAGCAGAGATAATCTGGCAGAAGCATTAGACTTGTCAAGTGTTATTGAAGGCGTAGAGGCTGTTTATCAAGCTAAGGCACAGGGAAAGGCAGTTGCTTGGCCGCTGGTGGAATACAAGTTTGAAAATGGCGGAATCATGGATATTCGTTCCGGCGGAGTTTTCGGCGATGTGGGTATCCACGGTGCAAAGCTGTTGAATAACTTTCTTAAAAATGCGGAAGAAAATTTACCGGTATTTACAGGAATACTGATGGCGTTTGATTCACGAACAGGGCTTCCGATTGGCGTTATGGATGCTTCTTATATCACCAGTCTTAGGACAGGAGCAGCAGCGGCAATCGGGGCAGCCACGCTGGCAAAAGCAGATAGTGAGACCTTGCTTTTAGTCGGTGCCGGAAGGCAGGCGATTTACCTTTTAGGGGCAACACTGCTAAAAATGCCCCGGTTAAGACACGTAATTGTTGCAGACCCGATTGATTATGAAAACGCCGTTCATTTCGCTGAAACTATAGAAAACCGTCTGAAAGAAGAGCTTGGAATTGAAACAGACGCCGTTTTTGAGGCGACGAATGACTTGAAAGCGGCAACAGGGAAGAGCGACGTGATTTTGACGATAACGCGAAGCACTAAACCACTGATTATGCGGGAATGGGTAAAGCCCGGGACGCATCTTTCCTGTATCGGAGCAGACATGGTCGGAAAAGAAGAAATCGACCCGGAAATTTTCCGGACGGCAAGGGCCTTTGCAGATGATACAGTGCAGTGCTGCACAGTTGGCGAAATGGAGATACCTGCAAAAATGGGCATTGTCTCAAAGGACAGCATATGCGGAGAAATCGGACAGGTATTAAACGGACAGATACTGGGCAGAACTTCGGAAGAGGACATTACCATATTCGACGCAACCGGTCTTGCTGCTTTGGACCTTGTTACGGCGAAGGTTGCTGTCAAACTTGCAGAAGAAAAGAATATGGGAACCATAGCGGAAATTTAGGAGGAAACATAATGAAAATAGATGATTTTGTATTGGAAAACTGGCTGAATCCGGCTTGTGACAGCGAAAAAAACCGCATTTATCTGGGCGGAAGCTGTGTGTCGCCGATTACAGTAAAAGAGCTGTTTGAACTGACCGGAGAAAGCATGGAAAGCTTTATGAAGGAACTCTCGGAGATGAACCTGGGATACGGGCGTTTTGAGGGGACTCCGCGGACGCGTAAGGCGATTTCCGGGCTTTACAAAGAAGTAAAAGCAGAAGAAGTTATCTTGGTACATGGCGGAACCGGGGCAAACAATACGGTTGTTTTCACACTTTTGGATCCGTCGGACAACATTATTTCCATCATGCCCAACTACCAGCAGTTTCATTCTATTCCAAAGTCCATGGGCGTAGAGGTACGAGACGTCCATTTAAAGGCTGAACAAGGATATAAGCTTGATTTAGCGGAAGTTCGCAATGCCGTGGATGAAAACACGAAAGCAATCATGTTTACCAACCCGAACAATCCAACCGGATCGCTGCTTGAACTTTCTGAGATGGAAGAACTGATTGAAATCGCAAAATCAAAGGATGCGTGGATTGTCTGCGACGAAATGTATCGAGGACTGAAGGAAGAATATATGCCTTCTTTTGCCGATTTGTATGACAAAGCGATTGTTACCTGCAGTTCATCGAAAATTTATTCTATGGCAGGAACTCGAGTTGGCTGGATCATTTGCAAGGATGAAAAAATGCGTCAGCAGATTTTTAACCGCCGTTCATATGACTCGATTTGTGGGGGCGTATTTGATGAGTGGATTTTTGCGATTGCGCTGGAACATGTGGACAAAATTTTTGAACGCAGCAGAGAAATCGTCAACACAAATAAAGCTGTCATTGACAAATGGCTGGATGGACACAAATATCTGCGTCAATATGCGGAGGCCTATGGAACCACTTATCTGATTCATTACGATTTGGAAACGGATGCGGAAACCTTCTGCAACGGACTTCTGGATGAGAAAGGGGTACTTGTCTGCCACGGAGACTGTTTCTATATGCCGCATACTTTCAGAATGACTCTTTCACACGGGGAAGACCTTGAAAAAGGCTTAGCTTTGATAGACGAATATCTGGAAGAAGTTGCGGAAAGAGAACGAACGCAAAAATAAGAAGACTTAGAAAAAAGGGGGCTGCATGCACAACTGATTGATTCAATCGACAGTGCGGTATCCCCTTTTTTGCGACAGTTTGCGACGGTGCGGCGGACATAGCGCTTCGTCGCAGCGAAAGTCCGCAGACGACTTGGCCCGCACCTTGAAAAAGCGAGGCATTTATGCTATATTTGAATAACAGAAAATCGACAGGAGATACGGAAATTTCAATGAAAAGAAGCAGCAGAATTTTAAATGCGGGCTATGCGAACATCTTCGCAGCCTATTGGATGTTTTACGGAGTGGCAAATGCCTTTGCGTCGGCATATTTGCTGCCGAAGGGATACACAAACGCCGAAATCGGCATCATTTTGGCAGTCGGAAGCGTACTTGCGATATTTTTGCAGCCGATTATGGCCGACATCGCCGATCGCTCGAAGAAGCTGTCGCTGCTCGGCGTCACGCAGCTCAGTGCAGGGCTTTTGATTGTACTGGAGGCGACGCTGTTTGCGATGGCACACAAATCGCTTGCGCTTTGGGTCGTTTTCGTAATGATTATCGCATGGCTGACGGCACTGCAGCCGCTGTTCAACTCGCTCGCTTTTCATCTGGAAGAAAGCGGCGTACACATCCATTTCGGCGTGTGCCGCGGAATGGGCTCCTTGGGATTTGCCCTGCTGACAGCGGTTCTGGGAACCTTCGTCGAGATGTGGGGAGCAAACATCCTCCCGGCAGTCGGCGAGCTGACGCTGGCCGGACTTTTGGTTACGATTATTATTGTGAAGCGTGAGTTTGAGGGCTGCGTAAAGATGAAAGCGCAGGCACGGTCTGTGGGCGTCGACACCGGTGCGGGCGGGGATGCAGAGGTGCCTCTGCCCCTGCCGCTGGATTCTGTGGACAAACAGGAGGAAATCAACCTCTGGAGATTTATCCATGATAATAAACTATTTTTGATTTTAAATATCGGCGTCATTGGACTGTATTTCAGTAATGCGGTTTTAAATAATTTCATGCTGCAGATTGTTAATGCGGTCGGCGGTACGAGTGAAGACATGGGCAGGGTGCTTGCGGTTATGGCATTTATGGAAATGCCGGCGCTGTTCTTCTTCGACAAAGTGAAGGTGCGCTTCTCCTGCCAGACGCTGCTGAAAGTTGCGGCAGTCGGATTCACCCTTCGCGTTGCTCTGATTTTTCTCGCAAAATCCATGACCGTGATTTATCTGGCTCACATTTTCCAGACGCTCGGTTTCGCGCTTTTCCTTCCGGCGATGGTCGTGTTTATCGGCGATGTTATGCGCCGCGGAGAAGCGGTCAAAGGCCAGGCTTTTTTCACAGCGATGACAACCGTAGCTGCAATGATTTCATCGGTTCTGGGCGGTATTATGCTGGATGTGCGCGACGCACACTTCATGCTGCTCGTATCCACGCTCGTGACCGCGGCCGGCGCACTGGTGATTATCATAGTTGTCGGAAAAATCAGAAAACAGGTGTGACGAGCGGTTGAGGCGCGCCGCGCATGGCGTCTGTGGTTTGTGGTGCGCTGTCTGTGTTCGTGGTGTGCGTGCTGCCGGCTTGCCGGGGGCTTAGGTGTCGTGTTGAAATTTGTCGAATGTTGAGATGCCGGTGTTTGGGTGGGCGGCGAATTCCCAAAAGAGCGTAATAGAAAACAAGAACACCTCATAGATATAGAAATATATTGAAGAGGTGTTTTTTATGGGAAAAAATTTTGGCAGGAAGGCAGTCATGGCAGGCTGCATAGGCATGGCGGCGGTTGCGCTGCTGGTTACGGTTTTGACATTACAAGGAATCTTGGCACTCGGTTCGGGGCAAGAGCGGACGCAGGATGATGCCGTGGGCGAAGAGGAAAAGGCAATCCGGACGGCGGCAGACGGCAATTGGGGGCTTTCCTTCCAAAACAAAGGCTCTGCACCGACGGCGAATGCCACAAGCGAATATTTAAAAAAATACAATGCATATTACATAGGGAATGAGAAGAGCAAGGAAAAGACGATTTACCTGACATTTGATGCGGGTTACGAGAACGGCTATACCGCAGTGCTTCTGGATGTGTTAAAAGAAGAAAAAGTCCCGGCGGCTTTCTTTGTTGTGGGAAATTTCATCGAGGAAAATCCGGAACTTGTCAAACGCATGACCGCAGAAGGGCACATCGTAGGCAACCATACCATGCATCATCCGGACATGTCGGCAATCGCGGACGAGGCGGGATTTCGCAAAGAGATGAGCGAGCTCGAGGACGCATACCGGACGGCGACCGGGGAAAAGATGCTGAAGTTTTACCGCCCTCCGCAAGGAAAATACAGTGAGAAGAATCTTGAAATGGCAAATGCCATGGGCTACACGACGGTGTTTTGGAGTCTTGCCTATGTAGACTGGCTTCAGGACAGCCAGCCTTCGCGTGAGGATGCGCTGAACCTGCTGAACAAACGAATTCATCCGGGTGCAATCGTGCTTCTTCACAGCACTTCAAAGACGAATGCCGAGATTTTGCAGGAGCTTCTGCAGGGCTGGAAGGCGCAGGGGTACACCTTCCATTCCATCTCGGAACTCGGTGTGGGAAAAGTTTAGCGAATCAAATTTTAAAATCCGACGGATGCCTTGACTTTAGTGGGATTCGGGAATAGAATGAAAGAGGTAAATAAATAATACCTTGCACATAAAAGGAGAAAAAAGATGAAGAAGAAAAGAATATTGCTTATGACACTTGCGTTGTGTCTGATTATCATCATGATTCCGACTGCTTCTTTTGCGGGAATGGATCAAGAAAAAGATGTCGTTGCAATGATAGGAAATGTGGAGTACACAGACCTTCAGGAGGCAATTAACGATGTAAAAAACGGCGGCACGATTAAACTTGTGGACGATGTTTACGGAGGTGGATTTGATACCGAAAAATCCGGAATGAAATTCACGCTGGATCTTAATGACAACAAAATCATAAACGGAAACGAATATTGGATTACACTCGGAATAAGCGACTGCAATGTTACAATCAAGAACGGAAGCATCGTGAATGAGGTTGGGGCCGATCCGGAAACGGATGAATACTTGAATATATGTGAAGCCCTCTATGTGAACGGCAAAGTAACGCTTAAAAATGTCAATCTGAGTACAAACGGGGCCGGAGGAGTTGCAATTGAAGTTGCATCCAAAGGGGTTCTGAATATGACAGGCTGCAAGGTCGAAGCTTTGGGCGGAGATTCAGACGAAAACGGTGCATTTGCAGAAGCTGTTTTTGTGCAGGAAGGCGGATACATCAAAGCATCAAAATGCGAATTTTATGCACTCAATGCACAGAGGGCTGTGGAAACCTGCTCAAAGACAATTCTGAACAACTGTAAGGCAAAGGCACTTTCTTATTCGGTAATGGCCTTTGAAGGGGGAAATCTCCAAATAGCAAAGGGAACATACAAGGCATCCGTTTCCATAGAAAAAGGTGCAAAAGGAACGATTAACGGAGGCTATTTCAAGGATGAGGAAATTGCTCTCACCGTATTCGGAAACGCTGTGATTAAAGACGGAAAATTCTATGGCGTTGAAAATGCGGTTTATGTAAACGGTGGCAAAGTTACCGTTCACAAGGGCTATTTCAGTGCATCAAACGGTAAAGCATGGGCAAGCAAGAAGAATCCAACCAAGCTTGATAAGGTTTTCAAAATAGCGAAGAATGCAAAAGTTGCACAGAAGAATTGGAAGAGCGGCAAAAAGAGCACAATAAAGGTAACTTCCAAATAAATAAAACCGGTTGATAAGTAGAATCCGGCAAGGAGAAAGCGATGAAAAAGAAAAAATTATTGATTGTTGTCGATTACCAAAACGATTTCACAGTCGGCTCGCTCGGATGCCCGCAGGCTGCGGCAATCGAAGACACTGTGGCTGCGAAAATTGAAGAATACCGCGCCATGGGTGAGAACGCGCAAATCATCTTCACCATGGACACGCATGATAAAGATTATCTGCACACGCAGGAAGGCAGAAATCTGCCGATTGAACACTGTATCAAAGGCTTCGACGGATGGCAGCTTTACGGCAAAGTCGCAGTACTGAAGTCGGATTCTGATTTGGTCTTTTCAAAACCGACCTTCGGCTCGCTGGAGCTTGCGGACTACCTGCGTGACAAGGGTGACGAATATGAAAGCGTCGAGCTTGCAGGAGTCGTAACGAACATCTGTGTTATTTCCAACATGGTGCTCGCAAAAGCTGCCATGCCGGAGGTTCCGATTTATGTCGATGCCGCATGCGTGGCGAGCAACAACGACGCGCTGGGTGAAGCGGCACTCGCTGTCATGGAGACCATGCATGTGAAGGTGAAACGATAGAGAAAAATCCGCATGCAACATAGCTGTTTCGAGCAGCTTCAAACGAAACAAATTGGCTTTTTCCGGGTCTAACCGGCAAAAGCCAATTTGTTTTAAAACATTATAATGGCGCGAACCGGGCAGGCCTGCGCGCAGTAGCCGCAGGTGATGCACTTGGACCGGTCAATTTCCGCCAACCCGTTTTTATTGTAGGCGATGGCTGCCGAGTGGCAGACCGCAAGACAAGTGCCGCAGCCCTCGCAGTCTTCCTGATTAACTCGCACACGCTTGGCGGAAACATCCGGGCTATAATCGTCAGGCATGCTGCCATCCAAATAGCTGACAACATCGTCAATGTCGCGGAGGCACCCGAAGCCGAGCATAACTGAATCAATACAGTCAAGCCCAAAGACATAGTCCAGCGCCTCGCGATAGTGTGCCGCCAGATTCCCGCCGCCAAGGGCCTTCATACTGTAGATGCCCTTGCCTGCGCCGCGGGCCGCGGCTATAGCCGCGGCCATGTCGGCACAGGAGGCCGCGGAGCGGCCGCGGCGGATGCCCATGCCGGCATAGTTGATGAGCGGAAATATGACATCACATGCCGGCACCCCAGTCAGTTCCTCCACCACATCCACATGGTGGGTGGAGACCCCGATGGCCCGCACAAGGCCTTCGGCCTTGGCGGCCATCAGGGCGCGCCATGCGCCTTGGCGCATGGCGAACTGACCGCTGCGGACCTCGTGCAAAAGAAAGATGTCGATATATGGTACGCCGAGAGCCGCACATTCCTCAAGGATTGCAGAGTACGCACCATCGTAGTCCGAGGCTAAAGTCTTTGATGAAATCACCGGGCGCGCAAATGCACTGCACGCTTCCACCGAGCGGCCTTCGAGCATCTCCAAAGCCCGGCGTATATAGGGGTAGGTTCTGTAGTACTGCGCGGTATCGATGAAATTGATGCCTTTTGAAAGGGCGTAGCAAACCAGCTCCGCGCCCTCGTCGACGGGAAGTGCAAGCTGACCGGGTCCCATCGGCAGAACGCCGCAGCCGACCGGGCTGACCCGTATGCCCGTTTTTCCAAGTTGAATTCTATCTGAAATATTCTTCTTCATATTCACACCGAAAGCCTTTCTTTTTTTATTATAATAAGGTATAATGTTGTTTGTCAACAAATTGACAACGGGCGGCACGGAATTTGCGGCCGGTCACCGTGCGATCAGATGCCGTGCGGCCGAATTATTTCAAAATGTGTTTTCAAGAAAGGGGACAACGATTTTGAGCAACGAACATATGGAACATTTGCAGAATCAGATGGGCTTTGAGGCCTTTCGCCATGCATACAGGGCGGCAATCAAGGAAGTCCGCACGAAGATTGAGATTTTGAGTGAAGACTTTGCGGTGCGGCACGATTACAACCCGATTCACCACATGGAGCGCCGGCTTAAGGTGCCGGAGAGCATCGAGGAAAAGCTTGAGCGTCTGAAGAAAGAGGTGTCCATCGAATCTGCAAGAGAAAATATTTTTGACATTGCGGGGATAAGAGTTGTCTGTAATTTCATCGATGATGTTTATGCGATTGCTGACATGCTGACATCACAGAACGATGTGACGCTGATTACCGAAAAGGACTACATAAAAAATCCTAAACCGAACGGATACCGCAGCCTGCACCTTGTGATTTCGGTGCCGGTCTATCTTTTGGACGGTGAGGAAGAGGTTCCGGTGGAAATCCAGCTCCGTACGGTTGCCATGGATTTTTGGGCGAGCCTGGAACACAATCTGCGCTATAAGAAAGATAAAAATATTCCTTCAAAGATTGACATTGAATTGAAGGCATGTGCCGAGGTCAGCGCAACGCTCGACCGCAGGATGCAGAAAATCTTTGATGAGCTGAACAGGCTGGAATAAAAACGCTTGCAATCCGCATATATATATGTTATCATATATGTGCACGATTCAATAAGGTAAGACTAGAAGAGTGGGTGAAAGCCCACTCTTTCAATTTTGTTTGGAGGCTGATGAATGGCTAAGAAGAAGATTACAGAGATCATAGAAGAAATCAGCGCGGAATTTCTTGCACAGAACGGGCTGGAGCTTTATAACTCCGAGTTTGTGAAAGAAGGGCGCGACTGGTTTTTGAGAGTATACATCGACAAGATGCAGGAAGCACAGGAGGCCGCAAAAGCAGAAATTGCAGCGGCTTCGGAGCGCGCGGCAGAAGCGGCGGAAAGCGGCGGGGAAGCCGCCGACGAGGCACCGCTGCCGGCAATCTATGTTTCGACCGACGACTGCGAGAAGGTCAGCCGGTTCCTCAGTGCGGAACTCGACAGAATCGACCTGATTGAACAGAATTACTATCTGGAAGTTTCCTCACCGGGAATGGACAGAGCACTGCTTAGAGATAAGGACTTTGTGCGTTTTGCGGGCGAGATCGTAGATGTCAGCCTGTATAAGGCAGTCGACGGGCGCAAGGCATACCAGGGCAGGCTCGTCGGCATCGAAGACGGAAAAATCATCCTTACGGATGAACAGGATAACAGAATTGAATTTCCAAGAGAGCAGGTTGCAAAGACGAAACTTGCCGTAATATTCTAAGGAGGTAATATAGGAAATGAATAAGGAATTTATACGGGCTATCGAGGATTTGGAGAAAGAAAAGCACATATCCAAAGAGATTCTGCTTGAAGCCATCGAATCCGCACTCGTGTCCGCATACAAGAAAAACTACGGAACATCACAGAATGTGCGCGTTGACATCAACGAAGAAACCGGAGACATTAACGTTTATATGAGAATGGATGTTGTGTCAGATGAAGATTTTGAAGATGACCTGACTCAGATTACTTTGGAAGAGGCAATGGAAATCGACCCGAGATACGAAGTCGGCGATGTGGTGGAATATCAGGTTACTCCGAGGGATTTCGGCAGAATTGCGGCGCAGACTGCTAAGCAGGTTGTCGTTCAGAGAATCAGAGAAGCAGAGCGCGGAATGGTTTTTGACAACTTCATCACGCGTCAGGGCGAAATCGTGACGGGAACCGTACAGAGAGTAAGCAACGAAACGCTGTTCATAAATGTCGGAAACACGGAAGGGATCCTTTCCCCGAACGAACAGGTGCCGGGCGAACATTACAATATCAATGACAGACTCAAAGTTTACATCATGGATGTAAGAAAAAGCAACAAAGGACCTCAGGTTTTCCTTTCCAGATCGCATCCTGGTCTTGTGAAGAGGCTCTTCGAACTGGAAGTTCCGGAAATTGAGGACGGAACAGTGGAAATCAAGGGAATCGCAAGAGAAGCAGGCTCCAGAACCAAGATGGCGGTTTACACGCAGTTCGAAAATGTGGATCCGGTTGGAGCATGTGTAGGTACGAGAGGAAACCGCGTACAAGCGATTGTGGATGAACTCCACGGAGAAAAAATCGACATCATTACATGGAGCGAAGATCCGGAAGTACTGATTGCAAATGTGCTCAGCCCATCAAAGGTTGAAAAAGTAATCATCCCGAATCCGGAAGAAAAATCGGCAATTGTCGTAGTTCCGGATTATCAGCTTTCACTGGCAATCGGTAAGGAAGGTCAAAACGTAAGACTGGCAGCAAGAGTGAGCGGATGGAAGATTGACATCAAGAGCCACAGCCAGTACGAGGCTTCCGAACCGGAAGAAGCAGGCTTTATCGAGGTTGATGAAGAACCGGAATTTATTGAAGTCAGCGAAGAACCGGAACTCACTGAAATGGAGGATTAATTTGAAAGAAAGAAAGGTTCCCATGAGAACATGCGTGGGATGCACGGAATCAAAAGACAAAAATGATTTGATCAGAATCGCGATATACGAAGGAGAGATAACGGTCGATCCGACAGGCAGATCCAAGGGACGCGGCATTTACATCTGTAAAAACAGCCCGGGGTGCTTTGACAAAGCCGTAAAGAGAAAGGCGTTTGAGCGTGCGCTCAAAAGACCGGTAACAGACGATGAGAAAGAAAGGCTGAAAGGCGAGCTTGAGGCGGCAAAGTGAGAAGCAAGGTTGAAAGCTACTTGGGCTTTGCGGCCAGAGCCAGGAGCCTTTCCACCGGATACAACACCTGTATCTTCATGATGGAAAAGCGAAAACTGAAACTTTTGATTCTGACCGAAGACCTTTCGGAAAATTCAAAGGAAAAAATGCTTCGGGCAGCAAAGCAGTACGAGGTACCGTGCCGCACATACGGAAAAATGGATGATTTGTCCCACATCACCGGGACGGAAGGCAAGGGAATATTCGGCCTTGCCGATAAGAATTTAGCAGATGCAATTGTAAGTGAGATTGATAGACAATCGTTAGAAGAGGAGGTGTTCTAATGGCAAAAGAAAATAATGCACAGGAAACCACAATTATCAAGGCAGCCCCGAAAAAGGCTGACGGCCAAAAAGACGAACAACCGAGAGGAACCGTAAAAGCGGCGAGCATGGCACAGGTAAGAACGCTTGGCGCAAACAAACACCCACAGACAAGACAGGCACAGCCGGACAGACCGCAGGCACGTCCGCCGATCGGAAAACCGGTTGCAAATAAAGAACTTGAGAACAGAAGCCGTCCGTCGATCGGAAAGCCGATGGCAAAACCGATGGGCAAGCCGATGGCAAAAGCGGATGTACCGCAGACAGAAGTGCCGAAGACAGAAACTCCGGCGGCAGAAGCACCGAAGGCAGAAACTCCGAAAGTTGAAGTTCCGAAGACGGAAGCACCGAAGACAGAAACTCCGGCGGCAGCACCGAAGACAGAAACTCCGGCGGCAGCACCGAAAGCAGAGGCACCAAAGGCAGAAACTCCGGCGGCAGCACCGAAAGCAGAAGCACAGAAGCCGACACGCGAAAAACGTGCACCGAGAGCCGAATCCGGAAGGGAAAACTCCGGAAGGGACAACAGCGGAAGAAACAGTGACAGAAAATCGGAAGGAAGGAACTTCAGAGACAGAAATGACCGCGATGGCAGACCGTCCGAAGGCGGAAGAAGTCCGCGCGATAGAAACGACAGAAATGACCGCGGCGGCCAAGGCGGCGCAGGCAGAAACGACCGCGGCGGCAGAGGCGGCGACCGTCCGGCACTTTCCAAGATGGAAACGAAGCCGAACCAGAAGAATACGGAAAAACGCGATCATCAGGAAAAGGAAAGAAATAAATTTGCGAAGCTCGAAAACGGCGGCAGCCAGGGCAAGAAGAACAAAGAAAGAATGCAGCAGCGTTCTCTTGAAAAACAGGCAAAACCGAAGAAACACAACAAACCAAAGCCTGTAGTTGAGGAGGAGGAAGACATTTTGGAAGAACTGCAGGCAGGAACAGTAGCCGTAACGGCACCAATCACGGTAGCAGGATTCTGCGAGCAGGTCGGCGTATCCACATCCACGGTAATCATGGCACTTATGAAAATGGGTATCATGGCAAACATCAACCAGAATATCGACGAAGACACCATTATGATTTTGGCGGATGACCTCGGAATCAGTGTTGTTGTAAGCAAAGTGGAAGAAGAAGAGGAAGAAGAAGGTCTGGAGCTTTTTGAAGATAAGGAAGAAGATCTGAAGCCGCGTGCACCGATTATCACGGTTATGGGCCATGTTGACCATGGTAAGACATCCTTGCTTGATGCCATCAGAAAGACAAATGTAACCGCCTCCGAATCAGGCGGAATCACGCAGCACATCGGTGCATCCGAAGTCATGATCAACGGACAGAAAATCGTGTTCCTCGATACGCCGGGTCACGAAGCCTTCACGGCAATGCGTGCCCGCGGAGCACATATTACAGATATTGCAGTACTCGTTGTTGCAGCAGACGACGGCGTTATGCCGCAGACCATCGAGTCCATCAGCCATGCGAAGGCGGCAGGCGTTCCGGTTATCGTAGCAATCAATAAGATCGATAAGCCGGGTGCAAACCCTGACAGAGTAAAACAGGAACTTACGGAGCACGGAATCCTTGTGGAAGACTGGGGCGGCGATGTTATTTCCGTACCGGTATCCGCAAAGACCGGCGAAGGCATTGTAAACCTTCTCGAAATGATTCTGCTTCAGGCAGAAGTGCTTGAACTCAGAGCAAATCCGAACAGACTTGCGATGGGTTCGGTTATCGAAGCAAGACTGGATAAGAACAAAGGTCCGGTTGCGACCCTTCTTGTAACAAACGGAACACTCAAGACAGGAATGAGCGTGGTAGCGGGAACCTGCGCCGGAAGAATCAGACTTATGACGGACTTCAAGGGCAAAGAAATTAAGAAAGCAGGCCCTGCGACAGCGGTTGAAATCCTCGGTCTTTCCGATGTACCGGAAGCCGGCGATGAATTCAATGCGGTTAAGCAGGATAAGATCGCGAAAGAAATCGCAGACAACCGTAAGCAGAAACTCAGAGAAGAAATTCTCGCAAGAAACGCAAGCACGACGCTGGAACAGCTCTTCAGCCAGATTCAGGAAGGCGAGGTCAAGGACCTCAACCTCATCATCAAGGGCGATGTACAGGGCTCTATCGGTGCAATCGTTGCGTCTCTTGAGAAACTCAATAACGAAAATGTAAGAGTCAGAATCATTCATACCGGCGTTGGTACGGTTACGGAGTCCGATGTAATGCTTGCCGGAACGACAGGCTCCATCATCATCGGTTTCAACGTAAGACCGACGACTGCGGTTCAGACTTTTGCGGACAGAGAAAACATCCAGATCAGACTTTACAGAGTCATCTACGACATCTTAAACGATGTGGAAGACGCGATGAAAGGTATGCTTGATCCTGAATTTAAGGAAGAAGTTCTGGGTAAAGTAGAAGTAAGAGAAACATTCAAAGTTCCGAATGTCGGCATCATCGCAGGTGCTTATGTTCAGGAAGGCAAGGTTATCCGAAATGCGGAAGTTCGTCTTGTGCGTGACGGCATCGTCATCCACGAAGGAACGATTTCCTCACTCAAGAGATACAAGGACGACGCAAAGGAAGTCAACCAGGGATATGAATGCGGTATCGGAATTGAAAACTACAACGACATCAAGGAAGGCGACATCATCGAATGCTTCCACATGGTTGAGGTAGAAAGGAAATAAAAATGGGCAAAGGCTACAGACAGGGCAGGCTCGGAGAGGAAATTCGCAGAATCATCAGTGAGCTTTTGATCAGCGGAATTAAAGACCCGAGAGTTGCAGAGCATATGATCAGCATTTCCGGCGTTTCGGTGACGAGCGACGGAAGCTACGCGACCTGTTATGTGTCAGTGCTGAATTTCAGCAAGGACGAGGAAGAAAAAAAGACCGAAGAAAACGACATTCTGGCGGGTCTTAACAGCGCAAAGGGTGTGATGAAGAAAGAAATTTCGCGTCAGGTGAAGGTTCGTCACATCCCGGAGCTGATTTTCAAAATCGACCACTCCATGGATTACGGCAGACACATAGAGGAGATTTTAGACACCATCGATTTTGACAGTTATCAAAAAGATGAGGAAGAAGCAGAAGATGCAGATGGAAAAGGCGAATTTTAAGATTCGCCTTTTGGCATAGTGCAGAAACAAAGACGAAAACAGAGGAAACAGAAGATGAACAACACTTACAGGGAAATCGCGCAGGTTCTCGAAGGAGCGCAGACGATTCTGCTCTATCCGCATGTCAGCGCAGACGGGGATGCACTCGGTTCGTGTGCGGCGCTTTGCAGAGCTCTTCGCATGAAAGGAAAGGAGGCTTTCATTCTCGTAGAGGAAGAACTGCCGCTGAATCTTGCTTTTTTGGATAAGGGATATTGTACGGAAGATCCGAATGTCATTGAAAATGTTGACATTTCATTCTGCGTGGACTGCGGGGATGCAACACGCTTTCCGGGACGCACGGAGAAATTTGCGGAAGGAAAGACAAGCGTGTGCATCGACCACCATCACACTACAACGGAATTTTGCGACTACAATTATGTGGACCCGGATGCGGCGGCGACGGGCGAGCTTGTGTTTGACCTGCTGAAGGAAATGCAAATTCCGCAGGACATCGAAATCGGCGAGGCAATTTTTGCAGCAATCACCACAGACACGGGAAACTTCCAGTATTCAAACACTACCAGAAGGTGTTTTGAAATCATGACGGAGCTTTTTGACTGGGGCGTAGACACGAACAAGGTCAGCGTTGAACTTTATGAGAACATCAGGCTGGAGCGAAAGATTATCGAGACGATGGCATTTTCAACCCTCAATCTTCTGGCAGATGGAAAGGCCGCAGTAGCATATGTGACACAGGAAATGCTGGAAAAGAGCGGTGCCCTTTCGGAGGAAACCGAGAATGTGATTCGCGAGCTTAGGAGCATCGCAGGTGTGGAATATGCAGCCTTTTTGAAAGAAAAAGGGCCGGAAACGGTGCGCCTCAGCCTCAGAGCAAAGACCCAAGGCGATGTTTCGGTAATTGCCGAAAAATTCGGCGGCGGCGGACATATAAAAGCCGCTGGTGCAACGCTTAACATGACGATAGAAGATGCTGTAAACGCTGTGTGTGCGGAACTCGAAAGAGCCGCAGGTGCAGAGTACGACAGGATGGAGCAAGGCGAATCGGAGACGAAATGAAAGACGGAATTTTAAATATAAACAAGCCGCAGGGCGTGACATCGCATGATGTGGTAAGAGACATCCGAAGACTGCTTGGCATAAAGAAAATCGGACATACCGGAACGCTTGACCCGATGGCAACGGGTGTTCTTCCGGTTTGCATCGGCAAGGCGACCCGAATCACCGAGTACACGGATCTGGACTTCAAAAAGTATCGCTGCACGCTGAGGCTCGGGCTGGTGACGGACACGCAGGACATCTGGGGAGAAATCCTCGAAGAAAATTCGACAGCCGGAATTACGCCGGATGATGTGCGGGAGGCTTTTTCGGGTTTTCACGGAAAAATCAGTCAGAAGCCGCCGATGTACAGTGCAGTCAGAGTAGGCGGAAGACGGCTTTACGACTATGCCAGAGCGGGAGAAACCGTGGAGGTGAAGGAGCGCGAGGTCTATATCCGCGGACTGGAAATAGAGCAGATGGATTTTGCGCATGACAGCGATGTGAAGAAGGTGACTTTCACCGTGGAATGCTCCAAAGGCACCTATATCCGGACGATTTGCGAGGATGCAGGCCGGCATCTCGGATGCGGCGCGGCGATGGAGAGCCTGTGCCGGATTGCAAGCGGAGCATTCAAAATCGAGGATGCCATTGATCTTTACGAGCTCGTGGATACATATTCGAGCAGACGCTTTGAGAGCGAAAAGTATTTCGTGGAGCCCGCCGGAGAGGATGCACTTTGCGAGATTGAGAAGCTGGTGCTGCCGACGGACTATCCGCTGACGCATTTTGGAAGCGCGGTCATGGATGAGGCGATGGGAAAGAAGTTCATTGACGGATGGCACATTTCCTTCAGAGCCTGCGAAGTGACGGAAAGACCGGAATTTGAGCAGAAAGAACCGGAATTTGAAATCCGTCCGGAATACAGAGGGGCATATAAGATGTACCGCCGCACCGCTTGCGGCAATGATTTTCTGGGCGTGGCATTTTACAGCCCGAAGTACAAGAAACTCGTGGCAGATAAGGTTTTCTGCCGAAATGACGAAGAGGTTTAAGACAGAGGTTACGACGATGAAAAAGTTTGAGACAATAGAAGACATCGCGCAGATTGAGCCGTCCTGTGTGGCTCTTGGAAACTTTGACGGAGTGCATGTCGGACATAGGCAGCTGATCGGGTCTGCTGTGGAGAAGGCGAGGGAAAAGGGGCTTGCAAGTGCGGTTTTCACTTTTTCGAACCACCCCAAAAGCTTGATACCGGGAGCTAAACCGGTGAAAAACATTGTATATCAGGAAGAAAAAGAAGCACTCATTGAAGCACTCGGCGTGGATTATTACTTCAACTTCGCATTCACGAAGGAAATCATGACAATGCCGCCGGAGACTTTCGTGAAAACTTTTTTGGCAGACAAAATGAACGCGAAAGAGATTTTTTGCGGGTTCAATTATCACTTCGGCTATAAAGGCGAAGGCGACACGAAGCTGCTCCGGATTTTGGGCGCAAAATATGGTTTTCATGTGAATGAGGTCAAGGCTGTTTCCATCGACGGGGATGTTGTAAGTTCCACGCTGATACGAAACATGATAATGGCAGGCGAAATGGAAGAATGCTCGAAGTATCTTGGCAGGAATTATGACATCGGCGGAGAAGTTGTCGTGGGAAACCGGCTCGGAAGAACGATCGGATTTCCTACCTCGAACATTATGATTGACGAAAGCATGGTAACGCCGCCGAACGGCGTATATATCACCTACTGCATTTACAACGGGGTGAAATATCCGAGCATCACAAATGTCGGAATCAAGCCAACCATAGGCTCCTTTAAGAAAAACATGGAAACGCACATTTTCAATTTTGATAAGGAACTTTACGGGAAGCAGATTAAAGTGGAATTCATAAAAAAGACCCGCGATGAGGTCAAGTTCCGAAACATTGAAGAACTTTCCGCACAGATTGCAAAGGACTGCAATGAGGCGAAGACCTATCACGGGCTGTAAATTTTAAAATATATACAGATGCTATTCTGCATCGTTTTCCAGTTTCGGACCCGGATCCGGGCTCCATTCGGAAAGCACGATGCTGACAACGACAAGGAGGCCGCCGAGCCAGCCGACGATGCCGAGCGTTTCGTGAAGAATCATAACGGATGCCGCAGCGCCGACAACCGGCTCTACGGTCAATATGAGTGCCACACGGTTTGCAGCGACATGCTTTTGGGCGGTTGTCTGAAGGATGAAGCAAAGTGCTGAGCATACAAGCCCAAGGAGAATAAGCGTGCCCAGTTCAAGCCCTGTAAGTGCTTGCGGAACAGCCTCACCGGCAACGAAGATTCCGGCGAATCCGAGTACGGATATGGTTGCAAGCTCAATTATGGTAAGCGCATAGACATCGTGTGATTTTGCGAATTTTTCAATTGTTACGATCTGTCCGGCACTGAAGAAAGCAGCTCCGAGGCAGATGGCATCGCCGATATTAAAGCCAAGGGAGGCACTGCCGCCCATCGAAATCAGGTAAACACCGACAACACAGATTACAACGCAGAGCGCAGACTTGCGGGTCAGCCTAATGCGGTAAATTACAAAATTAAGAAGCGGTACGCAGATTGCACCGAGCGTGGAGAAGAAAGCAGTTCTCGAAGCTGTCGTATATTTGATGCCAAGCGTGGCGCATACGTAACACGCAAACATCAGAATACCGATTAAGATGCCTGCTTTGAGTAGTTCTTTGTCAACGTTCTTAAGATGCTTGAAAAAAACGGCTGCGAGTGCCAATGCGGCAATGCCGAAGCGTATTGCCTGCACATAGAAGGTAGGAAGCCCATCGACATAGCGAAGACCCAGAAATCCGAAGCCCCAGCAGATGGCCACCACAAGCAGGCCGATGACCGAGAAGATTTCTTCTTTGCTTTTTTTCTTGTGATTGAGATGCATTTTATCATTCCTTTCGCGGCGCCGCAGAATCTATAAATACGACACTGATACTAATTTAACATAAATATTGGAAAAAATCAAATGGAAGGGGTTACATAAATGAAATTATTTGACAACAGGGTACAGGAAACCAAATATAAAGTTCTCAGAGAGGTTGCGGTTCAAGCATGGGAAGGTCACGAGATCTTCGCCGAATTCAATCGCATCGCGGGAAATGTCATTCCAAAGGATCAGCCTCCCCAGACTTGCTGTATATATAAAGACCGCGCAGTCGTTGCAGAAAGAATAAGACAGGCAGCGGGCGGAAGTCCGAACGAACCGGGCATTGTACATGTCATCGATATTGCCTGTGATGAATGCCCCGAGGCCGGATACGTTGTCACGGATCTTTGCCGCGGCTGTCTTGCCCATCACTGTGTGGAAGAGTGCAAGCGGAATGCAATCGTAATAGACGAACATCAACATGCAAAAATTGACAAAAGCAAGTGCGTGGAATGCGGAAAATGTGCCAAAGCATGCAAGTACAGTGCAATCCACAATTTCCAGCGTCCGTGCGAAAACGCATGCAAGGTAGGTGCAATTTCAATGGCACCGGGCGGCGAGGCGTGCATTGATTATGATGCGTGCATTGACTGTGGTGCCTGCGTGTACCACTGCCCATTCGGCGCACCTGTGGACAAGTCAAGTATTGTAACTGTTATCAAAGAACTGAAAGCCGCAGCGGAAGCCGAGGCTGCAGGCGGGGAAAACAAACTCATCGCGATTGTTGCACCGGCAATTGCCAGCCAGTTCCAATATGTACCGCTCGGCAAGGTGATTACGGGAATAAAGAAGCTCGGCTTTGCAAAGGTACTGGAAGTTGCGGTGGGTGCCGATATGGTTGCCTACAAAGAAGGGCTGGAACTCGTAGAAAAGGGATTTCTGACATCTTCCTGCTGTCCGGCTTTTGTAAAATACATAGAAACAAAGCATCCGGCAATGATTCCGCACATCTCGCACAATCTGTCACCGATGGCGGAGCTTGGGCGTTCGATTAAGGAACATGAGCCGGATGTCAAAATCGTCTTCATCGGTCCCTGCATTGCGAAGAAAGCCGAAATCAAAAAAGAAACGGTGTCCCCGTATGTCGATTATGTAATCACTTTCGAGGAGCTGCAGGCTTTGTTTGACAGCCGTGACATTCTCCTTCGGGATCAGGAAATCACAGAATGGAATCAGGCTTCATACTACGGAAGAATGTTCGCAACCTCCGGCGGAGTTGCCGCAGCGGTTGCAGAGATTCTGAAAGAAATGAAGGTCGATGATTTTGAACTCAATGCAATCTCCTGCGACGGAATCGACAAATGCAGGGCCGCGCTTCTCAAGGCAAGCAAGGGCGTTCTGCCGAACAACTTCATCGAGGGAATGGTCTGCATGAGAGGCTGCGTGGGCGGCATGGGCAACCCGACTTGGCGCGAGGACATTTCGGAAGAAATCGAAGAACACGCAGAAGAAGCGGAAATCACGGAAATTCTGACGCATCTGGAGCTGTAAAAACAGTGCACCTCTTGCGACACGGCGACCGGAGTTTCGGCATATTGGTTCGAAACTCGGTGTACAGGGCAAATTACATTAAAACAGGCTTTTGGGCCCCCAAAATGTAAGACCGGTTCAACATTTTCTCGGCATGATTCGATTTGCATTTTATTCCACTGACCGCACGAGACACGAACTGCCCGCTCTGAGAGGCACTCTTCGTGTAAATGCTATTTTCGGAAGTCCGCGTGAAATTTCCCATTGCTGAAATTGGAAGAAAAAGGATAATTATGCACAAAGTCATATCTTTTTGCCCAAACGGCCCTCAAAAATAGAAACCGGGAGCCCCGGACGGGCCTCCCGGCACATAAAAAACGCATAATCCCGCACCACAGGATTATGCGTAAAAAACACTTAAAAATTAAATTGTTGAAATTCCAACGTTTTCGTGATGGTGTGTGTTTTGACGATTTGAACAGGACTCTTCATCTTGCCAGGCCGTCCGTTAAAATCTCAGGGGAGCTTCTATCTTTTCGGCTCAAACGGCAAAAAATAGAAAAAACCGGCATTTTATGCACAGGCAACTAGCACAGGCAGCCGGCACACCCCAGCCGGCACACGCTAGCAGCAGCCGCCGCGGCTGCCCGGTTTTGGCAGGCTCCACCTGTAGTGCGAAGCGAGCAGGCGGATCAGAACGATGAGAACCGCGCCCGAGAGCATTGCGACATAGCCGTTGGTGTAAGGCATGAGGATGCAAAACAGCAGGGCGCCTGCGATAGAGGCGGTCGCGTAGATGTGGCGTACGAATATATATGGCATATCGCCTGCCATTACATCGCGGAGAAGGCCGCCGCCGACTCCAGTAATGACACCGACGAAGACGGCGAGGAATACGGTCGGGTTCTCGGAAACCTCAAATGCGCGCATGGCACCGGAAACGGTGAAAATACCAAGACCGATCGAGTCGGCAAGCAGCATAACACGGCTGCTGCGCTCGAGAAGGTCTCGAACCTGTGGAATGAACACGATGAGACATGTGAGAAATGCCGTCAGTGCGTAAATCGGATTCTGAAACATTGCCGGAGGGAACGCACCGAGGATGATGTCTCGGATGATACCGCCGCCGACTGCCACGGTGAGTGCAAGTACGAACGCGCCAAAAATATCCATGTTTTTTCTGATTCCTGTCATTGCGCCGGAAACCGCAAACGCGGCGGCACCGATAAGCTCCAATACCAAAATGAAAATATCCATATATCCACCTTTGTCATTTTTTGTTGTTATGTGAATTGTACCGCCGAAACACCGCAAAGTCAACGCAAAAGTCAAATTGAAAATGCGGCACGGAAGTGATATAATGTAAGAAATATGAGCGAAAGCAAAACGGCGCAGAAGCGCGGCAGCGGGGAGAAACGACATGAACAACGTCAACAGCAAAACGATAGAAACAGAACGCCTAGTGATCAGACCGTCGAGATGGGACGACACGGATACTTTTTACGAGTGGGAGCTTTTGCCTGAGGTTACGAAGTTTTTCAGCATTCGTGACAACCAGAGCAAGGAGGATGTCGTCCGCAAATATGTGGCAGACAGCGACGATCCGAAGGCACGGCAGTTTACCATCTGCCTCAAGGCGGGCACACCGGGCATCCCAGAGGCCGATGGCAGGATGATTGGCAGAATCGTGCTTGCAGACATCGAGGACGAATGGAAGGCCGAAATCTGGAGAATTTACATAGCGGACACGGCACTCAGGGGCAGGGGCCTCGGAAAAGAAGCCATGCTTGCCATGATGAAATACTGCTTCGAGGAACTCAATCTGAAGAGACTTTATCTCGACCATTACACGGGAAACCCGGCTTCCTTCTTGTATCAAAGCCTTGGGTTCAAGTATGAAGGCGTGCTCCGAGACAACTGCCGCAAGAATGGCAGACTCTACGACGTGCACCTCATGTCAATGCTGGCATCTGAATATGCAGAACTTTACGCAAATAAGTAATTGTGGTAAGTAACAAAAAAAATAAAAAAAATAATGAAAAAACACAAAAAAGGGGTTGACATCCCTTTTTTTCTGTGCTAAACTGCGTATATCAGTTAAGGAAAGGAGAAAAACGATGAACTACATGGCACTCATTATCAGCATTATACTTATTAGCATTATTTTACTGGTCCTCGTCATTATGAGCATCAGAATGAATAGTGATATTTGCATTGCGGGTAATGAAGCAAGTTCAATCGAATTTGCCGGAGCAGATATTTAGCTCAGGCATGAATCCGAAACTTAAGTTGAAACAGAACTTTAACCTGCAGGCATTGGTCGGCAGGTTTTTTAATTTTCAAAGGAGGAATTGAAATGAACATGAAAAAATTTATGAAGAAATTCGCGGCTGTATCAATGGCAGTCGTAATGACAGTGGCTTTTGCAGGATGCGGAAACGATTCCGGAACAAGCACCGGAGACGGCACAGCGAAATTCGTAATCGGCGGCATCGGGCCGACAACGGGCGGTGCGGCAGTTTACGGTCAGGCGGTTAAGAACGCAGCTGAAATGGCAGCAGAAGAAATCAACGCTGCAGGCGGCATCAACGGCTATCAGATCGAATTCAAGTGGCAGGATGATGAACACGACACAGAAAAGGCAGTAAACGCATACAACGCATTAAAAGACGATGGCATGCAGATGTTAATGGGTACGGTTACTTCCGCACCATGCACAGCAGTCGTTGCTCTTACAGAAGAAGATAATATGTTCCAGCTTACACCGTCAGGTTCGGCTGTTGAATCCATCAAAGGCGACAACGCGTTCAGAGTTTGCTTCTCCGACCCGAACCAGGGAGTAGGTTCTGCGGACTATTTCGCAGAAAACTTCCCGAACGCTAAGGTTGGCGTAGTTTACAACTCATCCGACGTATACTCCAACGGTATCTTCAAGACATTCAAGAAAGAAGCCGCGGCTAAGGGCGTAAATGTTGTTGCAACAGAAGCTTTCACAAAGGATTCCGCACAGGATTTCACAGTACAGATCCAGAAGATGAAAGAAGCAGGCGCTGACTTAGTATTCCTTCCGTTCTATGCACAGGAAGCATCCTTGTTCCTGACTCAGGCAGACAAAGCGGGACTTGATGTACAGTTCTTCGGATGTGATGGTCTTGACGGCGTAATCGACCAGCTTGGCTCCAACGCAAAATTAGCGGAAGGCGTAATGCTTTTGACACCTTATGCAGCTGACTCCGATAACCCGGAATCAAAGAAATTCACGGAAGCTTATAAAGCAAAATATAACGGAGAAGTTCCGAACCAGTTCGCAGCAGACGCTTACGACGCAATGTACATCATCAAGGCAGCAGCAGAAAAGGCAGGTGTAACCCCTGATATGAGCGTTTCCGACATCTGCGACGCTATGAAGACAGCTATGACAGAAATCGAATTCACAGGTGCAACCGGCACAATGACATGGTCTGCAGACGGTGAACCGACCAAGACACCGATGGCTATGGTAATCAAGGATGGCGCATACAAGGCTATGTAATTTTTTACAGATTTTGAAAATGTAAAATAGAAAGATGATAAAGGGGACGGCAATGCCGTCCCCGATTCCAAATTTTGAACGAGGTAATTTTTATGAACTTTTTATCGTATTTGATCAGCGGCATCAGCCTGGGAAGCGTATATGCACTGATCGCACTCGGGTATACAATGGTATACGGAATTGCAAAAATGTTAAACTTCGCTCATGGTGATGTAATCATGATCGGGGGTTTTGTAATTTTTACAGCTGTTTCCTCCGCGCATACTTCGCCTGCGGTTGCAATTATCGCAGCGATTATCGTATGTACGGTACTGGGCGTAGCGATTGAAAAAATCGCATACAAGCCTTTGAGAAACGCATCGCCTCTGGCTGTTTTAATCACGGCAATCGGCGTCAGCTATTTCCTTCAGAATGTCGCACTTTTGATTTTCGGTTCTGCCGCAAGGAATTTCCCGGATGTGCTCAAGGTAGGTGACTGGCATGTTGCACAGGGTCTTACAATCACAGGCGAGACGATTATCACAATTGCTGCTACGCTCATCATCATGATCGCACTGACCACTTTCATCAACCACACGAGAATCGGTGCTGCCATGCAGGCAGTTTCCGAGGATAGAGGAGCGGCTCAGCTGATGGGTGTCAATGTAAACAGCACAATCAGTATTACTTTCGCCATCGGCTCTGCGCTCGCAGCCGTTGCAAGCCTTTTGCTCTGCTCTTCCTATCCGCTTATCGGACCGTATACCGGCGCAATGCCGGGAATCAAAGCTTTCGTAGCTGCGGTATTCGGCGGAATCGGCTCCATTCCGGGCGCTATGATCGGCGGAATCCTGCTCGGCGTTATCGAAAACCTGAGCAAAGCGTACATTTCCACGCAGCTTTCGGATGCAATCGTATTCGGCGTGCTGATTATCGTTCTGTTAGTAAAGCCAACAGGTATTTTAGGCAAAGCAATGCGTGAGAAAGTGTAGGTGGACGGGATGAAGAAAATGACAACGACTTTAAACAAGACAACAAAGCAGAATGCAATCACCTATGCAATCGTTTTTGCCTGTTTCGTATTCTGCATCATATACAGCGGACTGCCTTCGGGTTCCAGCCTGATTAAAGGTCTGTTCGTTCCGATTTGCGCATATGTAATTATGGCGATGTCCCTGAATCTTACTGTAGGCATCCTCGGCGAACTCAGCCTTGGACACGCGGGCTTCATGTGTCTGGGCGCTTTCGTGGGAAGCACTTTCAGTATGCTGACACAGGAAAGCCTGACCTCTGTATGGGTGCGCTTTCCACTGGCGATTTTGCTGGGCGGCGCGGTAGCTGCAGTCGCAGGCATTTTGATCGGTATTCCGGTTTTGAGACTGAAGGGCGACTATCTGGCAATCGTTACATTAGCGTTTGGCGAAATCATCAAAAATATCGTAAACAATATTTATCTTGTAAAAGACGTCAACGGTGTACATTTTGCACTGGGCGTAGACGCTTACAACAATATGGAACTCGATGACATGACGGCTGAAAACATCATCAACGGCGCCATGGGTATCACAGGTGCGCCGAGAGACTCCAATTACATCGTTGGATTCGTACTGGTGCTGATTACATTAATCGTAATCCTGAATTTGGTACAGTCAAGAGCCGGCAGGGCCATCATGGCAATCAGAGACAACCGCATCGCAGCAGAGTCCATCGGTATCAACATAACAAAATACAAGCTCATCGCGTTCTCGATTTCCGCAATGTTTGCGGGCATGGCGGGCGTGCTTTACGGACACAATCTTTCCAGCTTGGTTGCGGTAAAATTCGACTATAACCTTTCCATTTTGGTACTGGTCTTCGTCGTACTGGGTGGTATCGGAAGCATGAGAGGCTCAATTATCGCAGCAATCATACTGACCGCGCTTCCGGAACTTCTCAGAGGCTCGTTCAGCGACTACAGAATGCTGATTTACGCAATCCTTTTGATCGTAATGATGCTGGTAAACAACAACGAAAACATGGCTATGTATAAAGAAAGATTCAAATCATATCTGCATATCGGCAAAGGCGGCAAAGGCAGCAAAGGCGGCAAAGGCGGAACGAAAGCCGGTGCTGAGGAAAGTCAGGAGGTGAGCGCATGACAGCTATGCTTGAAACGAAAAACTTGGGAATCTCTTTCGGCGGACTGAAGGCGGTTGACGAGCTCACGATGACGATCCAAAAGGGACAGTTATACGGATTAATCGGGCCAAACGGCGCAGGAAAAACGACCGCGTTCAACCTGCTCACCGGTGTATACAAACCGACCGAGGGAAACTTTTTCCTCAACGGCGAAAAGCTGACAGGCAGCAGCACAATCGAAATTAACAAAAAAGGAATCGCCAGAACCTTCCAGAATATCCGTCTGTTTAAACAGCTCTCGGTACTTGACAATGTCAAGCTGGGGCTTCATAATGATTATAAATACTCAACGATAGGCGGAATCTTCCGTCTTCCGTCCTACTACAAAACCGAAAAGGCGATGAATGAAAAGGCGGAGGAACTTTTGGAAGTTTTCGGACTGGCGGATGAAAAGGACTATATTTCGGCAAATCTGCCTTACGGCAAACAGAGAAAACTCGAGATTGCAAGAGCGCTTGCGACATCTCCGAAGCTGCTTCTGCTGGACGAACCGGCTGCCGGCATGAACCCGAACGAAACACAGGAACTGATGGACACCATTGAGTTTGTAAGAGAAAACTTCGATATGACCGTACTGCTCATCGAACATGACATGAGACTGGTTGCGGGAATTTGCGAAGAACTTACGGTTCTGAACTTCGGAACGGTTCTGGCACAGGGCAAGACGAAGGATGTTTTGAACAATCCGGAAGTTATCAAGGCATATTTGGGCGAATAAGGAGGGCGCGCATATGGCAATGTTAGAAATAAGAGATTTAGAAGTCAATTATGGTGCCATCAACGCTATCAAAAAGATTTCATTCGATGTCAACGAGGGCGAAGTTATCGCTCTGATTGGCGCAAACGGCGCAGGAAAGACAACGACGCTGCACACGATTACGGGTCTTCTGAAGGCGAAATCCGGCAGTGTGAAGTTTGAGGGCAAGGAATTAACGAAGATGCCGCCGCATAAAATCGTAGAGATGGGTATGGCACATGTACCGGAAGGGAGAAGAATTTTTCAACAGCTTTCGGTATTTAAAAATCTGGATTTGGGTGCGTATACCCGCAAAGACAAGCAGGAATACGCGAAGAATCTGGAAATGGTTTATGAGAAATTTCCGAGGCTTGAAGAAAGAAAAAGTCAGATTGCGGGTACTTTGTCAGGCGGCGAGCAGCAGATGCTTGCAATGGGCAGGGCACTGATGTCCAGCCCGAAGATCATTCTGATGGATGAACCTTCGATGGGTCTGTCGCCTCTTTTTGTGGGTGAGGTTTTCAAAATCATCCAGGAGATTAAGAAGAGCGGAACGACCGTTTTGCTGGTTGAGCAGAACGCGAAGAAGGCGCTGGAAGTTGCGGATCGGGCTTACGTACTGGAAACAGGGAAAATCGTTCTCAGCGGGGATGCAAAGGATTTGATGAATGACGAAGCAGTAAAGAAAGCTTACTTAGGCGAGTAAAAGTTAGGAGAATGATATGGAGAAATATGTAATTACAATCGCCCGTGAATACGGAAGCGGCGGAAGAGGAATCGCACATCGTCTGGCAGAGGCTCTTGGCATAAGATATTATGACAAGGAGCTGATTCGCATGGCGTCTGAAGACAGCGGAATCAGCGAGGCACTGTTCAATCTTACCGACGAAAAACTTGAGGATAAATTCCTGCGTAAACACGGAATCTCCAAAGGGGCGCTGGTTTCCCAGCCGCATCCTGAAAACAAACTGACGAAAGAAGAGCTTTTTAAGTTCCAGTCCGAGATTATCCGCAGAGTGGCGGATCAGGACGAGTCTTGCATTATCATCGGAAGATGTGGGCAGTACATTCTGCGCGATCACCCGAACCTTGTGCGCGTGTTCATTCATGCGGACAAGGACTACTGCATCGAAAAGCTGATGCAGCGGTACGGAATTGATAAGTCGGAAGCAACGGCACTGCGCGATAAGACGGACAAAAACCGTGCCGATTACCACAAGCACTACACCGGAACGGAGTGGACGGATGTCCGCAATTACGACTTGTCGCTGGACACTTCCAAGCTGTCGCAGGAGGAATGCATCCGCATTATCGAAAATTACATAAAGAGCAGATAAATCCGGAAGGATTACATAAAAATTATCTGAAAAGCCCCGAAAGGAAATCCCGCCTTTCGGGGCTTTTTTTGGTGCACTCGGCGGCGCACCGCTTGGGATTTTTTTATTTGAACCATTTTTTCCTCTTGAAGAGCAGGATTTCGATGAGCACCACAACGGCGGAAAAAACCGCCACGCAGCCGTAGGCATATGGGTGCGAAAGTTCAGGCATATTGCGGAAGTTCATTCCGTACCATCCGGTAATCAGCGTCAGCGGCATGAAAATCGTCGTGATAATCGTCAGAAGCTGCATAATCTGATTCTGCCGGATGTCGATGCGGGACTGCCGCAGCTCGCGAAGCTGGATCGAATATTCCTTGAGACTTGCAACCAGTGCACCGAGCCTCTTTATCTTGTTTTCGTAAATTTCCGGCAGCGGCTTGGCCTTCATGTGCTGCTCCGCCGCCCACTGCTGAATCGTGTCACTTGCGTCGGAGAGGCGGTCGTAGTACATGCCGAGCCTCGAAAGATTCTTTCGCATTGCAAGAATTGTTTTTTCAAAATCCACATCGTCATCTTCTTTTTCGCCGGTTATGATATCCTCGAGGTCTTCAAGTTCGTCCTCGTAACTCTGAAGGAAAAGCATATCGTCTTTAATCATGTACTCCATGAGATCATAGAGAAGCAAAATCGGTGAATCGCTCGCATGCGGCTCTGCGGTTTCAAGCGCGGTAAGGAGCGTTGAAACATAGTCCGTATCGTCGATAAAGAGAAGACGGCCTTCCGTGATACAGTAGCCGAAAATCTGCTTTTTCAGTGAAACTTCGGGCTTTTTCGGGACAGCAAAAGTACCCGCAAGGGCGTCGCCGGTCACCTCTGCCTTGCAGAACGGGTGACGGATGCTGTTGTACGAAAAGCATCTTTTGTAAATCCCGGGATAGGCAATTTGGAATTGTTTAACAGTTAAAATTTCATATTTCATAAGCGAGCCTTTCTTTATACGGAAATTATATCACAGAACGGGGAAAAAGCAAAAAAAAAATTAAATTAACTCAAAAACTTGACTTTTAACATTTTTAAAGTTAATATATAAATATATTAAGTTAAAAAAGGAGAATGGGAATATGCTAAGAAACGTATTCGGAATTGCAATAAGCGTCGAGGACTGGAATCATCAAGACTCATTGCCTGTCTACATGTCAGACAGCTATAATTTCAATACAGCATATATTGCGGATAAACGATGTATAATTCTCACACCGAAAGGTGCACTTGCCACTGTTCCGGCATTAAAAAAACAAATAGCCCAAATACGTCAAATCGATAATGTACCGATTGTACTTGAACTTGCAGCAGTATCCGCTTACCGAAGGGAAAGCCTTATAGAAAATAGGATCCCGTTTATAACCCGGAAGCAGATTTTTTTACCATTTATAGGAACTTTGCTCACAGAGGAAAAACAAGATGAGGGCAGGAGCGGAAAATTTGTTTTTTCCACGCAGCAATTATTCTTGTTCTATCTCTATAGCAAGAAAAAACGGCTTTACATTTCAGAAGCAGGAAAAGAACTTCCTTTTACGGCAATGACGCTAAGCAGAGCAGTAAAGCAGTTGGAGAATACAGACTTGTTTATTGTCTCAAAAGATGGTGTAAACAAGGTTATTGAATCAAAATACGACAGGCCGAAACTGTTTGAGAAAGCAAAAGCATATTTGTCAAGTCCTGTTTTTAAGGCAGGATATATAGCGAAGTCTCAAATTACAGATGATATGGTGTTTGCAGGAGAAACGGCACTTTCCACGGAAACCATGTTAAATCCGCCGCGTGTTATAACATATGCTGCGGAACGAAAAAAAGATGCAGTAATGTTGACGGAAGAACTGGTAGACCCGGATGAACAGGTAAGGCTTGAACTATGGGCGTATGATCCAACACAATTCTCGGATGACAATAACGCGGACGACATTTCGGTCGCATTATCTTTCAGCGGGACTACAGACGAAAGAATCGAAGAAGCAGTAGAAGAGTTGATAGAAAGAAGGTTGCAGGAATAATGGTCAATGGAATTGTAAAATTCAAAGAAGCGTTCCAAGGCTTTGAAAATCAAAATGTTATAATCGGTGGAACTGCATGTGATTTAATTATGGAAAATGAGGAGCTGCCGTTTCGTGCCACGAAGGATATTGACATTGTGTTGATTATTGAAGCTGTAACGGCTGAGTTTGGCAGACGATTCTGGGAGTATATCAAAGAAGCCGGATATGAACATTTGAATAAAAACAGCGGAAATGCACAGTTTTACCGTTTTTCTGCTCCAAGAAGCAAGGAGTACCCATATATGATAGAGCTTTTTTCAAGGAATCCGAGTTTTATCGCGTTGCAAGAAGATGCAATTCTTACCCCGCTCCCGATAGACGATGAAATATCAAGCCTGTCAGCAATTCTTTTAAATGAATCCTACTATGAACTATTGAAAAGCGGGCAAGAGGTTATTGACGGTATTCCGGTGTTAAGTCCAACCTGTTTAATCCCGTTTAAAGCAAAAGCTTGGCTAGACTTGAAAAAACGCAAGTCGGATGGAGAACATATCGACAGCAAAAATATCAGAAAACATAAAAATGATGTGTTTCGTCTCGCACAACTGATTAGCGCCGATACCAGACAATTACTCAGCCCAGAGGTAATAAATGACATGAAAAAGTTCTTGTCTGAAATAGAGGGTGAAGATGTGGATTTGAAATCGCTGGGTATACAAATAACAGATAAGAAGAGAATGTTAGATATATTGTATCAATGTTACGGTTTATAAGCTGTCAGCAAATTAAGACACCTTTTTATTTTGTGCGAAAAACAGAGCGGAAAAAAAGCAAAATTTTTTCAAAAAAGTATTGACAATTGAATAGCCGTTCAACTATAATAAAGACAACAGTTGAATAATTGCTCAACTCTATGAGAATAATAAAAATGATATAAAACAGGAGGAACATAAAATGAAAAAGACATATTTACTTGAAGGACTTGATTGTGCAAACTGTGCAGCAGAGGTTGAAAGAAACGTAGCAAAGCTTGACGGCGTAAACAGCGCATCCGTAAACTTCCTTACTTTGAAGATGGTTCTGGATGTGGAAGAAGAAGGCTTTGATGAAACCTATAAGAAGATTGCAAAGACAGTAAAGAAAACAGAACCTGACGTAGTAATCAAGGAGCTCTAGAAATTTTCGGAAGGGAGTGGCGTGAGATGAAGAAGACGATAATCAGACTTGAGATCGGAGCGGTTTTGTTCGTGATTGCGATTATGGTTCCGGCGGAGCCGTATCTTTTGAAGCTTGCGGTATATCTGGCAGCGTATCTGGAAATCGGATACAAGGTTTTATGGAAAGCGATTCGCAACATCAGCCGAGGCAAAGTGTTCGACGAGAACTTCCTGATGGCGGTTGCTTCGGTCGGGGCCTTCGCAACGGGCGAACTTCCGGAAGCAGTTGCGGTTATGCTTTTCTATCAGGTCGGGGAACTTTTTGAGGATTATGCGGTCGGCAAATCCAGAAAATCCATTACGGAGCTTATGAATATCCGCCCGGATTATGCGAACTTAAAGCTTGAAGGCGGCGACACGAAAAAGGTTGATCCCGAAGAGGTCAAAATCGGTGATGTCATCGTGATTAAGCCGGGAGAAAAGGTTCCTTTGGACGGAAAAGTTTTGAGCGGCACTTCGATGCTGGATACTGCGGCACTGATCGGAGAATCGGTTCCGCGCAATGTAGAGGCGGGAAGTGAGATCCTCAGCGGCTGCATCAACGAAAGCGGACTTTTGGAAGTTGAGGTAACCAAGGAATTCGGCGAATCCACGGTCAGCAAGATTTTGGAACTGGTAGAGAATGCGACCAGCCAGAAGGCAAAGATGGAAAACTTCATCACAAGATTTGCGGCTGTTTACACACCGGCAGTTGTAGGAGCGGCTGTGGTTCTGGCACTCGTTCCACCGCTTTTGATCGGCGGAGGAATTGTCGGCAGTGCGCCGGGCTTCACCGGGGCTTTGTTTAAGGACTGGGTTTACAGAGCACTGAACTTCCTCGTAGTATCTTGTCCGTGCGCTTTGGTAATTTCGGTTCCTCTGAGCTTCTTCGGCGGAATCGGCGGCGCATCGAAAATCGGCCTGCTCGTAAAAGGCAGCAACTATCTGGAAGCCGCAGGGCATACCGAATGCGTGGTCATGGATAAAACCGGAACCCTGACCAAAGGTGTTTTCAAGGTGGAAGAGGTTCACACCTGCGGAGAACTTTCAGAAGACAAACTGCTGCGTTATGCGGCTTATGCAGAGGCAAACTCCAGCCATCCGATTTCGGTATCCTTGAGAGAGGATTTTGAGGAGAAAAGCGGGGAAAAAGTCGATAAATCGCAAATTGGCGATGTGAAGGAAATCGCAGGTCACGGCGTGCAGGCTGTGATTGAAGGGCATACGGTTCTGGCGGGAAATGCCAAGCTGATGAAGCGTGAGCAGATTACTTATGAAGAGGCGTCCGCTGCGGGAACCGTGGTTCATATCGCGGTAGACGGAAAATATGAAGGCTATATCACGATTGCAGATCAGATTAAGGACGACGCGGCAGAGGCAATCCGCGGCTTGAAAGCAAGGGGAATCAAGACGGTTATGCTGACAGGGGACAGCAGAGCGGTTGCGGAAAGCGTCGGCGCGAAACTCGGAATCGATGAAATTCATGCAGAACTTCTGCCGGAAAATAAGGTAGAAGAAGTCGAAAAACTGCTTGCGGCGAAATCGCCGAAAGGAAAGCTTATGTTCGTCGGCGACGGCATCAACGATGCTCCGGTTCTTGCCAGAGCGGATGTCGGGGCTGCGATGGGCGGCCTTGGCTCGGATGCAGCCATTGAAGCGGCGGATGTTGTCATCATGACGGACGAACCATCGAAGCTCCTGAGCCTGATGGATATCGCAAGAAAAACGCTTGGCATCGCAAAACAGAATGTGGTATTTGCACTTGCGGTTAAATTAATCGTATTGGTACTCAGTGCAATCGGTCTTGTAGACATGTGGGCCGCGGTATTCGCAGATGTCGGTGTATCGGTAATTGCCATCCTCAACGCGATGCGCGCGCTGAAGGTTGAATAGTGGGCGGCACTCCTTGACAGTTCGACGATCATAAAAAAAAGAAAAGTTGGCTTTTTTCAGAATAAGCTTCCGAAAGAGCCAACTTTTGTATTAGTTATGTGCATCGTGGCAGTAGGAGCAGGTACAGTCCGCTGCGTGATTTTTGTGCGTGATATGCACGAAAGCAATATCCAGAATATCCATGACATGCTGGTCGTCGAGAGAGTAAAAAATGTTTTTGCCCTCCCGGCGGCTTTTTACGAGATCATCATCCTTGAGCAGCTTTAGCTGGTGGGAAACCGCCGACTTTGTCATGTCAACGGCCTCCGCGATGTCGTTGACGCAGACCTCGCTGTCAGCTATCGTGCAGAGGATTTTCATCCTTGTTTCATCGCCGAGGACTTTAAAAAATGCCGCGGCGCTTCCTATTAACTCTTTTGAAATGTGGTTCATCATTGCAATCTACCGGCTTTCCTTATTTTCCTCTTTCGTAATACAGCTTCATTTCGCCGTCAGGCACCATGCTTCCGCCCGTTGCCCATAAGATGTGGGAGGCATTCTGCATTTTGTCCGTAAGCCCTTTCGTTTCGAGGTATTCCGCAGCGGCGGATACGAGCGCAGGACCTGTGAACGAAGCACAGGAAGACGGCTCAATGTAGATTTTTTCCCTGTCGGCAAGCCGCGTCAGGAACGGATAAAGTTTTTCGTCGTCAATCGTGTAACAGCCGTCAAGGAGCGTCTGCATAAAGGAAGACACAAGATATGAGGCTCTGCCAACCGCAAGACCGTCCGCATCGGTAATTCCGTCAATTCCGATGTCACGGCACGAAATCCCGTCGTGAAGTCCCGTGATGAGACCAAGGGTCATGCAAGGCGCATGTGTCGGCTCTGCAAAAAATACATGCACATTATCGCCGTAAATCTGCTTAAGGCCAAATGTAACGCCGCCCGGAGCCCCGCCGACCCCACACGGAATATACACAAAAAGCGGGTGTTCGTCATCAACGGTGATTCCGGCTTCCTCAAACTGCGCGCCGATTCTGAGAGCGGCAACCGCATAACCAAGGAAAAGGTCAACCGAACCTTCGTCATCAACAAAGTGGCATGTCGGGTCATCTGCCGCTTCCCGGCGTCCCTGTGCAACCGCTGCCTGATAATCGTCCGGATATTCGATGACGGTAACGCCTTTGGAACGGAGAAGGTCTTTCTTCCACTGTCGCGCGTCGGCGGACATGTGAACTGTAACCTTGAAGCCGAGCTTGGCACTGATAATGCCGATCGACAGGCCAAGGTTGCCGGTGGAGCCGACCGCAACCGAATATTTTGAAAAAAGCTCGCGGAATCTGTCCTCTGCCAGCATGCTGTAATCGTCCGTCTCTTTCAGCATGTCTGCCTTCATCGCGACTTCTTCGGCAAATTTCAAGACTTCATAAATGCCGCCTCTTGCCTTAATCGAGCCGGAAACCGGCAGGTGACTGTCGCGTTTCAGGAAGAGCCTGCCGGAAATCGGCCCGCTCATGTGCTCGAGCGCAGGTTTCATGCGGGCGATTTCCACCAAATCCGATTCAATGATGCCGCCGGATTTGGCGGTTTCCGGGAAAGCCTTGGCGAGGTAAGGCGCAAAGCGTGCAAGCCTTGCTGCCGCATCTTCGACGTCCCTCATGCCGAGCACCGGCTGCTGTGCTTCCGGCTGCTGTGCTTCCGGCTGCTGCGAGATGCCTTTGCCGCTGTCCGGATTGATCCAGAAGATTTCCTTATAATCCGCCATCTGAGCGACCGGCGGAAAATCCGCCATGAGCTTGTTCATATCCATTTTAGTGTTCATAATGTGACCTCCGAAGGTATATGAAATTTTAAATTTTGTGTTTTAGAAAAATTTACATTTTTGAAATAATTAAGCAATTCCACCATCCGACCTCAAAAAAGGTGCCTTTTCGTGAAAATGCTAGCGTTTGCGCCGCCGTGCAACCATTCGGCCAGTCACGCGGCCCCTTGCTCCGTGCGGCTAGAATCTGTCGCTATAGTTTATGAGGCTGCGAAGATGGCCGCCTTTGACCTTGGGCTTCTGTTTCGGTTTCTGCACGGCCGGAGCCACCGGAGATGCCGCCGGAGACGCCGGAGACGCCGGAGTTTCGGGCGCAGAAGCGGTGCCACCTGCGGCCGAGTTGTCAGCTGCTGAGTTGTCTGGTGCATCCGCTCCGCCGCCGGTCGAACCAACGCCGGCTGCGGGCAGCATAAAGTCTTCGTAATAATAGATTTTGGCCTGCAGGCCGGCTTCCGAAGTCGTGACCAAAGCAAAAGTTCCGCCGGAGCCGTCGCGCGGCTGCGAAAGGCTGCCGGGATTCAGCAGGCACACACCTCCGGTTTCAACGAAAACGCTTCTGTGGGTGTGACCGAAGAATGCGCCGATACAGCCGGATTCAAGAGCTTTGTAGTAAAGCTTCTGCATGCTGAATCCGACATCCTCCATGTGACCGTGGGTAATAAGGATGTCGCCGCACTCGGTTTCAAGCAGGGAGCAGGCTTCAAAGTCGAAGCAGCCGTCGCAGTTGCCCTTGACTGCCAGAACCGGGATGCCAAGGCGGGCACGGATTTCCTGTGCGTCGGCGTAGTAGTCACCGCAGTGCACAATCATGTCAACGGGCGGGGTGCGGTGCGAGCCGGGCTGTGGTGCCGGGCGGCTGCCGAAGAGGCAGTCGGAAAGCTCGCTTGAAAACCCGCCGGAGAGTCCACCGGAGCGGGCTGCCGGGCCGCCTGCGGAAGCAAGTTTGTTGTATACATCGTAAACGCGCTCATTTTTTCCGTGAGTGTCGCTTATTACTAAAATTCTCATTTTACAATTCCTTTATTTGTTGTATAATATAATTAAGTATAACACATACGGAGAAAAAAATGAACGAGAAAAAGATTAAGTTAAAAAACAAATATCTTCAACAAACGCTCATGCTGCTTTTGGTCGGGGTCATTCTGATTATTGCGTATTACGTGGTGAACCACATGCCGGTAATCAAAGAAGGCTTTGCGAAGCTCAACGACATTCTGATGCCTTTTTACATAGGAATCGTTATGGCGTATCTGCTTTGTCCGATCTACAATGCTACAGTAAGGCTGGTATACAAACTCAACAAAGGCAGATTCAAGAAACCGGCGAGGGACTTTAAATTTGCGAGATTTTTCGGAACCCTGGCGGCACTGGCACTGCTCATCGTTGTGGTTGCGGGACTGATGATGCTTGTAATCCCGGATCTTTGGGACAGCATTATGGGATTGGCAATGGGAGCACCCGAAATTGCGGAAAGAGCCCAGGACTGGATCAGTGCGAACGTGGACCAGAACCCGGAATTTGCGACGCTTTTGCAGGGAAAACTGGAAAACATGTCCGATACGATCATCTTGTGGGCGCAGGACAGAGTGCTGCCGGGAGCCGAAGCCATTTTGACGGGTGTCGTCGGAACGCTCGGAACGGTGCTCGACATATTCGTGGCACTGATTATCTGCGTATACATATTGAACAGCAAAGAACTTTTTGCGGCGCAGACGCGTAAACTGATACTTGCGACATTCAAACAGGAAAGAGCCGAAAAATTCTTCGAGCTGGGAAGGCTGAGCAATCAGACCTTCGGCGGCTTTATCAACGGGAAAATCATAGACTCGGCGATTATCGGCATCCTTTGCTTCGTCGTGCTTACGATATCTGAAATACCAATGACGATGCTCATAAGCGTTGTCGTGGGAGTGACGAACATCATCCCGTTTTTCGGGCCTTTTATCGGAGCGATTCCTTCCATTATCATTTTGCTCATAGTGGAACCAATTGCGGCACTGAAGTTCGGAATTATTATCCTCATCATTCAGCAGCTCGACGGAAATATCATCGGGCCGAAGATTCTCGGAAAAACCACCAAGCTCGCAAGCTTTTGGGTAATGTTTGCGATTATCGTGGGCGGCGGACTCTTTGGTTTCCCGGGAATGATTCTGGGTGTGCCGGTTTTCGCTATCCTGTATACATACCTGAGCAGGGGTATCAACGCGAAGCTCGAAAGCAAAATGCTGGATACATGCACGATTGCGTACGAGGATTTCAGCAAATACAATGTCGACAAGGAGGAAATTTTTTGTGAAGACAGAATTAACAAAGACGGGGACAGCAGACGGGGCGAAAAGCTCAGAAAAATGTTCGACCCTCCAAATACAGGAGAACATAAGAGCGGCACTGGAAGGACTGACGGAGCCAAAGACGGCAGCGCCGGAGACAGCGGCACCGGATGCGGCGAAGATGCCGGCATCGAATAAAATCGAAATCGAAGAAAATGCCGACATGAAGAACTACACCTCGTTTAAGGCAGGCGGACGCGCGGCGGCACTGATAAAAGTCAGCTCTGCGGATGCGTTGAAAGAGGTTCTGAAGGCTTTGGCAAAGAAGGAAATTCCGCACCTGTTCCTCGGGAACGGCTCGAACATTCTTTTCAGGGACGAAGGCTATGCGGGTGCGGCCATTAAAATGCAGGATTTTGCGGATGTTGCCGTGAATGAAGACCGGGTGGTCTGCCAAACGGGAATCTACATGTCATCCCTCGCAAAAATTTTGATGAACGAAGGCCTTGCGGGATTTGAATTTGCAAGCGGAATCCCCGGAACGCTCGGCGGAGGGCTTTTTATGAATGCCGGTGCATACGGCGGAGAACTCAAAGATATCGTTATGAGCGTGCGCGCGATTTCGCCGGACGGTGAGGAAGAGCGGGTTTTCAGCAGAGAAGAAATGCAGTTCGGATACCGCAGCAGCATTCTTCAGCAAAACGGATTCATCGCAGTCGAGGCGGAGCTTAAGCTTGAAAAAGGCCTGCCACATGAAATCGGCGGGAAAATGCGCGAACTTGCGGCAAAACGAAATACGAAACAGCCGGTGCAGTATCCTTCCGCGGGGAGCACCTTTAAGCGCCCGGAGGGATTTTTTGCGGGAAAACTTATCGAAGATGCGGGCCTGAAAGGTGTCAGCGTCGGCGGGGCACAGGTTTCGACGCTTCACAGCGGCTTTATTATCAACAAAGGCGGCGCGACGGCGACGGATATTCTTTTGCTCATTGACCTTGTAAGGAACACGGTATATGACAAATTCGGCGTGATGCTGGAACCGGAAATTCGGATCATCTGACGCCCGGACGGCACAGCAAAACCAATGCCGGGCCGGTGCGGACATGGATACGCCGGACGGCACGAAGGCATGAAGAAACGGAGATTTTATGGATAGATTTGACGAAATAATAGCAAAATACAGGATGGTTTACGACCACCATACGCATACGACTTACTCGCACGGCAAAGGAAGTATTGCAGACAATGTGCGCGTTGCTGCGGCAAAGGGCCTAAAGTCGATTGCGATTACCGATCACGGCCCGGGGCACATGACTTACGGGCTTGACAGGGCAAAAATCCCACAGATGCGTGCGGAGATTGCGGCTCTCAAGAAAGAATTTCCGGACATGGAGATTTTGCTCGGCGTGGAAGCCAACACGATGCGTATTGAGCCGTACATCGACGTTCCGGCTTCGGAGCGCGGAGATTACAACATTTTGCTCGCGGGCTACCACTACGGAATCCGGCACGCGGGAATGATTGCAAATTACGCATATAAGCATGCGGGATTTTTCAGGGGAGAGGACTCTTCGCTGAAGGTCGCAAACACGGCGATGATCCTGGACTGCCTGTATTTCAATGAAGAGGCAGGCAATCACATTGATGTGCTCACACACCCCGGCGACAAGGGGCCGTTTGACATTGAGGATATCGCAAAAGCCTGCGCGGACACGGGCACACTTATCGAAATCAACGACAAGCACGCACACCTTACGGTGGAGGAGATTAAAATTGCCGCAAAATTTGATGTCAGCTTTATCATCGGAAGCGACGCCCATGTGCCGGAAAAAGTCGGCTCGTTCGAAGGACCGCTCAGACGCGCACTCGAGGCGGGCCTGGATCCTGGGCGAATCGTGAATATTTCTCTTGCCAACGAAGGACAAAAAGAGATATAATAGATTGTTAAACAAAACGCAAAGAAAGGAGCAGAGATATGGATAGTGTCCCCGATGGGAAGAACAACGTTTTAAAATTGCACAGCCCTATCGCTGCTCAGTCTGTAATTCTCCTCTAAGCATTGGGATGCGGCGGCGGCAGGGCGCACGAGAGAGGAGATGATTCCAGTGGATCAGAACACATTGAGAAACCCTGACGACATCTTGAAGGAATCCATGGAGCGAATCTATCAGCTCCTTGAAGAAAAAAAATACTTCATGGTGAAGGATGAACTTTTGAAGTTCAACGATGCGGATATCGCTGAAATGTTCGAAGAACTTTTGGAGGATCCGGATGACATCGAAAAAATCATCGTCGTCTACAGACTCCTGCCGAAAGATGTTTCGGTTGAGGTTTTTTCCTACCTTCCGTCCGACGACCAGCTCAAAATCGTTGACGGCATAACGGATAAGGAATTAAGCTATATCGTAGGCGAACTTGACTTCGACGACAAAATCGATATTTTGGAGGAACTTCCGGCCAATCTGGTCGATAAGATTCTCGAAAAAACGCCAAAGAACGAGCGGCAGCTCATCAATAATTTTTTGAACTACCCGGACACTTGCGCGGGAAGCCTTATGACGCCTGAATACATCAGCCTTCAGAAGGACATGACCGTGGGAGAGGCTTTGGCGCACATTAAGAAAGAAGGAATGGATGCCGAGACGATTTACACCTGCTATGTCAAGGACGCAGGCAGAAAACTCATCGGTATCGTTTCGCTGAGCACGCTTGTCATAACCGATGACAGCGTCAAAATCAAGGACATCATGCACACCGACTATGTGTGGCTGAATGTATACGATGACCAGGAAGAGGTTGCCGAAGAGTTCAAAAAATACGACTTTTTGGCGATGCCTGTTGTTGACAAAGAGCACCGCTTGGTCGGCATCATCACCGTCGATGATATCCTCGACGTAATGGAAGAGGAAGCGACGGAGGACATCGAAAGAATGAACGGCGTCATCAATTTTGATGACCCGGACAAGGACTATCTGGATATTTCCGTGTGGAAGCATGCCCTCAGCAGGCTCCCGTGGCTGCTCATCCTCATGGTCGCATATATTTTTACGGGAATGATCATCACGAATTTTGAGGCAAAACTTTCGGAAATTATCTGTCTGGTTGCCTACATGCCGATGCTGATGGGCACGGGCGGAAATACCGGCTCCCAGGCGGCGACACTGATCATCCGCGGTCTTGCAACCGGCGAGGTTGACACCTCCGACACCCTCAGGATTCTGTGGAAAGAAATCCGAATCGGCGTTCTCATCGGAGCGATTCTGAGTGCCTTTAACTTCCTGAGAATCTGCCTTTTGGACGGCTACGAAATTTCGATTGCGCTCACGGTCTGCAGTGCAATGCTGTTAATCGTAATTTTCGCCAAAGTCCTCGGCAGTATGGTTCCGCTTCTTGTAAAAAAAGCGAAACTCGACCCGGCGCTCATTGCAAATCCAGCAATCTCGTCAATCTCCGACGCGGTGGCTCTCAGCATTTACTTCGCGATGGCAAGCCTGTTCCTCGGCCTCTAGGCCTGTGGACCGACACCCGGCGGGCCTTGGCTGTTTGGTGCCCTTGACCTTCGGCACAAGACGCGTGCCAATCGCATGACCGGCATGTACTGTTTTGCATACATGAGAGTATATATATGTGTTTTTTGAAAAACGCAAAAATGTAAACGCCCGTTTACAAAATCACCAAATGCAAAAAAACATATATGCAAGATATGGTGTATACATTGAAAGATTGTCCGAAATGCGGGTGAATGCTCCAGGCGGACAATTTTTTTTGATATTAATAAAAATTAACCGGAAAAACAAAGGAGAGTACAGCAATGAATACGATAATGCCAACACAAAAAACGAAGAAACTTGCACTCGTGGGCTTTGGCAATGCGGGCAGAGCATTCGCGAAGCTCCTGATCGAGAAGCGCAAGCAGATAGAAGAAAAATACGGATACAATGTCATCGTAACAGCAATTGCGACGGGCTCGCGCGGGAACCTCGTGAATTCGACAGGCATCGATCTGGCTGCGGCACTTCATGATGTTGAGACGGAGGGGGCTTTTTCGTCGCATATGCCGCTTTCACAAATGAGCACCATGGAAATCGCATCCAATGCGGACTACGATGTACTCGTTGAAATGACGCCGCTGAATATTTTTACGGGTGAGCCGGCTATCACGCATATCGAGACGGCTTTTGCACGCGGCAGGGATGTAATCACCGCCAACAAAGGGCCGATAGCATGGAAATTTGCGAAACTGCGCAATATGGCCACACGAAAAGGATGCAGGTTTTTCTATGAAACGACGGTTATGGATGGTACGCCGGTGTTCAATTTGGTTGAAAAAACGCTCAAGCTCGCGGAGGTTACCGAAGTTTCGGGCATCCTCAACAGCACGACCAACTATGTTCTCGAAGAAATGGCGGCGGGAAAATCTTACGACGAAATTATAAAAAACGGGCAGGCGATGGGCTTTATTGAGGCAGACCCTGCCATGGACATAGAAGGCTATGATGCAGCCGCAAAAATCACTGCACTGCTCAACGTTCTCATGGACGCGGGCATAACGCCGGATAAGGTGGAGCGCAAAGGCATCGAGGACATCACTTTGGCGGATATCGAGGCGGCACGCAGCAGAGGCTGTGTAATCAAGCTTTTGTGCAGAGGAAGCCGCGGGCAGGATGGGACGGTTAAGGCGAGCGTGCAGCCACAGGAAATACCGCTGACGGATATGCTGGCATCGGTGAACAGCACCACATCGGTGGTGTCCATAACAACGGATTTAATGAAAAAGATTTCCATCGTGGAGCATGAGCCGGAAATCGAGCAGACCGCATACGGAATATTCGGAGACCTGCTCCGCGTACTGAGTGAGTAAGCACGCGTCTGCTCGCATCGAAATTGCCGAGCTCGCTTCCGGGCGAAATATAATGAGAGGATTTTAAAATGGCAAGTATGATTACGGAAAAAACGGTCCAAAATATAATTGGAAGGCGAAATAAGGAAATACATAAGGGCGATTGCGGTCGAATCATGATCGCCGCCGGCTCCGAGGGGATGGCCGGGGCCGCGATACTCGCGGCCCGGGCGGCGCTGCGCGCCGGCTCCGGACTCGTCCGGACGGCCATCCCTAAGTGCCTGTTTCCTATCCTTCAGGTCGGCGTTCCGGAAGCCACCTGCATGGAGAGAAGACTTCCAATACAGAACCTTGCGGATTTTGATGCGGTCTGCGCAGGTCCGGGACTTGGAGAAGGAAAGGAAAGCATCGACTTTGTGAAAGAACTTTTAATTTCATACGAAAAAACGCTGATTGTTGATGCTGACGGTCTGAATATAATCGCGCACTGCGGCCTTTTCGATCTGCTCAGACGCCGTGCGGACCTTTACCCGGAACAGACGATACTTACGCCGCATATGGGAGAAGCACGACGCCTGCTCGAAACAGAGGCTCCGGTTTGCACGGCGGCACCGGCCGCCCCGGAAATTTCAGCGGCTTCCGATGCCGGCCCTGCAGCCTCAGCGGCGGCACGCGGACGCATCGCGGCCGCTTTGGTTCGAAAAACACGTGCGATAATCGTGCTGAAAGGGGCAGGCACTCTAGTAGCCGCCGAGGGCAGACAGACATATACTAATACTACAGGGAATCCCGGCATGGCGACCGCAGGCTCCGGTGATGTGCTTTCAGGAATCATCACCGGTTTGGCGGGGCAGCGCAGCCAGGTTGGCACGGGCACTGCACTCGATTTTGCCCCCGGCAATCCAGCCGGTGCAGTGCCCGACGGAACCGCAGTGCCCGGCACTGAGGCTACTGCGGGCCAAGCCGCAAAGCCCGCACGCATAGGAGCCTTCGAGGCAGCCTTGGCCGGCGTATATATCCACGGACTTGCCGGAGATTTGGCGGCCCGCGAGCTTGGCGAATACGGCGTGACAGCCGGGGACCTGGCGCTTTATACAGCGTATGCAATGAAAAAGATTTTGAGCGAAGTATAAACACGAAAGAGAATTAAGGGTATCCAAAATTAATTTTGGATACCCGAACTGAAAGGAAGGGATTTTGCCGGGGAAAAAAACGCGCAAAATTCCCACAAAAGGAGTGTTGGACTTTGATAGTAAAAAAAGGAGATCTTTATTTTGCTGATTTAAGTCCCGTTGTAGGCTCAGAACAAGGGGGAGTAAGACCTGTACTCGTGGTACAGAACGATGTAGGAAACCGATACAGCCCGACAATCATCGTAGCGGCTGTTACTTCGCAGACAGGAAAATCCAAACTGCCGACGCATGTTGAGTTGGCAGCCACACAGGGGGGACTCAGCAAAAATTCGGTGGTTTTGCTGGAACAGCTAAGAACCATCGACAAACAAAGGCTAAAAGAACGAATCGGCACGCTCAGCGAAGCACAAATTCCTTCGGTTGACGAGGCATTAAGTGTAAGTTTAGGCATTGCCAATTTGAACGAAAACCATTAAAATGTTAGTGTAAGATTTTTTCGAGAAGCGTGCGGCGGCCCCAGAAGCCCGGATCAGGGCGGCCACCCAAAGCGGTCCGCTGCTGCACCTTCCCGAAATTCAAATAAATTTATATCATACATACCAGGAGGACGAAAATGGATTTTAAGAAATACGAGGACATCGCATCCCGGATTCGAATCGACATTATCAAAGCAGTACATAAAGCAGGCTCGGGACATCCGGGCGGATCGCTTTCGGCGGCGGACATCGTGACCGCGCTGTATTTCAAAGTTATGAACATAGACCCGGCGAATCCGAGAATGGAAGGCAGAGACAAATTCATTTTGTCCAAAGGGCACGCAGGCCCGGTGCAGTATGCGGCACTGGCGGAAAGAGGCTACTACGGCGTGGAAGACATGATGAGTCTGCGTAAGCTCGGAAGCCGTTTCCAAGGTCATCCGAACAGAGACAAAGTTCCGGGAATCGAAATGTCCACAGGATCGCTCGGTCAGGGCTTCGCGGTTTCCGTGGGAATGGCGATGGCTGGCAAAATGGACGAAAAGGCCGGCAAGAAATCGGGCAGAGTGTATGTGCTCCTCGGAGACGGCGAGCTTCAGGAAGGGCTCGTGTGGGAAGCCGCGATGGCGGCGGCTCACTACAAGCTGGACAATCTTTGCGCGATCGTAGACTGGAACGGCCTGCAGATTGACGGCAAAAATGAAGACGTTATGACGGTAACGCCGATTGACGAGAAGTTCAAGGCGTTCGGTTTTCATGTTTTGATGATAGACGGACACGACTTCGGACAGATTTTCGAAGCGTTTGACAAGGCGGCAGCCTGCAAGGGCAAGCCGACCGTGATTATCGCAAAAACCAACAAGGGCAGAGGGGTTTCCTTCATGCAGGACAACCCGGGCTGGCACGGCAAAGCGCCGAAAGAAGACGAAGCAAAACAGGCAGTAGCAGAACTCGGAGGTGAATGGTAATGGCACTCAGAACAGCAATCGAAGCGGCAGCGGAAAAAATGGCAACGCGCCAGGCGTACGGAAAAACTTTGGTGGAACTCGGTGCGGAAAACCCAAATCTCGTGGTTATGGACGCAGACCTTTCAAAATCCACGATGACGGCGGATTTTGCGAAGGCATACCCGGACAGATTTTTCAACATGGGAATCGCAGAGCAAAACCTCTATGCGGCGGCATGCGGTCTGGCTCTCTCGGGAAAAGTCGTATGCGCCAGCACTTTTGCGATGTTTGCGGCGGGAAGAGCTTTTGAAATTATCAGAAACTCCATCGGATACACGCATGCAAATGTGAAAATTTGCGCGACCCACGCGGGAATCACGGTAGGCGAAGACGGCGCGAGTCATCAGACTTTTGAGGATATTGCCTTGATGAGAACGATTCCGGGAATGACGGTAATCAACCCGTCCGACGGCGCGAGCGCAGCGGAACTCATCCGGCAGGCGACGGCTTTTGAAGGTCCGGCATATGTGAGACTCGGACGCGCGGCGGTTCCGACTTTCTATACGAAAGAAGCAGCAAAAGAAATCCGCATAGGAAAGGCGGCAACTCTCAGAGAGGGGGCAAAGACTGACGGCGGATATGCAGACATCACAATCATCGCGACCGGAATCATGGTGAGCGAGGCGATGCAGGCGGCAGAGGAACTTGCGGCAGAGCACGGCATCGAGGCCCGCGTAATCGATATGCACACCATCAAGCCGCTTGACGCAGAAGCAATCGTCAAGGCAGCAGAAGAGACCGGTGCAATCGTGACGGCAGAGGAACACTCGGTAATCGGCGGGCTCGGCTCGGCGGTTGCGGAAGTGGTGACGACACACTGCCCGGTTAAGATGTACATGGTGGGACAGCAGGACACTTTCGGCGAATCCGGAAAACCTGATGAACTCAAGAAAAAATACGGCATGACGAAGGACGACATCGTCAAGGGCGTTTTGACACTCAGAAAATAGCGGCCGCCCAAAGGGGATATGAGACTATGGAAGAATTGTTTGAAAATTTCAGCTTTGAGATGCTTTACACAGGGCTGACGCGATGGATTTTTGTCGTGCTCGCCTTGTACATTTTGGTGCGCTCAATTCTCTCTCTGATACGGGCAAAAAACCCGGCGGAGGTCTGGGCGTATGTGAATGCGAAGACATACAGGCAGGACCGGTACGGTTCGTGGGAGCTTGCATCGGAGAACAATGAGCCGGTTACGCACTGGGAAAATGTCATCGGAAGGGCGACAAGCTGCGACATTACGGCAGAAGACCCGGCACTTTCCAGGAACCACGGCATCCTGATGCGCGACACGGTGGATCCGGAGGGGGTCTGGAGCTACCGCGACCTCGGCTCCAAAAACGGTACATATATCAACGATATTCAGGTGAGCCGCGTCGGCGAGACAGGGCCGGAAATCAAGCTCGAATACGGCGATGTGATCCGAGCGGGCTTTACGGAGTTTACGCTTCTTCCGATCAGCCTCGAAGAAAAAAACAACAACCTCGCCATGCGAAAAGCCGACACGAAAGTCATGAGCGCGGGGCCGGGCCTTGCGGCTCTTACGCTTTTTCAGATTTTGACGGTTTTTCAGCTTTGGTTTACGGTCGGAACCGAACACCTCGGCTCAATACTGCTTGCATTTGGCGGGCTTTGCGCATGTATGTGGATCTACATGGCACTGCTGCGGACCTTCGGCAGGAATGCGGTTGAGATGGAGACCATCGCGTTTTTCCTGTCAACGCTGAATCTGGCGGTCGTGGCGACTTCCGCACCGGACAAGCTGATGAAGCAGTTTATCGCGATCGCAATCGGGGTTTTTCTTATGTTTGTGATGTGCGTGATTCTGCGTAATCTCGAACGCTCAAAAGCACTTCGCTATGTAATGTTCGGCGGAGCGGTTCTCCTTTTGATTGCAAATCTGACGATCGGGACTTTCGGTTTCGGCGCAAAAAACTGGATTCAGGTCGGCTCGATGACTTTCCAGCCGTCCGAACTGGTGAAGGTTGCGTTTATATGGATTGGTGCGGCGACGCTCGACGAACTTTTTCAGAAAAAAAACCTCTGGATTTTTATGGGGTTTTCAGCATTTTGTTTCGGGTGCCTCGGTCTGATGGGGGATTTCGGAACTGCCATCATCTTTTTCGTTACTTTCTTGATAATTTCCTTCCTGCGAAGCGGTGATTTTTCGAAGCTCATACTGATGGTGGGCGCGGCCGCTGCAGGCGGGTTTATGATATTGCAGTTCAAACCGTATATTGCCGCGCGTTTTCAGACATGGGGACATATCTGGGATCCGGCGGTTGTTGACGCTGCCGGCTATCAGCAGAGTCGGACGCTTTCGGCTGCGGCGAGCGGTGGTCTGGTGGGCACGGGTGCCGGCAACGGCTGGCTTGATACTCTGCCTGCAGCAGACACGGATATGGTTTTCGGGATTTTGATCGAAGAATGGGGACTCATCATTGCCGTGCTTGCGGTGCTTTCGATTGTGACCCTTTCGATTTTTGCGGTGCGATCCATCATGGCGGGCCGCTCGACTTACTACACGATTGGTGCGTGCGGGGCGATGAGCATGTTTATTTTCCAGACCATGCTCAACATCTTCGGCTGTACGGACATCTTGCCTTTCACGGGCGTAACCTTCCCGTTCGTTTCAAACGGCGGGACGAGCATGATTGTGTCGTGGGCACTTCTTGCATTTCTAAAGTCGGCTGACACTCGCGAAAATGCGAGTCTTGCGGTGAAAGGAGGAAGGCGCGGATGAAAAAACTCGAAAGACGGGCATTTCTTTGTCTGGCACTTGTTGCAGTGCTCCTTGCCGGCCTTGTGTTCTTCATCGTGCGTATTGAGACAAACGGTGCGGACTGGGCGACGTTCTATGCCAACACGCACATCTATGCAAACGGAAAACTCAGCGTGGGCAGCGTGTACGACCGCAACGGCAAGCTTCTTCTGAAAAATACTTCAAAGGGCATGAGATACAATTCGGACGAACTGATTCGCAGAGCGAATCTTCATTCTTCCGGCGATCCTGCGGCAAACATTGCCACGGGTGCAAATGTGGCTTTTAAGAGCCGCATGGTCGGATATAATTTTGTGACCGGCACGGGCGGCCTGCTCAAGATGGGTGGCTCAAAGGTTTACCTGACCGTGGATGCGAAGGTAAATCGCAGCGCGTACGAGGCACTTTCGGGCAGGAACGGTTTGGTCGGCGTTTACAATTACAAGACCGGGGAGATTGTCTGCATGGTCAGCACACCGAGCTACGACCCGGGCGAAAACGGCCGGAACACGCTTTCAAACCCGTTGCCGGGCACCTACATGAACAAGCTGATTTCGGGCACACTGACGCCGGGCTCGACGTTTAAGCTGGTGACCACGGCGGCCGCCATCGAGCAGATCGACGGTATCAACAAGTGGACTTACAAATGTACCGGAAGCCTTGCAGTGGGCGGAGACAAAATCACCTGCCCGAAGGTTCACGGCACGATGGACATATACGGCGCTCTGGCAAACTCCTGCAACTGTGCGTACGCAACGCTTGCAATGGAGCTTGGAGGCGATGTTCTGGCTGAGTACGCGGATTCGCTGCAGCTCACCAAATCCTATGATATTGACGGGATAAAGTCGGCCGCGGGCACGTTTAATTTTGATTCTGCGGATGTGAACATCGGCTGGGCAGGAATCGGCCAGTTTGAGGATCAGCTGAACCCGCTTTCGATGATGGTGTACATGGGCGCAATCGCGGGCGAGGGCAAGGCCGCGCTGCCTGTGCTGCTTTCGGATGAATCGCTCATCAAAAAGGGCGCAGAGCTTATCAGAAGCGATTCCGCGGCGGGCGCGGCGGCCGGAAGCGTGCGTCTTCTCAGTTCGGAGACCGCACGCACGCTGTCCGATATGATGCGAAACAATGTAAAAGTCACATACGGCGACGGCAATTATCCGGGACTTTCACTCCACGCAAAATCCGGAACCGCCGAAGTCGGAACCGGCAAAGCCCCGCACAGCTGGTTCTGCGGCTTTGCCGGCGACTATGCCTTCATCGTCTGCGTCGAAAACGGCGGCTACGGTTCCTCCGTCGCCGGCCCGGTCGCAAACAATGTCCTCCAATACATGAAGTCGGAGGGCTGCAAATTCTAAACACCTACAAAGGCCGCGGCCGCTTTCTCACACGGGCACCGCGGCTTTCTGCTGCCACCGGCACTCACCGTCCGCCCGCCGACCCGCTCTTGCACTTGGTGCTGCCCGCCGGCCCTCACACTTGGAGCAGTTCGACTGGTGTTCGCTTGTGCGGCTATGACAAATTGGAAAAAAATGGATAATCATGCATAAAGTCATATCTTTTTTGCCCGCACCTCCTCAAAAATAGAATTCGGGAGCCACAAGCGGGGCTCCCGACCCATAAAAAAGCATAACCCCGCGTCGCGAGATTATGCTTGAAATTCTACTCGAAAACTCAATTGTTGATATTTCAACGTTTTCAAGATGGCACGATTTTTCGACGGGCTGAGATAGCACTTTTTATCCGTCGAAACCGCGAGGATTTTCTATCTTTTCGACTCAAACGGCAAAAAGATAGGAAGAATCGGCAGTTTTATGCACAGCCGGCCCATCGCACGTCCGCACGTCCGGAAGGCCGGGAGGCCGGCCAACCTGCACCGCCGCCGCACCGCCACACCCGCGCCATGCCGTCCGGATCCGGAGCCCTAGTTCTTCAAGCTCTGCATCGGTGCCGGAATGCGGCCGCCGCGGCGAATCATCTTGGCAGAGGATTCGCTGTGCAGCTTCATTACCGGGCCGCGGCCGAGCAGACCGCCGAAGTCAAGTTCTTCACCCTCGGCGAGGCCGATGGCCGGGATAAGGCGGACTGCCGTTGTTTTGGAGTTGACCATGCCGATTGCCGCCTCATCGGCAATGATGGCAGCAAGTGTTTCCGGCTCAGTCTCGCCCGGAACAACGATCATATCAAGACCAACGGAGCAGACCGCAGTCATCGCTTCCAGTTTTTCGATTGCGAGACAGCCGGTTCTGGCTGCTGCAATCATACCGGCATCTTCCGTAACCGGAATGAAAGCTCCGGAAAGTCCGCCGACGGACGAAGATGCCATGACGCCGCCCTTCTTGACTGCGTCGTTGAGCATTGCCAGAGCGGCGGTTGTGCCGTGAGTTCCGCACTGTTCAAGCCCAATTTCCTCAAGAATATAGGCAACGGAGTCGCCGACTGCAGGAGTCGGTGCAAGCGACAAATCTATTATGCCGAAAGGAACGCCGAGCATGCGGGATGCCTCGGTTCCGACAAGCTGTCCCATACGGGTGATTTTGAAAGCGGTTTTTTTGATGAGCTCGGCAACCTCATTGAGAGGCGCATCAGCAGGAAGTTTTGTAAGTGCCGAACGAACAACGCCCGGGCCCGAAACACCGACGTTGAGGACAACATCCGGTTCGCCCACACCGTGAAAAGCACCTGCCATGAACGGGTTGTCTTCCGGCGCATTGCAAAATACCACAAGCTTTGCAGCACCGATGCACTGCCGATCGCTTGTCAAAGCCGCAGCTTCTTTAATTACGCCGCCCATCATGCGAACGGCATCCATATTGATTCCGGCCTTCGTCGAGCCGATGTTTACCGACGAGCAGACAAAATCCGTCTCTGCAAGCGCGCGCGGAATGGATTCAATGAGTTCACAATCGCCCGCACTGAAACCCTTCTGGACGAGCGCACTGTAGCCGCCGATAAAGTTTACGCCGACCGCCTTGGCAGCACGGTCAAGTGTTTTTGCGTATTTTACCGGATCGCCGCCGCTTACCGCAACGAGCATCGCAATTGGAGTAACGCTGATTCGCTTGTTTACGATGGGAATACCGTATTTTTTCGCGATTAACTCACCTGTAGCCACAAGATCTTTGGCATGTGAGTAAATTTTATTGTATATTTTTTCGCAGGAACGGTCGATGTCGCTGTCCGCACAGTCGAGAAGTGAGATTCCCATCGTGATTGTTCGGATGTCGAGATTTTCCTCCTGAATCATGGTTATGGTTTCCATGATGTCATTAAAATTTAACATATAAAAAGCCTCCGTATTCTAAATTCTGTGCATGGAATTGAAAATATCCTCATGCATAACGTGTACTACCATGTCGGGAACGGATTCTTTAAGGCTCTTTTGAAGTGCCTCGATTTCGCAGGTCATTTTGCTGATGTCGATGACCATTACCATGCAGAAATATCCGTCGAGGATGGACTGAGTAACTTCAAGCACATTAGCACTCTTGTCCGCGCACGCCGCAGCAACGCGGGCGAGAATGCCGACCATATCTTTACCTATAACTGTTACAACTGCTTTCATTTTATATCTCCTTTTTATTTTTCGGCACGGATTCCGCGAAGGAAAGCCGCACCTTGTATTCATTGTTCTTGAGCGTCGGGTCAACAGCGTACCGGAATCGCAGCTGAGGGTATTTTGCCTCGAAATACACACGATTGCAGGCTTTGTGACCGAACATGTTATTATAGCATTTTTCGTTCGAAAAGAAAAGGACTTCCGATATGCCGGATGCGGGAGGGGGCAAACTCCCCAAGAAGGTGTCGACTCCCGATGTGCCCGGAGCTCCAAGCGCGGCTGCAAGTGCGGTCTCCAGGCGCTCGCGGGCAATGCGGCCTTCCACAAGCTGACAGAACGCCGGGTGAAAGGCGGCCTCATTTGACATAATATCGCTGGATTTCAGACCCACGCGAATGATGTTGATACCGGCATCGTCGAGAATTTCGTATATCGCCTTTGAACGAAGCACGGCCTCCTCCTCTGAAAGCGGGGTGTAGAGACCTGCGAGCATCCGGTCATGCAGCACCGTGTCACGAAGCACAACCGTAGGATAGATGCGCGCAATGGCAGGTGCGATGCGGACTGTCTGGCGGGCGGAAAAAATACATTTTTCCATCGTGTCGCCCGGAAGACCCACCATCAGCTGGATGCCGAGTGTGAAGCCGTAATACTGAATCATTCGCGCGCTTTCATAGACGACCGCGGCATTGTGACCGCGACCGGAAAGGGTTAAGACCTCCTCGTCAAACGACTGCACGCCGAGCTCAATGACATCCGCACCGTAAGCCTTCAGATTATCCAGAATTTCTTCATTGATATAGTCGGGACGCGTGGATAGATGAATTTTATCGATCCTGCCCGCGTCCTTGTATTCCTTCGCAAGCGAAAGAAAGGCGCACTGCTCTTCAAGCGGAATGCCTGTAAAGGAACCGCCGAAAAAAGCAAGCTCAGTCGTTTCGAGATTCATTTTTTCCAATGTGCTGAGGTGCTCTTCAATCGTGCGCCTTGCGCCGCTGACCGTAACGTCACCGTTCCTTGCGGTAATACGCTTTTGATTGCAGAAAACGCAGTCATTCGGGCAGCCGCGATGCGAAATGAACACCGGAATAATCGCGTGCTTTTTCATAGTGGTGAATCCTTGCTTGTAAAAATTACATCTATTATACACGAAAACCCCAAAAGGGGCAAGCGCAGAAGAGAAAGTGCCTTTTTTGCTTTTTCCAGTATTTCCTGTGGCATTAAGTGAGCATTTATGTTAAAATAATGTAAAAAGGCAAACTCAGAAAGGTGGAACCTGCTTATGCACGGAATCGGAAACGACTGGGACGGTATGCTTGCCGCGGAATTTGAAAAGGAATACTACGGGAAGCTGCTGGCTTTTTTGGCGGAAGAATATGAAACGCACCGCATCTATCCGCCGCAGCCGGATGTTTTCAATGCGCTCCGCTATTCTTCCTATGCGGACACGAAAGTGGTGATTTTCGGGCAGGATCCGTATCATCAGGAAGGGCAGGCGCACGGACTTTGCTTTTCGGTCAACCGCGGAGTGAAAATCCCACCGTCACTTCTCAATATCTATAAAGAACTCAAAGAGGATATAGGGATGGAGATTCCGAGTCACGGGTGCCTTTCTTCTTGGGCGTTGCAGGGAGTGCTGCTTCTCAATACGGTGCTGACAGTGAGGGACAGCATGCCGAATTCCCACAAGGGCAGGGGATGGGAGACCTTTACCGACGTAATTATACGCAGACTCAACGAAAGAGAAAAACCCATCGTCTTCATACTTTGGGGTGCCAATGCAAAAACAAAGGAAAAGCTGATTACCGCAAAGCACCACTTGATTCTGACCGGAACGCATCCGAGTCCGCTGTCGGCACATACGGGTTTTTTCGGCGGCGCATACTTCAGCCGCGCAAACCGCTTCCTTGAGCTGGAAAATCAGGAGCCTATTAACTGGGCCTCTGTTTCAGATAATTAAACTACATTACATATTGACTGGGAGGAAAAAACATGGTTGGTATTATTATCGGCGTAATCGTTGCAATTCTCGTGATTTATGTTATCGCAGGATACAACGGTTTCATTAAACTCAAAAACAAATGCGAAGAAGGCTTCGCAACGATGGACGTATATCTCAAGAAAAGATATGACCTCATCCCGAACCTTGTTGAAACGGTAAAGGGTTATGCGACTCACGAGAAAGATACGCTCGAAAAAGTCATCGCAGCAAGAAACATGGCACAGGGTGCTGCAACCATCGAAGACAAGATTGCAGGCGAAAATATGCTGCAGGGCACTTTGAAAACTCTCTTTGCGGTTGCGGAAGGCTATCCTGACCTCAAAGCGAACACGAACTTCCTTGACCTTCAGAACCAGCTCAAACAGCTTGAAGACGACATTGCAAACTCGAGAAAATATTACAATGCGGTTGTTAAGCAGTTCAATACGAAGTGCGAAATGTTCCCGTCGAACATCATCGCGTCTATATTCCATTTCGAAAGAAAGCCTATGTTTGAAGTGGAAAGCGCAGAGGAGAGACAGAATGTTCAGGTTAAATTCTAATTTTTTGAATAGACTTGTGAAGAAAATACCGGTACCGGTATTTTCTTTGGCTTTGGTGATAATGAGCACCGCGTCCGCTTTCGCATACACGACGGAGGCATTCGATGTTGATGTTGTGGTTGCGGAAAACAACAGCTACGAGGTGAGCGAAACAGTCAAAGTCAATTTTGATAAGCAGCAGCACGGAATTTATGTATACATACCGGAGTCCGGCATAGAAGGAATCGACCTTCCGGACTTCAAAATTCCGAATCAGCGCGACCCCGAAATCGATAACGTATGGGTGAAAGACTGGAACTATGAGGTTTACAGCGAAAACGGAAACAAAGTCTTCCAAATCGGAGATGCGGATGAGACCGTTACCGGACGCCAGACTTTTGAATTCGGATACCGCATGACAATAATCGACGACCGAGACACGACGAAGGACTTCATGTACCTGGACCTGCTTCCGACAGGCTGGGAAACGGCAATCAAGAGCACCACGATTCATGTGACGATGCCAAAGGTCGTGGACTCTTCCAAGATTCAGGTCTATGCCGATACCTACGGCTCAAATGACATGGTTTCGAATGTCAGCTGGGACTGCGACGAGACCGGACAGAACATTACCATTACAGGAAAAAACCTTGCAAAAGGGCAGGGCATCACGATTTTTGCGGAACTTCCGGAAGGCTACTGGCAGGATCAGCTCAATTACGACAGCGTCCTTACCCTGATTCCGATTATCTGCATCGTGCTTGCGGCTGTGCTCCTTGCACTGTGGATGATCTTCGGCAGAGATAAAGGGATCGTTCCGACGGTTGAATTTTATCCGCCGGCAGGACTTACCCCTGCGGAAGTCGGTCTGATTGCGGATGGAAAGCTCGACAAGGGCGACCTGGTATCGCTGATTATCTATTTTGCAGATAAGGGTTATCTCACTATCGAGCAGACCGGCAAGAAAAAATTTGCTTTCCGCAAGGCAAACGATATTGACAGCTCCGAGAAAAAATTCGCAAAGATTTTGTATGACGGAATCTTCGAAAACCGTGATTACGTGGAGATGGACGATCTCGGCGAAAGTTTCGGCGAAGCCTACATGGCATCCTACGCGGCACTTTCGACAATGTACCGCAAGTCGAAGAACCGTCAGACGACGCTTTCTTCGACCGTATGCCGCATCATTGCACTGGTGATTTCCGTGGCAATGCCGGCGGTTATCGGTACTTTTGCGGGGCTTTACAACGGGGATTTTTATTCGTTGATTGTGGGCGGTGCATTCGGAACTCCGGTGATACTCGTAATGCTTGCCATGATTCTTTCAACGAAAGACAAAGAGTATGTCTTCAGCAAAGCAAAGAAAATAAGACGCTTTATCATCTTCGGGGTAATCAACCTCGCGATGGTGCTCGTCTGCACGTTTATGATTTATCTTGATACAACAAGCATTGCCTGCGCTGCGATTTTTGCGGTATGCATGGCAGCGTGCGAACTTTCGGCGTGCATGATGGGTAAGCGTACAGACTACAGCGTTGAGCTCATGGGCAAAATCCTCGGTCTCAGAAACTTCATCGAAACGGCCGAGGCTGACAGAATCAACGCGCTCGTCGAGCAGGATCCAAGCTATTATTACAACATTCTTCCGTATGCGTACGTGCTCGGCGTTACCGACAAGTGGGCAAAGAATTTTGAGAAAATCAACATTCAGCCGCCTTCATGGTACTACGGCAATACCGCAGACGGAATGTTCATGGATGCATGGTTCTACTCGTCCATGATGCGAAACTGCAGCACTGCAGTTGCCAAGAACATCCAAATCAGCACCGACTCGATTGACTCGGGCGGCGGCGGTTTCAGTTCGGGCGGCGGCGGTTTCAGCGGCGGCGGCTTCGGCGGCGGTGGCGGCGGGGCTTGGTAAAGCCCGCGAGGATCCGGCTAAGACCGGCGGATGCCGGCAGGACATGCGAGCATCCGGCTGCGGCCGACAAAACCCCAAATCGTTTGACGAAAAATGACAAAAAAACAAACGGGCGGGTAACCTCGATAAAGCCGAGGTTTCCGTGCCCGTTTTACATTTACACGCTATACCGAAGCAAACTTAATCGGCATAGCTACCTGCGTTATGTATGCGTCTTTGTTGGATCCGTGTGTAGGAGGACCTTCCATGTAGATATTGCGGAAGAAACCTTGCGGCGTCAGGTCGTGGCTCTGGGCATACTCCGAAAGCTGCTCATGGATTTTCGGAAAGCTTTCATAAGGTCCGCGGTAATAAATACAAATCGCCGCAACCGGCGGAAACTGACGAATATCGGGACCCGTGCATGTTGGAGTCACGGGAATAATAAAGGTACCGCTTTCTTTGATAGGTTCTCCGGAGCAGCCACTCTCTCCATTCGCTGCATTTTGATCGCCGTGCCCGATTAGGCACGCAGGCTGAATCGGAATCTGCGTACACATTTTATTGATACTGTCAACCGGATAATGCTTTAGTGCGTCGACATAAGTCTGTCTAAGCTGAGTCGCCTTTTCTGCAACATCCGCACTCTCAAAATCCCTGCAAAATGCCGTAAACCCCGGAAGGGTCGTCGAAACGACTTCAAACTTGCTTGCGCTCGCCTGACGGAACCTGAGCTGAGCGATATAGCGGTCAAGCTGGTCCCGCAAAAGTATCATGTGATCGATTTGATCATCCAAATGTTCGTTATCTTCAATGTAGCTGCGGATTTCCGGAAGCGAAAGCCCGAGATTCTGCAAAGCGCGAATCAGGCGAATGTGAACAACATTGTCTGCCGAGTAGTAGCGAAAACCCTTTCCTTCGTTGCGCACAGTCGGCGTAACCAAACCGAGATCCTCATAATTTATCAAAATTCTTCGCGTCAGTCCGAGAGCATCGGCAACCTCACCGATTTTAAAAAGTTTTGTATCATCTTCTGCCGTCTGCATTTTTTTCTGTTTAGTGTCAAAATTCTTTTTCATAATGCTGCCTTTCTACACACATATAAGTACACATCAATGTACACGACACATTAATCATACAAAACTCAATTGAATTTGTCAAGGGGTGGTGAGAGCGAAACCTGCAGCACGATTGCGGAATTTAGAACGCAAACTCGCTTTTTTTGTCGGCCATTGTCGGCAGAACAGCCATACAATCCCCAAAATTCGACTTATTTTTATAAACTTTTCATAAATTGCTTGACATGAACATGGATGTACGATGTATGCTGTTTGCATAAGTATTGAGCATATTTATCAAAAGTTGACTTTTGGGCGTGTTATTTGTGCCTTCGTTCCGCAAATATTGAAGTGCCGAGATGCTTGTGATAGACTTGCGAAAAGAAACGCATGCAAATAACCAAAACAGCAATAAGGAGGTTATATTCAAATGAAGAAAAAACTATTCACAATAGCGATTGCGCTGTGCATGGTCTTTACGATGATACCCGGGGGGTATTTCAGGCTGAGACAGCATGGGCAGCAGGTCCTAGCAACCTGACAGTAGACAATGCAACTTATTATGCTAATGGTGCATTGAAATCTATTGAGGCAAGTTTTGGCTGGAGCGGTGCGACAGATGTTAAAGTACAACTTGTGCTGATGGAGAAAAAACTTAATGGTGGTGAGAGCTATAGTAGCTATGGAGACTTTACCGATTTTGGGTATTGTGGAAGAAACTTCAATTTTAAAAGTTATGAAGATATAAAAGCGCATGATGAAACCACAGGAGGAGTTTTTGGATTAATCAAAAGCTCTGAAATAAAATCATACCAAGGAGGCAGACTTACAGAGGTATTGAACTTAGACGATACTGACATTCCTCTTAATGAGAACAAGTATTATTATGTATATATCTGGACATTATGGGGCAGCCTATATTACCCGGATCATTTGGTATGCGTAATCAGCGTACAAGATGGAATTGTAAAATACGCCCCGGCAGATGGTATAAGAGGCTATAATACCTATGACGAGAATGCTCTTGATGCTGTTACAAGTGAGAATGCATACAATGTCACAGTAAATCCGGGCACAGGCATGACGAGAGACGAAAATTCGGGAAGTGAATCACAGCCAAACCTCAACAAAGGCATGACCCCGGTAGTTTACACTGCAAAAGAAGGATATTACTTCCCGGAAGCTTACACAGTTGAAACTGTAAACGGAATCATGGTTCGCCGTGACAACGCAACGCAGATAACGGTTTACGGCACACCGTCAGCTAATGCAACGATTAACCTTAATGCTGCAACGGAAGGCAACCCACCTGCAGAAAATACTGCAGTAAAACCTACCGCGAAGACCGGACTTAAATATGACGGAAAAGAGCAGACAGGTGTTGAAGCGGGCATAGGTTATACTTTAGAAGGCAATAAAGCGACAAATGCCGGAAATTATACGGCAACGGCTACATTAGACGAAGGATATAAATGGAGTGCTTGGTCAACAGATCCGGCAACAATCGAATGGAGCATCGCAAAAGCAGATAAAGTTAAAGTAACAGTAGACGACATGAATGCATATGTCGGTGATGAAGTTCCGACTCCTACCCGTTCAGTAAGCGGACTTCTCGAGAACGAGATAATCGATGGAACAGCCGTTTACAAATACCAGCTTAAGAATGCTGATGGCACTTATGGCGAGGAAGTGAACAAACCGGATATGAGCAAGGCAGGAACTTATAAAGTTACAGTTTCGGGCCTTGAGGTATCCGATAACTACGAAGGCGTTGATTTTATAGAAGGAACTTTGACAATCAGCGAAAAGCCGGTTTCCGGCGGTGGACATTCCTACACGCAGAGACCGACAATCATTGCGGATGAAGGTGCGGACACATTGCTGACATTCAACGGCAGAACGCTTACAATCGCGGCAAAAGACGGTTACGAAATTACGGATGTCCTGCTGAACGGCGTTTCCAAGGGTGCGGTAGCCGAGCTTACCGGCCTCAGAACCGGCGACAAGGTTGAAGTCAAGACGGCTAAGAAAGCTGAACCGACCGACCCGGCGGCAGACAAGAACGCAAAACTCATCAAGGGCATCGAAAACACAACCATCGTTCTTAAGTCCAAACTGACAAAGAACGGAAATGTGCTTCTGACCTGGACGAAGTCGAAGGGCTACAAGGTAGACTATTTCGAATTCTACCGCTCTGTAAAGAGATACAGCGGCTACGGCACGAAGGCATTCTTCACGACGGCAGACGGAAGCTGGTCGAAGTACCTGAACACCAAGGAACTGAAGGCAGGCAAGACCTACTATTACAAGGTTCGCGGCGTTCGCGTAATCGACGGACAGAAGTACTATACACAGTGGTCCAACAAAGCTTGGAGAACCATTAAATAGAATATAAAATGTTGAAAAATAATGAGGCAGTTAAATTTGAACTGCCTCATTTTTTTCTTGTGATTGTTTCCACAATGGCATATAATTTAGTATATGGCAACATATACTAAAACTATCGGCGTTTTTCCTAAAAATGAAAGTGGGTGATTATGTGATTAACAAAGCATATTTTGGAGAAAGCAAAAACATTGAATTCAAGCGCGAGATTCCAAGCAATCACGAAAAACTTTTAAAAGATATTATCGCTTTTTCGAACAGTACGGGAGGACAGGTAATCCTTGGCATTGAAGACGAAACCGGTATCGTCTGCGGCATAGGAGAGCAGAGTCCGTTTAAACTGTCAGACTCGATATCGAACATGATTTCGGATGCCTGCACACCGCAAATAGAGCCCGATATTTCAATACAAACGGTAGAGGATAAAACGATTCTTGCGATTGATATTGCGCCGGGAAAATTCAGACCGTATTACCTTGCGAATAGAGGAAAAGAAAGCAGCACCTATATCAGAATCAATGGGACGAGCAGACCGGCAGATGCGAGGAAGCTACAGGAATTGGAGTTGGAAGGTCAAAACATATCTTATGACACGCTTCAGGAAATCGGCTGCGAATATGATGAGGAAAAGGCGCTAAAGCTATGCAGAAAAATGAAGCAGACCGCGATGGATTCTTGTGAAACAGAGGAGGAACGACTTACGGTAAAAGAATTGACATTGGAAAAATTGCATGACTTTGGTGTGCTTTGCAGGGTTGGCAGAAACCCATATCCGACACATGCTTTTAATCTTTTGACGGATAACACGAACAAGGCTGCTAAGATACAATGCGCTTTGTTTAAAGGAACAAGCAGGGACATCTTCATTGACCGAAAAGAGTTTAGGGGACCAATATATGAACAGATTGATGAAGCGTACCACTTCGTTTTGAGACACATTGATATGGGTGCGGAAATCGAAGGTATATACCGAAGGGATATGTACGAACTTCCGATATCAGCAATCAGAGAAACCATCGCAAATGCTGTTTTGCACAGAAGCTATCTCGATAAATCCTGCATACAGGTCTGCATTTATGACGATAGAATGGAGGTCTCTTCTCCGGGAATGCTTTATGGAGGGTTAGACATAGAGACTGCGAAGAGGGGAAAGTCAACATGCAGAAATGAAGCAATCGCAGAAGCGTTTCATTATATGCATATTGTCGAAGCTTGGGGAACCGGTTTGCCGAGGATTATAAACAGATGTCGGGAATACGGTTTGCCGGCTCCACTGTTTGAAGAATTCGGCGACGGGTTTAAGGCGATTCTTTTTAGAAGAGAAAGGAAACTTGTTAATCAAGTGAAAGAATCTGATTATAAGCATGACACTCAAGCTGACACTCAACATGACACTCAACATGACACTCAAGTTGGCATCCAACATGACACTCAAGACACTTCAAAAGATGTCTTGAGCCGAATTGCTGAATTGATAAGACAAGACAATAAAATTACTACAAAGGACATTGCACAGGAATTAGGTGTGAGTGTGTCCACCGTTAAGCGACGGATCAAATCCATACCGAATATTTCTTATATCGGAAGTGGTTTCAGCGGACACTGGGAGATTCGTGATTAAAAGAATTAAATACTGAGGCAGTTCACATTGAACTGCCTCAGTTAGTACATTCGATTATTCTGTTTTCGCGAACTTAATCGGCAAAGCAATCTGCGTAACATAAGCATCTTTATTGGCACCGTGCGTCGGCGGACCTTCCATATAAATATTGCGGAAGTAGCCGTGCGGTGTCAAGCCGTTTTCGGCAGCGTAATCCAAAAGGCGCTTGTGCACCTGTGGGAAGTTCTCGTAAGCACCACGGTAATAGATGCAGATTGCAGATGTCTGCGGGAATTTACGGATGCACGAACCGACGCTGTCCGATGCAACCGGAATGATGTACAGACCGTCAGAATCGGAGTCCGCAGATACCTGAATGCACATTTTATGCTCGTTATCCAAACGATATTGGTGCATGGTATCAATATAAGCCTGACGAAGTTCTGCGGTTTTCTGTGCCAAATCTGCATCGTGGAATTCATGGGAAAATCCTGTGAAAGCCGGAAGCGTTACATTGCAGACCTCCATTTCCTCAATACTTGTGTGCGTCTGACGAAGCTGAAGCTGAGCGATATACTGGTCAAGCTGGCTCCGGAGACGAACGAGACGATCGATTTGCTCGTTCAGATGCGTTGTATCATCAAAATAGTTTCGAATTTCAGTGAGTGACAAGCCTAAATTCTGAAGCGTGCGAATCAGGCGAATGTGTACGATGTTGTCGGTACTATAGTAACGGAAGCCGCGGTTGCCGTCCTTGAATGCAGGCTTCACTAAGCCCAGATCTTCGTAATTTATAAGCATTCGGCGTGTAATCCCCAAAGCTCTGGTTACTTCGCCCATTTGAAAAAGATTCTTATTTTCGTTATGCATATAGTACCTACCTTTTTACATCTCAAAAAAATTTTAAATTTTTTTAAGATTTTTTCATAAAACACTTGACTTGCACATCGGTGTGCGGGATATAATCATTATATATAATTGCTATTCGTATGTCAAGATTCAGATGGCATGCAATCAGCAAAGAAACTCACAAAACAGAGGGGGAAAACAAAAATGAACAAAAAGAAAAGCATGGTTTTGCTCTTAGCACTGTCTCTGGTAATTTCCATGATTCCGCTGCAGGCATCCGCAGCTGTAAAAAGCGCAGGAACTCCGGCGGAAGTGCAGAGTCTGACTTCAAGCGAAAATTTAGAGCATAATTTTGTGAATGTGACGGCAAACGGAACTTCCTTGTATGTGGAAGCGGAAACTCCGATTCAGGCGTCGGAGTTCAATGTATCCGTCAGAAAAGTACAGTCCGGTAGTAGGAGCGCGTGGTATACCCGCGTTTACCCGACAAATGCCGGCGACTATTATCGCTTTGAATTCAGTCTGCCGAACTATGTACCGAGAGCAGGCGGAGCGCTCAGCGGTGACTATGTGCTGATTATCACGATGAAGAGAGGCACCGGCACAAGCGATGTTTTCTATAAAAACTGTGCTTTCCGCGTGTCAAACGGACAGTTCTCGATTTTGCAGTACGATAAAATCATGAAAGAAAACGCAAGACTGGATAAGAAGGCAAACAAGAAAAAGGTTTCCAATTTTAAGAAAACCAATATGAGCGATGTGAAATCCATTTGCTTCCGTGATCCGGTGACGAAAAAAGTTGCCTCCGTGACATCGAAAAAGGTGAAGTACTTTAAGACCGTTTCCAATAAGGTTGTAAAGGGCGCAAGCACGGACTACGAAAAGCTTTTGAAGATTTATGAGTACATAGCAGAGAATTTCTACTATGATGACATTGCATTTTCCAGCGGAACGAAACAGTATGTCGATCCGTACCGCAATCTCTACAATATGCGAAACAAGAAGAAGAGTGCAAACAGCCAGGGTGGCAAGGTTGCAACGACCTGCGTGGGCTACTCAGCTGCAGTATGTGCGCTTGCCAGAGCACAGGGCATTCCGACCAGAATCGTAAACGGACACCACATCAGCCTGAACAACAGTAGTTTTAACACATGGTCGACCGAAAAGAATATTACCGAACTTGACCACTGGTGGAATGAGTGCTATGTGGACGGACGCTGGATTACCGTCGATGCAACGCCGGGCAACAGCAACAAGTGGAACAGAAACACCAACAAGTGGACTTACACAGGTTTGACGAACTATATCTATTTCGACCCGACACCGGAACAGCTTGCAACATCGCATGTATTGCTTGAGATTAAGGGTGCATAAAGGTAGTAATGAAGAAACTGTCGCGCAGCTGACTAAAATCGACTGTGCGGCAGTTTTTTTAGTGTGCTCTTTTCATCCTCGATGCGCGAAGATGCACGAAAGGCTGGTCTTGCGGAAGGTCTTGCGGAAGGCCGCAGCGAGGGTGCCGCACTAAAATATACCCTATAAAGTGGACACAACAAGAAGAAGGGTTCCTTGAAAATGGACATAAGAAGAAGGGATAAAAACCTGGATTATGGACAGTAAAAGAAGGGGATTTCTTCTGGTAGATGATGTATAATAAAAACATCTACTGGAGGAAATATGAAAGAGTACACACCAAAACAAATCAAAAAACTTGAAGCGAATCCATATACGCTTAAAGTTACCAAAAACAAGCTTTACTTCACAATAAAATTTAAGGAAGATTTTTGGATTAATTATCAGGCTGGGAATGCCCCTAGAAAAATTCTGTCTGATTTAGGATATGATCTGGAGTATTTTGGTCAAAAACAAATAGATTCTATTGTTCAAAGAATTAAAAAAGAAGCACTATCAGGAAATGGATTTCGTGAAGGCGAAAATCGTGAAAGACGAATACCTGTGAAAGCAACAAATAGGGAGGAATTGTCGTCTCCGCAATCGATAGAACGAATGCAAAATGAGCTTTTGTATCTTCGTCAAGAAGTTGAGTTTTTAAAAAAAATTATAATGACAAACAATTCAAAAAAGCGGGAATAATCATGGAAACATCAAATAACAAATTTGAAATTATCCATGAAACTATAAATAAATCCGATAACAGGCTTTCCGTAAAAATGTTATGCGAGATAGCCGGTGTATCTCGATCCGGTTATTACAACTGGGTTTCATCCGAAAGAAAAAGAAAAGAAAAGGAAATTCGGGATCGATCAGATTTTGAATTAATATTGGCAGCATATACACATAGAGGATACGATAAAGGAGCACAGGGAATCTACATGAGGCTCCTGCATATGGAACCTCCGGTGATTATGAATGTTAAAAAGATACGCAGATTGATGAAAAAATATGGATTGATATGCGAAATCAGGAAAGCTAATCCATATCGTAGAATGGCAAAGGCGATAAAGACTAATAGAGTTGCAGATAACCTAGTTCAAAGACAGTTTGAGTCATACGGTCCCAGAAAAGTGCTATTAACAGATATAACGTATATTCCCTATAGAGGAACATTCTGCTACTTATCAACGATAATAGACGCATATACAAAGCAAATTTTGTCATATGTTTTAAGCGAATCATTGGAAGTGGATTTTGTGTTAGAAACGGTAAATCAGTTAATAGAAAAACCTGGGATTTCATTAACGACCCAGACAATTATTCATAGCGATCAAGGATGCCATTATACAAGTTGTAGCTTTATACAGCTTGTAAAAGATAAAGGACTTCGACAATCCATGTCAAGGAAAGGTAACTGTTGGGACAATGCTCCACAGGAAAGTTTCTTTGGAAGGATGAAAGATCATATTAAAGAAAAATTTAAAAAATGTGAATCATTTGAGGAAGTCAAGAAAGTTATTGATGACTGGATGGATTATTATAACAATGATCGTTATCAATGGAAACTGGCGAAACTATCCCCCAATGAATATTATAACTACATAGTAACAGGGATATATCCTCTAAATGGGATAATCCCTTCAATACAAATGGATAATGAAGAAGGTAACTGAATAAAACGATACAGCCATCTACTGGCAGATATTTAGAAATCCCTTCTTCTTAAAATGTCCTTGACAAGGGGTACACTTTAGTGAGATTGCAAAGAAACTTAGAGAACTTGGAATTTCGATTGAGAGTATATCCGCCGCAACCGGTCTGATGCCGGACGAAATAAAAGACATATAAACACGAGCAATTTACGGCGTTTATATACTGTTGCAAAAAAATCCACCGCTTTTGCAGGTGGATTTTTTGTATAAGCAAAATGACACGAACTTTATTTCAAAAGACATACGCATTCTTCGCCGTCATCGATTTCCGGAACTTTCACAGCAATCAGTTCGGATTTGGAGGTCGGTACGTTTTTTCCGACGTAATCGGCACGAATCGGAAGTTCGCGATGTCCGCGGTCAATGAGTACGGCAAGCTGTATGCTTGCGGCTCTTCCGCATGCAGATGTCGCATCCAAGGCAGCCCTTGCCGTGCGGCCCGTATAAAGAACATCATCGACAAGAACCACATCCATACCATTAATACCAAACGGAACATCGCTTCCGGAAACCACCGGATCGGACTGAATTTCGCTCAGGTCGTCACGATAGAGTGTGATATCAAGCTCGCCTACGGGAACGGATACCCCCTCGATTGCTTTTATGTTTTCCGCAAGGGCATGTGCAAGAGGAACGCCTCTGCGCCTTATTCCGAGCAAGACGATTTGTTCCGCACCGTGATTATGCTCGATAATCTGATGTGCAATTCTTTTGAGAGCACGCTGCATATCCGCAGCGTTCATTAATTCTGATTTTGTATTCATTAGTATTTTCCAAGGGAGGCTGCAAGTGTTTCATCCGGTTCTTCCACGAAGTGGTAATCTTTACCCGGAAGAACGGCGTTAAGTACGATACCAACGATGGATGCAACAGCAAGGCCTGTCATATTAATTGTGATATTTCCGATTACAATTGGGATTCCGGCAGCTTCGGAGAAGTTGATTCCTACCGCAAGACCAAGGATGATAGCAGCAACGATTACGTTTCTGGATTCCTGGAAATTTGTCTTATTTTCTACAACATTTCTCACACCGATTGCGGAGATCATTCCGTAAAGGATGATGGAAACGCCGCCGATGGTTGCAGCCGGCATTACTTCGATGATTGCCGCAAACTTCGGACAGAAGGAAAGCAGGATTGCGTAGATTGCAGCAAGCTTTATTACGAACGGGTCGTAAACTTTTGTGAGTGCAAGCACGCCTGTGTTTTCGCCGTAAGTTGTGTTTGCAGGTGCTCCGAAAAGTGCTGCGATGGTAGTTCCGATACCGTCTCCGATTAAGGTTCTGTGAAGTCCCGGATCTTTAATGAAGTTCTTGCCTACGGTTCCGCCGATTGCAGAAATGTCACCGACATGTTCCATCATGGTTGCAAACGCAATCGGAACGATTGTGATGATGGATGTGATTACCATGCCCCAGTTTGTATCACCGTTTGTGAATACGGAGAAACCTGTATTGCTCCAGATAACCGGAACTCCGAGCCAAGCTGCGTCTTTCACAAGTGTGAAGTCTACATTTCCCGTAACGGCTGCGACCAGATAAGATGCGATAACACCAAGAAGAATCGGGATAATCTTAATCATGCCTTTGCCCCAGATGTTGCATGCAATTACAACTACGATAGCAACAAGAGCAATCCACCAGTTTGTGCTGCAGTTATTAATTGCGGAAGGTGCAAGGTTTAAACCGATTGCAATGATGATCGGACCTGTAACTACCGGTGGGAAGTATTTCATAACATTGGACGAACCGCATGCTTTGCAGATTGCGGAAAGTACCAGGTAAAGAAGACCTGCACATGCAACACCGATACATGCGTATGTAAGTGCAACACTTTCGGTCATTCCTTCTGCAATGCCGGCTTCCTTAACAGCGGCATAACCACCGAGGAAAGCGAACGAGGAACCGAGGAATACCGGAACTTTATTCTTTGTAACAAAGTGCATGAACAGAGTCGCAAGACCTGCGAACAGAAGCGTTGCGGAAATGCTGAGTCCGGTGATAATCGGAACAAGTACTGTTGCTCCGAACATTGCGAACATGTGCTGAAGACCGAGAATCATGGTCTTTCCCGCGCCGAGCTGGCGCGCGTCGTAAATTGGCTGATGATTATTCATTTTGTCCTCCTTAAATATAAAAAATGGATTTCAGAAGGAACATCTTAGATTTATAAAATCCGCCTTGCAGAAAAAGCATGAAAAAAAGGCTTACCAACATGGCAAGACCTCACGAAACAAATCCCTGTGCAAACAAAATGCAAGGGATGCTTATGTCAATCTTGCCGGTCTCTCTGTACCGATTTAAAGATGTTCTTTTCTCTCCGTATACTATATAGGATGCAACGGCATTTGTCAACCTAAAAAAAGAACAAAAAAATTTTTTTATACGAAATACATCCAAAAAAATTCCAACTAGAGCAATAGATAGAATATGGCTTATTTGCAGCAAAAAATATATACTGGTTCGGTACACATAAATGAAAGAAAAGGTGGAAGAGAACATGCTGGATATGGTTTTATATATAGGTATCATTACGGTTGGATATATAGTCGGCACCAAACTCGGAAGCTATGAGCAAAAGCTCAAGTGGAGAGGGAAGGTGCAGACGCTGGCAATTATGGCACTTGTCGTGCTGATGGGGGCAAGGATGGGATGCAACGAGCAGGTAATCAACAACATCGGAACGATTGGCGTTACGGCACTTGTGATGACACTTGTAATTCTGTTTTTTTCAATCGGTGCAATTTTCATTGCGAGGAAGGCCATGGGGTTTGGCAGGAATGCCTCTCTGGGCAATAAGAGGACCGACTTGCAGGTTGAGGATGAAATGGAAAAAATCGAGCGTGAGAAGGAGGAAAAAGCAAGTTCCCTCAATAAAATGACGATAATTATTTTTTCTTCCGTAATTGCAGGAATGGCGTTGGGGTATCTTGCAGCACGCCCGTTTTTCGGAGATGATATTGCACGCTTTGATCATGCGGCAAGCCTCGGAATTAAAACAGGTCTGTGCTTCTTAATGGCATTCGTAGGATTGGAACTTGGATTGGAGGGAAATTTGTTTCAAATCATGCGCCGAACCGGCCTTCGAGTTTTGGCTTTTCCGATTGTTACGATCGTTGGAACCCTGATAGGCTCTGCGGCATCCGGCCCTTTGATGGGATTTTCTCTCCGTGAATCCATGGCTGTGGGTGCCGGCTTCGGATGGTATTCGCTCGCTCCGGGGATTATCATGGATGCGGGATTGATTGAAGCGTCCGCAGTGTCTTTTTTGCACAATGTACTGCGAGAGGTAATCGGAATTTTATTACTGCCGATGGTTGCGGAGAAAATCGGGTTTATTGAGGCGGCATGTATGCCGGGGGCACCTGCGATGGATGTATGCCTGCCTGTAATAAACAAAGAAACCAAAGGCAGGGCGGTGCCTTACGGATTTATAACCGGTGTGATTATGAGCTTTCTCGTTCCCGTTTCGGTTCCGCTGGCTCTCAATCTTTTTTAGACGGCTTGAAAACTCGGAGATGTCCGAGTTTTTTTGTGGCAAAATAAAAATAATACTAAAAAAAATAAAAAAACAACAATTATCGGTTTTTGAATATGATATAATTTGGTTATAAGTGAGAATACACGCAAATGGCTCAAAAAATCGCTAAAAAAATTACCAATTTGAATTCCAAAAAGTTATATGAAAAGAAAGCTGTGAGATGTAGTCTATTATCAGATAATGTCTTACAATGTTTTTAAGAGAGGAGAGAAGAAGATATGAATAAAGATTTAGTTTTGCTTGATGGCGCTGTAGGCACCAGCCTTTGGGAAAAGAGCGACGATAAGGTTCCTGTATGGAGATACAATATTGAAAAACCGGACATCGTTTCGCAGCTCATAAATGAGTACTACGAGGCCGGCTCTAAGATTATTCTTGCAAACACATTCAGTGCAAACGGACCGAGCGTTGCAGATTCAGGATACACGGTAGAACAAATCGTATCTTCGGCCATGGAGATAGCACACGGAGCCCTTGACGGCAAAGATGCCAAGATCGCTTTGTCCGTGGGACCTCTTACCGGGCTTTTGAAGCCTTTCGGAAACATTTCCGAAGAAGAAGCGGCCGAAATATTTACGGAGCAGATTGAGGCAGGAGTCAAAGGAAAGCCTGATGTGATTTTCCTGCAAACATTTATGGATCTTAAGATGATGCAGATTGCGGCAAGAATAGCAAGAAAGCATGATATTCCGCTTTTTTGCTCTTTCAGCTTTGTGAAGAGCGCAAAGGACAAAGGATCCAGAACCATGATGGGCAATTCCATCGATGACATTCTGAAAGGCCTTGCGGAGTTTAAACCGGATGCGGTAGGTCTTAACTGCTCACTCGGACCGGAAATGGCACTGCCGATAATCGAAGAATATTCGCAGAAAACGGATATTCCTCTGATCTTCAAACCGAACGCAGGCAAACCGACACTCGAAGGCGGAAGCCAGTTTGATTATGATACTTTCGCAGAAGATATTGCGAAAGCGGCATGTGTTCCGGGGGTTAAATACATCGGAGGCTGCTGCGGTTCAAACGCAAAATATATAGAGGCACTCAGAAAAAAGTGCAGCTTATAAACCAAACGACATTAAAGAAGCAGACCATGTACCTGTATATCCGTTGATCAATAGTGTATCCATGCAGACAACGGGTGCTACATACGAAGAATGGTCGAAGGACCCGAAGCTTCGTGCAGAATCCATCGTCAAGGCTACAGATGAAATCGGCGTGGACTGTATCTGTACATTCCATGATGAGAGGACAGGAGCAGATGTTCTATGATATGATTAAATGCCCTGACAAGATGAATCAGGCTCTTCACAATATCACAGAAACATTGAAAGAATTCTCTATCGCTTTAATCGAAGCAGGATGCTGTGCAATCATGTTCGATACTTTATATTCATCCAAGACAATCTTAAGCCCGAAGATGTGGGATAAGGTTGAAGGCCCGCTGGTTGAAGACCTCGCAAAGACAGTAAGAGAACACGGTGCAGAAGTTATGGTTCATAACTGCGGCGACGGAATCTATCTTAAGGAACAGATTGCAAGAATGCACCCAATCGCGTTCTCGCTTGACCACCTTCCGCCTGATTGCAAGACATTAGAAGAAATGAAAGCAACGTATGGCGATCAGACAACCTTCATTGGTTTAATCGAACCGGGCTGGCTGCTTGCTGCTACAGAAGATCAGGTTAAGGAAGAATGTCATAAGCAGATTGATGCACTCGCAAAAGACGGTGGCTTCATTCTCGCAACGGGCTGTGAATATCCTTCCGCACTGAACTTCGATCTGGCAAAACTCATCGTAAACGAAGCAAAAACTTACGGAAAATACGGAGATAAATAAAAATGATAGGGATAGGCATTGATACCGGCGGAACCTGTACCGACGCGGTTGTATACGACACGCAGAATCACAAGGTGCTCTCGTCGGCCAAGACGCTTACAACCAAAGAGGATTTAAAAATCGGGATTCTCAAGGCTCTTCGGAGTCTTGATCCCGATGCGGTAAAGAAGGCTTCCTATATCTCGCTGTCAACGACACTCGCAACCAATGCCTGCGTTGAAAATAAGGGCGGACGCACGAAGCTTATTATGATCGGAGTTAATCCGAAGGTGGTTGACCGAATGCAGGGAACATACGGACTTCCGAGTTCGGACGAAATCTATTTTCTTCCGGGAAATCCGGAGGAAAAGGATCCTGCCCTCAAAAAACCGCCTTGGAAAAAATTCATCAGAGATTTGGAGCAGTTCAAGGATTACGACGGAGTTGCGATTGTTCAAATGAATCCAAAGTACAATGCGGGCGGATATGAGCTTACGGCGGAAAAAATCTTAAAGAAACATTTGAATGTAAAATGCGTCAGAGGATATGACTTGTATCAGGAAATCAATGTCCAAAAAAGAGGAGCTACAGCCTTGCTTAATGCAAGGCTTTTGCCCGTTATGGACAAATTTTTCGATGCAACGGAAAAATCGCTTGAAGAAATTGGGATAAACCTTCCTCTTGTCATCGTAAAAAGCGACGGGAGCGTCATGTCAAAGGAATATGCAAAGGCAAGACCGGTTGAAACGCTTCTGTGCGGTCCGGCTGCAAGCGTAATCGGTGCGATGGAACTCACAAAGGCAAAGGATGCAATGATCATCGACATGGGCGGAACCACGAGTGATATTGCACTGATGCAGGATGGAAAGACAGTATCCGCACTTTCCGGAATCCGAATCGGAAGCTGGAGCACGATGGTAAAGGGGATTGCGATTGACACCTTTGCACTCGGCGGCGACAGCGGAGTGAAATATCAAAACGGTGTCATGTACCTTGACGAGAGAAGGATGATTCCTCTCTGCATGCTTGCGTCCAATTATCCGGAAGTTGTTCCTCAGCTTGCAGCACTTATCACACGCAGGCAGTGTTACAGCTATCCGGCGCATGAGTTTTTTGTACTTATGAATAAGCCTAAGGATATGAGCTCGTTTTTCTCAAAGGAAAAGGCGCTTATAGAGGCTTTGGAAGAGGGGCCGCTTTCGTTTGAAGCGGCGGCAGCTGCAGCAGGTGCCAGCCCGTTCGTATTCCGGATGCAGCGGCTCGAAAACGGGGGAATTATCATGCGAAGCAGTGTAACACCGACGGACATCATGCATCTATACGGCGACTATACCGAATATGATGCGAGGGCTTCCAAATTGGGCGTTGCGTATCTTCAGATGACAACCGACCTGAAGGAAGATGAAATATGTGACAGGGTATACAATATGGTCAGAAGCAGGCTTTACGGAAACCTTGTTCGTATTCTGATGAAGCATGAATCCGGCAGAGAGCTGACTGACGAGGAAGAAACAAATCTTTTAAAGCTTACGGAAATGATTTACAAAACCCGTAACTCAGCCAATCGATTTATCAATGCCGGGATGCACACAGATTCAACGCTTATAGGTGTAGGCGGACCGACAGGAATATTTTTGGATGAAGTGGCAAAACTTTTAGGTTCGAATGCTCTTGTACCGGAATGGGGCAAAGTTGCAAATGCAATCGGTGCTGCTGCCGGGAACATAACATGCAGCTATTCGATTCGAATCGAGCCGAATATGAACCGGCAGCTCGGTTATGATTACTGCCTGATGGGTCCGAACGGATTCAAGGGATTCGACGAATACAACGAAGCACTGGAAGCTGCGAAAACCCTTGCAGAAACAGCGGTAAAGGAAAAAGCAGAATCTCAGGGAGCAAGAGGGGAAATAAAGGTTAAAACGAAAGTTGACGAAGATTTTTACCAGGTTCATGAAGGATCGAATGCCGTCTTTGTCTTGACTGTCGTGACTGCCGAAGCGGTTTCTTCGCTTGTTTAGATGTAAATACAACCTAAGAATTATGACATATTAATTACCAATTTACCTAAAAATATTCTTATAATTCTTAAAATAGAACAAGATATAATTAAGTAAACAATGATAGAGTAAAATTCGCGCGATGTTTACTTAATTTTTTTATTCTAATCGGAGGTATTATTATGTCAGAGAAAACGCCAAAGGCGGTTCGACTCCCAAACAAACTTGAGGCATTGCTGCCCATCATCGTATTACTCACGCTTATGATTTTAAACTATGCTTTGGGCTGGGGTCAGGACCCTCACGTTCCAGTTCTGCTTGCAGCTGTAACAGCAATGTTTGTCGGCAAAGCATGCGGGCAGAAGCTCAAAGATATGCTTGCGGCCGGATTTGATTCCATCAGCCAGTCACTGGAAGCACTGTTCATCTTAATTTTTGTTGGATGTCTTGTAGGCTCGTTTGAATGGGCAGGAACCATTCCTTCCTTAGTATATTACGGACTTAAGATTTTGACACCTGCGATTTTCCTTCCGGCAGTAGCGATTCTTTGTGCTGCGGTGGGGCTTTCGCTGGGTTCTGCATATACCGTAAGTGCAACCCTCGGCATTGCGTTTATGACGATCGGAACCACTATGGGTGTGACACCGGGTCTTGTGGCAGGGGCCATCCTTTCCGGTGGATGCTGCGGAGATAAATTTTCGCCGTTGTCCGACTCAACAAACCTTGCGGCAGCTTCTGCACAGACGGGATTGTTTGACCATGTAAAGGCGATGGTTACAACCACATTCCCGAGTTTGCTTATCGCATTGGTTGCTTTTACGGTTCTTTCCGTGGGCGGAGAGGGTGAATATGACCCGACCATTGCGGAAGAACTCTGCGACGCAATTGAAGCGACATATCCGCACATGAGTCCGCTGCTTCTTCTGCCAATTTTAATGATTATCGTGTTTGCGGCAATTCAGATGTCGCCGATTCCGGCAGTTCTTCTGCTGTCAGCAATCGGATGCTTGTTCGCTGTGGTATTTCAGGGTGCAAGCTTCAGCGACTGCATCACAATGGTTCACTACGGATTCTCTGCGGAAACCGGAAACGAACTTTGCGATACACTCGTAAACCGCGGTGGTATGGACAGCATGATGTGGACAATCAATGTTGCGATTATCGCAATCGCATTCGGCGGTGTTTACTTCCAAATCGGTGCCGTTGAGTCCATTCTCGGCTCTTTGATGAAGAAGGTTAAGACCCCGTTCCAAATGATAACGGTAACCATTCTTACATCCATGTTCTGCATCACGACGATGTGCGACCAGTACCTGGGACTGATTATTCCGGCAAGCATGTACAAGGAAAAATATGACGATCTGGGTCTTGGCAGAAATCTTCTTTCAAGAAGCATGGAAGACGGCGGAACGCTCTATTCACCGCTTGTGCCGTGGACGAGCTGCGGTGCATATCATTCCAGAATGCTTGGAGTAGATACTCTTACTTACCTTCCGTTCTGCTTTATGAACTTGATCAATCCGGTAGTCGCTATCGTAACCGCGGCCTGGAACGGAAACATCCTCTACGCGGACGGTTCGCATACGACCTTCTTCGGAAAGCTTAAGAAAGGCAAGGCTGCGGGAGCGCCTGACGAGGCACACGAGATTGCCCTTGAAAATCTGGAAAGACTCAGAGCGGAAGGGGTTTACAAATCACTTCAATCCGGTGATGTTCGCTCAAAACACGAAAGGCTTAGGTAAGAAAATGAAAAAATTCATTTATGACGAAAGTATGCAATTTAGAATCATGACTGAGAAACAAGTCAAGGAAGTGCATGAAAGCGCTTTGTATGTCCTTGAGAACTTAGGTATGATTTTTGCGTATGAGGAAGCATTGCGTTTGCTTGAAAAAGCGGGCTGCGAAGTTGATTATGAATCGCAGAAAGTGAAATTCCCGAGGTCGATTGTCGAAAAGTGCATAGAGTCTGCACCCGCAACATTTGACCTTTATGACAGAGAGGGGAATTTCTACTGTACGTTCGGCGACGGAAAGACGCGTTTCAATCCGGGAAGCAGTGCCGGCAATATACTCGAAGCGGATGGGCAGACCGTAAGACTGTCACGGGTGAAAGACCTCAAACTGCTTACGAAGGTTGCACAGAGTCTGCCGCATATTGATTTCGTTTCATCTTCCATCGTGTGCGAGGAGGCTCCGGGCAAATTGGGAAGCCAGTACCTTTATTACACGGAAATGCAAAACTCGGTAAAGCCGATTATCGGAGGGGCAACGGATGCAGAGGGTGCGCCGCGGACCTTTAAACTTTTGAAGGCAGTTCTGGGAAGTGAAGAGAATGTAAGGACCAAGCCGTACACGATTTTTGATATCTGTGTGACATCGCCGCTGAAGTGGTCACACATAGGGGCAAGAAACATTATAGACTGTGCGAACATGAATATTCCGATTGAACTCATTTCCGCACAGATTGCGGGTGCGACAGGTCCGGTAACTCTTGCGGGATGCATTTTGCAGCATACTGTGGAACTTCTCGGCGGACTGGTACTCGCGCAGGTTGTGAAACCGGGTCACCCTGTGGTATACGGCGGAGCACCTTGCATTTTTAACATGAAGACCATGTACACGCCTATGGAAGCGATGGAATGCAGCATGGTTACCGCAGGATATGCCCAGATGGGAAGATTCTATGGGCTTCCGGTACATACTTATGCGGCTATGTCCGATTCCAAAATTGTCGATTATCAAGCAGGAAGCGAAACGGCACGAAGCGGGCTTCTGGCAATGCTTGAGGGAGTTTCAAATGTATCCGGTGCGGGCGGCTTGAACGTAATCGCAGAAATGAGCATCGAAAAAATGGTAATCGACAACGATTTTATCGGGACGCTGAAGCATCTTGAAAACGGAATAAACTTCGACGAAACATCACTCGCTGCACAGCTGCTGATTGAGACAGGCTCCGGCGGCAATTTCATGAATAAGAAGCACACACTTAAAAATTACAAAAAAGAACAAAACTACAGTAATATTACCATGAACTATCAGGAGAGAGCTTCGTGGATAAAGGAAGGCAGAGCGGACATTATGGACAAGGCGAGAGCCTATGTTGCTGAAATTGATAAAAAGACAATCTGCCCGCTTTCCGATGAACGAAGAAAAGCTCTTGATGAGGCATTTACAGAAGTATGTAAGGATGCGGGACTTACAGAGGAAACGGCAAAGGAACTTATCAGAATGTATGATGAAGCATAAGGACTGCATAGCAATGGGCTGCCTGCATTAATGGAAAATAACCGTTAATGCAGACAGCCCATTTCCTTTATACAAATACGATCTGTACATTTCTGCAGTTTGTAAGATATACGATGGAAGCGTAGTTGATTCCGAAGGAAAGAACATCGCCAACCTTGATATCTCTTTCTGCGTCCTCGATGTCGAGAATCGTGTGGTCACTGGAAGCACCGATGACTTCAACGCCCTTGTCCTTCGGGAAGATTTCGTCAATACTGCCGTAATCAACTTTACCGATGCCGAGCAGGGCACGTTTTCTCATGCCGCGGTCAACGTAGACCGGTTTATGTCCGAAAGCGTCGATTGTAATGGAACCAACCGGATGAGACGGTTTTGTTTTTACTTCGATTACTTCCGCTTTCATAGTGTATACATCCTGATGCATGTCGCTCATATCATAGCCGAAAAATACATCGAGGTCTCTTGCAAGGAGGATACCTTCACCGACTCTCAAAAGATTCACTCTTTCCGGCATATCGTTGTCAAAAATACGAGGCAGACTTGTTGTTGCACCGCCCGAAATGTATTCCAGCTCTCTTCCGATTTTGGCTTCAATTCTTTCGGCAATATCAACGAGTTCCTGAAGTTTATCAGCAGTAGCCTCAATGGAGCCGTAGCAGCCGAGATTTGTGCCTACGCCTCCGAGAATGAGGTTTGGCATATTGTTTTCCACTTCAACCGCAACGTCAACCATTTCATCCTTGTCCCAGAAACCTTCGCGAAGGTCACCGAGATCCGCCATGATGATAACTTTGTGCTGCTTACCCTGCCTGCCGGCTTCTTCGTTCAGAGCTTTCAGGACTTCGATTTCACTGTTAAGGCTGACATCGGCAATTCGTACAACTTCAGGAATTTCACTCAGCATCGGAACCCTCAAAAGAAGGCAAGGAAGCTTAATTCCAAATTCCTTGGCATCTTCAAGCTGTTCGAGTCTGGAAGAAGCAATTAAAGAAGCACCGCCATCTTCAAAACATTTTGAACATTGAGGGATGCCGGAGGTTCCTTTCATAACTCCGGCAATTTTAATACCTTTTTCGCTGCACTTTTTTACAACAGTGGCTACATTTTCGGTAAGGTATTTAAGATTGATTTCAACTCTTGGATATAATTGTTTTACCATATTCTCCTCCGTTTCCGCGATAGATTGCATACAAATATATTACCATTATAACATACTTTGACCTTGGACAATGATAAATGGTTTATTGTTTTTGGAATTATTTTTGTTTATAAGATCTCTTCCGCATCGTGGCTGTGACTGGAACGATATTGTTTCGGAGTCACACCCTTTGCTTTTCGAAACACCTTGGTGAAATAGCTTTGGTCGTCGAAGCCTGCCGAAAGGGAAATGTCAATTATGCTCATATTTGAGTTTGCAAGCAGTGTGCAGGCATATTCAATCTTGAGCGTATTGAGGTAATCCGTGAAGGTTATGCCCATTTCGTTCTTGAACAATGTTGAAAAGTAGGACGGATTCACGTGAAGGTTTGTTTCGATAGCCTTCAATGATATTTTTTCTTTGAAATTTTTGTTTATATATTGCAGTGCGGCGGATATTATTTGGGAGTTTCCGCTGTAAACCGACCGCATGCTGTTCTGCGAAATCATTTCGATAAGGGACTTTGATACTTCAAGAAGCTGTTCATATGTTTCGGCATCGCAGATTCTGTTCATCACATCAAGGTCCAAATCTATGGAGTCATTGATGCTGCCGCCACTTTCGTTTACCGTTCTTATCACGATGGCAAAAAACCAAATGACTTTGGTTCGGATACCATCCATGTTACCGGTTTCCATAAGCGAAAAGGCATTCAGCAGTTCCGCAAACAACTCTTTTGCACGTGTGTAAACACCGGAGACCATGCATTCGAGAATTTCGTTCTCAAGGGCATAAGGATACTCAATTTCCGAATGCGATTTTTTGTAACGCTGAATGTTTACGTTTATTTGATTCTGCTTTTCGTTTTGCACGCGGAGTGTATTGTAATCGTGGTTTCCAGCAACTGCAATGAGGATGCTGTTGTGCAGAAGGAGCGCAAGTTCCGAAACTTGATTCGGGAGGAAAACATGCATTTTTTCCGCAAACATTTCCGCCATTTTGAGAGAAACATCGCTCAGCGTGTTCATTGCGGAGAATTTTTTTGCGGTGCTGCTTCGAAGTTCTCCCATCACAATCGGACCTGCGATGAAATATCCTGCGAACTCACCGTCGATGATGAGCGGAGTTGCGATGTTGGTAAGGCCGGCTTTACACAAAAAAATGTACGGCTCGCCTAGGCGCGAAGAAAATTGTCCTGCAGATGTAAGATTCTTGCGGCAGCTGCTGTCCGACTGAAGGTAGACCTGAAACATGCTGCAAATTTTATTGTTGGAATTAAACTGTGATATAATCCGGTTGTCAGCCGCAAAAAAAGTTACGGGTACACCCGTGATATCCGAAAATGCCTCCAATGACTGATTCAGATAATTCGACAGGATTTCAGGATTTTTCAAATTTGGCTTGTCAAGACTAGGAATAACAAAATTCTTCATATTTTCACCCACTTTTACCATACGAACGGATAAATATAATTATAAAAGTTATAAATATTTTTCTGCTTCATTATAGCACGCGTGAAAACACAATACAATACGCTACCCTGCTGTTTACACCTAAAATTTTTTCTAAAAAATCTAAAAAAATATATATACGATTTCTTAAGTGAAAGTTTAGAATAATGTTAAGACATTATCTATTTACTGTTGAGGTTTTACGAAACCGAAAATTTATTAGGATGAAAAGAAAAAAACGGAGGTAAACAATGAGTAAGGAAGCAATCATGGAAGCTGCAAAGCAGTCAATCGTTGAAGCAGATGAGGATATGGCCATGGAGGCACTCGCAAACGCAGAAGCTGAAGGAGTTGACCTTGTTGAGTTACTAAGCAAAGGCTACAGTGCAGGAATGAAAGAATTAGGAGATCTCTTCGGAATGGGAGAAATTTTCCTTCCTGAACTTATTTTTGCTACAGAAGTAATGAAGACCGTAAGTGCTGAAATCGAAGGAAAGATGGACACATCCGCAGTACAGAAAAACGGCACACTCATTATCGGTACAGTTGAAGGTGACGTACATGATATCGGTAAAGGTATTGTTGCATCCCTTGTTAAGACAAATGGCATTGAAGTTATCGACCTCGGAAGAGAAGTTCCTGCTAAGAACTTTGCTGACGCTGCAATCGAACACAACGCAGACTTCGTAGGAAGCAGCGCACTTCTTACGACTACAATGACAGTACAGAAAGATGTTGAAGATGCTCTGAAAGAAGCAGGGATCAGAGATAAGGTTAAGACAATGGTAGGCGGCGCGCCTGTAACAAACCGCTGGGCTGAAAAAATCGGTGCGGACGCATACTGCGAAGATGCATCCGATACAGTTAACTTTATTCTTGACTGGGTAGCTAACAAATAAGTTGATATCTAAAAAATTTAAAAACTCAAAGCTTTTTTCAAGAATAAATGAGGTGTTCTAAATGGGAAAAAAATTTAAACACGAAACCGATATTTACGGTTATTGTGCGCTTCGAAACGAAGATTTAGATGCAATCCACGAATCCTCACTGGAACTCATGGAAGACTATGGACTCCAGATTCATGGCAAGGATGCATTGGATATTTATGCAGGAGCAGGCTGCGAGGTTGACTATGAGAACGATCGAGTTAAGTTCCCTAAAAATCTGGTAATCGACTCCATTGAAGCTTGTCCGGAAGAATTTACTTTATGCGGCAGAGATCCGAAGAATGATGTAGTGGTCGGAGGCAAGAAAGTTGCTTATAAGAACTTCGGTACAGGCGTATTCATTATTGACCCGTACACAGGGGAAGTAAGAGAATCTACGAAGAAGGATTTATGTGATGTTGCTCGTTTCTGCGATGCGATGGAAGCATGCGATGTATTCTCCATCGCGGTTACGGCAGGCGATGTAAATCAAAAAGTAAGATCCCTTCATGAAGCAGAAGCGGTTCTGAATAACTTAACCAAAAACTTCGCCCATGACCTTGAAGGCGTAAAAAATACGCAGAGATTCATCGACATGGCGGCGGCAATTCAGGGTGGCTATGATAAGTTAAGAGAAAGACCAATCATCACGATGGGTGCCTGCCCGAACAGCCCACTGGAAATCAATGAAAACGAAACAAGCATTATCAAGCTTTCCGCTGAACATGGTCTTCCGATTGATATTCTGTCAATGGGACTTTGCGGAGGAACTACTCCGGCAACTTTAGCAGGTACATTGGTATGTACGAATGCTGAAATCCTCGGTGGAATCGTGTTGGCACAGCTTGTTAATAAAGGCAATCCGATTTTGTACGGAACATCCACAACAATTATGGACATGAAGACTGCACAGTCCCCGGTAGGAGCTCCGGAACACGCTATGTGCGGAGCCGCAGTCGGTCAGATCGGACACTACTACGGAATTCCGACCAATGTAGGTGGGACATAGGGGGACAGCAAATGTCTTGATGAACAGCTTGGCCATGAAAAAACAATGACAAACCTTCTTCCGGCAATAACAGGAAGCAATGTTATTTACGGTATGGGTATGCTGGAAATGGGTATGACAATGAGCTATGAGCAGCTTCTTATCGACCAGGAAATCGTGAAGATGACGAGGAGAATTCTTCAGGGTATCCCTGTAAATAAAGATACGCTTGCTCTTGATGTAATTAAAGCAGTAGGACCTTGCGGCAATTTCCTGTCTCAGAAGCATACTATGAAATACATGCGTCAGGAACTTTCCACAACAAATCTCATCAACAGAAGAATGAGAGAAAGCTGGGAAAAAGCGGGTTCCAAGCGTATCGATCAGGTTGCAAACGAACAGGCAAGAGACATTCTGGAAAACTACAAAGTCACTCCACTGCCGGATGATGTAAAGAAGAGGATTCATGACATCGTGGTGGAAGGTGAAGAAGAAGCAGAAGAACTTGCAAGATTCAACGCAAAGAAAAATCTCTGATATTCAGAGTAGGTTGTTATCAATGCCGTTGTGTGACGGCAATGGATATATAAATATTGAAAGGAGACAACAATGAGCGAAGAAAAGAAATTCTTTACTCGTATGGGTGATGGTTCCCCTGTCTACATGACAGAAGAGGAAATCAGATCCGATATGAAAGCAGGAATTGATGATGCCGTTCTGAGAGGAAAAATTGATCCACTTTCAGACGAAGACTTTGAAAAGTTATATGACATCATCACGATGCCGGGAACAGTTGTAGGTGTAGAACCTGGTAAACAGATTGTTCTCACAAATGACTCCGGCGGATACAAGATCAATGTAAAGAGTCAGCTTCCTGTACCGAAGGAGGTGGAAGTACTTGTCTACGAAAGATGTCTTGGATGTGACTCTGTAGACGTTGGTAACACGGACTATAACTATAAAACAGCAAAGGGCGTTGCTAAGAGAGAGGCCGGTGCTTTGAAGCAGGCACTCAACATAAGCACGATGCCGTTATTCTACGGTGCTATGCCAAACCTCGGTTTCTATACGAAACCGGACGGTCCTGTTGACAACTGGGCTATGCTCCTTCCGGAAGGAAAGATCAAAGAGTCCTTAGCTGCACAGGAAGAGGCTGTGGAACATGCGGTAAAAGATATCCTGTTCGTAGCAGAGCAGGTTTACGATGTAGGTGCTGACGGTATCAACCTTGATACATCCGGTGCTGCAGGCGATGCTGACTTCTTGGTAGCATTAAAGGCTACAGAAGAAATCAAGAAGAGATTCCCGGATATGGGCGTTGAAATCGGTATGGCCGGTGAATTCGTATTAGGTATGCACGGCAAGCTGAAATATGATGGCGTTCGTCTTGCAGGTTTATATCCTCACAAACAGGTTAAACTTGCTGAAAAGGCAGGCGCAAGCATCTTCGGTGCTGTTGTAAATACAAACTGCAATAAGTCTTTCCCATGGAACATTGCAAGAGTAATTACATTCATCAAGGCTTGTACAGATGTAGCTGAAATTCCGGTACACGCAGACGTAGGTATGGGTGTATGTGGTATCCCTATGGTAGAGAATATGCCAAGCGACGTTGCCTCAAGAGCGGACAAAGCGCTCGTTGAAATCGGCAAGGTCGACGGATTCTAGGTAGGCGTAGGTGACCCTCTCGGAGCTGAAGCAACTCACGCTATTTGTGCAGGTATGGGCGGCGTTCGTACTGCCGGAGATCTGGTATTACGTATGCAGCTTGCAGAAAAGATGAAAATCGACGAAGCAAAGGCTTATGTTGCTGAAAAGCTTGGTGTAACGGTAGAAGATTTATATGACATCGTTACAATGACAGATAAGAGAACAGACCTTGGACTCGGTCTTACTCACGTTGAACCTTGCAAGGAAGAAAACAACGGTATGGCTGCTAAGTTTAGAATCGCAGATGTTCTCGGAATCAAGATCAATTCCGTAGAAAGATTTAAAGAAAGAGCAGGACTTAAATAATCGAGCGAGGAGCTGATTATTTTCCCCAAAAGCTTAAAATTCGATACGGAAAACCGAAAGCCGGTATCATGTGGGCAGACGCCAAGCGAGGAGCGGGGCATAGCTCAACGAGAAAGCATTCGGAATTTAACAAAAAATACAGGGGAAACGTTTATCAAAGATGTTTCCCCTATATAATCTTTGAAATATAATTTTTACCAAAAAAAGAATAAATATATAGCAAAATATGAAAGACATTTTGCCCTTTCTGTGGTAAAATATTGGGAGAGTGTTACCACACATCTCAAAATTCTTTTATATGGGAGGAACAGTCTTGGAAAGACAGGAGATTTTTGATAAAGCAAGAAAGTCCATAGTTGATGCAGATGAAGAGAAAGCTCTTGAATTGGTTGAGACTGCCCGAGAAGAAGGTTTAGATTTGTTGGATCTGCTGATAAACGGCTTTGGTGCCGGAAATGACGAGCTCGGAGAGAATTTTGATAAAGGAATTATTTCCCTGCCGGAACTGATTTATGCAGCAGAAGTGATGAAGAGTGTAACGGGAAGCATCTTGGACATTCTTCAGCTTGATGACGAAAAAAACAGTGAAATACCTTTTATTAATAGAGGAACCATAGTGCTCGCAACAGTCGCAGGCGATGTACACGATATCGGGAAGGGAATTGTGGCTTCCACACTCAAGTCAGCCGGTTTTCGTGTAATCGACCTTGGGAATGAAGTACCGGTGGAAAAGATTCTTGAAGAGGCAAAGCGTTATAACGCGGATATTATCGGAACCAGCGCACTGCTTACATCCACGATGTCAGAGCAGAAAAAGCTCGAAAAGCTTCTCGCAGAGACGGGAGAGAAGGCATCGTTTATTACCATGGTGGGCGGAGCTCCGTGTACCCAGAGATGGGCGAAGAAGATAGGGGCTGATGCCTACAGCGAAGATGCCATTGATGCGGTAAGAGTTGCAATTACACTGATAGAGGAAAAAGCAAAGAAATCCGGCAAAGGTGATAAAAAATGAGACAGCGTTTATTTGAAATAAATGAGCAGGATGTTTTTGAAGAAGCAAAACAGAGATTCATAAAGACATGTGGTTTTGATTTGCAAAAAAATAAGCATCAGAAAATGATGAAAATGGGTGAAAAAGTCAGAGAGGATGGTATTGATGGAATCGAAATCAGAGCTATGCTCTCTTTTTGTGATAAATCGATTCTTACGGACGAAGGACTCAAAGTCGCCGGGGAAACACTGGCATTTCCGTATTTGGAAAGAATTCCCAGAGATGCGGTATGCGGGGTGTATTTTTATGGATTGACCGTGGGGGAATGTTACTTCTCAAGTGAGGAAAACATCATGGACTTCCTCTATGCAGATATATGGGGAACCAATTATGTGGATGCATCTATGTCGATTTTGCAGAAAAAAATCGAAGAGGACATGCGGGAAACCTTTGCGGGAGCGGGCGAGGTATATCTTTCCTGCGAATTCGGACCGGGGTATTTCGGAATGCCGGTTTCCGATTCCCAAAAGATAATGAAGATCATAGACGGAGAACAGATTGGAATTCGTGTGAAAGAAAGCGGGCTGATTATACCGCAGAAAAGCTGCATGGGATTTTTCTTTGTGTACAACAGACCCGGCATAACGGCGGAAGCTGAATGCATAAGGTGCAGAGGGAATTCTAAGGGCTGCGAATTTTGCAGAATCAGGCAAGAGATAGAGGAGAGACTGAAATGAAGGTGAAATTTTTGCCGCAGGGCGTGGAGCATGATATAGCCGAGAACAAGACAATCTTGGGACTTGCAGCAGAATGCGGTGTTAATATAGACGGAAACTGTGCGGGAAATGGCACTTGCGGAAAGTGTCGCGTCAGGCTTGTCTCAGGAGAGTGCGAGCCGCTCAAAGAAATGCATGCGCACTACGAGATGTCCGCGACCGATAAGGCGACCGGGTGGGTGCTGGCATGTGCCGCCGTGCTGAAAAGTGATGCGGTGATTGAAGTGCCGGAGACCGATACCACGGCATTCAGAAAGAAGAAGCTGATTCACCTCCCGGAAGGCTTTACCGCTGACTGCGGAGAGGAGTCCATCGGCGTGGCGGTCGATATCGGAACAACCACAGTTGTTGTAAGTTTTTGGGACCTTGAAACAGGTGCGATGCTGGATGTAGACGCTATGACAAATCCACAGGGCGCGTATGGTGCCGATGTTATTTCCAGGATTTCTTTCGCCACGGAAAAAGAGGGCGGATGCGCCATTCTCCACGAAAAAGTTATCGGCGCGATTAATACCGCAGTTGATAATTTCTGTAAAAAAAATCATTACGAAAACAGTCAGGTGAAAAAATATGCCGTTGTCGGCAATACAACGATGAGCCACCTGTTTCTGAACATTGATCCCGCCTCTCTTGCGGTTGCACCGTTTGTTCCTGCATTTACGGGAGAAGTTGTAACTGACTGCAGAGAAACCGGACTTAACGGTGCAGAAGATGCAAAAGTCATTGTTGTGCCTAACATTGCAGGACATGTAGGCTCCGACATTACGGCGGGAATCATAACGACGGATTTAATGCAGAGGGACAAGGGCCATTTGTTCATAGATATTGGAACAAATGGGGAAATTGTTCTTTCGGCCAAAGGAAGAATCACCGCCTGCTCCACTGCGGCCGGACCGGCTTTTGAGGGCAGCTCAATAAAGTACGGCATGCGTGCCGCTGCCGGTGCGATTGAAAGAGTCTTTATCGATGATAACGGAGTGGAGATAAGCGTAATCGGCGATACCAAGCCCATCGGCATTTGCGGTTCCGGCATCATAGATGCTGTGGGAGAACTGATAAAGACCGGTGTCGTGGACAAGTCCGGGAGACTTCTCGGCTCGGATCGGCTTGCAAAGAAAGGCGTTTCAGCAAAAATTTTGGAACACATAGAAGAAAGCCGCGATGCAAATGGAAACGATTTTGTGCTTTTCAAGGGAGAAACTCCGGAAGAAAGCGTATACATAACGCAAAAGGATATTCGCGAGGTTCAGCTTGCAAAAGCGGCAATTTCCGCGGGGATTTCCATAATGATGGAAGAGATTGGCCTTACAAAAGAAGAAATCAAGAAAATAAGCATTGCGGGTGCTTTTGGAAACTATATCAGAAACGAGAGTGCTGTTAACATGGGACTTCTACCAAGGATTGAACTTGAGCGCATAAAAGCGATTGGAAATTCAGCCGGGGTCGGAGCGGCAATGGTACTTCTTTCCAAGGGAAGCGAAGAAGAGGCAGTCCGCGTCTCTCAAATTGTGGAACATATTGACCTTGCGGAAAAGAAAAATTTCCAGGATGAGTATTTGAAAGGAATGAGATTTTGATGACGAAACAGGAAATCATCCGGCTTCTCGAGAAGGAAGACGGTGAAGAGATTGCGAGCCTTTTTGCAAGGGCCAGAGAGGTTCGCAAGGCAAACCAGGGCAACAAGATATTTGCGTATGGTTTTGTGTATTTTACCACCTATTGCAGGAATAACTGTAATTTCTGCTATTACAGGAACTCAAATGACATAGAAAGATACAGGAAATCAAAGGAAGAAATTCTGGCGACCTCGAAAGCACTCATAGATTCGGGGGTAAACCTCATTGACCTTACGATGGGTGAGGACCCGAAATATCATGCTGAGGATTTTAAAACCGTTGCGGAAATCATCGAGACAATTAAAAAAGAATACAATACCCCGATTATGATATCGCCGGGTGTTGTTCCCAATGAGATAATCGACAAACTCAAAACGGCGGGTGCCGACTGGTATGCCGTTTACCAGGAGACGCATAACCGGCAGCTTTTTGAAAAACTCAGGGTTGGTCAAAGCTATGATGAAAGAATGAATGCAAAACTCTATGCACGGCAGATCGGAATGAACATCGAAGAAGGTTTGCTTGCGGGCGTAGGCGAAAGCACGGAAGACATTGCAGAGTCTCTTGAAATAATGGGAAAAATCGGGGCGAAACAGGTAAGAGTTATGAGTTTTGTCCCGCAGGAGGGAAGCCCTATGGAAGGGTGTTCAACTCCAGACAGGATGCTTGAACTTAAGATCATTGCGTTGATGAGAATTCTGTACCCGGAGGCACTGATTCCGGCATCGCTTGATGTTGACGGCATTGATGGGCTTGAGAACAGAATCAATGCGGGAGCAAACCTGATTACCTCCATCATCCCGCCAAGATCCGGTTTCATGGGCGTTGCACATAACACGCTTGATGTCGATGAGGGGGGCAGAACCGTCGAGGAGGCTGCGGCAATCCTTGAAAAGATGGGTCTTCGCATAGCAACAAGAGAAGAATATAAGGAATATATCGGAGTGTAATGGTATGAAGGTGGCAATTGTAGGCGGAAAGCTTCAGGGAACGGAAGCAGTATATCTTGCAAAGCTTGCAGGGTTCGAAAGCATTTTAATTGACAGGAATCCGGAGGTTCCGGCTTCGGGATTCTGCGATGAATTTGTTTGCGGAGATGTTGTCGCAGAGGACGAAAAGGTAATTGCGGCACTCAAAAAAGCCGATTTTGTCCTGCCTGCAAACGAAAACACGGATGTGCTTGCGGCAGTAAGGCGTATCTGCGAGCGTGAAAAATTGAAGCTCGCGTTTGACTTTGATGCGTATGCTGTTTCGAGTTCCAAAATTTTGTCGGACAAGCTTTTTTACGAGAACGGGATACCGGCCCCTGTATATTACCCACAGGGGGAACCTCCGTACATAATCAAACCTTCAGGGGAAAGCGGGTCTGCAGGAGTAAGGCTCGTTCACACGCGAGAGGAAGTGGAAGATTTCTTGCTCCGGTGCAAAGACCCCGAAAACTGGATTGCACAAGAATATTTGGAAGGACCTTCCTATTCGATTGAAGTTATAGGGAACGGAAGCGAATACAGAACTTACGCAATTACGCAGATACATATGGACGATGTTTACGACTGCTGCATGGTGACGGTGCCGTGCGAAATTGGGCAGCAGAAAGAAAGGGAGTTTGCCGAAATCGGTGAAAAAATCGCAAGACTGTTAAATCTCAAGGGAATCATGGATGTTGAGGTCATTGATGACGGAAGAGGTCTTAAAGTCCTTGAAATTGATGCAAGAATTCCGAGTCAGACACCGATCGCCGTATACTACTCGTCAGGCAATAATCTTTTTGCGGAACTTGCGGACATGGCATTATACGGGGAGTTTCGCCACGAAAAAAAATCAGAACGAAAGCACAGTGCATACGAGCATTATCAGATAAAAAACGGCAGGCTCTGCCGGGAAGGAGAGCATTGCATGTCTGAAGCAAAGCCTTTGTCGGTAAGGAAAAACTTTCTCGGTTCCGATGTGGTGATTTCAGATTTCAAATCCGAGGAAGAGCCATTCCGTGCTATTTTCGTCAATTGGGCGGAAACAGAGGCGGCGCTTGAAGCGGCGCGGGAAAAGACAAAGCAGAATCTGCTTGCATTATTAAAATAAAAAAAGAGGCGGACATGGAAAAATTTACGATTACACAAAGAGAAAGACTGACTGAACTTGACGCAGCTTCCGAAGTTTTGGAACGAGAGTTTGACACGAAGGAAGAAAGAAACGCGGAATTCAAAAAGGTTGAAACGCAAATGGCAAGAGAGGGAAGACAGCACCTTAAAGAACTTGTGGAAGAAAGACATATAACCTTTACGGAAGAAGTTTCGCGTAGACTTCAGGACTGGTTGATGAAAGACGGATATACGAAGGTAAGCACGCCGACAATCATCACCCGCCAAATGCTCGAAAAGATGACCATTGACGAGTTTCATCACCTTTCGGAGCAAGTTTTTTGGCTTGACCGCAAACGCTGCCTGAGACCGATGCTTGCACCGAATCTTTATGTTATGATGCGGGAGCTTAAGCGCATTACAAATCAGCCGGTGAAAATCTTTGAAATCGGCTCGTGTTTCCGTAAGGAATCACAAGGGGCTAAGCACATGAATGAATTTACCATGCTTAACTGCGTGCAGCTTGCTGTGGTGCAAGACGGCAGACAGGTGGAAGCACTGAAGGAAATGGCACATTCCGCAATGCAGGCACTCGGCATCGAAGATTACGAGCTTGTAGTGGAAGAATCCACGGTATACGGAAGCACCGTAGACATAGAAATCGACGGAATCGAAGTGGCCTCGGGTTCCTATGGCCCGCATTTTCTCGATAAGCAGTGGGGTGTGTTTGACACCTGGGTCGGAATCGGTTTCGGAGTCGAAAGGCTCGCAATGGCAATGAGCAAGAGCAAAACAATCAAACGCTTCGGAAGAAGCATTGCATTTATTGACGGGGAGCCGCTGAATATCTAAGAGGTGGATGTTATGACACGACTTATAAGCGAGTGGGTAAGTCCGATGCTTAGCGGCATGGAAGCTTACAACAGAAAATTAAAAGAAATTACAGGCTGCGATTTGTGCGGTCTGGTGGGTGACATTTTCGGAGCAGACGAAGCGACTTTTACGAGCCTGCAGAGGCAGATTAACGTTGGGATTGTTCCGATCACTCAGGGAGAGGGGATTATCGGAGATTTTTCCGAGGCAATTGCATCGATCATTGCTTCGATGGGTTTTCGGGCTTTAGTCACGGAACACACCGATGTTGACGGGATATATGAAGCGTGCCGGAGAGGCTGCGATCTGCTTTTCTTTGCAGACGACAACCGGTATCTTGCACTCAATATCGCCGATAAACGATATGCAGATAATAATTACTGTACAGCACTCGGATATATTTCCGTTCTTGAACATATGATGCGGCGGCGGGGAAAAGACATCGCAGATGAGAAAATTCTTGTAATCGGGTATGGCATTGTCGGAAAAGAAGCAGTCGATATTCTGAAGGAAAAAGGTGTTTCCTTCTGTGTTTACGATAAGGACAAGCAGGCTCTTGAGGGGGCGGACTTTGAACTTCTTCACGGAAAAGACGAGATTTGCAGGTACGAATACATACTTGACTTCACGAACGAGGGCGAATGGCTTATGCTGAACGATATCTGCGGAGATGTCTTATATGCAAGTCCGGGCGTACCATGCTCTTTGGATGAAAATACAAAAAAAACTATTGCAAAAAATGCAGTTTATGATAACCTAGAAATAGGCACCGCAGTTATGCTCGGAAAAGCAATTTTCTGAGTGCGGCAGATGTGGGGTGCGGATCGTATGGATCGCAGAGACTCTAAATCTCTGCAGCCGGGTGAAACTCCCGGGCACCTCGCCATTTTTCAGAAAGGCAGGAAATATGTCAGACAGCAAAAAAAGATATTACAGGAAGAATGTTGAATTGTTTGTGCTGCTTGATAAGATGAAGCTTTGGCCGTCACGGGAAGGCGTCCTTCACGGAATCAGACAGATTGACAAACACGGCGACTATGCCGAAGTGACAACACATTGCGGGCAGACTTTCCGAATATACAATTCAAGAAATTCCAGGGCTGCGCGCTGGCTCAGAAACAAATGGGCAGTGAAGCCTTGTCCAAAGTGCAAGGTGCCCGACTGGAAACTGGAGAAATATTCAAAGACCTTTTTTGATTCACACTACGGAAGTGATTTGACGCATAAGAAATAATACGCCGTCTGCCGAGGACGGTAATTTGTTTGTTAAGGGTGAAGTTATGTTATTATTGGCATGGTATTATGCATTGATGATTGGATGCTATTTTTTGGCATCAAAACTCAGAGACAAAAAGGAGAACATTGAAGGCATGGCGAATAACGGTCTTACCGCTATGATGTACTTCATTGTATTTATAATGGGCATCCGAATGGGCTCAAACGAGCAGATTATATCAAATCTCGGAACCATCGGGATCCAAGCCATTCTGATTTCCGTTCTTACCATTGTCTTCAGCATGCTTTTCATTACCGTTATGCGTAAGGTGATGAAAATTGACAAATATGGGGACAGCATTCTTCGTCTGGAGGATAATACTGCAGAAATGATGGAGGTCGAAGAACTCCTTGAAGAAAAAGAAGATGCGAAGTCGAATGAAAATTTGAAAACGACATTATACATAACTATAGATGTTGTTATCGCAATGCTTATAGGGTATTTTGTCATTCGATCAGCATTTGCCGATGATTATGAAGTCTTTGATAATGTGACTTCAAAGGCAATTGTGGTCGGTCTAAGCCTAATGATTGGTCTTGTGGGCTTCAGCCTCGGACTTGACGGAACGGTTATAGCCAAGCTGAAAGAAACGGGCATAAAGGTTCTTATCGTTCCAATACTCTTCATACTCGGAACGACCTTTGCGGGAGTGATTTTCTCGTTGATAACAGAATTCAGCATGAAGGAAGCACTTGCGATCTGCTGGGGTTTCGGGTGGTATACTTATGCCCCGGGTGTAATCGCAGAGGCCGGTTACGTAATCGCCAGTGCTGTTTCGTTCCTGCATAATGTCATACGCGAAACCGTAGGCATCATCGGAATCCCTCTCATTGCACAAAAAATCGGATATCTCGAAGCGACCACCGTTCCGGGTATCGCTTCCATGGATGTGTGTATGCCTATCATTGAAAGATCGTGCAGGCAGGATACCATTGTGTATGGCTTCTGCAACGGACTGTTGTCATCGCTTGTATGTTCCTTTATGGTTCCGATTATTATTACGTTGTAAAAAATATGTGCGGGGCAAAATGTCATCAAACGATTGCAGGTGATGACAAAATGATGCATAATATAACTACATATTACAATGAATCTTATTGACAGGAAGTGACCACAGAAATGCAGTCTCTACACATTACATATCAAAATAAAAATTGCTTCCGAGTTACATTTTAGCTGAAGTATCTGAACACACCTCTCACCTTACCGAGAATGTTTACATCCTTTACGAGAATCGGGCTCATCGTGTGGTTTTCAGGCTGTAGTCTGATATGATCAGCCTCCTTGTAGAAAGTCTTAACGGTCGCTTCGCTCTCAAACCCGTCAATCATCGCAACCACAATTTCACCGTTGTGCACATCGACGGTCTGCTGGACAAGAATAAGGTCTCCGTCCATGATTCCGGCTTCAATCATACTTTCACCGCGAACTTTAAGCATATAGTTCACACCGCCGGCTGCAAATCTTGCAGGAACAGGGAAAGTGTCTTCAATGTTCTCTTCTGCCAAAATCGGTGTACCTGCGGCTACTCTGCCGACAATAGGAATCTCGACAACATCGTTTACAGAGGAAGCGCTGTCCGGAATATCGGAAGAATATCCGTGTGCCGCCTGCGTGTGACCGCTTTCATCCGAAGGCTCCACAACCATCAGAGCACGAGGTTTGGAAGGATCTTTCTTAAGGTATCCCTGCCTCACGAGGCTCTCAATATCCTTGTGAACGGTTGAAGTGGACTTAATGCCAAGCGCATTGCAAATCTCACGAACCGTAGGAGGGTAACCCTTGGTTTTAATCTCAGTTTTCATATAATCAAGAATCTTCTGTTCGCGCTCTTTTAACATGATGTTCTCCTCTCACTTTTTATTGAGAACATTGTAGCATATTGCGAACAAAAAGTAAACAGGTGTTCTGAAAAATATTTTTTCTGTTTCCCAAAATATTGATTGACAGCGGCCTCCCATTGAGGTATACTATTTCAGTAATGAAGAAGAAGTTATCCGCTTCTCACCTGTGAGGTCGCGTCACCGACACAGGTTGATATGTTGAAATCAGTGTGCTTACGGCACATTTATGAGCGGATACTTCCTGTATCCGCTTTTATATTTTTAGGAGGTGCACCATTAGTAAGGAAAATTTGATCAACGAAGAAATTCGTGATAAGGAAGTAAGAGTCATCGATTCGGACGGAACCATGCTTGGCATCATGGCAACAGAGCAGGCATTGGATTTGGCAACGGAGAAGAAGCTTGACCTCGTCAACATTTCACCGAACGCAAACCCGCCTGTCTGCAAGATACTTGACTACGGCAAATACCGCTACGAACTTCAAAAGAGAGAAAAAGAAGCAAAGAAGAAGCAGAAGGTAACCCAGGTGAAGGAAATCAGATTGAGCACTTTCATCGAGGATCACGACATCCAGGTTAAGGCAAACACCGCTTCTAAATTCCTTAAGGATGGAGATAAAGTTAAGGTAAGCCTGAGATTCAGGGGAAGAGAAAAAGACTATTCCGCACGCGGCATGGAAGTAATGAATACTTTTGCGGACATCGTTTCCGAAGTCGGCGTAATAGAGAAGAAGCCTTTGTTTGAAGGCAGAAGCTTAACAATGGTACTTGGACCTAAGAGCGATAAATAATTTTAGGAGGAAAAATCATCATGGCAAAAAATAAGATGAAATCCCATAGAGGAGCATGCAAAAGACTTAAATTAACAGGATCCGGCAAGATTAAGAGAAATAAGGCATACAAGAGCCATATTCTTACGAAGAAAAATGCTAAGAGAAAAAGAGGCTTAAGAAAAGCTACTATTTTAACTAGCGCTGACTTAAAGAGAATGCTTAGATCTATGGCAAGATAGTTTGAAAGGTTACGGAGGTAAGAAAAATGGCAAGAGTTAAAAAAGGCGTTAACGCGCATAAGAGACATAAGAAAGTATTAAAATTAGCAAAGGGCTTTTACGGTGCTAAGAGCAAAGTGTTCAGAGCTGCGAACCCTGCAGTTATGAGATCTTTAAGATCCGCATACGTAGGCAGAAAGTTAAAGAAGAGACAGTACAGACAGATGTGGATTGCAAGAATCAATGCTGCTGCAAGAATGAACGACATCAGCTACAGCAGACTTATGGACGGTCTTAAGAAGGCAGGCATCGAAATCAACAGAAAGATGCTTTCCGAAATGGCTATCTACGATGCACCGGCATTCGCTGCACTTTGCGAAACAGCTAAGAAAGCTTATAAATAAGAATGACTTCAGCAGAGAGCTTGGGCTCTCTGCTTTTTCATTGTAGGGCTATAAGCCCTGTCGAGAACGCAAAGCGTTCGAGACAAATAAACCACCCGCTATGCGGGTGCGCGTCGAAGGTTATACCAAAAAAGGCACCCTTTTTGTTACAATAGAGTTGTTCAAGCCTTATTGTAACTAAGAAAGGAGGCCTTTGATGGCAAATATAAATCATAGCTTATCGCATACAAAATGGTTATGTAAGTACCATGTTGTGTTCACACCTAAGTATAGACGAAAAATAATCTATAATCAATACAGAGAAAGTTTAAAAGAAATAATAAAAACCTTGTGCGGGTATAAAGGAGTAGAAATTTTAGAGGGACATTTGATGCCTGATCATGTTCATTTGCTGCTGAGTATCCCTCCAAGTATAAGTATTTCAAACTTCATGGGATACCTCAAAGGAAAAAGTGCACTGATGATGTTCGATCGACACGCCAATTTGAAATATAAGTTTGGAAACAGACGGTTTTGGGCCGAAGGGTATTATGTCAGTACAGTAGGACTCAATGAAGAAACGATAAGAAAGTATATACGAGAACAGGAGAAACATGACATTGCCTTGGATAAATTAAGCGTAAAGGAGTATGAAGATCCTTTTACAAAGTAAAGTAGCCCCTTGGAGGGGCAAGCAACAGTGGTAATGACAATAAGGCTTGAACAAAGTGAAAGCCCGCGCCTTTAGACGCGGGTCGGTAATAAGGGCTTATAGCCCTGAGCGAACCACCCGTTTGACGGGTGGAAGCGATTTGTTGCTTCACAGACGAAACTCAAGTATATTATAAAAAGGAATCAAAATCCCTTATTTTTTTGTAACGAAACCCCGCTTTACGTTACTCACTATATGAAAGCAAGCGTAGGAAAGGAGGAAAGCGTATGCCATCACCAAACATGGATGAAATTTATCGCCGTCATGCGAAGGCGGTTTATGCTTTTCTTCTTGCCAAAACAGCGGACAGCATGCTCGCAGAGGAGCTGACGCAGGAGACTTTTTATCAGGCGGTGAAGTCGATTGGCAGCTTCAAGGGAGAAAGCAGCGTGTCCACTTGGCTGATTGGAATTGCAAATAATGTTTTGCGAGGATATTTTCGCAAGCAGAGGAAACAAGCCGAAGAGGAACTGCCAAAGACCGAGATTGCGGTACGCGGCGGAACAGCCACAGAAGATATCGTGCTGAGAAGCATGGATACCATCAGTCTCATGCAGGCAATGCACAGGCTGCCGGAACCTTATCGGGAGGTTTTGCACCTGCGGCTGACGGCGGATCTTTCATTTAAAGAAATCGGTCAGATTATGGAGCGCACGGAAAACTGGGCGCGCGTGACTTACTACCGCGGAAAAGAAAAGCTTTTAAAGGGGGTTGAAATAGAATGAAAACAAACAAGATACCATGTGCAGTTATCAAAGACCTGCTCCCGTCCTATGCAGAGGATTTGACAAGCCCGGAAACGTGTGAGCTCGTGCGGGAACATCTGCAGGAGTGTCCGGACTGCCAATCCGTCTATGAGGCGATGCACGAAGAAATTCCGACGGAGGCGGAGAAAACTTCCGGGGCTGCCGCAGATTCGCCGGAAATCGACTATCTCAAAAAAGTCAGAAATACAGGGCGGAAAAAGATTATCGCAGCCGTTCTTGCCGTTCTTCTGCTTGCAGGCGGTGCGGTCTTTGCGAAGGTGTATTTATACGGAAGCCCGATTGACGATTTTCATATGACGGTGAGCAGTCAATGTGCGGAAGCATCAACGGAGACCGGGGAAAGCGGAGAATCCGAGGATTTTATGATATTCAGCTGTTGGATTGAAGGAACGCGCGGACAGGCGTTTACGCACTATAAAATACGGGAAATCGATGAGGGGAAAGAGGTTGTCCTTTATGCGGCACCTGCTTCGATTTTCCACAAGGAAACCACAATGCAGATTTGGATTCCGATTCCGGTGAAAACGATAAACGGCAATATTTATGTGGAGGATTTACAGGAAAGCATCACAATCAAGGGTGATACTTACGGTGAAAATGGGTGGATTACGAAAATAGCGAAGGAGCTTTTTGCCGCGCGCAATCCGTATATCGGTGACATCAGTGCGGACCAGAAGATAGCGAATCTTCTCGGGGTCGGCGAAAAATTAGGAAGTTATACAAACAAGCTCGACACCGAGGAAAAGGAAGGATGGGAATATCCGTACAGCTGGGAGCTCATATTCGATGAGCCATGGAAAGACGCAGAAAGGCGCAGCGAAAAGATGAAAAACTATGCCTACGCACTGATTGCGCTCATTGATAACTGCGGAGAAATCAGCTGGACCTATACGACAGAAGACGGGAAAACACATACCGAAAGTGTAACGCTTGCAGATTGGAAAGCAGAGTATCCGAACAACAACACGAATCCGGGTTTCCGCCTTGAGTTAAAGGATTATTCCAAGTATGACTATTATGTGCAGAGACTTTTGGAGAAGCTGGATATATAAAAAAGTGTAGCCGATGAAGTAACGGAAGGTTACCTCATCGGCTGTTTGCTATTCACCCTTTGAACTAGTTCCATTTTGGAACTAGTTGGTTCTCGCTCTAACCATTTATACATCATCCTCCTGCTTTCGTTTTGCTGCGGGCACGGCTTCTGCGCCAAACATAGACAAAGCTTGATTTACCTTATCAAGTCGAACAGTCTCCTTACCCTGTTCTAATTCTCTGACAAACCGCAGTCCCAACCCGGCGCGCATGGCAAATTCTTCTTGTGTAAGCCCCGCTTTTTTTCGTTGTTCTTTAATATACTGTCCAATTGTGTTCATACTATTTAAAATAGCACCTTTCGGGTATAATTTCAAGGGAATTTATTAAAAATACACCCTTTCGGGTATATTTTTAATGACATTTTTTACAGCAGCGGCATGAAAAATGCATCCGAAAGGGCATACTCAACAGTCCCTCATTTTGCTTAATAAAGCATAGTCTTCGATTTCGATATAATCCAAATCATCAATTCTTCTGGGACCGTCGTATTCATAAATCCCTTGTATCCGACAACGCGGACATAACCCGAAATCGTCACCGAAGGAAGAGATTAAATCTAAAGGATATTTGAACTTTAATCCACACTGCGGACAGTGATAATACATCAAGCTTATTCCCCAAGTCATTTTTTCACCAACTTAGAAAAGGATTATTTTAATCCCAAGATTTCTCTTGCCTCATCAGGGGTTGCTACATCATTGCCGTATTCCCTGATTAATCGAGCGGCTCTTTCTACAAACTGTGCGTTGCTTTCCGCAAGAACTCCTTTGGAATACATTACATTGTCCTCCATTCCGACACGAATATGGCCGCCCAATGCGAGTGCGGCATACATGACTTCCATTGCGGAATGTCCGACGCCGAAGCAGGACCAAGTATATTGTCCTTTTCCGATCAGTTCATCTGCGGTTTCTTTCATGAACAGCAGGTTCTTTGTGCTTCCCGGAATGCCGTTTGCGCATCCCATACAGAACTGGAAGTGAAGTGGAGCTTTTAAGATGCCCTTCTTCAAATAATATGCAGCGTTTGCAATCATACCTGGGTCAAAAGCTTCAATTTCCGGTTTCGTACCGCATTCTTGGAAGAGCCGACCGCACATTTCGAGGAATTTCGGGGAATTGATGAACAAAGCTGTGTTCAGCCAGTTCATAGAACCGCAGTCATAAGAAGCCATTTCCGGTTGCAATTCTTTTACATGTTCAACTCTGGTTTCGTCTGTCGCGTAAATATCTCCGGAAGTTGTCAGATTCAAGATGATGTCGCAGTCAGGATGCTTCTCCTTGATGAGGGTAACTGTTTCGCGGAACTTGTTGTGATCCATGGTTCCGTTGCCGTCGTCATCACGCATGTGCAGATGCGCGATTGCCGCGCCTGCCTTCCAGCATGCGTAAACATCCTCACAGATTTCTGCGGGTGTCATCGGTACATTTGGATTGTTTTCTTTTTTGGGCCACGCGCCGGTAACTGCGGCGGTGATAATTGTTTTCTTATTCATGTTTAATCACTCCTATCTTTTATAGTAAATTTTTTATTATCGAGATGCATAAACAATTAAGAGCAAAAAATGTGCCATCCGATAACAACGAAAAATAAGCAAAAGGAAAAGAAAAACTGTACAAAAAAACATACTATGTGCTAAATACAGCACAGTTTTTAGGACGAAATATAGACTTGTTCGCACTCTTTTCCCTTGGCACGCATTTTGCTACTTTAAAAAGTATTAAACTCAAACATACGGTTATTTGCAGATAACTTGTAAATTTAATAGGAAAAGAGGAAATAGATATGAGAGTTGCGATTATGGGTGCGGGCTCGTTGGGAACAATTTTGGGAGCCTATATTACGAAAGCAGGCATTCCTGTGGATTTAATTGATGCTTATCCTGAACATGTAAAAGTGCTTAACGAAAAAGGAGCGCATGTTGTGGGGACGGTAGACTTTGTGCAAAAGGTTCACGCTTTGCTGCCGGAAGAAATGGAAGGTACATATGATCTGATTATCTATATGGCAAAACAAACTTTCAACGATACTGCAATACCGCAAATCAAGGCACACATAAATGAAGGCAGTACGGTATGTGTTTGCCAGAACGGTATTCCTGAATATGTTGTGAGTGCAGCAATTGGTGCGGAAAGAACTCTTGGAGCGCCGGTAGGCTGGGGCGCAACTTTTCAAGGACCGGGCTGCTCTGCGCTGACAACAGATGAAGGAAGACTCAATTTCACATTAGGTTCTCTGAGCGGAGAAATAAACGAACGCGTCTTAAAAACAAAAAAGGTCTTGGAATCAATGGGAGAAGTTCATGTTTCTGAAAATTTATTAGGACTTAGATGGACGAAACTCCTGATGAATGCGACCTTCAGCGGTTTGTCTACTGCATTGGGAACAACTTTTGGAGGAGTACTTGATGATGATGAGGCTATGAAACTTATTTTGATGATTGGAAAAGAGTGTCTGGATGTTGCGGCTGCAGATGGAATAACATTGGAGCCATATGAGGGATATGATTTTTACACTGCCTTTAAGAGAGGCAACGAAAAAACGAATCAAGAATCAATAAAGTTGATTAGAGAAATTTGGCAGCCGCATTATAAACTTACCGCAAGTATGGCGCAAGATGTAATGAAGGGCAGAAAATGCGAGATTCTTAATATTAACGGTGTCGTATGCGATACAGGAAAAGCCTGCGGAATTCCTACCCCTGTCAATGATATGATCGTCAAAATTGTAGCTGGCATGGAAACGGGAGAATATGAATATTCAATGGAAAATATCAAGTATTTCAGACATTTTATATAAACCTCTTAGTAATAAAATAACCGAAACCGGCGATGCCGGTTTCGGTTATTTTATGTCGTATTTACTGAGTTTGGAATAGAGTAAAGAACGGGAAATTCCTAAATGCTTTGCAGTCTTTGACTTATTACCATCATATCTTTCAAGAGCTTCAATAATGGTGCTTTTTTCAAAATCATCCTTACTTGCAAAAAAATTATCTGAAGAGTGAGGAAGCTTTTCATATTTTGAAATCTTGCTTTCAAGGAAAAGAAAGTCGCTTTTAGTTAATTCGGTATTATCAGATAAAATGCAAGCGCGTTCTAAGGCGTGTTCAAGCTCACGGATATTTCCCGGCCAGCAATAAGAGGAGAGATATTCGATGGCCTCGTCATTTACTTGCGTGAAAGCTTTCTGATGTTTCCGATTTATTTTTTCAAGGATGGAAATGGAAAGTGGGCGAATGTCCTCAATTCGATCTCTAAGAGGTGGAATTTCCAATTCGATTACATTGATTCTATATAACAAATCTTCGCGGAATTTTTTTTCGCTTACCATCTGATATAAATCACGGTTACTGCAGCATATTACATGGATATCCAAAGGAATTGCCTTTACAGAACCTATACGCTCAACTTCATATTCTTGCAATACGCGAAGCAGTTTGGATTGGGCTTCCAAAGGCAGTTCTTCGATTTCGTCAAGAAGAATAGTACCGTGGTTAGCAAGTTCAAACTTTCCGGCCTTTCCGCCTTTTACAGCACCAGAGAAAGTACCGGTTTCATAACCGAAAAGTTCGGATTCTATCAGATTCTGTGGGATTGCGGCGCAGTTAACTTTCACAAAAGGTTCCTTTTTTCGCTCGCTGGCATTATGGATTGCATTGGCAAAAACTTCTTTGCCTGTACCGCTCTCGCCGGTAAGAAGAATCGGCATGGTACTGTTGCTTACTCGGGACAAAATCCGCTTTAATTCTGTGATTTTTTCTGAATTTCCAACGATTGTATCGAAAACGGCAGATGCATAGTTTATTCCATGAAGCTGCTTTGTTAAAATAATATTGGATTTTTCGAGTTGTGCAATCTGCGAATGTAATTCTGTTAGTGTCTTGACTGTATTTATGGAGGATGTAGAAACAACTCCTTGAACTTCACCATAGCTGTTTTTTATGGGAATTCTGCTGTACACAAGCTGACGCCCGTCTTCGTATTTGAAGAGTTCATCAAATTTTGCCTCTCCTGTTTCGATTGCATCGTAAAGGCGCGTGTTTGGTATGATCTCTTCAATTTGCATACCTATCATTTCTTGCTTTGTTAATCCCATAAACTCAGCATATTTGTCATTGGCATATATGATTTTTCCATATTTGTCAATTAAAATTTGCAGATATAAAGAATCGAATGCCTTTTGAAGAACATCGGCAACTCCGGTAAGTATATTTTCAGATTCGATGTAAGCCATACGGACCTCCTGCTCAAGTGTCAATAAAAAAATACACTGTTGTAAAGTAGACACATAAATATTACGAAAAAATAAAGAAAATGTCAAGAAATAATGTATAATTAGATTTGGCATGTAAGTTGCATTATAGATTATTGACATGTAAACTTTCGGCCGAGTTGATAGTTAAAAAACAATTATACTAATTTCAGGAGGAATTTGTGATGAATAAAAAAGGTAAAACACCGGCTATTTCATGGCAGGCAATGTTCTTTTTATATGTTCTGTTTGCAATGAATGCCAATGGAAGAGAAATCATTAATAGGTTATCACCGTATATTATCGATACTTTCAATGTAACGGCAGCGCAGGTGGGACTTATAGGAACTGCCAGCGCAATCGGGATGGTTATAGGCTGCATTCCAATCTCCCGCTGGGTAGAAAAGGGCCAGCATGGTGCAGGCATGAAGAAAAGAGTCAGCTTCGTAGCATTAGGCTATTTAATTTTTATGGCACTGTGCGGCATTTCACCTGTTTGCTGTACTTTCGGAGCATTGGTTATTTTCCAGGGATTTCGAGGACTGTTTTCCTCTCCGGGGGAAAACGGAGAGGTTAACGCAGTTGTTGAATGGTGGCCGAAAGAGCAAAATGGGCTTGCATTAGGATTTCACCATACTGCATATCCGTGGGGAACACTTGTAGGAGGTCTGTTGGTTACTGCATTACTGAAGGTTGTCGGCGACGATAATTGGCAGCTTGCATTTTTAATCTTCCCAGTCTTAGGAGTTTTGATTATAATAGGTTATAATAAGTTTTCCACAAAGGAACGCTATGATAAACTGGAAAAGGATATCGAAGCAGCCGGAATGACGCCAACATTAAAGAGCGTCGGCGGAACAGAAAAGGCAGAAGCTCTTGAGAGCATTCCGGTGCTTACCGTATTAAAAGAACAAAAAGTTTGGACAAGTGCACTGATGGGATTTTGTTGTCAATTCTCATATATCGGGCTTATGTTCTGGATGCCGCTGTACTTGTCATATGTGGCAGGATACTCCTATTCTTCCGTAGCAAGTCTTAGTGTACTTTATGCAATAACCGGCGGATTGGGACAGATTTTCTGGGGAAGTTTTTCCGATAAACGCGGAGTAAAAAAGACTTTAATAATTTGCTTCATATGGCTGGCAATTAGCTTCTACTTAATGAAGTTCATTTCATACGGACTGGTATGGATAATCGTTCTTCAGCTCCTAATCGGATGCTGTTCCAATGCGGTTTATCCGGTAATGTATAAGAGAGTTCAAGATGCTGTACCGGATAATGCGAATGTAACAGCGACATCAATTATTACGACCGGTATATTCATCGGAGCGGCTTGTGCAACTTATTTCACAGGACTTATCATTGAACTTGGCGGTGGCTATGAATCGATTTCGGGATACAATACAGGATTGTACTGCATGGCAGGTCTCATGGTTCTTGCACTTGTTCTTCTTTTGCTTAGCGAAGCTGCAGCAAAAAAGAAAAATAACAAAGAAGAGGTGTAATTTATGAGCACGCTTGAAAATGAAAAAAGTCTTTCTATATTTGAAATTTCAAGGATGGCGACAATTAATGGGCCGGGAATCAGGACGATGGTGCATTTTAAAGGATGTAATTTAAATTGCGCGTGGTGTTCCACACCGGAATCAAAAAGTTATGAACGACAGATCTCTTTTTCAGAACAAAAGTGTATTGGATGTCGTGTTTGCACGGGATTATGCAGTGAAAAAGCTATTTCGATAGGTGAGAATGGATTGGCTGAGATTGACTGGAATAAGTGCATAAATTGCTTAAAGTGTGCCGATGGATGCTGTTCAACGGCATTGTCGGTAATCGGAGAACGATATTCCGTGGAAGAAATTTTCAACTATATCATGAGAGATAAGAACCTTTACTCCCGATCAGGGGGAGGAGTAACATTTTCAGGCGGCGAAATACTTACCCATATTGACGATGCCTTAATTAGGTTACTGGAGAAGCTGCGAGACGAAAAAATATCCGTTGGTTTTGATACTGCCGGATGCGTAAGCGAAAAAATAATCGATAAGGTATTGCCTTACGCAGATTTTTTCCTTTGGGATATTAAATTGTTGGACGAACAAGAACATAAAAGATATACGGGGAAAAGTAACAAAACAATTCTCAGTAATCTGTTTAAGGTTGATGAATCCGGAGCTTGCATTTACCTTCGGTGTCCGATAATACCGGGAGTCAATGATAACGATGATTTTTTTAGAGCTTTAATGGAGTTATCAAAGAAACTGAAATCACTCAAAGAAATCGATTTGCTACCATTTCACAAGCTTGGAACTTCAAGATATACACGGATTGGATTACGAGATCCGTATTCAGAGATAAAAGAATTGTCAGAGGATTACCTTGAAAAAAAGTGCAAGGAACTTTTAGCTGAAGGATTTAATGCAAAGATAGTAGGTTAATAACACCGGAAGGAGGAACTTATGGAAAATATGAAAAACAATTACGATGCTGTGGAAACTTGGGGACGTATTGAAAAAGCCAAGTATTCAGATCGAGTAAAAAAAGGCGTTGAGCGTGTGTTAAACACTCGGCCCGGTTTTGATTTGGAACGTGCATATGCGGAAATGAAAGCATACATAGAGTATAAGGACGAACCACGCGTTATTCAGCGTGCAAGAGCATTTGAACGATTCCTTTTGGACAAAACGATACGCATTGAGCCTGACGAACTGATTGTCGGGAATGTAGCAGATCGTGTTAAAGGAGCACCTTTCTTCGGAGAATACTATTATCAGTTTGTCAAAGACGAAATGGATGACCCTGTAAAAGATTTTGAAAAAAGAGGATTTGACGAATTTATTGTAACACCCGAACAGAGAAAAGAATTAAGGGAAGAAATTTTGCCGTTCTTTGCTAATAGGTGTTTGCAGAGACATGTATTCGACAATTTGATGGATGAAGAAACCAGAAATAAAACGGTTGCTTTTGAGGGAATCTATCCTACGACACCGGTGTGCGGCGGATTAATGGTGCAGACGGACTGCGGACATACAGTGGTGAATTATCCAAAGGTACTTAAATATGGATTAAAAGCCATAAAAGAGGATGTAATATATCACAAGAAGCAAACCGAAGAAATGTATTGCTTTGACAGAAAAGCTAAGCTTGCAGAATATGAAGCAATGATTATTTCTCTTGATGCTGCAATGGCATATTCCCAGCGTTATGCTGATTTGGCAAGACGGCTTGCCGAAAAAGAGGCTGATGAAGTGCGGAAAGCTGAGCTTCTTGAAATTGCTCGTGTATGCGAAAAAGTGCCTGCGGAACCGGCAGATAGCTTCAGAGAAGCAGTACAGTGTATTGCATTCATACACATCCTTTGCTGGTGTGAGGTTTTAAATGTATCGTTAAGTTTTGGCAGAGTCGATCAATATCTGTACCCGTATTATAAAAAATCGGTTCTTGATCTTAAAGAAATAACAGAAGAAGAGGCGATAGAACTTCTTCATATGTGGTTCATTAAAACAAATGAACATACAGAATTATATAACTATGATAATGCTCAAACGCAGATGGGATATCAGTTAGGTATCCAGATGACGGTCGGAGGACAGACACAGGATGGAAAAGATGCTGTAAATGAGCTTTCATTTACCTTGATTGAAGCAGAAAGAAATCTTGGCCTTCAGAATCCTGATTTTGGAGTAAGAGTATTTGACGGAAGCAACAGAGAATTCATCAAACGCGTTGCAGAAGTAATCCGTCTTGGCAGAGGAAAGCCAAAATACTTCTTTGATAATAAAGCCCTCGAATGTTTGTCCAAAGAGTATCCGGATCTTCCGATAGAGGAACTCAGAGACTATATTACAGTAGGATGTACAGAATTGATTCTGCCATTCTCGTCTCAGCCTAATACATTTGTTGCATTGATTAATGTTCCTAAAGTTGTGGAGCTTACTCTAAAGAACGGCAAATGCGGGATAACAGGACAGCAGTTAGGACCTGAAACCGGAGATGTAAGAAAGTTTATGTCTATGGGAGAATTCAGAAAAGCATTCGAAAAACAACTGCGCTACTGGACGGAATTTGCTTGTAAATCCGTAAAGATTCAGATGGATGCACAGGCAGAATTTTCATACAGCCCATTCAACTCCGCATTAATGGAAGGCCCTATTCAAAAAGGAAAGGACATGTGCGAAGGCGGCGCATGGTATACAGCGTATACACTTTGGTTCCCAGGACTGGCAACTGCAGCAGATGCATTAACATCCATTGACAAGTTGGTTTTCCGCGATAAAAAGGTTTCATGGGAACAGCTTTTAGAAGCGTTGGATGCAGACTGGGAAGGATACGAGACGCTTTTGGCATATGACATAAATCAAGTTCCTAAATATGGAAATGACATTGACTTTGCAGATGATAATGCGTGCTATATAATGGACGTATGGAATGATATTGTTGATGAAATCAATCTGCACAAAGAAATGCTTCCGAAGCAGGGAGGAAAGTATATCACTTCGACAATCGTAGGTACGCCTCCAACCGGAATGGGACAAGGTGTAATGGCTCTGCCGGGCGGTCACAGAAAACATCAGGCATTAAGTGACACAAGTTCACCTGTTCACGGTATGGACACACATGGTCCTGCTGCCTCGGTACGTTCCAATGCAAAACTTCCGCAGCAAAGAATGTCCATGGGTAATTGCATGAATCAACGCCTTAGCCCAAAGATGATGGCAACGGACGAGGATATTGAAATCTTTACAGATTATATTATGGCAATAAACGATAATCCGGTTGCGGAAATACAGTTTAATGTTATATCAAGCTCAATATTGAAGAAAGCAATGGCTGATCCGAACAGCTACCGGGATCTTTTGGTTCGTGTGGCAAGTTATCAAGCATACTTCGTAACTATGAATGAAGAATGCCAAATGGACATAATTAACAGGACAGAGTATCAGGAATGGTGATTTGCGTTAAACAATAAAGCGGCCGCAGCTTATCGGATACTTCGGCTTGCGTAAGACCGGAAAAAAGGACCCTTTAAAATCAGGTATCACACACAAGCACTTTTACCGGCACACCGCAAACCGCGCAACGGAGCACTTCTGTCATCACTTGATCGAAGATGTTGAGAACGAGGCGTTCGCGCTTTTCAATGAATCTGCGGCATAGCATTTCGTTTGCGGTAGCTCTATAAAAAGCGGCATAGTCAAGTAATTACAATCACTAGACTATGCCACTTTTCTTAAGAATTAAAATTTTTAGTTCGTGCACCCTTTCGGGTGCATTTTTCATGCCGTCTGCTACAGCAGCGGCAGCTTATTCAGTATAATTGTGAAGATAACCATTCCGAACAGTGCGAACGGGTAGGTCGCACCGTAGCCTGCACCCGGGTCGTCGCTTCCGACCGCGTCTGTAGCGGCACCGAGGCCCGGCGTGGAGGTCATGCCTCCGCAGATTGCGCCGGAAAGCATAATCCAGTTCAGTTTAAATACATAGCGGCCAACGAAGAAACCCGCCATGATGGCAACCGCACCGACGGCAAGACTTACAAGTGCAAGCGTAACGCCGGAACCTGTAAGTGCGTCAACAGCACCGTAGCCGTAATTAAGACCGACAATCGCAAGGAAGAATGCAAGGCCGAGTTCGCGGATAATTGCAAGGACTTTCGGGTCCATGCGGAACGAAAGCGGGCCGATTTTTCCGATATAGCCCAGAATCAGAGAGCCGATCAGAATGCCTCCTGTCGATTCGAGGCTGACATAGCCGAGCGGGCCCATGTATATTTTGATTGAGCCCAGTAGATACCCTGCAAAGCATACGATTGCAAATGACAGAATGCTGAAATCCGTTGTTTCCACCTCGCGGATGCCTCCGACTTCACGGGCGGATTCCATCTCCCGGCGGTAGGCCAGTTTCTCCGCCTCCACATCGAAGCGGAAGATGACGCTGAGGAAGTTTACTGCCAGAATTACGATGATGACACCGAACGGATAGCCGACTGCGGAGCCGATTCCGACCTGCGCGGTCGCTTGATTTATGTATGCCTGTTTCTGGTCTTTTGAGAGCGACGGAGTGTTTTCGAGAGTCACATCCGCATATTTTTCGTCGAGTGCAAGTACCGTCAGGATTGTCTCTTTTTCTTTATCAGGAAGATTTGCGAAGCTGTCTGCGTATTCGTTTGCCTGAAGCTCGGAGGTTTCAAGAGCGGAAGCAAGCCCCGGAGAGCTTGTCATAGCGCCTGTGTAGACGCCGGCAACCGCATAGGAATTCGTGTCTTTGCAGATTGCCGTGCAGGCATAGGTTGCGCCCGCGCCGACCAAAGTAATCAAAAGGCCGAGGATGACAAATTTTGAGCCGTATTTTTTGAGGACGATTGCAAGGTCTTTGGATGCCAGAAGGCCGACGGCTGCAACGAAGAAGAAAAGTGCTGCGGTGAAGAAATACGAGTTGATGACTTTGCCGCCGTTTCCTTCCATAATCTGCGTTGCGGCTTTGAAGCCTGCCGCGGTTTCATCGCCTGCATTGTATAGTTTCTGAGCAAAGCCGTAAACCACGAAGCCGACTGCAAGACCGACGAACATGGCACCCGATGTTCCGAAGCTGAATTTGCCGAACTTGATTTTGCCGAACAAAAGTCCGAGCGCAACGGTTACGAACATCAGAACGAAAGGGTTCAGGGCAATGCCCACGATGTCAAATTTTATAAAATCCATGAAATTTCCTCCCAAGTATTAAATCAACTATTTTATTATATCAAATAAAAAGGGAAGCACAACCGCATATGGGGCAAAAAATCCCAAAAAATGACCGTAAAAATGTTCATTTTTTGTACAAATCATGGTATGATAAGACCCAAAGGAGTGAGAAAATGGATTCGCATTTGAGCATGATTATTATATGTGCCGTGTTTCTGCTTATCGGGGTTATCCTCGGCAACGGAGCAGTTTGGGTATTTAACAGAATCCCGGGCAAGTGGCTGGTCGATTACGGAGAAGAACCGGACGAGGAACTTTTGCATCCGAGCTGCCAGAGGATAAAAAGCACGCCATGGAAGTATGTTTTCACGGGATTTTTTATCGTGGTGGGCATCAAGATGGGCATTGACAACCCGTTTTACGCTTTTGCGGCGGTGCTTGCGGTATGGCTTCTGCTCGAAATGTCAATTGCCGATATAAAATATATGATTGTGCCGGACCAGTTTCTCCTGATGCTGCTTGTGTGCGGGCTCGGAATGATACCGCAGACGGAGGGCGGCCCGCTTGACTGCCTGATCGGGGCAGCCATAGGACTTGTGCTTACAGGGACAATCACACTTATCGGAAGACTTGTGTATAGGAAAAGCGCAGTGGGAGGAGCCGACATTAAGCTTTTTACCGCCTTGGGGCTTTTGACGGGGATGGAAGGGATTCTCTTTATCTTTGTTGTAAGCACATTTGCAAGTGCGGGGCATTTTGCATGGCTTCTGCTCGGAAAAAGGGCAAAACGCACGGACGAATGGCCGATGGTTCCGTATATTACAGGGGCTGCGGTTTTGTACATGGTATTTTTCCGCGATTTGTTGTATAATGGATTTAGTATCGTGCTTTAGGAAAGGATTTATGGAAAGAAACATTCTCTTGACAATTGAATACGACGGCAGCGGATTCAGCGGATGGCAGAGGCAGCCGGGCCGCAGAACCGTGCAGGGCGAACTTGAGAGAGTACTTTCCAGGCTTTGTGCATGCGATATTTCGATAAACGGGACAAGCCGCACCGATGCGGGGGTTCATGCATTGGGGCAGAGAGCTTCCTTCAAGGGTGAATTCGGAATACCGACGGAAAGAATCATGCGGGCCGCCAACAACCTTTTGGCGGGCGGCCAAAATTCGCAGTCGGCTGTGGGTGATGTCAGAATCACAGAAGTACGAGAGATGCCGCTCGATTTCCACGCACGGTTTGACTCGAAAGGGAAAACCTATCGGTATATCATTCGAAATTACCCGGATGTTGATGTTTTCAAGCGCAGGTACTGTTATCAAGTGCAGAAACCGCTCGACACGGATAAAATGCGGCAGGCGGCAGGATTCATCGTCGGAACGCATGATTTCAAGTGCTTTCAGGCGGCGGGCGGAAACGAAAGATTGACTACGGTACGCACAATTCACAGACTCGACATACACAGGCAAGAAGAAAATGTTATAATTGAAGCGACCGGCGACGGATTTTTGTATAACATGGTAAGAATTATTACGGGAACACTGGTCGAGGTGGGTCTCGGAAAGAAGCAGCCCGGGGACATAGCGGGAATCATCGAAAAAGGAGACAGGCAGAATGCGGGACATACGGCTCCTGCGGAGGGCCTTTATCTTGTCAGGGTATATTACGAAAACTTTTAGCAGGTAAGGAGAAAAGCAATGAAAAGACCCAGCTGGGATGAGTATTTTATGGAAATGGCAGAACTCACCGCGAAACGCTCGACATGCATGAGAAGAAATGTCGGAGCGGTTATCGTTAAGGAAAAGCACGCAATTGCAACCGGATATAACGGTGCTCCGAGAGGAATCAAGCATTGTGAAGAGCGAGGCGGCTGCCTGCGGCAGAAACTCGGCGTACCGTCGGGTCAAAGACATGAACTCTGCATGGCGCTTCATGCTGAGCAAAACGCAATTATTCAGGCGGCTTCCATGGGACATGCCATCGAAGGCGGAACGATTTACATAACACATCAGCCGTGCGGGATCTGTGCCAAGATGATTGTCAATGCCGGGATTAAAAGAATCGTGGTTCGGGAAGGTTATCCGGACGAGCTTGCGGTTGAAATCCTGAATGAAGCGGGGCTTGTGGTTGAAAAACTTGAAAAAAGCGAAGAAGAATAATGGCGAACTGGGAGATAATATATGTATAGTACACTTTGGATGACATTTTTACTGGCTTTCGTATTGTCGCTTGCAATGACGCCGGTAGCAATCAAGCTTGCACCGAAGATCGGTGCGATGGATATACCTAAGGATTCAAGACGCATGCATACGAAAGCAATGCCGAGATTCGGAGGACTTGCGATTTTTGTGGGGACAACCGTATCGACGGCTGTTTTTCTGCTGCAGCTTGACAACCGCATCATGGGAATCCTGATTGGGGGAATCCTGATCTATATCCTCGGAATTGTGGATGATTTAAAAAATCTGCCGGCAAAAGTTAAATTTATCGGACAGACCATCATCGCCGTTATCATGTATATGTACGGACTTCGCATCGAGTTCATCAGCAACTTTTTCGGCAGCGGCAAGAGCGAGCTAGGAACGATCCTTTGCTTCATCGTGACGATCATCTGGATTGTCGGCATAACCAACACGGTCAATCTGATCGACGGACTGGACGGACTTGCGGCGGGAACTTCGGCGATTGCATCGCTTTGCATCGCATATGTTGCGTATATTCACGGAATGTACCTGGCTTCCGGAGCAATGCTCGCGCTTGCGGGCGGCACACTTGGATTTTTGCCGTACAACTTTTATCCTGCGAAGATTTTTATGGGAGACGGCGGGTCACTTTATTTGGGATTCATGCTTTCGACGATGTCGATTATCGGGCCGGTAAAAAGCGCTACGGTTGTGGCGGTGATTATTCCGGTGCTTGTGCTGGGTGTTCCTATCTTTGATACAGCTTTTGCGATTTTCAGAAGAGTTGTGAACAAGAGACCGATTATGGAAGCGGACAAGGGACATCTTCACCACAGACTGATGCGGCTCGGATACGGGCAGAGAAGGGCAACGCTCATGCTGTACGGAGTGAGCGGAATTATGGGTGTGGCTGCGGTCACATTCAGCAGAGATTTATATGTTGAAACCGCGGGGCTTTTTGCGATTGCGTTTATGCTTATCTATATTTTCCTTACGGATGCAAATCACATTATGCCTCAGATTAAGAATCCTCAGGACATAAATATCGAAAAAACGGACAACGAAGGAGGACAAGAAAATGAAGAAAGAACAGAAATTAAGCAATAGAAAGATTTTGGCACTTTTGCTGGCACTTGCACTGATGCTTACCTTTGCTGCGGCATGCGGCAATTCCATGGATGATACGCCGGGCACCGTGAGCGCACCGGTAAACATTGCGGCTTTGAATGGACCGACAGGCATGGGCATGGTGAAACTCATGGACATGGCGGATAAGTACAACATCACGACCTATCAGGCACCAACCGATATTGCCCCGAAACTTATAAGCGGTGAGGTCGATGTGGCGGCACTGCCTTCCAATATGGCGGCGGTTCTGTACAACAAGACACAAGGACAGATTGTGGCGGTAAGCCCGGTCGTGCTGGGTGTGCTGTATGTCTTGGGAAATGATGTCGAATTACAGGATGTTAAGGAACTTAAGGGAAAAACGATTTATGCAAGCGGACAGGGCGGCACACCGGAATATGTGCTGCAGAAAGTGCTTGAGACCGCAGGACTCGATCCGCAAAAAGATGTTACGATTAAATGGCTTGCAAACCATGCGGACGTAAACCAAAAACTGCTCAGCGAAAAAGGCGCAATCGCCATGCTGCCGGAACCGTTCGTATCAACAGCTCTTGCGGCGGGCGGAGACTCTGTGAAACAGCTTTTTGACCTGAATGAACTTTGGAACGAAGCAACGGGGCAGGAACTCCCTATGGGTGTACTCGTGGCGCGCAGGGGTTTTGTCAGCGACAGACCAGCAGACCTTGAAGTGCTGCTGAAAGATTATGCAGAATCTGTGGATTTTGTAAACAGTGATGACGGAGCCGGCACGCTGATTGTCGAGAAAGGATTTATCGGCAAGGAAGCGATTGCAAAATCCGCAATTTCAAGGTGCAAGATGGTTCTTTTCACGGGAACGAATGCAGGTGAAGGTGCTGATATTCTCAGGACGTTTAATCAAACATTATATGATATGGAGCCTGCCTCGGTAGGCGGAGTATTACCGGATGAAGAATTGTATTACGCAGGTGCCGAGTAATCGGACGGAAAGAAAACAAAAGAATAAAGGAAAAACACGCGAAATCAAGCAAGGCAGAAAAGTTTTCATCTGCCTTGCTTGGCTTGTTATTTGGCAGCTTGCGGCTTTTGCGGCAGGAAGCGAACTTTTGCTTCCGAGTCCGTTGCGAACGCTGAAGGCACTGGGACAGCTTGTGCGGGAAGCCGGATTTTATATCGACGCCGCATGGACTGTTGCAAGGTGTTTGATTGCAATGTTTCTTTCCTTTGCAGTGGGAATTGCGGCGGCATGGACTGCGTATAAACACCGGACGGCAAGGGAGTTTCTGAAACTGCCGGTAAGTTTTTTTAAGTCGGTTCCGGTTATGGCAGTCATCATCTATGTGATTCTTCTCGTATCATCGGATTTCGTTGCGGTCATCGTATGCTTCATCATGTGCTTTCCGATTGTATATACGAATGTGCTCGGGGGGCTGGATGCGGTTTCCGGAGAATATCTTGAGGTTGCTGCCGTATACGGACTGACGGAGGCGCAGAAACTCAGACTGATTTATATCCCTTCGATTCGCCCGAATCTGAATGCGGCACTTCGGCTTGTATGCGGACTGAGCTGGAAGGCCGTGATTGCGGCAGAGGTGCTTTCTATACCGGATTTTTCCCTCGGCTACGAAATGATGAATGCGAAGTACTACCTTGAGACCGAAAGATTGTTTGCCTATATTGCGGCAATCGTAGCTTTGAGTGTATTGTTCGAAAAGCTCGTGATGCGAGCTGCTTCCTATGCAGAGAAAAAGGCTGCGGTCAGACTGAAGGCACATGGGGAGGAAAAAGAGCAGGCCCTTGCACCGGAAATTCAGCTTTCCGGCATTTCGAAGAATTATGAGAATAAATCGGTATTAACCGATATGACGATAAAATTTGAAAGCGGTACGGTCACAGCGGTTTCGGGACCGTCGGGGCGGGGAAAAACCACTCTAGCCATGATTATCGCGGGGCTTGTTGAAGCGGACGCGGGGAAAGTTGAGATGCGGGGAGCCGCAGATGTGAAACTTTCATTTTTGTTTCAGGAGGACCGGCTTCTGCCGTGGCTGACTGTTTATGATAACATGGCACTCAGCAGGATTAACGATGCGGGACATGAACTTGATGCCCAGATACGCAGAACGGCGGAGGCACTGGAACTTACGGAAGTCCTCTTCTCCCTGCCTGCGGAGCTTTCAGGAGGCATGCGGCACAGGGTCGCTTTAGGAAGAACCTTCCTTTCAAATGCAAACCTGATGATACTGGACGAACCTTTCAGAGGCCTTGACGAAGAACTCAAGGAGCGCATTGTGCAGCGATTATGGAAAGAAACCACAAAGGGGAAGACGGTTATCTTGATTTCGCACAACAGCGGAGATTGTGAAAAATTATCGGAAAAGGTTGTTTTGATATGAAAAATGTATTGTGGATTTTTAAAAGAGATATAACAAGGCTTGCCGGGAACTTTGTGGCAGTCATTGTTTCGATTGGGGTGTGCTTTGTTCCGGCATTGTATGCGTGGTTTAACATAGATGCAAACATGGATCCTTACGAAAACACCGCAGGGATACACATTGCCGTGGCAAACTGCGATGAGGGGACGCAGAACGAAGCGACGGGGAGCCTCAACGCAGGCGACAAAATCATTGAAAACCTGAAAAAGAACGATGCCCTCGGGTGGGTATTCACCGGCAGAAGTGAGGCGGTAAGCGGTGTGCGCGCGGGAGACTATTACGCGGCAATCGTGATACCGGAGGACTTCAGCGAGGATTTGGTAAGCATTCTTTCAGGCAAAATCGAATCCCCGCGGATTGAATATTATCTCAACGAAAAGAAGAATGCCATCGCACCGAAGGTGACGGATACCGGGGCAGCGACAATTCAGCAGCAAGTAGACGAAACTTTTGTCTCGGTGGCATCGGAGGCAGCGGTTGAAGCCCTGCAGGAAGCGGCGAAAAAGGCAAGTAATGATGCATCGCAATTAAACGATAATTTGCCGCGAAAGATGACAAAGGCATCGGAAAAGATTGAAAATGCCGAAATTTCGCTGAAAAACAATTACCGAACCGATACACAAAACCGTGCAAAAATAGCAAAATCCGAGGCAGCACTCAGCAGCACGGAAAAAGCAGCCCAATCGGCTTCCCGCAGCCTGAAACTCACAAAGGACCCATTGGCTGTAAAATTGGCGGAAAGTCTTGACGGAATGCAGCCGTCGTTTGCAAAAATGCACAGGCTGCTTGCACAAACCGAGACGGCTTTGAACCAGTCCTCGGATGCCATAGAGCAGACAGCCGATATTTTGGGAAAGGCTGAAGACAGAATCGACGGAGTCAGCGAGGATTTGTCTGCGCTTTCGAGTGCGGCAATCTATACTTCGCTTAGGCAGCTTGCAGACGGAAGTTCCTTAAATACAGATGAAATTTCACAATTCATTTCCTCTCCGGTCAATGTGAAAACGGTAAGCCTTTACCCCGTAAAGAATTACGGAACGGCGATGACCCCGTTTTATACGAACCTGGCACTTTGGGTCAGCGGCATTGTTTTAATATCGGTCTTGAAGATGGAAGTTGACCGCGACGAAAGGCTGAAAAATCTGACAGCAAGCCAGGCATATTTCGGTCGGTGGATGACGTATATGCTGTTTGCGTTTATTCAGGCGGCCATTATCTGTGCGGGGGATCTTTTGATCTTCGACGTTCAGTGCGAGAATATTCCGGCGTTCTTTGCGGCGGGGATGCTGGCATCGTTTGTCTATGTCAATATGATATATGCCCTCGCGATTACATTTAAACATACCGGCAAAGCAATCTGCGTTCTGCTGGTCATTCTGCAGATTCCGGGTTCTGCAGGAACCTATCCGATTGAAATGACCCCGGGATTTTTCAGGGCACTGCACCCGCTGCTTCCGTTTACTTATGGGATAAACGCAATGCGTGAGGCAATGGCGGGCATGTACGAAAACCATTATTGGAAATACATGCTTTTCTTAGCACTTTTCCTGCCTCCGGTATTTATAATCGGGCTTGGAATCCGGCCGCTCATGCTGAACCTGAACAGAATGTTTGACAAAAAGCTCGAAGAAACCGGCCTGATGATATGCGACGAAAACGGCATGACACGGGAAAGAGTGAGACTTTCGACGCTTCTTGCGATTTTGAACGGGCAGGAAAGTTTTCGCACGAAAATGATGGAAAAGGCCGAAAAATTTGAAAAAAATTATAACAAACTCAAGTTGTCCGGAATCCTCCTGATACTTGTGCTGCCTTTGATTTTCCTCGTTTTGATGTTCAGCGTAAGCTCGAAGATGGTCTTTTTGGTGCTGTGGATTGCCTCAATTGTAGGGGTGGTGCTCTACCTTACGATCGTCGAATTTGTACATGATAATCTGGAAAGAAAACTTCGCTATGCATCCAAGAGCAGAGACGAGCTTTTAAACTCATTGAAAGGGAGGGTGTAAGGCATGGTAGATAAAGAAGGCTCTCTCAATATATGTAAAATTATCAAAGGCGACTTTGATAAAATACGAAACAACACCATCGCATGGATTGTGATAATCGGACTGACCATCGTGCCGTCACTTTACGCGTGGTTTAATATTGCCGCAAGCTGGGATCCGTATTCGAACACGGGAAATCTGAAGGTCGCTGTGGCAAGCGAAGACATCGGCTATGAGGGCGATTTGACATCTATGAATCTGAATATCGGCGACAGGGTCCTCTCTTCCCTGCGTGAAAACGATGCTTTAAACTGGGTCTTCACAAGCAAAGAGGACGCAATCCAAGGAGTAAAGGACGGTTCTTACTACGCGGCTTTGGTCATTCCGAAAAGCTTCAGCCGCGACATGATGAGCTTTTTCACACCGGATGTGCACCGCTCGGAACTGATCTATTTTCTGAATGAAAAAGAGAATGCGATTGCACCGAAGATAACGGATAAGGGCGCAAGTGCGGTAAAAAGCCAAATTGATGCGGTATTTGCCCGCAGCGTTGCGGAAATCGTATTTGAAATTGCAAGCGGCATATCTTCTTTGATGGAAAAAGGCGATGCAGACAAATACATGAATGTTTTCTTGCATAATTTCGAGGCGGCGGGTGCGGAGACTTCGCAAAATGCGGAGTTACTGGAAACCTATGCGCTTCTTACCGATTCGCTGGCGGACATTGAAGTGACCGCAACGGAACTTGCCGGCGATATGACGCAAAATGCAGGAAATACGCAGCAGCTCCTTGCCGAAGCATCCGGCAGAGTAAGTGAAACGGCGGCGGAAATCGAGAAAATCGGAAGAGAAATCATGCGTGCACTCGATGAAGCAGCGGGTGCCTACGACAGCATTGCGGCAGATCTTGACAAGATTATAAACGCTGCGGACGCAGGGGCGGATGAAGTCGTTTCAAAGCTCGAAAAGATTGAGAAAAACTTGGACAAAATGACGCAGGGCCTCGAGAAGCTTCGCATCACTGCGCAAAATTTATATGATCAGATCCCGGAAGACTACACCGAGCTTCGGAGTGCCGTAAAAAAACTGATTGCCGATTTGGATGATGTTATCGGCAGACAGGACGATGCAGCAACAGCAATTTCCACAGCGATTTCCGAAATTCAAAAGGTGCAGAAGACGGTAAAGGAAGTAAGAGCCGTATGCATCGAACTTCGCAAGGACATCGATGTGATAAGGACGAAATATGTGACGGAAATCGAGCCGGCAATCGAGGAACTCAGTGCTTCTCTCATCGAGACAAACGGAGCGGTGAGCGAAGTCTTTGATAACCTGGATATTCTGGCGGCAGATCTTGAAACAGACGGAAGGGCTGCAGGCGAGTCGCTTCGCCGGACTTCTGAGGCAATTCGGACGGCGGCCGCGGAGATGAAAACGGTCGGCGATAACATCCAGCAGAGTGCAAAGGAACTTGCAGAGGCAGTCCGTTCCGGAGAAGTCGAAAAAATCCGAGGCCTGCTCGGAGCCGGAACATCCGAATTGAGCGAGTTTGTTTCGGCGCCGGTGGTGCTTGACAAGAAGGTAATGTTCCCGGTGGCAAACTACGGCTCCGCCATGGCGCCGTTCTATACGGTTCTGTCGATTTGGGTCGGTGCAATCGTACTGGCAGCTATGCTCAAGGTCAATCTGACCGAAGAACGAAAGCGGGAACTGGAAGACCTGCGGGATTATCAGGTCTATTTGGGGAGAATGGTCTTCTTCATTGTAATTGCCCTGCTTCAAAGCGGGCTTGTGTGCCTCGGGGATTTGTTCTTCCTCGAGATACAGTGTGAACATCCGGGGCTCTTCCTGCTTGCGGGCTGGTTCACCGGAGTGGTGTTTGCCGTAATCATGTATACACTTACGATTTCGTTCGGTGATGTGGGAAAGGCGATTGCGGTTATCCTGCTCGTAATTCAGGTTGCAGGATCCGGCGGAACCTTCCCGATCGAAATGACGCCGCAGTTCTTCCAAAACATGGCGGGCCTCATGCCGTTTACCTACAGCATGAGTGCGATGCGGGAATGTATAGGCGGACTGTACGGCAGCACTTACCGGATCTCGCTCGGATATCTGGCAGTCTATGCGGCGGCATTCCTGATTCTGGGCATCGTATTGCGAAAACCGATTATAAGACTGAACGAAATGTTTTCCGAAAAGCTCGAAAGCACGAAACTGATGTAGCAGAACGAAAGGAACGATTATGCGGACAAAATATATCACCATGGGGATTTTGGCTCATGTCGATGCAGGAAAAACAACTTTATCTGAGGCCGTCCTCTACCTTGCCGGTGCAATACGCAAGATCGGCAGAGTGGATCACAAGAACGCGTTTTTGGATACGGATGAAATCGAGCGGGAGCGAGGAATCACCGTTTTCTCAAAGGAGGCTCGTTTCGAAACCGGCGGAAAAGAATTCACGCTTCTGGACACACCGGGACACACGGATTTCAGCAGTGAAACCGAGCGAACGCTGCAGGTGCTGGATTATGCGGTTCTTGTGGTGAGCGGAGCGGACGGCGTGCAGGCACATACGGTGACCCTGTGGAAGCTTTTCAGGCATTACGGGATTCCGGTTTTTGTGTTTGTGAATAAGATGGACAGGCCGTGCGCGGAGCGGCAGGATATAATAAGGGAGCTTTCCGAGCAGCTTGGCGGCGGCGTTTTCGCGGATTTTGACGGGCGGAATGCCGAAGAAATTGCCGGCGCGAGTGAGGTCTTGATGGAGGAGTATCTGGAGACGGGTACTTTCTGTGAGGAAAGCATCCGATTGGCTATCGAAAAGCGCGAGCTGTTCCCGGTGTTCTTTGGCTCGGCGCTGAAGCTTGAGGGAGTTGAAGAATTCATCGAAGCACTCGGAAGATTTACTGTCGGAAAAGAGTGCGGAGAGGAGTTCGGAGCGCGAGTATATAAAATCGGGAGAGACAAGCAGGGCAACCGGCTTACCTGCTTGAAAGTAACAAGCGGAATCCTGAGGAATAAAATGTTGGTTGACGGCGGGGAAAAAATCGAACAAATCCGCTTGTACAATGGCGACAGTTTCCAATCAGTACAGAGTGCCGGCGCCGGCATGGTCTGTGCGGTTATGGGACCTGCCGGTTCCTACGCAGGCATGGGTCTGGGCTGCGAGGGCAGCCGGGCGGAGCCCGTGCTGCAGCCGGCACTCTCGTACGAGGTAATTCTTCCTGCAGGTCAGGATCCGGTCACTGCACTGGCAAAACTCAAGATGCTGGAGGAAGAAGAGCCGAGCCTTAAGGTCGTCTGGAATGAGGAGCTGAAGCGTATCAACATACAGGTTATGGGCGAACTGGAACTGGAGATTTTGAAGCAGGTTATTGAGCGCAGATTCGGAATGGTTGTTTCCTTCGGAAGCGGCGGAATCATCTATAAGGAAACGATTGCTGCACCTGTAATCGGCGTTGGGCATTATGAGCCGCTGCGGCACTATGCGGAGGTGCAGCTTCTGCTGGAGCCGCTTCCGCGCGGAAGCGGACTGGTTTTTGGCAGTTTGGTAAGTGAGGATAAGTTTGCACTGAACTGGCAGCGGCTTGTCTTAACCCACCTTGCGGAAAGGGTGCACAGGGGTGTGCTGACAGGTTCGGAAATCACAGATATGCGGATATCCATTGCCGCGGGGCGCGCCCATCCGAAGCACACGGAGGGCGGAGACTTCAGACAGGCAACATACAGGGCCCTCCGTCAGGGGCTTCGGAAGGCGGAAAGCATTCTGCTCGATCCGATGTATGCTTTCCGCCTACAGCTTCCGCAGGAAGCTGTAGGGCGCGCCTTGACTGACTTGCAAAGACTTGGGGCACAGGCAAATCTAGATGAAGCGGATTTGATTACGGGAAGCGGCCCGGTAGACACACTTAGAGAATACTCGAAAGAAGTGGCGTCATATACCAAGGGAAGAGGGATTTTTTCCGTAATGCCCGCAGGGTATATGTCGTGCGGCAGGCAGGATGAGATTGTACAGACAATCGGATACCGGCCCGAAGCAGACCTTGAGAATCCAACCGGATCCGTATTCTGTGAACACGGGGGAGCGGTATATGTAAACTGGGATGAAGTCGATGCCATGGCTCACCTTCAGCCGGAACCTGCAGCAATAAAAATTGTAAAGGGCACAGACGAAGAAACGGAAACAAGTGACCCGGCAGAAACAAGCGTGATGCAGGGAAGCCTAAGGCATGGACCGCGGACCGCCGCGGGAAATGACGAGCTCGAAGCGATTTTTCTCAGAACCTACGGAAAAAGCAAGCGCGACGAAGCTATACGCCGAGCAAACCTCAGCCATGGAATGCGGGACCGGGTGGCAAAACCGGCAGCTGAGGCTGCGGCGCGCCGCACACATACAAGCACTGGAACACGCGGCACCGTGGAGCAAAAACCGCTCTATGTCATCGACGGTTACAATGTAATTTTTGCTTGGGAGCAGCTTGCCGCACTTGCAAAGGTTAACATGGACTCGGCGCGCGAGGCTCTGATTGATGCTTTGGAAAATTACATGGGCTACCGCAATATTGACATTGTTTTGGTTTTTGATGGTTACAAACTGGCAGGAAATCCGGGAACCAAAACATCCTATCGGAAAATTAACGAGGACTCGGGAGAACTTCAGGTGGTGTATACGCATGAAGCGCAGACCGCAGACCGCTTTATTGAAAAGACCGTTTACGAATTCGGCCGCAAGCGGCGAATTACAGTTGTAACTTCCGACCGTCCCGTACAGATGGCGGCACTCGGAGACGGTGCTGCGCGCATGTCAGCAAGAGAATTCTATGCAGATGTGGAGAGTGTAGACGCAGACATCAGGGAGAACCTGCGCCGCCAGGCCGTGCAGCGAAATCTCCCGTTTGAAGGTCTCAGCACAGAAAATGAATAATTCCGCCTTAGCTTTTGCTTTGCCTTCTGCCATGACCGGCATCCGGGGGGCGGAATCCGGCAAGCAAAGGCACCCTGCAGGGTCAGCCTGCAGGGTGCACATCAACATTCTAAGCAATTTTAAATTCTGACTAGGCAATTTTAGATTCGGATTTCACCTTCTGCGAGCATTGCTGCGCTTCCGCCAACCTTAATGTAGCAAGGAAGGGAAGCCGGATCATGTTCCTCGCAGCCGTCGGCAGAACAGTCAACTTCGAGATGGCTGAGAATCACAGAAGGACGCTGCATCTTTTCGCCTTGGATAATCTTACAGTCATCACCGTTCTTTACGAAGCCGTTAAGGTATCCATAGTATGTAAGCGCACCGTTGGATGTTCCGGTAGCTGCCTCTTCGTCGATATCATAAAGCGGTGCAAAGTTCCTTGCGTGGCAAAGCGCATCGTCGTCTGCGGATGCTTTTGCAAGCGTAAAGGCATGAACGCCGGTCACCTTGTATCTTTCGGACAGTGCAGATAAAGCAGGCATATCCGGGGCAAGTTCTTCGAGGTCATCAAGACCTGCAACCGGCATCATGATGTCGGGAAGACCCGTGGAAATCAGCTGAGGAAGCATGGAAAGCCCTTTTGCCAGCTGCTCATCATAGTTGATGCCCATCACACGATAGAGCTCATCAAGAGCAGGCTTTTCGTTGATTTCGGAGATTTTTACGGGCGATGCCATGTCCATGAGAACGAAACCGTCCTTGATATCAATATTCAGATCACCTGCCAAAGTGTGGTTGATATAGGAAGCGTTGTCGGAAATGTAGCCGCCGTGAAGCAGTGCCTTGAAGGAACCGATTGTTGCGTGCCCGCAAAGATCCACCTCTGCGGCCGGTGTGAAATAGCGAATCTTGAATTCTTTGTCGTTTACTTTCTTAATGAAAGCGGTTTCGGAATAGCGAAGTTCCGCTGCAGTCTTTACCATCATTTCGTCCGAAGGAAAATCCGTGCCATCCGGCAAAATTACAACTCCTGCGGGGTTTCCGCCGAAAACGGTGTCCGTAAATGCGTCTACAATATAAAATTTCATTTTTTACCTCCTCTTGCGGCTGCGGCAGCCATGGGATTCTTTCATATGGGAAAGCCGCGTGTAACTTACTGATAAAATGATTATCCCTTTTTTGCATGAGCCTGTCAACCCCATCATAGCATTTAAAAGAAGAAAAAGAGAGAAGATGGGGTAGATGAAAAACGTAAAATACAGGGCAGCCGAAGCAATTAAATTTATGCTGATTTTGTCGGTGATTTTCCTAACAACCTTCGGGCCTCCGGGGGAAACCCTTAAGGGATTGCTGAGTGAGGCAATGGAGTGGTGTATCGGCTGCCTTTCTGCATTTTTGGAGAAAAAGGGAGTAAATGAAACCGTGAGGGCACTGATAACAGAGGGGATCTGCCCGGGTGTTGCGAGCGTGCTTTCGTTTCTTCCTGTGATAGGAATTTTGTTTGCGTGCCTTTTCACCCTGGAGGAATGCGGATACATGGAGCGGATTTCGAGTGTGTTTGACCCGGCATTTCGGATGTTCGGTCTTCCCGGAGAGGCAATGATTCCGCTGCTTACCGGGTTCGGGTGTTCGGTTCCCGCCATAATGGCGGCCGCGCAGATTCAAAATCGCAGAGAACGAACTTTGACGGTGTTTTTGATTCCGTATATGTCGTGCAGTGCCAAAATACCGATGTATGTGATGATTTGTTCGGCCATATTTCCGGGTGCACCTGCGCTTGCCATGCTTGCGGTGTATCTGTTCGGCGCCTTGACTGCAGGGGCGATTGCACTTGCTGCCTTGCGAATTCGAGGCAATTCCGGTAAAAGGAAAGGCGGGGACATCGCACGAAGGGAGTTCCGCCTGCGATACCCGAATCCCCAAAGAATCCTCCTGCGGACTTTTGAAAATATGCTGGGTTTTGTCAAGAAGGCATTTACCGTGATACTGATTGCTTCGACGGTGATTTGGACACTGGAAAATTTTAATGCGGACTTTGAACTTACAACTAACCCCGAAACAGGAATTCTTGCCGGAATCGGCAAAGCAGCAGCACCTGTTTTTGAGCCGATTGGGCTCGGCGACTGGCGCATTGCAACCGCCCTTCTTTCCGGGCTTTCCGCAAAAGAGGCGTCGCTCAGCACATTGTCGGTTCTTTTGCATGCTTCCGCCGGGGAGAACCGTGCCTGCTTGTCGCAGATTTTTACACCTGCTTCGGCTGCGAGTTTTCTGATTTTTTACTTGATGTATGTACCATGCATCGCCTCACTTACGGCGGTGCGGAAGGTGACGGGCAGGTGGCGGTGTGCGGCAGGCATGGCGGCCTTCCAGTGCGTTTTGGCGTGGATTGCCGCATTCGTGGTATACCATGTCGGAACATATATATTGAATTAACAGCATTTCCGTGGTATATTCAATTCATTACGAGAGCGGAGGACTTGCTTAATGAAAGAAAGAATACCACAGAAAACACTGCAAGTTTCGTCGAAAAAAGCCGATGCAATCTTGCTGAGCGTAGCCGTTATCTGGGGATGGGGATTTATTGCGGGAAAAATCGCACTTGAAACGGCGTCACCTCAGTGGATTTTATTTTTTCGATTCAGCATTGCGGCAATTTGCATTTTAGCCTTGTTTTTCAAACAAATCAAAAACGCAGACAAAGCATGCGTGCGATGGGGAATCCTGATTGGGCTTCTTCAATTCGCCGCACTTTTTGTTCAGCTCTTTGCCTTGCAATATACAACCACAGCAAAGCAATCATTTCTTGCGGCCACTTATGTGTTGTTTACACCGTTTGCGGCGAGAATCCTCTACCGCAAAAAGATTTTGCCGAAAAATTATATTGCCTCGCTCCTTGCTCTTGCGGGAATTGCTTTTTTGAGTCTTCGGGGCAGCGCGGAAATACAAATCGGAGACTTCATAACATTGGGCTTCGCATTGCTGTTTTCGGCTCAGATTGTCATAGTGGGAAATCTTCCCGAAAAATGCAAAACCATACCGATTACCTTTTATCAAACGCTTGCATCGGCGGTCTTTGCCGGAATTGCTGCGTTTTGCACGGGAATTCCGAACGGGCTTTTCAGCATACATTCGTGGACAGGGATTGTTTATCTGGGTGTTATTAACACAGCAGTGGCTTTGGGACTGCAAAATTTTGCTCAGAAATACACTTCCGAATCGCACGCGGCACTTCTTCTGAGCCTTGAGTCCGTGTTCGGTCTGCTTTTTTCGATTCTGTACTACGGCGACATCCTTACGCTCAGGATGGCAATCGGATGTGCTTTGATTTTTGCGGCACTTTTGGTCAGCAATCGCAGATAAACTTCTTCTTTTTCCGCACGAATTGTGGTAAAATAAGATGTTAAGGAATTTTTGGGGCACAGGCTTTGTACAGAGGAAAGGACGAACAAGATATGAAAGTTTTCGATATCGTTCCGGTGAAATTCGAGGATGACAAAATGCTGATTCTCGATCAGACGAAACTGCCGGGAGAAGAAGTATACATAGAAATGAAGACAAAGGAAGATGTGTGGGATGCAATCTTCAAGCTCAAAGTCAGAGGGGCTCCGGCAATCGGGGTTGCCGCTGCATACGGGCTTTATATTTCAACGCGTGATTTCAAAGGGACAAAAGTCAAGGAATTCCGCGAATACGTGAGAGAAACGAGTGCGTATCTTAACAGTGCAAGGCCTACCGCGGTGAACCTTTCGTGGGCGCTGAAACGCTGTGAAGATATGCTTGACCGATATATCAAAGCGTTCGATGATGCCGCATGTGGTTTTCTCTGCTCATGCGATCATTGTGCGGGCGACCAGGTGGATGACGCAAAAATGCTCCTGCTTGATGAAGCCGAAAAAATCCGCAAAGAAGACGAAGCTGCCTGCCGCAAAATGGGCGAATACGGGCTCAGTCTGCTCAAACCGGGCATGGGAATTCTGACCCATTGCAATGCGGGAACAATTGCAACGGCAAAATACGGCACCTGCCTCTCCCCGATTTACCTCGGACAGGAGAAGGGCTGCGGATTCAAAGTCTTTGCAGACGAAACCCGGCCGCTTCTTCAGGGCGCACGGCTCACATCCTGGGAGCTTTCCAAGGCGGGTGTGGATGTTACCCTCATCTGCGACAATATGGCATCCATTGTTATGAAAAACGGCTGGATTGATGCGGTCGTCGTAGGATGTGACCGCATGGCCGCAAACGGTGACGGCGCGAACAAGATCGGGACGAGCGGTGTTGCGATTCTTGCCAAAGAATACGGAATTCCGTTCTACATGTATGTTCCGACATCCACCATCGACATGAATACCAAAACCGGAGACGACATCCATATCGAACTCAGAAACGGCGAGGAAATATACAAGATGTGGTACGAGAAAGACATGGCTCCGGAAGGCATTAAAACATACAATCCGTCCTTTGATGTGACGGATCACAAATATATCACGGCGGTAATAACCGAAAAAGGAATCGTAAGACCGCCTTACGATGAAAATTTAAAGAAATTGTTTGAGGAATAGGAAAATGGGCGAAGGAAATCAAATAGGCGAAAAGAAGAGTTTTATCGATAAATATGCAAAAATACTGGTCATCGTTGCGGTGCTCTGCGGTGCGACATCGGGCAACTTTGGCGTACTTATTTCAGCATCTCCGACGGTCATCGGATTCTGGAGACTGACCATAGCACTGCCGTTCTTTGCAATTCCAATATTCTCGAATGCGGACAAAAGAAAGCAGCTCGCGCAGGTATCCAAGAAAGAACTGCTTCTCAGCTTTATTTCAGGAGCATTTCTCTTTCTGCACTATTTTACATGGTATTCTTCGGTGAAACTTACCAATGTTGCCAGTGCAGCGGTGCTTGCATCCTTTCATCCGCTGGTTGTAATTTTTATTACCATTTTTATTTACAAAAAAAGAATTTCATGGAAATCCGTCCTGGCGATTCTCGTGGCACTCGGCGGAGGCATTTTGATTATATGTTCCGACCTTTCGACGCTTTCAGGCGGAAAGCTGTCAGGTAACCTCTTGGCACTTGCGGCCGGAATCTGCATGGGCGTGTACTTTGCGATCGGCGGCAAGGTCAGACAGTCGGTGGAAGGAAGCATTTATGTTATGCTGGTGTTTGCATCGTGCTGGATTTGCTTTGCATTTTCGAATATCTTTTCGGGAACTCCGATTACAGGCTATCCGACGATGGACTATGTTTACATCCTTTGTCTGGCTTTCATCTGCCAGATCGGCTCACATGCGGTATTCAACCTTTGCATGGGTCATGTAAGCTCTCTGTATGTGTCTGCATGGGAAACGGGAGATCCGGTATTTTCAACACTTTTTGCATTTCTCATGCTGCGTCAGGTACCGTCGGGAGCAGAAGTTATCGGATGCGTTATCGTAGTCGCTGCATTGCTTGTATACAACAAATTTGAACAGGAGTCAGAGTAAAATATGTACAAAGTCAAGCTGAAGTCCTTTGAAGGACCTTTCGACCTGCTGGTTTATCTGATTGAAAATGCCGAAATGAGCATTTACGACATCAAAATCAGCGAAATCACAAATCAATATCTGGCTTACCTGAAGGAAATGGAAGAACGGGATGTGGCACTGGCTTCCGAGTTTATGGTGCTGGCCTCTTCCTTGATCGAAATTAAGTCCAAGATGATTCTGCCGCGTGCGACGGAGGACGGACAAGAAATCGTCGGTGAGGATCCCAGAACCGAGCTGGTCGCAAGGCTGCTGGAATACAAGCGGTTCAAGGAACTTTCGCAGATGCTTGAGGAGCGTGAAGAGCGCAGCATGAACATTTTTGAAAAGCCACAGGAAGATATTTCGCAGTACCTTGACAATCCGGACGAATATCTGAGCCTTGACCTCAAGGAATTTGCTTCCGCATTCAGTCTTTTTATACAGAAAAAGCAGAGAGTTGAAGCGGTGAGAAAACATTATACGAGAATCGAACGCGAGCGTGCAAGCATGGAAAAGAGAATTTCATATATCCTGCAGTCGGTTCGCGCGAAAATCGGACAAGTTTTCAGCTTTAAAGATTTTATTCAAGATAAAAAGGACAGATATGATATCGTGGTTACATTCATGTCGCTGCTTGAGATGGCAAAGGCAAGGGCCGTAAAGGTTGAGCAGCATGCAACTTACGGCAATATAGAGGTAAGCGCGGGAGAAAGAGTGCAGGAGGAATGGAAAGAAGATGACAGGAAACAAAGCAATTAAATCCGCCATGGAGTCCATGATGTTCACATGGGGTGAACCGCTTGAGACAAAGATGGCTGCAGATGTTTTTAATATAACGAAGGAAGAAGCCTATGAGTGCTTCAAGGAACTGCAGGCAGAGTACGAGCAGGAAGGCAGGGGAATTGTGATTCGCGAAGTGAACAAGGCGTTTCAGTTTGTGACGCGCGAGGAAAATGCCGATTATGTGCGGAGGCTCTGCACACCGGTGAAGGCAAAGAAACTTTCCCAGTCTGCGCTTGAGGTGCTTGCGATTATTGCGTACAAGCAGCCGGTAACCAAAGGTGAGATGGAAGCAATCCGAGGAATCAAATGCGACAGAGTGGTGGAAGGCCTGATGAACAAAAACCTGATTGAAGAGGTAGGGCGCTCTTCCGCAATCGGAAGGCCGATTCTCTACGGGACAACGGACACTTTCCTCAAAAACTTCGGCTTTACGAGCCTCAAGGAACTTCCGGACATTGAGGATATTGAAAGCGTAATCAACGACGACATCGAAGCGGAACCTTCCGGTGACGAACAGGATCCGGTAAGCGCAGGCCAGATGACAATTGAATTTTAAATCCACGCATAAAATTTCCCATCAGCAAGTAAACTGTTGATGGGAGTTTTTTTATGGACAGAAACAGTAAAAATAAAATATGCGCTGCGGTCATATGCGGAGCATTCCTGCTCGGTGCGCTCGGCGGCCTGGGAATCAGCCCGCGCGAGGCTGAGCGAATGACGGAGAGAAACGAAGCGCAAACCGAAACGACGGCTGTCTCGCAGACGGAAATAAGCCCGCCGTCCGTCTCTGCTTCATCGTCTGTCTTGATTGACGAAAACGGCGAGGTGCTGTACGAAAAAAATGCGGACGAAAAGAGTTATCCCGCAAGCACAACGAAAATCATGACGGCACTTGTGACCCTTGAAAAACTTGACGAACTCGGTCTTGATAAAAAGAGTGAAATTATTGTGCCGGAGGAGGCCGTCGGCATCGAAGGTTCTTCAATATATTTAAAAAAAGGGGAAAGACTAACGATTGAGGAATTGCTTTACGGACTTATGCTCCGGTCTGGAAACGACAGTGCAGCAGCACTTGCAGCCTGTATGGGTGGAAGCCTCGGGGAATTTGTAAGCATGATGAACGAACGGGCGGCGGCGCTCGGATGCAGCGGCACGCATTTTACAAACCCGAGCGGCTTGTATGAGGAAAATCATTACACTACGGCATCAGATCTTGCGAAAATTGCACATGAGGCCATGAAGCGTGAGGACTTCAGAGAAATTGTGCGTGCAAAAGACTGGCAGAGTGAAGACGGAAGCCGCAGCTTTCATAACAAAAACAAGACGGTTTTTCAGTATGAGGGAGCAACCGGCATAAAAATCGGATTTACCAAGGCCTCGGGAAGAACTCTCGTGGCGTCCGCTGAGCGGGACGGCAGGCAGATGATTGCCGTGGTTCTCAGAGACGGGAACTGGTTTAACGATGCTTATGCCCTTATGGATTACGGATTTGAACAGGGAGGAAAATGAGATTATGGAATACAGATGTGTGGACCGGGGTTCAAAAAAATGCCCTTGCCATTTAACGACATCGGGCTTGTGCTACACCTGCAGCACGCTTCGCACGGGGGAATGCGGCTGCAGCACGCAGTGGACGGGAAGCTGCCCGTACAGCGAATTTTCGATGAATGCGGGAAGACCCCAACCGATGCCGATGCTGATGCCCGCAGAAGTGGTATATCAGAAAAATTATTCGAGCAAACTTACGGTGGTGCGCCTGGAGGTTCCGGCGGGATTCGCGCAGCAGTGCCACAGGCTGGGCAGCTACATTATGGCGCAGGTCATGGGTTACATGGTGCCGCTTTCGGTGCTGCACTCATCCTACGCGGTTGAAAAAAGGCGCTTTCTCATCGGACCGAGGCCGTATATCGAAGTTGCGGTTCAGCCAATCGGTCTTAAGACCATGCAGCTTGCAAACCCGCTCAGTAAATTTTGGAACATCCAAGGGCCGTTTTACAGCGGCCTTCAGACTGCCGGCAGAATAGATACAAGCAAGCCCATGCTGGTAATCGCAAAAGGAACGGCACTTGCACCTTTTCTTAATGTGGCACGCGTGCTTGCCGGAGAAAACCCGGAAAAGATTAATCTTTTTATCGATGATGACAAAATAACGAGCGAGTTTATATCCGATTATGTATCAAAGATCGGCACAAGGTTTAACTATATCAATCTTTCCGAGGATATGGAAACGGCACTTGCGATGCTTGATATGTATGATCAGATTATGTTTCTGGCATCACCGTATTACACGAACCAAGTCATACGAAAGCTCAGAGGAAACGGCAAGCTGGTCAGAAGCAGGGTAGAGGCTGTGCAGGCAATCGGAAAATGCCTGGTTGTGGCAAATCACGCAAATATGTGCTGCGGTCTGGGGATATGCGGCTCATGCAGCCATACGGACAAAGACGGAACAACCGTGAAGGAGTGCAAATGTATGGAGGGAGGAATTTTTCAATGAGCAAAATAGTGGTAATAGGTGCCGGCTGGTCGGGATGTGCGGCGGCGGTACGTGCAGTGAAACAGGGACATGAGGTTACGCTTCTCGAAAAAACGGATCTGCTTCTGGGACTTGGCAATGTCGGTGGAATTATGCGAAACAACGGCAGATTTACGGCTGCAGAAGAAAATATAGCACTCGGTGCATCGGAACTTTTTGAGATTACCGACAAGCTCAGCACGCACAAAAACATTGATTTTCCGGGACATAACCATGCAAGCTTTTATGATGTGGCAATGGTAGAGCCTGCCGTGCGCAGGCTCCTTGAAAAGCTCGGGGTTGATATTCGGCTGATGTGCCGTGCCGTCGATGTGGAAACCGAAGAGACGAAGGAGGGTGGCAAACGCCTGAAATCAATCCTTGCGGTAATCACAAACCACGACGGGGAATATGAAACCATTGAGATTGAAGGCGATGTGTTTGTGGAGACAACCGGCTCCACCGGGCCGATGGGAAATTGCGCAAAGTACGGCAACGGCTGCTCAATGTGCGTGCTCAGATGTCCGGCGTTCGGACCTCGGGTGAGCATAACGGAAAGAGCCGGAAGCTACGATGTACACGGGGAACGGCTTAACGGAAGACCGGGAGCTTTCAGCGGATCGTGCAAACTCGAAAAAAGAACGCTCAGCACGAAACTCCAAAAGAAGCTTGACAAAGAAGGCTTTGTCGTCGTTCCGCTTCCGCCGGAAATGATAAACAAGGATAAACTGAGTCAAAAAGTATGTCAGCAGTATGCCATTGACCCGTTCGCCAAAAACATCATTTTGATTGATACCGGGCATGCCAAGCTGATGACCTCCTATTTCAATCTTGCGGATTTGAGAAAGGTCGAAGGCTTTGAAAATGCGCGTTTTGTAGATCCATATGCCGGAGGAAAGGGAAACTCCATCCGGTACATGTCCGTGGGACTTCGGGACGAATATCTGCGTGCGGACGGAATCGAGAATCTTTTCCTGGGCGGAGAAAAATCCGGATTTTTTGTGGGGCATACCGAGGCAATAACGACAGGCTCTCTGGCGGGCTACAACGCAGCGATGCTCGCTGCCGGAAAACCGCTGCTTGAACTTCCGGCAGAGCTTGCGACAGGCGACATCATTGCGTTTGCAAACGAGATGCTGGCGAGTGAAGAAGGTTACAAGAAGCGTCTTACCTTCGCAGGCGGTACATATTTTCAGAGAATGAAAGAGAGGCAGCTTTACACAACCGATGTAAAAATTATCCGGAGGCGTGTTGAAGCACAAGGCCTCGCGGATATTTACAACCGTGCGAATATTTGTTAAAATAGAATAAGGACATAACGAAAGAAAAGGAAAAAACATGAGAATCAACAAATATATTGCACAGGCAGGCATTTGCAGCCGCCGAAAGGCTGACGAACTGATTGCCAACGGAAATGTAAAGATAAACGGGGCGGCCCTGAAGGAGCCGGGTTACGAAGTTGCGGACGGAGACCGTGTCGAAGTGAACGGCAAGCTGATAAGTGCAAAGCAGAAACCGGAATATGTGCTCATCAATAAGCCGCTTGGCATGGTGACGACGGTTTCGGATGATAAAGAACGTCTTACGGTTATGGATGTCGTAGCGGATATCGATGCGCGTCTGTTTCCGGTAGGACGTCTTGACTACAACACAAGCGGAGCACTCATCATGACAAATGACGGTGAGCTGGCCTACAGACTGACGCATCCAAAGCATGAAGTGTATAAGACTTACCGAGCACGGGTTGCGGGGATTTTGTCAAATGAAAAAGTCGCCCGCCTCAGAAAAGGCGTGGATATCGGAGGTTTTGTTACATCTCGCGCAAAAGTAAACGTAATCAAAGGAACGCAGCATTCAACAATCGTTGAGATTGCAATCCATGAGGGCAAAAACAGACAGGTCAGAAAGATGTTTTCCGCCGTGGGCAATCCTGTTCAGGAACTTGAAAGGGTGGCAATCGGCGAAATTAAACTCGGCCATTTGAAACCCGGACACTATCGAAAGCTTACAAGAGATGAAATTGAATATTTAAAAAACTGTTAACGGAGAAAAGAATGAGATAATGAGATTAAGAGATTTAAAGACAGGAGAAAGCGGCAGAATCACCGTCGTCGGAGGGCAGGGCGCGCTGCGGCAGCATTTCCTTGATATGGGAGTGGTGCCCGGAGCCGAAATCAAGCTTATGAAGCTTGCTCCGATGGGAGATCCAATGGAGTTCCGAATCCACGGATACGAACTGACGCTCAGACTCGCGGATGCAGAAAAAATAGAAATCGAACCGGTAAACATTCCGGAGGAAAATGCCGCTGAGGGGGAGCCGGCGGAAAAAACGAAGGCGAAACACCCCGGGCTCGGTGAGGGCGGAATCTATCATGTGAAAGCGGACGGGAATCCTTTGCCCGATGGTACAACGATTACATTTGCACTTGCCGGAAATCAAAACTGCGGTAAAACGACCTTGTTTAATCAGCTTACCGGGGCCAATCAGCACGTGGGGAATTTCCCCGGAGTTACGGTTGACCGAAAAGACGGTGTCATCAAAGGTTATCCCAAAACACTGGTTACGGATCTTCCGGGAATTTATTCCATGTCGCCGTACACGAGTGAGGAAATCGTAACCAGACAGTTTCTTCTTGATGACAAGCCGAAGGGCATCATAAACATTGTGGATGCAACGAATATAGAGAGAAACCTTTATCTTACGATGCAGCTCATGGAACTTGATATTCCAATGGTTTTGGCATTAAATATGATGGACGAGGTACGCGAAAACGGGGGAACTGTCCGCGTAAACGAGATGGAGGAAGCGCTCGGAATCCCGGTAATACCGATTTCGGCAGCAAAGAACGAGGGCATCAGCGAGTTGATCAGCCACGCCGTTCATGTGGCGCAGTATCAGGAAAAACCGGGTCGCAGCGATTTTTGTGATCCGCAGGACCACGACGGAGCCGTACATAGATGCCTGCACGCAATTATGCATTTGATTGAAGACCATGCAGCGAATGCGGGAATTCCCGTTCGCTTTGCGGCCAGCAAACTTGCGGAGGGCGACGAAGTGATGCTTTCGCATCTTAAGCTCGATCAGAACGAAAAAGAAACGCTGGAGCACATCATCTGTCAGATGGAGGAAGAAAGAGGCATGGACAGAGCGGCGGCAATCGCCGATATGCGATTCTCCTTTATTCAGCAGGTCTGCGGTAAAACCGTTGTAAAACCTAAGGAAAGCAAAGAACACGCACGCAGTGTCAAGATAGACAAGATTCTTACCGGCAAATACACCGCAATCCCGGCATTTATCGGAATTATGGCGCTTGTATTCTGGCTGACGTTCGGAGTAATCGGTTCATGGCTTTCCGATATATTGGATTTGGGCATCGGCGCATTGACGGATCTAACCGATGCAGGGCTTACCGCGTACGGAATCAATCCTGTAGTGCACTCGTTGGTCATTGACGGCATTTTCAAGGGTGTGGGAAGTGTGCTTGCGTTTCTTCCCATAATCGTAACTCTGTTTTTCTTCCTGTCGATTCTCGAAGACAGCGGATACATGGCAAGAGTTGCGTTTGTCATGGACAAGCTTCTCCGTAAAATCGGTCTTTCGGGAAGAAGTATTGTACCGATGCTGATTGGTTTCGGATGCACCGTGCCGGGGGTTATGGCAAGCCGTACGCTGCCGTCGGAACGCGACCGAAAGATGACAATCCTTTTGACTCCGTTTATGAGCTGTTCGGCAAAGCTGCCGATTTATGGGTTTTTCAGTGCTGCGTTCTTCCCGGAACACGGAGCACTTGTAATGATTATTCTCTACTTCACAGGAATTCTTGTAGGTATTTTATTTGCACTTCTTGCGCGTGGTGTGGCATTCCGGGGTGAACCGGTGCCGTTTGTTATGGAACTTCCGAACTACAGACTGCCGGGTGCCAAAAATGTCGGTCAGCTGCTTTGGGAAAAGGCAAAGGATTTCCTTGAGAGGGCCTTCACGGTTATCTTTGTTGCAACGATTGTGATTTGGTGCCTGCAGACGTTTGATATGAGGCTGAATGTTGTATCGGACTCGCAAAACAGTCTGCTTGCAATGCTTGCGGGTGTAATTGCGCCTGTATTTGCGCCGCTTGGCTTCGGCGACTGGAGAATTTCAACGGCACTCATTACCGGCTTCATGGCAAAGGAAAGCGTTGTTGCAACCCTGACCGTTCTGACGGATGGAATCAGCATTACGTCGCTTTTGACTCCGCTTGCGGCAGCGGCACTTCTCGTGTTCTGCCTGCTTTACACGCCTTGCGTTGCGGCCATTACCTCTATCAAGAGGGAACTCGGCGGCAAGTGGGCGGCACTTGTTGTTGTTCTGCAGTGCGTGATTGCATGGCTGTGTGCTTTTGCGGTCTATATTGTCGGCGGCATGCTGCTGTAAGTGCAGCGTGAACTTCGTGGCTTGAGAGGTGAAAACATGAATTTTGCAACGATAGCAGTGTTAATTATAATAGGAGCCGCGCTTTGCGCGGCTGTCTTTTCAATGATTCGCAGCCGCCGGAAAGGCGGCTGCGGGAGCTGTTCGGGCTGCGGGGGCTGTTCGAGCTGTTCGAACTGCTCAAGCAGTTCGACAAGTCTGCCTAAGCAGATAAAACCCCCGAAATGAAAAAAGAGCCTGCATAAGCAAACCCTTCTTCCATAAAAGATGTATTAGTAATTATCGTGTTTTCTATGTTTGGATTACTTTCTCTTCATTTCCTTCGGAGTTACGCAAGTTCCGGAAGCTCTTGCAACTACGATAGGTTCTTCTAAGAAATCAGCTGCGGAAGCGTTGATGTCTTTTCTGGAAACGATAACTTTTCTTGCTTCGAAAGTCATGTGTCTGGAAGTGTTTCCGATTTTGTCGATTTCGCCGTAAGCTTCGATGTAGTCGCCTGCATATGTAGGAGCTAAGAATTCTACATTGTCATATGCGCAGAAAAGACCTTCGTCTCCGTCTAACTTGATTAATAATTCAGTAGCAACGTCACCGAATAAGTGAACCATATGTGCTCCGTCAACTAATTCTCCACCGTAGTGCGCATCCTTTGCAGACATTCTTAATCTTAAAGTTGAAGTAATTTTTTCCATTTTGTTTTCTCCTTTTTACATAAAAACTAACATTTATTCTAACTCCTCATGTGAGGTGTTAACGACGTTAAGAATGTCGGCATCGGTGATGGCTGCGCCGGTGTCCGACAATGCTTTGGATAAATACAGCAGATATTCGATATTGCCCTTCGCGCCGGTGACGGGGCTATAAGTCAATCCTTGTGTATGCAGCCCATTCTCCTCGGCATACTGCATCACGTTTCGAATGACTGCTTCGTGCACGCTTCGATCGCGCACGATGCCTTTTTTGCCGACCTGCTCTCTGCCCGCCTCAAACTGCGGCTTGACCAGACAGACCAGACTGCCTCCGGTT
>OGDY01000038.1_pt1 | contig 139454 bp, 152 predicted proteins | sample 1570341 | NCBI WGS metagenome assembly OGDY01 (sample SAMEA2581972, study PRJEB24529) | metagenome | biome: Human gut stool | place: China | collected 2011 | reverse complement strand
ACCTAACGGCGGTGTCATTATCCACGGTACGCCGTCGTTGATTTTACTAACGACATTGCGTTGACTGTCTATTATAAGGGTGATTTGTTAGACATTATATCCTGTCTAACAAATTTGGAACGGTTCATCGCAAGCCGTGTCAACTTTTTCCCCGTTTCCAATTTGCGCAATTTATTGTACATTATCTGGAGGTATGTTTGCAGCGGGAAAGCGGACGAAAAACCGACGAGGGGACTTTTGCTGTGATAACCTCCCGGCGATTGACATTATTCAGTTCATCATGCTTTTACACTGTGACCCGGCGGCATACCATCCTCAGCAGGCTGATGTAGATATCTAGCAAAAAATCTCAAAAAACTGCGTTGCTCTCACAAAACAATTGCCCGGAAGGGGAGAATGATGGCTTGCTACTGCGGGTGCGCCATTGTAGGTGCGGATGGCCTGCGGAGTCTTCTGTGAATCCTTTTGCAAGTCCCAGTCCGCTGCTTGGCGAAGCAACGCGTTGGATTTTTGTTTATGCTTCGCGCGGCGAGCGCTGTGCAGGACGGGCTTTTGCAAGTTGATTGGCGGCCAGAATTGCGGCGGCGGCGAATGTGCTGAGAAGTGCGTACAATAACCATGCCGGTGCATAGCTTCCGCTGCGGTCAAAGATAAATGCGCAGGCCGGTGCGCCTACGGAGCTACCAAGGTATAGAATCGTAGTAATCAGGCCGACGTTAGAGAGAAATGCAGCCGACCCAAAGAACTTTTTGGTTAAATACGAGGGAAGAATTACCTGCAGTGCCGTTGACAGTCCAAACAGAACCGCAGGAAGCATCACAATGCGCTCCCCAAGACAAAGCCACAGACTAAGGTAGGCACAGGCTGCTGTGATTCCGCAAAAAATAGTGGCGATCGGGACAGAGAAGCGGTCATAAATGTAACCAACCAGCATTTTCCCGGCGACTCCGGCCAGAAGCACGATGGAATACATCCGTACAGCGATCTCCTGCGAAATGCTTTCCGTGCGCCAATAGGAGACAAGCTGCTGCTGCGTTCCGGCGGTCATCAGACCGAATAGAAAAATGCCGACTGCGAGCAGCCAATAAGACGGCTGACGAAGGGTGCCCCTTTGGCTTAGGCCGTCCGCTTGAAGAGAGTGCAATTTTTCGTGCCGCTTGCCGCCGTAGGGGAGTAATCCCATTGCTGCCGGTGTGGGCCGAATCAGCAGCAATGCTGCAAGAATGGTCAATACCAGCCCGGCGGCAATGCAACGATAGCCGACCCGCCAGCCATAGGTACCGATCAGGCTTGAAACAACCGGAGAAAGCAGAGAAGAAACAAGACTTGAGCCGGTAAATGCGATTCCGGTCGCGAGGCCGCGCTTTTCTTCAAACCAGTTTGCCAGCAGCAGCGTAATGGGAGCGGCACCTGCCAGACAGGCACCGATTCCCGATAGAATACCGCCCAGATAGAACAAAATGGTATTCTGCGCGAGAGAATAGCAAAGGTGTGCACACCCGCCGGCGATTGCCCCAAGGAGTACAAGAAGCTTCATGGGAATGTGGTCGTAGAGCTTTCCAACGAAGGGGAGCAGAAGCATGGTCGTTACGGTACTGAAGGTGCTCATTAGAGAAAGCGACGACCTTGCGATGTGCAGTGATTCGCACACAGGGGTCACAAAAAGCGCATTAAAATAGGACAGCATTCCGATGCTCGCTGCGGACAGCAGCAGACATGCAGCAACGATAACCCAGCAGTACCATTCCTTTGTTCGCCTTTTCTCCATGACTTACTTCCCAAAGATGCTGACGGCCTGCTGCATCCGCTCCCGAACCTGAACACCGAAGGGGCAGGCCTTTTCACAGCTGCCGCATCCGATGCACGCGGAGGCTGTGACAGACAGCGCGGCGTAGTGTGCTCGGATAGTGGGAGGCACGGTGTCTCCCACACAGGCCAAATCAACGTATTTATGAATCTGCGCGATATTCAGTCCGGCCGGGCAGGGGAGACAGTGATTGCAGTATACACAGGCACCGACTTGGCTGTATTTGGGAGAAAGCCGAAGGAGCGATGTGTAATCCGTTTCTTCGGGAGAAGCTTCGGCGTAGGCCGCGGCGCGGGCAACCTCTTCGACGGTTTTCATCCCCAGCATGGCAGTGGTGACACTGGGGCGGTCGAGCGCGTAGCGAATGCACTGATAATCTGTCAGCGCTTTTCCGAAGGGGGATAATTTGTCGTGCAGCAAAAGCCCGGCGGCAAAGGTTTTCATGGTTGTGATGGCAATACCCTGCTGCTGGCATACGCGATAGAGGCTTGCACGAATCGGGTCAAGACCCTGCGCGCTTTGCTGCAGATCCTCTGGAGCGAGCTGAATTTTCATCCTGGACGGCGGAACAAGGTCGTAAGCTGGATTTACGCTCAACATCATACAGTCGAGCACGCCGCTCTGTGCCATTTCGAGCGCTATGCCGGAATGATGCGTACTGACGCCAATACACTTGATCACGCCCTGCTGCTTCAGTTCCTGCGCATAGGCGAGGATTGGTCCATCGAAAACGGCGTGAAAGTCATGCTCGTTGTCAATCATATGAAGCATTCCAAATTCAATATGATCCGTTTTTAAGCGAGAAAGCAGATCGTCAAAGGATCGCTTAACCTCATCGATATCTAAGGTGCGGGTATATTGTCCGTCTTTCCAGATGGTTCGAAAATGCCCTTGGATCAGCATCCTATCGCGCTGCCCGCACAGCGCCTCGCCTAAATCGGAACGAACCTTCGGCTCCGGCATGAAGCAGTCCAAAATGTTGATCCCGGCATCCAGTGCGGCGTTGACAACCTGCACTACCGTTTGTGTATCTCTTCCTTCCAGATGCTCGCAGCCAAGTCCAATTTCAGAAACCTGCAACGGCGTTTTCCCAAATGTACGGTAATTCATGGCAGTACCTCACAAGCGTACGCTCTTTTGTATTGGAGCGATGGATAGTATATGGATAGCATACTCGCGTTCGCTTGTAATGTCAACTGTGCAAAGTGCATAAATTTATGGCAATTAATTGTTAAAAACTAACAAAGTTTTGAATTAGGACAGCTTTTTTTGAAAAAGCTCTTGAAAAAAGGCGAATCTGTGCTAGACTTGTTATGACAACATTACAGAGCGACTGTTGATCATCAAAATAATAGGAGGCAAAAATGAAACACGCAAAACGATTTTTGGCAATGCTTCTGGCGCTGTGTCTGCTGCTTGGCCTGTGTGCCTGTGCAGGTACAAATGACGAGCCCAAAAACAGCGATACCCCCTCTGAGGCAACCGGACAGGACGAGCCCAACACTTCCGCTCCCGATAACAGTGAGATCCCTCTGGAAAAGACGGTTGCCCTGATTCTTCAGCCCGGCGGCCTGGGCGACGAAGGCTGGAACGATGCTTCTTGGGCGGGCCTTCAGCGGATGATGAAGGAACGCGGGATTGGCGGCATCACGGTTGAAACCTCCGCTACGGCGGATACCGAGTTTTTCATCCGCGAGCTGGCAGAAAAGGGCTACGGCCTGATTTACTGTTTGGACACCTCTGTGATCCCGACCTGTATGCAGGTTTCGTCGGACTATCCGGATTCCATCTTTGTCTATCCCGCAAAGCTAAGTCTTGATGCCAACGTTGGTAATACCTACTGGATGTGGTATCAGCTCAATGAGATCGGTTTTATGGCCGGCGTGGTTGCAGCGTTCGTTGCGACCGACGGCAATGAGATCGTGGACTATGCCGGACAGAACCCCGGCTGTAAGCTCGGCTGCATCTTCGGCGCGGACGGTGCCGGCTTCTATCGCTATGCTGACGGCTTTGCCCATGGTGCAAAGTGGGTCAATCCGGATGCAGAAATTGTTTACGACTATACTGCCGGCTATACCGATACCGCGAACTGCCAGACCATCGCTGAGAATATGATCAAAAACAACCAGTGCGATGTGGTCTGGACCTGCTGCGGCACTGCCGGCTACGGCGGCCTGCAGGCCTGCCGCCTGAACGGTGCCCTCGGCATTGGTGTTGACTCCAATCAGGATATGGTGGAGGAAGGCTACGTCATTACCTCCGGTATGCGCATGATGGATCATGACATCGAATTTGTGATCGACAAGTGGCTGGCCGGAACGCTGGAAGGCTCCAACGATATGTTTGACTTGGCTTCCGGTTCAGTCGGCATTACCGACATGTCTGTTATTGAGAAGCATGTTACAAACAAAGAAAACTTTGAACGGCTGAAGGCGAAGGTTGCCGAGGTCGAGGAGCTGATCCGCAACAGAGAGCTTCGTCCCTATGATACTGCGGAAACTGCATATACCGGTGATGGCACGATTGTGCGCTTTGCCGACTGGTGGGAAGAAAACAAGGACACGAATCCCAATAACATCCACGACTGGTATTACCCCGATATGATCATCTACCACTGATATCCAAGCATCGGTTCGGCCGGGCCAGCCCGGCCGAACCGAACACGACAGGAGGCCCCATGGATGAATAACATTATAGAAGTTCGGGATTTAACAAAAAAATATGGCGATTTTACTGCTAATGACAAAATCAATTTCACTATTCGAGAGGGTGAAATTCACGCCATTATCGGAGAAAACGGCGCGGGAAAGACGACGCTGATGAACATGCTTTACGGCATTCTTCAGCCTTCCTCCGGAGAAATTTTGTTCCGCGGGAAACCGGTTAAATTTAATTCTCCCAAAGATGCCATTGCCCAAGGCGTGGGCATGGTACACCAGCATTTTAAACTGGCACCCAGTTTAACAATTTATGAAAATGTTCTCCTATGTAATGAAATCCACAAGAAGATCAAACTGGGAAGCAAACAGATTGCAACTCCCATTATAGATAGAAAAGCGGAAATTGAAGCTGTGCAGAAGGTCGTTGATCACTTTGGCTTCAACCTGAATGTGACGGACAAGGTTCAGGATATTTCCGTGGGCTGCCGTCAGCGTGTTGAAATTGTAAAAATGCTTTACCGGAATGCGGATGTGCTCATTCTCGATGAGCCTACCGCCGTTCTGGTGCCGCAGGAAATTGAAGAACTGGTGGGGCGACTGAACGAACTACGTGCAATGGGAAAAACCATTGTGATCATCACACATAAGCTCGACGAGGTCAAGCTGTGCGCAGACCGTATCACGGTAATCCGGCGCGGCAAGGTCGTCGGAACACTGGACAACGACGAAAAGGCCACGCCGCAGGTGCTTGCAAACATGATGGTGGGGCGGCCTGTTCTGCTAACGGCCAAACGCAGTGAGAAACCGGTCGGAGAAAAAGTGCTGCTTTCCGTGCGGCATCTTACTGCAAAAAACAGCGCGGGAAAGCCTGTGCTGAAGGATATCAGTTTTGATATCCACGAAGGGGAGATCCTCGGTGTTGCCGGCGTGGATGGAAACGGGCAAAGTGAACTGATGTTCCAGCTAACCGGACTTATGGAAGCCATGAAAGGCGAAGTTGTCCTCGACGGAGAGAATGTCTTTGGCTACTGGCCTGATGCACTTCGTGCGCGGGGTGTCGGCATTATTCCGGAGGACCGCTATCGCCAGGGTGTGTGCTTGCCGGTTGCGGTCAGCCAAAACCTTGTGGCAGGTTATCACGGAAGGGAGCCCTTTTCCAAGGGTTTCCGTATGAATTATAAGGCGGTGCAGGAAAACTACACGCGTCTTGTGCAGGAGTATGACATTCGCCTTTCCAACCAAGACCCGCCGGTCGGCGCACTTTCCGGCGGCAATGCGCAAAAGGTGATTGTTGCCCGCGAGTTTTCGCAGGATCCCAAGCTGCTATATGCCAGTCAGCCTACGCGCGGTGTTGATGTCGGCGCGACGGAATTCATTCATGAACGGCTGCTTCGTTCCCGTGATGAAGGAAAGGCAATCCTCCTGATCTCCTCAGAATTGTCCGAGGTCGTTGGACTGTCTGACCGATTGGTCGTTATGTATGAGGGAGAGATCACCGGAGAATTCCGCTCGGCGGATGTAACGTATGAAGAGCTGGGCCTGTATATGTCCGGTGCAAAACGACAGGAGAGAAAGGAGGCGCAGGAGCATGGCCAGTCCGTTAAGTAAGCCGTTAACGAATAAAGTTCTGTATAAAAGACTGTCATTCTTGAACTTTGTTCTTCCTGTGCTTTTGGCATTCCTTGTGAGCAGCCTGTTCTGCGTCATTGACGGCTCTAACCCGTTTGAGGTCTATCGGCGGATCTTTGCGACGGCGTTCTTTACGAAGGCCGGATGGATGAATACGCTGGGCTATGCGACCCCGTTGATCATGACCGGTATTGCAACCTCGTTTTCCATTAAGGCCGGCGTGTTTAACATGGGCATTGAGGGTCAGGTCTATGTCGGCTCTTTCTTTGCGGCAGTTGCAGGCTATGCGCTTCCGCTGCCCAAGTACCTGCATATCCCGGTGTGCCTGCTTTGCGGCGCGCTCGGCGGTATGCTGTGGTCGGCAATTCCGGCGGTTCTTAAATCGAAGTTCCAGATCAATGAGATCGTTACAACGATCATGCTCAACAATGTTGCGCTGACGGTAACGAACGTGCTGACCATGGGACCGTTTAACGCCAACTACATTTATTCCTCCACCCCGACGCTGCGAGATACGGCGCTGATGTCTCGTTTTGCCTCCCAGTACAAGGTTACGACGGCATTGATTGTTGCGGTTATTCTTCTGGCGGTGGTCTGGTATATCCTGCGGCGCACAAAATTCGGCTATGAAATTCAGTTCTTGGGACGACAACAGGAATTCTCCGATGCGGTTGGCATGCGCGTTTCCCGCAAGATCATGCTGGTCTTTGTGCTGGGCGGTGCCATCGCAGGTATTGCCGGCGCGACGGAGATTATGAGCGTTTACAAGTCCTTCATGCCAAGCTGGGGCGGCGCAATGGGCATTGGCTGGGACGGCTTTTCTGTTTGTGTTCTGGCTGCCGGCAATCCGCTGGGCGTTTTGATTGTATCCCTGCTTTATGGCGGTTTCCGCTATGGCTGTATCTCGCTTCAGGCAAACATCGGCACACCGATTGAGCTGAACGATATTGTCAAGTGTGCGATTATCCTGTTCTTCTCTGTGAAGTATATCCGCCCGGATATGGATCTGCTCCGATTCTTCCGTCGGAAGCGGGTTAAGGCAGAGAAATAAGGAGGCCAAACGATGAATGTAATTTTGACGCTTCTTTACTACACGGTAAAAATGTCTACTCCACTGCTGTTTGTCATTATGGGCGGCGTGTTTGTCCAGCGTGCAGGAGTATTTAACTTCGCACTGGAATCCGCAATCAACACGGGTGCCTTTGCTGCAATTGCAGTGATTATGGTGACCAACAACCTGCTTGCCGGCATCATCGGTGCACTGCTTGCGTGCGTTCTGGTCAATATGTTCTTTGCACTTTTTACCGTAAAATTCAATGCGCATCCCACCGTTGTCGGTATGGCAATCAACCTGCTCACTGCAGCCATCATTCCTTACCTGATGATGGCATTGTTTGAAACCAGTGCCGTACTGAATGTGACGCAGGTCGTAGATCCGGGAAGTGTGCCAATCGATGTTCCCATCCTCCGGAAAATTCCGATCCTCGGCGACATTTTCAATAAACAGTCTCCGCTGACCTATCTTTCATTCCTCGCGGTCGCAGTGCTGACACTGATTTATTATAAGACAGATTTCGGAACGCACGTCCGACTTGTCGGCGACAGCCGCGAGGCTGCCGAGGCCATCGGCATCAATGTCAATAAGATTAAGGTTCTGGCACTGGTGATTTCCGGCATATGCTGCGCTCTGGCGGGCCTGAATATTTCGGTAGAGTCGCTTGGTATGTACACGCTGAACCTCTCGGCATCCCGCGGCTATATCTGCCTGTCTGCAATCAACTGCGGCAGAAAGGAACCGCTCAAGTCTGCGGCCTTCGGTCTGCTCTTTGGCTTTGCCAGAGCGCTGCAGATCATTCTGGCAAATTATCTCGGTACGACGCTCGCCTCGCTTCTGGAGGCACTGCCATATATCACCATAATTGTTGTCCTGGTTATGACGGAGATTCCCAATGTCCGCCGAAATCCGATGAGAATTTTTGCGAAATAAGGAGGCGGCTGTGAAAAAATACGAATATACGGTTTTCGGAACTGCAACAACAGTGAAGGTAATGAAATTCGATGAATTTCCAAAGCCTGGACAAACCACACCGATTTTGAATACGAACTTTGATCGGCTGTATTACGGCGGAAAGGCATGGAATATCGTCTATGATCTGATGATGCTGGGACTTCCGGTTTACCCGGTTCTGGCATATTCCGATGCTAGATTCGAACCGGAATTCCAGCGCGCGGCTGAACGCTTTCAAATGCCGACGGACGGAATTTTCCGCTCACCACAAGGAAACTATGAATTTCTGACCTGTTATGTCCTTGAGGACAAGCACAAAGACCACATTACCTTGGGCGGCTATCATTCCAACGCGCCGTCGCTCGATCTGGCAGAATTAAAAAGAGACCATGTCCCTGTCAAGCGGGACTTCCTTTCGGACAGCCGTATGGCGCTGCTGACGTGCCCGAAGGCGGGAGATTTGGATACCATGTTTTCTGCAATCGTAGACTCGGGGCTTCCTATGGTTTTTTCCATGAGCCACGATTTATCGGTATTCAATAAGGAAAACCTGGAGCCGATCCTCAAGCATGCCAAGGTGATTTTTGCAAATGCCGAGGAGGTTTCGTACATGGAAAATCTGTACGACTATTGCGCAATAACGGACTTGTTCCGCTTTGGACAGACGGAAATGATCATCAAGACAATGGGTGCGCAGGGCAGCGTCGTTTATGTCAAGGAGGCCGGGAGTATCCGGGAATATCATGTGCCGATTACCTCGCCGGCAACGCAGGAAACTCGAGCAATTGGCGCAGGAGACGCATATGTTGCCGGCTTCCTGTACGGAATGAGTCAGGGCTGCGATCCGGTCACCTGCGCGCAGTATGGCAGCACCGTTTCCTCCTTTGTTATTGAGGATGACGGCTCGACGACAAACGCACCGACATTGCAGCAAATGCTTGCCAGAAATGCCGCGCGGCCTGACGCGGGGAACAACGCTGAAAAGAATGGAGATGTAATATGAAGGTCATTGAGCGGATGAAGGAAAAGGGCGGCGTTCTGATTGGCATGGTGCATTGCCTGCCGCTGCCCGGCACGATGAATTACGGCGGAAGCATGGACGCAATTGTGGATAAGGCGACGGAAGATGCCCACGCGCTGGAGACTGCCGGCTTTGATGCCGTTCTTGTCGAGGCGACAATGGATAAGCCAATGGGCATGGTACGCGGCCCGCTTCAGCTTGCGGCGATGAGCGTGATCTGCGGTGCAGTCCACCGCGCGGTGCATATTCCGATGGGTGTATCTTATCTGACCCCGGACTGCAGAGATGTTTTTTCCATCGCAAAGGCCAGCGGAGCCGACTTCGTGCGGATTACTGCCTTTGTCGATACTCTGCACTTCCCGGTCGGTACCGTCCAGCCCTGTGCGGTCCAAGCATGGGAGGTGCGGCGTGAAGGCAATATGCAGGATATTTCCATTCTTGCGGATATCCAAGTCAAACACGCAGAGCTGGTCTATCCGCAGACGACGCTGGAGCAGTCAGCGTACTTGGCACAGGCGCAAGGTGCGGATGCAATCGTTGTAACAGGCAATGCTACCGGCGAAGAAACGCCGATGGAAACCATTCGCCGGGTCGCCAAGGTGTCCAAGATCCCAATTGTAGTCGGCAGCGGCGTTGCCCCGAGCAATGTGCGGACACAAATGGAGCTGGCGCGAGGATTTATTGTTGGAACCTCCGTGAAGCAGGACGGCAACCTGATGGCGCCCATTGACCTTGCGCTTGCATCCGAGTTGGCTCGAGCCAGAGACAGAGGATAAACTAATGCGGCAGTATCGAACAGCGCTGTTGGTCATTGATCTGCAAAATGACTTCACCCAGCCGTGGGGAAGCGTTTATCGGGAGCCAACCGGTGAAATGATGGATCGCGTCAGCAAAAGTATTGATATAATGCGGGAAAAGGGCGTTTTGGTTGTCATCGTTTATTCCGGCGGGCCTGCAGAGGCCAGAAAGGCGACGGGGGAGTTCCGTCCCTCGCGCACTCACCGCGCCGATGGTGTACGACGCTGTTTGATTGAAGGGACCCCGGGCGCTGAGATTGACGAACGGATCCACATTGACCGGCAACGGGATATTCTTTGGCACAAGCACGCACCAAGCGCGTTTTTCCAGAACGATTTGGCCGAGCGCTTGCGTGCATTTGGCGTGGAAAATGTTCTGGTTTGCGGTGTAAAGACAAATGTGTGCTGCCGCGCTACGGTAAATGACGCCTTCAGTCATGGCTTTACTACCTTTGCAGTATCCGATATGCTAGCAACCAATACACCGGAGCTGAACGCATTTTTTATTGAAGACATGGCGAAGTACTTTGCTACCGCCGTGACTTCCGATGAGGCTTTCCGACTGTTAGAGGAAGGTAAGCTGTAAAAGGAGATTCATATGAAAGTAATTGGTTATCTTTCCCTTGGTTACCCCACCTTGAAGCGCAGCCTGACCATGGCGGACGACTACTTTGAAGCCGGCTGCGACGCGATCGAGATTGGTATTCCCAGCCCGAATCCTAAGTACGAAAAGGAAACGATCCGCGCATGGATGCAGCAGGCTTATCATGAGCAGCCCGATTATGAGGTCTATTTCACGGCGATCGCCGCACTGAAGGCCAGACATCCGGACAAAGAGATCTACACCATGGTTTATCAAGAGGTGTTTGACATGGTGACGCCGCAGCGCTATGCGAAGTTTTGCAGAGATGCGGGTGTGGACTGTATCATTTCTGCAAATCTTACTCAGGAATCCATCGAGGTTTGCGACCGCATGGGAGTGGCGCGCTGCTCGTTTGGCAGCCTGATCCTTGACCCGACACGGCTTGAGGCCTGCAAAGGCCCCGGCGGCTTGATTTACTGTCAGGCCAATTTCTGGCCGAACCAGACTCCAGTGCCCGGCTACGAAACGCTGGGTAAGGTCATTGACTATATGCACAGCATCGGTATCACACGGCCGATTTATTGCGGCGGCGGAATTCAAAGCCCGGAGGATGCTGTGCGGGTGAAGGAGGCCGGGGCGGATGGATTCTTTGTAGGAACGGCAATTATTTCCCTTGCAGACCGGCCAGAAGAACTGAAAAAAGTCATCCGGAGTTATTGCACGGCTGTAAAAAGCTGAAAAATAAAAAAATTATCAACAGAATTGTTGCAAAAGTGTGGTGAAATGGTATAATTGAAAAAATGATAGAAGTGACGGTGAGAAGGCCTATGGAACGCGAACCCTATCAAAAAATAGCAGACGAAATTTCCGAAATGCCGGTACCAAAGTACTATCGCTTAAAGATGGACATTATCAGCAAGATCAATACTGGCGAATGGACGGATCATACAAAACTGCCTTCGGAAAACGAGCTTTGCAAGCAGTACGGGATCAGCCGGATAACAGTGCGTAAGACGTTTGATGAGCTGGCTGCCAGCAAGTACATCTATAAGGTTCAGGGCAAGGGGACCTATGTTTCGCCCAAGAGCCAGCGTGAGGTCGTCCTGACCAAGCAAAGCTACGGCTGTGAGGATCAGCTCCGTGCTCTGGGATATGCGCCCTCGCATAGCATTCATTTTCTCGGCTTTGTGCGCTGTCCGGCGTTGATTGCGCAGAGCCTGGAGCTGCGGGAAGGGGAGCTGGTGCTGGAATATGTGCGCATTTACAATGGCGATGGGAAACCGGTGATTTTTGCACGATCTTATATCAATCAGCGCCATATTTCCGGCATTGAGCGAGCGGATTTTGAGGGACGGTCTCTTTCGAAAATTCTTTCGCAGGACTTTGGACTCATCACCTCCAATCAGCGCTGTGCCTTGGAGGCTGTGACGGCCGGCGAGGAAATCGGCTCTGCCTTGGGAGTCGACCCGGGATTTCCGCTGCTATTCCGAAATTCAATTATCAGTGCCACGGATGAAACGGGCATGTTCCCGCTAGAGGTCAGCTTGGTCTATTACCGAACGGATGTTGCCCCGTTTATCACAGAAGGGTAGTATCGTTTCTCCGACGGATGGGCAATGCGGTGCGCATTTTCTTACAAAGCCGCATTCCCTCCCGGCGGAGTGTAGTTTTCCTTGAACTTATCATAACAACATGACAATACAACAACATTTCAGGAGGTACCTATGGCTACAAAAACCGCACTGCTGATCGTGGACATGCAGAATGATTTCACGAAACCCGGCGCCAGAGCCTATTATCCTACAACAGAAAAGCTAATGGAGACCTTTGAACAAAAAATCAATGTGCTTCGCAATAAGGGCGTGCAGATTGTAATTATCTATTCGCTGGTTCCGGATGACCACAAGCCGGATCCTGAATTGACCCGCATTACAAAAACAACCAGGACGCTGGTAGAAGGAACCTACGGCGCAGAAATTGACGAGCGCATTTCCTACGACCCGACACGCGACTGGAAAATGCGTAAATATGCCGCAAGCTCCTTCCTGCATACCGATTTAGCACAGCGGCTGAAGGAGGCGGGGATCGAAAATGTCCTCGTCAGTGGGGTGAAGACGAACGTCTGCTGCCGCCATACTACTGTGGACTCGGCGAGCCATGGCTTCCGAACCATTCTGGTCAGCGATATGCTGGCGACCAATACGCAGGAGCTGCAGGACTTCCACCTGAAGGAATTGGGACATCAATATGCCACTCCCATGACCTTTGAGGAGGTTTGTGAGCTGTTGGATGCAGGGAAACTGTAAGGGAGGCAAACATCATGACAAACAAAACCGCACTAGCCGTAGTGGATCTGCAGAATCAGTATACCGATCCCAAGGGCTGCCTCTATAGCGCCTGCGTGGGAGAACATCTGCCGGCAATTTTGGCGGGGATCGAAAAGCTCCGCGAAAAAGGCGTGCGCATCATCTACGCGGTCAACGAGGCAACGGGGGATGAATTCTCCTATGATACGGAGGTTTTAAAGCGCCGCGATCCAATCCCTATGGCCGGAACATGGGAGGCGGCGCTTAATGCCAAGGTTATAGTTCGGCCGGAAGACCTTGTGCTCAGCCACTACGCATCTTCCGCGTTTTTTGGTACGGAGATGGAGCAGTATTTGAAGGACTGCGGCATCAAGAATGTGATTTGCTGCGGGGTGAAAACAAATTATAACGTTCGCGCAACGGCAACGGACGCCATGTGGTACGGCTTCCGCGCAATGCTCGCCAGCGATATGGTGGCTTGCGACAGTGAGGAGGTCAACCACATCCACCTGGAAGAGCTTACAAAGTATACCGCAAAGGCGCTGCCTCTCCAGGAGATCCTCTCCCGAATCGAAGCGGGAGCAATTTAACAACATGCGAGGGAGAAACAAACTATGAAATTTAGTCCTGTTTATTACATTATCAACGGCTGGCCCACGGTGGATAAAACGATCGAAATGACGGATCGCTATGTCGAGCATGGCGTCAATGCCATTCAGATCTGCATGCCGTCCAAGAATCCATGGGGAGAGTCCAAATTCATCCAAGACCGAATGAAGCACGCACTGGATACCTATGGACATGATTACACGGTCTTTATGGATTGCATCCGCGAAGTTCGTCGTCGCCATCCGGATTTGGAATTCCATCAGGTGCTTTACAATGATGTGGCCGAGAGCATTGGGCTGGACAAGTTTGCGGACTTCTGCCTTGAGGTTGGCACCTACACTGTAATGGTTGATAACAATGACACTGCAGATTTCCTGAACAAGCGCGGCGTGCGTACCACGGACTTCCTGATGTATGATATGCCGGAGGAAATGGTACAGCGTGCGATCCGCACGAAAAATCTTGTGATGCTGCGCAGCAATAACCGCTATGAGGATACGCCTCCCCGTGACGGTATGAGCACCTGGGCACAGCGCATCTCTTGGCTTCGTCAGCGCGGCGTGGAAGGCCCCATTTATCCGGTCTCTGGTATTTCTACAAAGGAGCAGCTTGCGGAAGTCAAAGCAGCCGGCGCGGACGGCGCTTACATCGGTACCGCGTTGATGCAGCTTTGGGAGAATGAAACTGCGCTCTGGGCGAAGCTGGATGAATTCAAATCTTTGACAGAAAAGTAAACGGAGGAGCACTATGAAATTTCGCCCTGTTTATTACATGATTTCCGGCTGGCCTTCTTTGGAAAAAACCAGAGAAATGGTTCGACGCTATGTAGAGCATGGAGTCACAGCACTGCAATTTGATATGCCCGGTGCTGACCCCTCCCGCGAATCCGCCTTTATTCAGCAGGGAATGCGGCACGCCCGCGCCCTGTATGGCGAGGATTACGATGTTTTCATGGATGCGCTGCGCGGGATCCGGTGTGAATTTCCTGAGCTGGAGATTCACCTTGTTGTCTATCCGGATGTAGTAGAGCGCATCGGACTGGAGCGTTTCGGTGATTTCTGTCAGGAAATTGGTATTTACTCCGTTCTCCCCGGCGACAAGGATAAAATGAAATATCTCAGTAACCGCGGGATCGCAACGGCAGCGTTTATTGGCTATGACACCTCTGACGCAGCGATTGAGCTTGCACGCGCCAGTGATAAGCATATCGTTTTTGTCAGCAACGCTAATGGCCGCACGCAGCCCCGTGAGGGACTGGTTACATGGGCTGAGCGCATCGGATATATCCGTGCGCATGGTGTCACGGCACCTATTTTCGGCGTTACCGGAATTAAGACACCGGAGGAGCTTCAACAGGTTCGTGATGCCGGTGCGGACGGTGCCTATATCGGCTCCATTATGATGCAGCTCTGGGATAACGAACCGGAGCTTTGGAAACTGTTGGATGCATTCCAAGCGGTCGCCAGATGACCGTTAGAATAATCTGTCAATATTTTTTAGGAGGTATATTCAATGGAAATTCGTAACGAAATGCAGGACTTTATGATTCACGTGCCTACGCAGATTTTCTTTGGCAGAAGCGCAATTGACCATCTGGCCGAAAGCATCGAGAAGTGGAGTCCCAAGAAGCGCGTGCTGCTTGTCTACGGCGGCGGAAGCATCAAGCGGATGGGGCTGTATCAGAAGATCGTGAAGATTTTTGAAGACAACGGCATCTTCTGGACCGAGCTTGCGGGCGTGCAGCCAAATCCCAAAATGGGCTTAATCCGTGAAGGCGTAAAAATCTGCAAGGAGAACGGTATTGACTGCGTTCTCGCAGCAGGCGGTGGCAGCGCTGTCGATACCGCGAAGGCTGTGGCAACTGCTGTGAAGTATGACGGCGATGTGGCCGAGTTGGTCGGTCAGTGGTGGCTAAAGGAGGTCCTGCCCGTCCTAGTCATCTCTACGGCCTCCGGCGCCGGTACGGAGATTTCCACCAGCACGGTTCTGAACAACGAAGCGACCAACAAAAAGGCCGGCTTCCATGGCCCCGAGATTCGTCCGAAGGTTACCTTCCTCAACCCGGAGTACACGTTCACATTGAATCCGCACCTGACGGCTGCCGGCATCATTGATGGTATCAGCCATACGCTGGAGTCCTACTTCTCTCCGATTGACGGTGCGTATATGCATGCCAGAATGGGTGAAGCGCTGATCGACACATTCCTGAAGTTCGGCCCCATCGCCTATGCGGAGCCAACGAACTACAGCGCTCGCGCCAATATTATGTATAGCTGCATCTATGCAATCGACGGCATTCTGGCCAAGGGCAACTATGCTGCGTGGGTCTGCCATGGCATCGAGCATGAGCTCAGCGGTTATGACGACAAGATCACGCATGGCGTAGGCCTTGCGATAATTACCGATCGCTATCTGCGCTGGGCGCTGGATGAAAACACGGTTTGGCGCTTTAAGGAACTGGGCGTGCATGCAATGGGAATTGATGCCAGCCTGCCGGATATGGAGATTGCCAACAAGGTGATCGATACCTTCTATGATCTTTTCTTCAATACCTTTAAAATGCCGAAGAACTTTAGAGAGCTTGGTGTTCCGCATGAGGCCCTTGAGCCGATGATCAAGAATCTCGCAAAAATTGCTTCTCCTAAGTTCCAGCCCATGCTCTTCAAGCCGATGACCACAGAGGATGTTCGGATGCTGGTTGAGTCCTGCTACTAATGTGATTGCTATTAGCAGCAAGTAATGCCGTGAAAAGCATATAATAAGCCTTGTGCCACTGATTCCGGAGACGGAACCGGTGGCACATTATATATTGTGAGAAATAAAACTGCGACAATGTTCCAATATTCGAAGCAATGATATGGGTAAGCTGATATAGAAGGCGTGTTGCTTTTGCCCCTGCCGGTCATCCTTGCGCGGATGAAGTCATGCGGCATCTTTTTGCTGAGCCGGTTCCTGACGCGGAGATAGAGACGGCGGCAACCTATGAAGAAACCCGTTTAATAGTCCTTTCGCAGCAGGGAGTATGCCGAATGCGCGCTCTTGGCACCGTGCGCTGCGATTAATTCAAGGAAATCACTCCGGCTGCGATACTTTGGGGAGCCAGGATCAGGGGAGCGCAGGCATTTTTAAGCCTTAGATACAGGTAAGCGGCTGTGCTGCGCGGTTGGGGAGGACGACGGTGATCTGTTTTCCGGGCTTGGAAGGCGGTGGCTTCAATGGCCTCAGTATACCGGCTGAGGCCGATGCGCACGATGCCGGGAACAGGAAGCGGCTGAATTGCCAGAGATAACCCCGCAGCTCCCGCTCTGCCAGCTCGCCGGTGCTTGTGGCAAAAAGAACCGGCTCGTCGCAGAAAGTGCCGTCGTGATTTGGCCTGTCTTGCTCGCTCAGCACCAGATTCCGGTCCAAAAACATGGTAACGCGGAAGTCACGTTTGCAGAATTCGTCGATGTAGCGGCAGAGATACTGCCTAGAGCAACATGGTATACAGCGGTGTACAGACATGGCACACAATTCACAGCCTTGTGATTTTTCGGTGAATAAGTTCGCCGTTTTCGATTTTGAGCTCCGCACTTCTGAAATTCCGGAAGCAGGCGGAGAAGGACTCCCAGTCAGGGTTTCGGCGAAATTCAATGCACTGATCGATCATGGTCTGACTGAGACAGATCTGCCATTTATCGAAGTGGACGTAGCCCCAGCTGTTCACCTTGATCACCTGGTACTCTCCGCCGTACTCCCACGGGATGATTTTTCCGGTAGCTGCCAGCCACTTGGAATATAGACCTCGGCAGGCGCCTTCATGCCGAGCGCCTCGTGAAGGCGGACACTGTTGTACTTCTGCCGCCAGTGCCTGAACTGCTCACATACGTCGTCGATGTCATGCATGGTAACGTGTTACAGCAACTCCTGATTCATTGTCCTGTAAAAACGCTCAATCTTGCACTGGGTCTGCGGATGCCTGATCCGTCCGTAGATCGGCAGGATATCCAGCTCCGTGAGCAGACGTTCGAACTGCGTGCAGCTCTGCTTGAAGCCGGAAAACTGTGCGCCATTGTCAGAAAGAATCGACTTCGGGAGACCGTATTGCCGGAAAACCTCAAGGAAAGTGGGAATTACTACGTTTTCGGGGTGGTATGCACTGTTACAGATGTACGCAAGCAGCTCGTTAAAGGCATCAATGGCGACGGCCCGCTCGGTTGAGTGCCGTCGCCGAGATAGTCCGGATTTTTCTGCCATTCCTCCGGCTGCGCAAAGGTGCCTGCCGCATGCATGTCTTTCTTTTTGCTTTTCTGCGTGTCAAAAGTCCTGCAGAGCACTCAAACGGCAGCGCACGTCGCCCCATTGGCGAAAGGGAAGCCTTCCTGATCGGCAAAGAGCCGCCCTCGGTGGGCGGCTCTTTGGATAGATCGGGGATCAGAACTCTGCGGGGTTCTTTGCGGCGGCCTCTGTCTCGGCGGCAGCGGCGGCCTTGGACTTGCGGACGGCGTCGCGGATGAAGAAGACGGCCTCCAGAATGCTGAAGACAAAGGCGATGCCAAGGTCCTTCAGAACGCTGGTTCGGATTTCCGCCTCCGTCAGGAAATCGGGAACGGATGCCAAGGCATCGCGGAACGCGATATCGTAGGTTTCCTTGAACGCATCAAAAATCTCCTTTGCCAGACCGAAATATTCGGCGGCGACGATCATCAGCATGGTGAACACGACGGCGAGGATCGCGCCGTGCACGGTGTTCTTCCGGCCGGAAAACAGGCCATAGCCGAAGTAACCGGCGGCCATGCCGACCAGCGCGCTGATCCACGCAATGTAGCCGAGCTGCAGCAGGCCGAAATGGACCAGACCGCCTGCTGCGGAGAAGAGCAGCGCGCCGAGCACGCCGAGGGCGATGTTTTCGCGGCGCTTCACCGGAAGCTCCGCAGGGTTGACATAGGGTTCTGCCATGGGAGGTACCTCTCTTTCTTTTCTGTAAGCCCATTCTACCATGCCTGGCAGGAGAAAGCAAGAAGTAGTTATTCCTCCGTCGGCACGATGGAGCAGCCGTCCGTGATGCCATAGGTGGCGAGCAGGCGCTTTGTGCCCTTGTCCGTCACCGGGCGAAGCAGGCACAGGTGCTTTACGCCCCCGGCACGCAGCGGGCAGATCGCCTCGCCCAGAAGCTGCGCCGCCAGCCCGCGGCCGCGGTGCTCCGGCAGCAGGGCAAGATGCAGCAGCGCGCCCTCATCGCCGTCCAGGCGGCGCGTGGCGACCATCCCGGCGGGGGTATCGCGCAGCATGGCAATGCGAACGCGGTCGCCCGGCTCCGTCTGCGGGCAACCAAGCGCGGCCAGCAGGGGAGCATCCTCCGGGGCGGCGTCGCGATACCACATGTTGAAATCCAGATAGCGGCTGCCGCGCCACCAGTTCTGGCGGCCGAGCGTCGAAAGCTCCGGCGTCAGGTGCGTAGCGTCGTTCAGCGAGATCAGCTCATAGCTGCCGTTTTCCCAGTGCAGCTCCGTGACGGCCGTGTTTTCACTGTGGCTGACGCCTTCGTCCTGCCCGGGGAAGAACAGCTCTATCAGCGCGCCGCGCAGGACCATGCCGTGAGAGAAAATGGCGATGGACTGCCCTTCGTGACGGCGGACGACGTCGTCCAGCCCGGCAAGGAAGCGGTGTGCATATTGCAGGAAGCACTCCGCGCCCTCCACATACCAATGGTAGGAATCGTGAGAGAAGGCGTGCAGCTGCGCGGGATAACGTCGCTCCAACTCGCCAAACGGCGTGTCCTCCCACGGGCCGAGGCCGACCTCGCGGAAGCGCGCGTCGCGGTGGAGCGGCAGGCCCTTCTGCCGGTAGATGGCCGTCGCCGTCAGGCAGGTGCGCTTCAGATCGCTGGCATAGACCGCGTCGACGGGGATGCCTGCAAAGCGCTGCGCCAGCGCCGCGATCTGGCGGCGGCCATTCGGCGTCACGCAGGAATCATATTGGCCGTGGATGCGGCGGAAGACATTGCCCTCCGCCTCCGCGTGCCGGATCAGGTAGATTGTTGTCATAGTCCGTTCCTCTCTGTGCATGGGATTTTCCTTCAGTATAGCACAGCAATTCAAAAATGAAAAGTGACAGACGGTCAAAAAACTGCCGGCCAAAAGCTTCGGAGGGGAAGAAAAGCAGGAATAGAAACCGTCAGGGTCTCCCTTCTCGTTCCATCACTCCCCGCAGCGGGAAAAACTGCAAGATAATATTTCAAAATTTCATTTTTGCAATTTCGAAAGCAGCTTGGCAAAAAGCTGAAGTGTTTTTTTGCGCAGGCGCGGGCATGCTAACCGTGCAGAAAAGCGTGAAGGGAGGAAGAACGATGCAGGTACGATCCTTTTTGCTGACGCTCGGCCTCGGCATGGCCGCAGGCGGCACGGTAGCGCTGATGCTGCCGCGGCAGTCCGGCGTGCGCCGGGAGGCGCAGAAGGCCGCCGATGCCGTGGAGCAGACCATCACGGATGCGGTGCAGAAACTGAAGCCCTGACGGCCCGATGCTGCGGAGGACCTCCGCAGCATTTTTTTTCGCGGCGTGCAGCAGGACTTGCGGGAACGGAAAAACCATGCTATAATTATGGCAGAATCTCTGCAAAAAAGACCTGCGGCCAATTTTAGGCAGCAGGTCTGCAGCTTATCCCAAAGGTCCTTTCGGACTTTTTCGCCCAGCCGTTTGCAAAAGTGTAAAATAGAATTATTATTTTGCATTTTTTTGCCGCTGCGGGGAGTGATTGAACGAGAAGGGAGACCCTGACGGTTTCCGTTCCTTCTTTCCTTCCCCCGATTTCCGGTCCTCAAGCATGATTGCGGCACAGAGCGTCTGTGCCTAAATAAAATTTCAGAAAAGAAAAGGAGACGAAGATGAAGCATTCGCTGACCTCCGGCTCGATCTGGCGCGGCATGCTGTTTTTTGCCCTGCCTATCCTGCTCGGAAACATTTTCCAACAGCTCTACAACACAGCTGACGCCTTTATCGTCGGCCGCTTCCTGGATAAGAACGCCTATGCTGCCGTCAGCTCCTCCGGCAGTCTGATCTTCCTGCTCGTCGGCTTTTTCAACGGCATCGCCGTCGGCGCGGGCGTCGTCATCGCACGCTACTACGGCGCGAAGGACAACGAGAAACTCCAGACGGCCGTCCATACGACGCTGGCCTTCGGCCTGACGGCGGGCATCGTGCTGACGGTGCTCGGCATGACGCTCACGCCGCAGCTGCTGCGCCTCATGAAGACGGATGCGGATGTGCTGCCGAACTCCATCGACTATTTCCGGATGTATTTTGCGGGCTCCATAGCCATCGTCATGTATAACCTCTGCGTCGGCATCCTGCAGGCCGTGGGAGACAGCCGCCACCCGCTGTATTACCTGATCCTGTCGTCGCTTGTGAACATCGCGCTCGACCTGCTGTTTGTCGGTGTGTTCCATTGGGGGGTCTGGTCTGCCGCACTGGCCACGAGTATTTCGCAGTTCGTGAGCCTCGGCCTTTGCATCTTCCGCCTGTGCCACTATGACACGGTCTACCGTGTGTGCCTGCGCAAAATTCGCTTCCATCTGCCTATGCTCAAGCAGGTTATCCACTTCGGCCTGCCCTCCGGCGTGCAGAATTCCATCATCGCCTTTGCAAACGTCATCGTGCAGAGCAACATCAACGCCTTCGGCTCGAACGCCATGGCGGGCTGCGGCACCTATGCCAAGCTCGAGGGCTTTGCCTTCCTTCCCATCACCTGCTTCACGATGGCGCTGACGACCTTCGTCAGCCAGAACCTCGGTGCACATCAGTATGAGCGCGTGAAGAAGGGCGTGCGCTTCGGCATCGTCTGCTCCACAACGCTGGCCGAGTGCATCGGCGTGGTGCTATTCCTGCTGGCAGAGCCGCTCGTGGCCATTTTCCAGAACGACCCCGCCGTCATTGAGATCGGCGTGCGGCAGGCCCATGTGGAGGCGCTGTTCTTCTGCTTCCTTGCCTTTGCCCACTGCATCGCGGGCATTATGCGCGGCGCTGGCAAGCCGATGGTGCCGATGTTCATCATGCTTGCCATCTGGTGTGTGCTGCGCGTGGCCTATATCTCCATCGTCGTGCCGCTCGTGGGGAAGATCGACGTCATCTTCACGGCCTACCCGCTCACCTGGGGCGTGAGCTGTATCATTTTCCTCATCTACTTCCTTAAATCCGACTGGCTGCATAACTACGACCGGCTGGAGCAGAAAAAGGCGCTGCTGTAACACAATTTCAAACCGGCCGTCCGGGTTTTCCGGGCGGCCGGTTTTACCGAGAAAAGCCCCCACCGGCGCAGCCGGTGGGGGTGGTTTCTACAACGAAAAAGCAGCCCTTGCGAACAAGGACTGCTTTTGGAGCTACTGGCCGGACTCGAACCGGCGACCTGCTGATTACGAATCAGCTGCTCTACCAACTGAGCCACAGTAGCATGGCGCGATTTGCGTGAATTATTGTACTTCATTTTGCGGAATTTGTCAAGCCATATTTTTGCTATTTCAGAAAATTCAATTTCTGGGCCGTTCTTGTGAAAGCTGCACAGCATTGTGTCTCTGCATGACGGATTCTTCGTCGGTTTTTGAGATTGACTTTGAATAAAAATTGATATAGAATGTATATAAATTCAAACGGTAAAGCGGACACGCTCCGCCGGAACATGAAGGAGAATGAAAGTATGAAAAAATGGATTGCCCTGACGCTGGCCCTTGTGCTGGCGCTGTCTCTGTTTGCGGGCTGCGGCAAGAGCGCAGACGCAGATGAAACCAATTATGCATCCATGTCCATCGAGGAGCTGAAGCCTCTGCTGAAGACTGTCACGGACGGCAAGCTGACCGTCGCGACCAGTCCGGACTTCGCGCCGTATGAATTCTATTCCATCGATGAGAACGAGAATCCGACGCTGGCCGGCTTCGACATCGCGCTTGCGCAGTACATCGCCGATTATCTCGGCCTCGAGCTCGAGATCATCCCCATGGACTTCGACGGTACGCTCAGCGAGCTCAGTGCGAAGAAGGTCGATCTTGCACTTTCCGGCTATTCACCTGATCCCGCCCGTGAGGACAAGATGGACTTCTCGGATATCTACTATGTTGGCGGCCAGTCGTTTGTGACCGTGCAGGACAAGGCGGATTCCTTCTCCGCGCTGGCTGAGGCCAACAAGGCGGAGTACCAGATCGGCGCGCAGCTCGGCTCCATTCAGGCCGACCTCGCCAAGGAGAACACGCCGGACGCTGATATCGTGGAGCTCTCGAAGGTCACGGACATCATTGCCGAGCTGCTGAGCGGCAAGCTGGACGGCGCGTTCATCGAGACGGTCGTTGCCGAGGCCTATGCCAAGAACTACCCGGCGCTGTGCGTCAAGTTCGCGGTCCCCTATGAGCAGGAGGGCTCCGTCGTCGGTGTGAGCAAGGACAATGGCGCACTGCTGGCTGCCGTGAACCTCGCCATTGCAGCCGCCAAGGAGGACGGCTCCATGGACAAGTTCGTCGCCGAGGCCAACACGCTCGCCGAGGGCAATACCTACGAAGGTCTGCTGGATAATCAGGGGTAAGCACGCATCTGAAAGGGTAAGGAAATCGCAGACTTCTCCCGCCGGAACGGCGAGAGAAGTCTGCCTGTCTGTCAAAATAAAAAAGGAGGGACCCCCGTTGCTTTCTGTCAATGGCTTCCGCGCCGCCCTAAAATATCTGACCATGTTCAAGGAGGGCATGATCTGCACCGTCTCGCTGTCGTTCCTGACGGTCGTGTTCGGCTTCCTGCTGGCCCTCGTGCTGGCGCTGATGCGCATGAGCCGCGTTAAGCCTCTGAGCATTTTCGCTTCCATCTATGTGGAGGTGTTCCGCGCGACACCGATGCTGGTGCAGCTGTTTATCATCTACTACATTGTGTTCGGCGGCGTATCGCTGCCGTCGTTCAAGCTGTTCGGCTTCATTCGCTTTGAGCGCTTTCTGCCGGGCGTCATTTCGCTGGCGCTGAACTCCGCTGCCTACCTCAGCGAGATCATCCGCGCCGGTATCCAGAGCATCGACCCCGGCCAGTCGGAGGCCGCCCGCAGCCTCGGCCTGACGCGCCGCCAGACGCTGCAGTCCATCGTGCTGCCGCAGGCCATCAAGAACATCCTCCCGGCCATCGCCAATGAGTTCGTGACGATCATCAAGGAGTCGTCCATCTGCTATACCATCGGCGTGCAGGAGATCATGTCCGCAGTGAACTCCGTGAAGTCCGCGACGTTCTCCATTGGCGAGCCGCTGATCATTGCCGCCTGCGTGTATTTCTGCCTGACGTTCCCGACGTCGAAGATCATCCAGTATTTCGAAAGGAGAATGAGCCGTGGCGACCGCAGATAATGTTATCATCTCCGTGCAGAATCTCTGCAAGTATTTCAAAAAGGACGCCATCCGCGCGCTGGACGGCATCTCCGTCGATATCCGGCAGGGCGATGTCATCGCGGCCATCGGCCCCTCCGGCTCCGGCAAAAGCACGTTCCTGCGCAGCCTGAACCTGCTGGAGACGCCGACGAGCGGATCTATCCTGTTCCACGGCGTCGATATCACGCAGAAAAAGGTCAACATCGACCAGCTGCGCCAGAAGATGGGCATGGTCTTCCAGCATTTCAACCTCTTCCCGCACCGGACCATCCTGCAGAATATGACGCTGGCGCCGGAAAAGGTGCTCCGTATGCCGCGCGAAATGGCCACGGAAAAGGCCCTGCAGCTGCTGCGCCGCGTCGGCCTCGAGGACCGTGCCGACGCCTATCCCATCCAGCTCTCCGGCGGCCAGAAGCAGCGTGTGGCCATCGTGCGCGCGCTCATGATGGAGCCGGAGGTCATGCTGTTCGACGAGCCGACATCCGCGCTCGACCCCGAGATGGTCGGCGAGGTGCTCGACGTCATGAAGGAGCTGGCGCACACCGGCATGACCATGGTCGTCGTCACGCATGAGATGGGCTTTGCCCGCGAGGTCGGAAACCGCGTACTCTTCCTCGATCAGGGCAAGCTCGTCGAGGAGGGCACGCCGGAGCAGATCTTCGGCGCGCCGAAAAACCCGCGGCTTCAGGAATTTTTGGCAAAAGTGCTTTGAGTTTCAAAAAACGGGATCGCCTCGTCGGCGGTCCCGTTTTCTGTATCAGGTATGCTCCTGCCCGGCGCGGTAGACGCTCGGGGAGCAGCCCTCGCTGGCGGCAAACACACGCGAGAAGTAGAGCGCGTCCGGGTAGCCGACGGACCACGCGATCTCGGAGATATGCATTGTCGTGCCGCGCAGCAGGGTGCGCGCCGTTTTCAGCCGGGTCTCCCGCAGCAGGGCGGTGGGGGAGCGGCCGAAGCGCTGCATGAAGCCGCGGTAGAGCCAGCTGCGGCTCACCCCGGCAAAGGCGGCGATGTCGTCGACGGTGATGGGCTCGGCGTAGTTGTTCTCGATATAGGCCGCCGCGCGGTCGATGACGTCTCCGCGGTCCTCTGGGCCTTCCCGTCCCTCGATGAGCTTGCCGAGCAGCAGGTAGGCATAGCCCAGCATCTGTGTCCGGCTCCAGGCGGACTGACCGCGCGCCTCGTAGATCGCCGTGATATAGCGCTGGAACGTCCGCCCAAAGTCGATGTGCAGCACGGGCGCGTCCGGGCGCAGGTCCGTGCGCGCCAGCAGGGCGGCGGCATCCGGCCCGCTGAAGCCGAGCCAGTAGTATTCCCACGGCGATTCCGTGTCTGCCTCGTAGCTCACCACGACGTTCGGCCAGACGAGAAAGACCTCACCCGCGCGCACGGGGAAGGCCCGCCCGGCCGCCGTAAACGTCCCGCGGCCGGAGACAACGTAGTGGATGAGATAGTGATCCCGCACGCCCGCGCCCCAGCGGTAGCCGGGTGTGCATTGCTGAAACCCGACATTTTTTACCGACAGCGGCAGAACGGCGCCGTCGGATTTATAGGAATTCTTGAAGTAAACTGCCATGATACCCGCCTCCCGTACCAGAATACCACAAAAGGCAACAAATTTCCATATCAGCGCTTGAAAATTCCATTGCATCCGCAACATATTTCCCTAAAATAAAGATATCGGTAATAAAAAGCGAACAAAAAGAAATCACAGAAAGGTGCGTCATTCCGATGTACGAATCTCTCAAGAAGCGATTTACAGATCAGTTTGGCACGAAGCCCGGCTTCGTATTCTCCGCACCCGGCCGCACGGAGATCGGCGGCAACCACACGGACCATCAGCACGGCTGCGTGCTGGCGGGCGCCGTGAACCTCGACACCGTGGCGGCCGTCGCCCGCAGCGAGCGCGGCGCGATCCGCGTGCTGTCCGAGGGCTATCCCCTCTGCGAGGTCTCCCTGTCGGAGCTGGAGGCCGTCCCCGCCGAGGCGGGCACGACGAAGGCCCTCATCCGCGGCATTGCCGCGCGGTTCGCCGCGCTGGGCCATGCGCCCGTGGCCTTTGACGCCTATGTGACTTCCACGGTGCTGCCGGGCAGCGGCCTGTCGTCCTCGGCGGCGTTCGAGGTCCTCATCGGTGTGATCCTGAACCACCTCGGCAGCTGCGGCCTGACGGCCCCGGAGATCGCGCAGGTCGGCCAGTATGCCGAGAATGTCTACTTCGGCAAGCCCTGCGGCCTGATGGACCAGACGGCCTCCGCCGTCGGCAACATCATCGGCATCGATTTTGCGGATCCGGCCCATCCGAAGATCCAGCCCGTCGCCTTTGACTTTGCCTCCTGCGGCTACAGCCTGTGCATCATCGACTCCGGTGCGAGCCACAGCGACCTGACGGACTGCTACGCCGCCATCACGGAGGAGCTGAAGACCGTGTGCCGCGTGTTCGGCAAGGCGGTCCTGCGCGATGTGCCGGAGGATGAGTTCTATGCCCGCCTCGGCGAGGTGCGGCAGGCGGCAGGGGACCGCGCCGTCCTGCGCGCGATCCATGTCTATGAGGATAACAAGCGCGTGCGCCTGCAGCTGCGCGCGCTTGAGAACGACAATTTCCCCGCCTTCCTCGAATATGTCAAGGAATCCGGCGATTCGTCGTGGATGTATCTGCAGAATGTGATCCCCGAGGGCCGCACGGCCCGTCAGGAGGTCGCGTTTGCGCTGGCGCTGGCCAAGCATCTGCTGGGTGGCCACGGCGCATGCCGCGTGCACGGCGGCGGCTTTGCGGGCACCATTCAGGCCTTCGTGCCGAATGAGCAGCTCGAGGAATTCCGCGGCGGCATCGAGGCCGTCCTGGGCGAGGGCAGCTGCCATGTGCTGTCCATCCGCCCGGAGGGCGGCATTCTGGCGGAGGTGTGCAGCCATGATTGACGCCTGCATCGCCGGCCTGCTCCGCTATGCGGAGGATACCGGCCTCATCGAGGCGGACGACCGCCTCTGGGCGCGCAACCGTCTGCTTGAGGCCCTGCAGCTCGACGGCTGCGACCCTGACTGTGCCCCGGCAGAGCTGCCGCTGGCAGACCTGCTCCGCGAACTGACGGAGGACGCCGTCTCCCGCGGCGTTGCACAGGATAATTCCGCGGCGCGCGACCTGTTCGATACGAAGCTGATGGGCGTGCTGACACCTGCTCCGCATGAGGTGCGGGCTAAATTCCGCAGCCTGTATGCCGTCTCACCGGAGCGGGCGACGGACTGGTTCTACGCCTTCAGCCAGAACACGAATTATATCCGCCGCGACCGTATCGCGCGTGATCAGAAGTGGGTCTACGAGAGCGCATACGGCCCGCTGGACATCACGATCAACCTCTCCAAGCCGGAGAAGGACCCGCGCGCCATTGCGGCGGCCAAGCTCGCGCCGCAGTCCGGCTATCCCAAGTGCGCTCTCTGCGCCGAAAACGAGGGCTATGCCGGACGGATGAACCACCCGGCCCGACAGAACCACCGCGTCATTCCCGTGACGATCAACGGCAGCGGCTGGTATCTGCAGTATTCGCCGTATGTCTATTATAATGAGCACTGCATCGTCTTCAACGGCACGCATACGCCGATGAAGATCGACCGCGCGGCCTTCCGCAAGCTGCTGGACTTCGTCGGCCAGTTCCCGCACTACTTTGTCGGCTCGAACGCCGACCTGCCCATCGTCGGTGGCTCCATCCTGAGCCACGATCATTTCCAGGGTGGGCACTACACATTTGCCATGGAGCGCGCGCCTGTCGAGGAGCCTGTCCGCTTCTGCGGCTTTGACGATATCCGCGCAGGCATCGTCAAGTGGCCGATGTCCGTTCTGCGCCTGACCGGCCCGGACAGCGACCGCCTTGTGGAGCTGGCCGACCGTATCCTGCGCGCATGGCGCGGCTACACGGACGAAAGCGCCTTCGTCTTTGCCGAGACGGACGGCGAGCCGCACAACACCATCACGCCCATTGCCCGCCGCCGCGGCGTAGACTATGAGCTGGACCTCGTCCTGCGCAACAACATCACAACGCCGGAGCATCCGCTCGGCGTGTTCCACCCGCATGCGGCCCTGCACCATATCAAAAAAGAGAACATCGGCCTCATCGAGGTCATGGGCCTTGCCGTTCTGCCTGCCCGCCTGAAGGGCGAGCTGGCCGCACTGGAGCAGGCCATCCTGTCCGGCGCGGACATCCGCGCAGACGAGACCCTCGGCAAGCATGCCGACTGGGTCGACGAACTGAAAACACGTTATACGTTCACGCCGGAAAACACGGCGGACATTCTGCGCCGGGAGGTCGGCGCGGTGTTTGCGCAGGTGCTGGAAGACGCGGGCGTCTTCAAACGAAATGAAGCCGGGCGGGCGGCATTCCGCCGCTTCCTCGGCACTGCAGATCAGGAGGGATCGTTATGAAAATTCTGGTAACCGGCGGCGCGGGCTTCATCGGCAGCCACACCTGCGTCGAGCTGCTTGAGGCGGGCCACGACGTCGTCATTCTGGACGACCTGTCCAATGCGTCCGGTACGGTCATCGACAAGATCGAGACCATCACGGGCAAGCGCCCCGCGTTCTATCAGGCGGATGCGAAGGACCGCGCCGTCCTGCATGAGATCTTCACGGCGCACCGCATCGATGCCGTCGTGCATTTTGCGGGCTTCAAGGCGGTCGGCGAGAGCTGCCATATCCCGCTGGCCTATTACCGCAACAATCTGGATTCCACGCTGGCCCTGCTCGAGGAAATGGCGCAGGCGGGCTGCACGCGCTTCGTGTTCTCGTCCTCCGCGACGGTCTATGGCCCGGACAACGCCATTCCCTATGTCGAAACGATGCCCACCTATGTTGCAACGAATCCCTATGGCTGGACGAAGGTCATGATCGAGCAGATCCTGCGCGACTACTGCACCGCAACGCCGGGCTTCACGGCCGTGCTGCTGCGCTACTTCAACCCCATCGGCGGACATCCCTCAGGCCTGCTCGGCGACGATCCGAACGGCATCCCGAACAATCTCATGCCCTATATCGCCCGCGTGGCGGCCGGTCAGCTGGACAAGCTGACGATCTTCGGCGACGACTATCCCACGCCGGACGGCACCTGCCGCCGCGACTATCTGCATGTCGTCGATCTGGCCAAGGGCCATCTCAAGGCCATCGACTATGCCATGGAGCACACGGGCGCGGAGGCCTTCAACTTGGGCACCGGCCACGCCGTGAGCGTGCTGGAGCTGGTGAACACGTTTATGGAGGCCACCGGCGTGAACGTGCCCTATGTCATCGGCCCGCGCCGTGAGGGCGACCTGCCCCAGATGTGGGCGGATACGCACAAAGCGGAGACCGTCCTCGGTTGGAAGGCCGAGAAGACCGTGGCCGATATGTGCCGCGACAGCTGGAACTTCGTCTGCAGCGTGAAGAAGCAGTAATGTCCGGTCAGGAATCGGAATAACAAAACAGCCGTCTCATTACGAGATGGCTGTTTTTGCTGTCTGCATCTCGTCGATCCCGGCGGCGCAGTCGTGGGGGATCGGCTTCCAGTCCACATGGGAGAACAGCGCGATGACCGTGCTGATGCGGCCGATGACGTCGAACAGCGGGAACGTCACGGCAAACCAGAGCTTCCGGTACCACGGCAGGGCGGGCATATGCTGCCGCTCCGTCAGGAAGACATAGAGTGCGATGACCGCATTCCGCAGCCAGCGCTTTCCGAAGCCGGCGGCCCACGCCAGCAGTGCCGCGCCGACCACGCCGAAGCTCTCCTTTGTGAATAGCCACAGTGCAAGGGCGCATAGCAGCCGGGCGGCGTAGGTGAAGATGCTCCACAGCGCGCGGGGGCAGACGAGCAGGAACATGTCGTAGGACATGAAGGCCGTCGGGGCGTCGTGCGACGTGAACACATGCTTCCACAGCGGCCAGCCCGTCTCGGCAAAGGCCTGCAGGTGGCCCTTTGCCCAGCGGATGCGCTGGCGCAGCGCGATGCGCAGGGAGACGGGCTGCTCGTCATAGAACACGGCTGCATCGCAGTAGGAGATGGGATAGCCTGCAGCGACGGCGTCGGCCGTAAAGGCGCGGTCCTCCGTCAGGGAGGTGTAGTGCCAGCCGTTTTTGACCAGCTCAGAGGCAAACAGAAAGCCCGTGCCCTGAATGCGCGTGGCCAGCCCGAACACGGAGCGCGCGCGGTGTTCCATGCGCACGGTGCGCAGCCAGTGCAGGGCATAGGAGGCGGAGATCCAGTTGTCGCCGAAATTTTTGCTGGCGCGGCAGGACGTTACGATGCGCTCGCCTGCGTCAAAGGCCTCGTTCATGCGCGAGACATAGTCGCGGTTGAGCAGGTTGTCTGCGTCAAATACAAAATAGCCCTCAAAGGCATCCGTTCCGTAGTCCCGCTCGATGCAGGAAAACAGATATTCCAGCGCGTAGCCCTTTGTGCGGTGGTCCGGGTCGCAGCGCTCATAGCAGACCGCACCGCCGCTGCGCGCCGCCTGCGCCGTCCCGTCCGTGCAGTTGTCGGCCACGACAAAGACCGTGAGCAGCTCCGACGGGTAGTCCTGCAGGCGGATGCTCTCGAGCAGACGGCCGATGACGGCCTCCTCGTTGCGGGCTGCAATGACGATGGCATAACGATGTCGGCGCTTTGCAGGGGCGAAATGCCGTGTGGCGAACAGACCGACGATGGCGTAGACGGTATAATAGCAGCTCATCGCGCCGAGCAGGGCGCCGATGGCGGCAAAAATTTTGGGCAGCAGATGCAGCATAGGCGGCACTTCCTCTTTCGAACTCAAAATGCACGCCTGATTATAGCACAGAAGGCCGAAAAAGGAAATGCCGCCCGGATTAAGATTTTATGAACGTTAGATGTGTTGACGCAGTGCCGCAAGAGCCTTTTTCTCGATGCGGGAGATCTGCACCTGCGAAACGCCGAGAATTTTGGCCGTTTTGTCCTGCGTCAGGCCGTGAAAATAGCGCAGGCGGATGACCATCTGCTCGCGGTCGGTGAGCTGGGCGATCGCCTCGCGCAGCGCAATGCGTTCCAATATTTTCTCCTCCATTTCTCCCTCGGTCAGGACGTCCTCCAGCGCAAAGCCGTCCTCGCCGGAGCGCCGCTGCAGGGACTCCGTCGCGCAGGTGGCTGTCTCGGCTACGGCGATGTCCTCCGGCTGCAGGGCCGTGGCCTCGCTCAGCTCTGCCAGCGTTGGCTCGCGGCCGAGCGTGCCGGTCAGCCGCTGACGCGCGGTGCGGATGAGGGCGGCGCGTTCCTTCAGGCTGCGGCTGACCTTGATGGTGCCGTCGTCCCGCAGAAAGCGGCGGATCTCGCCCGCGATCTTCGGCACGGCATAGGTGGAAAACTGCGTGCCGTAGCTCAGGTCGAACCCGGCCACGGCCTTGAGAAAGCCGAGGCAGCCGAGCTGATACAGGTCGTCCGGGTCGACGCCGCGCCCGAAAAATCGCCGCGCGACGGACCAAACGAGGCCGGAATTCGCCTGAATCAGCGCCTCTCCCGCCTCGCGGTCTCCGTCGCGGGCGCGGATGAGCAGCTCCTCCTGATTCATTTTTTTCCACCCCGGCGTACAATCCGGCGCTTCATATGGACGGTCGTACCCTTGCCGGGCACGGAGCTGATGCGGAACTCGGTCATAAAGCTTTCCATGATGGTAATGCCCATGCCGGAGCGCTCCTCTCCACCGGTCGTGAACATGGGACGGCAGGCCTGCTCAAGGTCCGCGATGCCGCAGCCGCGGTCCTTGACCATAATGTCCAGCACATTGTCCGGCAGCAGCCGTGCCCGCAGGATGACCGGCCCGATCGTCTCGGGGTAGGCGTGGACGATGCAGTTCGTCACGGCCTCGGACACGGCCGTCTTGATGTCGCCCAGCTCGTCGAGCGTCGGGTCGAGCTGCGCGGCAAAGCAGGCAATGGCAGAGCGCGCAAAGGCCTCATTGGCCGAGCGGCTGGGAAATTCCAGATTCATGTAGTTTTCGCTCTTCATCGGTTGCATTCCTCCCTGATCTCCGTGATTTTTTCGATGCCCGCCGCGCGCAGCACCTTATAGGGCTGGGGCGGGATGTTCTGCAGCAGCAGGCGGCCCTGCAGCGTGTTCATGCGGCGCAGTGTATGGATGACCACGGCGATCCCACTGGAATCCATGAATGTCACATCGCGGAAGTCCAGAATGCAGCGAAGGGGAAGGTAGAGATCGATCTTGGCTGACAGCGCCTGCATGATTTCCCGGGCGGCATGGTGGTCGATCTCGCCCCGCAGAGCGATCGTCAGCTGCCTGTCCTGCACATAGCTCGTCAGATTCATTGGTATGGTTCGCCTCCAGCAAAAAAAAATAACGCACACGGAACCCGTGTGCGTTTAGTATAAAGCACTGCCCGCGCGCCGTTTGTCGAAGCGGATGCGCGGGCGGTAATTTTATCAGGAAACAAACCAGTAGTTGCGTGCCGTGTGTACGGCCTGCAGGGAGTCGTCCCGGTAATTTGGCTCGAGACCCTCGACCAGCAGGTCGACGGTCTCGACCTCTGGCAGGGCGCTCAGCGAAGCGACGATCTCGCGCACGGCCATGCGCTCCTGCTCGGCCGTGCGGCAGCCTTCGAGAAATTCGGCTGTCAGGTCGAGCGTGCATACGCCGCCTGCCAGCTTGAGGGACAGAATTTTCGTGCCCTGCGGGATGGAGTTTTCCAGCCCGTTTTCACCCTCGAGCGCCAGCAGGGCCTCCAGTACGCACTGCACGCTGCTGGTGCCCTCAGCGAGCGTGAGCTGCATCGGCACCTGCGCCAGCAGCGGCATCGTGTCGCAGGTCAGGCTGAGCGTGACGTCCAGCGTTCCGTCCAGTGCAGGCACATAGATCATGCGCTCGTCGCGTGCAAGGCCGTTCTCCAGCTCCAGCACATACAGCCGCTCCAAGGGTGCGCCCGCGATCCAGAGATCCACGGTCTGAATCTGCGGCAGCTCCGTCAGAGAATTCACAATGGCGTAGACGGCCAGCCGCTCCGTGTTCCAGCTGCGCGGCATCCCCGTCAGGAACTGCGAGGAGAGATCGACGGTGCAAACGCCGTTTTCTACACTGACGCTGCGCAGTGCCGTGCCCTCGGGAATGGCGCTCTCGCTTTCCGGCAGGGCCAGCAGGCGGCGCACGATCTCCGCGGGCCGGTCGGCCGCATTCATGGCGGCGACGGTCTGCGTTTCGCGCACGAGATAGCGCTGCGCCTCGTCCGGCACATAGAGCACGAGCTCCTCCTCTTGCTCCTCCATGCCGTTGTCACGCAGCAGGATATCCTTGGCGGCCAGCACATCGGCCGCGCCGTCGCCGCTGCGCAGAATGCTCACGCGCTGCACACCGGGCAGCTGCAGGAGCGTCCGGGCAAGGCAGGCGTTGAGAATGGTGCGGTTGAGGCTCCGGCACGGTATGCCGGAAAAGACCAGCTCCGCCGTGCCCTCGGTCAGGCCAATGGACTCCAGCGCCCAGTCTGCGGGCAGGGGAGTGCGCAGCTCCGGCGAGGCGGGCCCCTTCAGGTATTGCAGCACGACGGTACGCAGACCGGCGTCTGGCTCGAGCGGCGCGGCCTCGGCGCGGATCACGCCGTCCTCGCCGCCATAGGCGATCTCGGCGCAGCGGTAGTAGAAGGAAAACGGGGCGTCCGCCTGCTCTGCGGGCGCGGTGGTGCAGGCGCACAGCAGCGCAAGCGGGAGCAGCAAAAGCAGCAGGCGTCTCATGTTTCGTCCTCCTCCAGATCAAAATGCGGGAATCGCACGGTGAAGATCGTGCCGCCGCCCGATCGGGCCTGCACGGTGATGGTGCCGTAGCTGCGCTCGACCATGTCGTGCACGATGGAAAGGCCCAGCCCGGCGCCGCCCGCGGCGCGGGAGCGTGCCTTGTCCACGCGGTAAAAACGCTCGAAAATATGCTCCATGGACTCCGGCGGGATGCCTGCACCGTTGTCCTCGACGCGCAGCTCCACCTGATCGCCCGCCCGGCGGACAGACACGCCGACCCAGCCGTCCTGCCGGTTGTATTTGATAGCATTTTCCGTTAGATTGAATACGATCTGATACAGATCGTCCTCCACAGTCATGACGCTGCAGTCCGGCTCGAACGTTGTGTCGATGCCGATGCCGCGCAGCCGCGCCAGCGGCAGCAGCATGCGCACGACCTTGCGCACGACGGGCGCGGCGTCGAGAATTTCACGCTCCTCCTCCACGCTGCTGTCGAGCTTTGTGAGCGTCAGAAGCTTCTGCGTCAGGCGGCCGAGGCGGTCTGCCTCGCGGCCGATGTCGCCGATGAACTCGCGCTGCGTCTCGGGGTCCATCTCGTTTTGCAGGATGGAGTCGGACAGCAGCTTGATGGAGGCCAGCGGCGTTTTCAGCTCGTGGGAGGCGTCGGAGACGAACTGCCGCCGCCGCGCCTCGGAGCTTTCCAGTCTTGCGGCCAGCTCGTTGAAGGCCCGGCTCAGGCGCTCGACCTCGTCGTGCCCGCGGACGGGCGGCTGCTGGGAATAGTCGCCCTCGCGCATGCGGCCGACCTGATTCAGAATGGCGCGCATGCGCCGCGAGAATGCGGCCGAGAAGAACAGGGAGAACAGCACGACGCCGCCCTCCAGCGCAAACGAAATGCGCAGGATGTTGCGCTCCAGCGCGGCGATCAGCTCGCCCTGATCCGTGTCGTACGACATGAGATACACGGCCCCCAGCGTTTTGCCGCCGCGTATGAGCGGAACGGCGGCGTGGCTTTCTACGGCGCCGTCGGCATAGCGGGCGAAAAAGACGTCGCTGCCCTCCAGCGCCGTGATAAGCTCCGGAAACAGCAGCGTCTTTCCCTCGGCGTTGCCGGTGGTCAGGGAATCGTATACGGCAACGCCCGCAGCGTCGGTCACGACGGTGCGGGTGGTGTGCAGCTCCTCCATGGAATTTACGGCCTGGGCGGCCCGGCCTGCGGAAAGCTCGTCGAGCTGCAGCAGGGCATTGCTCAGGAGCTGTGCTTTGCTCTCGAGCGAATCGGCCTGCGCGTGGAACGTCATGCTGCGGATGGTCGTCGAGGCATAGAGATTCAGCAGGAACAGGGCGGCCGCCGTGATGAGGATGTAGGCGGCGGCATAGCGGAGCTGCGAGCTGGCAGGCAGAAAGCTGCGGTGTTTACGCTTTGAAATAGTACCCAACTCCCCACTTTGTCATGATATATTCCGGCTCTGCCGGAACGGTCTCCAGCTTTTCCCGGATGCGGCGGATGTGGACGTCCACCGTGCGGATATCGCTGCGGTACTCATAGCTCCAGATGAGGTCAAGCAGATTTTCGCGGGAGTAGACGCGGTTCGGGTTGCGGATGAGCAGCTCGACAAGGTCAAACTCGCGGGCCGTCAGCTCGACGGGCTTTCCGTCCTTATAGACGTTGCGCTCCTGCGTGTCGACGGTCAGGCTGCCGGCTGTGATGCGGTTGTTCTGATTTTCCAGCCCGCCGCTGCGGCGCAGCAGGGCGCGAATGCGCGCCTTCAGCTCCAGAATGTTGAAGGGCTTTGTCAGATAATCGTCCGCGCCGTGCTCAAAGCCAAGCAGCTTGTCCATGTCCTCTGTGCGGGCAGTGAGCATGATAATGGGAACGTCCGAAAATTCCCGGATGGTGCGGCAGGCGGTCAGCCCGTCGACCTCCGGCATCATGACGTCCAGCACGATGAGCCGGATGTCCGGATCGCGCGCCAGCTCGATGGCCTCACGGCCGTTGCTGCCGGTGACGACCTGATAGCCGTCGTTCTGCAGGTTGAAGCGAATGCCCTTGACCAGCAGCTCTTCATCATCTACGACCAGTATTTTCATGGTTCTTCCTCCACCGTGACCAGTTCGCGGAGCTTTTCCAGCTTGCCCTCGCCGATGCCCTCGACCGCAATGAGCTCGTCCACGCTGCGGAAGGGGCCATGCGCCTCGCGGTAGTCCACGATGCGCTGCGCCAGCACCTCGCCGATGCCGGGGAGCGTTGTCAGCTCCTGCGCCGTGGCGCGGTTGAGATCGAGCGGACCCGGCTCCGTGGGCGGCTGCGTTGCGGCCTCCGTCGGCGCTGCCGTCGATTTCTCTGTCGGAGCGGAAGCCGCCGGGACGGACGGCAGGGCAGACTCCGTCTGTGCGGGGACGGTGCGCGCCGTGCGCACCGTAACGCCGTCCGTATGCTGTGTCCAGCGCGCCACGCCAAAGCCCAGACAGAAGGCAAGAAAGGCGGCCGCCAGGGTGATGACCCAGTTCCAACGCGGTTTCTGCTCCATTTTCGCTCTGCTCCGTTGACATAATCCGGATTTTTGTTATAATGTGTCTGTCGGACCGGCACGCGGTGTCCCACGCGGCCTGTCCATCCTCATTATATCACACAGTTCCGCCCTGCGGCAATGCCGCCGCGGCGTTTTTGGAGGAGAATATGAAAAAAAGACTTTTGTCCGGGCTGACCCTGCTGGCCCTGCTGCTGCAGTGCCTGCTGCTTCCGGCCTTTGCGGAGCCGACAGACGCACCGGCCGATCCTACGGAGCCGTCCGCCTCGGAGACTGTGGCTGATGCTACGGAGCCGGATGCCTCGGAGCCGGGTGCGACCGACGCCGCAGAGCCGACGGCGGAGACCGCGGCTCCTGCTGAAAACGACAAGGCACCCGCCGCCGTGACGGATGAGATGCCGCCCGCGCTGAACGATTTTGGACAGTATCTCGATACCACGGTGCAGGCCAAGGCGGCGGCGCTTGTGGAGCTGAACAGCGATACGCTCGTCTACGGCATGAATCTGGACGAAAAGCTCTATCCCGCCAGCCTGACGAAGATCATGACGTGCATGCTGGCGCTGGAGCACGGCAATCTCGACGACATCGTGACGGTCAGCCATGAGGCTCTGCAGGATCTGAATGCAGCGGGAAGCTCCGCCGGCCTGCTCGAGGGCGAGCAGCTGTCTCTGCGCGAGCTGCTGTACTGCGTGATGATCTCGTCGGCAAACGAGGCCTGCAACGTCGTGGCGGAGTACATCGCGGGGGATATCCCTTCGTTTGTGGCACTCATGAACGCGCAGGCGGCGGCCCTCGGCATGACAGGCACGCATTTTGCCAATGCCCACGGCCTGCATGACGAGAATCACTACACCACCGTGCGCGACCTTGTTACACTGGCGCGCTGGGCCTGGCAGAGTGAGCAGTTTCAGGAATTCTCCACCCAGACGTCCCACACGGTGCCTGCAACGAACAAGTCCGAGGAGCGCGTGCTCCACACGACGAACTATCTGACGAGCGGTCAGACCGTCGGAAAGTATTACTACGACAAGGCGCGCGGCATCAAGACCGGCTTCACGACGCCTGCGGGCGGCTGCCTCATCTCCACGGCGGAGAGCGGTTCGCTGCATTTCCTCAGCGTCGTCTGCGGCTGCGAGACGCTGCAGAACGACGACGGCACGGAGACGGACCAGCGCTTCACGGAGACGAAGCGGCTGTTTGAATACGGCTTCAACCATCTGAGCAGCGTGCAGGTACTGGCGGACACGGCCCTTGTGGACATGCCGCAGGTGCTGTATGCCGACGGACGCGACAGCGTCGTCGTGCGCGCGAAGGACAACATCTCCGTTCTGCTGCCGGACAGCTGCGATACCTCCGGCATTACGCTGACCGTGCAGTATGACTCCGAGGCTCCGCTCGAGGCGCCGCTTGAGGCCGAGACGAAGGTCGGTACCGTCAGTGCCGTGCTGGACGGCAAGGTGCTTGCGACCTGCGACCTCGTGACGCTGACGGCCGTGATGCGCTCCACGCCGAAGTATGTTGCCAAGCAGACGGAAAGTGTGCTGGCGAAGATCTGGAAGGGCATGTGGCGGCTGTGGTTCGTGACCGTACCGGTGCTGCTGGCGTTGGTATTCTGGCTCATCGTTGCCATCCTGCGCTCCATCAATCGCCGCCGCGCGAAGAAGCGCGCCATGCGCGCGCGCCGTCCGGGAGCCCGTCAGGGCAGGGAGGACCGCCGTGGATGAGCTCAATGTCCTGCGCATGTCCTGCGAGGGCTGCACGGGCTGCGGCCTTGCCGCCACGCGCCACAGCGTCGTGTTCGGCGTCGGACCATGCCCCTCGCCCGTCGTCTTCATCGGGGAAGGCCCCGGCCAGCAGGAGGACCTGCGCGGCGAGCCATTCGTCGGCCCGGCCGGGCAGCTGCTCGACGACATGCTGTCTATCATCGACCTCGGGCGGCACAACAGCTATATCTGCAATATCGTCAAATGCCGCCCGCCCGGAAACCGCGATCCGCAGCCGCAGGAGCAGGACGCCTGCTTCGGCTGGCTCGAGCGGCAGCTCCGGCTGCTGCAGCCGAGCATCATCGTCTGCCTCGGGCGCATTGCGGCCATGCGGCTCATCCGGCCGGATTTCCGCATCACGCGGGAGCATGGCCAGTGGTTCGAGCGGAACGGCGTGCGCTATCTTGCCATGTATCATCCCTCCGCTCTGCTGCGGGACCCGGCGCGCCGCCCGGAGACATACACGGACCTGCTGACGCTGCGCGAGGCCGTGCGGACGCTCGGCCCGCTGCCGAATGCCTGAACCCGTACCGCCCCGCCGGATTTTTTTCGCGGCGGGGCGCTCTTTTTTGCGGAAAACGGTTGTAATTTTTGTAATAATTTGTTACCATAGAGAAAAAGATGAAGGGAACTGCCTATGAAACTGATCTCGTGGAACGTCAACGGCATCCGCGCCTGCCTGCAGAAGGGCTTTGAGGACGCCTTCCGGACGCTGAACGCCGATTTCTTCTGCCTGCAGGAGACGAAGGCGCAGCCGCTTCAGGTCGAGCTGGATCTGCCGGGCTACCGGCAGTACTGGTACTCCGCCGAGAAGAAGGGCTACTCCGGCACGGCGATCTTTGCCCGGTACGAGCCGCTCGCCGTGACCTACGGCGTCGGCGTGGAGGAGCTGGACCACGAGGGGCGGCTCATCACGCTGGAATATCCGAACTGCTTTATCGCAACGTGCTACACGCCCAACGCGCAGGACGGATTAAAGCGCCTTGACCACCGCATGGCCTGGGACGATGCGTTCCGCGCCTATCTCGTCTCGCTCGACCGGCAGAAGCCGGTGATCGTCTGCGGCGACCTGAATGTGGCGCATCAGGAGATCGATCTGAAGAACCCCGGCCCGAACCGCGGCAACGCGGGCTTCTCGGACGAGGAGCGCGGCAAGTTCACCGAGCTGCTGCAGGCCGGGTTCACGGATACGTTCCGCTACCGCAATCCCGACCTCACGGGCGCGTATTCGTGGTGGAGCTACCGCTTCCACGCGCGGGAGAAGAACGCGGGCTGGCGCATCGACTATTTTCTGGTGTCCGACCGCCTGCGCGAGTCCGTTGCGGCTGCGCCCATTTATCAGGAAATTTACGGCTCCGACCACTGTCCGGTCGGTCTGGAGCTGGATCTGGAGGTATCTGCATGAAAAAGCAACGCATTATCCGCTGTCTCAGCGCGCTCCTGTGCTTGTGCCTGCTGGCAGGGTTCGCCCCTGCGGCCATGGCCTATTCGAATGTCAGCGACTGGGCAAAGTCCGAGGTCGCGGAGATGGAGGCGCTCGGCCTGCTGCCGGACTGCCTGCTGAACGCCGACCTTTCCGCCAATATCACGCGCGGCGAGATGTGCAAAATGGCCGTCGAGGTCTATGAGAACCTGATGAACGTGGAGGCATCCTGCGCCAGTGGGGCCAGGTATTTCACGGACACGCAGGAGATGGAGATCAACTTCGCCTTTGAGCAGGGCATCATCAACGGCTACGAGGACCAGACGTTCCGCCCGAATGAGCCGCTGAGCCGTCAGGACTTCTTCAAGATCACCTATAACCTGATGACGCGCGCGCTGTTCTGGAAGGACGAGAGCGTCGAGCCGTCCGACCTTTCCCAGTTTACGGACGCAGCCTCCGTCAGCGACTATGCGCTCGAGCCGACGCAGTATATGGTCGCGCTCGGCGTGGTGCGCGGCACCGGCACGGCCCTTGAGCCGAAGGGCACGACGGAGCGGCAGGCGGCCATCGCCATGTTCCGCCGCGCGTATTACATTGTCAGCGAGTGGCTGCGCAAAAATGATGATATGCCGGTCGATCCGGACCCGGATGACGACGGCGGCTACAGCGGCATCCCGGCGTGGGCCGTTGCGGAGTTCTCTGAGGTCGTGAAGCTCGGCATCATCCCGTCGAGCCTCGACAATGCAGACCTGAGCAAGCCCATCTCCCGCGCGCAGATGTGCTCCATTGCCATGCTGGCCTATAACGGCCTGATGGGCACGGAATATACGCCGTCCGGCACGGCGCACTTCACGGATACGAACGATCCGGACGTGAACGCGGCCTACGAGCTCAAGATCGTGCAGGGCTACGGTGACGGCCGCTTCGGCCCGAACGATACGCTGACGCGCGAGCAGTTCTTCAAGATCTCGTGCAACTTCATGCAGACTGTCGGCTATCCGACGGAGCAGAACCCGCGCGTGAACCGCTATTCTCTCAGCGAATTCTCCGACCTGAAGCAGCTTGCCGAGTGGGCGAAAACGCCGACGCGCCTGCTGTGCTACATCGGCGCGGTCAAGGGCAGCGACGGCAAGCTCCTGCCGCAGTCGTCCACCAGCAGTCTGGAGGCGCTTGTGATCTTCCTGCGCTGCTATAAGTTCACCACGTCGTGGGACGGCACGATCGAGCAGCCCTCGCTGGCGGACGATCTGGTGGCCTACGCGCTGACGTTCGAGGGCTATGACTATGTCTACGGCGGCACGACGCCCGCGGGCTTCGACTGCTCCGGCTTCGTGCAGTATGTCTACCGCCACTTCGGCTTCAACATCACGCGCACGGCGACGTCGCAGTATTATAACGACGGCGAGCATGTCAGCCGCAGCGAGCTGATGCCGGGCGACCTCGTGTTCTTCGGCTCCGGCGGTGAGATCACGCACGTCGGCATTTACATCGGCGGCGGACGCTTCATCCATGCGGCCAATCCGCGCAAGGGCGTCATCATCAGCTCCTTGAGCGAGAGCTATTACAATGCCCGCTACTTCGGCGCGAACCGCATCATTTTTGAATGAACCATACGATCAAACATATAAAGCAGGCGTGTCATGTTTGGCACGCCTGCTTTTTACGGTGGCATAATAGCATGGGAAAGATCGTATTGTGCGAAACTGCATAGATAATGACTGTTATATTGCGTAATTTTGGAGAAAATATTTTCATCTGTACCTCTTGACAAAATTCAAAATGGTGGTATCATGGGGTCAAAAGAGGTTAGCACTCAACAAGAGAGAGTGCTAAAGAAGCTCCGGCGAATGCGTCGGATGCTTCTTGAAACCCCTCGGCGGAATTCGCCGCCGGAGAGGAGAATGAGGTTATGAACACGAATCAGTATACGCAGAAAACACTGGAGGCCCTGCAGAGTGCGCAGACGATCGCAGCGGCGCATCAGAATCAGCAGATCGAGCAGGCTCACCTGCTTCTGGCTCTGCTGCAGCAGGACGGCGGGCTCATCCCGCAGCTGCTGAAGAAAATGGGCGTGAGCGTCGAGAGCCTGACGGCTGCGGCACAGGCGGCTGTGGAAAAGCTGCCGGGCGTCAGCGGTTCCGGCCGGGATGCCGACAAATTCTATATTTCCCGCGGCATGGACAGCCTGATGGCAGAGGCCGAGCGCACGGCGCAGGGCATGCGGGACGAATACGTCTCCGTGGAGCACCTGTTCCTTGCCATGCTCGACACGGCCGACGAGACCGTCGCGCCGCTGTTTGCGGACTATCGCATCCGCAAGGAGGACTGCCTGAAGACCCTGCAGGCCATCCGCGGCAGCAGCCGCGTGACGACGGACAGCCCGGAGGACACCTATGAGGCGCTGCAGAAATACGGCACCGATCTGGTGAAGAACGCCCGCGAAAAGAAGACGGACCCGGTCATCGGCCGTGACGACGAGATCCGAAACGTCATCCGCATTCTGTCGCGCAAGTCGAAGAACAACCCCGTGCTCATCGGCGAGCCGGGCGTCGGCAAGACGGCCATCGCCGAAGGGCTGGCGCAGCGGATCGTCCGCGGCGACGTGCCGAAGTCCCTGCAGGACAAGACGATTTTCTCGCTGGACATGGGCGCGCTCATCGCGGGCGCAAAGTACCGCGGCGAATTTGAAGAGCGTCTGAAGGCCGTCCTGAACGAAGTGAAGAACTCCGAGGGCCGCATCATCCTGTTCATCGATGAGCTGCACACCATCGTCGGCGCAGGCAAGACCGAGGGCAGCATGGACGCGGGCAACCTGCTCAAGCCGATGCTGGCGCGCGGCGAGCTGCACTGCATCGGCGCAACGACGCTCGATGAATACCGCAAGTATATCGAAAAGGACCCTGCGCTGGAGCGCCGTTTCCAGACCGTGCTCGTCAAGGAGCCGTCCGTCGAGGACACCATCGCCATCCTGCGTGGCCTGGAGGAGCGCTACGAGGTCTTCCACGGCGTGAAGATCACGGACCCCGCCATCATTGCGGCAGCCACGCTGTCCGACCGCTATATCACGGACCGCTTCCTGCCGGACAAGGCCATTGACCTTATCGACGAGGCCTGTGCCATGATCCGCACGGAGATGGATTCCATGCCGACGGAGCTGGACGTTATCCGCCGCAAGATCATCCAGATGGAGATCGAAGAGGCTGCGCTGAAGAACGAGACCGACGAGCTCTCGCAGGGCCGTCTGACGGAGCTGCGAAAGGAGCTGGCCGAGCAGCGCGATAAGTTCAACGCCATGAAGGCCCAGTGGGAAAACGAGAAGAATGCCATCGGCAAGGTCCAGCAGCTGCGTGAGCAGATCGAAAAGCTCGGTGCGCAGATCGAGCAGGCAGAGCAGAGCTATGACCTCGAGACGGCCGCCCGTCTGAAGTACGGCGAGTTGCCCGAGCTGAAGAAGCAGCTGGCGCAGGAAGAGGCGCTGGCGCAGAACGCCAAGCAGAGCAACCTCCTGCGCGACAAAGTCACGGAGGAGGAGATCGCAAAGATCGTCGAGCGCTGGACCGGCATCCCGGTCGCAAAGCTCGTCGAGGGCGAGCGCGAAAAGCTCCTGCATCTGGACGAGCAGCTGCATAAGCGCGTCGTCGGGCAGGATGAAGCCGTCCGCTCCGTCTCGGAGGCCATCCTCCGCAGCCGCGCCGGCATTCAGGACCCGAACCGCCCGCTCGGCTCGTTCCTGTTCCTCGGCCCGACGGGCGTCGGCAAGACCGAGCTCGCCAAGGCGCTGGCAGAGGCGCTGTTTGACGATGAGAAGAACCTCGTCCGCATCGATATGTCCGAATACATGGAGAAGTTCTCCGTGACGCGCCTGATCGGCGCGCCTCCCGGATACGTCGGCTATGACGAGGGCGGCCAGCTCACCGAGGCCGTGCGCCGCAAGCCGTACAGCGTCGTGCTGTTCGACGAGGTCGAAAAGGCCCATCCCGACGTCTTCAACATCCTGCTGCAGGTGCTTGACGACGGCCGTATCACCGATTCGCAGGGCCGCACCGTCGACTTCAAGAATACGATCCTGATCCTGACGAGCAACCTCGGCTCGGAATATCTGCTGAACGGTATTACCGACAATGGCGAGATCTCCGAGGAGGCCCGTTCGCAGGTCGAGCAGCTGCTGAAGCGTTCGTTCCGCCCCGAGTTCCTGAACCGTCTGGACGAGATCGTCTTCTATAAGCCGCTGACGAAGGAAAATATCGTCAAGATCATCGATCTGCAGATGGATGCGCTCAATGCACGTCTGGCTGACAAGCAGCTGCGCTGCGAGCTGACGCCGGAGGCCAAGCAGTTCATCATCGACGCTGCTTATGACCCGCAGTACGGTGCGCGTCCGCTCCGCCGCTATCTGCAGCACACAGTCGAGACGCTGCTGGCCCGCCGCATCGTCGAGGGCAATGTGTCGCCCGGCGCGACGCTCCGCGTCGAGGTGCGGGACGACGCCCTGCAGGTCGTCTGAGTGAATTCCAAACAGCCGGGGAGTGGTTCTTCGCTTCCCAGCTGTTTTTTACAAAAATGAAAAACAGGACTTGACAATCCTGTCGGAGTATGTTACTATTTTAGGGCTGATGCAAAGCCTGCCCACGCGGGTGTAGTATAACGGCTAGTACAACAGCCTTCCAAGCTGTGGGCGTGGGTTCGATTCCCATCACTCGCTCCAAATGCGCCAGTAGCTCATCTGGATAGAGCAACTGCCTTCTAAGCAGTAGGTAGGGGGTTCGAGTCCCTCCTGGCGTACCAGCGCAGGGATGCATCAGCTGCCACAAAGATCGGGTCGAAATATGGTGGGTGTAGCGTAGTTGGTTAACGCGTCAGATTGTGGCTCTGAAGATCGAGGGTTCGAGTCCCTTCACTCACCCCATTTTCCCCCGCGCCGGGGCTTGGCACACGCCGGATATTGGGATGTCGCCAAGTGGTAAGGCACCAGACTTTGACTCTGGCATTCGTAGGTTCGAGTCCTGCCATCCCAGCCATCGTCGGAGCAAAGTCACTTTGCTCCGAATTTTTTGCATCATGACCCGCTAGCTCAGTTGGCAGAGCAATTGCCTTTTAAGCAATGGGTCTGGAGTTCGAATCTCCAGCGGGTCACCACGACCGGCAAACGCCTGATGACGTTTGCCGGTTTTTTGACCTTTTGATGACCCTGAAACGGGGGAATCATTGAATTAACACATTACGAATACGATAACTCACGGTTTTTGCTTGCAATTTGCCGAATCCTGTGATGTGCTGCCTGTGGTGCTACCAGTACCCCGGTAGGCGGTTTCCCTCGAATCCATTCGGGGGTGATAAACTTCTTTTTGCTCCCGATCGAAAGAGAGGGGGTGACAGGCATGGTTACATGGGGAGAATTCTTTCAATTCTGCATGGTCATACTTGCGGTCATTGCCCTGATTTATCAGGACAACAATAAGAAGAGATAATCGCCGCCTCCCCAAAGGAACGATTATCTCTTCGTAGCTATTTGGGGAGCCGACCTACTGGCAGCACCCTTTTGTACCTATACTATACTCCAGTTTTGCCTTTTTGTCAAGCGCTCCGCCGGAAGACGGAGCGCTTTTCTCTGTCTTAGTCTTACATTTTTGCGGCCAGCTTGAAGACCTCGTTGGAGCGGCCGATGAGGATGATGTGGTCGCCCTCGCGGAAGCGGTAATCCGGGCCGACGTTCGGGTTGATCTCGTTGTCATGCTTGACGGCGATGATGTTGATCTGATATTTGCGGCGGACATTCAGGCCGGACAGCGTCTGACCGATCCATGCGGCCTGAATGGGCAGCTCATAAATGGAATAATCTGCGGTCAACGGGATGAAATCAAAGATGTTGTCCGCGTTGTAGCGCACGGCGAGCTTTTCGGAGATCTCGCGCTCCGGACAGACGATCTCGTCTGCACCGATCTTGCGCAGGAGGTCTGCCTGAATGTCCTGCTTGGCCTTCGAGACGATCATGCGCGCGCCGAACTGCTTGAGCAGGGACGTGACGACGAGCGAGGCCTGGAAGTCCTCGCCGATGGTGACGAAGCAGATGTCGAAATTGTCGACACCGAGCGCCTTGATGATGGCATCGTTCGTGCAGTCACAGATATTTGAGTCCGTGAAGCGGCCGGAGAGCGCTTCGATGATGGCGGGGTTTTTGTCGACGATCATGACGTCGTTGCCGAGCTCCTGCATTTTGCTGGCCAGATGGCGGCCGGTGCGGCCCATGCCGATGATGAGAACAGATTTCATGAAACGGTTCCTTTCTCTGATTATCCGATGAGGATCTTGCCGGTGGGACGATCCAGCGGCGGCTCGGAGCGGCGCTCCGAGAACAGCAGAACGAAGCTCAGACCACCGATACGCCCGGCGTACATGAGCAGAATGAGAATGACACGGCTCGCGGCGCTGAGCTGCGGCGTCAGCCCGAGCGACAGACCTACCGTCGCAATGGCGGAGACGACTTCGAACGTGACGGCCTTCAGACCGAACGGCTCGATGGCGCAGATGGCCAGAATGGCCGTCAGGCTCATGCCGAGATAGATGAGCAGAATGGAGCTGGCCTGCCGGAGCGTTTCGCGCTCAATGGACATGCGGAAGGTATTGACGCGCATGCGGCCGCGTGCCGAGGCCAGCGCACTGAGCACCAGAACGGCCAGCGTTGTCGTCTTGATGCCGCCTGCCGTGGAGCCGGGACTGCCGCCGATGAGCATAAGGAAGTCCGTCAGCAGGTTGCCGGAGTCGGACAGCTTGGACAGGTCCACGGTATTGAAGCCGGCCGTTCGCGGCGTGACGGACTGGAAGAACGAGGCGAGGAGCTTCTCCGGGATGGAGAGGCTTGCCATGGAGGCGTTCCACTCAAAGCCGAGGAGCAGCAGCCAGCCGCCGAGCAGCAGAATGCCGGATGCCGTCAGAACGAGCTTGCTGTGCAGCTGCAGGCGCTTCCAGCGGAAGCGGCAGCGGACAAGATCACGCCAGACGAGGAAGCCGAGGCCGCCAATGATGATGAGCATACAGATCGTCAGGCTCACAAGCGGATCGGACACATAGGCCGTCAGGGAAGAAAACGGCGCACGCATGCCCATGAGGTCGAAGCCTGCATTGCAGAAGGCGGAGATGGCGTGGAACACGGCGGCGTAGATGCCGCGCAGAACGCCAAATTCCGGGATAAACCGGATGGAAAGCAATGCGGCACCCGCAAATTCGAACACGAACGTAAAGGGAATGATCTTGCGGATGAGCGCCGCCGTACCGTCGAGCGTGATGTTGCCCGCAGACTGCATAAGGACCTTGCGGTCATAAAGGCCGAGGCGTTTGCCGAGCAGCATGGACGTCAGCGTGATGAAGGTCATGAAGCCGAGACCGCCGAGCTGGATGAGCGCGAGGATCACGAGCTGGCCGAAGACCGTCCAGCCGGTGAACGTGTCGCGGACGACGAGACCCGTCACACAGGTTGCACTCGTTGAGGTGAACAGGGCGTCGAGGAACCCGGCAGGTTCCCCACGTGAGGCGATGGGGAGCATCAGCAGCCCCGCGCCGGCCAGAATGACCAGCAGGAACCCGACCGCGATGAGACGCGAGGGGGTCAGGTGCATTTTTTTCAAATGAGGATCGCTTCCTTCCGACCGGCCTTCGTGCAGATGGGCCGGTGTTGCTTTCCCAGACAGTATAGCGGATTTGGAGCGAAAACGCAACTGTGATTTTTGACACGAAATTGTGTGAATTATTTTTGAAAATTCAAGAAAAATAGTTGAATTTTGGGGTCGTTTGTCATAGAATATTGGTCGGCAGTGTTTTGGAGAGCATGCTGCCGCGAAAATCTCTTCTCCGCAGGAGCACCATGCTGAACGTTGTCCTTGTTGCGCCGGAGATCCCGCAGAACACCGGCAATATTGCCCGCACCTGCGCCGCAACCGGCTCCGTGCTGCATCTCATCCGGCCGCTGGGCTTCGATATCTCCGAGCGGGCCGTGCGCCGCGCCGGGCTGGATTACTGGCATCTGGTCGATGTGCGCGTATACGACGATCTCGAGGACTTCTATGCGAAAAACAACGTTGTCCAGCAGCGGCTGTTCTCTACAAAGGCACCGCGCTCCTACTGCGATGTTTCCTATGACGATGGGTGCTACCTGTTCTTCGGCCGGGAGACGAAGGGCCTGCCGGAGCCGTTCCTCGAGGCCCATTATGATGACTGCGTCCGCATCCCCATCCGCGAGGAGGCACGCAGCCTGAATCTCAGCAATTCCGTTGCCATTGGCGTGTTTGAAGCGCTGCGGCAATTGAATTTCCCGCACCTGCGGGACTATGGAAAGATGAAAGTGTGAATTCTGCGTATCGCAAGTCTATCAGGAGGTCAATTATGAACTACAACAAGAAATCTGTTGAAGACATCGATGTCAAGGGCAAGCGCGTGCTTTGCCGCTGTGACTTCAACGTCCCCACCAAGGAAGGCAAGATCACGAGCGACAAGCGCATCGTAGCCGCCATGCCGACCATTGAGTACCTTGTCAACCACGGCGCCCGCGTCATCCTCTGCTCCCATATGGGCAAGCCGAAGGGCGAGTGGAAGCCCGAGCTGTCCCTGCAGGTCGTTGCGGACCGCCTGAGCGAGCTGCTCGGCAAGCCCGTCGTGATGGCCAAGGACGTCGTCGGTGAGGATGCCAAGGCCAAGGCCGCGGCCCTGAAGGACGGCGATGTGATGCTGCTGGAGAACGTCCGCTTCATGAAGGGCGAGACGAAGAACGATCCCGAGCTGTCCAAGGAGCTGGCTTCTCTGGCGGAGATCTTTGTGAACGATGCATTCGGCACGGCGCACCGCGCCCATTCCTCCACGGCCGGCGTGGCGGATTATCTGCCTGCTGTCTGCGGCTTCCTCGTGCAGAAGGAAGTCTCCATCATGGGCAAGGCTCTGGCCGATCCGACCCGCCCGTTTGTCGCCATCCTCGGAGGTGCGAAGGTCTCCGATAAGCTGAACGTCATCAATAACCTCCTCGAGAAGGTCGACACCCTCATCATCGGCGGCGGCATGGCCTACACCTTCCTCGCTGCGAAGGGCTACTCCGTCGGCAAGTCCCTGCTCGACAACGAGAAGATCGACTACTGCCGCGACATGATGGCCAAGGCCGAGGCCAAGGGCGTGAAGCTCCTGCTGCCGGTCGACACCGTCGTCGCTGCGGACTTCCCGAACCCGATCGACGCGGACATCGCCGTGAAGACTGTCGCCGCGGACGCCATCCCCGACGACATGGAAGGCCTTGACATCGGCGAAGAGACCCGTAAGCTCTTTGCGGACGCCGTCAAGAGCGCCAAGACCGTCGTCTGGAACGGCCCGATGGGCGTGTTCGAGAACCCGACGCTTGCACAGGGCACCATCGCCGTGGCACAGGCTCTGGCCGATTCCGATGCCGTGACCATCGTCGGCGGCGGCGACTCCGCGGCTGCCTGCGAGCAGCTCGGCTTTGCCGATCAGATCACGCACATCTCCACGGGCGGCGGCGCTTCTCTGGAGTTCCTTGAGGGCCTCGAGCTGCCGGGTATCGCCTGCCTGCAGGATCGCTGAGCGGGAGCGCGGAATGAACAGAAAATATCGCAAAACGCTCATTGCCGGCAACTGGAAAATGAATAAAACGCCGACGCAGACGAAGGCGTTCATGACCGAGCTGAAGGGCCTGCTGCCGAAGGGCCGCTGGTGTGATATCGCGCTGTGCGTCCCGGCTGTGTGCATCCCGGCCGCAGTCCGCGCCATGCGCGAGACACGCGTGGCCATCGGCGCGGAGAACTGCAGCGCCCATACCGCCGGCGCCTATACCGGCGAGATCGCCGCGGATATGCTCGTTGATGCAGGGTGCAAATATGTCATCCTCGGTCACTCCGAGCGCCGCGCCATGGGCGAGACGGATGCGGACGTGAATGCAAAGCTTCATACGGCGCTGGATGCGGGCCTGATCCCGATCGTCTGCTGCGGCGAAACGCTTGCACAGCGGGAATCCGGCGTGACGGAGGAATGGATCACCATGCAGATCAAGCTGGCGCTGGCCGGTGTGCCGGAGGAGAAGATCCGCCGCATCGTCATCGCCTATGAGCCCATCTGGGCCATCGGCACCGGCGAGACTGCAACGCCGGAGCAGGCCGAGGAGGTCTGCCAGCACATCCGCACCATCATCCGCAAGCGCTTCGGCTCGAAGAACGCCCGCGCGATGACCATCCTCTATGGCGGCTCCATGAACGAAAAGAACGCCTTTGAGCTGCTGGCCCAGCCGGATATTGACGGCGGCCTGATCGGCGGCGCATCTCTCGTGCCGGAGAAGTTCGTCCGCATCATCGAGGATGCCAACCAGCCCGTCGGCTGAGAAGCAAAATAAATTCTAAGCGGGGTTCGGTCATCCGGACCCCGCGTGATTTTTGAAAGGGAGACAGTATGGAACGCATTCCCATCGTCATCGATACCGACCCCGGTATCGACGACTTTTTCTGCCTTGCGCTGGCCTGCGCCTATTCAGACCGCCTGGACCTGCGCGCCGTGACCACCATGGGCGGCAACAATCACACGGATGTGACGACGCAAAACGCGCTGAATATCCTATCCCTGTTCCGGACGGATGTCCCGGTGGCACGCGGCGCGGACCGCTATCTCGAGGCGGAGTTCGGCGCGCCTGCGGCGAAGTGCCACGGTTCCAACGGCGTGGGCAATCTCGTTCTGCCGCAGTCCTGCAGGGCGCCGGATGCCCTGCCTGCGTGGGACAAGCTCTATGAGATCGCAAAGGCCGCGCAGGGCGAGCTCGTCCTCGTGACGGTCGCGCCGCTGACGAATATCGCGCTGGCCCTGCAGAAGCACCCGGACCTGCCGCACTGGATCAAAAAGATCGTGATGATGGGCGGCAGCATCGGCCGCGGCAACATCACGCCCTATGTCGAGGCGAACGCGGGCCACGACCCGGCCGCCACGAAGCTCGTTTTTGAGAGCGGCATTCCCATCGATATGGTCGGCCTGAGCATCACGCTCGGCTGCCCCATCCGGCCGGATGTGTTCGAGCGCTATATCCCAGCGCAGCGGGGCGGCTTTCGGGAGATCATGGAGGCGCTCATCCGCTTCCGCAGCGGCGAGGCCATGCACGATGCCGTCGCCATCTCCACACTGCTGGACGACCGGCTGATGACGTGGCAGACCGGTGAGATCACCGTGGAGCTGGCTCCGCCGGAGCGCAGCGGCCAGACCGTGCTGCATCCGTCGGAACATGCCGACATGCGCGCCGCCGTGGCCGTGGATACGGACCGCTATGACGCCATTATCGGCGGTATGCTGCAGCGTCTGGAGAAGAGGCTGCGGAACTGAATACGGCATTTTTTCCGCCGCAGAGATGCGTTCTCTGCGGCGGCTTTTTTGCGCTTGAAGCTATCTTATAAAAAAAGATACCTTGACAGGCGAAGTATCTTGTGCTATAGTAGACTCACAAAGGCTGCCGGATGCGGCAGCGGGAAGGAGGCTGGAGTTCCTTGTATATTGCGGGAGACCTGATCCGCGGCCATACGGAGACCATCATTCTGGCGCGCCTGATGCAGCGCGACAGCTACGGCTACGAGATCAATAAAACGGTCCGGGAGCTGTCCGGCGGGCGTTATGAGCTGAAGGAGGCCACGCTCTACACTGCGTTCAAGCGGTTGGAGGAGACCGGGCAGATCATGTCCTATTGGGGCAGCGAGGCTACGGGCGCCCGGCGGCGCTATTATCGCATCACCCCGGCCGGACGCATGGCCTACCAGGAGCAGGTCAGCGTCTGGGAGGCCACAAAAGAGATCATTGATCGGCTGATCGCCATGGAGGAAGAGTCATGAGAGAACAATTAAGGCAGGAGGTGCTGCGCCGCTTTGCGGGCGCACCGGACACGCAGCAGGCGCGCGATCTGCGCGATGAGATCCTGAGCAATACCCTGCAGCGGTATGACGATCTGCTTGCCGGGGGAAAATCGGAGCAGGAGGCTTATGCCAGCGCGCTCGAGAGCATCGGCGATGTGGAGGAGCTGCTTTCCAGCTTGCCGCGCACTGCGCAGGCCGAGCCTGTACGGGAAGCGCAGCCAAAGGACGAAGCGCCGAAAAAGGAGCCGCGTTCCCGCGGCATGCGCATCGCCTGCGCCATTGTGTGGCCGTGCTCGGCCCTGCTGGCTGTGGCCATCGGCTGGTATGGCTCGTGGGGCTATGCCTGGGCGGTGTTCCCGCTTGCAGCGGCGTTGCTGCATGTGGCCGAAAGCGTGATCCTGCTGGCGCGCGGCCGCCGCGCGGGCTGGCGGCTCGTGGACGGCCTGCTGCGGCTGTGCATCTGCGTGCTCTATGCCGTCCTAACGGCTGCAACGGGCAAGTGGATCGTGACCTGGCTCGTGTTTCCGATAGGCGCGGCGCTCGGCGGCGTGCTGAGCAGCGTGCGGACTCTGGTGGAGGGTGTATAAGATGAAAGCAAAAGCTATTGTAAAGATCTGTATCTGCGGCACGATTGCGCTGGTGCTGGCCAGCATGCTGGTCAGTCTGCTGGCGCTCCCCAGAGTGCTGGACTGGAAGATTGGGGACCTGTCTCTCCACTGGATCGACGACCACGGCGGCGACGAGGGCTATACCGTCGGCGAGGCCTCCGTTTCGGGCGAGGTGCGTGAGCTGGACGTCAGCTGGCTCTCCGGCAGCGTGACAGTGGAGCTGACGGACGGCGATGCCGTGACGCTCCGCGAGGAGCCGCAGCCCGAGAGCAGTGATGCCCGTATGCGCTGGAAGCTGAAGGACGGGAAATTAACGGTTTATTCGCAGAAAAGCGGCCTGACGATCCCGACGCGAGCCAAGCAGCTGACCATCGGCATCCCGGCCGGCCGGGCCGGGAAGCTGCAGAAGCTCAGCCTCGACCTCAGCGCAGCTACGACCTCACTCCCGGCACTGACGCTCCGTGAGCTGGAGCTGGACAGCGTCTCCGGCAGCGTGACCCTGACGGGCGGCGCGTATGAGAACCTGGACTTCGACAGCACGAGCGGTGATCTGACGGTGACGGATGCCGCAGTCGGTGAGCTTTCGGCCGACACGACGTCCGGCTCGCTCACGCTGGACGGCGCGTTTGAAACGATCGACTTTGACACCACGAGCGGCGCGCTGCATATGACGGCCTCCGCCCTGCCGCGGGATATCAGCTGCGACACGGTCAGCGGCGGCGTGACGCTGACGCTCCCGGAAAACGGTGGCTTCTCGGCTACGCTGGACAGTGTGAGCGGTGATCTGACAGTCGACGGCTTTACGGGCAGCCTGCACAGGGATACGTTTGTCTATGGGCAGGGCGGCCCTGCCTATGAATTTGACAGCGTGAGCGGTGATGTCCATATCCGCTGCGCCTGATCGGAGGGAAGCCCATGAAACGTTGGCTCGCCCTGCTGCTGATCGCTGCCGTACTGCTCGCCTCCGGGTGCACGGCTGCGCGGCAGGACCAGCTGTATCTCTACGGCGAATTCCATGCGAACGACGAGCTGCTGCAGCGGGAGCTTGCGCTCTGGAAGGACTATTATGCGGGCGGCATGCGCGACCTGTTCGTCGAGCTGCCGTATTATACGGCCCAGTACCTGAACCGCTGGATGCAGGCAGATAATGACAGAATTCTCATGGAGGTCTATACCGACTGGAAGGGCAGCGCGTCCTATCACCAGAATGTGCTGGACTTTTACCGCGGCATCAAGGCGGCCTGCCCCGAGACCGTTTTCCACGGGACGGACGTCGGCCACCAGTATAATTCGACCGGCTACCGCTATCTGAAGCTGCTGCGCAGCGAGGGAAAGCGCGATACGGAGGAATACCGCCTTGCCAGCGAGAACATCGATCAGGGGCTGGAATTTTACCGCACGCAGGACGGGGAATTCCGTGAGAACGCCATGACGCAGAACCTGCTGCGGGAATATCGCGCGCTGGGCGGCGGCACCGTCATGGGGATCTACGGCGCTTACCACACGTCGATGACCAGTGACGACGGCGTGCAGACCATGGCAAGCCGCCTGACGGAGGCGCTTGGCGACAGCGTGATCTTCTACGACCTCCGCGAGAAGTAAAAATGGGGCTGCCGGAGAGGCGCACTCCGAAAGGAAGTGCGCCTCTGTTATATTCGCCTGACGGCGAGCGATATTGTCCTTTGGACAGTGATATTATGCTTCGCATCGTGATATTGCCTGCGGCAGTTTGACCGGCGAATATAATATCACAAAAGCCATGCGGCTTTTATATCACTTTCCGAAAAGGAAAATATCACTCCGGGCAAAGCCCGGAATATCACTTTAGTCCATTGTCCATAGGCACAGCATGAAGCCTCTCCTGACGGCAGCCCCAAAATGAAATCAAATTATCGCGTGCTCCAATTTCAGGAGCGCGCGCTTTTTTTCCATGCCTCCGGCGTAGCCGGTCAGGCTGCCGTCCGCCCCGATGACCCGGTGGCAGGGGATGAGGATCGAGATCGGATTGTGCCCGACCGCCCCGCCGACGGCCTGCGCGGACAGGTGCGCCAGCCCGCGCTGCACGGCCAGCTGCTGCGCGATCCGGCCATAGGTCGTCGTTTCGCCATAGGGGATCGTCAGCAGAATGTCCCATACCGCGCGGCGGAACGGCGAACCGCTCGGGTGGAGCGGCGGCAGAGCTGCAGGGCGCTGCCCGGTGAAGTAGCCTTCCAGCCAGCGCCGGGCCTCTGCCAGAATGGGAGTGTCCGCCTCTGCGGCCGAAGCGGGGAGCCCCGCGCCGAAGTATTTTGCGCCCGTGAACCACAGACCGGTCAGCCCTAGCTCATCCGCCGCGAGCAAGATGCCGCCCAGCGGGGAGGCGTAGCTTGCGGTAAAGATCATGTTATTTTCCTCCGTTCGCGCTCTTCGGCGCGGGGTCCGTCAGCTCCGGGATCGCGCCGCCGGAGACGGCCCACAGATACAGGCTCGCCACGCTGCCATAGGGATGGAAGCGGCGGCGGTACCTTTCAAACAGCGGGCGGTCGATGCGGCGATGGCGATAGACCATGCGCAGACCGCGCCGGATCGCAAGGTCGTCATAGCTGAAAATGTCCGGCCGCTGCAGGCAGAACAGCAGGATCATCTCCGCCGTCCAGACGCCGATGCCGCGCAGGCTGCTCAGCGCACGGATGGCCTCCGCATCGTCCATGCTGCGGACGGCCTCCAGATCGAACGAGCCATCCACAATTCGCCCGGCAAGGTCCGTGAGATATTCCGCCTTGCGGAACGTCATGCCGAGGGCCTGCAGCGCGGGCACACCGGCGGCTAAGATCGTTTCAGCGCTGACAGAGCCGAGCGTGTCCTGCATGCGCTGCCAGATCGTGGCCTGCGCCTTCATGGAGATCTGCTGGCCGATGATGTGGTGCACGACGGCGGAAAACAGATCAGGGTCCACCGTGCGCTCCACCGGCCCGATACGGTCGATGACCGCAGCCAGCCGCTTGTCCTTCCGGCGCAGATACGCCAGCTCGGCCTCGCCGTAGATAAAATACATCAGCCCAACCTCCTGATGGGACTATTATAGCACATACGTTCGAGATAGCAAGAGTGAGCATATAAAAATCAGAGACAGCGCTTTGCGGCTGGATGTGCCCGCTTCGACACTGCGATTTTATGACAAGGAGGGTCTGCTGCCGTTTGTGGAGCGGTTGCCGGGCGGCATCCGCATGTTTCAGGACACCGATCTGGAGTGGCTGCAGATCATCGGCTGCATGAAAAAGGCCGGAATGTCCATCCGTGACATCCGGCAGTATATCGAGCAGGCCCAGCGGGGAGACGATACCATCGCCCTGCGCCTCGTAATACTCCATCGTCAGCGCGAGGTCCTGCCTGGCTGGTTGTCTGCTTTTTGCGTTTATACTGCATCGTATACGACGGAGAGGACATAGTCCTCCGTGACGGTCTGCTCGAGGCGGCGGCCGAACAGCGTTTCGTGCAAGCCGTCTGCTGCTGCGGCGGGCAGCGTGCGGAAATCGACGCCGAGGCCTTCGCCGGTGTATTTGACCCATGCCTCCTTCGCGGTCCAGAGCTGCAGGAAGCGCAGCGAGTCGAACCGGCCGCCCGGCACGGTGAAAACCAGCTCCTCCGGCGTGCAGATGCGCGCAGCCAGCGCGGCGCGGACGGGCCGCCGCGCCTCAAGATCGATGCCGACAGGGCCGCCGTGCACGGCGCAGCACACGAAGTTCCCGGAGTGGCTGCAGTTGAAGGCCGGGCCGTCTGGCACATAGGGCTTGCCGTTCCTCCCGACCCGGATCACAGGCGTCTGCGCACCTGCCTCGCGGAGCAGCGTGCGCGCCAGATGGTCGGCGCAGATGCTGCGGGCGCGGTCCTCGGGGCGGCGGAACTGCTGCCAGCGGGCGCGGCGCTCCGGCTCTGCTGCGTCTTCCCACCGGGCAAGCTCCGCTGCGGAGACGGTCCGGATGTCAAGAACGGCGCAGCGCATAGCTTGACCACCACGGGCCCGTCAGGCGGACGTAGGCATATTCCAGCGGAACGGTGAGTACAGAGCCGATGAGCCATGCGGCAAACAGCGGCAGGCTGAGCGGGTGCAGGATGCAGCAGAACAGCAGCCGCAGCGACGTGCGCACGGCTGCGCCGAACAGCATGCGCGGCCCACAGGCATAACGCACGCGGCGGAAGACCAGAAAACGGTTGAAGCAGTAGCTCAGCGCCGCGCTGCCCGCGCCGCACAGCGGGATGGAAAACAGGAAGAAATGCCACCCGAGCGTCAGCGACAGCAGCAGGATAGCAGCTACATGCAGCAACCACGCCAGAACGGAGCCGCGCGCCGTATCCAGCATACGGCGATAAATGCGCAGCGTATCGCGCAGTGGGTCAAAGTGTGAGCTCTGGTTGCCGTCGAGATAGACCGTCTCGATGGGCAGCTGCGTGATGGACAGCTCCTGCCGCGCGGCGTAGAGCAGCACGTTCATTTCATAATCATATTTCTCTCCGCCGATCTCCGTGAGCCACGGCAGGCAATCCGTGGAAAAGCCGCGCAGGCCGGACTGGTTGTCCTCCAGAAAGCAGCCTGCCGCCAGCGAAAAGAAGAAGCGCGACAGGCTGTTGCCCACGCGCGAGCGGAGCGGGACGCTTTTGCCGTGCAGCGTCCGGGTGGTGAGCACGAAGCGGCTGCCGGACAGCAGTGCCTCACGCACGCGCAGGATGTCCGCCACGGTGTGCTGGCCGTCGGCATCTGCGGTGATGAATGCGCGGCAGCCCTGCGGGTCCGCAGCCAGATGGCGCAGGGCGCATTTCAGTGCGCGGCCCTTGCCCCTGTTCTCAGGGCAGGTCAGGACCTCGGCATAGGGCAGCAGCGCGGAAAAAATATCCGCATAGGCAGGGCCGCTGCCGTCGTCCGTGACGATCAGCCGGAAGTTCTCCCGGTGCAGGGCCTGCACCAGCGAGATCAGAACGCTATCCGGCTGATACGCCGGGATCAAAACTGCGATCTCCATTTCTTTCCCCCTCTGTGGTCGGTCTGCGTCGCTTCGTCACGCGTGGAAGCACAGCAGCAGAAGCCCGCCCAGAAATGTCAGGAGATCCAGCAGCCCGAGCGCCCAGTCATAGCCGCCTGGCATCCGGAACAGGTTGACCAGCAGCACGACGGCACTCAGCAGCAGGAAAAACACACCGAAGAACAGCCTGGCAAGGGGATGCCCCTTTTTCTTTTCCATTCGGGTACCTCCATACATTATATCAATTTATTATATTTCCGGGCCCGGCCATTGTCAAGGACGGCGGCGCGGAAACGGGATTTTTCCGTCGGGAAACGCCGCGTTGGTTGACGTGCGCGGGCGGGTATGGTATGATACCCTTATATAACCCCGGCGGGGCGGAAGGTGCCCGCGCCGGTAGTGAGGAGACAGAACAGCATGGTTTTTTGGAAACGGGAGCTGCGGGAGCTGGAGGCTTCCGGGCACCGGTTCGAGGATATTTTCCGCATTTTTTCGACGGAATTCACGGACACGCCCTTTTCTCTGCAGTTTACGGCCGGGCAGACGCAGCGCATGAGCTATGCGGAGCTGACGGCTCTGACGAACCGCTTGGCGCGTGTGCTGCATGCGCACTTTGCCGGGCAGGAGGGCGCGTTTCTGGCGATCCGCATGGAAAATTCTCCCCTGTGGGTCGCGGCGTTTTTTGGCACGCTGATGGCAGGCTTTCGGCCTCTGCTGCTGAACCTGCGGCTGGACGACGCGACGCTGGCCCCGGTCGAGCAGCTGGCGGCGGGCGTTTTGACGGACCGGCCGCGCGCGGGCTGTATCGATCTGTCCGCGGCTGGTGATGCGGCGGGATTCACGCCCGTCTGGGCCGATGAGATCGCCCTGATGACCTCCGGCACGACCGGCACGCCGAAGCTTGTGCTCTATGACGGCGCTGCCATCACGGCGCAGCTGCTGCAGTCTGAGAGCATCGTGCGCAAGTGCCCGGAGGTCAAGCACGACCGGCTGGCGCGCGAGCTGCGGATGCTGGCATTTTTGCCGTTCTATCATATTTTCGGCCTGATGGCCTCACTCTTGTGGTTCATTTTCTTCGGTGTGACGTTCGTGTTCCTTGAGCGCTACGACAGCCGCAGCATCCAGTATGCCTGCAAGGTCGGCCGCGTGACGCACTTTTTTGCTGTGCCCGCCGTGTGGGAGCAGACGGCCCGCCAGCTCCTGCGCGAGGCAGAGCGGCAGGGGCAGAAGGAAAAGCTCCTGCGCGCCGTGCGCTTCTCCAACGGGCTGCAGTCCGTCTTCCCGCGGCTCGGCGCAAGGCTGGCGCGGCGCGTGCTGTTCCGCCGCGTGCGGGAACAGGCGCTCGGCACGGAGCCAATGTTCTGCATCAGCGGCGGAGGCTTCCTGCAGCCGCAGGCGGCCGAGCTGATGAACGGCCTCGGCTACGGCATGCACAACGGCTACGGCATGACGGAGACGGGCATCCTGTCCGTCGAGCTGTCGCGCCGGGCTAAGCGCCGGCTCGACGGCGGCGTTGGTCAGCCTCTGCAGGCGCTCTCCGGCGGCTGGCGCATTGCGGAAGACGGCGTGCTGGAGCTGCGCTCTCCGCTTCTATACACGGCCATGCTTGAAAACGGTGTGCGCGTGCCGCGCGATCCGGAGGCATGGTTCCGCACGCGGGACGTCTTCCGCGCCGAGGGCGGCCGGTGGTATATGGAGGCCCGGCAGGGCGACCTGATCATCGGTGCAAACGGTGAAAATCTCAGTCCGGATCTGATCGAGCAGCGCCTTGCCCTGCAGGCCGGGACGGCCAGTTGTGTGCTCGGCATGGAGCTGGAGGGCGATGAGCGCCCCGTGCTGATCGTGCAGACGGCTGCGGACGACTATGCAAGAGCCAGAGCCTCCGCCGCGGCCTATGAGGCGGTCGCCCGCCTGCCGCTGACGATGCGCCCGGCGCGTATTTTCCTGACGGAGCAGGAGCTGCCCATCAGCTTCGGCAAGCCCCGCCGGGCCGAGCTGCGCGAAAAACTGGCGGACGGCTCGATCGTCCTGACCCCGGCGCACCGGCCGGAGCCGGAGGAGCTGACCCGGCTGGAGGACGAGAGCAGCCGCGCGCTCGTGCAGGAGCTGTGTGAGCTTCTCGGCTCCGTGACGGGGCAGACCGTCGGCCCGGACACGCAGCTCCTGCAGGAGCTCGGCGTGGACAGCCTGACCTACTATAATATTTTTTCCGCCGTTTCGGAGCGCTACGGCATCAGCCTGACGATGGATGCCGCGCACCCGCTGTTCACAGCGCGGGACTTTGCCGCCGCAGTGCAGGCGGAGCGGGAGGCGGTCGAATGAAGCTGCTGTTCCGCTGGATCAACAAGCTGCTGTGCGGCTGGAACGTCGGCCTGTATTTCCTGCCGCGCATCCGCTATGAGGGCAAAAAGTGCCTCCCGGCCTTCACACGCGGCCCGGCGATCCTCATCACGAACCACAAGAACCAGATGGATTTCCTGCTGGTGCTGTATCTGTTCTACTTCCGCTATGTCCGCTGCCTCGTCGGTAAGACGTTTTATGAGTGCAACCGCTTCCTGAACTGGTGCCTGCGGATGCTCGGTGCCATCAAGGTTGACCGCTTCTCGTTCGGCATGGACTTTTTCTGCGAGTCGGTCGAGGCGCTCCGGCGCGGGCAGCTGCTGCTCATCTTCCCGGAGGGGCGCTTCTCCACGACGGGAGAAATTCTGGAATTCCGCAGCACGGCGGCCCTGCTCGCCCTGCAGACCGATGTGCCCATCATCCCCATGTGGCACTCCGTGAACTATGGCTTCGGCAAGCGCACGGACGTCGTCATCGGCGAACCGATCCGCCTTTCGGAGCTGTGCTCTACGGCCAATCCGGACGCGGCGGAGCTTGACCGCCTGACGGCCATCCTGCGCAACAAGGTCATTGCGCTGCGCGGCATGGCGCAGGAGGCGTGAGCCATGCGGAAGCTGCTGCAGCGGCTGTGGGATATCGCCGCAGATTTTGCAAATTTTATGGGCGGCCTCGGCATGCGCCTTGTCTGGCTGCCGAAGCTCCATTTTTCGCCCGGCGCGGAGCATGTGCGCACGGACCCCGGTCCGGCGCTGTTCGTGCTGAATCACAGCTGGTGGATGGATGCCCCGATGCTGTGCCTGCTGTGCCGCCGCAGACGCATTTCCGTCGTGGCGGCAGGTGAGATGTTCACGGGCGTGCGCAGCCTTGCCATGCGCTCGCTGCGCTGCATCCCGGTCGACCGGGCCACGGGCGCGGACCTGAGCTTCTTCCATGAGGCGCTGCGCCGCCTGCGCGCGGGCCGGTGCGTCGCCATCTTCCCGGAGGGGGCGCTCAACCCGACGGAAACGCTCCTGCCGTTCAAGCAGGGCGCGGCGCTGCTGGCCCTGCAGGCCGGGGTGCCGGTCATCCCCGTCTACAGCGCGGGGAACTATCAGCCGTTCCAGCGGCTGCAGCTCCGGTTCGGCGCGCCCATCGTGCTGACGCAGCGGCCGAACGCCGCGGGTGTGCAGGAGGCGACGCAGTGCCTGCAGGAGGCCATGGAGCGCCTGCAGGAGGAGCTTTATCTGGAGATGAAACCGAAATATCGGACGCGCGCGGCGGAATTCCACCGCCGCTTCCGGGAAACAACGCTCCGGCGGCAGCGGGAGCAGCAAAAAGGAGAGAGAAATCATGACGCTTGAACGCCTGATCCGTGTTGCGCAGACGGCGCTGGAGGGCTCGGAGGCAGATCTCGGCCATGTGACGGCGCAGACCCGCCTGCAGGAGGACCTCGGCCTGAACAGCATCACGATGCTGATGCTCATGATCGGCATCGAGGACGAATTTTCCATCCGCTTCCCGACGGAACGCCTGCCGGAGCTGCACACCGTTGACGATGTGGTCGCCGTCATCGAGGAGCTGCTCCATGCTCCGGCGTAAACGGCTGGCAGACCTGCCGGAACACTGGGACTTCGGCGAGCTGACGCCCGGTGCGCAGGTGCGTGTGCGGCGCAGCGGGTATTACCACCACGGCATTTACATCGGAAACGGTGAGATCGTCCATTTTGACGGCTCGCCGAATGAGCAGGATGCTGCGGCCGTGCGGGTGCGCCGCACCGGCATGGAGGAATTCCTGCGCGGCGGCCTGCCGGAGCTTCGCATCTATGGCCGTGCGGAGCGAAAGATGCTGCGCGCGCCGGATGAGATCGTTGCAGCCGCGCTTTCTGCCGTCGGCCGCGGCGGCTATGACTACCGGACGAACAACTGTGAGCACTTTTCCAATGAATGCGCTTTTGGCGAGCATTACAGCCGCCAGAGCGGGGAGGGAAACAAATGAAAAAGTGGTGGATCGTTTTGGCAGCCGTTCTGGCGATCGCCGCTGCGGCGGTCGTCGGCTATATGCTCAGCACGGCGCCGCGCGGCGTGGAGAGCCTGCAGGCCACGCAGCCGGAGACGGCCGCGCCCACGGAGCCCGCAACAGAGCGCCCGACGGAGCCGCCGACCGAAGCGCCGACGGAGCCGCCCATGGAGGCGGGCGAGACGCTGGTCCTCAACGGGACGGAGCTTGTCACGGCCGTTTCGGACGGAACGGAATACGTTTCGGCAGACGCGCTGCAGCAGGCGGGGCTCTCTCTGCCGGAGGCGGAGCCGCTTCAAAACGGCGGGATGGACTATTATGTGCTGTCCGCCGTCTCGGAGGAGAATCGCTGCGCGGAATATGTCGACGACGAGACCGGACTTCGCTATCTGACGCCCGGTGCGGCGCGCTTTTCCATCGAGCAGAGCGTGAACGTGCCGGTGCTCATGTACCATGCTGTCAGCGACAATATGTGGGGCATCGATGAGCTGTTTGTCAGCCCGGCCTCCATGGAGGAGCAGCTGCGGTATCTTGTGGACAACGGCTATGAGCCGATCTGGTTCTCCGATCTGGCGGAGCTGGAGCAGTACGAGAAGCCTGTCATCCTGACGTTTGACGACGGCTATGACGACAACTACACGGAGCTTCTGCCGCTGCTGCGGAAATACAATGTCAAAGCGACGGTGTTCATGATTGCCGATGCCATGGGCATGCAGCACAAAATGACGGAGGAGCAGGTGCGCGAGATGGCGGATTCCGGCCTCGTTTCCATCCAGAGCCACGGCCTGACCCATGCGGATATGGATGCCATGGACGAGGAGACGCTCATCCGGGAGCTTGGCGAGTCGCAGCGTATCCTGACGCGCGTGACGGGCCGTCAGCCCTCGGTGCTGTGCTATCCGACGGGCCGCTACAGCGACCTGACGCTCGAGGTCGCAGAGCGCTACTACAACTTCGGCCTGAAAATGGTAGGCGGGCAGTACAATACGGCGGACGATCCCTTCCTTGTGAGCCGCTATTACGTCTCGCGGTATACGGGCCTTGACAGCTTCGCTGCCATGGTCGCCCCCGCGGGCACATAAACAGGCTGGAAAACACGCCAAAACGGGTCCCTTGCGGGGCACCAGTAATACTGATTCCTGATTAAAACATTTCATCAGGAATCCCGTGTGCTACGCACACTCGCATCGTGCTGACGCACGCTGCGCCGTCTCATGCAGAATCTGACGCGCCCTCGGCGCTATAAAAAGCTTTTAAAGCTTTTTATCAGATTCTAGTATAAGATAGTGAATGGAGCGTATCGGTGCAGATACGCTCCATTTCTGATCCATATGGTGCAGCTGCAGTCCCTTGGCTCAGCTTGTCAAAAAAGCCCGGCTTCTCTCAGTGAGCGGCCGGGCCTGCTGCATCCTGCTGCGTGAGGTTGTTCAGCATCTGCAGGCACACGCTGCGGAAAACAGCCTCGTCCTCCGGCCGGATTCCCTGCAGAAGCAGGCGGTCCGTTTCATCCAGACAGGTAACAAACTGTGCATGCATGGCGCGTGCTTTTTCGGTTGGAAGCAGCTGCTTGCAGCGCTGATCGCGGGAGACTGCGCGGCGCTCGAGCAGGCCTGCGGCCTCCATGCGCTGAAACAGGCGGCTGAGCGTTGCACCGCGCAGCTGGAAGCGCTGCTCCACGTCGCGCTGCGTCAGGCAACGGCCCTCGTTGCGCAGCAGATAGTGCAGGATCATGCCCTGTGTGCCGGTCAGCTCTACAAGCCCGGCCTCCGATGCCGCTGCGTCCAGATGGCGGCGGATCTGATTGGACAGACATTTTACGACACCGCCGATGGGCTGCTCCATCTGCTGCATGGATGCTCCGCCTCCGTTTCTGCTTTTGGAATTTATAAATCTTATTATACCGCCGGATCGCGGCTCCGTCAACCGTGGAATGACAGAATTAACAAAAAATCCATTGACAATTTAGTGATATCGCCATATAATTAGCATGCTAACAATTTGAAGCAAGGAGGAATACCATGCTGAAAGCCTTGGGGGCGCAGGTGAAGCAGTATCGCTGGGTCACGTTCATCACGCCCGTTTTTTCTGCGCTGGAGGCCGTGGCCGATATGTTCCTGCCGATGCTGATGTCCCAGATTATCGACAAGGGCGTCAAGGTCGGCGGGCAGGCAGGTATGCAGGCTGTGCTGCATTACGGCGCAATCATGGTGGCCGTTGCCATCGGTGCGCTTGTCTGCGGCATTCTGGCGGGCCGCTTCGCATCGATCGCTTCGACGGGCTTCGCGGCGAATCTGCGGCAGGCCATGTTTGCCAACATCCAGAGCTTTTCGTTCTCGAACATCGACCGCTTTTCCACGGCGGGCCTTGTTACGCGCCTGACGACAGACGTCAGCAACGTGCAGCTCTCCTATCAGATGATCACGCGTATCTGCGTGCGCGCGCCTGTCATGCTCATCACGGCGCTCATCATGGCATTTTCCATTCACGCCAGCCTGAGCATGATCTTCGTTGCGGCCATCGTGATTCTGGCGGCTACGCTGTCGTTCATCATCTTCAAGGCGACGGGCACGTTCAACCGCGTGTTTAAGAAGTACGACGATCTGAACGCCAGCGTGCAGGAGAACGTCGGTGCTATCCGCGTCGTCAAGGCCTTCGTGCGCGAGGATTATGAGCGCAGCAAGTTCAACAAAGCGGCCAACGCCGTCTACCGCATGTTCGTAAAGGCGGAGACCTACGTGTCGTTCAACAACCCCGTGATGATGCTGACGGTGTTCGGCAGCATGCTGGGCCTGTCGTGGCTCGGCGCAAAGGCCATCGTGCTTGAAGGCTTCACGGAGGGCGGCCTGATGAGCCTGTTCAGCTATGTCATGAGCATCCTCATGAGCCTGATGATGATCTCCATGATCTTTGTCATGATGAGCATGAGCGTGGCAAGCGCCCGCCGCATCTGCGAGGTGCTGAACGAAAAGGCCGACCTCACCAGCCCGGCGCAGGCGCTCACGGCCGTTCCGGACGGCAGCGTGGATTTTGACCACGTCAGCTTCTCCTACCGGCAGGGCAAGGGCAAGCCCGTCCTGCAGGACATCGACCTGCACATCGAGGCCGGGCAGACCATCGGCATCCTCGGCGGTACGGGCAGCGCGAAGTCGAGCCTCGTCAACCTGATCTCCCGCCTGTACGATGTATCGGAGGGCAGTGTTCGCGTCGGCGGGCACGATGTGCGTGAATATGACCTGACGACGCTGCGTGACGAGGTCGCGGTCGTGCTGCAGAAGAACGTGCTGTTCTCCGGCACGATCCTGGAAAACCTCCGCTGGGGCAACGCGGAGGCCACGCAGGAGGAGTGCGAGCGTGTCTGCCGTCTTGCCTGCGCGGACGATTTCATTCAAGCCATGCCGCAGGGCTATGAGACCTACATCGAGCAGGGCGGCACGAATGTCTCCGGCGGGCAGAAGCAGCGTCTGTGCATTGCCCGTGCCCTGCTGAAAAAGCCGAAAATTCTGATCCTCGACGATTCGACGAGCGCCGTCGATACCGCGACGGACGCGCGCATTCGCAAGGCCCTGCGCGAGGAGATCCCGAATACGACGAAGATCATCATTGCCCAGCGCATTTCCAGCGTGCAGGACGCCGACCGCATCCTTGTTCTGGACGAGGGCCGCGTCAACGGCTTCGGCACGCATGAGCAGCTGCTTGCCTCGAACCGCATCTATCAGGAGGTCTATCAGGGGCAGACGCAGGGCGGCGGCGACTTCGACGAGAAGGAGGGTGCATAATATGGCGACGAAACCGATGCGCGGCCCTGCCGGGCGCGCGATGCACGCCACGGAACGGCCGAAGAATACCGGCAAGACCATGCGCCGCACCATGGCCTTCATCCTGAAGCACTACAAATGGCACTGCCTTGCCGTCGTGATCTGCATCGTCCTGACGGTGCTGGCCCAGCTGAACGGCACGCTGTTCCTGCAGAAGCTCTATGACAGCTACCTTTCCCCCATGCTGGAGAGCGGCAGCACGGACTTCACGCCCCTGCTGCACAAGCTCATCCAGGTCGGCGCGGTCTACGCCATCGGCGTGCTGTGCTCGTGGGGCTATACCCGCCTGATGGTCAATGTCTCGCAGGGCACGATGCGCAACTTCCGCGAAAAGCTCTTCGGCCATATGGAGAGCCTGCCCATCTCGTATTTCGACACGCATTCCCACGGCGACATCATGTCCGTCTACACGAACGATATCGACACGCTCCGCCAGTTCATCGGCCAGAGCCTGCCGCAGCTGTTTTCCAGCATCATCAGCATCGTGAGCGTGTTCGTCAGCATGATCGTGCTCAATGTGCCGCTGACGCTGCTGACGCTCGTCATGGTGGCTCTGATGCTGTTCGCCACGAAGAAGATCGCCGGGAAGTCCGGCAAGTTCTTCGTCCGGCAGCAGCAGGACCTCGGCAAGGTTAACGGCTACATCGAGGAAATGATGCAGGGCCAGAAGGTCGTGAAGGTCTTCAACCACGAGCAGGCCGCCATCGAGCGCTTCAACGAGCTCAACGAGCAGCTGCGCGACAGCTCCTGCCGTGCCAACAGCTATGCAAACGTCCTCATGCCGGTCAACGCCCAGCTCGGCAACGTCAGCTATGTACTGTGCGTCGCGGCGGGCGCGGCGCTGGCGCTGCATGGCTATGTCGGTCTGACGCTCGGCACGCTCGCGGCGTTCATGACGCTCAACCGCAGCTTCAACCAGCCCATCACGCAGGTCAGCCAGCAGCTGAACTCCGTCGTCATGGCCATGGCCGGTGCGGAGCGCGTGTTCCGTCTGCTCGATGAAAAGTCCGAGACGGATGAGGGCTATGTGACGCTCGTCAACGCGGTCGAGCATCCGGACGGCACGCTGACCGAGAGCGAGAAGCGCACCGGCGTGTGGGCGTGGAAGCATCCGCATCAGGCGGACGGCACCGTGACCTATACGAAGCTCGCGGGCGACGTGGTGTTCCATGACGTGGATTTCGGCTATACACCGGAGAAGATCGTTCTGCATAACATCGACCTCTATGCGACGCCAGGCCAGAAGATCGCCTTTGTCGGCTCGACGGGCGCAGGCAAGACGACGATCACAAACCTCATCAACCGCTTCTATGACATCGCGGACGGCAAGATCCGCTATGACGGCATCAATATCAACAAAATTCGCAAGGACGACCTGCGCCGCAGCCTCGGCATGGTCCTGCAGGATACGCACCTGTTCACCGGCACGGTCATGGAGAACATCCGCTACGGCCGTCTGGATGCTACGGACGAGGAATGCGTCGCTGCGGCGAAGCTGGCCAATGCGGACGGCTTTATCGAGCGCCTGCCGAACGGCTATGACACCATGCTGACGAGCGACGGCGCGAACCTCAGTCAGGGCCAGCGCCAGCTGCTTGCCATTGCGCGCGCCGCCGTGGCAGACCCGCCAGTGCTGATCCTTGACGAGGCGACGTCCTCCATCGACACGCGCACGGAGGCGCTCGTGCAGGCCGGTATGGACGGCCTGATGAAGGGTCGCACGACGTTCGTCATCGCCCACCGGCTTTCGACGGTGCGCAACGCGGACTGCATCATGGTCCTTGAGCAGGGCCGCATCATCGAGCGCGGCACGCACGACGACCTCATTGCCCAGAAGGGCCGCTATTACCAGCTCTATACCGGCAAAAAGCCGGAGAAATAAAACCAAAGACGCTGCAGCTTTTTCGTGGCTGCAGCGTCTGAGACCGTCGAAAAAGTCCGTAACCGTCAAAATCCGGAAAACATTTTAGAGATATTCGTTGGTTTTGGACTTTCCGTATTATTTAGGATTTTCAAACTTTTTAGCGAAAAATCTCTTGATTTACATGGATTTTGACTTACTGCGCAACTCGCACCCTACCGTACCTTTGTACGCCGACGGGTGCGAGTTGCTTGCCTTCCGAACTTTTTCGCAGTCTTCCAGCGTGTCGAAAAGAGTTTTTCGACACGCTGAGACGCTGCAGCGATAAAAACCTGCAGCGTCTGTTTTACTTTTTCGGCAGGATGACGCGGAACGTCGAGCCCTGCCCGGGGGCGCTGTCGACCTCGATGACGCCGTCGGACAGCTCGACGATGCGCTTGACGAGCGGCAGGCCGAGGCCGTTTCCCATGGCCTTGCGGGAGCTGTCGCCCTGATAGAATTTCTCGAAAATGCGCGCCTGCACCTCGGGCGTCATGCCGCAGCCGTGGTCCATGACGGAGACGACGGCGCATTCCGTCTGGTCGAGCAGGCGCAGGGACAGCTCCTGCCCCGGCTCGCTGAATTTGATGGCGTTGCCGATGAGGTTCGTCCAGACCTGCAGCAGCAGCGGCTCGCAGGCCGTCACGCTCACGGCGTCCAGCTCGGCACGAAAGCTCAGCGACTTTTCCTCCCACTGCGGCTCGAGCATCACAACGGCCTGCCGCAGCTGCTCATCGAGGCGGAACGTGCTGCGCTGGTCGGAAAGCGACTGATTCTCGAGCTTTGAGAGCATGAGGATGTTGCCGACGAGCGTGGAGAGGCGGTGCGTGTTATAGAGGATCTTGTCCAGATATTCGTCGCGCTCCGCCTGCGTCAAGCCGGTGTCCTGCAGGAGCATGGCATAGCCCTCGATGGCGGTCAGCGGTGTCTTGAATTCGTGTGAGACGCTGGAGACAAAGTCGTTTGTGACGTTGTTGATCCGGTTCATCTCGCGCACGAGTGCGTTGAAGTTCCGCAGGGTCGTCTGCACCTCTTCAAGCTTACTCGGGTCTTCGACCGTGATGCTGTAGTTGCCGCGCGCGACCTCGCGCGAGGCCTTGCTCAGCTTGACCATCGGTGCCAGCACGCGCCGCCCGACGAGAAAGCTGGCGCTGCCGCTTGCGGCGGCCGCCACGAGCAGCAGGGCCACGAGCGTGGAGACGTTGATGTGGCCGATGACGCCGAGCTGCTGCAGGGCCGTCAGCGCGCCGACAACGGCGCCGAACGAGATGATGACGACGATGGCGATGATGAGCAGGTAATACGTCCGCAAACGCAGGGAAAAGCGTTTATCCTTCTTCATGCTTCCGCTCCGCCTTATAACCGATGCCCCGAACGGTTATGATCTCAAAGTCCTGATTTTCCCGGAAGCGGTCGCGCAGCCGGTTGATGTGCACGTCCACCGTGCGGGGGTCCGTGTGGGTGTCGATGCCCCAGATGTCGTCCATGAGCTGCTGCCGCGTGAAGATGTGCCCCGGCGAGGAGACGAGCTTGTATAACAGCAAAAATTCCTTTTGCGGCAGGACGGTCTGCACGCCGCCCGTCAGAACGGAGAACGAGTCGAATTCGAATGTCGTTGTGCCAAGCGTCTGCCGCCGGTCCGCGACCATCTGCGCGCGCCGCAGCAGGGCGTTGATGCGCAGCACGAGCTCGTTGACGTTGATGGGCTTGACCAGATAGTCGTCCGCCCCTGCCAGAAAGCCGAACTGCATGTCCTGAAAGCCGTCGCGCGCCGTGATCATCAGCACGGGGATGGTATTGCCGCTGTCGCGCAGGCCGCGCACCAGCGCATAGCCGTCCAGCTGCGGCATCATGATGTCCGAGACGATGAGGTCGATATAGTCGCGCTCGAGGACCTGCAGCGCCTCCACACCGTCGGCTGCGCCGATGGGCTGGAAGCCGTGGCGCGTCAGTACGCGGCAGAACAGCTGCCGCAGCTCGGCGTCGTCCTCGGCAACGAGAATCTTGAACATGGGGATCCCTCCGTTTCCGTCTTCTCAGTATACCACAGACGGCCGGATTTTGGAACGGAAAATTTCCGGTTTATGAACTGAAATTCATAATCGGTTGACGCAGAATTGATAATTCCGGGATATGATATCGGTAGAAACATGAAAAGGACGGAAACGGAATTGAAAAATAAAATGTCGCGGCAGGAGCGCCGCGAGGCGCGCCTGCGCCAGGAAAAGCTGCGCCTGCAGAAGAAGAGCAAGCTGACGCTCATCGTCTATGCCGTGATCCGGCTCATCGTGGTCGGCGTGCTCGTCCGCTCGGCCTTCAACGGCCAGATCGAAAGCGTCTACACCTGCCTCCTGACGCTCGTGCTGCTGCTCCTGCCCTCCATTCTGGAGCGGAAGCTGGGGGTACGCCTCCCGGCCGGTTTGGAGATCACGGTCGTCGTCTTCATCTTTGCAGCGGAGATCCTCGGTGAGATCGCCTGCTTTTATGTGACGGTCCCGTTCTGGGATAAGGCCCTGCATACGACGAGCGGCTTTATCTATGCGGCGGTCGGCTATTCCATGGCGGACGTTCTGAACCGCCACAAGAAGGTCAGCTTCGAGCTTTCACCGCTGTTTCTGGCGCTCGTGGCGTTCTGTTTCTCCATGACGATCGGCGCATTGTGGGAAATTTTTGAATTCTCCGTGGATAACCTGTTCCACAAGGATATGCAGAAGGACACAGTCATCCAGCAGATCACCTCCGTGGCGCTCGACCCGACGAACCGCAACATTCCCATCACCATTTCAAACATTCAGGATGTCGTTGTGAACGGCGAGAGCCTCGGCCTCGGCGGCTATCTGGATATCGGCCTGTATGACACCATGGGCGACCTGATCGTCAATCTCATCGGCGCGGTCGTGTTCAGCGTCATCGGCTATTTCCATCAGAAGCACCGCAAAAAGTCCGTTGTAACGCAGCTGTTCGTCCCGCAGGTGGACGAAAAAGAGGAGGATGTGCAGCATGAATGATAAGGAGCACCGCAATCTGGAGCGCGCGGGAAAGGCGGATACGGACCGGATCCTGACGATCCCCAATGTGCTGAGCTTTTTCCGGCTGGCGCTCATTCCCGTGATCATCGTACTGTATGCAAAGAATGAGGTCTGGTGGGCGTTCGGCATGCTCGTGCTGTCCGGCGTGACGGACGTCGTGGACGGCTGGGTCGCGCGGACGTATCACATGGTCTCGAATTTCGGCAAGGCCATCGACCCCGTTGCCGACAAGCTGACGCAGATCGCCGTGCTGCTGTGCCTCATGCCTATGAAGTGCTGGTGGGTCGTCGGCATTCTGGTTTTGAAAGAGATCTCCATCGGCATCATGACGCTCCTGACCCTGCACCACACCGGCATGGTCTACGGCGCGGGCTGGTACGGCAAGCTGTGCACGGCCGTGATCTACCTTTCCATGTTCGTCCTGATGCTCTGGCGGACGGCGCCGGACTGGTTCCTGTATGCGGATGCCGCGCTCTGCGCCTGCCTGATCCTGCTGGCGTTTGTGAAGTATGCCATCCGCTACGGCGGCATTCTGCGGGAGGCGCGCGCAGACGGCGCGCGGAAGCAGGCATGAATGCGCCGATCCTCTCGTTTTTTGCGGCGCATGCCCCGCGGCAGGCGCTGCACCGCGGCCGCAGGAGGCGCTTCTTCCGCTGCCCGGCCTGCAGAGCCGTGCAGATCGTCCCGGCAGGCTGCGGCCAGACGAAGATCGTCTGCCGCAAGTGCGGGGAGATATTCTTACGGAGAACTTGAATACGACAGGGGGCCGCTTATGGAGGGGCTCCATAAGGAGGAAGGCAGTGCAGAATTTGTGCTGCCTTCTTTTATATGATTCGAAAACGGATCGATACTGGATTATTGGTGACAAAACCCGATGCTCGCTGTATCTGTGGACAAAATGATATTCCGGGCTTTGCCCGGAGTGATATTTTCCTTTTCGGAACGTGATATAAAAGCCTCCCGGCTTTTGTGATATTATATTCGCCGGTGAAACTGCCGCAGGCAATATCACGATGCGAAGCATAATATCACTGTCCGAAGGACAATATCACTCGCCGTCAGGCGAATATAACTGAGGCGCACTTCCGGAGTGCGCCTCTCGTGCGGCCTCCTTTTTTGCGGGAACTTCCGGTGCGCTGCTGCGTCTAACCAGCAGAACATCTGCAAAGGAGGAACCACGCATGAAGCTGAAACAACTCATCTGCCTGCTGCTGGCAGCACTGCTGCTCGGGGCCTGCGGCAGTCCCGCCGCTCCGACGGAAGCAACGGAGGAAACAAAGCCGACTGATGCCTGGCTGGACCCGGTTGTTCCGACGGATGCTGCCGAATCGTTGGGAAAGCCGGAGCCGGTCGAGGATCTGACCGTGCCGGATCAGACCGCCGCTGTGGGTGGGGCGAATTTTGCACTCGATCTGCTGCGCGGCGCAGCAAAGCCGGATGCCACAACGATCCTCTCACCGTATTCCGCCCTGCTGGCCCTCGGCATGGCCGCAAACGGTGCAGGCGGCCGAACGCTGGAGGAGATGGAATACGCGCTTGGCGCAAGGCTGGAGGATCTGAATGCCTGGCTTGCTTCCTGCCGCGCGGCGGAGGACGGCGAGGTCGTCTCGGCGAACTCACTTTGGACCAGAGAAAGTCTGCAGCTTCTTCCGGAATTTCAAAAGGCCGTTGAACAGAATTACGGCGCGGAGGTCCATGCAGGAGAAATCAGCGCGGCGGCAATCAACGAATGGGTCAGTGAGAATACGAAGGGGCGCATCAAAAAGCTCCTGGAGCAGGACAATGAAGCGATCCAGACCTATCTGATCAACGCCATGACGTTCGACGCGGAGTGGGCCAGCCCCTATGAGCCGCAGAGCTGCAGCGAGGGCACGTTCCACGCGAGCGACGGCACGGAGCAGACCGTGACCTATCTGTCCGGCGAAGAGCGCGGCTATCTCGAGGTCGCGGGCGCGACGGGCTTTGTAAAGCACTATTCCGGCGGACGCTATTCCTTTGCGGGCCTGCTCCCGGCCGAGGGCAGTACCCCGGAGGCTCTGCTGGAGGCACTTGACGGCGAGACGCTGCTGCAGGCAATCTGTAATCCGCAATCGAAAACGGTCTACACGCGTATGCCGAAATTTACCGCTGCGACCACGGCAGAGCTCAAGCCGGTGCTGGAGCGTATGGGCATGCAGGCGGCCTTTACGGACGCGGCGGATTTCTCGCTGCTGTCTGACACGCCTCTGAAGATCGACGCCGTCCAGCAGAAGACCTATCTGCAGGTCGATGAGAGCGGCACGATCGGCGCGGCCGTGACGAGCATACCGATGATGGAGGCAACGGCGGTCCAGACCGAGGAGCCCAAGACGGTCTATCTCACGCGCCCGTATCTCTGCGTGATCTTCGACCATGAGACGCAGAGCATCGTCTTCCTCGGCATTGTGAACCGGGTGGACGGCTGAGTCGGAGGGAAATGGAATGAAGCGAAGCTTGCTGGCAGGAGCCCTGCTTACAGCCCTCCTGCTCGGGGCCTGCGGCACGCGCGAACCTGTGACGCTGACGGAAACGGACTGCCGGACTGCCGCCGTAGCGGCGGATTTCTCCATCACGCTGCTGCGGAATGCTGCAAAGCCGGATAAAACGACTCTTCTGTCGCCATATTCCGTGCTGCTGGCCCTCGGCATGACCGCAAACGGCGCGAACAGCGCTACGCTGCAGGAGATGGAGCAGGCCCTCGGCGCAAAGACGGACGACCTGAACCACTGGCTTGCCGCCTGCCGCTTGGCGGAGGACGGCAAGGTCGTCTCGGCCAATTCCCTCTGGACGCGGCAGCAGCTGGAGGTCCGGAAGGAGTTCCGGAAGACGATCCGGAAACAGTATGATGCGGAGCTTCACGAGGGCGAGTTCAGCATGGAAGCTGTGAATGACTGGGTCCGGAAGAACACGAAGGGCCGGATCGAAAAGATTCTGGAGCAGGACGACCCGATGAGTCAGGCATGTCTGGTCAACGCCCTGACATTCGATGCCGAATGGCCCGTGGCCTATACGCCGGAATCCGTCTATGACGGTGCGTTTTTCACAAGCGACGGCAGCAGGCAGGTCGTGCCGTTCCTGCACAGCGTGGAGGAGAGCTATTTCGAGCTTGCGGGCGCGGAGGGCTTCGTGCGGCCGTATGCGGGCGGGCGCTATGTGTTTGCGGGCCTTCTGCCTGCCGAGGGCACCACACCGGAGAAGCTGCTGCAGGCGCTGGACGGCGAGGCTCTGCTAAACGCCCTCGGCGAGCCGCAGACAGAGGAGGTCCATGTCGCGATCCCAAAGCTCATCGCTGCCACGGACAGGATGCAGCTGAAGGAGCCGCTGCGCGCCATGGGCATGGAGCTGGCGTTTACCGACGCTGCGGATTTCTCCCGCCTTGCAGAGAAGCCGCTGAAGATCGATTCCGTGCAGCACAAGGTTTGGCTGCAGCTCGACGAGCAGGGGACGCAGGCAGCCGCCGTGACGAGCACGCTCATGGCGCCCACTGCAGCGGCAGATATGGAGGAGCCGAAGACCATTGCCCTCACGCGGCCGTTCCTCTTTGTGATCTTCGACCATGAGACGCAGAGCATTGTGTTCCTGGGCATTGTGAATCAGGTGTCCTGACGGAATCAAACCCGTGCACGAAAAAAACGTGCACGGGTTGACTTTTTATTTCCACGGTGGTATAACTAGTAATACAAGTTATACAAATCGGAAATGGAGGAACGACCATGGGAAACAACGGCTTCCCGGCGGGGAAATACATGACGACCGTGAAGGTCGGGCCGAAGGGGCAGATCGTCATCCCGGCCGAGGTGCGCGAAATGTTCGGCATCGCGCCGGGCGACCAGCTTTTGCTGCTGGCCGACACGGAGCAGGGCATCGCCCTGCCGCCCAAGGCGCAGGCCGGGCAGATCTTTGCAGCCATTACGGCGGCAATGCCGAAGAGAAAGGATGACAAAGCATGAATGCCATTGAGACTCATGCTCTGACGCGCCGCTTCGGGCCGCGCACGGCCGTGGACGGGCTGGACCTGACCGTCCGGCAGGGCGAGCTGTTTGCCCTGCTGGGCGTGAACGGAGCGGGCAAGACGACGACGCTGCGCATGCTCTCGGGCCTGCTGCAGCCGACGGGCGGCGAGGCGGACATCCTCGGCTTTCGCCTGACGCAGCAGCCGCAGGAGATCAAGCGGCGCATCAATCTCTCCCCGCAGGAGACGGCCGTTGCGCCGAACCTGACGGTGCGGGAGAATCTGGAGCTTATCGCCGGGATCTACGGCGCATCGCGCCGGGAGGCCGCGCAGCGCGCGGCGGAGACGATCGCGGAGTTCCATCTGGGCGAGGTAGAGCGCAGCCGGGCCAAAACGCTCTCCGGCGGCTGGCAGCGGCGGCTTTCCATCGCTATGGCGCTGATCTCGCAGCCACAGCTCGTATTTCTGGATGAGCCGACGCTCGGGCTGGATGTGCTGGCGCGGCGGGAGTTGTGGCAGGTCATCCGGAGCCTGCGCGGCAGAGTGACTGTCATCCTCACCACGCATTATCTCGAGGAGGCGGAGGCGCTTTCCGACCGCATCGGCATCCTGTCGCACGGCAGGCTGCGTATCTGCGGCACGGCGCAGGAGCTGTGCGCCGCGGCGGGCGAGACGCGCTTTGAGGAGGCCTTTATCAAGCTGGCAGGGGAGGGAGCCCAATGAGAAGAATGCGCTTTTTTGCCTCGCGCAACGCGCGCGAAATTCTCCGCGATCCGATCAGCGTCGGCTTCGGCGTCGCGTTTCCCATCCTGCTGCTCCTGCTGCTGAGCTTCCTGAACCGACATATCCCGGCGGAGGCCCACATGACGCTCTTTGAGCCGGAGCAGCTTGCGCCGGGCGTCAGCGTGTTCAGCCTGAGCTTTCTGGCGCTGTTTTCCGCGCTGCTGCTCTCACGCGACCGCTCGTCGGCCCTCATCCTGCGGCTGTATGCCTCGCCGCTGACGGGGCGGGATTTCATCCTCGGCTATCTGCTGCCCATGCTCCCCATGGCGCTGGCGCAGACGCTTGTGTGCCTGCTGGCGGCCATCCCGCTCGGCCTGCCGGTGTCGTGGCGCATTCTGGCCTGCACGGCGGTCAACATGCCCATCGCGCTTGTGAATCTGGCGCTCGGGATGCTGTGCGGCACGCTGCTGCCGGAAAAGGCCGTCGGTGGGATGTGCGGAGCCCTGCTGACCAATGTCTCGGCGTGGTTCTCCGGCATCTGGTTCTCGCTCGACCTCGGCGGAAAGGTTTTCCGCCGTATCGCCTACGCGCTCCCGTTCGCCAACGCCGTCGACACGGCGCGGGCTGCGCTGGCGGGGGACTGGGGCGGCATGTTCCCACAGCTCTGGATCGTTCTGGCATGGGCCTTTGGCCTGCTGACGGCGGCCATTGTGATCTTCCGCAGAAAAATGACCGCAAGATAAATTTCCGGTGCACCGATTTTCGGTGCACCGTTTTTTTCCTTGACAGGGAAAGCCGAGTATGCTACTATGAAAAAATGTTAAGACTGTCTAACTTTGGAGGGAGAAGCCATGACCTTAAAGGAGCTTCCTGTCGGAAAGAGCGGGCTCATTACGGCGGTCGGCGGCGAGGGAATCCTGCGCTGCAGACTGCTGGATATGGGCCTGATCCCCAATACGCGCGTGACGGTGCAGAAGATCGCCCCGATGGGTGACCCCATGGAGATCCGCCTGCGCAGCTATGAGCTGACGCTTCGCATGGACGACGCGGCGCAGATCGAGATCCTGCCGGAGGTGGGCGCATGATCTTTGCACTGGTCGGAAATCAGAATTGCGGCAAAACGACGCTGTTCAATCAGCTCACCGGGTCCAACCAGCATGTCGGCAATTTTCCCGGCGTGACGGTCGACAGCAAGGAGGGCGTGATGCGCGGCGCAAAGGGCTGCAGCGTCGTCGATCTGCCGGGCATCTATTCTCTGCGACCCTATACGGCCGAGGAGATCGTGACCCGCGATTTTATCCTGAATCAGAAGCCGGATGGCATCATCAATATCGTCGACGCCACGAATATCGAGCGCAACCTCTATCTGACGCTGCAGCTTCTTGAAATGCAGATCCCGATGGTGCTGGCGCTCAACATGATGGACGAGGTGCGCGGCAACGGCGGTACCATCGATGTGCAGAAAATGTCCGATGAACTCGGCATTCCGGTCGTTCCCATCGCCGCGGCGAAGAACGAGGGCATTGAGGATCTGGTCGAAAGCGCCGTGCGCGTCGCGCATACGCGTACGCTGCCGAAGCGCGTGGATTTCTGTGATGACGGTCCGGTGCACCGCTGCATCCACGCCGTCTCGCACCTGATCGAGGATCACGCGCAGGCTGCCGGGATGGCCCGGCGCTTTGCGGCAACGAAGCTCATCGAGGGCGACGAGGACATCATCAGCCGCCTCCTGCTCAATCAGAACGAGCTGGAGATGGTCGAGCACAGCATCGTCGAGATGGAGGACGAGGGCAAGCTGGACCGCAATGCCGCCATTGCCTCCATGCGCTATGACTACATCGAGCGCCTGTGCTCCAAAACCGTGGTCAAGTGCCGCGAGAGCCGCGAGCATCTGCGCAGTGTGCGCATCGACCGCGTGCTGACGAACAAATATGCAGCCCTGCCGATCTTTGTCGGCATCATGCTGCTGATCTTCTGGCTGACGTTCGACGTGGTCGGCGCGGGCCTGCAGGACCTGCTGGCGCTGGGCATCAGCCGCCTGAGCGCGGTGGTCGACCATGGCCTCACGGCCTATGGCATGAACCCGGTAGTACATAGCCTCATTATCGACGGCATTTTTGCGGGCGTCGGCAGTGTGGTGAGCTTCCTGCCCATCATTGTGGTCATGTTCTTCTTCCTGTCCATTCTGGAGGATACGGGCTACATGGCGCGCGTTGCCTTTGTGATGGACAAGCTCCTGCGCAAGATCGGCCTGTCCGGCCGCAGCTTCGTGCCGATGCTCATCGGCTTCGGCTGCACGGTCCCCGCCGTGATGGCAACGCGGACGCTGCCGTCCGCACGCGACCGCCGCCTGACGATCCTGCTGACGCCGTTCATGAGCTGCTCGGCCAAGATCCCGATCTATGCCGTGTTCACGGCGGCATTCTTCCCGCAGCATGCTGTGCTCACCATGGCGCTGCTCTACTTTGGCGGCATGGCCATCGGCGTGCTCATCTCCCTGCTGCTGAATCACACGGTGTTCCGCGGAAATCCCGTCCCGTTCGTTATGGAGCTGCCGAATTATCGCCTGCCGACGCTCAAGAGCGTCGCGATGCTCCTGTGGGACAAGGCGCGCGACTTCCTGCAGCGCGCGTTTACGGTCATTTTCGTGGCGACGCTTGCCATCTGGTTCCTGGAGTCGTTTGACCTGCACCTGAATTTCGTGACGGACAGCAGCAGGAGCCTGCTTGCGTCCATCGGGCGCATCCTCGCGCCGGTGTTCCGCCCGCTGGGCTTTGAGGACTGGCGTGTGACGACGGCCCTCATCACCGGCTTTACGGCCAAGGAGGCTGTGGTCAGCACGCTCGGCATCCTGACCGGCGCGGGAACGGAGCACCTGAGCGCAGCGCTCTCCGGCCTGTTCACGCCGCTGTCGGCCGTGAGCTTCCTGACGTTCACCCTGCTCTACACGCCGTGCGTGGCTGCCATTGCCGCCATCGGGCGCGAGCTGGGCGGCAAGCTGCGCGGCGCAGTCGTTGCGGTGTTCCAGTGCGTTGTAGCCTGGTGCGTTGCGGCGGGGCTGTATCAGCTCCTGCTGCTGATCGCCTGACGCATGGGCTGGCTGGAATGGGCCGTGCTGGCGCTGCTGGCGGCGTGGCTGGCCGTGTCGCTTTGGCGCATGCTGCACCACCGCGGCTGCTGCGGAGACTGCACGCACTGCCGGACGTCCTGCAGAAAAGACAGATAAAGGGGGATGCGGCCGCATCCCCTTTTGCTTTGACATCCGGCGGAAGATGTGCTATACTTTCCCAGTATTGGCATAGAATCGAACAGATAACCGGAAAGAAGGTTTTTCATGAATTTTATCGAATGGCTGAAGGTCATCTTGCTTGGCATCGTGGAGGGCATCACGGAATGGCTCCCCATCAGCAGCACGGGCCATCTGATCCTGACGGACGCCATCTGGCCGCTGCAGCAGTCGGATGCGTTCAAGGAGATGTTCAACGTCGTCATCCAGCTCGGCGCGATCCTTGCTGTTGTGGTGCTCTACTGGAGCAAGCTCTGGCCCTTCCACCGTAAGCGCATCCCGCAGCGCTCGTGGTTCGCCCAGCAGAGCACGAACGGCTTCGTGGGCAGCCTGCAGCGCTTCGGCGACCGTTATTGCTACATGGACAAGATCGTCATGTGGCTGAAGATCGCGGTTTCCTGCCTGCCTGCCATGCTCATCGGCCTGCCGCTGAACGATTGGCTCGACAAGCACTTTTATAACCCGACCGTCGTGGCCCTGATGCTGCTGCTCTATGGCGCCGGCTTCCTGTTCGTCGAGCGGTATAACCGCAGCCGCAAGCCGCGCGTGAATTCCATCGCGGCGCTGCGCTGGTCGGATGCGCTGCTCATCGGCGTGTTCCAGGTGCTCGCGCTCATCCCCGGCACGTCGCGCTCCGGTGCGACCATTCTCGGCGGCATCCTCATCGGCACGTCGCGCGAGGTCGCCGCGGAATATACGTTCTTCCTCGCCGTGCCCGTGATGTTCGGCGCGTCGCTGCTGAAGATCGTGAAATTCGGCACGATCAGCGGCACGGAGCTTGGCGTGCTGCTCGTCGGCATGGCGGTCGCCTTCGGCGTGTCCATCCTGGCTATCCGCTTCCTCATGGGCTATATCCGCAAGCACGATTTCACGGCATTTGGCTGGTATCGCATCGGCCTCGGCCTTCTCGTGCTGCTGTACTTCTATGTGATCCGCTGACATCAAGCGGGACCGCCTCACAAAGAGAGGCGGTCCCGGTATTTATATGTACTTGATTTCGAGGCTGCCGAAGCTGAGATCGGCATCCAGCAGGATCTGTGCTTCAGGATGCTCACAGGGCGTCCCGCGCTGGTTGAGGCTGGCCGCCGTCGTATCCTTCCCGGAGACCGTGACGGCGAAGCGGTCCGGCACGAGCAGCGTCAGGCTGCCGAAATTCGTCTCAACGGTCAGCGGGCAGTTGTCCTGCACGGCCTCGCAGCCGGACAGATCGACGGTGAAGTCTCCGAAGCTCGTCTCGATCCTGCCGCTGCGCAGGAGCGGTGTCACGACCGGCACACGGCAGGAGCCAAAGCTCAGCTCGCAGCTCAGGTGGCCGTTATCGCAGCGCGTGTCCTGCGTGAATTTCCCGCCGTAGGAGGCGCGCACATGGTGCTGCTTCCGCCTGCGGCCGCAGAAATAATCGACCAGCAGGCTCACGCCCCACAGCAGCAGAAAGACCGGGATCAGGACGCTCCAGCGGAAGCCGATGGACAGAAAGCCGAATGCGGTCAGCAGCGAATAGCCGCCCACGAGCATCAGGCCGATGCTGAAGCAGGAGAAGCGGTGCGTCAGCATGCTCAGACCGCCCAGCAGCAGGGCGGATGTCCAGAGGATCGTCCAGACGGATACATCGAATTTTCCCAGCGCATTGACAAGAAACAGCGCGCCGATGGCGAGGACGTAGATCGCGAACCACAGCCCGCTGCGTGCGGCGCTGCCGATGGTGTAATCCAGAATGTGTTCCTTCTCCTCCGGCTTGATGACCTCTGCCTCGTGTACGCGCTCCTCCTTCGGTGGTGTGCGGCCGAGCAGCTCATCCACGCTGATGCCGAAGATGGAGGCAAGCTCCGGCAGAATGGTGATATCGGGGCAGGAGAGGTTGTTCTCCCATTTGCTCACCGCCTGTGCGCTCACGCCGACGCGCTGCGCCAGCTGCTCCTGCGTCATGCCCAGCCGCTTGCGGTGATAGGCAATGCGCTTTCCAAGCGATCCCTGTTCCATTGTGGTTTCCCTCCTTCATGTTCTGGCATTACCATATCATGAATTGGCCGAAAAAGCTATCATCCGGTCGTTCATTTTGCAAAAAACCGCCGCTCAACTCCCGGTTGAGCGGCGGTTGCGTCTCTCAAAACGACAATGCCCGGCGCTTTCGCGCCGGACATTGGAGAAATCAGGTTTACTTCTTCTCGGACTCAGCGATCTCCTTCAGGGCATCCTTGCGGCTGAAGTTCGCGCGGCCCTTCTCATCGAAGCCCATGAACTTGACCCACGTCATGTCGCCGACGTTCAGAACGTCCTCGACCTTTTCGACGCGGCGGTTTTCAAGCTTGGAGATGTGGACCATGCCGTCGTGGCCCGGAGCGATCTCGACGAACGCGCCGATCGGCAGGATGCGGACGACCTTGCCATAATACAGGGCGCCGACCTCGGGAACAAAGCAGATATCGTCGATCATCTTCTTGGCAGCGTAGCCGGCTGCAGGATCGACGGCGGCAATAAAGACATTGCCTTCGTCATCGATGTCGACCTTGGCGCCGGTGTCGGCACAGATCTTCTGGATGGTCTTGCCGCCGGAGCCGATGACCTCGCGGATCTTCTCGACGGGGATCTTCATGGAGATCATCTTCGGAGCGTACTCGGAGACGTCCGCGCGCGGCTCGGAGATGCAGGGGAGCATGACCTTGTCCAGAATTTCAAGACGGGCCTTGCGGCAGCGCTCGAGCGCGTCGGCAATGATCTCCATCGTCAGGCCTTTGTTCTTCAGGTCCATCTGAATGGCGGTGACGCCTTCCGTCGTACCGGCGACCTTGAAGTCCATCTCGCCGTGGAAGTCTTCCACGCCCTGGATGTCCGTGAACGTGCGCCATGCGCCGGTCTCCTGATCGGAGATGAGGCCGCAGGAAATACCGGCGACCGGGCGCTTGATGGGAACACCGGCGTCCATCAGTGCCAGCGTGGAGCCGCAGATGGAGGCCTGCGACGTCGAGCCGTTGGAGGACAGGACCTCGGAGACGACACGGATGGCATACGGGAACTCCTCAACGCTCGGGATCACAGGCAGGAGGGCCTTCTCGGCAAGGGAGCCGTGGCCGATCTCGCGGCGGGAGGTGGAGCGGCTTGCTCTGGCCTCGCCGGTGGAGAACGACGGGAAGTTGTAGTGGTGGATATAGCGCTTCGTCTCTTCCGGATAGATGGTGTCGAGCTTCTGCGCGGCGGACAGTGTGTTGAGCGTGCAGATGGACAGGACCTGCGTCTGGCCTCTGGAGAACAGGCCGGAGCCGTGGACGCGCGGCAGAACGCCGACCTCGGCGTCGAGCGGGCGGATCTCGTCCATCTGGCGGCCGTCGACGCGCTTGCCCTCGAGCAGCCACTTCTTGACGACCTTCTTCTGCATCTTATACAGGCAGACCTCGATGTTGACGTCGAAGTCCTCATACTTTTCGGCGAACTTGTCGGCGAAATCGCGGCGGGCCGCGGTCAGGCGCTCCTCGCGGACGTTCTTGTCGTCGGTGTCGAGGGCATATTCGATCTGGTTCATGCCATAGGCGCACAGATCGTCGAGCAGGTCGTGGTTGACGGCTGCCTTTTCAAACGTGAACTTCGGCTTGCCAATGGTCTCGACGATGGTGTTGATGAACTTCACGACCTCCATGTTCGTCTCATGGGCGATGCGGATGCACTCGAGTACGATGCTCTCCGGGGCTTCCTTGGCCTCGGTCTCGATCATGACGACCTTCTCGAACGTGGAAGCGATGCACACGAAGCATTCCGCGGCGCTGCGCTGCTCGGCAGAGGGGTTGATGACGTACTGGCCGCCGACATAGGCGACGTTCGTCGTGGCGATCGGGCCGTTCCAGGGGACGTCGGAGCAGGCCACAGAGATGGAAGCGCCCAGAGAGGCGACGATCTCAACGGGGTTCTCGTAGTCGTTGGCAAGGACGGTGCAGGTCACGACGACATCGTTGCGCAGCTCATCGTCGAAGAGCGGGCGCATCGGGCGGTCGATGATGCGGCTGTTGAGGATGCCGCGCTCGGAGGGCTTGCCCTCGCGGCGGTTGAAGCTGCCGGGGATGCGGCCGACGGCGTACATTCTCTCCTCGAACTCGATGGTCAGCGGGAAGTAGTCGATGCCGGGCTTGGGGTCCGGGGAGCAGGTGACGGTCGTGAGCACGACGGTGTCGCCGTAGCGGCAGATGCACTCGGCGTCGGCCAGCTCTGCGACCTTGCCGGTCTCGACGGTAAAGGGACGGCCGCCGATGGAAGTCTCAAACACATGGTGGTTGGGATACTGTTTTCTGGTGATCATGGTTTATCCTCCTGTCAGAATGAAGTTCCACGGGAGGTTTAGCACTTGAAGCCGCGGCCAAACGCGCGCTCGGCAGCGCCTTCAACTGCTAAACTTCGCTCCCGTGTGCGGGGGTAATGCGGGGGAAGGGGAGACGGTGAAAATGGGCGGACCGCTGGCGGGCCGCCCATTGTTCGTGATTACTTACGGATGCCCAGACGAGCGATGATGGCGCGATAGCGGTTGATGTCCTTCTTGGCCAGGTAGTCGAGCAGGCTGCGGCGCTTGCCGACCATCATGAGAAGGCCGCGGCGGGAGTGGTTGTCATGCTTGTGCTCACGCAGATGCTCGGTCAGCTCGTTGATGCGGGCGGTCAGGATCGCGATCTGGACCTCGGGGGAACCGGTATCGCCCTCGTGGGTCGCATACTCAGCGATGATAGCGGTTTTCTTTTCCTTCTGGATCATGGGAATACTCCACCTTTCAAAATATTATCCAACGGCTAAGTCCGGGCGGGCGGAATACTCCTTCCGGAGCGGTCTCCCAGAACTGAGCGCGTGGATGTACCGGCAAAATTACCAGCCGTAATATCGTAGCATAGAATGACGGAAAAGTAAAGGATTATTTTTCGTCCGCGTCGCTTTTCTGCGGGATCCCGGCGCTTTCCGGCGCGCGGAAATCCAGTGTGATGGAGGCAAGCTCCGTCTGCAGAGGGTGATAGCGCACACCTGCGGCGTCCAGCATGCGCTTTGAGGCGCGGATGTTGGCCGTTTCGGCGTATTTGTCGGAAAAATAGATGATCTCCCGGATGCCGCTCTGGATGATGGCCTTGGCACACTCATTGCATGGGAACAAGGCCACATACAGCCGCGCGCCGCGCAGCACACGGCCGCCTGCATTCAGAATGGCGTTCAGCTCCGCGTGGACGACATAGGGATACTTTGTCTCCGCGCCCTCGCGCTCCCACGGAAAAACGTCGTCGCTGCAGCAGCAGGGCAGGCCGTTATAACCGGTGGAGAGGATGATGTTGTCCGGCGAGACGATGCAGGCGCCGACCTGCGTGTTCGGGTCCTTGCTGCGGCGGGCGGCCAGCAGGGCGACGCCCATGAAATACTCATCCCAGGAAATGTAGTCGGTTCGTTTCATCGCGGCTCCTTTCGGACGGGTCAGGCGAGAAAGCGCAGGGCCTTCACGCCGGTCAGGGCGAGCGTCACGAGCAGACCGGCAATAAGCACACCGGCATAGATGGCGGGCAGGGCGCGCTTCAGCCGCATCTCCATCAGCGCGGCGACGAGGGCGCCGGTCCAGGCGCCGGTGCCGGGCAGGGGAATGGCGACAAGGATGCACAGACCGACCAGCTCGGATTTGCGCACACGGCTGCTCTTGCGGTCGGCGCGGCGCTCCAGCGAAACGGCAAGACGGCCGAGACGAGGATAGCGCTTCATCCAGTGCAGGATCTTCCGCACGAACAGCAGCAGGAACGGGACGGGCAGCATATTGCCCAGTGCGCTTGCGGCGAAGGCCAGCCAGGGATCCAGTCCCTGCGAAATGCCATAGGGGATGCCGCCGCGCAGCTCCACGACCGGCAGCAGCGAAATGAGGAACGTCATCACGCATTTGCCAAGGACGGTGCCGAACAGCCAATCGATCATCGTTTCAGCTCACCTTTCAGAAATGTACCCTCAGTATAACATACGACGTCCCCGATTGCAACAAGAAGAATGCCTGACGGAAGTCAGGCATTGGCTGTTACGGCAGCGCATGGACGAGGATGCCGATGTTGCGGCGATAAATTTCGTCGAACTGGGAAAGCGGCAGCGGATTCGTGCCGAGACCGGCCTCGATCGTATAGCCGGGGCGGCGGAAGTCCTGCAGGAACCAGTCCTTATAGCCCGCAAAGCCCGAGGCGAACGGCGTGTCCTCCAGCCGGTAGCCGCTGACCCGCGCCAGCCGTTCGCCGAGCTCCTGCGCACCGGGCGGCGCATAGTCCTGAAAGCGCCAGTAAATTTCTTCTCCCTGCGTGTGATAGGACAGCGTGACGTCCGGCCGGATGGCCTGAGTCAGAGCTGCCATGGCCGCCGTCTCCGGCTGGTCGAGCGGCGAGGCCCCGACATAGTCCCGGGGGGCCGGGCCGGTGAAGCCGAGCGCGAATTTGTTTGTGCGCGCCTGCTCCCAGCCCGCGGGGTAGTTCAGATTGAGGTCCGTCCCCGTCAGATTCGCCTTCCAGCCGTCCGGGAACGGAATTTCCGGGAAGCCTGCCGCGATGCGCTGCGCTGCCTGATACTGTGGGCTGCCCGGACGGATGGCCCCCGTGACGAGGTCGACGCCGTCCGGGTTCACCATTGGCACGAGCCACAGCGTTGTGCGCCGCCAGAGCTGCTGGGCATCCATGCCGAGGATGCGCCCCTCCGTCGCCACGGCATAGGCGTATTGCTCCAGAAACAGCAGCAGGACCGGTGTTGTGATCCACTCGTTCGCATGGTGGCTGGCGTTATAGAGCGCGCAGCGCGGCCCCTGCCCAATGCGCAGGGCTGTGACGGGCCTGCCCCACGCCGTCCGGGCAATGCATTTCTGTGACAGGAACGGATAGCGCACGAGAAGTCCCTGCACGCAGATCTGCAGCAGCTCCGATGAAAACGGGACGTCCGTCGGCACGACGGGGAAGCCGTAGGGCACGTTCAGATATTGCCCCGGGATGAGCAGATTTGGGTTCTGGTTCGGATTGGCCGTCAGCATGGCGCGGACGGATGTGCCGCGCGCCGTGGCGATGCGGTAATAGGTGTCGCCGGGCTTGACCATATAGCGTTCATAGCCCAGCAGCAGCGGCGTGAGCCGCTGCATGGTCAGAATATCCTCCTGCCCGGACGGATACAGGCCCTCGCGCCGCTGGAATTCCTCCAGATCGGCGGCACCCGCCCGCCGCAGGGCAAGCTCGGTCAAGCGCATAGAAAATTCCCCCTCCGGGACATATCTATGCCGGAGGGGGAACATTCATGTGCAGCTTGTCAAAATAAGCTCCTTCGAACCTTCTCTCCGAAACTTTCGGCCGGGCGGTATTTTCGACAGTCCGGCAGTTGCTTCAGGAGTTCTCTTCCGCGGGAGTTTCGTTGTCCGCAAAGTCCTCTTCTTCCGCAGTGGCCTCGGATTCCGGCTCCGTCTCAGGCTTGGCCTCGGGTTCGGCTTCGTCCTCAGGCTGCTCGCCGGCAAGCTTGGTCTTCGCGGCTTCCAGCTCCAGACGCAGGCGGTTGATGCGGCGGAACGACTGGGAGATGCGCTCACACAGCGGGTCGTACTCGGCGTCATCCGGCTCTTCATCCGTGACGTAGTCCTTGTAGTAGACCTTACCAAGCTGCGTGTAGCAGCGGCGGATCTTGTCCTGTTCCGCCAGAATGGCAAACTTCTTCTTGGAGATCAGCGCGACGAGACGCGCGGTCTGGGCTGCGCCGGCCGCAACGTGGACGGCCTTGCATTTCAGGGTTTCCATGGTTTCCTTCATAAAAGATCACTCCTTTGATTCATCTGGTCCAATGGATTCTTCGGATTCTTCGGATGCCTCGTCCTCCTGCTCAGACGCTTCCCCGGACGGCTCGGCGCCTTCCTCGGGCTGCGTCTCTGCGGCCTCGGCAGCCGCCATGCGGTTGACCTGCATCTTCGCGGGGTCGTGCCTGACGAAAATAGCATGATACAGCAGAATGCCAAGCGCCAGCAGCATGGTCACGGCTGCAAGCAGCTGGCTGACACGGACCGGGCCGAGCCACAGGCTGTCCGTGCGCAGGCCCTCGATGACCATGCGCCCTGCGCCGTACCATGCGAGATATGCAAGGAACATCTGACCGTCGAATTTGCGCTTCTTTGACAGGAAGTGCAGCACGACAAAGCCGGTCAGGTTCCAGACGGACTCATAGAGGAACGTCGGGTGGAAATACTGCAGCTCACCGTTCTCAACCAGGCCCATGCGAAGGAAGCAGGTCGTCACGCCGCCGTGGGCCTCTCGGTTGAAGAAGTTGCCCCAGCGGCCGATGGCCTGCCCGAGCAGCAGACCGATGCCGGTCAGGTCGAGGAAGGGAAAAATTTTGAGCTTCCGAACACGGGTATAGATCAGCATGCCGAGCACCGCGCCAATGACGCCGCCATAGATGGCAAGGCCGCCGCTGCGGATGTCGAGAAAGCGGTACCACGGGATGCCGGGGCCGAAGAACTGGTCCCACTCGAACACGACGTAGTACAGGCGCGCGCCGACGATGGCGGACGGCAGGCAGATGAGCACGAGATTGAGAATGTCGTCCTGCGTGACGCCGAACTGCTTGGCCCGGCGCAGGCAGTACGTCACGGCGAGCAGCACGCCGATGGCGATGATGACGCCGTAGAATTTGATCTCGAAGTTTGTTCCCGGGATGCAGAAGCCGTCGGGCGGATCAATGCCCTCAATGCCGAGCCCGGGGAAGCTGATGGGACTGGTTAAGAAGATATTCATGCGGATTCCTCACTTTCATTGGGAAGAATGATGCTGAGCGCGGCGCGCTCCGGACGGATGACCTGCCGGATGAATTGCAGCACGTCCTCGGGCGTGACGGAAGCGTAGGCCTCCGGGAAGGAGAAGTAATCCACGCCGTCGAAGTGGTAGGCACACATACGGTAGCACACACTTTCAAAGCTGTCAAGGTCGCGGGTGCGGCGGCCGAGCGACGAGCGGATGAGCCGGTCAAACAGCGCGCGGTCAAAGCCCTCGCAGGACAGGCGCTGCGCCTCGTCCAGAATGGCACGGAGCACGGCGTCCGGGTCGCGGCTGTCGCCGCCCGCGCTGAACAGGCAGGCATCGCGCACGCTCTCATATCCGGCGGAAAAGTCCGAATTGATGAGGCCCTCGTCATACAGGCGCGTGTAGAGCGCCGAGGATTCGCCCACGAGAATTTCGGCAGCCAGATCGCCAATGATCTCACGGCGCATGGACTCCAGCCCGCGGGCGGGCGGCTCACATTTGAAGCCGAGGCAGAACGTCGGCATGGCGATCTCCATATGCCGGACCGTGCGCTTTGTCGGGCAGGTCATGGCCTCGGCCGGGCCGTAGTCCCGCACGGGGACCGGCTCTGCATGGGCGTTTGCGGACTCCGCACGGGCGATCTCCTCCACCAGCGCAGGGTCGACATCGCCCGTTACGCAGAGCATGAGATTTGCGGGCGCGTAGAATGCCGCATGGCAGTCCTGCAGGACCTGCGGGGTGATCTCGCCGATGGATTCGACCGTTCCGGCGATCGGAACGCGGATGGGGTGATGCGCAAACATCGCCCCGAACAGGTCCTCATAGGCACGGGAGTCGGCGCTGTCCTCATACATGCGGATCTCCTGGGCGATGATGCCGCGCTCCTTTTCCACGCTCTCCGCCGGGAACCACGGCGTGAGCACCATGCGCAGCAGGATACGGAGATTTTCGGCGAACTGCTCGGTGCAGTCGAAATAATAGGCCGTCATGGCATAGCCGGTGAAGGCGTTCGGATAGCCGCCGTGGGCCGCGAAGAGGTTCATCGCGTTGTCCTCCGGCAGATCGAACATCTTGTGCTCCAGATAGTGCGCCACGCCGTCCGGCGTGCGGCAGGGGATGCCGCCGCGCGTGAAGGACGTATCAATGGAGCCGTAGTCCACGCCGAGGAAGGCGTAGCTGCGGGCAAAGCCGGGCTTCGGGACGACGCGGAGGAGCAGGCCGTTTTCTAGCCGCTGCTCCCAATAGCGCTCGCCGAGGCGCGGGAATTCATGCAGTGTCATGCTTCGTCTCCCTTCAGGAAATAGATCGTGTCCGTGGTGATGCGCCGGGCTGCGCGCACGACATCTTCGACCGTCAGGGCGGGGAGCTTCTGCAGCATGGTCTCGGGGTCGTCGCACGGCTCGATGGACATGCCGATATACCAGTCGTCGAGCGCGGCGGGCGTGTCCAGCCCGGCGCGGACAGCGGAGATCAGCGAGCGGCGGGCGGATTCCAGCTCCTCCTGCGTGATCTCACCGCGGCGGCAGGCGTCCAGCTCGGCCAGAATGGCGTCGCGCGCCGTTTCATACTGATCAAACGAGATACCGGACGACACGATCATCAGACCCTTGAACTTCTCAACGGCGGATGAGGCATAGTAGCACAGTGAGCGCTTTTCGCGGACATTCACGAACAGCTTGCTCGTCACGCCGCTGCCGTAGACGGAGTTGAGCAGCACGAGGGCGGGATAGTCCGGGTCGGAGGCGGTGATGCCGGTACGCATGCCGATGACGAGCTTGCCCTGCGTGACATCCATGGACTCCGTAACCTCGCGCACGGTCTCCGCGCTTCGGCGCACGACCGTCGGCGGGGGAGAGACGGGGTCACGCTCCAGTCCGTCAAACAGCGGACGGAACAGGGCGGCGGCCTCCTGCGGCGTGCGGCGGCCTGCGTAGAACAGCATGATGGGAGCGGTGCGCAGCACCGTGCGCCAGTGCGCCGTCAGGGCCTCCGGCGTGATCGCGGCGACGTCCTCAGCATAGCCGAGGCGGGGGATGCTGGCGGCTTCGCCCTCGCACATGATCCGGCGCATGCGCATGGCGGCGTAGACGCGCTTGTCGTTCTGCGCGGACTCGATGGCGTGGATCAGGTTCTGCTTTTCGCTCTCGACATAGCGGGCGTTCAGCAGGCCGTTTTCCAGCGCGGGATGGAACAGAATGTCGCGGAAAAACTCCACCATCGGGGCAAAGACGGCCTCGCCCGCCGGGAGGAAGGCCTCTTCAATAAAATCAGCGTAAAAGCCGGTCAGCTTCGTTTCGCCGCGCAGGCGGACGAGCGTGCCGAGCGTTGCGCCGTACAGTTCGTCAAGGCGCATCGAGATGGCGCGCATATCCGGCCAGCGCTCCGAGCCGCGCAGCAGCACGCTCGGCAGCAGAGCATCGAGCGGGGCGGCGGCCCGTGTGTGCGGGCGCATCAGGTTGAAGCTAAAGCAGCCGGACTTGAATTTCTCGGTCTGCACGGCCAACAGGGTAACGCCTGCGGCCAGCTCGATCGTTTCGATCATGGGCATTCATCCTTTTTCAGCATGTTTGCCTTTATTATACACGTTTTTCCCGGAAATGAAAGAGCCGCAAAAAGATTTCGCTTGTTATTCCGGACGGAATCCTGTAGAATAGGGAGAAGTGATTTGTATTTTGGAGGGATGAACATGGAACAGTGGCTTGAAGTGACCATCCGCACGGCGTCCGGCGGCATCGATCTTCTGTGCGCCGAGCTGACGGAGGCCGGGTTTGACAGCTTTGTCATCGATGACAGCGAACAGTTCCGCCAGTTCCTCGACGGCGCGCGCGCCTATTGGGATTATGTGGATGAAAAGCTTGCCGCGCGGATGCGCGACCTGTCGCAGGTGCGCCTGTACCTGCCTGAGGAGACTGCGGAGGCTCAGCTTGCAGAGCTGCGCGCCCTGCTCGCGGAGCTGCCCGGCCGCTATCCGGCCTGTGAATTCGGCCCGCTGACGCTGGCACTCGACCGCATCCCGGACGAGGACTGGGCCAATTCCTGGAAACAGAACTACCGCCCCCTGCCGGTGGGTGAGCGCCTGCTCGTCGTTCCGCAGTGGATGACGGTCGACGACCTGCAGGGCCGTCTGCCCGTGATCCTCGATCTCGGCCTGACGTTCGGCACGGGCGAGCATGCCTCGACGCAGCTTTGCATGCGCGCGCTCGAGTCGCTCCTCCACGGCGGAGAGCGCGTGGCAGACCTCGGCAGCGGCAGCGGCATCCTTTCCGTCAGTGCCCTGCGGCTCGGCGCGGCAAGCGCCGTCGGCGTCGACATCGACCCGAGCGCGGAGCATATCGCCGCGGCGAATGCGGCGCAGAACGGCTTCGGCCCGGACCGCTTCACGGCGCGGACGGGCGACGTCGTCGAGGATGCGGATTTTCTGCAGGCGCTGGCGGGAGACGGCTTTGACATCGTGTGCGCCAACATCGTGGCGGATGTCATCATCCGTCTTGCGCCCGTTGTGCCGAAGCTCATGCGGCCGGATGCGGCGTTCGTCTGCAGCGGCATCCTCACGACGCGGGAGGACGACGTGCGCGCGGCGCTCGCGGCGGCCGGGCTGGAGATCGTCCATGCGGCGCACGAGGGTGAATGGTGCGGCCTGACGGCGCGCCTGGGGGCGCGCTGAGATGCCCCGCCTTTCCTATCGCAGGCGCCTGATGCTGCGCAAGCTCCTGCGCGTGCTCGGCATCGTGCTGGCGGCGGCCATCGTCATCGGCGCAGCGCTGCTGCTGTACCTTGAGCCTTATGTCACCTATGACCGCGACGGCGCGCACCTCTCCCTGAAGAAAAACGCGCAGGATCCGGACGGCACGGGCGCGACGGCGGCGCTGCCGGAGGTCTCGGATGCGCAGATCGTCTATGACGAGGCGCAGCCCGGCTCGGACCGGATCACCGACCTCGGCGGCGTGTATGTCACGACGCAGATGCTGCGCGACCCCGAGGCCGTGCGCGCGGCGCTCGAGCAGCAGGGGGCCTGTGCCGTTCTGCTGCAGCTCAAGAGCACGTTCGGCAATTTTTACTATTCCAGCTCCATCGACGGCGCGGAGCTGGCGGACGTCGATACGGCGGCCGTGGATTCCCTCATCGACTGGCTCAGCCAGCACGGCTATTACCTCATTGCGGAGGTCCCGGCCTTCTGCGACACGGCGTTTGCGCTGGCCAATTCCGCTGCGGCCCTCCCGCTTTCGAGCGGCGCGCTGTGGATGGACTCCAACGGCTGCTACTGGCTCGACCCCGCGAGCGAGACCGTGATGATCTACCTCAAGCAGATCGCGCGTGAGCTTTCGAGCCGCGGCTTCCGCGAGGTCGTGTTCTCGGACTTCCGTTTCCCGGCGAGCAACAGCATCTCCTATCATTCCGAAAAGTCCGGCGCGGAGCTGACGCAGGACGCGGCGCAGGAGCTGACGACGTTCTTCTCCGGGAGCAATCTCATGATCTCGTTCGAGACGGACGACACGGCCTTCCCGGCCGACGTCTGCACGGGCCGCCTGTATATCCGCGATGTGGACGGCTCGAAGATCGAAAAATTTGCGCAGGCCTATGGCGGCGCGGAAAATCTGACAGAGCTCGTGTTCCTGGTCAACTCAAAGGACACGCGCTTCGACGAGCGCGCCGTGCTGCGGCCGCTGCTGAATTCCTGAGGAGGGACGAGAATGCGAAGAACAGACCGGGAGATCACGGACCGGCAGGAGCTGCTGGACGTCATGGCGCGCTGTGACGTCTGCCGCCTTGCCCTGAATGACGAAAGCGGCTATCCCTATGTCGTGCCGCTGAATTTCGGTATGGAGGAGCGGGACGGTACGCTGTATCTGCTGTTCCACGGCGCGCTGACCGGAACAAAGTACGATCGTATGGAGAGGGACCCGCGCGCGACGTTTGAGATGGACTGCGGCCACATGCTCTGCACGGATGAGGCGCATGGTATGTGCACCATGGCCTATGAGAGCGTCATCGGCCGCGGGCGGCTCGAGACGGTCCCGGAGGCGGAGCGCGAGGCTGCGCTGCAGTGCCTGATGGCGCACTACGGCCGCCCGGACTTTGCCTTTGACCGTGCGTCTGTGGCGCACACGCGGGTATTCCGTCTTGCGGTCGAGTCCATGACGGGCAAGCGCCGCAAAAGAAAATGAAAAAACACCTTGGCCTGCCGCGATCGCGGCAGGCCGTTTTGATAACCATATTCCATTTCATAATGGCTCCGGCAGGGGAATATACTCTCCCATAAGAATACAACGAGGTGGGAGAATGGAACATATCGTCAATCAGATCATCCTGACCGGAAATCTCGCCGGTGCTCCGCGCTATTCCCATGAAAACCACGGCCGCCGGTTTTATGCTTTCCCGCTCGAGGTCGAGCGCCTGTCCGGCACGACGGACACGCTGCCGGTGCTCGCGCCGCTGGAGCTTCTGGAGCAGACGCCCGCGGCAGGCGGGGATACGCTGTGTGTGACGGGGCAGATCCGCTCCTATAACAACCGCGAGCCGGAGGGGCGGCGGCTCGTGATCTCCGTGCTGGCCGAGACGATGACGCTCTGCAGCGCGGCGCACGACAACCGCGCCGAGCTGCTCGGGACCATCTGCCGCGCGCCGGTCTATCGCCGCACACCGCTCGGGCGGGAGATCTGCGACGTGATGCTCGCGGTGAACCGGCCCTATCGCCGTGCGGACTATCTGCCCTGCATCCTCTGGGGCCGCACGGCGCAGGAGGCGGCGGAACTGCCGGTCGGCACGCAGTTGGCGCTGACCGGGCGGCTGCAGAGCCGGGAGTATATCAAAATGCTCGGCACCACGGCCGAGCGGCGGACGGCTTATGAAATTTCTGCGATCTCGGCGGAGCCGGTCCGGGAATAACCGGGAATAAAAAATGCAGCGGCCGGGGAGGCGCACTCCGTAGGGATGTGCGCCTCTGTTATATTCGCCTGACGGCGAGTGATATTGTCCTTCGGACAGTGAAATGATGCTTTGCATCGTGATATTGCCTGCGGCAGTTTGAGCGGCGAATAGAATATCACAAAAGCCGTGCGGCTTTTATATCACGTTCCGAAAAGGAAAATATCACTCCGGGCAAGGTCCGGAATATCACTTTTTTGTCCATAGGCACAATGAGCATCGAATCATACAAAAAGAAGGCAGCACAAATTTTGTACTACCTTCTTCCTTACTAAGCCTCTCTTAAGAGAATAGCTCCGGCCGCATGTTGATTTGGATTCTCAGATCGGCTCGTCCATCAGACGGTCGAATTCTGCCGCGACGCGGTCGAATTCTTCCTCGGGGATGTCGAGCAAATCGAAATCGGTGTCGTTGCGCTGATAGCCGTAGAGATAGACGTCGTCGGAATCGTCCAGGGCCTCCAGTGCGATATATTCCTTGCCGTCGAGCTCGAACGTGCCCATCATGCCGCAGTCGAACGCAACGCCGTCGTCAAATTCCAGCGTGATGATCTCGTCCTCGCCGTACTGTGCGCGCTTGTCTTCCATGTCAATGACCTCCGTTTTGTTGGTAGCTTCAGTATACACGCTTTTTATTCCGCATGCAAGTCCAAAAATTGCCGATAAGCCGTCGGCAGACCGATCTCGTGCCGCAGTGCATCTTCATCCGCCCAGGTGAACTGCGGCGCTTCCGCCGCGCACGTCAGCCAGACGCCGCGCAGGTCCCACTGTACATGCGTGAAGATGTGCGTCCGTTCGGCCGTTTTCAGGATACCGGTCGGATGCACGCCCCACTGCTCCGCCTGCCGGAGCGCCTCCGCCGTTTCCAGCTTGCCGGGCACGTCCGGCAGCTGCCACAGCCCTGCCAGCAGGCCGCGGGCCGGACGTTTGCAGACGGCGAGCCGGTCGCCGCACTGCAGCACGAAAACGGTGCGCTGCTCGATGCGGCGGGGCTTTTTTGGCGGCTTTGTCGGGAACTGCAGCTCCGTCCCCTGCGCGTGGGCTTCGCAGAGCGCACGCAGCGGGCAGGCGCCGCACTGCGGTGCGCCGTTCGGCAGGCAGACGGTCGCGCCCAGCTCCATGAGTGCCTGCGTGAAATCGCCGCAGTGCCCCGCGGGGTAAACTGCGCTCAGTTCTTCGCCGATGCGCCGCCGCACGCGCACATCGGCCGGAGAGTCGGCACAGGCCGTCAGCCGCAGGATCACGCGCAGGACATTACCATCTACTGCTGCAGTGGGTGCCTCAAAACAGATGGAGGCGATGGCCCCGGCGGTATAGTCGCCGATACCGGGCAGGGCGCGGATGGCGGAAAGCTCCTGCGGGAATTCGCCGTCGTGCTGCTCCATGACGCACTGCGCCGCCTTTTGCAGGTTGCGCACACGGGAATAGTAGCCGAGGCCCTCCCAGAGCTTCAGCAGCACGTCCTCGGGCGCGCTTGCCAGCGCAGCGATATCCGGCAGACGCTCGAGAAAGCGGAGATAATAGCCGCGGACGGCTTCGACGCGCGTCTGCTGCAGCATGATCTCCGAGAGCCAGACGTGATACGGCTCACGGTCGCGCCGCCATGGCAGGTCGCGGCGGTGTTCCGCAAACCACGGCAGCAGCAGGACGGGCAGCTGCTCAAGCATGTTCTTTTCCTCCTTAAAACACAATGGTCCTGCAGCGAATGAACTGCAGGACCATTTGTTATCAGACTGTCAAAAAAGCCTCGCAGAGTTTGCGCCCGCAGGCGCAAAGAAAATGGAAATCATTTTCTCCGGCGGCGTGTACGTCGGAGAAAATACCGCTCGGCTCGCAAACGTGCGAAGGGTGCGCCCTTCGTGCGCTGCCGCGAGCCGCAGCCCTTTCAAACGAGAGCCCAGTGAAACGGGTCTCGTTTGAGAGCTTGTCAAAAATACTTTTTTGACAAGCTCTTGTTATTTCGTTTCCTGCTTGCCGCTTTCGGCGGCGGAGGAGCGGCGGGCGGAGCGTCTGCGCCTGCGGCGGCGTGCGGCAGACGGACGCGCGGCCAGTGTGTCATATTTCTGCGCGGCCTCGCTGTCGCCCTCATAGACAAGACGGCTGGCGCGCTGCGTGCCGCCGGGCTCGTCGCTGATGCGGATGCGGACCAGATAGCGCCCGTGCTCCGGGCACTCGGCCATCGCCATATAGCGGTGGCCCTGCTGCGAGATCCAGCGGCCGTTGCGCATGCTCTTGCCGCATTTCGGACAGTGGTTCTCGCGGCTTGTCATGGCTTCTATGGCGGCCTCACGGGTCGCGTAGCCATGGAAGACAGAACGGCTGATGCAGCCTGCGGGCGGATCGCCGTGGAAGCCGTCCGCATGGCTCTGCAGGGCCTGCTTATATTCTGCAATGCCGCGCGGCAGGTCCAGACGGCTGCAGATGATGGCCGTGTGGTAGGCATCACCGAGCGCGTCGTGCGCCGGGCGCGACGGCTCGATGCCGAGCAGCTCCATGGCGGTCGAGAGGGCCTTCTGAGTGTTGCCGCAGCCGGTCTGCGCATTGAAGATCATCTGCGCATTGTACCACTGCGTGATCCAGTCCGGCTCGCCGTCGTGCAGCAGGATATTGTCCTCCAGCACCGTGATGTCGTCAAAGCCCCACGTCAGGAAGATGCAGGGGCCGCCGATCCAGTCACGGAAGCGCTCGAGCGCCTCGGGGAAGGAAAGACCCTCCTCGCGCAGGCGGGCGTCGCGCAGTCCTGTGAGCTTGGAGACGCGGCTGTTGAGCTTTTTATAGTATTTGGGGCGCACCAACACCTGAAATTCATCGGCGATCTTGCCGGTCTCGAGCAGGCGCACTGCGCCGATCTGAATGATCTCCCCGTGGATCTGCACCGGCAGCACCTTCTGCGCCGCATAGGAGCCAGGCCACGGCTGATTCCACTCCATGTCCAGAACGATATACTGCATGGATATTCCTCCGCCTTCTGATTCACAATCAACTTAAATCATATCATACTTTTCTCAGCACCGCAACAACACTTTTTGCGCTGCGGCATAGAATGGAAAAAAAGAAGAAAGCCAAAGCAGACTGTCAGAAAACCTGCCCGGACGAACGTTTCGGAGGAGCGGCAAAATTGCAAAATCAAACTACAAAATTTTGCTTTGAAATTTTTTGGCGGAAAAGTCTGAGAGGTTTTTGACAAGAGGAAAAGGAGAACTGTTTATGCCGTTTTTATTTCTGAGTCCCTCCACGCAGGCGGGCAATCCCTATGTGACGGAGGGAAATGAGCGCCTGTGGATGAACCGCATCGCCGACCGGATGGAGCCGTATCTGCGCGCCTCCGGCATCAACGTCACCCGCAACGACCCGGAAGGGACGGTCGGCACGTCTATCCGCGCCTCGAACGCCGGAAACTATGATTTCCATCTTGCCCTGCACAGCAACGCCGCGCCGCCGCAGTCAGCCGGGACCGTGCGCGGCATCGACCTCTATTATTATCCCGGCAGCACGGACGGCCTGCGGATGGCTAATATCCTGGCGGATAATCTGCGCGAGATCTATCCGCTGCCGCAGAGAGTGCGGCCGCTGGCCTCGACGTCCATCACGGAGATCCGCCGCGTGCGCGCTCCGTCTGTGCTGGCGGAGCTGGGCTATCATGACAACCGCGCCGATGCCGAATGGATCGAAAATAATCTCGAGGCCATTGCGCGCAGTCTGACCCTGTCCGTGACGGAGTATTTCGGCGTGCCGTTCCTTTCGCCGCGGCCGGAGCGGGAGGGGGTCGTGTCCGTGAACAGTGGGAATCTTCTGCTGCGCGGCGCTCCGGCCACGACTGCCCGCATTCTCGCGCGCATGCCGAACGGCGCGCCGGTGCGTATTCTCAATTCCTATGACGACTGGTCCGTCGTGGATTATGACGGCCTGCTCGGCTGGGCGAAAAGCGAGTATCTGCGGCCGCTTCCGTGACATTGCGACAAAAAGCCCGCCGTGCCCAAAATTAAGACAGCTTTTCCGCTGTGCCTGAAATTGCGGCACGGCGGAATTTCTGTCTATTGTGCGGAAAAGGCGGGCATCTTATAATAGGGCTACAAATTCGATAGAAACTACGGAGGAACTGAGCATGTATTATTCCAGTGGTAATTATGAAGCGTTTGCCCGCCCGCAGAAGCCGCAGGGCGTTGACGAAAAAGCCGCATATCTCATCGGCTCCGGCCTTGCCGCTCTGGCGGCTGCCTGCTATCTTGTCCGAGATGGTCAGATGGCCGGTGAGCGGATCCATATTCTGGAGAAGGACCCGATCCCCGGCGGCGCGTGCGACGGCTATCAGTATACCGACATCGGCTATGTCATGCGCGGCGGCCGCGAGATGGACAACCATTTCGAGTGCATGTGGGACCTGTTCCGCTCCATCCCGTCCATTGAGACGGAGGGCGTGAGCGTGCTGGACGAGTATTACTGGCTCAACAAGGCCGATCCGAACTACTCGCTCTGCCGCGCCACGGAGAAGCAGGGCCAGGATGCCCATACCGACAAGAAGTTCGGCCTGTCCGACAAGGCCGCAATGGAGATCATGAAGCTGTTCTTCACGCCGGATGAGGAGCTCTACAACAAGCGCATCGACGAGATATTCGACCACGAGGTGCTCGATTCGAACTTCTGGCTCTACTGGCGCACGATGTTCGCCTTTGAAAACTGGCACTCCGCGCTGGAGATGAAGCTGTATCTTAAGCGCTTCATCCATCATGTCGGCGGCCTGCCCGATTTTACGGCTCTGCGCTTCACGCGCTACAATCAGTACGAGTCCATGATCCTGCCGATGGTGCATTATCTGCAGGAGCACGGCGTGGACTTCCAATACAACACGAAGGTCGTCAATGTGGAGTTTGACATCCGGAACGGCCGCAAGGCGGCACGCCGCATCGTTCTGCAGCGCGAGGGCAGGGAGGATGCCATCGACCTGACGGACAACGACCTTGTTTTCATCACGAACGGCGGCTGCGTCGAGAACTCCGCCTACGGCAGCCAGAATGAGCCCGCGGCCTTCAACAAGACCATCCGCGAGGGCGGCGGCTGGGATATGTGGCGCAAGATCGCGGCACAGGATCCGTCGTTCGGCCATCCGGATAAGTTCTGCAGCGATCCGGAGCAGTCGAACTGGATGAGCGCGACCGTTACGACACTCGACCGCAGGATCGTGCCGTATATCGAAAAGATCTGCAAGCGCGACCCGTTCTCCGGCAAGGTCGTTACGGGCGGCATCGTCACGGCCCGCGATTCCGGCTGGCTTCTCAGCTGGACGATCAATCGCCAGCCGCAGTTCCGCAATCAGCCGAAGGACCAGCTCGTCATCTGGGTCTACGGCCTGTTCTCCGACAAGCCGGGCGACTTCGTTAAGAAGACCATGCGCGAGTGCACTGGCAAGGAGATCTGCATGGAGTGGCTGTACCACCTTGGCGTGCCGGTCGCTGAGATCGCGGATCTCGCAGAGCATAGCGCAAAGACCGTCCCTGTTATGATGCCATATATCACCGCGTTTTTCATGCCGCGTGAAAAGGGCGACCGCCCGAACGTCGTTCCGGACGGAGCCGTGAACTTCGCCTTCCTCGGTCAGTTTGCCGAGACGGCCCGCGATACGATCTTCACGACGGAGTATTCCATCCGCACCGGTATGGAGGCCGTCTACAGTCTGCTCGACATCGACCGCGGTGTGCCGGAGGTCTGGGGCAGCACCTATGACGTGCGCGACCTCGTGAACGCCAGTGTTGCCCTGCGCGACGGCCGCAAGATCACGGACATGGACCTTGGCGTAGTCGAAAAGCTGGCTCTGAAGGAGCTGCTGAAGAAGGTCCGCGGCACGGATGTTGAGAAGCTGCTCGCCGAGCACGGCGCGATCTGAGCCGGAATACAATATATAATAGTGTTCCCTGCGCCGCCCGGGCGACCGGGCGGCGCTTTTATGTGAAAAACAAAGAAAATTCGCAAATCCCCCCTGACATTTTTGCGCAAAATGTGGTATGATATCCATAGAATGGCAGAAAACAGGAAGGAGTGAGCGAAATGCTGGAGCCTGGTCAGACCGTACTGTACGGAACGGAGGGGATCTGCACGATCGAGACGATCGAAACGCTGCGGATCGGGGGAAAGCGCAGCAAATACTACGTTCTGCGCCCGGTGTATCGCACGCGCGCGACGATCTATGTCCCGACGGACAACGAGCTGCTGTGCAGCCGGATGCGGCCCGTTCTGTCCGAGCCGGAGATCGAGAGTCTGCTTCAGTCCGCAGCGGGCGAAAGCATCTCCTGGATCGACGATCCGAACGAGCGCAAGCAGGTGTTTGCCCAGATCCTGTCCGGCGGCGACCGCAGGCGGGTCCTGCACCTGATCCGGATGCTCTATGTACGCCGCCGCGAGCTGCAGAAAAACGGCAAGCATCTGCGCATTGCCGACGAGCAGACCCTGCGCGACGCGGAAAAGCTCCTGAACGACGAGTTTGCCCATGTTCTGCACATCCCGCAGCAGGACGTCCCGGATTACATCCGCAGCCGGATGGAGCGGGAGGCCTGAGGCGGCGTGACCCACAACGAATCAACAGGAGGAATCATCATGGAAAAAGTCTACACGGAAAAGGCACCTGCGGCCATCGGCCCGTATTCTCAGGCAATGAAGGCAGGCGGCCTGCTGTTCACGTCCGGCCAGATCCCCATTGATCCCGCGACGGGCGCCGTGGCGGGGGAGGACATTACGGCGCAGACCGAGCAGGTCATGCAGAATCTCGGCGCAGTTCTCGAGGCGGCCGGAACGTCGTTCCAGCGGACGGTCAAGACGCTCTGCTTCCTGCAGACGATGGACGACTTCGCCGCGTTCAACGAGGTCTATGCCCGCTATTTCACGGAGAAGCCCGCACGCAGCTGCGTCGCCGTGCGCACGCTCCCGAAGGGCGTCCTCGTCGAGGTCGAGGCGATCGCGGAGCTGTAAGGCACGGCTAAGAGAGGGGAAAGATCGTGTATTGCAGATCATGCGGCTGTAAATTGGAGCCGGAAGCACGTTTCTGCCGCAGCTGTGGGGCACCGGCCCCGGAGCCGCTGCCGGTCCAGCCGGTTGTGCAGATTCTGACACCCGAACAGCCGGCCGAACAGACGGCACGGAAACCTTCCGGCGGATGGGGAAAATTCTTCTTCGGTCTGCTTGCCGGTGTGTTGTGCTGTGCGATCGCAGCCGGCGTATTTGCGCTGTGCCGGAAGGGCGGCGCGGAGACCAAATTGGAGGGCAGCGGCTTCGACTCGCCGGAGGCGGCTATGCAGGCCTATCTCAACGGGCTGCTCAACGGAGATGCAGAGAAAGCGATCTCCAGCTTTGCCATTGAGACCTTTACTGCGCATTTCGATTGGAAGACCTATGCCGAGCGACGCAGTATGTATCTGCCGAATTCCTACAGCCCGGACTGGTTCGGTTCGGAGCAGGTGAATCTCGCCGTTCGTTTCCGCGATGCAGCGGGAGCGCTCTATACGCAGTATCGCCTGATCGCTTTGGCGGACACCCCCTATGACATGCAGGATGGAATTGACGCTGTGCACTTCGATTCAGCGAATGATCTGGAAAACTTCACCCGCGAGTTTGCGGACGATGACATCCGGTCAAACATGCACGTCGAGGAAATCGTGTGCGCCGAGGAGTATCCGGATGCGGATTTCCAGGAACGTTACGCGAGCGAGGCAAATACCAAAAACCGCGAGGGACTTCGGAAAGAGTGCGGCGCGGATGAGCTGTGCACGGTGTTTGCGTCCGTAAGCTTCGACGGGGAACAGTATTGGTTCGCCATGGAGACGGCCTGCTATGACGGCGTCTGGTATAACCTCTCTCTGAACGGGAATGGCGGTGCACTGCTTGGGCTTCCGGCATACGGTATCGGCATCGTCGAGTAGATCAACAGAAATCGGGGCGGCTGCAGGTCTCTGCGGCCGCCTGTTTCGGCCTCTTGCAGGGAAATCCTGAAAATCTCCGTTTTTCACAAAATAATCTGAAAAAAATTATGAAAAAAACCGAAAAAAGGCTTGACATTCACGGCTGCGTGGATTACTATATAGAGGCGCGCGTTGAGGGATGCTCTGCGCACGCACTGCGATGATGCGGGAGATTGCGCCGATGGCGGTAACTTCCGCGGAGTATGTCCGGTCATCGGGCGGCTGAGGCACTTTGTGTGCGTGGCGTATATCGCCGCACATGAGGCACGGCCGGCGAACGTCGGCCTTTTTTCATGGCTGCGGAGTGATACGCACGGTTAAGCGTACAGCAAAAGCGCTTCGACCGTACCCAGCAAACCAGAGAACTGAGTACGTTTCAAGGAGGAAACAACAACATGGCAAACGAAATGATCAGAATTCGCCTGAAGGCCTATGATCATCAGCTCATCGACTCCACTGCGGAGAAGATCGTCGAGTCGGCAAAGCGCAACGGCGCGACCGTCTCCGGCCCGATCCCCCTTCCCACGAAGAAGGAAGTCGTCACCATCCTTCGCGCTGTTCACAAGTATAAGGATTCCCGTGAGCAGTTCGAGCGCAGAACCCATAAGAGACTGATCGATATCCTCAATCCGAATGCGAAGTGCATCGAAGCTCTGCAGGGCCTCGACCTTCCGGCCGGCGTTGAGATTGAGATAAAGCTGTAATCCCGCTCCGGGATACAGCGAGCCCCGACCGCCCGAGGCGGTCCCGGGTCATGTTGGCAGACCAATGGCTGCCCAATGGTCAAGTCTTCCAACCAATAACCTAAAAAGGAGTAAACAACATGCAGAAAGCAATCATCGGCAAGAAAGTGGGCATGACCCAGATCTTCGATGAGAACGGCCATGTGATCCCTGTTACGGTCATCGAAGCAGGCCCGTGCGTCGTCGCTCAGAAGAAGACGATCGAGAATGACGGCTATGTTTCCGTGCAGCTGGCTTACGGCGAGGTCGCCGAGAAGAAGCTCAGCAAGCCGGAGCTGGGTCATCTCAAGAAGGCTGGCATCTCTGCCAGAAAGCACCTGAAGGAATTCAAGCTTGACAATGCTGCTGAGCTCGAGGTCGGCGCCGAGATCAAGGTCGACACCTTTGCTGCTGGCGATCACGTCGACGTGACCGGCATCTCCAAGGGCCACGGCTATCAGGGCGTCATCAAGAGATGGAACGCACAGCGCACCCCGACGACCCACGGCGGCGGCCCGGTCCACCGTCATGCAGGTTCCATGGGCTCCTCCTCCGATCCTTCCCGTATCTTCAAGGGTAAGATCGGCGCAGGCCAGATGGGCGTTGAGCAGGTCACCGTGCAGAACCTCGACGTCGTCAAGGTCGACGCGGACCTGAACATGCTCGTCATCCGCGGCGCGATCCCCGGCCCGAAGGGCGGCCTTGTGTACGTCAAGAGCACTGTCAAGAAGATCAAGGAGACGCACGGCGAGGCTGGCGTCAGCAAGAACCCGCAGAAGGCTTCCGCTCGTAACCCGCAGAAGGCTTCCGCGAGAGGCTAAGGAAAGGAGCTAAATCACCATGCTTAAGACCAATGTTTACGACATGAACGGCAAGCAGGTCGGCGAGGTTGAGCTTTCCGAGGCCGTGTTCGGCATCGAGCCCAACGAGTCCGTCGTCCACGACGTCGTCAAGAATCATCTGGCCAACTGCCGTCAGGGCACGCAGTCCGCACTGACCCGCGCTGAGGTCTCCGGCGGCGGCAAGAAGCCCTGGAAGCAGAAGGGCACCGGCCACGCCCGCCAGGGCAGCACCCGCGCCCCGCAGTGGACGCACGGCGGCATCGTCTTTGCCCCGAAGCCCCGCGATTACAGCTACACGCTCAACAAGAAGGTCCGCCGTCTGGCTCTGAAGTCCGTTCTGAGCGCCAAGGCTCAGTCCGCTGACATCGTCGTCATCGACGAGATCAAGATGGACGAGATCAAGACCAAGAAGTTCGCCGGTTTCCTGAGCGCAGTCAACGCCGACTGCAAGGCTCTGGTCGTGACCGCTGAGGCCAACGAGAACGTCGTCCTCTCCGCCCGCAACCTGCCCGGCGTCCAGACCACCTTTGCCAACCTCGTCAATGTGTACGACATCCTCAATGCGAAGAAGCTCGTGCTCGACAAGGCTGCGCTTGCGAAGATTGAGGAGGTGTTCGCATGAAGACCGCATACGATATCATCATTCGCCCGGTCATCACCGAGCAGTCCATGGAAGCCACTGAACTGAAGAAGTACGTCTTCCTGGTCGCGGAGAGCGCCAACAAGACCGAGATCAAGAAGGCTGTTTCCGAGATCTTCGGCGTGAAGGTCGAGAAGGTCACCACCATCCGCATGGATGGCAAGCTGAAGCGCCAGGGCAGATATCCCGCCGGCCGCACCGCCAGCTACAAGAAGGCTGTCGTCAAGCTGACCGCCGATTCCAAGACCATCGAGTTCTTCGAGGGTATGGTCTAATCCATCTCATAAAGGAGTGTAACGCAAAATGGCGATTAAAACGTATAAGCCTTATACCCCGGCCCGCCGCGGCATGACCGTGTCCGCTTTCGACGGCGTCGATAAGAAGGCAAAGCCCGAGCGTAGCCTGCTTGAGACCCTGAAGAAGAATTCCGGTCGCAACAGCTACGGCAGAATCACCGTCCGCCATCGCGGCGGCGGCAACAAGCGCAAGTACCGCGTGATCGACTTCCGTCGCGATAAGCTGGATATGCCCGCTGTCGTGCAGCGCCTGGAGTACGATCCGAACCGCAGCGCGTTCATCGCGCTGGTCAAGTACGAGGACGGCGAGCTGCGCTATGTGCTCGCACCGGTCGGCCTGAAGGCCGGCGACACCATCCTCGCCTCCGCCGCTGCGGATATCAAGCCGGGCAACTGCCTGCCGCTTGCCAACATCCCCGTCGGCACCATCATCCACAACATCGAGCTGCAGCCCGGCTACGGCGCTCAGCTTGTCCGCTCCGCCGGCGTCGCTGCACAGCTGCTGGCGAAGGAAGGCGAGCTCGCTCAGGTTCGCCTGCCCTCCGGTGAGGTCCGCTACGTCCGCATGAACTGCACGGCGTGCATCGGCCAGGTCGGCAACATCGACCACGGCAACGTGCACATCGGCAAGGCCGGCCGCAAGCGTCACATGGGCATCCGCCCGACCGTCCGCGGCTCCGTCATGAACCCGAACGATCACCCGCACGGCGGCGGCGAAGGCCGCGCACCTGTTGGCCGTCCCGGCCCCGTCACTCCGTGGGGCAAGCCTGCTATGGGCCTGAAGACCCGCAAGGCGAAGAACCCGACCAACAAGTTCATCATCAAGCGCCGCAACGGTAAGTAAGGAGGAAATGAAACATGAGCAGAAGTATTAAGAAAGGCCCGTTTGTTGCTCCTGAACTCTACAAGCGCGTGGAAGAGCTTAACAAAACCGGTGAGAAGAAAGTTCTGAAGACTTGGTCGAGATCCTCTACCATCTTCCCCTCCTTCGTCGGTCATACGATTGCTGTCCATGACGGCCGCAAGCACGTTCCCGTCTATGTGACAGAAGACATGGTTGGTCATAAGCTGGGCGAGTTCGTTCCCACGAGAACGTTCCGCGGTCATTCCGGCTCCAAGACCTCCAATTCTAAGTAAGGAGGAGAAAACATGGAAGCGAAAGCTCATCTGAAATACCTGCGTATTTCCCCGCGCAAGGTCTCGATCCTGTGCGACATCATCCGCGGCAAGGATGCCAAGACTGCCTGCGTCTATCTGATGCAGACGCCCAAGGCTGCTTCCGAGCCGATGCTCAAGCTCCTCAAGAGTGCGATCGCCAATGCTGAGAATAACAACGGCATGGACGTCGACAAGCTGGTCGTTACCACTGCTGTCGCGAACCCCGGCCCGATCCTCAAGCGCGGCAGAGCCACTGCCAGAGGCAGATACAGCCGCATTCTCAAGAGAACCACGCATATCACCATCGGTGTGAGCGAGAAGGCTTAAGGAGGTTACTATGGGACAGAAAGTTAATCCCCACGGATTGCGCGTTGGCGTGATCAAGGACTGGGACTCTCGTTGGTATGCCCGTAACGACAAGGTCGGCGACCTTCTCGTTGAGGACTACAACATCCGTAAGGATCTCAAGAAGAGACTCTATTCCGCTGGCATTGCGAAGATCGAGATTGAGCGCAGCAATGCCCGCGTTAAGATCAACCTGCACTGCTCCCGTCCGGGCGTCGTCATCGGCAAGGGCGGCCAGGAGATCGAAAAGCTCCGTCTGGAGCTCGAGCAGAAGCTCGGCAAGGCCGTTTCTCTGAACATCGTCGAGATCCGCAGCCCGGACCTCAACGCCCAGCTCGTGGCTGAGAACATCGCCGCGCAGCTCGAGAAGCGCATTTCCTTCCGCCGCGCCATGAAGCAGGCGATGCAGCGTGCGACCCGTCTGGGCGCAAAGGGCATCAAGTGCGCCTGCGGCGGCCGTCTGGGCGGCGCCGAGATCGCCCGCAGCGAGTCCTATCATGAGGGCACCATCCCCCTGCAGACTCTGCGCGCTGACATCGACTACGGCTTCGCTGAGGCCAACACCACTTACGGCAAGATCGGCTGCAAGGTCTGGATCTACAAGGGCGAAGTCCTGAACTCCACGCTCCGTCAGACCGCTCCCGAGGCTCCGCGCCGTGAGCGCCGCAACAATGACCGTCGCCGCGATGATCGCCGTGGCGGTGACCGCCGCGGTTCCGGCAGACCCTATGGGGATCGCCGCCGCGATGATCGCAGGGAAGGAGGCAACCGCTGATGTTAATGCCCAAGAGAACAAAGTTCCGCAAGGTTCAGCGCGGCCGTATGAAGGGCGCTGCCTCCCGCGGCAATAAGGTTTCCTACGGTGAGTTCGGCATCCAGGCCATGGAGCCCGGCTGGATCACCGGCAACCAGATCGAGGCGGCCCGTATCGCCATGACCCGTTACACCAAGCGTAGCGGCCAGGTCTGGATCAAGATTTTCCCCGACAAGCCTGTTTCCAAGAAGGCGCTCGGCGTCCGTATGGGCTCCGGTAAGGGCGCTCCGGAATACTGGGTTGCAGTCGTCAAGGCGCAGAAGGTCATGTTCGAGATCGGCGGCGTGTCCGAGGAAGATGCCCGCGAGGCTCTCCGTCTGGCACAGCACAAGCTGCCCATCAAGACCAAGATCATCGCCCGTGAAGATGCAGTATCTGAGAATGGTGGTGAATAATGATGAAGGCAAAAGAACTGAGAGCGATGTCCGTCGCTGATCTGGAGGCGAAGGCTGCCGATCTGAAGAAGGATCTGTTCTTCCTGCGGATGCAGCACGCGACCAACCAGCTCGATAACCCCGTCAAAATCGCTGCTGTCAAGAAAGACATTGCCCGCATCAAGACTATTATTCGTGAGAAAGAGACCGCAATCTGAGGAGGTAAGCAATTATGAGTGAAACTACAAGAGCTTTCCGCAAAACCAGAGTTGGTCAGGTCGTCTCCGATAAGATGGACAAGACCATCGTGGTTGCAATTGAGGACAGCGTACAGCACAAGCTGTATAAGAAGATCGTGAAGAGAACCTACAAGCTGAAGGCGCACGACGAGAACAACGAGTGCGGCGTCGGCGATACCGTGAAGGTGATGGAGTGCCGCCCCCTGTCCAAGGACAAGAGATGGCGTCTCGTTGAAATCATCAAGAAGGCTGAGTAAGGAGGTCGACAACTTATGATCCAGCAGGAATCTTATCTGAAGGTTGCCGACAACACCGGCGCAAAGGAGATCAAGTGCATCCGTGTGCTTGGCGGCTCCAAGCGTAAGTTCGGCAACATCGGCGACGTCATCGTCGCTTCCGTCCGTAAGGCTACCCCGGGCGGCACCGTGAAGAAGGGCGAAGTCGTTCGCGCTGTCATCGTGCGTACCTGCAAGGGCGTTCGCCGCGCCGACGGCACCTATGTCCGTTTCGACGAGAACGCTGCCGTCCTGATCAAGGACGACAAGAATCCCCGCGGCACCCGTATTTTTGGGCCGGTCGCCAGAGAGCTTCGTGACAAGGAATACATGAAGATCCTCTCCCTGGCCCCGGAAGTCATTTAATGGGGGGACCAGTCAATGAACATTAAGAAGAACGATACCGTCATTGTCCTTTCCGGCAAGTCCAAGGGCAAGAAGGGCAAGGTGCTCACCGCCATGCCCAAGGAGAACAAGCTGCTCGTCGAGGGCGTCAACGTGGCTACCTGCCATGTCAAGGCCCGCAAGCAGAACGAGACCAGCGGCATCATCAAGCGTGAGATCCCCATTCGTGCGGATAAGGTCCAGCTCTACTGCAGCACCTGCAAGAAGGGCGTTCGCGTCGGCTTCAAGCTCGACGGCGACAAGAAGGTCCGCGTCTGCAAGAAGTGCGGCAAGGAAATCTGAGGAGGAGGGACGAGATTATGGCTAGACTGAAAGTGAAGTATACCGAAGAAATCGCTCCCGCTCTCATGAAGAAGTTCCAGTATAAGAGCGTCATGCAGATCCCCCAGATCGCGAAGGTCATTGTGAACGTCGGCTGCGGCGAGAGCAAGAACAACGCGAAGGAGATCGAGGCTATCTGCAAGGATATCGCCACCATCACCGGCCAGAAGCCCATCACGACGAAGGCTCGCAAGTCCGTCGCAAACTTCAAGGTCCGTGAGGGCGAGACCGTCGGCGTGAAGGTCACGCTGCGCGGCGACAAGATGTGGGAATTCCTCGACCGCCTGTTCAACGTGGCTCTGCCCCGTGTCCGCGACTTCCGCGGCATCAACCCCAATGCTTTTGACGGCCGCGGCAACTATGCCATGGGCCTGAAGGAGCAGCTCATCTTCCCCGAAATCGAGTATGACAAGGTCGACAAGATCCGCGGCATGGACATCTGCATCTGCACCACCGCGACGACCGATGAGGAAGCCAAGGAACTGCTGACCATGGTCGGCGCTCCGTTCCACGCTTAATTGGGAGGAAGAACACAATGGCTAGAAAAGCAATGATCCTGAAGCAGCAGGCTGGAAACAAGTTCTCCACCCGCCGCTACAACCGCTGCAAGATCTGCGGCAGACCCCATGCCTACCTCCGCGACTACGGCGTTTGCCGTATCTGCTTCCGCGAGCTCGCCTACAAGGGCGAGATCCCCGGCGTCAAGAAGGCAAGCTGGTAACTTTTCATTCCCGCGCGTGTGCGCGAATACGCATCTTTGCGTGATTCAAATGGAAAACAGGCATCAGAAGTCAGGGGAACATGGAGCCGCTTGCGGCTCACATTCCTCTGATACTCTGACGTCTTAACGGGTTCAGCCCGTAACTTCTAAAGGAGGTCAATCACATGCAAATCACCGATCCCGTTGCAGATATGCTCACCCGAATCCGGAATGCGAACTCTGCAAAGCACGAAACTGTGGATGTCCCCGCTTCCAACCTCAAGAAGGACATTGCCAAGATCCTGCTCGACGAGGGCTATATCAAGGCATACTCCGTTGAGGAGGACGGCAAGCAGGGCGTGATCCACATCACCCTGAAGTACCTGGGCAACAAGGAGAAGGTCATTTCCGGTCTTCGCCGCGTCTCCAAGCCGGGCCTGCGTATCTACGCCGGCGCTGCGGAGCTGCCGAAGGTTCTCAAGGGCCTTGGCATCGCCATCATTTCCACTTCCAAGGGCGTCATGACCGATAAGGCTGCTCGCGCAGCACATATCGGCGGCGAAGTCCTTGCGTTCGTCTGGTAAGGAGGTAACATTATGTCCAGAATCGGCAAAATGCCTATCACTGTACCGGCAGGCGTTGAAGTGACCATCGCGGACGGCAATCTCGTCACCGTCAAGGGCCCGAAGGGTACTCTGACCAGCAAATTCCATCATGATATGATCATCAAGCAGGAGGGCGCTGTTCTGACCGTCTCCCGCCCGGATGAGGAGCACGAGCACAAGAGCCTGCATGGCCTGACCCGCACGCTGCTGCACAACATGATCGTCGGCGTCGAGAAGGGTTACACGAAGGAGCTTGAGGTCAATGGTGTCGGCTACCGTGCACAGAAGCAGGGCAAGCAGCTCATCATGAACCTTGGCTACTCCCATCCTGTTGTTGTCGATGAGATCGACGGCATCACCATCGACGTTCCTGCCCAGAACAAGATCGTCATCAGCGGCATCGACAAGCAGAAGGTCGGCCAGTTCGCTGCTGAGGTCCGCGGCAAGAGACCGCCTGAGCCTTACAAGGGCAAGGGCATCAAGTATACGACCGAGGTTCTTCGCCATAAGGAAGGCAAGACCGGCGGTAAGAAATAACAGGAGGTGTGCGTAAATGATTAAGAAGACCGATAAGAAGGCCATGCGCCTGAAGCGCCATGTTCGCGTTCGCGGCAAGATCTCCGGCACACCGTGCAGACCCCGCCTGAATGTTTTCAGAAGCAACGCCAACATCTATGCGCAGATCATTGATGATGTCAATGGAGCCACTCTGGTTTCCGCTTCTACCGTGGAGAAGGAGTTTGAGGGTGCGACCGGCAACTGCGAAGCTGCCAAGAAGGTCGGCCTGCTCCTCGCCGAGCGTGCGAAGGCCAAGGAGATCGAGGAAGTCGTTTTTGACCGCGGCGGCTATGTCTACCACGGTCGTGTAGCGGCACTCGCCGAAGGCGCGCGCGAGGGCGGCCTCAAATTCTAAGAGGAGGAACGAGAAATGGCTTATAACAGAGCGTCCGAAAAGGACAATGCTCCCGAGATGATTGAGCGCGTCGTCTACCTGAACCGTGTTTCCAAGACGGTCAAGGGCGGCCGCGTTATGAAGTTCTCCGCTCTCGTCGTCGTCGGCGACGGCAAGGGCACCGTGGGCTATGGCCTGGGCAAGGCAGCCGAGGTTTCCGAGGCGATCCTGAAGGGCATTGCCAACGCGAAGAAGAACCTGCAGAAGGTCGTTCTCGCGGAGACCACGATCCCCCACGAAGTCATCGGCATCTTTGGCGCCGGTAAGGTCCTGCTGAAGCCGGCTCCTGTCGGTACCGGCGTTCTGGCCGGCGGCGCTGTCCGTGCTGTTATGGAAGCTGCCGGTATCAGCAACATTCGCGCCAAGTGCCTGCGCTCCAACAACCCGCAGAACGTTGTCAAGGCAACGATGCAGGGCCTGCTGAGCCTGCGTGGACCGGAAGAGGTCGCTCGCATCCGCGGCAAGAGCGTCGAAGAAATCGTTGGTTAAGGAGGATACGGACATGGCACAGTTAAAGATCAAGCTGGTCAAGAGCATCAGCGGTCGTATCCAGAAGCACATTGCGACGGCTGAGTCCCTCGGCCTGCGCAAGATCGGCCAGGAGACCATCCAGCCCGATAACGAACAGACCCGCGGCAAGATCGCCAAGATCGGCTATCTTCTCGAGGTCACCGAAGTAGAATAAGGAGGAGACAAGAATGGAGTTACATGAACTTGCTCCCATCGCGGGTTCTACCCAGGTTGGCAAGCGCAAGGGTCGCGGCACCGGCACCGGCAACGGCAAGACGGCTGGTCGCGGTCACAAGGGTCAGAAGGCCCGTTCCGGCGGTAAGATCCGTGTCGGCTTCGAAGGCGGCCAGATGCCTCTGGCAAGACGCATCCCGAAGCGTGGTTTCAATAACATCTTTGCAAAGCCGCTGACGGCCGTGAACCTCGGCCAGCTCAACGTCTTTGAGGACGGTGCAGTGGTCGACGCCGCTGCCCTGACGGAGAAGGGCATCATCCGTGACTGCAAGTACGGCCTGAAGGTCCTCTCCAATGGCAATCTCACTAAGAAGCTCACTGTGAAAGCAGCAGCGTTTTCCGGATCTGCCAAAACGAAAATCGAAGAGGCAGGTGGAAAGGCTGAGGTGGTGTAAGTGCTTACTACCATCCGCAATGCCTGGAAGATCCCTGAGCTGCGCAGAAAGCTCCTCTTCACGCTCGTGATCATCCTTCTGTACCGCATCGGCAACGTCATTCCCGTTCCCGGTGTCAACGTGCAGCAGATGTCCCTGATGTTCAGCCAGCAGCTGAGCAACACCATCTTCGGCCTGTTCGATATGATGTCCGGCTCTGCCTTCTCGCAGGCCACCATCTTCGCACTGTCGATCCAGCCGTATATCAACGCATCCATCATCATTCAGCTTCTTACCATCGCCATTCCTGCTCTCGAGCGCCTGAGCAAAGAGGGCGGCGAAGAGGGTAAGAAGAAGCTTACGAAGATCACGCGCTACACGACGGTTGGCCTGGGCGTCCTGATGGGCTTTGCCTATTACGTCATGCTCAGCAACTACAACAGCCAGTACAGCAACATGCTCCTCACGAGCACCGGCTTCCTGACTGCTCTCGTCATCATCCTGACCTTCACGGCCGGCTCCACGCTGGTCATGTGGCTGGGTGATCAGATCTCCGAGCACGGCATCGGCAACGGCATCTCTATGATCCTGTTCGCCAACATCATCGCGCGCATCCCGTCCGGCATCATCACGCCGATCTTCAACAACCTGAAGTCCAACTTCGGCGGCTTCTGGTACTGGGCGCTGCTGCTGATCGTCGCCATGCTTGCGATCATTGTCTTCATCGTTTTCGTTTCCCAGGCTGAGCGCCGCATCCCGGTCCAGTACGCCAAGCGCGTTGTCGGCCGTAAGGTCTATGGTGGCCAGAACACGCACCTGCCCATCAAGGTCAACATGTCCGGCGTTATGCCTATCATCTTCGCACAGTCCATCGCGAGCCTGCCCGCCACGATCTGCGCATTCGGCGGCTGGACGAGCAACTGGGCTTACAAGCATATGTTCACGAGCACCAGTGTGATCTATACGGTCATCTATCTGATCCTGATCGTGGGCTTCAGCTACTTCTATGCGACCATTCAGTACAATCCTGTTGAGGTGGCCAACAACCTGAAGAAGAACGGCGGCTTCATTCCCGGCTTCCGTCCGGGCCGTCCCACCGCTGACTTCATCCGCAAGGTCATCAACAAGGTTACCCTCTTCGGCGCGATCTATCTCGGCATCATCGCGGTCCTGCCGGTTCTTCTCGGCACGATCATGAGCAACACGAGATTCTCCTTTGGCGGCACGTCCATCATCATCGTGGTCAGCGTTGCTCTGGAGACTGTCGCAGCCATCGAGGCACAGATGCTGATGCGCAACTACTCCGGCTTCCTCGAGAAATAACAGGAGGCTGGACATGAGACTGATCCTGCTGGGAGCTCCCGGCGCGGGGAAGGGCACGCAGGCAGAGATCCTGTCCAAGCGGCTCGGGATCCCGACCATTTCCACCGGGAACATCCTCCGAGAAGCAATCCGGAATCGCACGGAGACCGGTCTCAAAGCGAAGGCATTCATGGACCAGGGCAATCTGGTTCCGGACGAGGTCATCATCGGCATCGTCCGGGACCGCCTGGCCGAGCCGGATTGTGCAAACGGGTATATCCTCGACGGTATGCCCCGCACGATCCCGCAGGCCGAGGCCCTTGTGAATGCCGGCATTGAGATCGACTGTGTGATCTCCATTGAAATTGACGACGCTGTGATCGAGCAGCGGATGACCGGCCGCCGCGTCTGCGGCAGCTGCGGCTCCAGCTATCATATCACGGCGAACCCGCCCAAAATTGAGGGCATCTGCAATGCGTGCGGCTCCGAGCTGGTCACGCGGCCGGATGACGTGCCGGAAACGGTGCGCAGCCGTCTGGCCGTTTACCACAAGGAGACCGAGGCGCTCAAGGGCTTCTATGAAAAGCTCGGCAAGCTCCGGCTTATCGAGGGAAATCAGCCCATCGAGGATGCTACTCGTGATATTCTGGCGGCATTGGGTGTATCAAAATGATCCCTATTAAAAATGAACGTGAGATCGCAGTGATGCGCAGGGCCTGTAAAATTACCGCGGCAGCCCGTGCTCTGGCAGGGGAAATGGTAAGACCCGGCGTGACCACAAAGGCGATCGACAAAGCTGTCCACGATTTCATCGTGTCACAAGGTGCAACACCGTCCTTCTTGCACTACTCTGGCTTCCCCGCGAGCGTCTGTATTTCCGTGAACAATACCGTCATTCACGGCATTCCGGACGGCCGCGTGCTGCAGGAGGGTGACATTGTCTCCGTCGATGTCGGAGCCAAATGGCAGGGATTCCATGGGGACTGCGCCGCAACCTATGCCTGCGGGAAGATCTCTCCCGAAGCGCAGAGGCTTATTGATGTCACGAAGCAGAGCTTTTTCGAGGGCGTGAAATTCGCGCGCCAGGGATGCCGGATCTCGGATATCGGGCATGCCGTGCAGACCTACGCCGAATCGTTCGGCTGCGGAGTCGTCCGTGACTTCGTCGGCCACGGTGTCGGTGAGCATCTGCACGAGGAGCCTGAGGTCCCGAACTATGGCAAGCCCGGCAGAGGCCCCAGACTGATCCGCGGTATGGTGATCGCCATCGAGCCGATGATCAACGCCGGTACCTTCGAGGTGCGGGTGCTGAAGGACGGCTGGACGACCGTCACCGCCGACGGAAGCCTGTCGGCCCACTACGAAAATACTGTGCTCATTACCGACGGCGAGCCGGAAATTCTCACCGTCGCCGAGGGACTCTAAGCATGGAACTATCCAAATCGGATGTGGTGCTCTCCCTTGCCGGTCGTGATCAGGGAATGCTGTTCTTTGTGGTTGACACAGACGGTGTGTACGTTTCCCTGGTCAACGGGAAGGAGAGAAAGCTGGAAAACCCCAAGCGGAAGAAGGCCAAACATGTCCGCAAAGTCCTTCGGCCAGATTCGACCGTCGCAGCGAAGCTCATCGCAGGCGACAAACTGCTCAACAGCGAATTACGAAGGGAACTGGCCGTACTCGGCCGGGAATTCAACGTTTCAACCAAGGAGGGTTCAGAAACTTGGCAAAAGACGACGTAATCGAACTTGAGGGCATCGTGACTGATGCACTGCCGAATGCAATGTTCAAAGTCAATATTGGCGGCGGGCATACGATTCTGGCACACATTTCCGGCAAGCTCAGAATGAACTATATCAAGATCTTGCCCGGTGACAAGGTAACTGTTCAGATGTCTCCGTATGATCTGACTCAGGGTCGGATCACCTGGAGAAGCAAGTAAACAAGAGACATTGTTCTCATATGGAGGTTAAACAGTATGAAGGTTAGACCGTCCGTGAAGCCCATGTGCGAAAAATGTAAGATTATCAAGCGCAAGGGTCGCGTCATGGTAATTTGCGAAAATCCCAAGCATAAGCAGAGACAAGGTTAATAGGAGGTGCTCGAGAGTATATGGCACGTATTGCTGGTATTGACCTGCCCCGCGAAAAGAGAGTCGAGATCGCTCTGACTTATATTTTCGGTATTGGCAGAAAAAGCGCGAACGACATTCTGAAGCTGGCCAATGTGAACCCTGATACCCGTGTGAAGGATCTCACCGAGGATCAGGAGGCTGCGCTGCGTGATGTCATCGATAAGAACTACACCATCGAGGGCGACCTCCGCCGTGAAGTTGCTCTGAACATCAAGCGCCTGACGGAAATTGGCTGCTACCGCGGCATGCGCCACAGAAGAGGCCTGCCGGTCAGAGGTCAGCGCACCAAGACCAACGCGCGCACCCGCAAGGGCCCGAAGAAGACCATTGCGAATAAGAAGAAGTAAGGAGGGAACTGAATAATGGCTAAGGCTACTGCTAAGAAAGTTGTCAAGCGCCGCCGCGAGCGCAAAAATGTTGAGAAGGGCGCCGTTCATATTCGTTCCTCCTTCAACAACACCATGGTGACCATCACCGATCTGCAGGGCAACGCCCTTTCCTGGGCCTCCTCCGGCGGACTCGGCTTCCGTGGCTCCCGTAAGTCCACGCCCTATGCCGCACAGATGTGCGCCGAGACTGCCGCCAAGGCAGCCATGGAGCATGGCCTGAAGACCGTTGAGGTCTACGTCAAGGGCCCGGGCCAAGGTCGTGAGGCTGCCATCCGCGCACTGCAGTCCGCGGGTCTGGAAGTTGTCATGATCAAGGACGTCACCCCCATTCCCCACAATGGCTGCCGTCCGCCCAAGAGACGTCGCGTCTAATTCGTTAAGGAGGAAATCATAGAATGGCGAAAAATACTCAGCCCGTTCTGAAGCGTTGCAGAACGCTTGGCGTTTCTCCTGCCGTCATGGGTTATTCCAAGACTTCCAATAAGAATCCCGGCGGTCAGAGAAGAGCTAAGAAGTCCGAATATGCTCTGCAGCTCACCGAGAAGCAGAAGGTCAAGTTTGTTTACGGCATCCTGGAGAAGCAGTTCCGGATGTATTATGAGAAGGCTGCCCGCGCTGAGGGCAACACCGGTGAGGTCCTTCTGAGCCTTATCGAGCGCCGTCTCGACAACGTGATCTATCGCCTTGGCTTTGCCGCGACCCGCCGCGAGGCCCGTCAGCTCGTGAACCATGGCCACTACACCGTCAACGGCAAGCGCGTCAACATCCCGTCCTATCTTGTGAAGACGGGCGACGTCATCGCTGTCAGCGAGAAGAGCTGCTCCAACAACCGCTTCAAGAAGCTGAAGGAAGACGACGCTTTCGTCGCCGCTCCGAAGTGGCTTGACCGCGACAAGAACACGCTGTCCGGCAAGGTCCTTGCGCTTCCGGCCAGAGATGATATCGACTTCGAAATCGCCGAGCATCTCATCGTCGAGCTGTACTCCAAGTAACGCTGCACCCTCGTTTATTGGTAAGCTGGATTACGCCGCAAAACCTGTGTTTTGCAGATTCATAAGGAGGGTATCTGTTATATGGTAGAAATTGACAAGCCGCGTATTGAGTGCATCGACTCTCCGGAAGATCCCGCCCATGGCATTTTTATCGTGGAACCGCTTGAGCGGGGCTACGGTACGACTCTGGGCAACTCACTGAGAAGGATTCTGCTTTCCTCTCTGCCTGGTACCGCTGCGACCTCCATCAAGATCGCGGGCGTCCAGCATGAGTTTTCCACTATCCCCGGTGTGAAGGAGGATGTCACTGAGATCGTCCTGAACATCAAGCGCATCATCTTTAAGATGAACTGTGACGGCGTGAAGACGGTTTATATTGATGCCTCCGGCGAGTGCGAAGTCACGGCCGGCGACATCAAGACCGACGACGATGTGGAGATCCTGAATAAGGATCTGCACATCTGCTCGCTCGGACCCGATGCCATGCTGAACATGGAGATCACCATGAGCCGCGGCCGCGGCTATGTTCCGGCAGATCGGAACAAGACGCCGCAGACGCCCATTGGTGTGATCCCTGTCGACTCGCTGTATTCCCCGGTGTATAAGGTCAATTATACGGTCGAGAATACGCGTGTCGGCAACATGACCGATTTCGACAAGCTGACGCTGGAGGTCTGGACGGATTCCACCACGACGGCTAAGGACGCCGTGTCCATCGCCGCCAAGATCCTGACGGAGCATCTGGCCCTGTTCACCGATCTCTCCGAGACGGTCGCCAGCCAGTCGATCGTTCGTGAAAAGGATGTTTCCACCGAGCCGACCGCTCTGAAGCTCACCATCGAAGAGCTTGACCTGTCCGTCCGCAGCTTCAACTGCCTGAAGCGTGCCAACATCAACACCGTCCGCGATCTGATCTCCAGAACGCCGGAAGAGATGATGAAGGTCCGCAACATGGGCAAGAAGTCGCTCGACGAGGTGCAGAACAAGCTGGCCATGATGGGCCTGTCGCTCGCGACGGAGGAAACGCCTACCACAAATAGCTAAGGAATCGGCCCGACCGATCCGCTGTCTTTACCTTTTAAAAGGAGGAAATACGAATGTTTGGAACCCGTAAGCTCGGCAGAACGAGCGATCAGCGCAAGGCGATGCTCCGCCAGCTGACCACCGATCTGCTGGAGAACGGCAAGCTCGAGACGACCTTCTGCCGTGCGAAGGAAGTCCAGCCGGTCGCGGAGAAGATGATCACCCTTGGTAAGAAGGGCGACCTCGCCGCCTACCGTCAGGCTCTGGCCTTCATCACGAAGGAAGATGTCGCGCACAAGGTCTTCAAGGAACTCGCTCCGAAGTATGCCGACCGCAATGGCGGCTACACGAGAGTGACCCGCATCGGCGTTCGCCGCGGCGACGCTGCCGAGATGGCCATTATCGAGCTGGTGTAAGAGAATACCGGTCTACCGCTGCAGAATGCAAGACATCCTGCAGCGGTTTTTCTATGCCCGGAAACGGTGATTTACGAGACGTCGTTGTGCACAGTTTTTCGTTTGCGGCATTGTATAAACTGCTGATTTTAGTGAAAATCAGAAAAAAATTGGCTTTCCGGCCACAAATTTTTGATAATTATGGTTGATTATTTTCATTGCATGGCGTATACTTAGGACAGCCGGGCACGCCCGAGCAATGACAGGAGGTACCACGATGTACAACCGTACTTATAATTTCTCCGCCGGTCCCGCGACCATGCCTGTTCCGGTGTTGGAAGAGATCCGCGACGAGCTGCTGAACTACCGCGGCGCCGGTATGGGCGTCATGGAGATGTCGCACCGCTCCAAGGTCTTCCAGACCATCATCGACGAGGCTGAGCAGGATCTGCGTGATCTGATGGGGATCCCCGATAACTATAAGGTCCTCTTCATTCAGGGCGGCGCAACGCTGCAGTTTGCCATGATCCCGATGAATCTGATGAAGAATGGCAAGGCGATCTATATCGAAACCGGCGCATGGTCCAAGAAGGCCATTGCCGAGGCGAAGAAATACGGCGAGGTCAATGTCGCCGCTTCCTCCAAGGACCGCAACTATGCTTACATTCCCGACTGCTCCGATCTGCCGGTCGAAGAGGATACGGATTATGTCTATATCTGCGAGAACGAGACTATCCACGGCACGACGTGGCAGAAGCTGCCGGACACGAAGGGCAAGCCCCTGGTCTCTGACCAGTCCTCTATGTTCCTGTCCAAGCCGTGCAATGTTTCGGACTACGGCATGATCTATGCCGGTGTCCAGAAGAACGTCGGCCCCGCCGGTATGGTCATCGCCATCATCCGCGAGGATCTGATCCGCGAGGACCTCGATCCCAAGACGCCGATCTACATGATGTACAAGACCCATGCGGACGCGGGCTCCATGTATAACACGCCGAACTGCTGGGCCATCTATGTCTGCGGCAAGGTCTTCAAGTACCTCAAGAGCCTCGGCGGGCTGACTGCCATGCAGCGCATCAATGAGGAGAAGGCGAAGGTCATGTATGACTTCCTCGATTCCTCCAAGATGTTCCGCGGCGCTGTCGATCCCGAGTTCCGCAGCCTGATGAACATCCCGTTCGTCACCGGCGATAAGGACCTCGATGCTGAGGTCGTTGCCTACACCAAGGCAGCCGGATTTGAGAACCTCAAGGGCCATAAGTCCGTCGGCGGCCTGCGTGCCTCAACCTACAACGCCATGCCGAAGGAAGGCGTGGAGGCCCTCGTGGAATGCCTGAAGAAATTTGAAGCCGAGCACTGATCGGCCGCTTTGAAAGGAGAACCTGCCATGCGTATTCTCGTTACTGATGGAATGGATAAGACCGCGCTGGAGACCCTGCGCGCGAAGGGCCACGAAGTGGTCGAACAGTTCTACGCGCCCGAGGAGCTGGGCGAGGCCATCCGCGACTTTGACGTCGTGGTCGTCCGCTCTGCCACCAAGGTGCGCGCCAATCACATCGATGCTGCGAAGGGCTCCCGCCTGAAGCTCATCATCCGCGGCGGCGTCGGCGTCGACAACATCGACGTGGCCTATGCCGAGGCAAACGGCATCTCCGTGAAGAATACCCCGCGTGCCTCCTCCAACTCCGTTGCGGAGCTGGCGCTGGCCCATATGCTCTCCTGTGCACGCTTTGTGTCCATCGCCGGTCACACCATGCGCGAGGGCAAGTGGGAGAAGAAGGCCTATGGCAAGGGCGTCGAGCTGGGCGGCAAGACCCTCGGCGTCATCGGCTACGGCCGCATCGGCCAGGCGCTGGGCCGCATGGCGCAGGGCCTCGGCATGAATGTCGTTGCCTATGATATCTTCCATGTGGAGGGTATCGAGTGCGAGACCATGCACTATGTTACGATGGACGAGCTGCTGGCGCAGTCCGACTTCATCTCGCTGCACACGCCCGCCATCGACGGCAAGCCCCTCATCAACCGCGAGAACATCGCCAAGATGAAGGACGGCGTCATCTTTGTCAACACGTCCCGCGGCAACAATGTCGATGAGGAGGCCCTGCTGGAGGGCCTGAACTCCGGCAAGATCCGCGGCGCCGGTCTGGATGTCTATGCCGAGGAGCCAGCGAAGAACGAGGCCCTGCTGAACCATCCGAACGTCTCCTGCACGCCGCACATCGGCGCTGCCACGAAGGAAGCGCAGAAGCGCATCGGCATGGAGATCGTCTCCATCATCGATAATCTGTGACCCCCGGGCAGGAAGCCCGTTAAATTTCAATAATTAAGGGAGTATGAATGCACATGAATGCCTATGTTGAGCGCGTCATCGAATCCGTTCGCCAGAAGCACGGCAATGAGCCCGAATTTGTTCAGACCGTTGAGGAAGTGCTCTCCTCGCTTTCCCCTGTGATCGATAAGCATCCCGAGTATGAGAAGGCTGACCTGCTGGGCCGCATTGTCGAGCCGGAGCGTATGTTTACCTTCCGCGTGGTCTGGATGGACGACAATGGCGCATATCACACCAACATCGGCTATCGCTGCCAGTTCAACGGCGCGATCGGACCGTACAAGGGCGGCCTGCGCTTCCAGAAGAACGTTTATCCCGGCATCATCAAGTTCCTCGGCTTTGAGCAGATCTTCAAGAACTCCCTGACCGGCCTGCCCATCGGCGGCGGCAAGGGCGGTTCCGACTTTGACCCGGCCGGCAAGTCCGATGCCGAGGTTATGCGTTTCTGCCAGAGCTATATGACGGCTCTGTACCGCTACATCGGGCCGGACATCGACGTTCCCGCCGGTGATATGGGCGTTGGCGGCCGCGAGATCGGCTACCTGTTCGGCCAGTATCGCCGCCTGAAGGGCACGTTCGAGAACGGTGTCCTCACCGGCAAGGGCTTCAGCTACGGCGGCAGCCTGACCCGTCCGGAGGCCACCGGCTACGGCGCCATGTATTATCTGCAGGAAGTCCTCAAGCACGAGGGCGAAGAGATCCAGGGCAAGACCATCGCCTGCGCCGGCTTCGGCAACGTGACGTGGGGCATCTGCAAGAAGGCCCTGCATCTGGGCGCGAAGGTCGTTACTCTGTCCGGTCCTGACGGCTACATCTATGATGAAGAAGGCGTCTCCTCCAGCGAGGAGAAGGTCAACTACCTGCTCGAGATGCGCGCCTCCGGCCGCAACCGCGTGCAGGACTATGCCGACAAGTTCGGTGTCCCGTTCTTCCCCGGCGAGAAGCCGTGGGGCGTCAAGGCCGATGTGATCATGCCGTCTGCCATGCAGAACGACGTCAACATGGAGTCTGCCCAGAAGATCGTCGCCAACGGCGTGAAGTATTACATCGAAGTCGCCAACATGCCCACGACGAACGACGCCCTGTACTATCTGATGAGCCAGAAGAACATGGTCGTTGCTCCGTCCAAGGCTGTCAACGCAGGCGGCGTCGGCGTCTCTGCTCTGGAAATGAGCCAGAACTCCGAGCGTCTCGTCTGGACGGCGGAAGAGGTCGATGCACAGCTCCATAAGATGATGGTCAACATCCACAAGGTCTCCGCTGAGGCCGCTGAGGAGTATGGCCTGGGCTACAACCTGGTCGCCGGTGCGAACATCGCGGGCTTCCAGAAGGTCGCCAATGCCATGATGGAGCAGGGCATTTTCTAAGTCAACAATACGCAAAAAACGCCGGGGCGCAGCTTGCTGCGCTCCGGCGTTTCCTAAGGAACCTCTGATTAAATTGCAAGAGCGGTCAGCGAGGGATTTTGTTCCAAATTGAGGTTTGGAAATTGCAGGAATACTTTGTGTATTTCAAGATTTTCAAACCGATAAGTTGGGGCGAAAGACCCGCTGAGCGCCGCAGCCGATTTATTCAGAGGTTCCCTAAGTATAGGGGATGTATCAGGCCAGACAGGGGAAGGGGACGGCCACCACAGGCACGCATTGTGTGCGAAGCAGGCTGACAAGATCGGCCGTCTGCAGCCACACCGTGGCGGTGTTGGTGTTCGGGTGGACCGCGATGCGCCCGCCCAGCAGAGCTTCGTCCAGATAGAGCGTGACATCGGGCGCGTTCAGCAGGGCCAGCGGCGTGACGGCTCCCGTCTCCAGCCACAGGATCTCGCGCAGCTCGTCCGCCGAGGCAAAGGACAGGGGGCGCAGCCCCTGCTGGCGCGAGAATGCTTTCAGGTCCACGCGCGCATGCGCCGTCAGCAGGAAATACCGGTGCGTCCGGCTCTCGCGCACAAACAGATTCCGTGCCTCGCATTCCGGGTGGGGGAGGGCAAGCCGTTCGGCTTCGTCCATGGTCAGCACGGCGGGATGACGCTGATATTCATAGTCGATGCCCTGCGTGGTCAGATAGTCAAGAATTTCCGCTTCGTTCATCTTTCGGCTCCTATTTCAGCTTCTTTCCCATTTCAATGCGGACCTCATGGCGCTCCGGGTCGTCGTTGGAGTAGGAATACAGGTCGAACCCGATGATCGAGAAGCCGTTCCGCTTGTAAAACGCGATCGCGTTTTCGTTGCAGGTCTGCGTCTCCAGAACGATCATTCGTGCTCCGGCATCCTCTGCGGCCTTCTCGATGGTCCGCATCAGGCTTGTGCCAAGGCCCTTGCCGCGCGCGGTTTCGTCAAAAATGCAGATGTTGCTGATGCGATAGCGCTTGTTCCAGCTCTCCGGGGCGCCCTCCACATAGCCGAGCAGGCGGTCTCCTTCAAATGCGCCGAATGCTGTCGGCTCCTCGAGCCATTCGCCGAAGAATTCGTCGTCAAAGGACTTCTCCATCGGCGCTCCGAGCGGGACGTAGCGGAGACGGAAGCCGTCCTCCGCGGCGCAGATGTCATAATAGCCCTTTGTCCGGTAGCGGGCCGTGAATTTCCGCCCGGCATAGACCGCCGGGTCAAGCTGCCAGATCTCCATGGATCGCGCCTCCCTATATTGAAGAATGGATAAAATGAAAAAATCCTGCCGGGCGATTTGGCAGGATCGGTAAGGAGAGGTGAAATACTTTGCTGACGCAAAATGTGAAAGAAACGCTGGCGCGTTTGTGATTTTTTCCGCTTCGCAGAAAGTGATATGAAATCCACCCACGGCCGAAAGCACATAACATAAAGTGCTATTTAACACACTGAAATGCTGAATTCCATTGAAAAAAGCACTTGCAGCAGCAAGTGCTTTTTTCTTGGCGGAGTGAGAGAGATTTGAACTCTCGCGCGCTTTTTACACGCCTACTCCCTTAGCAGGGGAGCCCCTTCGGCCTCTTGGGTATCACTCCAGGTCGAATGCAGAGAGAAGAATTTGGCGGAGAGAGTGGGATTCGAACCCACGGCGCATTGCTGCGTCACCGGTTTTCAAGACCGGCTCCTTAAACCGCTCGGACATCTCTCCGAATCATTAAGCTCGATTATTCTACCATGCCGTGCGCTATTTGTCAAGATAAATCTGTCAAATTTCCTCGTTCCGGCAGCAGCGCAGCCCAAGCAGCAGGCACACCAGCAGAGGCCACGGCCCGGCGTGCCAGCAGAGCGTCAGATATCCGGCGCATGCCAGCAGGAGCGCGCCGCAGAGGAGGCAGACGCCGCGCTCGGCCCAGACCGCTGCACGCAGCGGCAGCAGCGTCCGCAGCACGGCGCGCAGCAGCCGTCCGCCGTCGAGCGGGTAGAAGGGGAGCAGGTTATAGGCCAGCAGGCAGAAATTGACCAGCGCAAAGCGCGGCAGCGTGCGCGAGAAGGCCAGCAGCAGGGCCAGATTCATCGCCGGTCCGGCCGCGGCGGCGAGCAGCTCGTCCCGGTAGCGCAGCGGCCCCGTCCGCAGCACCGCGCCCTGCAGGCCGAGGCAGAGACTATGTACCGGCTGCCGCAGCCAGAGCAGCATGGCCAGATGCCCGGCTTCATGCAGCGCGGCCGCGCAGACGAAGGGGAGGAAGGTCCCGGCGGGGTCGAAATAGAACCACGCGCACAGCAGCGCGACGAGCCCCGGCTCAATCCGGAGCGGAAGCTTCGAGATTTTCACAGAACACCTCCACGGCCTCTCCGAGGCTGCCGCCGCCCGACAGCGTGCCGAGCAGGCCGGAAACGGCGCGGCTGATCTCATTGCCCGGCTCGCCGGAGATCCATGCCCCGATGCGCCGCCCGGCTTCCGGCAGGAACAGCTTGAGCGCCAGCGCGGCGCAGACCAGAAGCAGGCAGATCCGAACGTTTCTTCGCATACGCCGCAGCATGGCCACGCCCCCTTCCCAGAAAATTATATGAAGTTTCCCGGAAATTATACTTTGGGTCTTGACAAATGGGGAAAATGTGCGTATAATATTCATGCTTTCGGGGTGTGGCGAAGTTTGGTATCGCGCTTGGTTCGGGACCAAGAGGCCTCGGGTTCGAATCCCGACACTCCGACCATGCAGAGTGTCCTTATAGGATCTGAGTATCCTGTAATGGACACTCTGCTTTTTTATTTCCTGAAAAGTTCATACTGCAACCTGTTCCGGGGCGTAGCTGGGTGCTACGCCTTTTCTCGTTTCCATGATAATGTCGGCCTCCGGGATCTTCCGGCGATCCGGCACATCAAAGGCACCGATGCAGTTATAGTGAATATCGACGCGCTGGTTGGTAATGCCGTCTTGCTTTTCGGCGTGGTACACCTCAATATGGTCGATCAGCTCTGCAACCATCCGCTTTGTAATGGTGGTCGCGTCCGTGTATCGCCGTACCGTACCATTACCCTGATTCCTTCTGTATATTGCAATCAGTTCAGCACTGATACGGGCATTATGCACAAGGTACTCTCCACGCAGACCACAGAGGGATTGTCTTTCAAGGTAAAGTATGACCCTGAAAATAAAATGTGGATGCCCGTGGAGGAGGTCAAGCAGATGGGCATTTGGGTCGTCTGCGATAATCATGAGGTTCAGACCCGCTACACCGTCACTTACAGCGATGGTATGAACGGCAGTATATTTGCTACCGAGAATTATGCTGACCTCAAGGCCGGAGATACTACCCCCGCATTTAAGGGAAGCACCTATCGCTACGGCTATCGCTTTGACGGCTGGAAGCCCGCATGGGGCGCCACCGTAACCGGTAACGTCACCTATGTTGCACAATGGACGTATGTCGGCGGTGGCAGCCATTACTATCCCAATACCACACCCGTTCCTCCCGTGACTAATATGCCGACGACCGGCGACAACAGCACGACCCTCTGGCTTTCACTCCTGCTTGTCAGCGGCGGCGCTCTTGTGGGAATCGCTGTCTTCGCTCAGAAGCGCAGAAAGACACAATAACAAGTCAATCTGAGATCAAGGCGGGCAGGCACAGCTTGTGCTTGCCCGCCTTGTCTGCCGAAAAGTGAAACAGGCTGCGGCTGTCAATGGCGCGTAAGCGTTTATCTCGACCATTGACGGGTGCAGTCTGTTTTGCTATATTTCGTGATGAATCTAATAGGAGACGATGCCCTCATTTTTCTCTGCGGCACAATAGCGGTAGCCGCCACCAATATTGTCTAAAGACAGGAGCAGGGAGTTCTCATAAGAGTAGTTTGCACCGCTCCCCTTTACCATTTTCAAAGTGCCTCTCACGGCCACCCGTTTATAGAAAATTCACAAACAGATTGCTGCCGCCATATTGAAAAAGATGGTCATTATATGGTAGACTTATTATGCGGATAGAATACCTATCTGACAAACTATGATTGGAGGTAACGCCATGTATCGTCCCAATGATGCCCGGTTCGGTTTTGCGTGTTGGTGGTATTGGTGCGGCTCCCGATTATGGAGAGGTCGTATCAAAATCGTTTCTGTTGGCGCATAGGCCGGACTGGTGATTAGTCGGCCTGTGCGCTTTTTATTATTAAATTAACTTCTCGGAGGTGTGATCTATGTTATTCGCTAAAAGAAAACGTGTTATCGTTGCGATAATTGCTCTAGTTGGCTTTGTCTGTGTTTTTTCCGCCTGTTCCAACAATCAGATGCCGCAGAAGCTGTCGGAGCTGGAGGAAACGATACTCCTTCAGCGCCTTACAGACCATGGAATCTCGATTCCTGCGAATCTTGAAATATCTGTAATTTGCGATGCAATTGCAGATCTTGAGGTTGATTCGGACAGATCTGCGCCAGTTGTTGGTTGGACAGAGTTTGCAGATTTTTACGAAGAATTAAGAAGTTTCGTCAAAGAGCATAGTGCCATAACTCAATGATGAAATGCGAATCAAATCTATTCAAAACAGAAAGGAGTTTTCAAAGTGAAAGTGAAAAAATTTTTGCTATTCTACTGTACCTTTGTCTGCTATGATGTATGACTGTACAAGCTACTGCTGAAGGGAAGAATCGCGCCAAAGAAATAACGCATCTTTCCTCTTTGCAACCAGAGGAATGTGTAGAACAGCTTTTGACTCTGGGAGTTGCGATTCCTCAAGAGTTGAATGGAATCAATATTCAAAAAGTGGTTGCTGCCTTTGAATCTGATCCGGATTTACATCTAGTGGTTAACTACACGGTTGCAAGTGATTTCTTAAAAGCTGTTCGCCATGCAGTCAATCTCTATCATGGTTGGACAGACGAACATGGCTCAGCATCGTTAACACGCTATACTCTGCAGTATAGCACGCTGCACTCTTGGAATCCTTCTACCATGAATTTAACGCACACAGTAGGGAAAAACGAATCGGCTCCCACAGCATACAGCGCAGACAGCCTTCCAGATGTTTCCGCAGTACGCCTATTCTCTTGCGTTCTTTGCAGCCACATCGGATATTGATTCGCTGATTATGAAAATTTTCAATCACGATCTTTCTGAATTCATGGGGGCACCGGAACTTTGTCAGATTGCAATTGCATCGAATGCAACTTTGACCCATTGCATCAACGGGTGGGATGGCTATTCCATAAATTATATTTCGAAAAGTGGCGCATGACGGTCGATATAAATTCCAACATCTTGCCCTACTGCGGCTTACGGATTATTGAATGCCGCCGATTAAGCCCGATAGAGAGTGCTTGCGGCTCCTCCTGTTTTTGATCAAATCCAAACAGCAGGCTGCGTGGTTTATGCCGCGCAGCCTGCCTTTCGTATATTGATCATTCGCTCCGCAGAGCGATGACGGGGTCCTTTTTCGCGGCAATGCGCGACGGAATGAGGCCCGCGAGGAATGTCAGCAGCATACTGATCGCCACGAGGATAACAGCGGCCCCGGCCGGGAGGGCGGCCACGCCGCTCAGACCGCTCAGATGGTGGATGATCGCATTGAGCGGCAGGATGAGCAGCAGTGTGATGCCGATGCCGATGGTGCCTGCCGCAAAGCCGATGGTCAGCGTCTCGGCGTTGAAGACGCGGGAGATGTCGCGGCGGGAAGCGCCGATGGAGCGCAGAACGCCGATCTCGCGTGTCCGCTCCAGCACGGAGATATAGGTGATGATGCCGATCATGATCGACGAGACGACGAGCGAAACGGCGACAAAGGCGATGAGAATGTAGCTGATGGCGTTGATGATCGTCGTGATGGACGAGATCATCAGGCCGATATAGTCCGTGTAGGCCAACTGCGCGTCCTCGGGCAGGGTTTTATTGTATTCCGCGATGCGGTCGGCGATCCGGTCCTTCGCCTCAAAGTCCTTCGGGAAGAGATTGATGGCCTCTGGGTCGTCCGGGTCGGAAACGCCGAGGCGCTTGAGATTGCCGGTGTAGGTCGCGCCGTCGGACTGCGAGAGCGCGGCGCGCATGAGCTGCGTGGCGATCGTGCCGTCGTCCATCCCGGCGGCCTGCATGGAGCTGACATAGCCCATGAGCTCCTGCTGCGCCTCTGCGGGAAGCTGCGCGGCATAGGCCAGCAGCTCCTCCATGGTGTAGGCGTCCTTCAGCTCCTCCTGCTCAAAGGGAAGACCGGTGAAGACGTCCACTGTGGGGTCTGCCTTCTGCTCGCGGACAATCTCCGCGCTGGTGACCTTGTCCAGCAGATGTGTCATCAGGTCTGCGCGGTAGCCGATCACGCCGCTCTGGCCGCTGCCGGTCGTTGCGCCCTCGGCCGGGCGGAGAATGCCGACAACGGCGATTTCGTCTGAGCTGTTCAGCACGTTCAGAAGATAGGCTTCGTCGTCCGACTTATCCACCCACTGTCCGTCCTGCCGGACGAAGCAGTCCGTGTTTGTCAGCAGACGGAAGCGCAGCGACAGAATGTCGTCATAGGAATAGCTGTGCACCTCGGTGTCGATGCTGACATCCTCACCGCGGGCCGCGGCCTCCACGGCGTCCTGCAGGGCCTGCGCATCGAGCAGGCCGAGCGTATAGAGCGTGTAGTCCGTGATGCGGTTGTCCTCGTTCACAAGGAGCACGACCTCGTTGTACTGCTCCGGCAGGCGGCCCGCGACGACGTCATACTGCGCCTTCAGCAGGTCTTCGTTGCCCGTGAGCTGCGTCCAGACGTCCATCTGCATGCTCTGGCCAAGCAGTGTGCCGGAGGTATCGGCGGGCATGACGCCGAGGTCGGAGAACAGCGTGCTGGGATTGACCTTCTGCAGGCCGTTGTCCGTGCGGTAGATCGTCAGGGGCGTGGAGTAGGTATAGGTGATGTCCGTCGTCAGCTCCTCCATGCCGCTCTCGCCGGAGTCGAGCCATGCCTTGAAGTCGGCCAGGTTGTTCGTCTTGGAGCCCTGGATCATGGAGTCCATCATGCTGCCCATGACGCTGACGGAATAGAGCCGGTCGGGGTCCTGCTCGTCGGTGCTCTGCTCAACATCTGCCTGCATATTCATCATGGAAGAAAAGTCCACGGTGTTTTTCTGGATCGTCAGGGGATAGGACGAGAGCGTCTCGCGCTCCATGCGGTCGATGAGCGACTGCACGCCGCTTGAGAGCGACAGAATGAGCGCGATGCCGATGATGCCGATGGAGCCTGCAAAGGCAATGAGGATCGTGCGGGCCTTCTTCGTCATCAGGTTGTGAAGGCTCAGCGACAGCGCTGTCAGGAACGACATGGACGTCCTGCCCGTGCGGGCCGGGCGCGGAGCCTGCGGTTCGTCTGCCGTGCAGGGCTGCGTGTCATCCACGACACTGCCGTCCAGCAGACGGATGATGCGGGTGGAATAGCGCTCGGCCAGCTCCGGATTGTGCGTGACCATGATGACAAGGCGGTCGCGCGCGACCTCCTTGAGAATTTCCATGACCTGCACGCTCGTCTCGGAGTCCAGCGCGCCGGTCGGCTCGTCCGCCAGCAGAATGTCCGGGTCGTTGATGAGGGTGCGGGCGATGGCGACGCGCTGCATCTGGCCGCCGGACATCTGGTTTGGGCGCTTGTGCAGCTGATCGCCGAGGCCGACCTTCTCCAGCACGGCAATGGCGCGGGCACGGCGCTCCTTGCGGGAAACGCCGGAGAGCGTCAGGGCCAGCTCGACGTTTGCCAGCACGCTCTGGTGCGGGATGAGATTGTAGCTCTGAAAGACAAAGCCGATGGTGTGGTTGCGGTAGGCGTCCCAGTCCCGGTCGCGGTACTGCTTTGTGGAGACACCGTTGATGAGCAGGTCGCCTGCCGTATAGCGGTCCAGACCGCCGATGATGTTCAGAAGCGTCGTCTTGCCGCAGCCGGACGGACCGAGAATGGAGACAAATTCATTGTCGCGAAAGCGCAGGCTCACGCCGCGGAGTGCATGTACGCACTCTGTGCCGCTGCGGTAATCCTTTGTGATTGCTTGGAGTTCCAGCATAAATTATGATACCCTTCCCATAGAATACATCATATTATTATACCGGCCGCCCGAGGAAAAGGCAAACTGCGCGGCCAAAATTCACGGATTGTTCAGAATCGGGGGAGAAATTATGCAGGATTCGCTTCTGGCGCGCGTGGGCGAGGCCGTGTGGGGCTGGCCGATGATGGCACTGTTTCTGGGGACGGGCATCTGGTACATGCTCCGCCTGCGCGGCCTGCCGCTGCGGCGGCTCGGGCAGGCACTGCGCGCGATCTTCCGCGGCGGGGAGAGCGCGGACGGCATCTCGCCCTATGCCGCGCTGTGCACGGCCCTTGCCGCCACGATCGGCACGGGCAATATCGTCGGCGTGGCCACGGCGCTGGCCGCGGGCGGGCCGGGCGCGCTGCTGTGGATGATGGTCGCGGCGCTGTTCGGCATGGCGACGCAGTATGCCGAGGGCTATCTTGCGGTGCGCTACCGCAGGCGGCAGGGCGGGAAATGGCTCGGCGGGCCATTCTGCTACATCGAGCAGGGGCTGGGCTGGCGCTGGCTCGCCGTGACGTTCGCGGTCGTCGGGGCGGCGGTCGGCCTGCTCGGCGTGGGCACAGTGGCGCAGGTCAACAGCATCACGACGGCGGTCGAGGGCTTTTTCGACCCGCTGAAGCGCAGCGTCGCCATGACGGCCGGCGGGAACGCCGTGACCTGGGCGGCTGTCATCGCGGGCGGTCTGACGGTCCTGTTCTCCGCCATGGTGCTGCTCGGCGGAGCGGACCGCATCTCGCGTGTGTGCTCGCTCGTCGTTCCGCTGATGTCCGCCGTGTATGTCCTCTGCTCTGTGCTCATCCTTGTGCGCTGCCGGGCGCAGATCCCGGCGGCGCTGCGTCTGATCGCGGTCTCAGCATTTTCTCCGCGCGCTGCCGCCGGCGCAGCGGGCGGGCTGACAATGCGGCGCATCCTGCGCATGGGGATCGGCCGCGGCGTCTTTACGAATGAGGCTGGCCTCGGCTCCACGCCGATCGCAGCGGCCTGCTCCAGCAACGAGGACCCGGTCCGGCAGGGTCTTGTGACCATGACGGGAACGTTCCTCGACACCATCGTCATCTGCTCCTTGACCGGCCTGTGCTTGGTCGTGACAGGTGCGTGGTGTGTGCCGGGGCTCGCAGGCTTCCGCATCACGGAGCAGGCGTGGCGCGCGGCGCTGCCATGGCCTGCGGGGCTGTCGTCGTTCCTGCTGCTGGCCTGCCTGGTCTTCTTTGCATTCTCCACGATCATCGGTTGGAATTTTTATGGCGAGCAGTGCCTGCGCTATCTGACGGGCGGCTCGCAGCGGGCGCAGCGCCTGTACCGATGGTGCTATCTTGCCGCGCTGTGCGCCGCGCCGCTTTTGTCCGTGAAGGCGGCGTGGGAACTGGCAGATATCCTCAATGCGTGCATGGCCCTGCCGAATCTCACGGCCCTGCTGCTGCTCTGGAGACAGGTCGTCGAAGGGAGCAGGCGTCCTGCGGGAAAAACGTAATTATGTAAATTAGTGCTTGCAATCCGCCGGAATTCTGATAGAATGAGAGAGAAAAAACTGTCGAAAGAGGTGGACTGCCTATGGAATTTTCAAGCCTGTATTTCCTCTATCTGTTTCTGCCGCTGACGCTGCTGGCCTATTTTCTGGTGCCCAGCCTGCGGCTGAAGAATATCGTCCTGCTGGCGGCCAGCCTGCTGTTCTATGCCATGGGGCAGCCGGTCTATGTGCTGCTGCTCGTTGGCCTTTCCTATGCAAACTTCGCCATGGCCCGGCGGATCCGTCCGGGGAAGCGCAATACGCTCTTCCTGCCGGTCGTCGTCAATCTGGCGGTGCTGGGCCTGTTCAAATATCTGGACTTCTTCCTCGGCATCTTCGGCATCACCGTCGCGGACGGCGGCGTGATGCTTGCCGCGCTGCGCGGCATTACGAACGGCCTGAATTCCATTGGCTTTGCCTTCCGGTCGCCGACGAGCGCACTGCCCCTCGGCCTGTCGTTCTATGCCTTCCAGGTTATCTCCTATGTGGCGGATGTCTATCGCGGTAAGGTCAAGGCGGAGCGTTCGTTCTTCAATCTGCTGCTCTACCTCTCTATGTTCCCGAAGATGATGCAGGGCCCCATTGTGCGCTATGAGCAGGTTGCCCGGCAGCTCATGGACCGCCGCACCACGCCGCGCGCGGCCTTCGAGGGCGCGCAGCGCTTTATCATTGGCCTTGCCAAGAAGGTCCTGCTTGCCGATTATGCGGGCAAGGTCGTTGCGTCGCTGAGCACCGGCGGCGGAAACGGCACGTTCGTCGGCGCATGGCTTGCTGCGCTGATGTTCATGTTCCAGATCTATTTCGATTTCTCCGGCTATTCCGATATGGCCATTGGCCTTGGCCGCATCTTCGGCTTCCGCTACTGCGAGAACTTTGACCTGCCGTACATCTCCACGTCCATCACGGAGTTCTGGCGCCGCTGGCATATGTCGCTCGGCAGCTTCTTCCGCGATTATGTCTACATCCCGCTCGGTGGCAACCGCCGCGGCAAGGCTCGCCAGATCCTCAATCTGCTGGCTGTCTGGGCACTGACAGGTCTGTGGCACGGCGCAAGCTGGAACTTTGTGCTGTGGGGCCTGTATTTCTTCGTGCTGCTGTCCATCGAAAAGCAGATCGCCCCGAAGCTGGAAACGCTCCCGTTTATCGTGCGCAACCTCGTGACGATGTTCTTTGTGCTCATCGGCTGGGTGCTGTTCATGAATACGTCGCTCTCCGGCATCGGCTCGGCATTTGCCGCCATGTTCGGCGGCGGAACGAGCTTTGCTGGCTCAGGTGTTTCGCTGCAGCTCAAAAACTCGCTGCCGCTGCTCCTGACCTGCCTCATCGGTTCGTCTGTGCTGCCGCGCTGGTTCGGCTTTATCTGGAGCGGCCTGTTCGGCATGGGGCGTTCCGACCGCCGCGGCGCCGTGACGGTGAAAAAGGGTATTTACCTTGCCAGCGTCTTCCTGTTCCTCATCCTGCTGCTGTGGCTGTGCACGGTGTCCCTTGTCGGTTCGACGAGTTCGCCGTCCATGTATGCGCAATTCTGATTCCCGGAGGTGCTCTGCATGAAACGAATCTACACCATCCTGTCCTGCCTGCTGCTGGCCGGCATGCTCTGCATCGGCCTGTATGCCCTGCTGGACAAGGATGCGACCTATTCCGAATCCGAGCGGCGCAAGCTGAAGACCCGCCCGAAGCTGACGTTCTCTGCCATGCTCGACGGCAGCTACGCCTCGGATTACCGCGACTATTTTGCCGATACGTTTCCGAACCGCGAAAAGCTGATGAATGCGAACCGCTCGCTCAACGGCTTCTATTACTTCAGCGGCGGCTCGAAGGACGGCGCGCAGCTCGTCATCAATATGAACGGCGGCGCAGCCAACCACGGCGAAGCCCTGCCGTCGACGGACGATACGACGCCCTCGTCCTCGACCCAGCCCAGCGGGACGAGCGGGACGGCCACCGACTCCACCGAGCCGACGGAGCCGACTCAGCCCACCCAGACGCAGGATCCCGACGCTGCTGCAGAGGAGCTCGGCTCCGTGCTCGTCGTGGGCGACCGCGCCATGGAGGTCCCCTATGGCGACAAGGACACCATCCGCTCCTATGCCGATGCGGTGAACGACATTGCTGCGAAGCTTGGCAGCAGCGTGCGCACGTTCTCCATCGCCGTGCCGAATGCGGCCGCGTTCTACGCCCCGGCGGAGAACCAGCACATGCTGCAGACGGACATGATCGCGGCGTGCTATGACCGCCTGAAGGAGCTCAAGAGCACGGCGATCGCGGTCGATGCCTACAGCAAGCTTGAGGCACACAAGGACGAATACCTCTACTTCCGTTCGGACCACCACTGGACGGCCCTCGGCGCCTATTATGCCTACACAGCCTTCTGCGAGAGCGCGGGCCTCAAGGCCGAGCCGCTGAGCAAGTTTGAAAGCGGCGAATACACCGGCTTCCTCGGCTCGCTCTACAGCGCCATTAAGGCCTATCCCCAGAGTCAGGCCCTTGCGGACAACCCGGACACTGTGCAGTTCTGGCGCCCATTCGTCGATCTGGACACGAAGTGGTACCCGGATGCGGAGTTCTCTATGGAATATTTCGGCGGCACGCTTTGCAAGGTGGACGATACGTCAAACAAATACCTGACATTCCTCGGCGGCGACCATCCCATCACCGTCATCAAGACAAATGTCGACGGCCCGGTGTGCATGATCCTCAAGGAGTCCTACGGCAACGCCTTCACGCCGTGGCTCACGAGCCACTACAGCAAGATCATCGCCATCGATCCGCGCGAATTCAACCGCGACGGCAAGCCGAGCCTCGATCTGGCCGCCTTTGCGAAGGAGCAGGGCGTGAATGACTGCATCGTGCTGGACTATCCCATCATGCTGAATTCCGATTCCTACATCACTTGGCTCGAGCGTCTTGTCGACTGAACCATATGATCCCCAAAAGCGGAAGCCGCCCGGCTTCCGCTTTTTTGTACCCCTCGGCAGAGAATAGTGAATAAATGTGAAAAATAATTCTGTATATTTTTATTCAAATTAAACAAATCTTAAGAAATCCTTACGGGTATCTCCCTTGTTCTGCCGGGGCGGAAATGGTATACTCAGGCTGCAAAAAAGGGAGGGAAAACAGATGAACACATCGATCGGAAAACGGCTGGCTCTGCTCCTGTCTGGCGTTCTGCTTCTGACCGGCTGCTATGCCGCGCCTGCGGCTGAAAGCGTCCGGCAGGGGAGCACGCCGCCGGAGAGCGCGCAGCCAACTCAGCCGCCCGCGGCGGAGACCGCCATCACGACTTACCCGGTCCCGGAGGAAAATCTTCTGGTCTCCATCAACATGGCCGATTCGCCGTCGACCGGCGGGTTCTGGCAGTGGGATATGATGCTCCATCCCTATATTGAGGCCTACGATCCTGTGACCCGCACAGCCTATGTTCCGTGTTATCAAAGCGGCTGCCGGCACAATGACAGCACCTGCAGCGCCTGCTTCGGCAACCTGAGCGCGCTGGCGGAATATCGGGACAGCCTCTATGCGCTCGTCCAGCAGGACGGCGAGTCCGCAGCGTCACTCGTCTCGCGGCCGCTCTCCGGCGGGGCGCTCCGGGTCCTTGCAAGCTGGGAGCCGGAGAACGAGGGCGAGGAATACCGCTGCACGCTGCGCTGCATTTCCTTTGGGAAGGCCTATCTCACCGTGACCAGAGCCGCCTATCTGCCGGAAGACGGCCAGCTGACGCGGGACGAGCAGGAAAACCGCCTTGTCTCCGTTGATCTGCAGACGGGAGAGGAGGCGACGATCCTCGAACATGCCGAAAATTATGACCTGTACGGCGTCTGGGGCGACTGCGCCGTTTTTCAGGTGCAGGAAACGGCGGAGGGCGCGCCGGACTTTGCGGACTGGGCCGCGCAGCAGCCGGAAGAGGCCTCGTGGGACGAGTACGAGCGGCTCTATATCCGCTATCGCATCCTTTCGCGGGACCTGAGAACCGGGGTGGAAACGACGATCGTGGACGGGTCGGAGCCTTTTGTCTGGTCGGCGGACCCGCATAGGAGCTGGGGAAAATATGCCGTATATCAGGTCGGTCGCAGCGTTTATGTCTACGACATGGAGACGCAGGAGACCAAAAAGCTCTTCACCCACGAGCAGGAACGGAAATTCTACAACTATCTGCTTCTGGACGGCCATGCGATCGTCCTGTGCGGAACGGAGAACGCCTGTAATGCCTGGGCGGTCGACCTTGCGGACGGCTCCGTGATCGAGCTGGATACCCGCGGCGAGAACGCGATGCCGTTCTCTGCGCATTATGAGTGCGACGGGTATTTCGCCGGTTTGCTGAGCAATTCGCCCGGAAATTACGAGCTGTGTCATATCAGCAAAGAAGACTTTTACCGAAGCAACTATGACGGAGCGTTCCGCTGACAGGCTGCAATGAATATTCGTTAAAATATACAAGATTTAAGACAATAACGTAAACGTTTCCAACAAAATCTACAAAAATTTGTGGATAATTTCGCCAAGACCTCTTGCACTGAAAATTCAGAAGTGATATACTCAGGCTATAAAATGTATCAAGAGATGAAAATTCTGCGGAGACCTCTGCAGTGGGAATTCTGTACGAAAGGCAACGGTGATTCCAATGGTCGAATAGAGGCGGGAGCGGCAGAGAAGAAATCGTTCGCTGTTGGCTCCCATCTGGTATAGTCTAGCTGAATGGGAGGCGGAACATATGAAGAAACGCTTTTTGGCATTTTGGGTCTGCATGGCAGTGCTGTTGGCTTCCTTTACGGGCTGCTATTCCGCTCAGAAGAATGGCCCATCGGCTCCAGCGTCCTCGCAGACCGTGCAGTCAGATTCCGGCAGCGCCACAGAAAATTCCGTAGAGATCAGGACTTATGACATTCCGGAGGAAAATGTTCAGGCGGGTACCAGATATGTTCCGTCTCCCACAACAGGCGGCTTTTGGATGTGGACATTGTTCATACAGAATTATATTCAGGCCTACGACCCGGTGACAAAATCAACCTATATTCCGTGTTATCAGACAGGTTGCGAGCATAGCGATGCATTTTGCTCGGCTTATTTTGGTGAGATATCCGGGTTGGCAGAGTATCGCGGCAATTTCTATGCCATGATCTATTACAACGACGATACTGCTTCGGCCTTTGTCACGCGGCCGGTCTCCGGCGGCCCGCTTCAAATCCTTGCGAGTTGGGAGCCTGAGAATGATAATGAAGTATATCGGTGCGGCTTCTACGGCCTTTCTTTCGGGAAAGCCTATCTCACAGTGTCAAAAGAAACTTATACGTTGACGGAGGACGGTCAGCAGGAACTCGTCGGTGAGGAGTACAGCGACTGTAGTTTTGATCTAAAAACAGGGAAAATGATGGAACTTATGCGAGATGTCGACGGCACCCTTCCATACATGTATGGTGTCTGGGAAGACAGTGTTGTCTATCAGACACTGGAAACTGTAAAAGGAGCGCCTGCGTTTGAAGACTGGGTCGCGCAGCAGCCAGAGGGAACCCCGTGGGATCTGTATGGTCGACAGTATTATAATTACCGCCTTTATTCGAGAAATCTTAAAACAGGCGATGAAAAAACAATAGTGGATATGTCGGAAAATTTCGTATGGACAGCAGACCCGCATAAGAGCTGGGGACAGTACATCGTGTATCAGGTCGGGCGCAGCGTCTATGTCTACGACATGGAAACACAGGCCGTAAAAGAGCTTTTTACTTATGATCAAGATTGGAAAAATTATAATTATATGATTCTGGATGGCCATGTGATTGCCATCTGCGGAACGGGCGACACTTGCCGTGCTTGGGCAATTGACATTGCTGATGAATCAGTGGTCGAACTGGACACCCGCGGTGGAAATGCAATTACAATTACTCCGGAATATGAGTGCAATGACTACATTGTTGGATTACTTGCCAATCAGACTGGCAAGGTTGAAGAGTATTACATCAGCAAAGAAGACTTTTACCGGAGCAACTATGATGGAACATTCAGTTAATCTTGAATGCTGAATGGGAGGCGGAACATATGAAAAAACGCTTTTTGGCATTTTGGGTTTGCATGGCAGTGCTGTTGACTTCCTTTACGGGGTGCTATTCCGCTCAGAAGGATGTTACCTCGGTTCCATCGTCATCACAGACCGTGCAGTCGGGTTCCGGCAGCGGAACAGAGGAATCCGTAGAGATCAGGACTTATGTGCTTCCAGAGGAAAATGTACGGGCGGATTCCATATATGTTCCGTCTCCCTCAACCGGTGGTTTCTGGACATGGGCAGTCTTCACGTCAAAAACAATTCAAGCCTACGATCCGGTGACGAGAACGACCTATTATCCCTGCTATCAGGCGGGCTGCAAGCACAATGATGCCTCCTGTTCGGCTTATTTCGGAGATATTTCCTCGCTGGCAGAGTATCGGGGCAATTTCTATGCTATGATCTACTATAACGATGATACTGCATCGGCATTTGTTACGCGTCCTGTCTCCGGCGGCCCGCTTCGAATCCTTGCAAGTTGGGAACCGGAAAATGAAAACGAGGAATGCCGGTGCAGCCTGTATGGACTTTCTTTTGGAAAGGCTTATCTCATAGTGGCAAAAGAAACCTATACGATGACGGAGGATGGCCAGCAGGCATGTGTCGGTCAGGAGTACAGCAGGTGGAGTTTTGATCTGGAAACGGGGGAAATGGTGGAACTTATGACCGATACTGACGGTATCCTTCCATATATGTATGGCGTTTGGGAGGATATCGCTGTTTACCAGACGGTGAAAACAGTGGAGGGCGCGCCCGAGTTTGAAGAATGGATCATGCAGCAGCCGGAGGGCACAACGTCGTATCAGTACGGCCTGCAATATTACAAATATCGCGTTTATTCCAAAAATCTCAAAACAGGAGAAGAAAAAACGATCGTAGACGAGTCGGAAAATTTCGTATGGACGGCGGATCCACACATGAGCTGGGGACAGTACGTCGTGTATCAGATTGACCGGAGTGTGTACGTCTATGACATGGAGACGCAGACATCCAAGAAGCTGTTTACCCATGATCCGGGCTGGGATTTTTATAATTACATGATTCAGGATGGACATGTGATGGTTATTGGCGGAACGGAGGATACCTGCCGTGCATGGGCGGTCGACATTGCAGATGGATCAGTCATTGAGCTGGACACTCGCGGCGGGAATGTAGTGGCATTTGGCGCGAATTATGAATGCAACGGTTATTTCGCTGGTTTGAAGCGCAATTCGAGTGGAGATTTCGAGCAGTGTTACATCAGCAAGGAGGACTATTACCGAAGTAATTATGACGCAGCGTTCCGCTGACAAACTTCAATGAATATTTGTTAAAAAATACAAGATTATAGATAATACTGCAATCGTTTCCAACATAATCAACAAATATAGTAGTGCATTCGATGTGGCAACCGGAGTCAACTACATGGGTGGGAATGCGACCTTTAATGGCTATTCGGGGGTTACAACCTCTGCTACGCTTGGGTTCAAAAAATAGCAGTAGCTTTGTTACACATTCTGGTATAGTCTAGTTGAATGGGAGGCGGAACATATGAAGAAACGCTTTTTTGCCTTTACGGTCTGCATGGCAGTGCTGTTGGCTTCCTTTACGGGCTGCTATTCCGCTCAGAAGGATGTTACCTCGGTTCCATCGTCTTCGCAGACCGTGCAGTCGGGTTCCGCCAGCGGCGCGGAAGAGCCTGTAGAAATCAAAACTTACCCTCTTCCTGAGGAAAATGTTCGGGCGAACATCATATATGTTCCGTCTCCCTCGACCGGCGGCTTTTGGACATGCGCAGTGTTCAATGCAAAAACGATCCAGGCCTATGACCCGACGACGAAAACGGCCTATTTTCCCTGCTATCAGGCGGGCTGCAAGCACAATGACGCCTCCTGCACGGCGAATTTCGGCGGGGTGATCTCCGGGTTTGCAGAGTATCGGGGCAATTTCTATGCCATGATCTATTACAACGACGATACCGCTTCGGCGTTTGTCACGCGGCCGGTCTCCGGAGGTCCTCTTCAGATCCTCGCAAGCTGGGAACCGGAAAATGAGAATGAGGAATGCCGGTGCGGCTTCTATGGCCTTTCATTCGGAAAGGCTTACCTCACGGTGTCAAAAGAAACCTATGCGATGAAGGACGGGCAGACGGAGTCAGTCAAGGAGGAATACAGTAAGTGTAGCCTTGATCTGGAAACAGGCGAGCTCGTGGAGTATATGGCCGACGAGGACGGTTATCTCCCGTATATGCACGGTGTCTGGGGCGATGTCGCTGTTTTTCAGGACTGGTATGCGGACCGGCCGGATGGAACGCCGGTGAAGCGGGATGGGTCGGAAGGTTACAACTTCCGCCTGTATTCCAAAAATCTCAGAACAGGCGAAGAGAAAACGATCGTGGATGTGACGGAGAATTTTGTATGGACGGCGGACCCACATGTCAGTTGGGGGCAGTATACCGTGTATCAGGTCGACCGCAGCATATACGTCTACGATATGGAAAGGCAGACTGCAAAAGAGGTTTTTACTTATGACCAGGATTGGGAGCAATACAATTATTCAATCATGGATGGTCATGTGTCCGCCATCTGCGGAACGGAAGATACCTGCCGCGCATGGGCAATCGATATTATGGATGGGTCTGTCGTTGAGCTGGACACCTGCGGCGAAAATGTGGTGGCATTTTCTGCACATTATGAGTGCAACGGCTACTTCGTCGGTCTGCTGCATGCTTCGAATAACGCTGATCAGTATTACATCAGCAAAGAAGACTTTTACCGAAGCAACTATGACGGAGCGTTCCGCTGATAGAGCACAATGAATATTCGTTAAACTATACAAGAATAGAGATAAAACTGAAAACGTTTCCAACAAAATCTACAAAAATTTGTGAAAAACTTCGCTAAAACCTCTTGCCTTGGAAATTCAGAAGTGATATACTCAGGCTACAAAATGTATCAAGAACTGAAAATTCTGCGGAGACCTCTGCAGTGGGAATTCTGTACGAAAGGCAACGGTGATTCCAATGGTCGAATAGAGGCGGGAGCGGCAGAGAAGAGATAGTTCGCTGTTGACTCCCATGTTCAGACGGTGTTCGTAATTTGATAACCACATCCACTCTATATATTAAGGAGGCATATAGCATGAAAAAATTATTTGCACTTATTCTGGCGCTTCTCTGCCTGCTGACCATGCTTTCTATCCCGGCGTTTGCAGCTGATGCAGGTGTTGAGCCGTATGGTACTCCCGGTTCGGGGTATGACCAGAAGCAGTTTACCTTTAATGGCTTGCCATATACAGCTACGCTTTATTTACAGTTCGATAATTCGTATGTGGCCAAGAGCAAATGCGAGACGCTCGCAGAGACACAAATTGACCATAGAACATTGACTGTGGAGTTCAAAACATACCGTAACGGATATCAGACCATAGTGGGTGGTGCGAGATCGTACACGATTGCACAGAAAATTCAGGCTGGAACCAATACATATTCTTACGGTGTGGTATATAGCACATCGACGGATCACGCTACTGGCGTAAATTATATTGGTGGAAGTGTATATGTCAATGGTACTACACTTTTGACTTCGACTTTGGGTTTTCATTCGGCAAGCTGATAGAAACAGGTAACTGAGGAGGTGGCCATGTTGACCAGTCGAAGAATGCTGAGCCTGCTGCTTGCAGCATCTGCCGTGATAGCGATCCTGAGCGGCTGCTATGCCGCTCCTGTGAGCGAGACTACGGAGCAGGGAGGCGAGACCTCGGGTGCGATCGTTACAGACTCGGAGATTCCTGT